>Ga0160443_100006_pt1 | contig 647325 bp, 579 predicted proteins | sample HID1972I_E1MG_FD_108244 | JGI IMG/M metagenome (GOLD analysis project Ga0160443, IMG submission 108244) | Enriched pill bug-associated microbial communities from UW Madison campus, WI, USA - HID1972I_E1 MG | ecosystem: Host-associated > Arthropoda: Insects > Digestive system > Unclassified ...
AAAAACACTCAAGAACATCACACGGGGGTGCAATGCCTCAAGCAAATGTTATGTATTCACCAAATAAAAATATTCGGTATCAACAAACTTGGCACACTATTGAGTTCTCAAACAACAAACACTCTCGACACCACAACCACCATAAACTCGGCGGCTGCTTCGCTCCGGAGCAACTTTTCAAGCCTACCATCATGTCAACCAAAGTCAACTCGATGTTTCCAGCTTGTTCACCCCGCTGTTTCCTGCAGGCCTGTTCGGCCCGTCCGGATCAGCGGCGCGAGATAAGACTCTACACGGATTCCCACCAGACGCAAAATCGGAAAGCGTGTCGGATTTTGGCCTAAAATCTCATGCTGACTTGGGTATATCAGTTCCGGGTACAACAAAACCACCAAAAAAGTGTGCTGCTTCACAACATTTTTGGTGGTTTCGTGTAGTTCGCCGGTATTGCAGCTCTACTGCGCCAGCTCGATCACGGCCATGTTCTTCTTGCCGCGTCGAACGATGGCATAGCGCCCGTGCAGGAAGTCGGCCACGCTGAGCACGGTGTCAATGGCTTCAACCTTTTCGTTGTTCACATAGGCTCCGCCCTCGCTCACTGTGCGACGAGCCTCCGACTGCGACTTGCTCAAGCCCGATGCATGCAGCACATTCAGGATGCCCAGATCGCCGGCCTCAACCTTGGCGGTGGGAAGCTCGGCGATGACCGATTCCAAGGTAGGCAAGTCGATCGCGCCCAGATCGCCATTGCCGAATACCGCGGCCGAAGCAGCGATCACCTGCTCGGTGGCCTGCTCCCCATGGACCAGGGACGTCACTTCCCAGGCCAAGGTGCGCTGGGCAACGCGCTTGAATGGCCGCTCGGCAACTTCGGCCTCAAGCTCGGCGATCTGCTCGCGGGTCAAGAAGGTGAAGACCTTCAAGCGGTCGATCACATCAGCGTCAGCGGTGTTCAACCAGAACTGGTAGAAGGTGTATGGGCTGCACATTTCTGCATCCAGCCAGATGGCGTTGCCTTCGGACTTGCCGAATTTGGTGCCGTCCGAGTTGGTGATCAGCGGGGTGCCGTAGGCGTGCACCGAATTGCCCTGGACCTTGCGGATCAAATCGGTGCCGCTGGTCAGGTTGCCCCACTGGTCCGAGCCGCCGGTCTGCAAGGTGCAGCCGTACTGGCGGTTCAGTTCCAGGAAGTCGTAGCCCTGCAGGACCTGGTAGGAGAATTCGGTGTAGCTGATGCCCTCGTCGGAGTTCAGGCGCGCGGCCACGATCTCCTTCTTGACCATGGTGCCCACACGGAAGTACTTGCCCACGTCGCGCAGGAAGTCCAGTGCGGAGAGCTGCTGGGTCCAGTCCAGGTTGTTCACCAGCTGTACCGCGTTCTCCCCCTCGGCGGAGAGGAAGCGGGAAACCTGGGCCTGGAGCTTGGCGACCCATTCGGTCACGGTCTCCTTGGTGTTCAAGGTGCGCTCCGCGGTTTGGCGCGGATCGCCGATCAGGCCGGTGGAACCGCCGACCAAGGCCAGCGGCTTGTGGCCGGCCAGCTGCAGGCGGCGCATGTTCAGCAGCTGCACCAGGTTGCCCAGGTGCAGGGAAGGCGCAGTGGGGTCGAACCCGCAATAGTAGGTCACAGTCTCTTCGGACAGGGCGCGTTCCAGCTCGGTCTCATCGGTGGATACGTGCACCAGGCCGCGCCACTTCAGTTCCTGCCAGACGTTCTGAAAAGATGCGTCGTTGCTCTGACCCGCAATCACGGGATTCTGCTTGGTATCAGACATGCTCACTGTGACCATTTTCTGTCTTCGTTCTGCCCCTGTTGCGCGTGAAGATCTCACGCGGTTCTGCTTCTGCGCCGCGAGTTGGGGTTGCCGTCTCGGCGCGCAGTTCCCAGATTATCGCTTGGCCATGGACAAGTGCCAGTTGCCGGTCCCCGCCCTTGGTCACATCTGCTCGCGCCTAGTCCAATCCCTCGGGAAGCGGCTGGCTATGCACCAGATGCAGGCGCTGGGTGGTGCGGGTCATCGCCACATACAAATCCCCCACGCCGCCATCGACTTCGGCAACCAGCTGCGCGGGTTCCAGGATCAGCACGCCATCGAATTCCAGGCCCTTGGACTCCCGCGCGGTAATCACCACAATGTCCTGGCTCAATCCGCCCGATCCGGTGCCCACCCGATCGCCATGGACTTCCCTCACCGCAGAACGGATCCTGCCAAGGTCCTGCTGCGGAACGATGACCGCCTGCAGGCCGCCAGCGGAATAGGCCAGCTCCTGGGCGAGCGCCTCGAGAACCGCTGCGTCCAGGTGCTCCTGCGTGGTTTTGGTGATCACCGGTGGCCAGTCGCCCTCGCGCACAGCCTGCGGGGTGGTGATGCGCAAGCCCGCAGCCTGGGCCACGCGCACAGCGGCATCGGCAATCTGTGCCGGGGTGCGGTAGTTGACCGTCAGTTCCTCAAGGTCGAACCGCTCCCCGAAGAATGGCTTGAGCGCCTGGGACCAGCTGTTGGCGCCCGAAGCCGCCGAGGTCTGCGCGATATCGCCCACGATGGTGAAGGACTTCATCGGGCAGCGGCGCACCAGCAGGCGCCACTGCATCGGCGAAAGCTCCTGTGCCTCGTCGACGACGATATGCCCGTAGGCCCAGGTGCGATCGGCCACCGCGCGATCTGCTGCGGAGAGCTTCGCTGCGGTTTCCTGGTTCACCCCGGCCACCTGTTCGGCGGTGATCACGCCATCGATGCCGGCGTTTTCCAGCATGGTGTGCATATTGGTCAACGCGGCCTTGGCGTTTTCGACATCCGCCTCATACTGCGCGGTGTGGGCGGCCGCGTTCGGGTCCGCAAAGTCGCCGAGCAGCTGCGCGGCCTCATCCAGCAGCGGCACATCGGCCTCGGTGAACGGTGAGTTGGCGCGGCGGTACAGGGCGTCGCGCTCGGCCTCCTTCAGGTGAGGCGCGGCGGCGGCGAGCAGGTGCGGGGTGGCAAAAAGCTCGGCCACCAGCTGCTGCGGGGTCATCGGCATCCAGCACAGGTTCAGCGCCACGCGCACATCGTGCGATTCGCGCACTTCCTGGGGCAGGTAGGAGCGGTCGGTGGTCGAGGACTGCCCGGCCGATTCCTCCAGCTTGCGGCGCAGCTGCTCGGCCAGGTCGCCCACCAGCACCTTCACGAAGGTTTCGCGGGCCTCGTTATAGGGCTTGTGGGTGTGGCGGGCGCGTTCGCGCGCGTTGCGGACCATCTTCGGGGTCAATGTCAGGCGGGTGCCTTCCACTACCACGGTGCGGTCAGCGGGAATCAGGCGCTGGCGGTTGCGCACGGCGTTGGCGATGACCTTGGCCATCGAAATCTGGCCCTTGAGCCGGGCGACGGTGCGGTTGGTTTCGGGCACCGCATGCAGGCCGTGGTACAGATCGCCCACCGAGGACATCACCACGCCGGTCTCGCCCAGCGAGGGCAGCACGCGCTCGATGTAGCGCATGAACGAGTTCGACGGGCCGACGATCAGCACGCCGGCGTTCTTGAGCCGTTCGCGGTATTCGTAGAGCAGGAAGGCGGCACGGTGCAAGGCCACCGCGGTCTTGCCGGTGCCCGGACCGCCCTGGACCACCACCGCGCCGGGCAGCTGCGTGCGGATGATCGCGTCCTGCTCGGCCTGGATGGTGCCGACAATATCGCCCATGCGGCCGGTGCGCTTTTCGCGCAGGGCAGCCATCAGCGCGCCCTCGCCGTGATGGGTATGCCCCTCATCCAGCCAGGTCTCGTCGAGCACGTCGTCTTCGATCCCTGCCACGGTCCTGCCCTTGAGCATCAGGTGGCGGCGGCGGCGCACCCCGCGCGGGTTCAGCGCGGTGGCCTGGTAGAAGGGGGCGGCCTCGGAAGCGCGCCAGTCGATCATCAGCCGGTTCAGCTCTTCATCGGACAGGCCGATGCGCCCGATGTAGCGCGGGCCCTGTTCCTGTTCCTGGTCTTTCATGTCCAGCCGCCCGAAAACCAGCCGGTCCTGGACCGCGTCCAGCTGGGCGATCCGGTCCTCGTACAAGGTAGCGAAGGAGTCGCGCTCGGACATGTTCTGGAAGGTTCCAACGGCTCCCTGGGCCCGGGTGCGCTCAAGCTGCTCGACCTTTTCGGCGCGCAGTTCGTCGAGCCGCTCATACAAGCGGCCCACATACTCGGATTCAGCCAACAAGTCGCGTTCGATCGTCTCGGTCAACCTGGTTCCCTTCGCGCTCACAATCTGCATCCTGCGCAAAATCACAGGACAGATAATGATACGCGCCTTTAATCGCTGGCCGGTAATCCTCCGCGCGGGCTGGTGCGGCCCCTGGGCCATGTGGCGCCAGCTGTCCGCCTGCTGCTCGCTGTCTTGGCCGGCCGGCTGTTCGCCAGCGGCGTGAAACACTGCGCAGTATTACCGCGATCGGCCGTGAAATCAGGAGTGGACGACCTGCAGGGAATGCACTGTGTGCCCCTCCAGCTTCCCGCGGCCATTCAAGCCATCCAGTTCCAGCACCACGCCGACTCCGGCGACCACGGCACCGGTTTTTTCAATCAGGCGCACCGAGGAGCCGACCGTGCCGCCGGTGGCGAGCACGTCGTCGAGGATCAGCACGCGGGTGCCCGGCGCGATCTCGTCCTTGTGCACTTCCAGGCAGCTGGTGCCGTATTCCAGCGTGTACTCGTCGCGGTAGACCTCGCGCGGCAGCTTGCCGGCCTTGCGGATCGTGAGCATGCCCTTGCCCGAGGCATAGGCGGCGGCTGCGGCCAGCACAAAACCGCGTGCCTCAAGGCCAGCGACAATGTCGAACTGCCCTTTAAAGGGGGCGATCAGCTCGTCAACCATGCGGCGCAAGCCAACCGGATCGGCGAAAACCGGAGTCAGGTCCTTGAAGGAGATCCCGGGCTGCGGATAGTCGGGGACAATCTTGCTCAGTCGGTCCAGCAGGTCGCTAATGCTCTCAGAAGTAGTCACGCCTAGCAATTTTAGTCCTTCTGGCCGCCCGATGATGCGCCAGGATGCATAATCATGAGCACATTTTGGCCGCTGCCCATGCAATGGCGCGGTTAACGTCCCATCAATCGGTCGCTGGGCCACGGCAGCAATTGCGGATCGGCAGCCCCGTCGGCGGCGGCCGTGACACGGATGGACCCAGGAATTTCGCGGCCGGCAAGCCACGCCGCCAGGTCGAAATCGGTGCCGGACAGCACCCACGACTTCTCGCCTTGCCCCAAGACCATGCGGGCCTTGCCATGCGGCTGGAGGACCAGTCGCGTTCCTTGCGGCACGCGGGCCACCAGCGCCCTGAATAAATGGGCGCAGAATTCTGCCGGCCAGGTGGCCGGGGGCCGGATTGCCCGGTCAAGGTCCGTGGCGTGGATCAGCATCTCCCTCCACGTTGCGTACATCATGTCCGCGACCTGCGCCCCGGGACGATATCCGACGCCCGCTTCCCACTTCTGCTCGGCCTGCGGCAAAGACGCACGCAGTTGGGCCAGCGCTTCAAGGGCCAAAGCCTGCAAGGATTCGGGGCGCATCAGCGCGGTCATGTTGATGGCCTCGATCCGCCCTTCGGCTCCCCCGTCGTACATTGGCGGCAAATCCTCGGTGCCGGCACGCTCAAACTGGCGCACCGCCGCTTTGGCCAGGGAAGCCAAATGGGCGATCAGCTGCGCGGTGCTCCAGCCCGGCAGCGAACTCGGTTTGGCGTAGTCGGCGGCCGGGACCCCGCGCAATTGATCGGCCAGTTCGTCCAATGCGGAGGTGACTTGTGCGATAAGGTCGGCGGGAGCCAAAAGTTGTGCCATAGCACACACTTTAGCGCGGGTTGCGGGTTAACGCGCAAGCGGCCACCGCGCGGAGCATTCCGCATGGTGGCCGCCGCAAGCGGGCAGGCCGCGTGGCTGGATCCTAGCTAGCCCACGCCTTGATTTCCGCCAGCTGGCGTTCGAATTCCACCAGCTGTGCCGCAACGGCGCTCGGCGCGGTGCCGCCCTGGCCGTTGCGCGCGTTCAGCGAGCCTTCGGTGGAGAGGACTTCGCGGACCTGCGGGGTCAGGTGCTCGGAAATGCCGGCGTATTCCTCGTCGGTCAGATCCCACAATTCCACGCCCCGCGATTCGGCCAGCTGCACCGCGGCACCGGAGAGCTCGTGCGCATCACGGAAAGGCACGCCCTGGCGGACCAGCCATTCGGCAATATCGGTGGCCAGCGCGAAGCCCTGCGGCGCCAATTCGGCCATGCGCTCGGTGTTGAAGGTCAACGTGCCCATCATGCCGGCGACGGCCGGGAGCAGGATTTCCAAGGTATCCGCGGCGTCGAAGACCGGTTCCTTGTCCTCCTGCAGGTCGCGGTTGTAGGCCAGCGGCAGCGCCTTGAGCGTGGCCAGCAGGCCTGTGAGATCGCCGATCAGGCGCCCGGCCTTGCCGCGGGCCAGCTCGGCGATATCCGGGTTCTTCTTCTGCGGCATGATCGAGGAGCCGGTGGAGAAGGAATCGTGCAGCTTCACGAAGCTGAATTCCTTGGTGGCCCAGAGAATCACTTCCTCCGAAACGCGGGAGAGATCGACGCCGATCATCGCGGCGATCCAGGAGAATTCGGCAAAAACGTCACGGGCGGCGGTGCCATCAATCGAGTTGTGCACCGCAGAGTCGAAGCCGAGCTCGGCCGCGACGAAGTTCGGATCCAGGCCCAGGGTCTGGCCGGCCAGCGCACCAGAGCCATAGGGGGAAACCGCAGCGCGCTTGTCCCAATCGGCCAGGCGCTGCACGTCGCGCAGCAGCGGCCAGGAGTAGGCCAGCAGCAGGTGCGAAAGCAGGATCGGCTGCGCGTGCTGCAGGTGGGTGCGCCCCGGCATCGGCGCATACGGGTGGGCCTTGGCCTGTTCGACCATGGCATCGACGGTGTCGATCACGCCGCGGGCAATGATGCGTGCGTGGTCCCGCAGGAACATCCGGCCCAGGGTCGCGATCTGGTCATTGCGCGAGCGCCCGGCGCGCAGCTTGCCGCCGAGCTGGGTGCCCGCGCGCTCGAGCAATCCGCGCTCGAGGGACCCGTGCACGTCTTCGTCGGATTCCGCGGCGACGTAGGCCTCGGATTTAACATCTGCTTCCAGCTGGTCCAGGGCGGCGATCATGTCGATCAGCTCGGCATCGGTGAGCAGGCCGGCGCGATTGAGCACCTTGGCGTGGGCACGCGAACCGGCAATGTCATAGCTGGCCAGGCGCCAGTCGAAATGGGTTGACTTGCTCAGCGCGGCCATTGCGTCCGCAGGGCCGCCGGAGAAGCGGCCGCCCCAGAGCGATCCTTCATTTGTTGACGAGGCCATGGCCCCTTCCTTTCTGCCGGTGAAAATTGCACTGCACCCCACTCTAGCAAAGTTTTATGCAATGTTGCTCATAAATATTCATTGCGTCGGGGATTCATGCATTTTTCGCCGTCGCCCGACACGCAGAAAACTCGATGTTTAACCTCTTCCAGTCCACAGCGCCCGGGCGTAAGGTGTTGCCATAACCGAATCGGAACTATCTTCGGAGGTACGAAATGGAAATCCAGTTGTACCGTGGTGACATCACCACCCTGCACGTTGATGCCATTGTGAACGCAGCCAACCCTTCGCTTCTAGGTGGTGGCGGAGTTGATGGAGCAATTCATGAAGCTGCCGGCCCCAGCCTGCTGGCTGCCTGCCGAGAAGTCCGCGCACAGCGCTACCCCGACGGAATCCCTTCAGGAATCGCCGTGGCCACGAAGGCCGGAGATCTTGATGCGAAGTGGGTCATCCACACGGCCGCGCCGAATTTGGCGCTGATCAAGCCCAACCCAAAAATTTTGAACGATTGCTTCGTGAACTCGCTCTATGTGGCAGCACGCCACGATGCCCACTCGATCGCCTTCCCTGCCATCGGCGCCGGGGCCTTCGGCTGGGAGCCACAGCAGGTGGCAGACATCGCCCATGAAGCCATCGATCGCTGGATCGATACCAACAAGCACATCTCGCCGATCCACAAGATTGTGCTGGTGGCGCATACCGATGAAGTCCAGGCCGCTTTCGAGCGGGCCTTCGACCTCGACGCCGTCCAGGAATTGGCAGCCTGATTCCCGCAACGATCCTGGCAGAGCACTGCCGCGTCCTTCCTTAGCGAAGGGCGCGGCAGTGCTCATGTCCGGGGTGGTGGAAGCGCGCCTGGTCAGGCGCGCGCAAAATAGCTATTGCGCCGCGGCTGCTGTTCGGGATCCAGATGCCTGGGCAGGATGACGTAGGGCAAGCCCTTGATCTTCACCAGCCGCAAATATCCGCTGTGGACCATGACGTGATGGGTTGAGCACAGTGGACAGCAATCTTGCAGCCGGGTATGCCCGCCTTTGGACCACGGCTTGAAATGGTGGAATTCCAGCAATGCCGGTTCGACCGTGCAGCCAGGCACCAGGCATCCGCCATCGCGGTCACGAGCGGCAAGCTTCATCCACCGCGGGAAGAGCCGGGCATCGCGGCCGATGTCCATGATCACCCCGTCGGCGTTGTAGATCGGGCTCAGCACCTTCGCTTCGCACAGCATGGTGCGCAATTCGGGCGCGGAAAGCTTCACGCCGTGGGTGGTGATTCCGTGCAGCGAGGCCAGATCGTTCAGGTCCTCATAGCTGGCGTGCACGACGATTTCCGGGGTGATGCGCTTGGTGCTGTTTTCAGGGTCGATATTGCGCAGCACAGCATTCAGGGCGTTGAGCCTTCGCTCCGGGATGGTGCAGGAGCCGGGCAGTGTCGGCGCGGCGGCATCTGGTGCTGTGCGATGGGGCGGATCTGCGTCGCCGGGCGGGGAATCTTCGCCGCGGGCCCATTCAGGCAGCGGATCGTCGCTGTGCCAGAGCTCATCGGGTGGTTCACTGGGCGGTTCGCCGGGCAGTTCGCCGGCGGGCTGTTCATCGATCGGGGTTCCTTGTTCCGGGGATTCTTCGTGCGAGGTTGCTTCTTCCAGCGGCCCAGAATTCCCGGATCGCTCGGACTGATCGGGCTGCTCGGACTGCTCGGATCGCTCGGACTGCTCTGGCTGGGGATTTTCGGACGCCTGGCGGGCGGCGGCTCCAGCCTGGGTGCGCTTGTTGTCGGCCTGGGCGATCAGCGAGATCCACAGCTCGGCATCCAAGGCGCACACGCGGACAATGAATTCATGCACGCCATTGACGACCCTGCCGCGGAAGAGGCCCAGCGGCGGAGTGCGGGTCTGCGCATGGGCATCCTTGTACTCCTTGATGAGCGTCGCCAGGTGCTTTTGACGGGTGCGCACCGGAATTTCGGCCAGCAGCGCGCTGGCATGCTCCTCTAAGAGCGCGCCGTCGGGCGCGGTGGCGGTGGCCGAGGTGGGGATGCCGTCGAAGGTGGTGTCCTCGGGTTCGAACTTATCCAGCGCCCGGGCGGTCTTGAGCACTTCGCGCGGATCGCGCAGGTGATGCAGATCAGGCGGCGACCAGGGCGAAGACGCGTTGGAGGACGCGGCCAGCGGATCCGAAGCGGTGGCGAAATGCTCGGCCAGCAGGGTGAAGCGCGGTGCGCAGGCGGCTCCGGTCACCTCGCGCCGGGCATGCACCAGATGCGCGTCGTCCACCCGGCGGGAAGCCTCGAAGTAGTTCAGGTCGAGCAGGTTGGCCAGCAGGTTTGCGGCGTCCTGGTAGACCGTGCGTCCGGCGGCAAAGCGCGGTTCGGCGCTGAAGTCGGTGCGGCCGGCGCACAGATCGTCGAATTCCTGGAGATGCAGGGCATGGGCGGCGGTGGTTTCCACGAGGCTGGCGGCGATGATATTCGAGCGGGTGGCCTGGCGGCTGAAGGCTTCGGCAAACTGGGCATAGGCCACGGCGGCGCGCGGGTCCGCCTGCTGCTCGGCCTGGCGGGAAAGGCGGGCCATCAGCTTCAGGCACAAGGATTGGGCCTGTAGCAATTGCGGCGCGCCCAGCAGCTGCTCATCGTCCCCCTGATCGGCCATCTGGTCGGCCAGCGCGGTGAGCGTGCGCGAGAGCTGTTGCATTTCCATGCATCGATGCTCCGGCGGCGGGCACGGATTAAGCAGCACGCCGCCGCGCACTGTGGATAAGTGCGCGGCGGCGTGGCGTGTTCAAGGGGCGCGGCTAGCGCGGTTCGGCCAGCTGCAGGAAGCGGGCGGCCACCTCGGCTCCCCCATCGATATCCCGGGTGGTGACCATGATGGTGTCATCCCCGGCGATGCAGCCCAGGATCGAGGGCATCTGCGAGTGGTCGATGGCCAAGGCCAAAAGGTTCGCGGCCCCCGGCGGGGTGCGCAGCACCACGATGTTCCCGGAGGCTTCGGCGGTGACCAGCTGCTCGGCGCAGATCTTGGCCAGGCGCGCGTCGAGCACTTCCTGGGTGATGGCGGTCTGCGGGGAACGGTCCCCGCCTTCCTGGCGCACGGCGTAGATCAGCTGGCCGGAGTGGTCGCGGATGCGCACCGCGCCGATCTCCACCAGGTCGCGCGAGAGCGTGGCCTGGGTGACCTCCAGCCCGTCGTCCTTGAGCAGCCCGAGCAGCTCGGCCTGGGATTTGACCGAATTGTTGCCCAGAAAGGCGCGGATGCGGGCCTGCCGGGCGGTTTTGGTGCTTGGCTGGGCGGACATCCTAGAGCTCCACTCGCGAGTCTTCGGCCAGGCCCGAGGCAACCATCAGCCAGGCCATCACGGCCTTCTGGGCGTGCACCCGGTTTTCCGCCTCGTCGAAGACCACCGACTGCGGGCCGTCGATCACCTCGGCGTCGATTTCGTAGCCGCGGTAGGCCGGCAGGCAGTGCAGCACGATGGCGTCGTCCTTGGCCAGCTTCATCGCCGCGGTGCTCACCGAATAGTCGGTGAACAGCTTCAGCCGCGCTTCCTTCTCATCCTCCTGGCCCATGGATACCCAGGTGTCGGTGACCACCACGTCGGCGTCTTCCAGCGCGGCGGCGGCATCGGTGGTGATCGTGACCGATCCCCCGGTCAGCGCGGCGCGCTCCTGTGCGGCGGCGATGATCGACGCGGAAGGCAGGTAGCCCTCGGGGCCGGCGATGCGCACGTGCATGCCGGCGGTGACCCCGGCCAGAAGGTAGGAGTTGGCCATGTTGTTCGCCGCATCGCCCAGGTAGCTCATGATCAGGCCCGCGGTTTTTCCCTTGTGCTCGCGCACGGTGAGCAGGTCGGCGATCAGCTGGCAGGGGTGGTAGTCGTCGGACAGCGCGTTGATCACCGGCACCGAGGAATTCGCTGCCATTTCCTCCAGCCCGGACTGGGCATAGGTGCGCCAGACGATGGTGGAGACCATGCGCTCGAGCACCTTGGCGGAGTCGGCGATGGATTCCTTGTGGCCCAGCTGGGATTCGCCGGAGTTGATGATCAGCGGGGATCCGCCCAGCTCGGCGATGCCGGCGTGGAAGGAGACCCGGGTGCGCGTGGAGGTCTTGTCGAAGAAGACCGCGACGGTCTGCGGGCCGGCGTAGGGCTGGTAGCCGTACTTGTCGGCCTTCATTGCCGCGGCCAGATCGAGCACCTTGGACTGCTCGTCGGGGGTGAAATCCAGGTCGGTCAGGAAGTGGCGGGTGGTGCTCATGGGTGGTGCTCCTTTGATGCTGGGGGCCGCAATGGGCGGGGGCGAAGTTCTAGGCGGAGGCGATCAGCGGCGGCAGGGCGGCCAGGAAGCTGCCCAATTGCTCTTGGGTGATCACCAGTGGCGGGGCCAGGCGGATGGTGGAATCATCGGTGGCGTTGATGATGAATCCGGCCTCCAGCGCCGCGGCGACCAGCTTCGGGGCATTGGCCTGGGCCAGCTCGAAGGCGGTGAGCATGCCTGCCCCGCGCACCGCGCTGATCCCGGGCACCGCAGCGAGCTGTTCGCGCAGCCAGTGGCCGTTGGACCGGGCCTGGTCCAGCAGGTTCTGGGATTCGATGGTGTGGATGACCGCCAGGCCGGCGGCGCAGGCCACCGGGTTCCCGCCGAAGGTGGTTCCGTGGTCCCCCGGGGTCAGCCAGGCGGTGTTCTCCTGGCCGAAGACGATCATCGCGCCGATCGGGAAGCCTCCGCCCAGCCCCTTGGCCAGGGTCATGACATCCGGGATCACCGGTGCCGAGGCGAAGAAGGAGCCGGTGCGGCCCATGCCGGTCTGCACCTCGTCGAAAACCAGCAGGGCGCCGGCTTCGCGGGTGATGTCGCGGGCGGCCTGCAGGTACTGCGCGGAGAGCATCTTCACCCCGGCTTCGCCCTGGATCGGCTCGATGAACACCGCGGATACGGTCTCGTCCACCGCGGCGCGCAGCGCATCGATGTCCCCGGCGGGGATCCAGGTGACATTCTCGGGCAGCGGGGCGAAGGGGGCGCGGTACTTTTCCTTGTGGGTCAGCGACAGCGCGCCCAGGGTGCGGCCGTGGAAGGCCTGTTCCAGGGCGATCACGCGGGTGCGCGGGGCCTCTTCGGTGCCGGCGTTGCGCCGGGTCAGCTTCAGCGCGGCCTCGTTGGCCTCGGTGCCGGAGTTGGCGAAGAAGACCTTGGAGCCGGCCGGGGCGGCAGAAATTTCCAGCAGCTTTTCGGCCAGGGCGATCTGGCTCGGAGAGGTGAAGAAGTTCGACACGTGCCCCAAGGTGGCCAGCTGGCTGGCGATCACGGAAGTGAGCAGCGGATTGGCGTGGCCCAGGGTGTTGACCGCGATGCCGCCGAGCAGATCCAGGTACTGGTTGCCGTCGGCATCCCAGACATGGCAGCCGGCCCCGCGCACGAGCACGCGCTGCGGGGCGCCGAAGACCCCCAGCAGGGATTGCTGGTAGCGCTCGGCGAGCACCGAGGAGGAGAGCTGGGCCAGCTCCTGCACCTGGTCGGTGGCCAGTTCGATGGTCTTGGGAGTGTGCGCGGTCTGCTCGCTCACTTGCCCTCCTTCAGGTTGGTGTGGGAGGCCGGGAGCACCTGGGTGCCCACGCCGGCGGTGGTGAAGATTTCCAGCAGCATCGAGTGCGGGGCCCGGCCATCGACGATGTGGGCCTGGCCCACGCCTTCGTCGACCGCCTTGAGGCAGGCGCCCATCTTGGGGATCATGCCCGATTCGAGGCTGGGCAGCATGCCGCGCAGCTCGTCGTTGGTGATCGAGCTGATCAGCGAGGACTTGTCTGGCCAGGCCGCGTACAGGCCCTCCACGTCGGTGAGGATCACCAGCTTGGTGGCGCCCAGCGCGCTGGCCAGGGCGGCCGCGGCGGTGTCCGCGTTGACGTTGAGCACCGCGCCGGTCGGATCGCCCTGCGCGTCGAATTCCGGGGCGACGGTGGAGATGACCGGGATCATCCCGGCGTCCACCAGCGAGTCCACCTGGTCGGTGCGCACCCGGGTGACCTCGCCGACCAGTCCCAGGTCCACCGGCTGCCCGTCGACCACGGTGCCGGTGCGGATCGCCTGCAAGGTGGCGCCGTCCTCCCCGGACATGCCCACCGAGTAGGGGCCGTGCGAGTTGATCAGGCCGACCAGGTCGCGCTGCACTTGCCCGGTGAGCACCATCCGCACCACGTCCATGGCTTCGGGGGTGGTCACGCGCAGCCCGCCGCGGAACTCGGATTCGATGCCCAAGGTGTCGAGCATCTTGTTGATCTGCGGGCCGCCGCCGTGCACCACCACCGGGTTGACCCCGGCATGGCGCAGGAACACGATGTCCTCGGCGAAGGCGCGGCGCAGCTCGTCATTAACCATGGCATTGCCGCCGTATTTGATGACCATGGTGGTTCCGGCAAAGCGCTGGATCCAGGGCAGCGCCTCGATCAGTGCTTCGGCTTTGGACTGGGCGATATCCAGGTTGGTGCGGGCGGTGTGGGCCATGGGTGATTCCTCGGGTGCAGCCTAGCTGGAGTAGGCGGAATTTTCGTGGACGTAGTCGTGGGTCAGGTCGTTGGTCAGCACGGTGGCTTCCTCGGTGCCGGCGTTCAGGTCGATCTCGATCGAGACATTGCGCTCCTCGAGCGAGACCAGGTTGCGGTCTTCGCCGACCCCGCCGTTCTTGCAGACCATGACGCCGTTGATCGCGACGTTGAGCTCATCGGGCTCGAAGGCGGCCTTGGTGGTGCCGACCTCGGAGAGCACCCGGCCCCAGTTCGGGTCCTTGCCGAAGACCGCGGTCTTGACCAGGTTGGAGCGCGAGACGGCCTTGGACACTTCCAGGGCGTCGGCCTCGGTGGCGGCGTTGTAGGTGCGGATCGCGATGGTGTGGTCCGCTCCCTCGGCATCCTCGATCAGCTTCGCGGCCAGCTCGCAGCAGGCGTCGGTCAGCGCGCCGGTGAACTCGGCGATGTCCGGGGTGGTGCCCGAAGCGCCGGAGGCCAGCAGGAGCACGGTGTCATTGGTGGACATGCAGCCATCGGAGTCCGCGCGGTCGAAGCTCATCGCGGTGGCGGCGCGCAGCGCGGTGTCGGCCTGGGCGCTGGTGAGCACCGCGTCGGTGGTGAGCACCACGAGCATCGTGGCCAGCGCCGGGGCGAGCATGCCCGCGCCCTTGGCCATGCCGCCGATGGTGATCTGGGCCGAGCCGGCCGGGCCCACCACGCGGGAAACCAGCTTGGGCACGGTATCGGTGGTCATGATGCCCGCGGCGGCCTCGTCAGCGGCGGCCTGGCCGCTGGCCAGCGCCTTCGCGGCGGCTTCGATGCCGGGCAGCAGCTTGTCCATGGGCAGCTGCACGCCGATCAGCCCGGTGGAGGCCACGGCCACGTCCCCGGCGGAGACATCGAGCAGCCCGGCCGCGTATTCGGCGCTCTGGTGGGTGTTGCCGAAGCCTTCGGCACCGGTGCAGGCGTTGGCACCGCCGGAGTTCAGCAGGACCGCGTCGATGCGGCCATCGGCCAGCACCTGCTTGGACCAGTGCACCGGGGCGGCGGCCACGCGGTTGGAGGTGAAGACCCCGGCCGCGGTGAACTGGGGCCCGAGGTTCTTGACCAGAACCACGTCGTTCTTGCCGGTGGACTTCAGCCCGGCTGGCACGCCGGCGGCGGTAAAACCGGCCGGGGCGGTGACACCCGTGGTGGCTGCCGATGGGTGGGTGCTGGTGTAGGCGAGACTCACGGTGCGACTCCTTGCATGAGCAATCCGGTATTTTCTTCCAGGCCGAGCGCGATGTTCATCGACTGGACCGCGGCACCTGCGGTGCCCTTGGTGAGGTTGTCCAGGGCGGCGGTGACGATGACGCGGTTGGCGTGCTCGTCGAAGGCCAGCTGCAGCTGGACGTGGTTGGAGCCCTGGACCGCACCGGTGGTCGGCCATTGGCCCTCGGGCAGCAGGTGCACGAACTGCTCGTTCGCGTAGGCCTGTTCCCAGACGGCGCGCAGCGTCCCGGCGCTCACCCCGGGCTTGGCCTTGGCGGTGGCGGTGGTCAGGATGCCGCGCGGCATCGGGGCCAGGGTGGGGGTGAAGGACACGGTGACCGGCTGGCCGGCGAGCTTGGAGAAGCCCTGCTCCATTTCCGGGATGTGCCGGTGGATGCCGCCCACGCCGTAGGTGCTCATCGAGCCCATGACTTCGCTGCCCAGCAGGTTCGGCTTCAGCGACTTGCCGGCCCCCGAGGTGCCCGAGGCGGAAACGATGACCACGTCGTCTGCTTCCAGCAGCCCGGAGGCAAAGCCCGGGGCCAGGGCCAGCTGCCCGCCGGTGGGATAGCAGCCGGGCACAGCGACGCGGCGGGTGCCCACGAGCTTTTCGCGCTGGCCCGGGAGCTCTGGAAGGCCGTAGGGCCAGAAGCCGGCATGTTCTGAACCGTAGAATTTTTCCCAGGCGGCTGCGGATTCGAGCCGGTGGTCCGCACCGGCGTCGATGACCAGGGTGTTTTCCGGCAGGGCGGCGGCGACGGCGGCCGAGGCACCGTGCGGCAGGGCCAGGAACACGACGTCGTGCCCGGCAAGGTTCTCCACCGTGGTGTCCACCAGGATGCGGTCGGCGAGCGCATGCAGGTGCGGCGCGATGGAACCGAGCCGCTGCCCGGCTTGGGAGTGCGCGGTGATCGCACCAATCTCTACTTCTGGATGGGCTGCAAGGATGCGAAGGACCTCACCGCCGGCGTATCCGCTGGCGCCGGAGACAGCTACTGAAATCGTCATGACTAGATTCTATCGCGAAATATTCATGTGCGCTAATAAATATTCATAAAATACTTCGTCACGTAACCCGACATCCACCAAGTCCTGTCCCCACCATGGCGGGCAAAGTCCTAAACTGGCCGTAGAGGCCCGCCGGAACACCCCGCAGACACCGCGTATTTCAGGAGCACCGCATAATGCAGCAACAAGCCATCGTGGTCAACGAACCCACCGACGCCACCGGATTGCAGCTAACCCGAATCCCCGTCCCCGTCCCAGGGCCCGGACAGCTGCTGGTCAAGGTCGCAGCCACCGGCGTCAACTTCATCGAAACCTACCAGCGCAGCGGCGTCTACAGCGTCGACTACCCGTTTGTGCCGGGGTCCGAGTTCTCCGGAGTGGTGGAGCAGATCGGCCAAGGCGTCCAGAACTTCAAGCCGGGCGATCGCGTAGCCACCGCCTCAGGGGTGGCCGGATACTCGAACTATGCCGTGGTCGATGCCGAGCTGACCGCCAAGGTCCCGGACTCGGTGGACCTGCATATCGCTGCCGCCCTGCCCCTGCAGGGCATGACCGCCCATTACCTGGTCCACTCCAGCTACATGGTGCACAACGGCGATGTCATCCTCACCTATGCCGGCGCGGGTGGCGTGGGGCTGATCCTCACCCAGTTGCTCAAGCTCAAGGGCGCCACCGTGATCACCACCGCCTCCAGCCAGGAGAAGAAGGACCTGGCCAAGGCCGCCGGAGCCGACTACGTGGTCGGCTACAACCAGGTCGCCGAAACGGTCGAGAAGGTCACCGGGGGCAAAGGCGTGAACGCGGTCTATGACGGCATCGGCAAGGACACCTTCGACACCTCCCTGGCAGCACTGCGCCGGCGCGGCACCTTGGTGCTTTTTGGCGGCGCCAGCGGGCAGGTCCCTGATTTCAACCTGCAGCGCCTGAACGCTGGAGGATCGCTGACCGTGACCCGCCCCAAGCTCGCCGATTTCCTGACCTCGGAGCAGGAAATGCACTGGCGCTTCGGCGATATGGTCGGCTGGGTGGCCACCGGCAAGATCGATGTGCGCATCGGAGCCCAGTACCCGCTGGCCGAGGCGGGCGCAGCACATGCGGCGCTGGAATCGAGGGCCACCACCGGCAAGGTCATCCTGCTGCCGTAGCTACCAGCTTTGGGCCCGGGGAACAACAATGTGGCCAGTGCCCCGGGCCCACGGCGTAGCAGTTGCGAAATCAGTGAGACTTAGCCGACAGTTCAGCCGAACCAGCCGCACCCGTTCATCCACTGCCCCTTAAGATAGGCACTGGATCTCCCGATCCGCCCCTCCAGCATCCATATCCTTTGTGGGACGCTCTCCCCCCGGCGCCCCGATTCCATTTACGCAGTTAAATGAGAAGGGATGGGTCCGTTCATCATGGACAACGATCAAGCTACGGCGCCGGATCAAGAAATCTATGCTCCGCAGTTTCCTTCCGGTGCCCTGGCCCCGGCTCCTCGAACCCTTTTGGACATCCTGCAGGCCACTGCCCGGGCATACCCCGACGCCCCCGCCATTGATGACGGGGAGCGCACCGAAAGCTACGCCGAGCTCATCGAGGAGGTCAAGGCCAAGGCCCGCCGCTTGCATGAGCAGGGGCTGGGCGCCGGCGACCGCATTGGCGTGCGCGTCGAATCCGGCACCCGCCACCTCTACGAATGGATCCTGGCGATCCTCTGGGTGGGCGCCGCCTACGTTCCGGTGGATGCCGATGACCCCGACGAGCGGGCCAAAACCGTCTTCACCGAAGCCCAGGTGGCCGGAATCATCAAGGGCACCGGCACCATCGTGGCCGAGTCCGGGCGGCCCAAGCCATACGCCGCGCCACGGATGCCCCGGCTGGAGGATGACGCCTGGATCATTTTCACCTCGGGATCCACCGGAAAGCCCAAGGGCGTCGCTGTATCCCATCGTTCTGCGGCGGCCTTCGTCGATGCCGAAGCGCAGATGTTCCTGGCCGGCGACCCGCTGAACACCACGGACCGCGTGCTCGCCGGGCTGTCGGTGGCCTTCGACGCCTCCTGCGAGGAAATGTGGATCGCCTGGCGCAACGGCGCCTGCCTGGTGCCCGCCCCGCGCGCCCTGGTGCGCAGCGGCATGGACCTTGGGCCTTGGCTGATTTCCCGCTCCATCACCGCGGTCTCCACCGTCCCCACCTTGGCGGCGCTGTGGCCAGCCCAGGCCCTGGACTCGGTGCGCCTGCTGATTTTTGGCGGCGAAGCCTGCCCGCCCGAGCTCGCCGGCCGCCTGGCGACCGAGGGCCGCGAGGTCTGGAATACCTATGGCCCCACCGAAGCGACCGTGGTGGCCTGCGGTGCCACCATGGACGGCAGCCTGCCGGTGCGCATCGGCCTGCCGCTGGCCGGCTGGGACCTGGCAGTGGTCGACCCCCAGGGCATTCCGGTGGCCGAGGGCGATTCGGGCGAGCTGATCATTGGCGGCGTGGGCCTGGCCCGCTACCTGGATCCCGAAAAGGACGCGGAAAAGTACGCCCCCATGCCCACCCTGGGCTGGGAGCGCGCCTATCGCTCCGGCGATATGGTCGTCAACGACCCGCTGGGGCTGATTTTCATCGGGCGCGTTGACGACCAGGTGAAAATCGGCGGCCGGCGCATCGAGCTGGGCGAAATCGATGCGGCCCTGAACTCCTTGGCAGGAGTATCCTCGGCGGCGGTGGCGGTGCGGGAAACCGCCACCGGCAACAAGGTCCTTGTCGGATACCTGCAAGCTCCCGAGGACTATGACCTGCCGGCGGCCCGCGCCGCGCTTTTGGATGACCTGCCGGCGCCCATGGTGCCGATCCTGGCCGTCATGGACAGCCTGCCGATGAAGACCAGCGGCAAGGTCGACCGCAATGCCCTGCCCTGGCCGCTGCCCGGCGCCCAGCAGAACGATTCCTCCGGCGAACTGCCGCTACTGGACGAGGTGGGAGAATTCATTGCCGAAGCATGGCAGGGAGCGCTCGGTGCACCCGTATCCGGGTTGGACGCCGACTTCTTCGCCGCCGGCGGGGGTTCGCTCTCGGCAGCCCAGCTGGTCTCGGCCCTTCGCGTGCGCTATCCGGATCTGACGGTGGCCGAGCTCTATGACTACCCGCGCTTCGGTGCCCTGGTTGAATTCCTCGGCGGGCAGCAAGTCACCAGCGAACCGGTGGCACCGCGTACCGTGGCGCGCACCAAGCGCATCACCCAATTGGCCCAGACCCTGGTGGCCTTCCCGCTGTTCATCCTTTCGGGACTGCGCTGGTTCACCTATTTGATGATCGGGCACGTGGCCATGGTGGCCATGGGAATTTTCGAAGACCCTTTGCCCACCCCGTGGTACGTGATCGCCGGATTATGGCTTCTCTTCGTCACCCCGATCGGCCGCATGGCCCTGTCCATCCTGGCCAACAAGCTGCTGCTGCGCGGGCTGCAGCCCGGGGTCTATCCGCGCTCCGGATCGGTCCACCTTCGCCTGTGGCTGGCTCAGCACGTCGCCGACGTAGTGGACCCGATTTCGCTGTCCAGCGCACCGCTGCTGCCCTGGTACGCCCGCATGCTCGGCGCGAAGATCGACCGCACCGCCACCTTGCACACCCTGCCGCCGGTGACCGGAATGCTCACCGTGGGCCCGGGCGCCACCATCGAGCCCGAGGTGGATGTCAGCGGCTACTGGATTGACGGCGACAAGGTGCACGTGGGCGCCATCGAGGTTGGCGCCCGCGCGTCGATCGGCGCGCGCAGCACCTTGGTCCCCGGAGCGGTGATCGGCGAAGACACCATCGTCGAGGCCGGTTCGGCTGTCTACGGAAGTGCCCGCGCGAACTCCCGGTACGCCGGCTCCCCCGCGACCCGGCAGTCCAAGGCCAAGCCCAAGTGGCCAGAGGCCGAACCGGGCTACCGCAAGCTGCCTCGAGTGCTCGCTGGCGCCGCCTCGATCCTGCTCAACCTGTGGCAGTGGATCCCCGTGGTTCTCGCCCTCCTGTCCGTCGCCCCGATCCTGCGGCCAGCCCCGTCGCTGGCCGAAATCGGCTGGCGTTTCGTCCCGGCCGTGATCGTTGCGGCGCTCGCCTGGTTCCTGTCGAGCATGATCCTGACCATCCTCGTGGTGCGCCTGCTGTCCATCGGCCTGGTCGAAGGATGGCATCCGGTCACCTCGCGCGTGGGATGGCAGGCCTGGGCGACCGAACGGGTCCTGGATACCGCCCGCGACCAGCTCTTCCCGCTCTATGCTTCGCTGTTCACCCCGATCTGGCTGCGCCTGCTGGGGGCCAAGGTGGGACGTGATGTGGAAATTTCCACCGTGCTGCTGATCCCGAAGATGACCACCATCTCCTCCGGCGCCTTCCTGGCCGACGACACCATGGTGGCCTCCTATGAACTCGGCGGCGGATGGATGCATATCGCCCCTGTGCGCGTGGGCAAGAAGGCCTTCCTGGGCAACTCCGGCATCCTGCATGCAGGACGCCGCGTGCCCAAGCGTTCGCTGATTGCGGTGCTCTCGGCCACGCCGAAGAAGATGAAGCCCGGTACATCGTGGATCGGTTCCCCTCCGAACAAGCTGCGCCGCACCACGGTGGAAGCCGAGTCGGAGCGCACCTACCGGCCAGCACTGAAATTGAAGATCATGCGTTCCTTCTGGGAGCTGGCCCGTTCACTGGCGGTCTTCACTACCGTGGCCATCGCCGGTGGCGTGCTGTGGACCCTGGCGGCTTTGGCCACCCATGCCGGAGTCTGGGCGGGCATCTTGCTCTCCGGCGCGGTGCTGGTGCTCGCCGGCGCAGTGGCCGCGGCGATCGCGGTGGCAGCCAAGTGGCTGGTGGTCGGCGCGATCCGCCCCGGCGAGCACACCCTGTGGAGCTCCTTCATCTGGCGCACTGAAATGGTCGATTCCTTCACCGAGCTGGTGTGCGCCCAATGGTTCGCCCGCCTCGCTTCGGGGACCCCGGCCCTGGTGTGGTTCCTGCGTGCCCAGGGCGCGAAGATCGGCCACGGCGTGTGGTGCGAAAGCTACTGGCTGCCCGAAGCCGATCTGGTGACCCTTCAGGACCATTCCACGGTCAACCGCGGCTCGGTGCTGCAGACCCACCTCTTCCACGACCGCATCATGTCCATTGACGCGGTCACCCTGGGTGCCGGAGCAACTCTCGGCCCGCACAGCGTGATCCTGCCGGCCGCGCAGATCTCCGAGGGCACCACCACCGGTCCAGCCAGCCTGATCCTGCGCGGCGAGGTTCTGCCCGCCAATACCTACTGGCGGGGCAATCCGGCAGTACGCTGGAACATCAACCCGGATACGCACCTTCCACAGCCCGCCACACAGGAAGCCTGAGGCAACACACCGATGCACCATCGCATATTGGATGAGTACACCAAGCACCACGGCTCCCCGGACTACACCGTGGAGCACTACGACGTGAACCTCGTGGTGAAGCTGGCCAGCAACCACCTCGATGGCCGGGCGATGCTGCGCATCCGCGCCCTTGTGGACCTCAACGAGATCGCGCTGAACCTCAATGGGCTCAAGATCATCAAGGCCACCTGCCAGGGGCGCAAAGTCTCCGTGGCCAAGAAGCACCACCGCGTCGTGGTCTCGACCCCGAATCGGGTCAAGGCCGGCGAGCATATCGAGCTGAACCTGCGCTATGGCGGCAACCCCGCGGTGGATAACGGGCCTTGGGGCGAAGTCGGCTGGGAAGAGCTGACCGATGGCATTCTCGTTTCCGGCCAGCCGGTCGGGGCTTCCACCTGGTTCCCATGCAATGACCACCCCAGCCACAAGTCCTCGTACCGCTTCGAGGTGTCCACCGACGCCGGATACCGGGTCGTTGCCAATGGCGATCTGCTCTCCCAGCGCCGTTCGGCCAGCCGCTCCACCTGGATCTATGAACAGCGTGAACCGATGGCGACCTATCTGGCCACCTTGCAGATCGGGCGCTATGCCGAAATCGCTTTTGACCGCGGGCACCATCTGCTGGCCTACTCGGTACCGGGCAACGACTTGGCGGTCCGTGGCGCCTTTGCCAAGCAGGGGCAGATGGCCGAGGTCTTTGAACGCAAATTCGGCCCGTACCCCTTTGAGTATTACAAGATCGTGGTGGTCGACGACGAACTGGAAATTCCGTTGGAAGCCCAGGGCATGAGCATCTTCGGGCGCAACCACCTGTCCCTGGACTGGGAGGCACAGCGGCTGATCGCCCACGAGTTCGCGCACCAATGGTTCGGCAACTCGCTGACACCTGCTGGGTGGAAGGACATCTGGCTGAACGAAGGGTTCGCGTGTTTCAGCGAGTGGGTCTATTCGGATCATTGTGGCGCCATGCCGATGGAACAGCGTGCCCGTTCAGCCTGGGAGAAGCTCAATGCCCTCCCCCAGGACCTCGTGATAGGGGATCCCGGCCCGGAGGACATGTTTGACGATCGCGTCTACAAGCGCGGTGCGCTGGCCCTCTACGCGCTGCTCAAGGAGCTGGGCGATGAAGCGTTCTACGAGATGCTGCGCGATTGGACGGGCACCTACCAGCATGGAAGTGTCGATGCGAAAAAGTTCGGCAAGCACCTGAAAAAGCATGCGCCCGGCATTGAAACTGATCAAATTCTGCACAATTGGCTTTCCGAACTCCAGCTGCCGCCTTTCCCTAGCTGAGCGCCGGGCCCGCCGGTGGCCTCGTTCAATTCCGATTCATTGGCTGTTCATCCACTGAATCTAGGCTTGCCACCATGAGCGTAGAAATCCCCCTGCTTGATGATGCTTTCCGCGGCTACTCGGTGCTCGACGATGATGATGACGATCCATTGTTGTTGCGCGCCGATGGCAGCGTGGTCGATACCTGGCGCGAGGACTACCCCTACGAAGAAAAACTCGACCGCGAAACCTACGAGCTCGAAAAGCGTGCCCTGCAGATTGAGCTGCTCAAGCTTCAAAAATGGGCCAAGGCCCATGGCCGGCGCATCATGATTGTTTTTGAAGGCCGCGATGCCGCAGGCAAAGGCGGAACGATCAAGAGATTCACCGAGCACCTGAATCCTCGTGGCGCCCGCGTCGTGGCCTTGGAAAAACCCAGCGACCGCGAATCCACGCAGTGGTACTACCAGCGCTACGTGCAGCATTTCCCGTCCGCCGGGGAAATCGTGCTGTTTGACCGCTCCTGGTACAACCGGGCCGGTGTAGAACGCGTCATGGGATTTTGCACGCCAGCCCAAGCGGGCCATTTCCTCGATCAGACGCCCCTGTTTGAACAACTCGTGGTGGACGAAGGCATTGATCTGGTGAAGTTCTGGTTTTCCGTCTCTGCCAGCGAGCAGCTCACCCGATTCACCATTCGCCGCCTTGATCCCGTGCGCCAGTGGAAGCTCTCCCCCATGGATCTTGAATCCTTGGACAAATGGGACAAGTACACGGGAGCAAAGAAGGAAATGTTCCTCAAGACGGACACCGACCACGCTCCGTGGACGGTAGTGAAGTCCAATGACAAGAAGCGCGCACGGCTTGCGGCCATGCGCCATGTGCTGAACCGCTTTGATTACGCGGGCAAGGACCATGAGCTGGTCGGATCACCCGACCCGCAGATCGTGGGCCGTGCAGCCAACGTCATCACCCACGGCGAAGAATTCTAGGTCCTTGCAAATTGCTGCCGAACGGCAATCGCGGTAGCCAGCAACCCGTGCCCCACCCGATCCTCGGCCGTCCATTGCCCGGAAACCGCTGACAGGTCTGTGCCCTGGTGCAAGGTCCCGGACTGCAGGACTCTGGCGGTGAAGGCCCCGGGCCGCTGGCCCACAGTGATCTCGCATTCAAGGAAATCCAGCCATCGCCGTGCCATCGGAAACCAGGTCTTGAAGACGCTTTCCTTGGCGCTGAAAATCAGCCTGTCCCAGGCGATGCCAGGTTCCACGGTGGACAGCCGATCTACAGCCTCTTGCTCAGCTGGCAGCAGGAGAAGATCCACGGTGCCTGGCGGCAGGGCCAAATGCGGCTCGGCGTCAATGCCGATCCCGCTCCACTGATCCGAACTTGCCACGGCAGCGGCCCGCAGCCCTTCGCAGTGCGTCATGCTTCCCACGACACCCCGTGGCCAGACCGGTGCCCGGTGCTCATCAGGCACCAGAACATGTCCGCCGTGGCCCAGTTTTGCGAGCGCTTGCCGGGCACAAATGCGCACCGTGCGAAATTCTTGCTGGCGGGATTCGACCGCGTTGGCCACGTAGATCTCCTCGGCCCGGTATCGAGGTCCCTCGTCCAGCTCTGAACGGGTTTCTGCCACGTGTACTGACGCGGGCAGCAGCTTGTTGAAAATGCACATCAATCCTCGCTAGAAGCGTGAAGATCCGCCGGAGCCAGAGAAGCTGCCGCCTCCGGAATATCCGGTAGACACCGACCCGGATGAGCTGGCGGATTCCCGCGACTGGTCTACCGAGTTCGCGCCAGAGGTGTAGCCGGCGTGGTAGCTGCTGACGCTCCAGTACATCGCACCGGGGTTCAATACGTCCAGGATGGTCCCGCCACGCGGGCTATGGCTTCCGGTGGAGTTGCGCGAGCGTTCCATCGCCTCGCGCATCTGTTCCTTCTCCTCGTCATTTTCTGCATAGGCGTCGATTTGCGCCTTGGCAAACTCGTCCAGGCGCTCGGTCAGCCCTTGGCGAAGATCGGAGAGCTGGTCCAATGCCTGATCTACATCGATTTCCTCGGTCTTCAATTGGGTGCCGAGTGCTTCCAGCGATTCTGTTGCTGTCACCCGGTATGAAGCCAGCGCCGCGGCACTGCCTGCCAATTCGGGTTCGGCATCATCAACGAGCGTGGAAATCTGCGATAGGTCATCGGCGAGCGGCTTGGTTTGCGCACGCCATGCTTCCTCCCATGAAGCCGAGCGAGTATAGAGAGCCGCGGCGGCAATGATGGCGTCGTCGGTGCGGTCGAGGTTTCGCGCGTCGTCCTTGAATTTCTTGGCGGCTTCCACGCCATCGGTTGATGACCGATACTTCTTCTCGGCTATGTCCAGCTTGGCTTGCACATCGAAGGTTTCGCGATAGTTGGCCATGAAGTCGGCAAAGCGGCGTTCCAGCTGCGCGGCGTGCGCCGATCCTGTGGGCAGAGTTTTTGCGGCGAGCTCGGTTTCTTCCAAGTCCATCGTGACATTGGTCAGATGCTCTCGTCCTGCGTGAAAATCCTGCGCAAAGTTCTTGCGTCGCGAGGAACGCCCTGCGGCAGTGGCTCCCAGGACAATTCCGGTGCCGCCGCCTCCGGCTGCTACGGTCCACCAGAGCGCAGGGCTCTTGTACCATGGCCGATTCATGATGCCCGAGGCCTTGGTGGCTACGGCTATTACGCCATCGGTCCACCTCGACAGGTTGAAATCTTCGTAGCCTTTTTCTTGGATGCTTTCCATCTGGCCGGTACTGACCTTGCGGTCTTCGCCGAAGTACGTGCCGATTTGCCCGTCTCCGGGTCCTTCGACGGACAGGGTGATGATCAGCAGCCCATCGGCCCAGTAGTCGCCGTAGTCCTCAGGCTTATCCGAAATCCATTCCGGATGGGATTCACGGGCGAATTCGAGGGTTTTCGCATTGATGTCATCCGAGTACTCGCCATTGCGCGTATACACCGCGACGTTGGTCGGTTCGTTGAAATCCAGATCCTCGAGGGCATCTGAAAGCCGTTCACGATTGATCACGCCAGCGGTATCGTCGATGGTCACTGTCCCCAGGTTTTCACCGGCGTGGATTTGTACTGCCGGCACGGCGTGGGCCGGTGCCGCCGCGGTGAAGAATCCCCATGCCAGGATTGCCAAGGCACTGACAGCGGGCCCCTTTCGAATGCTACGTGTCATGCTCGCTTCTCCTTAGACCGATGCCAGATGGTGAGTCGACGACTGCTTCCACCAGTTTATCGATCAAAAAGGATTTTTGCCGCGGGACCAGCCGAGACGTGGATCAGCTCGTCACGATCCGCTGCTTCGCCGCTTTCTGGGGCACGCAGCAGTTTCTCCCCGGGCGCCATTCGCAACGACGTGATGCATTGCTCAGAGATGGGGCTCCCTTTCGGATTATTGCCTAATCAATAAGCAAAAACCGCTCCGGACTAGCGCTGAAAACCGGATCAGGCCTTTGATACCAGAACCGTGGAAAGGAAAACGGCGGTAAAATTGCAGAATGACTAGCATTGACGATTCAGGGGCATCCGTCCTTTCAGAACCAGAGCGCGAAATCCTCACCTGGGACACCTTTGGCGAGGCATCCCGCGAACTGGCACAGACCATTGTTGATAGCGGCTTCGAGCCGGACATCGTCCTGGCTGTGGCACGCGGCGGCCTGCTGCTGGCCGGCTCGATTTCCTACGCCCTGGGCGTCAAGGCCTGCGGCGCCCTGAACGTGGAGTTCTACACGGGCATCGGCACCGTGCTTCCCGAGCCAGTGGTGCTTCCGCCAATGCTGGATGATGGCCACCTGCGCGACAAGAAGATCCTGATAGTCGACGATGTCTCCGACTCCGGCCGCACCTTGGAGAAGGTCGTCGATCTGGTCTCCGCTTGGGGCGCAGATGTCAAGACCGTCTGCCTCTACACCAAGCCGCGAACCATCATGGTGCCGGACTACGAATGGCGCCGCACCGACAAGTGGATCACTTTCCCATGGTCGGACCTGCCACCGGTTACCGCTGGTGCAGCAAAGTAATTTTTTGATCTTCAGCAGGGAACGATGCCCATCGTTCCCTGCTTTTGCTTAGTCATGCAGGTCGGTGTTCAGCATCTCGCGTATGTAGCTAGAGGTGCACAAGTCCGTGCAATACGCTGAAGACATGACTTCCCCACTGCTGCTGACGGCAATCTCCGAAGCCGACACGGATTTCGTTGCGGAGCTGGCCGCGGATGAGCGAGTCACCGCCTACATCGGTGATGGCCAGCCGTGGAGCCGTGCATACTGCGAAGAGCGTGTAGCCCACGTCCTGGAAAGCCCTGGAATTTCGTGGTTCATTGCCTGGCACGGCAAGGTTCGCATCGGCCTATTCACGGCAACACAGCGCTCCGGGGCCATCGAGATCGGGTATTGGCTGGCGCCAGAGTTCTGGGGCCAGGGGCTGGCCAAGGACTTGGTCGCCCTGGGCATAAGGCAGCTGGAAAAAGCTGGAATCACCGACCTCATTGCCAGGGTGGCACCCGATAATGCGGCGTCGCTTAAAGTCCTTGAACGGCAAGGATTTCTCCTTCAAAGCCAGGACGCGTCGCTTCTCACCCTCACCAAAGCCGCAAGGCCGCTCTAATAGGTGCTCGCCTCATGCGGCAGCCCGAAGCTGGTAGGCCGCAAGGGATCCGGGGCTTCCTCTTCTGGCTGGTAGGTCGGAGTCGGTTCATCTTGCAGGTGTGCTCCCGCACCGCGCTCGATGAACACCACGACTGCCCAACCCGCTGCGATGAGCGCTGCGATTGCCAGCAGGCCGAGGAACAATACCAGCAGCACGGCGCCGCATGAACGCAGTCCCTTCACGAGCCGTCACTTCCTTAGCATCAAATAAAAATCAGCGGTTTCCCAGAATCAAGTGTAGACGCCTTCGGTGCAAAACCCGGACACGGAAAATCACAAATGCCCCGCCCATCGCCTTGAAATTAATCAAGGCAGCCGGCGGGGCATCTGCAGTTCCAGCTAGCGCTGGGTGGCACCAAACTTCTCGGCAGCCACAGCTACAGCGGCTGCGCGCGCCTCGGATGCCTCATCGGCGGTCAGGGTGCGATCGGTAGCGCGGAAGCGCAGGCCGAAGGCCAACGACTTCTTGCCATCTTCGATCCCCTTGCCTTGGTACACGTCGAACAAGGCGATATCTTCGAGCAGCTCGCCTGCGCCTTCGCGCAAAGCGGCCAGCACTTCCCCGGCGACAACGTCCTGGTCCACGACCAGTGCCACGTCCTGGGTAGCCAGCGGCTGGCTGGACAGGTGCTGGGCAACAACTACGGCAGGAGCCGCATCCATCAGCGCAGCAGCGTTCAGTTCCATGGCCACGGTGCGCGCTGGCAGGTCCCAATCCTTGAGCAGCTGCGGGTGCAGTTCGCCGGCGTAGCCGACAACTTCACCGGCAACCATCAGCTGTGCGGCACGGCCCGGGTGGAAGCCCTGGTGGCTGCCCTGGACAACCTCGAGCTGCACACCGAGGATCCCGGCAACTCCTTGGGCGGTGTCCAAGGCGTCAGCCCAGTCCCAGGCGCGTGGCTCGAAGCCAGCGGCGGCCGAGGCTTCATGCCCGGTGAGGACAGCAGCCAGATGCCATGGCTGGCGGGGCACGCCGTTGAACAGCTCGGCCAGCACTTCATCACTGGGCTTGGCGCCCAGTGGCGGAAGCACGCTGGAGCCCAGTTGCTCGCCTGGCAGGAATACCAGGCCGCCCTCGTAGAGGGCCAGATCGCGGAAGCCGCGGCCGATATTGCGGCGCGCGGTGTCCAGCAGCCCTGGCAGCAGGCTGGTGCGCAGGAAGCGGAATTCCTTGGAGATCGGGTTGGCCAGCGAAATGGCCTTCACCGCGGTGCCCGCCGTTGCTGCGCCGAAGGTGTTGTTCTGCAGCTCGGAGACGAACGGGTAGGACAGGATCTCGGTCAGTCCGGCATCCGCCAAGCCCTGGAGCAAGCGGCGACGCTGGGACTGCGCGCGGGTCAAGCCACGGCCTGGAGGGGCCACTGGCAAGGTTGCCGGGATCTTGTCGTAGCCCACAACGCGGGCCACTTCCTCGACCAGGTCTTCCTTGATGGCCAGGTCCGGGCGCCAGCTCGGGGCGGTGACCTGGAAGCCGTCGGCGTTCTGCGCCACGGTGGCGCCGATGCCTTCGAGCGAGTCCACGGTCTGCTCATCGGTGTAGTCCACGCCGATCAGTGCGCTGGCGAAACCTGCTGGCAGCTGGATCTGCGTATCGGCTGGCTGCGCGCCGGCATCGGTGATCCTGGTGGTTTCGGTGCCACCGGCCAGCTGCACGAGCAGATTCACGGCGCGCTGGGCCGCGATCTGCATGATGCTCGGGTCCACACCGCGTTCAAAGCGCTTGGAGGCTTCGGAAGGCAGCTTGTGGCGGCGGCGCGATCGGCCGATGGACACGGCGTCGAAGTGCGCGGCCTCGATCAGCACCCGGGTGGTCGAATCCGAGACCTCGGTGGCCGCCCCGCCCATGACCCCGGCGATGCCCAGGGCACCGGACTCGTCGGTGATCAACAGGTCCTCGGCCGAGAGCTCGCGCTCCTTGTCGTCCAAGGTGGTCAGCTTCTCCCCGGCATTGGCGCGGCGCACGGTGATCGCGCCAGTGAGCTTGTCGGCATCGTAGAAGTGCAGCGGTGCGCCGAGCTCCAGCATCACGTAGTTCGAGATGTCCACCGGCAGCGAGATCGAGCGCATGCCCGCCAGCTGCAGGCGCGAAGCCATCCAGCGCGGGGTGGGCAGGGCCGGGTTGATGCCGGTGACCTCGCGGGTCACGAAGCGGGTGCAGCCAGGGACATCGTAAATTGGCGCCTGGTCGGCAAGCACGACCTCATGGCCGGCCTCGGTGGCTTCAGCGACCGCAACGGTGCTTGCCGGGTCGGTGAAGGAGGTGCCGGTAGCCAGCGCGTACTCGCGGGCCACGCCGCGGATCGAGAAGCAGTAGCCGCGGTCCGGGGTCACGTTGATCTCGGCGGCCTGGTCGTCCAGTCCGAAGAGCTCGAAGACGTCGGTGCCCAGTTCCGGATCCAGCCCGTAGTTGGAGAGCACGATGATGCCATCGTGGTCATCGCCGATGCCCAGTTCGCGGGAGGAGGCGATCATGCCGGCCGAGGTGTGGCCGTAGGTCTTGCGCGGGGAGATCTTGAAGTCTCCTGGCAGCACCGCTCCGGGCAGGGTGACAACAACCTTGTCGCCTTCCGCGAAGTTGTGCGCGCCGCAAACGATCCCCTGCACGCCCGTCGGGTCGATGCCCTTGCCGGCCAGGGTCTGCTCGGTGCCTTCCGGGACCACGCGGACCTGGCACCAGTTGATGGTCTTGCCGTTGGAGGCGACTTCCTTCTCCAAGGAGAGCACCTGGCCGACCACGATCGGGCCGGAAAGCTCGTCGGAGGGGCGGTGCACGTCTTCTTCTTCGAGGCCGACCTTGACCAGGTCCGCCATGACGTCTTCAGCCGAGGCGTCGGCCGGTACCTGCGCATACTCGCGCAGCCATGAAAGTGGAATACGCATTGCTTAGATCTCCATCCCGAAGTGCTGGCTGAAACGGATGTCGCCCTCGATCATGTCGTGCATGTCTGGGACATCGTTGCGGAACATGAGCGTGCGCTCAATGCCCATGCCGAAGGCAAAGCCGGAGTACTCTTCCGGGTCGATGCCGGCAGCGCGCAGCACGTTCGGGTTGATCATGCCGCAGCCGCCCCACTCGATCCAGCGCGGGCCGCCCTTGGCACCCGGGTGCCAGATATCCAGCTCGGCCGATGGCTCGGTGAAGGGGAAGTAGGCTGGGCGCAGGCGGATCTGGGCTTCTTCGCCGAACATCTGGCGGGCGAAGTGCTCCAGGGTGCCGCGCAGGTCGGCCATGGTCAGGCCCTTGTCCACGGCCAGGCCTTCGAACTGGTGGAAGACCGGGGTGTGGGTGGCATCGAGCTCATCAGTGCGGAAGGTGCGTCCCGGGCACAGCACGTAGACCGGCAGATCGCGCTCGAGCATGGAGCGGACCTGCACCGGGGAGGTATGGGTGCGCAATACCAAGTGCGCGTCGGCAGGCTCAATGAAGAAGGTGTCCTGCATTTCGCGGGCCGGATGGTCCGGCTTGAAGTTCAGCGCGTCGAAGTTGAACCATTCGGATTCAACTTCTGGGCCCTCGGCAATTTCCCAGCCCATGCCGACGAAGATGTCGGACACCCGGTCCTGCAGGACCGAGAGCGGATGGCGGGCGCCAAGGGGGCGGCGGCGCGCGGCAGCGGTGACGTCAACGGTCTCTTCGATGAGGATGCGGGCGGCTTCTGCTTCTTCCAGCACCGTGGTGCGTGCAGCCAGCGCCTTGTTGACCCGTCCGCGGGCCGAGCCAACCAGCTTGCCAGCGACGGCCTTCTCGGACTTGTCGAGCTGGCCGATCTGGCGGTTGGCCAGGGACAGCGCCGACTTTTCACCGGTATGCGCCAGGCGGGCTTCCTTCAGCTCGTTCAGGTCGCCGGCAGCCTCGATGGCGGCCAGGGCAGCTTCAACGGCTGCCTGGATTCCTGCTTCATCGGTTGGGTGCGGAACGTTGGGCTCCCCGTCGGGAGCTTGTCCAGTTGTCTGATCAGACATGGGATCGATCGATCCTTACTCTTATCTTGTACTTACGCGTAGAACACTTTGGTTCCATTCTATTGCCAAGGGCCCGTGATCGTTTCACCGATGACGGGCCCTTGACGTGAAGCTTCTTACCACGAAGCAGCAATCCGGATGCTTAGTGCGCTTCCTTGGCGCCCTTTGGCGCGAAAGCCAATACGAAGACCAGAGTCAGGACGAGTATTGCTCCCCCGAAGATCGCCGAGTAGAACAGCGAGTGGTCGAATTTGCCGGTCGCCTGGTACACCGGAGCGCCCTGAATCATGTCAAACGTCACAGTGTGGTGCTCAACTTCGCCCGGGGCGTGGGAGGTGACTTCACCGGGGAAGTTCACGTGCAGGTTGGCCTCGGTGAAGGAGGAGTCAACGGCAGCCTTGTCGCCTGGCATGCAGAAGGTCACTTCCTTGCCGTCATCTGCCAGGTTGATCTCAAATCCGAAGACCTTGAACGCGTCCTTGAGCTGAGTGTAGGTTTTCACGCCATCGGTTTCGAAGCGCAAGCCAACGTTCTCGCCCTCCTCGATCTTCGAGTAGGTCCACTTGCCGCCAATCTGCTGTTCCATGGCAGCAGTGTCAACCTGTGAAGCCAGAAGTTCATCGAGGCTCATGCCCTGAAGGTTTTCCTTGTTCATGGTGACTTCAACGGCACCGGTTGTCTTGTCTTGACCCTGAACGTTGACTTCTGCATTCATGTTGACGCAGCCGGACAAAGCTAGGACGGCGGTAAAGACCAGCGCAATCACGCTCAAAAGTCTCTTCACGGAAAAGGGCTCCTCAAAAATGTTGGGGTTCAGAAAACGTGCATTGCCTCAACGGGCGCTAGTTCAAGCTTACGCGTCTTTATTTGGTCGCACTTGCACGTGCTTGCTCCAGGCATGCCGCGACTATCGGGGCATCCGCTGGGATCCATTCAACGGCCATGGGCAATGAGCCATCGAGCGCCAGCCAGGCCAGCTGGTCATGTCCATCCAAGGTGTCGGGCACCCCAGCGGTGATCTGTGCAAACCACATCCGCATGGCTGCCTTCTCGTTCAGCGGCCACCCTTGGCGGTGGGGACCTGGAATGGGCGCGCCGAGCTGGATGGTGACTCCGAGCTCTTCGCGCAGTTCCCGGTGCACCGCGTCGATTTCGCTCTCCCCCGGCTCGACTTTTCCTCCGGGGAACTCCCACAATCCGGCCAGGGATTCAGGCCGGTTGCGGCGGGCCGCTAGCAGTTTGCCCGGAGCTTCAAGGTCATCAACGATGGCAACAGCGACAATTTGTTTCAGCATTCTTGTTTCCGGCATGCGCTAGCTCGACTTGGAGGCGTGCTGGGCTCGCGCTGATGCGTACAGGCATACGGTCGCGGCGGTGCCCACATTCAGCGATTCGGCCACGCCGTAGAGCGGGACGGCCACAGCATGGTCTGCGGCCTGCTTTTCGTGCTCGTCAAGGCCCTGCCCCTCGTTGCCGAAAAGCCATAGCGTTGGCGCTTCCAGGACTGGCTGGCCCTCAAGCCCCTGGTCTTCTTTAGCACCGCTGTGGTGCACCCGGAGGACTGCTGCATCCTGGAGCGAATCAAGGTTGAGCGCACCGTATCCATCGGCGGCCAGCACTTGGCTTCCGGTGGTTTTAGCGGCTTCGATGAGGTGGTCGAATTCGATGTTGTTCAGCACCGGCAGGTGGAACAGCGAGCCGACGGTGGAACGCACGGCCTTCGGGTTGTAAATATCAACGCTGCCCTTGGTCAGGATTACCGCATCGGCCCCGGCGGCATCGGCAGCGCGCAGCACGGTGCCTGCGTTGCCCGGGTCCTGGACTCGGCAGAGGACCGCAATGAGTTTCGGCTTGGAGGAGAGCACTTCGCTCAGTTGCGGCTGGGCGATCGCAGCGACGGCAAGAATGCCCTGAGGGGTCTGGGTATCGGCCATGGCATGCAGTACTTCGCCGGTGACGATGCGCGTTGGAACCTGCGCTTGCTCGAGCAGTTCTGCGAACTCGTCATGGCTTTCGAGGAAACCACCCACCACGTAGACGGCCTGGAGAAGGTTGTCATCCTGCAGGTGGGCCTTGAGTGCTTCCCGCACGGCCTGTGGTCCTTCGACCAGGAATTCCCCTGTGGCTTCACGCCCCTTGCGGTTGGCAAGCCGGGCGACGGCTTTGACTCGTTCGGCGCGTGGATTGGACATCACTTCAGGGGAAAAACTGCTCATACTTCGAGAATACCGGTAGAAACACTAATGGGCGGGTTCCGCGTCATGCGCGGAACCCACCCATCGGTGTGATCTGTCCTACCTGAGCATTAGCTCAAAGGGAGAAAAGATTTACTTCATCTGCTGGCGGGATTCTCCACCAGCTGGTTCGAAGCCTGCAGCCTTGGCAGCTTCAACCGAGTTGAACCAGAATTCAGCTTCGGTCTGCTCGTACCAGGTCGAGCCTGGAACGTGGTACTTGTTCGAGCCGGCGTTGCCCTTGATAACGAAGCCCTCAGGAGCGTCTTCGCCTTCAACAGCCTTGATTACGCCTTCGCCCTCTACGGACTTGGCAGCGGCAGCCTTAGGAGCCTTGGCAGCCTTTGGAGCAGCAACCTCTGCGGCAGCGCGTGGAGCGTTGACGTCAGCTGGAAGAGCTTCCTTTGCAACCTTAACCAGGGTTGCGAATGCGTTGGAGTCCGATACGGCCAGTTCGGCCAGCATGCGGCGGTCAACCTCGATCTCAGCAGCCTTCAGGCCCTGGATCAAGCGGTTGTAGGTCATGCCGTTGGCGCGGGATGCAGCGTTGATGCGCTGGATCCACAGGCGGCGGAAGTCGCCCTTGCGCTTACGGCGGTCGTTGAAGCTGTAAACGAACGAGTGGAGCAGCTGCTCCTTGGCCTTGCGGTACAGGCGCGAACGCTGACCGCGGTAACCCTTTGCGCGTTCCAGAACGACGCGACGCTTCTTGTGGGCGTTTACAGCCCGCTTCACACGTGCCACGTGTGTACTCCTTCAAGTCAGTTCCCCAGTGCCCGCGATTTTGCGGGGTGGGAGAAATCTATGGGTGGTGGGGTATTGCTTCCCCGAATTGCGAAAGGGAGAGCTTAGAGGCCCAGCATCCGCTTGATGGTCTTTACATCGGCCTTAGCGACGATCTGGTCAGAAGCCAGGCGACGGGTAATGCGCGAGGACTTGTGCTCCAGGTAGTGGCGACGGTTGGCCTGCTGACGAACGAGCTTACCGCTACCGGTCAGCTTGAAGCGCTTCTTGGCGCCACTGTGAGTCTTGAACTTCGGCATAGCTGCCGTTCTCCTAACGTGCTCCACACGGCAAAATTACCGCGTGGGGATCATCCGAAGCGGGCCCCGTATAAGGTGACCGCTGTTGTTCTCTTGTAGTTGGAACTTCCCGGGGGAAGATCCTTCACCGTAAACGGTGACGGGCTCGAAAGCCCAACAGGCTTGGCTAGGCGTCGCCTTCAGCTGCTTGGCGGGCCTGCTCCAACTTGGCGCGGGCTTCGTCATCCATAGCTGCTGCAACGTTCTGGCCCTCGGTTTCAGCTGGAGCGTCGGTGCGGATCTTGCGCTTGGCCGAATTACGGCCACCGGACTTCTGCTGCTGCTGTTCGCGGCGAGCCTCTGCCTTGTTCTTCAGCGGACCAACAACCATGACCATGTTTCGGCCATCGATGCGCGGGCTGGACTCAATGATTCCAACCTCGGCGACGTCTGCTGCAAACTTTTCCAGCAAGCGGATGCCCATCTCTGGACGCTGCTGTTCACGACCGCGGAACTGGATCATGGCTTTCACCTTGTCGCCAGCGCCCAGGAAGCGCAACGCGTGCCCAACCTTGGTCTCGTAGTCGTGAGTATCAATCTTCAGGCGGAAGCGAACTTCCTTCAAGACCGTGTTGGTCTGGTTCTTACGAGCTTCACGAGCCTTAACAGCGGCTTCGTACTTGTACTTGCCGAAGTCCATCAGTTTGCACACTGGAGGCTTGGCGTTGGGTGCCACCTCGACCAAGTCCAGATCGGACTCATGAGCCAAACGAAGCGCGTCCTCGATGCGGACGATGCCTACCTGCTCACCATTGGGGCCGACGAGACGTACCTCTGGCACGCGAATGCGCTCATTAATGCGTGGATCGCTGATGTGTCACTCCTGAAATTCGTAATCCATAACCGCAAACGAAGAAGGCCCCCGTCTGCGATTGCAGGCGAAGGCCATAAGAGAACGACATGATGAGTGGCGCATATCATTGCGCCTGCATCTGGGGATTGCACGAATGCGATCCTGCCGAAATACCCGGAAGCCTGGAAACGGCGACAGCGGGTGGGAGATGGCCTCCACTTGCATGGCTCAATACTAGTACGAATCTGGCATCCAGGGCTAACTGGAGAACATGAGAAGTACCAGCATCGAGTCGGTCTGTGACAAGCTTAGCAGTATGAGTACCGAAGACACCAACTCGCATCAGCACCTCGTCGATCAGCAGGTGCGCGATATCGCCGAAGTTCCGGCTGTAGAAATCATCACCACCGCGGCGGTTCACCTCATGAGCGCGGCCGCCGTTAAATGCGGTCTGGCCGAGGGCGAAGACGCCGTTGAGCTGAAGGATCTGGATGAAGCTCGAAAGCTGATCACCGCTCTTGCAGGCCTAGTCACCGCGGGCGCACCTGAGATCGGTTCTCAGCACGCAGCTCCGTTGCGCGATGGCCTGCGCAGCTTGCAGCTGGCGTTCCGCGAAGCTTCGCTGATCCCGGATGCTCCAGGCAAGGGCCCCGGCGAAAAGTTCACCGGCGCTGTCAACTAAGCAATCATCCTAGTTTTTTAAGAGATTAACATCATGGGCTCGGCTTCTTCGGAAGCCGAGCCCATCGTTGTATGCATCACAAGATTCCTTTTGCGCAGCGAGCCGTCCGCTTCGGGCTAGTGTTGTTCCAATGGAACTGATCGAACAGCCCGTCTTGGACGCAACGCCCTATTATCTGCGCCCGTTTTCGCTTGAGGACATCCCGCTCATCAAGCAGGCTTCGTCGGACCCCTACATCACAAAGATCACCACTGTGCCGCTACAGGGCGATCATCAACAATGCCTGGAATTCATCTATCGCCAATGGAGCAGAACCACGGATGGAACCGGATACTCATTCGCCATCGCGGATTCGACAACCCATCGGGCTGTCGGGCAGATTGGCCTGAGGTTCCGCGACGCCCGCCACGGACGGGCAAGCATCGGCTACTGGGTGGGACCGGAACATCGCCGTCAAGGCATTGCCGCCTGCGCGCTGAACACCCTCGCTGATTGGGCCCTGGGTTACCCTGGCATCCATCGTGTCGAGCTGTACGTCGAGCCGTGGAACGAAGGCTCCTGGCGTGTGGCCGAACGGTGTGGATTCCAGCGCGAAGGGTTGTTGCGCGGCTGGGAGCTGATCGGCAATGAGCCCAAGGACCTGTATATGTACTCGCGCATCGCCGAGAGGGCGCAGGACTAGGCCGTAGTTTCCCAGCGCTGCCGGCGAGCCCGGCGCACCCGACGGCGAATCTGCTGGGCAACCAGGGCGGCCAGGACCACGATGGTGGCCATGATGCCAATGCCGACAAAGGCGTAGGCCGGGCCAGCACTGTCCACGAAGAGCCCGGTGACCGGTGAACCCAATGCGGTGCCAGCGGTCATCGCGGAACCGTACCAGCCCATGGCTTCCCCACGGCGTTTTTCGGCCACCAAATCCGTGAGCCATTCCGAGGCGGCCGAGAGGGTCGGCGCACAGAGGAACCCGGGCAAGGCGGAGAAGAGGGCCAAGGACCAGGTGTCCCACGCGAAGTACATCGGGATCGTCAAAATCGCCATGAACAACAGCAACAGCAGGGGCGAAACCACACGCTTCATGGAGCCGTAGACCAGGCCGCCAATCAGCGAAGCACCGCACCAGAAGAAGAACACCAATCCGAGACGGTGGCTTTGCATGGCGGCATCGAGCTCGGCCACGATGGCCACTTCGGTGCCGGTGAGCAGCATCCCGGCTCCGGCTGAGGCGATGAAAACCGCCAGCACCGATGCGCTGATCCAGCTGAAGCGGCTCTTGAAGGCCCGTCCGCGCTTCTTGATCCTGGCCCGCGCCGACTTCCAGCCAGCAACGATCAGTTCGCCTTCAACCTCTTGCACGCCCATTGGGGCTGCGGCAATGAAGCTGGCTTCGGCACCCAGCCGCTCTTCATGGGCATTGGGCTGCATGGCGATGGCCTTGGGGTCATCGCTGCGAGTTGGCGGGTTGAGGATCATCAGCGCCAATCCGGCCAGGGAGGCGGTCAGTCCAATCACGCTTAGCCCGATCACGCTGCTGATCTGGGTGGCAACAATGCCGGCAGTTGCCGGCCCGACGATGAACACCAACTCGGTGGCTGTCGCGTCCAAGGCAAATGCGGTTCGCCGCTGCTCGCCGGTGGTCATGATGCCCAAGGCCGTACGCACCACGGAGAATACTGGCAAGGCGAATAAACCCCCGACGAAGGCCAAGGGGTAAACCCAGACCAGCGGCACGTGCGGGACGGTGCACCAAACCAGGGTTTCGACGATGATCGAAGGCAGCATGGCCCGGCGCAATCCCCACGAGTCTACGCGTGATCCGCGCCAGGGTGCGCCGATGGCGATACCCAGGGTCATCAACGCCGTGACCAAGCCGGCCGAGACCCAGCTCTGTTCAAGGTTGTTGACCAGATGCAGGAGCAAGAGCATGCTCAGTGCAGAGTGAGGAAGTCGGGCAATCATGCCAATCAGCAGGAGCATCGAGATCTGCGGCTGGCGCAGAATCTGCCAATAGCTTTTCATGCCCGAGGTGTTCCTTACTTCTAGGAGCCCGCCGAGTCTAGCTTGGCGCGCTATGCAAACTGAGTTCTAGGGAATCCACCGCTTCAGTGAATTCAGTGTTCTGGGCCAAGCGCCCCTGGATGGCGCCGGTGATTTCCTGCGCCTTCTCCCGGCTTGTTCCCGGTGCGAAAACGAACTGCAAATTGAGTTCTGGTCCAGATCCGCCGCCAGGAACCATCTGGCCGTCCCTGGTTCTTGAGCCTACTCCCCTGCCCGGAGCCAGCTTCACGGCCTGCAATTGGCTGAAGCCTTCGGTGGCGTCCTGCACGAGGTTGGCGATCTGCTGATTCTGATAGCTCGGAGTCCAGTCGATCTGCTTGGCGAGGTTCCAGACCCCCGGTCGGCGCAGGACGAAAGTGAAGTCGCTTCCCGGATCAAGGACCAGCAGCTGGCATTCCTCGCTGACCGCCGAGAGTGCTGCGCGCGGGGCAAACACTGCCACCGGCCGGGCCTCCTTGTGCCAGGCCTGCAGTCGTTCGACGGTGGTGAAGACAGGCAGGGCCATTCGGCCGTCCGGAGCATTGATCTTCACCAGCGCCATGTCGGCTTCCTTGTCCGAAGCGAAACCGTGCTCGGTCATGGCTTCTTCGCCGAGCTGGGCGACAACCGCCACGAACACCCGTGCAGTGGCCAAGGCCTTGTGGACTTCGGCCTCGGAGCCTTTGCCGTCGCGCAGCTGCGCCAGCGCCTCCATGGTTTGGGAGTCGGCGCTGCCGTCGTCCTTGTCGAAATTATGCAGGGGGTTGCCCTCGCCGCTAAGGTCGCGCCCTTCCCAATCCTGCCCCGCAGAGTCGGCGGGTGAACCGGCCTGGGCCAAGGCCGCGACGATATGTCCAGGCAGGTGGCGTTGAGGCGCTGATTCAGAATGCTCCGTGCTCATAGCTCCATGCTATCGGTGGATTTGCTTCAGTTGAAAGGACGGACGGAATCTTCTCCCATGAGCTTGAACACCACGAATGGGTAATTCAAGATTATTTGCGGAAATCAGCAGCTGGCGAATGCCCTCTGGTTTCATCGTGCGCTGTCCGCGCCAGAAAACAAATGACGGCTTGAATGCCCAGTGGCATTCAAACCGTCATTGTGGTGGAGCGAGCGGACTTAGCGGCGTCCTGCTACGTCCAGGGCCTCCTGCAAGGTGAACTGTCCTGAGTACAGGGCCTTGCCCATGATGGCGCCCTCGATGCCTTCTGGAACTAGCTCGCGAAGCACACGCAGGTCTTCGAGCGACGAGATGCCGCCCGACGCTACGACAGGCTTATTGGTTTTTGCGGCGATTTCACGCAACAGCTCGACGTTCGGTCCGCGAAGGGTGCCGTCCTTGGTCACGTCGGTGACGACGTAACGGGCGCATCCCGCATCTTCCAGGCGCGCCAGGACCTCCCACAAGTCGCCTCCATCTTTGGTCCAGCCGTGGCCCGACAAGGTGGTGCCTCGAACGTCCATGCCCACTGCGATCTTGTCGCCATGACGGGCGATGGCCTGCTTGGTCCATTCAGGATTTTCTAGCGCAGCGGTTCCCAAGTTGACGCGGGTCGCGCCGAATTCCAAGGCGCGGTCCAGGGACGCATCGTCACGAATGCCACCAGAGAGCTCAACTTTGATGTTCAGTTCCTTGGCGATGCGCTGGACGATCTCCACGTTGCTGCCGCGGTCAAAAGCAGCATCCAAATCAACCAGGTGCAGCCATTCAGCACCTGCGTTCTGCCAGGAAAGGGCAGCTTCCAGTGGATCGCCGTAGCCCGTCTCGGAACCGGCTTCGCCCTGGACCAGACGCACAGCCTGGCCTCCGGCGATGTCTACGGCAGGCAAGAGTTCGAGAATTGGTTGCTCGCTCATAATGTCCTTTGTGAAGAAATGAATTTTTTAGAGGGCCAATACCCACGCGGCAATGATGCTCATTGCTGCGAGAGCCCATAGCGCGATGACCCAAGAGATATGGGCCTTCTGGCTTTTGAGGGAGATCGCTCCGCCAGCCAGGAATGCGCCAACGAACCCAAGCACGATGGTCCACATGCCTACAGGGTGCCCAACCAGTTGCGCAACAGCTGTGCGCCGGCTTCGCCTGACTTTTCCGGGTGGAATTGTACTGCCGAGAGTGGACCGTTCTCCACTGCGGCCACAAATGGCGTTCCGTGCGTGCTCCAGGTAACTTGAGGCGGAGTCATTGCAGGTTGCGTAACGTCGAATTCCCACTTCTGTACTGCGTATGAGTGCACGAAGTAGAAACGCTCGTTCTCGACGCCGGCAAAGAGCTTGGTGCTAGCTGGTGGCTGCACGGTATTCCAGCCCATGTGCGGAATGACATCGGATTTGAGCCGTTCGACGGTGCCGGGCCATTCGCCGATACCGGCCGTTTGGACTCCGTGCTCAACGCCTTCCTCGAAGAAGACCTGGTGGCCGACGCAAATCCCCAATACGGGTTGTCCTCCGGCGATGCGGCGGCCAATCCAGCGCAGGGCACCAATATTCGTCAGCTGTTCCATCACGGACGCGTAGGCGCCAACGCCAGGAACAACCAGCCCGTCAGCGCTCATGACCTTTTCGGGATCTGCGGTCAGCTCCACGTGAGCACCCGCGGCTTCCAGCGCCCGGACAGCCGAACGGACGTTGCCCGAACCGTAGTCGAGAACAACTACATTCTTCTTTTCCACTTACAGTGCACCCTTCGTGGATGGAATCTTGTCACCCATGCGTTCGTCGAATTCAACGGCTTCGCGCAGAGCTCGTGCAAAGGACTTGAACTGGGCTTCGACAATATGGTGTGGATCGCGGCCCGAGAGCACCTCGATATGTGCACAAATCTGGGCGTGGAAGGTGATCGCTTCAAAAACGTGGCGGGTCATGGAACCGGTGAAGTGCCCACCGATGAGGTGGTATTCCTGCCCCGCCGGCTCGCCGGAGTGGACGAGGTAGGGGCGTCCGGATACATCCACCACTGAACGCGAAAGCGCTTCATCCAATGGAGCATATGCGGTGCCGAAGCGCCGGATGCCGGCCTTGTTGCCCAGGGCAACGCGCAGCACTTCGCCGATGGTGATGGCGGTGTCCTCCACGGTATGGTGCACGTCGATGTGGGTATCGCCCGTTGCCCGAACGGTCAAGTCAATGAGCGAGTGCTTGGAAAGCGCGGTGAGCATGTGGTCGTAGAACGGCACGGACGTGCTGATCTCTGACACACCAGTTCCATCGAGATCTAGTTCTACGAATACGGACGATTCGCTGGTGACGCGTTCCATGCGGGCGCGACGTGCGCCAATCAATTCGGCAGCCATGTCTTCCTTCGCTTGTTCCTGATTACTTTTCCGCGCCGAGCAGCTCGGATAGACGATCCAAGAACGCAGTAGTTTCTGATTCGGTTCCGGCGGTTACTCGCAGAGTGCCCGGAATCCCATTGTCGCGGACGATAATGCCTGCTTCCAACAATCCTTCCCACACCGCGTGGGGGTTCTCCAGCCCGCCGAAAAAGACGAAGTTGGAGTCGGAGACGGAAGGCTTAAGCCCAAGCTCTTTCAAGCGGGTAACAATTCGATCTCGTTGCGTCTTGATGTCTTCCACCTGGGCCAACAACAAATCGATATTCTTCAGCGCCGCTACGGCAGTTGCCTGCGTGACGGCCGAGAGGTGGTATGGCAGCCGCACCAAGCGAATGGCATCGGTGACTTCAGGCGCCGCTGCGAGGTACCCGACGCGGGCACCGGCAAGGCCAAAGGCCTTTGACATGGTACGCGTGACGATGAGCCGCTGGCGGCCTTCAAGCAAGGTGAGCGCCGATCTGGTGCTGGACAAGGAAAACTCGGCGTAGGCTTCGTCAACAATGACCATGCCATTGTGCTCGCTCATTGCGTCATATACGGCTGTGATCACGTCCAGGCCAAGCGCCGTGCCCGTGGGGTTGTTAGGAGAGCACAGGAAGACAATGTTCGGTTGGTGCTTGAGAACTTGTTCTGCCGCGGATTCTGCGGAGAGAGTGAAATCCTCGGCGCGCGTACCGGCGATATATGTTGTATCGGTCCCGCTAGCTAGGAGGGGGTACATCGAGTATGTTGGTCCGAAACTCATGACGCTTCGTCCTGGCCCGCCAAATGCCTGCAGGATTTGCTGGAGGATTTCGTTCGAGCCGTTTGCCGCCCAGATGTTCCCTGCGGTCAGGGAGTGGCCGAGATAGTCAGCCAGCAGTTCACGGAGTTCGGTGAATTCACGATCCGGGTATCTGTTGAGGCTGGTTGCTGCTTTTGCGACCTCTTGCGCAATGGCATCCACGACGGTTGGCGGAAGCGGATGAGTGTTCTCGTTGACATTCAGCTGAATTGGCACGTCGATTTGTGGTGCGCCATATGGGGATAGCCCGCGGAGATTCTCACGCAAGGGCAGCTGACTCAAAAGTTCACTGCGGTCATTCACGCAATAAGTCTACGTGTGTACCGGCTTGGCGGGTGAATCCGCTACGAGTCAAGGTAACAATCCCCTGCCTCGATCGATGCTCTAACCAGCGAGCACAGGGATCGACAGCGTGTCGCCAACGTGGATCTCGCTTCCCTGGAGGGAGTTGAGTTCCGAAATGTGGCTGACAGCAGAAGTGACGTCGTAGCCCTGGGCGTATTCCTTGGCCAAGCTCCACACGGTGTCGCCCGGGATAACGGTGACGTCCACAGTTTCGACGCCCGTTGGGAGTTCAGATGATGCCTTTGCATCAGAAGCGAACATCGAGAAGAAGAACGCTGCAGCTACGGTTAGCGCAAAAACTGGAATGCCCACCAAAACAGCCCAGCCGCGGCGGTTGATCCGGATCTTCAATGGGCTCTGGGTTTGATTTGAGTCAAGTGCGAGGGTTGCCATGACCTTATCTCCTCAAGATTGTGTAGCGATGCGAAGTTATATTCGATACGTAGATTTCGAAGACTTGTTCGAAACTAGTACATCTGTTCTAACAGAGCTTCGTCCGACTTGTCCAGAAGTTTTCGAACAAATCTTTGAAAGAAGCTCGCTTATCCACTAAGATTTCGAAGTAGACGAGCAATGAAAACATCACACCATCTGGCTCCGACAGTTTGGACTGCCGAACTTTCGACAGATAGCTAGGGAAGGCAAAATCTCATGTCAGCTTCACAACGCACTCCCCGATCGAATGCACGCTCGTTGACGATTCGCCAAAAGAAGATCCTGGAAACGATCCAGCGTGCCATCGGCAAGAACGGCTATCCACCATCCATGCGTGAGATTGGCGACTCGGTAGGACTCAAGAGCCTTTCGAGCGTCACCCACCAATTGAGCCAGCTAGAAAAGCTCGGGTACATTCGTCGAGATCCACGCCGTCCGCGCGCCATGGAGATTTTGTTGCCACTGCAGTTGGCGGACGATGCTGAGAACTCAACGGCGTCGGAGGCCGCAGAGAGCAAGGCTGCCGAAGACGCGATGGTCATCGAGCTCAGCACGTCAGCCGATACGACCATGGTTCCATTGGTCGGCCGGATCGCTGCTGGTGGGCCGATCCTTGCTGATCAGTCTGTCGAAGATGTTTTCTCGTTGCCTCGCCAGCTGGTCGGACACGGCGAATTATTCATGCTCAAAGTCTCTGGCGATTCCATGGTTGATGCCGCTATCTGTGATGGTGACTGGGTAGTCGTCCGCCGTCAGCAGAATGCTGAAAACGGCGATATCGTCGCTGCATTGCTGGACGAAGAAGCCACTGTCAAAACCTTCCGGCAGCGCGATGGGCATACATGGCTGCTGCCCCAGAACTCACGCTACGAACCGATCTTGGGCGACGCGGCCAAGATCATGGGCCGTGTTGTTTCTGTGATGCGTTCGCTCTAATCGCATCTGGCATGAGGGGTGTTGGTGCGCAAGCATCAACACCCCTCAGTCGATTGCTCCCTGCGATTTCGGTTTCGATTCGCACCGTTGTGCTGCGCTGAAGATCATCCAACGCTGAACTGCCGCTGAGAGCCGTCGTGGTTCTTCGTTGACCAATCGGCTAGCTGTCGACGTCACCAAATCGCGTGCGATGCCCCGAACGTCCAGATCCATGCGCTCATCGTTTGCGCAGAGGGCCAGGTATCGGCAGAGAATCCCGGCAAATAGGTTGCCATCGCCTCCTCCATCAAGCACCAGGGATCCGGCCTCGTCGGCCAGATGCCGGCGTGTGGCATGAACAAGTGCAGCAGCATGCTCCAAATCAGCTGCGGTACCTAATTCCAGCAGCGCGCCGAGCACCGGACCCTGGTTATAGGTATAGAGGTGATCTTCCAGTTTTTGGCCTGTTGAAGTGAGTCTGAGCCCATCAAGATATAAACCGTGCTGGTCGCTGAAGATGTTGGAATGCATCCAGTCAAGCAGCTTCCTGGCTTGTTCGCGATCACCGATGCGTGCGAAAAAGAGTGCGGCAGGAGCGTTGGCAGGGGCATTCTTGAAATCGCGTTTCCTCGACCAGTACAAGCCGCCATCGAGGACTTCGTCGATGCCGCTTTCCAATTGCTTGCGCAAAGTCGTTATTGCTCGTTTTGCACCGAGATGGCTGTGCCCTTCCAGCTTCCGGGAAAAAGCCAGCAACCTCTGGCTCGCCAGCGCCAGCCATGCCATATCGTCAAAGAAGTAGTTCGGGAAGACTCCGAAATTGCGAATGCGGATTCCTGCCAGCAGGTCTTTGGCACGGTGAAGTTCGCGCCGGGCTGCATCACGATCGCCAGCTTCCCAATAGCCCAGCCCGTCGTCAAGGATCGCATCCAGGTAGTGGGCCTGCCACCAGTAGTTCCACTCAGCAAACGGATGAGAAAATCCATTCATATCGCTGAGCATGCTTCCGTCATGCATCCGGTGCTGAAGGCTATAGGGCCGGCCAATCCACGTGCCTGGCAGGCGAAGGAGCCGATGGCCAAAACGCGCATGCGTATCTTCGGCTGCTTCACACGCCAGTTCCCTCATGGATTTCATCTTGCCTTCCGGAATTTGCCTTCCCTGTGGCACAGACATTAGTGCATTCAACAAGCCCGAGTCACCGGGTCATTGCTTTCGAGCACCGGAAGTTACTTTTCAGCAGGCTTGAGGCGTTCCAGAACTCCAGAAATGACCTTCTTGTCTACTGTGGGCCACATCGGTGGCAGGGTAGCCTTCAGGAAGCTTCCGTAGCGCGCCGTGGCCATGCGCGAGTCCAATATGGCTACAACGCCCCGGTCGTTGACCGATCGGATCAGGCGTCCTGCGCCCTGCGCCAAGCGGATGGCGGCATGCGTAGCCGAAACCTGCATAAAGCCATTGCCACCATGCTTGGCGACGTCTTCGGTCCGGGCCTTCGAAATCGGGTCGTCGGGGCGTGGGAATGGAATCTTGTCGATGATGACCAGACGGCAGGAATCCCCCGGGACGTCAACTCCCTGCCACAGCGTCATCGTGCCAAAGAGGCAAGTGTCGCGTTCGTCTGCGAACTGTTCAACCAGGGATTTCATGCTGGCCTCGCCCTGGCACAAGATGTCCACGTCCAGCCGCTCGCGCAAGATGCTGGCGGCCTCTTCCGCCGAACGCTTCGAAGTGAACAGCGCCAGTGCGCCACCGCCGGATGCCTTGATGAGATCTTCAATCTCGTCCAGGGTCTCAGCGGCAAGTTGACGGCCAGGTTTTGGCAAATGCCTGGCTACGTACAGGATGCCTTGTTTTGGATAATCAAAAGGGCTTCCCACATCGACGCCAGTCCATGTTGGCGCTCCGTTCCCCATCAAGCCCAGCGAACCGGCCACGGCATCAAATTGCGAACCGATAGCCAACGTTGCACTGGTGAGCACGACCGTGCGGCCATCAAATAGGCCTTCGCGCAGTTTTCCTGCCACCGACAGCGGTGCGACATTCAGCGCTGCCGGTTGGGATTCTTCGGCCTCCACGTAGCCTCGGCCTTCTACGAACTCCCGTGGGCGCGTTGTGTAGAGAACTTCGCGGCGCTCTTCAGATTCGAGCATGCGCAGAGAGTCATCCATAACAGCCTGCAGCTGGGAGCGTGCAGTCTGTCGTCCGCCATCGGCGGGCGCGTTCGCCTCTGGCTTGGACAGCGCCAATGCCAGGCGAGCCTGCTCAACAATGTCATTGAGTGCAATGCCCATGTCTTCGCGCAAGCCTTGCTCCAGCAGACCGGTGGGGATCCCCGTCAGGGACTTCTCCAGTCGGTTGGCCGCTTTGACCATTTCATCGACGTTGACGCCGCAGTGGCGCTTGGCGCCACCAGCAGCAGTCATCACCATTCGAGCCGACAGGGCGCCAGACACCGAGCTGGTCACGCGGTCCTGCAGTTCGTGGGCCTCATCGATGATGGCCACGTCGAAATCCGGCAAGACCGACAGGCCTTCAAACGCAGACACCGCCAGCAAGGCATGATTGGTGATCACCACGTCAGATTCGGCCGCGCGGGCGCGTGCCATTTCCGAGAAGCATTCATCGGCCATCGGGCACTTTTGAGAACCCAGGCATTCCATCGCCGAAACCGAAACCTGCTTCCAGGCCTTGTCGCTGACTCCGGGCACCAATTCATCTCGGTCGCCGGTGTCGGTGCGCTCGGCCCAATCGCGAAGTTTCATCACTTCACTGGCAAGCGGTGAATAGGTGGTTCCGGCGGGTACTGCCGGTTCATCCATCGAGAACAGCGTGCCTTCGTCATCGGGGTATCCGCCACCGAGCTTGTATTGGCACAGGTAGTTGGAGCGGCCTTTGAGCAGAGCCACATCCATGGGACGGGAGAGCTTGCCCTTGAGTGACTCAAGTAATCTCGGCACGTCGCGACCGACAATTTGCGACTGCAACGCGAGTGTAGCGGTTGAAACAATCACTGGCTTGGCACTAGTTTGCGCATGGGCCAGCGCCGGAATGAGATAGCCCATGGACTTTCCCGTTCCGGTGCCAGCTTGAACCAGCAAATGTTCTTCGTCTTCCAAGGCAGCCACCACGTGCTTGACCATTTCCTGCTGGCCTGTACGCATGGCGCCACCCATGGAAGTTACCGCGGCCTCAAGAAGCTCAAGGGCCTGCTCTTGCTTATCCATGAATGTTGAAAGTCTCCAACTCTGCCGCCAGGGAATCGCGCACCTTGACGATCAATCGCGTGCCGTTGTCCAGGTGTTCGCTTTCCAGGATTTCAGATTCGCTCTGATGCAGCTTTGCGATCAAATCCCCGCGGTTGTACGGGATGAGAACTTCAAGCTGAATGCCTGGACGCGGAATCGACGAGCTGATCTTTTCCAGCAGCTCTTCGATGCCCTCACCGGTGTGAGCCGAAACCACGGAGGTGTTGGATTCACGGTTGCGGATTCGTTCAATGACAAATGGATCCGCGACGTCAGCCTTATTCAGGACGATGATTTCCGGGATATTCAACGCGTCAACTTCGCCAAGCACGGTACGAACGGCCTGAATCTGCCCCTCCGGGTCAGGGTGCGAAGCATCCACTACGTGCAGGATTAGATCAGAATCGGCAATTTCTTCCAGAGTTGAGCGGAAGGCTTCCACCAACTGGGTTGGAAGGTTCGACACGAATCCAACGGTATCGGCCAACGTATAGGTCAGCCCGTCTTCAGTCGACGACTGGCGCACGGTTGGATCCAAGGTGGCGAACAGCGCGTTCTCCACCAGGACACCGGCATTGGTCAGACGGTTGAGCAAAGATGACTTTCCGGCGTTGGTGTATCCGGCGATAGCCACTGCGGGCACTTCATTGCGCTTGCGATTGGCGCGCTTGGCCTCACGAGCAGGCTTCATGGCCTTGATCTCGCGACGCAGCTTGGCCATGCGGTCGCGAATGCGGCGACGGTCCATCTCGATCTTGGTTTCACCCGGACCACGTGAGCCAATGCCGCCACCAGCGGCACCTACACGACCACCAGCCTGGCGGGACATCGATTCGCCCCAGCCACGAAGACGTGGCAGCAGGTACTCGAGCTGGGCCAGTTCAACCTGTGCCTTGCCTTCTCGGGACTTCGCATGCTGCGCAAAGATATCAAGGATCAGGCTAGTACGGTCAATAACCTTGACCTTCACAATGTCCTCGAGCGCGCGGCGCTGGGACGGAGCCAGCTCAGCATCAACCACCACGGTATCCGCGCCGGTGGAGGCAACGATGCCGCGCAGTTCCTCGGCCTTGCCCGACCCCAGGAATGTCGACGGGTCCGGCTTGCTGCGGCGCTGCACCACGCCGTCGAGAACTTCAGAACCTGCGGTCTCAGCCAAGGCGGCCAGTTCGCGCAGGGAGTTTTCGGCGTCGGTGACGGTGCCTTCGCTCCAAATACCAGCCAGCACAACGCGCTCCAGGCGCAGCTGGCGGTACTCGACCTCGGTAACGTCTTCGAGTTCGGTGGACAGGCCCGCGACGCGACGCAAGGCGCGACGCTCCGCGAGGTCATCCTGGTCCCCGTCGTATTGGGTAAAGCCGGTCGAGAAGCGGTTGAGCGCAGTGGCCTGCCCGGAGAAGATTGAGGTATCTTCTTCTCCGAAGTGCTGGACCTGTGGGCTTTGGGCTTCATCGGCTTCGAGGATCCGGTCGATAGCGGCCTGGATCTGGGCATCATCCATTGATGCCGAATCGTGCTCGTGTGACTCGGAGTTAGTCATGGTCTCCTTAGAAGTACTTCGCATTCCAGAATAGTGCGGTTGACCCCCAGTTCGCGACGTGACGCGTTGGGGTTCTGTCGGTTCATCAAACATTCGTGGTCCTTTTGACAGCGCTCAAAAAATATAGGCAAGCAGGTGAATGCGGGGTTACCGAGGTGCGAAGGCGAATGGCAAGGCGTGTGATGCACAACTTGCGGAAAACAAAAAAGACTTCGCCGTCTGCCAATCCTTCAATGCCGGCACGCCAAATAGGCGCGTCGCCGGGGAGGATCGCGAGGTAACCGCTGCGGTTACGTATTAGACGAAAACGAAAGTCATAGGGAAAACTCTATCAGTCAATGCTCGAGCTGCCTATATCGCTTTGCTCACGTTGAATGCGCTGGTCTTTGGCCTCGGGAAGCACAACGATAAACTTTGCCTATGACCTCGGATCACTACTTCACCGCCAGCCCCGCCTCGGCCGATGAACGACGCACCATTGAAGTCGAACTCAACGGCACGGTGCGCAAGGTTCAGACAGCCGCAGGAATCTTCTCGCCTTCAGGCTTGGATAAAGGCACCGCGGTGTTGTTGCAGCATGTCCCCGCCCCACGCGGGCGCGTGCTTGACATCGGATGCGGCTGGGGACCGATTGCCCTGACCGCTGCCGAGAGGTCCCCCGAATCCACCGTTCACGGCGTGGATGTCAATGAACGCTCGATCGAATTGACCCGGCTGAATGCCCAGCACCTGGCGTTGGGCAACGTGGTAGTCGGAACCCCCGATTCCGTTGAACCCGGTCTCCAGTTCGATACTATCTGGTCCAATCCGCCCATCCGCATCGGCAAGGAAGCGCTGCACGAACTTCTGATGCTGTGGCTGCCGCGCCTGGCAGCAGGCGGGGAAGCCTGGCTGGTAGTGCAGAAGAATCTGGGAAGCGATTCCTTGCAGAAATGGCTGGCCGAACAGCTTCCCCAGGACTGGTCGATCACTCGCGAGGCCACGGCCAAGGCCTTCCGCGTCCTGAAGGTTTCGCGACCGGCCTAGAACCTCATTCCAGCAATTGCAGGCATCTGTCCATAGGACGAGATGCCTGCAATTTTTGCTTCACCGGCTACTTCGCGCCGATCACTCCGCGGGCAACTAGTTCTGCAGGGCCGGAAAGGATCGTGTCTTCGCCGCCGGCATCGTTGGCACGGAATTCAACGCCTACGAGGCCGCCTGGCACCGACACTGCCCACTGGTTGATCAGCGCGGTGCCTCGGGCCCAGTATCGAACCGCGGCGGCGGCAGCGCATGCGCCGGTGCCACAGGAAAGGGTCTCCCCTACTCCGCGTTCATGAACGCGCATCGTCACCTGGGCAACTCCGTCCTCTTCGATCAGCGGCTCGTTGGGAACCACGAATTCGACGTTGGTGCCGTTTTCAGGCTTTGGTGCGACTTCTGGTTCTGCGAACAGCTCAAGGCTGTCGAGCATGTCGATATCGGGAAGGGCCACCACTGTGTGCGGGTTGCCCATGGTGATGCTCAAAGCTGGCAGCGCCTGTTCCCAACCGCGTGGCTTGACCATGGAATCTATGGAGTCGGCCTCCGCCTGGTCCTCGAAGATCAGTCCCCACGGTCCCAGATTCACTGCATAGCCTTCAACAAGCCGGGTGATCATCTTGATGCCGGCGCGGCTGCCGATGTGGATGCTCTGGCCTACGGGAAGATCCACCAGGCCTTCAGCAATCAGGAAGTGGGCGAAGGCGCGCACCCCGTTGCCGCACATTTCGGCGATGGAGCCATCGCCATTCCGGTAGTCCATGAACCAGTAGGCCCCTGGATTCTGGGCGACCTGCTGTTCGTACCCGGGCACCTTGGATGTGGGAACCGCGCGAATCAAGCCGTCGCCACCGATGCCGAAGCGCCGATGGCACAGTGCCGCCACCTGTTCGGCGGTCAGATCCACGTCAGCTTCTGGATCCGCAATCAAGACGAAGTCGTTTCCTGTGGCATGGCCCTTGGCGAAAGGCTGCCCCGCCAGTTGGCCTAGTTCGGTGCTGTACATCGATACTCCTAGCGTGTTGGTTCCTCGGTTGGCTTGCCGATGAGGGCCAGTGCTTTGCCAATGAGGTCCGGTTCGGTGGGGTCCAGCCACTTGACCCGCGGGTCAGCGTTGAACCATGTGATTTGGCGTCGGGCAAATTTTCTGGTGGCAACCACCGTCTGGGTTATGGCCTCGGCCCGGGTGATTTTTCCGTCAAGATAATCCGTGTATTGCTGGTACCCGATCGCGCGAGAAGCTGTTTTGCCTTCGCGCAGTCCCAGTTCCAGCAAACCGGCAACTTCTTCAGCCAATCCCATCGCATCCATGGTGTGCACACGTGCTTCCAATGCTTCATGCAACGCTGAACGATCGTAATTTAGTCCGAGCTGAAGAGCCGGAGCAATGTACTCGCGCTGCGGCATGTAGGAGCTGAACGGGCGTGCGGAGATTTCATGGACTTCCAGGGCCCGGATAGCCCGTCGCAGATCAAGGTTGCGCTCGGCGGACACGGGGTCCACTTCAGCTAGCCGGCGGCGAAGATCCCCGTCACCCTTTTCCTGGACCTCTGCTTCCAGCTTCTTTCTGATGCCTGGATCGGTGGGCGGAAAATCAATGACATCCAGTGCCGCCCTGACATAAAGTCCTGATCCGCCGACCATGATCGGCACCTTGCAACGCGCGCGGATCTGCGCGAACTGCTCGCGTGCTTCTTCTTGGAACGTGGCAACCGATGCTTCTTCGGCGATCGACAGCGTGTCCATCAGATGGTGTTCAATGCCCCCGCGTTCAGACACCGGCAACTTTGCGGTCCCAATATCCATGCCCCTGTAGAACTGCAGGGCATCAGAATTAACGATTTCCCCGCCCAGTTGTTGGGCCAGCGCAATCGCCAAGTCCGATTTGCCGGTACCGGTAGGACCGACGATAGCGATGACCGGCAGATGAGTATCCGTCATCGGGCTAGCTGCGCACTTTGAGTGTTGGCATGCCCAAATTTGTGCGGCCTGCCGCAGTAGTTTCACCCGGAGCGGGAACGCCACAGCTTTCTGCCTGCGCGCGGTCCCAGGCGTCTCCGGCGCGGGAACGGCGCAATGAGTACTGGCCGGAATCAGGGTCCGAAATGAGGTGGAATGCTGCCACTTCGGTAATGGGCAGGGTCACCAGATCGCCTGGACGCGGAGTTTGCGCTCCCTCGGGCACGGAGAAGTGCACCAGCCGCTGGTCCTGCGCACGGCCAGCAAGCCGATGCGTTTCCTCGGCCTTGCGCCCCGACTGCTCGGTCACCATGACTTCCACGGTTCGTCCCAGCTGCTTGGCGTTTTCTTCCTTGGCGATACGGTCCTGCAGCGCGGTCAGGCGCTCGTAGCGTTCCTGGACCACTGCTTTGGGCAGCTGGCCTTCCAGGGTTGCCGCGGGCGTGCCAGGCCGCTTGGAGTATTGGAAGGTGAAGGCCGAGGAGAAACGCGAAGCCTCGACAACGTCCAAGGTTGCCTGGAAGTCCTCTTCGGATTCACCGGGGAAGCCGACAATGATGTCCGTTGTGATCGCGGCGTGAGGGATTCGCTCGCGCACCTTGTCCAAAATTCCGAGGAATTTCTTGGAACGGTAGGATCGGCGCATTTCCTTGAGCACCTTGTCGGATCCGGACTGCAATGGCATATGCAGCTGCGGCATCACATTAGGCGTTTCGGCCATTGCGTCGATGACATCGTCGGTGAAGGCTGCAGGGTGCGGGCTGGTGAATCGTACACGTTCGAGCCCTTCGATTTCGCCGCAAGCGCGCAGGAGCTTGCCGAAGGCCAGGCGGTCCCCGAACTCAACGCCGTAGGAGTTGACGTTCTGGCCCAGCAGGGTCACTTCGATGGCTCCGTCGTCAACGAGCGCTTGGATCTCGGCCAGGATTTCGCCGGGACGGCGGTCGCGTTCCTTGCCGCGCAGCGACGGAACGATGCAGAAGGTGCACGTATTGTTGCAGCCCACGGAGATCGATACCCAGCCGGCGTACACGGACTCGCGCCGCGTTGGCAAAGTCGAAGGGAAGACGTCAAGAGATTCGAGGATCTCAAGCTCTGCCTTCTTGTTGTGTTCTGAACGAGCCAGCAATGCAGGCAAGGACCCGATGTTGTGGGTTCCGAAGACCACGTCGACCCAGGGAGCCTTTTTCAGGATGGTGTCGCGATCCTTTTGGGCCAGGCAACCGCCAACTGCAATTTGCATGCCTGGGCGCTCTGCCTTGATGCCCTTGAGGATGCCGAGGTTCCCGTAGAGCTTGTTGTCCGCGTTTTCTCGCACTGCGCACGTATTGAAGACGACGACATCAGCAACGCCGTCCTTGAGCTCCTCGGGCTTTCGGCTCAATCCTGCGTCTTCCAAAAGGCCAGAAAGCCTCTCGGAATCGTGGACGTTCATTTGGCAACCGAAGGTGCGTACCTCATAGGTACGCGGCAATTCTTCGGTTTCCGGGATGCTCACGGTTTGTTGCTCAGTCACCCTTCAAGATTACCGAAATTTCCATCGAGCTGAAATGTAGGCGACCCTAGGGCGAACGGCCCACGAATCGGAGATGAGTACTCGTGAATCATCTGGAGCGCAGCGCAGCGGTTTCCGATACGACCGGGTTGTTCCAACTGTTGACGATTTCAAGGAATGCGAGCAGAACCGCGGGTCGCGACGCTGGCGAACCACCAGCCAAGAGTCCAGCTCGGCGCGCCTTGCCGCTGTCGCACTCCATGAAGGTTTTCCATTGGTGGATGGCCTCGCTCACCGCGCTGTTCCTTTTTGCCGTTCCGATGGCGATTGGCGTAATCCCGCCAATGGATTACAGCACTGACGACCTGCTTTTGATATTGGGGGAGGTTCAATATTGGTTGCCATCGCGGTCATCATTTTGCCGGTTTGCCAAAGCTTGGATGACTGGCTATTTCGCTTGGGCAAGAGACCATTCATGCGAAAGAAAAATCGCTAGCCTCAGGACCTGAACCGTTCGTCCCATTCTTCGCGGGCTACCTTGAATGCCATCGAACCGTTGTAGCCTTTGCGTCCAAGCATTCCAACTAATCGGCGCAACGCCTTGTCGCGATCTGCTCCCATTGATTCTGGACGGAGTTTTGCGCGGACGAGTTCGCGGGCGCGCTGTTCTTCTGCTTCATCATCAATCTGTTCCAACGCTTCGGCGGCGAGTTCATCATCAACGCCTTTTGAGCGAAGCTCATGCTTAATCGCGCCGCGGGCCAGTCCCCTGGAGCGGGCACGAGTCACCACCCATGACTTCGCAAAACGCTGGTCATCGACGAGATTGATCTCGGCGTATCGCTCAATGACTTCGTCCGCGATTTCTTCCGGGCATTCCTTGTCCAGCAGCTTGTCTTTGAGCTGCTTTGCGGTCTTGTCGCTGGCAGTTAGCTGGCGAAGCAGGATGTTTCGCGCTTTCTCACGCCACTGTTCATCGGTGAGCTCTTCCGCTTCCCCCGCTTCGCGGGCCACCTTGCGGGCTTCCCGCGCTTCGCGGCGTTCCTTCTTCGACGGCTTCGGGGGTGCTGGTGCGGCGACGATGCGTTCCATCGCTGCACGCAGTTCATCGACGCTTTCGGGCTTCTTGTCCTCCTGCAAAGCTGGCACAATGATGCGGCGATGGCCATGCTCGGGAAGTTTCGACGTGGAGTCCGCTGCGCCCGCCGGTTCCGAGGCCGGCGCTTTCGCTGCCTGGGGGTCGGGCTTCGCCCAATCCGGCATGTCGTCGAGGCTTCCCTGAAACTCTTGCGAAACGGACGTAGCGTCCGCCCCGGATTTGTGTCCGGGGCGGACGCTACGTCGTTGGAAGTTTGAGGACACTACTTGTCGCCCTCGACGACTCGCAGTTCTGTCTCGTCTTCTTCAACCTCGTCCTTTGGCAGGACGCCGAGCTTCTGCAAGATCTGCCGCTCGAGTTCATCGGACAGGTCTGGATTATCGCGCAAGAATCGACGGGCGTTTTCCTTGCCCTGGCCCAGCTGGTCGCCATCATAGGTGAACCAGGCGCCGGACTTCTTGACCAGGTTGTGCTCGACACCCATGTCGATCAGCGAACCTTCACGAGAGATTCCGTGACCGTAGAGGATATCGAATTCAGCCTGCTTGAAGGGAGGAGCCATCTTGTTCTTGACGACCTTGCAGCGGGTGCGGTTACCCACCGGGTTGGTGCCCTCTTTCAAGGTCTCAATGCGGCGGATATCGATACGGACCGAAGCGTAGAACTTCAGCGCCTTACCACCGGTGGTGGTTTCAGGGCTGCCGAAGAAGACACCGATCTTCTCACGCAGCTGGTTGATGAAGATGGCCGTGGTCTTGGATGCCGAGAGGCGACCGGTGATCTTACGCAGAGCCTGCGACATCAATCGAGCCTGAAGGCCAACGTGGCTATCGCCCATTTCGCCTTCGATTTCGGCGCGTGGCACCAGTGCGGCCACGGAGTCGATAACGATGATATCCAAGGCACCGGAACCCACGAGCATATCCATGATTTCCAGCGCCTGCTCGCCGGTGTCCGGCTGCGAGACCAGAAGCGCATCGGTATCTACACCAAGCTTCTTGGCGTATTCCGGATCAAGGGCGTGCTCGGCGTCAATGAAGGCGGCGACGCCGCCAGCCTTCTGCGCGCTGGCAACAGCATGGAGCGCCACCGTCGTCTTACCGGAAGATTCCGGGCCGTAGATCTCCACGACGCGACCGCGTGGCAGGCCGCCAATTCCCAGGGCGACGTCCAATGCGACCGAACCCGTTGGGATAACTTCAATAGGGGCACGGGTTTCATCGCCCAGGCGCATGACCGAGCCCTTGCCATAGGCCTTGTCAATTTGGCCGAGGACAGCCTCTAGTGCCTTTTCTCGATCATTATTTGCTGCCATGGTTCACCTTTGCTCATGCAAGCCGGAAGCGACCTGCTCATGATTTATGTCCTGTTGTAGACAGTATGCTCATCCACCGACACTTTGGACTCTGATAGCCCGCCAGTGTGGACAATCTCAGTGCTTAAGTTTTTGGTGCAGTTTCCTGCGCTGCTTCTAGGATAAGCATATCCGAACAGATGTTCGAAATCCAACACGGCGTTTTCGAAGGATCGAAAACACCATTTTCGAATTCGGCGGTCAGGAATCCTTGGGTTCGATATCCACGCCGAGCCAACGTTCAACCGGAACGTCCTGGGCGCGGCACAGCGCCTCCCAGATTTGCTTGGGCTTGACGCCCTTGTTCAATGCTTCGGCAGGGGTGAGGCTGTCAAGTTCGGTCAAAGCCATGGAGTCGGCCAGGACGTGGGAGTACCGCGGCCCGAACTCGGATTCCATATTGCGCCAGAAATCGCTGATTTTCACCTGATTATTCTCCCATGACATAGGCAAGGAGCCCACGCGATGAGCGTGGACTCCTTGTTCGGCCCCGGCAAACTCGATTACTGAGCCGCGGAAACCATAAGATTTTTTGACTTAGACGGAAGCCAGCGGCTTTCCGGCGCTCTTCTCAGCGAACTCGTTGGCCATATCCGTTGGCACGGTATCAGGGATGGCGATACCTTCAGCCAGCGCTACTCGTTCGGAGACTTCACGCAACATGAGGGACAGTGGAATTTCCAGCGCCACGCAGATCGAGGAAAGCAGCTCCGAGGAGGCTTCCTTCTGACCGCGTTCAACTTCGGAAAGATAACCGAGGGAAACTCGGGCGCTATGTGAAACCTCGCGAAGGGTGCGTCCCTGGCGCTGGCGGACGTCACGCAGAACATCGCCGATTTCATGACGGAGTACTACCATTTTGTGCTCCTCCTTCTCGGGCTGGACCGTATGGGCTTCTCCCATATCGCGCCAACGGACGACACCATTGACAGTAACGGGTTGCTTGACCATAAATTTAGCCTTTGCTCCTAGGTCCATCTCGAAGATCTGTTCAATACGGGGGCCAACCTTGCGGCCCTGTAATTCGTACAACGACGGGTCATACGATTTTGTTCCCCGATCCTCAGCCTAATCTGAAAAATGCGACGCTCGCCACATGAAGCAGGATTCTTGCGTAATATCTCGGGAGAACCAGTCTTGCGCGTCTTACTGTGAAGAAGCTTTATCCAGGATGGCAGCCAACTGTTGAAGTGCCGCATGGGTGCTTTGTTCACGAATCTGGGCGCGATCGCCCACAAAGTGGTGCACCGTGGACCCCGACTCGGCACCGCGGGCCCAGCCAATGTACACCGTGCCGACAGGCTTGCCATCGTGGGCCTCCGGTCCCGCCACTCCCGTTGCCGACACGGCCAGGTCCGCACCGCAAGCTTGCAGCGCGCCCACCGCCATCTGCCGAGCCACCTCGGGGTCAACCGAGCCCCGGGCATCGAGCAATTGCGCATCCACCTTGAGCAGCGCTCGTTTCACGTCAGAGGAATAGCTCACGACTCCCCCGCGCAATACGGCCGAGGCCCCGGGCACTTCAGCCAAGCGCGCGGCGATCATGCCGGCGGTGAGGGATTCTGCCGTGGCCAGCTGGACGCCTTGTCCAATGGCCGCGGCGATGACGGCGGGAGCCTGGGGCTTCATCATGCGCCGCGCCCTACTTCTGCTTCTTGGCGCTTGCGACCAGCTGGCCGGCCTTGATGAGGTATTCAACGCCCGTCACCACGGTCACGGCCACGGTCAGCAGCATCAGGTACCAGGCAACAGCGTGCAGCCATTCGATGGTGTGGGTGTATGGAAGCAGGTACAGGCCAATCACCACCGACTGCAGGACGGTCTTGATTTTGCCGCCCATGTTCGCGGCGATCACGCCATAGCGGATCACCACCACGCGCAGCAGCGTAATCCCCCATTCGCGAACCAGGATCACGATAGTCACCCACCACGGAAGCTCCGCCAAGATGGAGAAGCATACAAGGGCCGAGCCGGTGAGCAGCTTGTCCGCAATCGGGTCGGCGATCTTGCCGAAGTTGGTAATCAGCCCGCGGCTGCGGGCCAGGTCCCCGTCGAGCTTGTCGGTGTACATGGCCAGGACAAACAGCACCAGGGCAACCCAGCGCCACAGCCCCTGCTGCGAGCCATCGGCCAGCAGCGCCCAGACGAAGAAGGGCACCATGATGATGCGAATGCACGTGAGCACATTGGCGATGTTCAGTGTCGGAACCGGTGGCTGGGCGCCGTGGCCAGCTTGCTCGCTCATGGGTTCTAGTTTCTTCCTGTCAGGTCCCAGGCGTCTTCGCCCGGTTCGTCGGAGCCGTCAAAGTAGTCAACGGCTTGCGGGCGATCATCCAGGTCCCTGGCCACCAGGTCTTCGGCGTATTCGGCCACTGGATCAGCGTGGTTCACGTTGGCTTCGGCCACCAGGGCCGCTTCGGTGGCCGATGGCGCGGTGGTTACCGGGTCATCGCCGCGCATCGCGGCCAGAACCATTGGCAGGTCATCGGGCTGGATGAGCACGTCGCGGGCCTTGGAGCCCTCGGAAGGGCCCACCACTCCGCGCGATTCCATCAAGTCCATCAGGCGGCCTGCCTTGGCGAAGCCAACACGCAGCTTGCGCTGGAGCATCGAGGTGGAACCGAACTGGCTGGTGACCACCAATTCGGTGGCCTGCAGCAGCAGATCCAGATCGTCTCCGATATCCTCGTCGATCTGCTTCTTCTTTTCGGCGGCCGGAATCACGTCGTCGCGGTACTCCGGTGCCAGCTGCGTCTTGACGTGTTCGACCACGCGCTGGATCTCTGACTCGGTGACCCAGGCGCCCTGCACGCGCATCGGCTTGGAGGTGCCCATGGGCAGGAACAGCGCGTCGCCCTGGCCCAGCAGCTTCTCGGCGCCGGGCTGGTCCAGGACCACGCGGGAGTCGGTGACCGAGGAGGTGGCGAAGGCCATGCGCGAAGGCACATTGGCCTTGATCAGGCCGGTGACCACGTCCACGGATGGGCGCTGGGTGGCCAGCACCAGGTGGATGCCGGCGGCACGGGCCAGCTGGGTGATGCGAACGATCGACTCTTCCACATCGCGCGGCGCGACCATCATCAAATCGGCGAGCTCGTCGACAATCACCAGCAGGTACGGGTAGGGCTTGAGCACCCGCTGGGAGCCCTCCGGCGGATGGACCTTGCCGGCCTTCACCGCCTTGTTGAAGTCGTCGATGTGCTTGTAGCCGAAGTTGGCCAGGTCGTCGTAGCGGGTGTCCATTTCCCGGACCACCCAGCCCAGCGCCTCGGCGGCCTTCTTCGGGTTGGTGATGATCGGGGTGATCAGGTGCGGCACGCCCTCGTAGGCGGTGAGTTCCACGCGCTTGGGGTCAACCATGACCATGCGGACTTCATCCGGGGTGGCGCGCATCAGGATCGAGGTGATCATCGAGTTCACGAACGAGGACTTGCCGGCGCCGGTGGCGCCTGCCACCAGCAGGTGCGGCATCTTGGCGAGGTTGGCGACCACAAAGCCGCCTTCGACGTCCTTGCCGACGCCCATCACCATGGGGTGCTCGGTCTTTCGGGCGTTGTTGCTGCGCAGCACGTCGCCCAGGGCAACAACTTCCTTGTCGGTATTCGGAATTTCGATGCCGATGGCAGACTTGCCGGGGATCGGCGACAGGATGCGCACGTCGGAGGAAGCCACCGCGTAGGAGATGTTCTTGGCCAGCGCGGTGACCTTCTCCACCTTGGTGCCTGGCGACAGCTCGATTTCGTAGCGGGTCACCGTCGGCCCGCGCGAGAAGCCGGTCACCTGGGCGTCGACCTTGAACTGCTGCAGGGTGTTGGTCAGTGCGTCAACCACTACCTGGTTGGCCTCGGAAGCTTCCTTGGCTGGCGGGCCGGCCGGCAGGTAGCCGTCTTCTGGCAGGGTGTAGGTGACATCGCCGGAGAGCTGCAGCTGCTCGCTGCGCGCCGGGATCGGTGCCTGCGGGCTGGCCGAAAGTCCTGCGGCGCGTGAGGAAACCTGGTCCATGGCGGAGGTGGTCGCTTCCGGCTCGGCCTTCAAACCGATATTGGCCATGATCTCGGCCATTTCGCTTTCGGCCTTGGTGGGGCGCTTCACCCCGGGAGGCGGACCGGCAGGCGCGGGCCTCGACGCGGCAGGCATGGCCTGGGTGGCAGCTTCGGCGGCATCGTGGTCCTCGAAGTCCGGACGCGCGATGGCCTGGGTGGCGGCTTCATCGGCATCAAAGATCTTGTCGGAGTTGCGGTTGCTCACCGGCAGCGACGTGGTCGAGGCCTCGGAGAATTCTTCGGGCTCGATGACGGCCTTGTCGTAGGCGACGTCGCCCGGGCGCTCGGCGCTTTCGCTTCCGTCCACGTCGTAGACTTCGGTCACCTGGCGGGCCGCGGCAGCGCGGCGTTCGAAGAATCCCGGCTTCTTCTTTTTTGGTGCAGGGGCAACCGGCTCGTCCTCCGGGTACAGGTAGGACTGGTCGTGTTCTTCGCGGCTTGGATCCAGTTCGGTTTGGGCCGGGTGGCGTGCCGGCTTGGCCGCGTCGGGGTCCTGGCCCAGCAGGCGGTTGTAGCCCGCGCGGATCCGCTGCGGAATCTGGGTAAAGGGCGTTGCGGTGACAATCAAGAGGGACATGAATGCCAGGAAGATGAAGACGGCCATGGCGCCGGGGACCGTGATCAGCAAGCCCAGTGGCGTTCCGAGGATGGAGCCGGCCATTCCGCCGGCGTTCCACAGCAGCTCGAAGTCATCGGTGACCGCTGGCGAGCCTTGTGCCAGCGATGCAATGGACGAGCCGGAGAGCGTCATGATCAGCAGGCCAATGCCGATGCGGTTATTGGCGGTGACTTCTTCCGGGTAGCGGAAGAGCCGGAAGGCCCCGATGAACAAGATGACCGGCAGGAGCACGGCCATGAAGCCCAGGGTGCCGCCAGCTACGGCGTGCACGCCCTGTCCAAACCAGCCCGATTCGCGCAACCCCCACCATTCGATGATGGCCACGGCAATCGAGATCAGGGCAAGGAAAAGTCCCGTGCCGTCGCGGCGCAGCTCGTAGTCAGGGCTCACCGTTCCGCCGATTCGGCGGAAGGCGCCACCAAAAATCCGGGCAATGCCCATCCATACGCTGCGCAAGGCGCGTAAGGGCAGGGCGAGTTCCTGTTCCGGATTCTCGGGCGTTTTCTTGGAGGACGAAGAGCTGGACGCCTTGGGTTTACGCGTCGCCGGCTTCTTCGTCCCCTGAGACTGGGTACGTGGGGCCATAGTTCTAGGGTATCGCCAACAGCTGTATGCGCCCCGAATTTACACGTCTGCACGGGGTTTGGCGGGAGCTAGAGATGGATCACGTGAAAGGCAGGCAAGCTATTTCGAGTAGTCGATCATCAGGGTGTAGCCTCCCGCGCTTTTCAGGCAGGCGTGGCCGCTGACGTCATAGCCGGAAGCCCTGAAGGCGTGGACCGTGGCGGTTTCCATTTTTGTGCAGGTACCGGCACTGGCCACTTCCTGGGTGTAGGTCTTGCCGCCGGCCTGGGCTGCCGGGATACCGCCCGCCCCCAGCGCCGCGGCCAGGATGCCGGCCGCTGCAGATGCGGCAAGATGGCTCTTCAACTTCATTATTCTTCCTCCTTGCTTTGCTTTGCATTCGGCGCAACCTGCCTCCAGCCACCGATCCGGAAGCACCGTGGCCACGGGCATTCCAGCGATTGCGCCAGGTGGCCAGGGCTGATCTGCACGTGCACGCAGTGAATTGCGCCTAGGAGAAGTCCAGGCCGAGCAATGCGTTTTCGGTGACCTCCGGCAGCGCCGGGTGGATCCAGTACTGGTTGCTGGCCACCTCCCTCACATCCAGATCGAAGGCCATGACGGTGATCATCTGCTGGATCAGCGTGGAAGCCTGCGGCCCCATGTAGTGGGCGCCGAGCAGCTTGCCGGTCTTCTTGTCGGCGATGAGCTTGGCGATGCCGCTGCGATCCTCCATGGCCCAGCCATAGGCCACATCGGCGTACTTCTGCACCTTGACGGTGATCTCGTGCCCTGCCTCGCGGGCCTCTTCCTCGGTCATCCCGACATAGGCGATTTGCGGATGGGTGAAGACCGCGGCGGGAACATGCTCATGGGGCATCGTCCTCATGTTCTGCGGGTTCAGCAGGTTGTGGCGCACCGCGCGCATTTCCGCGTTGGCAACGTGCTTGAGCAGGTACGGGGAGGAAATGTCGCCCAGCGCCCACACGCCCGTCGCCGAGGTGGAGCGCCCGAATTCGTCAACGCTGATGCGCCCGTCCGTGGAATCGATGCCGGCCAGATCCAAGTCCAGTTCATCGCCGTTGGGAATGCGCCCGGTGGCCACCAGCAGGACTTCTGCACTGATCTCGGACCCGTCGTCGAGCGTCACGGTGACCTCGTTCCCTTGCTGGCTGGCCCCGGCAATATTCCGTCCCTGATGCACGTCGTAGCGCTGGGCGGCAAGCTCATTGAAGGGTTCGCGCAGGTCGGCATCCAGGTGCCGAAGCAGTTCCGAGCGGGCGATGATGCTCACCTCGGTGCCCAGGGCCTCGAAGACGTGGGCAAACTCCATGGCGATATAGCCGCCGCCAACGATCACCATGGATTTTGGCTGCCGGGCCAAGCGCATGATGTCTTCATTGGTGTGGAAATGAACCCCGGACTGGGTGATCACCTCGGGGATGAAGGGACGCGAGCCTGCTGCCAGTACGATCTGGTCGGCGCTGATGGTCTTGGCCGCCGTGCCCTGGCCGGTGCGCAGCGTGCGTTCGGCAACAAACCGGGCATGCTGGTCATACACGTCGATATTCGGCGTCTTTTCACCCCTGCGGTATTCCTCCCCGCCCTTAGCGATCAAATCGATCCGCTGGTCGAAGACGCGATGGACGATGCCCGGCCAATCCACGGAATTCACCTGGGCGTTGATGCCCAAGCGCGAAGACTCCCGGGTTTCCAAGGCGGTGTCGGCCGCGTAGACATACATCTTGGTCGGGATGCAGCCCACGTTCAGGCAGGTGCCGCCAAAGGCCCCCTTTTCGATAATGGCAATGGACTTGCCATCGAACTCAGGTCCCGGAATCGAATTGCCCGAGCCGGTGCCGAGGATGATCAGGTCGTAGTGCTTGTCTACCGCATCCACATTGGAAGCCATGTTGTCAGGTCCCTTTCACGGTCTTGGCTTGGGACGGCAGGTCCTGGCCCTGCACGCTCCACCTACCGGGAGGCTATCATCTGGCGGCCCGCGCGCCCGCATCGTGCAGCTGCGGCTCGTCGGCGATGCTGAAGACCAATTGCAGGCAGCCCTGCACGTCCATCGGCTCGGCGCGAATGCCGTAGACATCCAGCAGCCGCTGCGCGGTGAGCACCTCACGCGGGGTTCCGGCGGCGAGCGCCTGGCCGTCCTTGAGGATCACCAGCTTGTCGCAATACCGGGCGGCGTGGTTCAGGTCGTGGAGCACCACCACGGTGGTGACCCCCAGTTGACCGACCAGGCGCAGCAGTTCGTGCTGATAGCGGATGTCCAGGTGATTGGTTGGCTCATCGAGCAGCAAGTGGTCGGCCTGCTGGGCCAGGGTCCGGGCCACCAGCACCCGCTGCTTTTCGCCGCCCGAGAGGGTGGCGTAGCGGCGGTTGGCCAGGTCCCGGGCGCCGACCCGGGACAAGGCGGCCGCCACCGCTTGGTGGTCTTCGCGGGTGAAGGCGGCCAACGCCCTGCGCTGCGGGGCCCGGCCGAGCAGCACCATGTCAGCGACGCTGACCGGCAGATCCGAGGGCGATTCCTGGGCGACCACGGCCACCCGGCGGGCCAGCCGGTTTCCGCGCAGCTCGCTGATCGGTTCATGGTCCAGGGCGACCAGCCCGGTTCGCGGGGGCAGGGCGGCGTACAGCGTGCGCAGGAACGTGGACTTGCCGCTGCCGTTGGGGCCGATCAGGCCGACCACTTCGCCGTGGTCCGCCTGCAGGCCGACCCCGCGAACCACCAGCCCTCCCCCGTAGCCGGCGGAAACATCGGTAGCTGTAATCATGATCTTGCCTTTCGAAGATGGCGGTGGCTCATTGGGCGGGGTTCAGCTTGCGCACCAGCATGAAGAGCAATGGCGCGCCAAGCAGCGCGGTGACAATTCCCAGGGGCAGCTCCTGCGGCGCCAAAGCGGTCCTGGCCAGGACGTCGGCCCAGAGCAGGAACAGCGCGCCCAGCAGCGCTGCCGCCGGAAGCAGCTGGCGGTGGGTCGACCCGACGCACAGCCGGGCGACGTGCGGGATGATCAGCCCCACAAAGCCGATGCCCCCGGAGGCCGCCACCAGCGCACCGACGCACAGCGCGGTCACGATCATCACCGCCGCCCGCAGTTTCGCCGGCTTGATCCCCAGTGTCTGGGCGGTGGCATCGCCGATGGCCAGGGCGTCCATCGGCCGGGACCAGCACATGAGGCATCCCAGCGTGCCCAGCACCACCACCCACGTGCCCAGGGCCGATTGGCCGGTGGCCTGGGCCAGCGACCCCAAGGTCCAGAACAGCACCGATCGGCCCGCATTGGGATCGTCGGAGGCAAAAATCAGCAGCGAGGTCAGCGCATGCAGGACATATCCGACCGAGACACCCGCCAGCACCAGCCGCGTGGAGGTCATCTGCGAGCCGACCCGCGCCAGCAGGAACACCGCGATGCCGGCGGCCAGGGCACCGGCAAAGGCGCTGGTGGCCAGCGAAGCCGTGCCAATTCCCGCGGTGGCCCCGAAGAGGATCGAGGCCGCGGACAGGGTGGAGGCGCCCGAGGTCACCCCGAGCAGGTAGGGTTCGGCCAGGATGTTGCGGGTCAGGGCCTGCAGCGCCACCCCGGCGAGCGCCAGGCCTGCGCCCACGGCCGCTCCCAGCAGCACCCGGGGCACGCGCAAGAGCAGCACAATGGATTGCTCCGAGGCGCTCCAGCCCCCTGCCTCAGGGCCAGCCCCGAAGTTTTGCGCGAGGATCTGCAGCACCGTGCCAGGCTCGATGGAGACCGGACCGAGCCCCACCGCAATGGGCAGGGCCAGCAGCAGGGCCGCCAGCAGGCCGGCGCTCCAGATCCAGGCATGCCGGGTGCGCTGGTCATGTTCCAGGTCGTCGCCGGAGAAAACCAGGGGCTCAAAGCCGGGGCGCTCGCGTGTTGGAATATGCGTCATGGCTGTTGCCCCTGGATCTGGCCGGTGGTTCTGGCAGGAACGGCCAGCGCGGCGCCAAGGGCCAGCAGGGTCAAGGCGCCGAGCACGGCGGCTGCGCCCAGGTAGCCGGCGGCGGCCAGCGCGGCCCCGGAGGCCGCCGTGCCCAGGAACAGCCCCAGGCTCATGCCAGCGGCATTCATGCCCAGTGCGGTGCCGCGCACCTGGGTGCACCGGGCCACCAGCAAGGTTGTCACCGCGGCCGAGACCACGGCATGGCTGGCCGATAGCAGCGCGGTGCACAACAGGGCCAGCGGAAGCGCCGGTGACAGGTAGACCCCGAGCAGGGCTGCCAAGGCGGTGCCGAGGCAGATGGCCATCACCGAGCGGGTGCGCCGTTCGGATACTTCGGCGTTGAGCATCCTTCCGGCCAGCAGGTGGCCGAGGAAAAACGCCCCGCCGCTGGCGGACCAGGCAAAGGCGAACTCGCTGGCGGTCAGCTGGAACTTGTCGGCGTACAGCGGCGCGAGGAATGCCAAGTGCCCCATCAACGCTCCGGCCCGGCCGAAGGAAACCAGCAGCAGGGCCCGTGCCCCGGGCACCGCGCCCAAGGCCCGGAAAGCCGCGATATAGCCCATTCGCGCCGCCTGCCCGGATCCGCTGCCTGCAGCATCTGCGGTGCCGGCGCCATGGGCGCGGCCGTAGCGCACCACCGCGGGGATGAGCACGAGGCTCAACACGGCGATCGCGATCAGGTTCCCCTGCCACCCCCACCACAGGGCCGGGAGCACCAGCAGCGGCGCTCCGAGCGTGGAGGCCAAGGTCTGCGCCGTCATCACCAAGGTGGCCGCGCGCCCTGCGGCCGGGGTGGTGCCGAACCGGTCAGCTGCGGCGGTGGACAGCGCCGGGTAGAGCAGCGCATTGGATATGCCGGTGGCCAGGCAGAAGGCCGCCAATGCGGCCAGTCCGGAGAAGGTACCCAGCACCGCGGCGACCCCCATGAGCCCCAGTGCGGCGGCGGCCACGGTGCCCGGGGCGATGCGGCCGATCAGCGGGGCGGCAGCCACGCCCGCCAGCACCGCGCCCACCCCGGCCAGGCCGCGCAGGGTGCCGGTCTCGGCCACTCCTGCTCCGGCCCAATCCGCGATCGGCACCAGGAAGGTGCTGAGCACGGTGAAGGGCAGCAGCCCCAGCGCCGAGGCCAGCAGGGCCGGCCAGATTTCGGCGATGATCCGGCGCTCGCTGGGCAGCGGCTGCGTGGAATTCATTTCTGCTTGCTTCATGCCGCGCTCCTTGACGGGGAGCCGATCATGTCCACGTGCTCGGTGAAATCCTCGACGCGGAACTGCGGCGAACACGGCTGGGGTTCCAGCTGCCGCGCCGCGTCTTCCAGCGCCCGCTCGTAATTTCCGAGCAACTGGTCGATCATCGGGCAGGGCACCGCATGTTTTCGCGCCAGGCCCTGGATGATCTTGGTCCGGTAGTAATCCTCCTTGGGCATCCGCGGGATGTCCCACTGGCCCTGGTCGTTGATGAAGATCGGACGGAAGGCGATGGCGGAGAAGTCGAAGTAGCGCCCGTGCTCGTCGGGCTGCGAGTAGGGGTCGATCAGCAACGACGCGTAGCGGACGTAGAGCAGGTATTCCTGTTCTGCTGCCGGGAGCTTGTCAAAATTGGCTGCCGCCTGCGGGGTGATGCTTTCGGGGCGCACCGGGTATCCGTCCTCCAGCATGAACTGCAGCAGATTGACGCCTTGGCCGCCCAGCGCCCCGGTGACAGCGTTCAGCTCCCGCCAGGCCTGCGCCATGGTGTGGATCAGGGCGGGGGCAACCGGGCCTTCGGGATAGAGCTTGTAGACGTATTTGGGGACCGGTCCCGGGGAGAATACCGCCTGCAGCGCCAGCTCGTTCATGAACAGTGCCGGGTGCACATACAGGGACATATTGCGGGCTTCAGCTTCCACCGGCGTGCTGGCAGCTTGCACGGCAGGTCCTGCGGCTTCCAGTACTGCGGCCAGCCGGGCCGCCGCAGGGCTCTGGGTCCTTGTGCTCCCCAGATAAATCCGTTTTTTCACCCCCGCGGTGAGCACCTTGATTCCGCTGGTCCCGGCAATCTGGCGGCTATCTCCCAAATAGCTTGAGCAGCTGATGACTTCCGGATGCGCTGCCCTTCGCCGGGCATATTCGACCACGAGCTTGGCCGAGCCAAGGGTGGGCGAGAGCAGCACGATCCTTTTCATGGCGGACAAGGTTTCCTCGGGCAGCGCGCGAAGCACCGGCAGGTAGGCATCGGCGGGCACGGCAATCACCAAGGTGTCCCAGTCCGGGCGCACCCGATGGTATCCGAGGTAGCGATGCGCCAGGCGCGCTTGGCCGGCCAGCGCACGGTGGGCCGGGTTCTGCACCTGGGCTTGCACGTGCTTGCCGTGGTGCTCCACGCTGGTGAAGAATTCGGCGGCCCGTGTCGAATCGCGGCCGGCGATTCCCAGTTCACCGGGCAATTGCGCGAGCAGCACCGCGCTCTGCACAGCAACTGGCCCGGTGCCGGCAATCAGGATATTTCCCAGTTCATCCATGGGCTAGTTGCCTTTCCTGTGGGGGCGCTGCTTGGAATACAGCGCGATATCGAATATCTGTTGCGGCTGCTCAATGGTTTCGGCCAAGTTCCAGCGCTGTGCATCCACCGGCTCCTTGGGATAGTTGAACAGCGATTTCAGGCCGTCGCCGTAGCGCATGGCCACCACCACGTCGTCGCGGGTCAATGGGTGCATCCGGTGCAGCATCTGGTACTTTGCCTGCACCGTGGAGCTGATGACCACATGCGTTGCCTCGCGCAAGAACTCCAGTTCTTCTATCGGCTCGCAGCTGAGCGTGATCTTCAGGTTGCCGCCCAGCAGCTGGACTACTTGGCGGCCAAGATCAAGGGCTTCGGGATCAATATCGATGCCTGCTGTCGTGGCCCCGGTGCGCGAGGCAAGATTCAGCAGGGTCATCGGGAAGGAGCCTGAGCCGATCAACAGGACCTTTGACTGGGCCTTCGGAGCGACCGCCCCGAACTCTTCGTCGATGCATGATTCGATGTTGGCGAAATAGCCGTCGGCCCCGGTCTTCCCGTTGAGCAGATGCAATGCCCGGTACTTCTCGAGGATCGCAACGCACCGGGCGGATTGGGCGCGCAATTGCCCTGCCAGCATGCTCCCGGACTCGGTGGCTGCCAGCTTGGCATATTCCGGTTCATTGCCCGGATCGGTGATCAAGGCCGAGTATGCGCCCAGCAGCGCTTCCAGGCGTTCTGCCTGGTGCGTGGATCCGTCGTAGTGGTGGGCGGCTTCGGTGAATTTGCCGAGATAGCCATGCAGCGTTGCGGACAGCGGTTGCCGCACGGCGCCGGTGGTGGCAAGCGGGAAATCAGTCATGGATATATGCCGTTCCTTGGGCGACGATTTGGATGTCGGTGCTGATCCACAGATCAGTGATGGCGGCCTTGCTGCAACGCGCCTTGACGTGCATGGTGCCACCGGGTTGCTTGATCTCGGCTGCAATATCGCTTCCGGCTTGTGCCGCCAGGTAGGCGCCGAGCGCAGCCGTTCCCGATCCGCAGCTGCTTTCCCAGACCAGGCTGCCCAGCGCCGGGACGTTCACCAGCGGGGCCAGCTCGCCCCGACTGGGGTCGTAGAGCATGATTCCGATGACTGAAGTGCCCTGGGTGCTTGCCATCTCCAGCGCCAATCTTCGCGCCCGGTGGCGTTCAGCGCGATCCGATGCTTGGCATTCGATGATCAGGTGCACAGCGTCGGGATACCGGACTAATGCGCAGCCGGCAGCTCCGGAGAGCGGGTACGGTTCAATCTGCTGCGGCAGGGGCAATTGCAGTTGGCACCGGTACCCCGCTTCCAGCCGCTGGGCTGTGGAATGGAGCGGTTGTTCTGCACCGGAAGTTTCAATGCGCAGGCTCAGCTCGCCGCGCCCGGTGCTGGTCGCCGCATGCAATGCCGCTAGCGACATGCAGGCGTTGGCGCAAAGTTCGTCCCCGGCCATGTGCAGCCGGGTTTGGGCGGAGGGGGCACGAGGCGGAAGGACAAACCCGACTTGCTCAGCATGGACATGCTCGGTGCGCATCAGCTGGCGGGCTATCGATGGGTACTGGCTTTTCGCATGGCGGCTGGTCACCAGGAGGGTGGTATTCGATGCCGGGCTCAGTTTCACGAATTCAATTGGCCGTGCCCCGTGGACCAGTTCCTGGCTTGGACGGCGAGGCCGGGCATGCGCGGATCGATGCCGCGCAATCCCCGCTGTTCGAGGGCGCAGATCAACGCGGGTCATCGCTGGGCCAGCTGCTTTGCCATGATTTCAACGCCGTCCACGGCCAGCGGCCCCGGCGAGGAATAGTAGTAGTTCAACGGCACGATAGCGTCTTTGTCCTGGAGAGCCGGCAGCCCTTTCAGCTCAGCTCGTTGGCGGACTTCGTCAAGCACTTGCTGATCCGTTTCCAGGCCGGAGGACCCAGTTGGCAGGTACATGGCGAAGAGCTTGTCGGCGGCACTGCTAACGAGTTCTTCGTTGGAGGGTTCGAAATAGCGTTTCGGCACGTCGCTGAAGACGTTTTGCATGCCCAGCAGATCCAGCTGCTCATCGATCAATGACTCATGTCCGTAGGATCCCAGTGCCCCCGAGGCCGGGATGTACAGCGGAAGCCCGCGTTGCCCGTCTTGCCCTTTGATGCCGCGTGCTGCCGCAGCTACGCGATCGCGCATCTGGTCGACTGATTCCTTGGCCATCTCTTCGGTGCCGAAAAGCTGGCCGTAGGATTCCACGTCCTTGTAGATCTGCTCGAAGCCGCTGAGGCCTCCGGTCGAACGGTCCTCGAATCCGGCGCAATAGCCGCTGACGGTGAGCATCTTGATGCCGGCGCTTTCCAGGCGCTCGGCCAGCGAATTCAAATCGACTCCGGCAGCAATATCCGTCCCAATCACTACATCGGCTCCGGAATCCAGGATCATTTCATAGGAGACGTCATGGGAATCCTCGGTGATCCGCTCGGCATTATCGACGATTGCCCTGGTCTGCTCGTCGAACGGGACGTTCAGGCTTCCCGCGTAATGCGTGAGCTTGTCACCAGCCCCGGCGGCCATGAGCAAGGAAGGCGCTTCTGAGCCTACGGCCAGGACGCTCGATGGCGCCTTGTCGAATTCGACGGCCCTGCCGCAGCTATCCAGCGTGATGTTCTCCGTGCCGGTGCTGGTGCCAGTGCTTGCGGGCAGGCTGCCCGATCCCGCCGGACTGCTGCAGCCAGTGGCAAAGGCCAAGACCACAGCAGGCATCGCCAGCATCCAAGGACTCATTCTCTTCATTGATCAGTGCTCCGTTCATTGCAGGCCATCTATCAGCACCGGATTTCGGCACCAGTCCGGCCAACAAACCTAAACACTAATGCGAATCATTATCATTAGTCAAAACAAGCAAGCCTCGATCCAGGTGGCTATGAAAGAATTCCGCAGCTGGATACGGCAAACGGCCGCCATGCCAAGATTTCTCTTGTCATGGCGGCCGTTTGCGCAATTAGCGGCTCGTTGGACGGGCTACGAGTCAGAGCCCTTCAGAGGCCAACCACGCCTTGGCAATGTCGGCTGCTGATTTCTTCTCAACAGTGCTTTGCACGTTCAAGTCGATCAGGTCTTGGGCCGAAAGCTTCTCGCTGACCGGGTTCAAGACCTTCCCCAGCGTCGAGGACTGATCCGCTGTCACCACCGGCACCACGTTGGATGCGAGGAAGAGCGACTTGGGATCTTCGAGAACTACGAGATCTTCGGTCTTGATGCGCGGATCCGCGGTGAACACGTTGGCCACGTTGACCGTTCCTGCAACAAGATCTTCCACCGTGGTGTCTCCGGTCGCCGAGAAATCGGCCTTCACCCCGTAGGTGCTCTCCAGGCCCTTGGGCCCGTATGGGCGCTCGGCCAGTTCAGGTGGTCCGCCAAGGGTCAGCTGGTCCTCGACACGTGCGAGGTCTTCGATGCTCTTGAGATCATTGTCCTGGGCAAATTTGCGGGTGACCGTGTAGGAGTCCTGGTCAGAAGCTTCAGCCTCATCCAAGACAGCCAGTGATTCAGGAAGCTCATTTTCGAGCTCATTGTAGACATCGGCCGATGAGCGGGCCTCGGTGTCTTCCTTGAAGAACTGCAGCAGATTGCCCGTGTATTCAGGGAAGACGTTGATGCTGCCGTTCTCCAACTGGGGCATGTACGCGTCACGCTGTCCGATGTTGAACTGCCGTTCAACTTCCAGGCCGGAATTCTCCAGGGCCTGCGCGTAAATTTCAGCGACGATCTCGTTCGAATAGTAGGCCTGCGATCCTACAACGACTTTCCCCGATCCCGACTGCTCAGAACTGCTCTGCGTAGCCAGAGGATCCGAGCTGGAGCAACCGGCCAAGGCCAGAGTCCCTGCTGCAGCCACCGCTGCCACCCGTGTTGCGTGTTTTAATCTCATGTAAGTTCCTTATCTTGTACTTGCAAGCGACCAGCATCTTGATTTTTTGGTGATGTTCTTTGGGAGCCCAATCCACGGGGAATCGCAGCTTTCTGCGCGAGAGCCAGGAGCAAATCGAGTACTAGCGCCAGGACCGCAACCATCACGGCGCCGCCGAGCACCATGTCAAAGCGCCGCAGATTCAAACCGGTGATAATCGGAAGCCCAAGTCCACCGAGATTCACATATGCGGCGATGGTCACCGTCGCAACGACTTGCAAGGCAGCTGCCCGGATCCCTCCGACCAGCAATGAAAGCCCCAGGGGGATTTCAACCTTCAACAAGATTTGCCATTCAGTCATTCCCATGGACCGGGCCGCATCAACGGTTTTGCGATCAATGGCTTCAAAACCGGTGTAGGCGCCGGCAAGGAGCGAAGGAATTGCGAGCACCACGAAGGCCACGAGCGCTGCTTCCGGCTTATGCGTGACTCCGAAAAGCAGCACCAGCAAAATCAGCAAGCCGAAGGAGGGCACTGCACGGGCAATGCCAGCAGCGGCCACCGCAATTTCGCGCCCCTTGCCGGTGTGGCCAATGGCCCAACCGGCGGGGATCGCGATGATTCCGGCAATGGCCACGGACAGCAAGGTGTAGAGCAAATGCTGACCCAGCAGCACCTGAAGCCCGGTATTGCCTTCCCATTGCTCTGGAGCAACAAGCCATTTGAACGCTTCAACAAGCAAGTTCATGAGGACACCGCCTGCCTGCGGCCCGCAGCGCCGCGGGCCTTTTGCTTTCGGTCTTTCTGGCTCCACGGCATGAGCCAGCGGCCCAGCAGAACAAGCAATATGTCGACGGCTAATGCAATGAGCGCCACGGCCAGCAGCCCTGAAAACACCTCGGCGATGATGCGTCGCTGCAGGCCATTGGTGAACAAGTAGCCCAGGTTGGTGACACCTACCAGAATCCCGACCGTGGCCAGCGAAATCGTGCTGACCGCTGTCACCCTCAAGCCCGCCAGGATCACCGGTCCAGCCAATGGCAGGTCAACGGCAAAAAACCGGCGGGCGCTGCCGTACCCCATGGCTGTGGCAGCAGAACGCGCTGCAGAATCAACAGAATCCAGGCCGTCAACGACCCCGCGCACCATAATCGCTACCGCATAGATGCTCAAGGCGACAATCAAGTTGGCTTCGCTGATGGCGCTCATGCCGGTGATCACCGGAAGAATCATCAGCAATGCCAGCGAGGGAATGGTGTAGAGCAAACCGGTCAGCGTGACCAATGGACCGCCCACGAGCTTATAGCGCCAGGCGATCCAGCCCAAGGGAATGGACAGCGCAAACCCGATCATGATCGCGATCAGCGATTGGCGCAGATGCTCGAGGGATAACGAGGCAATCAGTGCCAGGTTTTCTGAAATCCAGGTCATGGTTGGGCCCTGCCCTCGACGAGCCGGCCCTGGGTCCTGCCCTGGTCATCGACCAGCACCGGCCCTTGGGCTGTCTGCTTGACGCTCAGCGCCCTGGATCCGCGCTCGGCGCCGATGAAGGATGCAACAAAGTCATTGGCGGGATTTTCAATGATTTCACTCGGGCTGCCCACCTGGAGCTTCTGGGCACCGGCAGCCAGGATGACGACTTGGTCCCCCAGCAAGAATGCTTCATCGATATCGTGGGTGACAAATACGATCGTCTTGTCCAGTTCCTTCTGCAATCGCAGCAGCTCAGTTTGCAGTTCTGCGCGGACGATCGGATCCACCGCGCCAAAGGGCTCATCCATGAGCAAGATGTTGGGGTCCGAAGCCAAGCCCCGGGCGACTCCGACGCGTTGCTGCTGGCCACCAGATAGCTGGTGCGGGTATCTGTCGGCCATGGTATCGGAGAGCCCAACAGTATCCATCAATTCCAGCGCCCTGCGGCGTGAGGACTTCCTTGGCTCCCCCATCAGCCGGGGAACGGTGGCGATATTCTCTGCCACGGTGAAGTGCGGAAGCAGTCCCGAATTCTGCATGACGTATCCAATGCTGCGTCGCAGCTCCACAGCGTTCTTCTCCGAAATGTCCTCGCCGTCGATGCGCACCGAACCAGAGCTGGGGTCCACCATCCGGTTGATCATCCGCAGCAAGGTCGTCTTGCCGCAGCCGGAGGATCCGACAAAAACGGTTGAAGTATGTGCCGGGATCTCCAGGCTGAAGTCGCTGACAGCAACGGTGCCATCAGGATAGTGCTTGGAAATATTTTCGAATTCGATCACTTCTCGACTCCTCAAGACGGCTCTGAAGTCATTCTGCCCCATCGAAGTACTTCCCGATACACGGCACAGGCTCAACACTGCACCCAAGTGGCTGGGAATTAGAAGGCTAATTAATAGATCAACAATAGGATTGGTTACAATGCCCGACACTCCTGGAGGAATATCGTGAAGCTTCGTACTCTGCTGGTTCTCTGCCCATCATTACTTGCCGCAACTCTGGCATTTGCCGCTGCCACATCGGCGAGTGAAGTTTTTCCTGCCCCATCGGATGATTGGAAATCCGTGAAACTGCTAGATGTGGGCACGGGCAAGGAACTGGGCCATTGGGTGCCCGCCCAGTCGGATACGGTGATCGAAATGGAAGTGGAAACCGGGCGCGTGCTGCGACGCATCCAGTGCGATGAGTGGCAGGATGCCAGTGCTCCAGAAGGTTGCGAGGGCCACGTAGTCAGCATGGTGCCGTATCGGCCCGCGCAGTTGCCCGGAGTGCAGGGACTGCTCTAGGCATAGCGGGCCCAACAAGCCCGGAGACAGCTAAAGCCCCAAACCAAGTTCTTGGTTTGGGGCTTTAGTTGCAGAAGCCTAGGCTTCGAGAACGACCGGAACGATCATTGGGCGGCGGCGCAGCTTGCGCGAAACCCACGAGCCGATCACGCGACGGGTGATCTGCTGCAGCTGGTGCGTGGAGTGGTTCGGGTTATTCGATACCGCTTCCACAATCGCGGCCGCGATCTTCGGCTTGATCTCGTTGAAGACGGAGTCTTCCTCCGCCACACCGCGAGCGTGGATGTCGGGGCCGGAGATGATGGTGCCATTCTGGCGGTTGATCACGGTGATCACCGAAATGAAACCTTCTTCGCCCAGGGTGACGCGGTCCTTGAGGTCATCATCGGTGATGGTGCCGACCTTGGAACCGTCAACGTAGACGTAGCCGCATTCAACCTGGCCAACCAGCTGGGCGACGCCATCCTTCATGTCGATGACGGAGCCGTCTTCTGCCAGCAGCACGTTTTCCTCCGGAACGCCGGACTGCGCGGCCAGGCGGCCGTTGGCAATCAGGTGGCGGGTTTCGCCGTGGACCGGAAGCACGTTCTTCGGGCGCAGGATGTTGTAGCAGTACAACAGCTCGCCGGCCGAGGCGTGGCCGGAGACGTGGACCTTGGCCATGCCCTTGTGGATGACCTCGGCACCCAGGCGCATCAGCCCATTGATCACGCGGAAGACAGAGTTCTCGTTGCCCGGGATCAGGCTCGAGGCCAGGATGACGGTGTCGCCCGGGTTGATCTGCACCTTGTGCTCGCCGTTGGCCATGCGCGAGAGCGCAGCCATTGGCTCGCCCTGCGAACCGGTGGACATCAGCACGACCTTGTGGTCAGGCAGCGAGTCGATCTGCTTGAGGTCAACCAGCACGCCCTGCGGGATGTCCAGGTAGCCCAAACGTTCGGCGATGCCCATATTGCGCACCATCGAGCGGCCGATGAAGGCCACCTTGCGGCCATGCATCGCGGCGGCATCCAGGACCTGCTGCACGCGGTGAACGTGCGAGGAGAAGGAAGCGACGATGATGCGGCGGCGGGCACGGGCGAACTTGGCTTCAAGCACTGGGCCGATTTCGCGTTCTGCCACGGTGAAGCCGGGCACTTCGGCGTTGGTGGAGTCAGGCAGGAACAGGTCCACGCCTTCCTCGCCCAAGCGCGCGAAGTGGCGCAGGTCGGTGATGCGGCCATCGAGCGGCAGCTGGTCCATCTTGAAGTCGCCGGTGTGCAGCACGGTACCGGCTTCGGTCCGCAAGAACACGGCCAGGGCGTCTGGGATCGAGTGGTTCACGGCCACGAATTCGCATTCGAAGTTGCCGATCTGCGCGATCTCGCCTTCCACCACAATGTTGGTGTTGGCCTTGATCCGGTGTTCTGCCAGCTTTGCTTCCACGAAGGCCAAGGTCAGCTTCGACCCGTACAGTGGGATGTCTTCGCGCAGGCGCAGCAGGTAAGGGACGGCACCGATGTGGTCCTCGTGGCCGTGGGTGAGCACTACGCCCACCACATCTGCCAAGCGGTTCTTGATGTAGGAGAAGTCCGGCAGGATCAGATCCACGCCAGGCTGGTGCTCTTCGGGGAACAGCACACCGCAGTCAACGATCAACAGTTTCCCGTTGAGCTCGAAGACGGTCATGTTTCGGCCAACCTCGCCCAAGCCTCCGAGGGGAACAATGCGCATTGTCCCCTTCTTCAGCCGGGCCGGAGTCTGCAAGCGTGCAGAGTCGGCCTTGCCTACTGAACTCTCAGTCATATGTAGTTAGTCCCTTTCGTTACAGATCCCATCCGCCTTCACGTAGGTCCGCGCGGATGGCATCGAGCTCTGCGTCCGACGGTGCCACAAGCGGCAGCCGGACGACGGTGTTCGGCAGGACACCCTGCCAGTGAAGTCCATATTTTGCGGCCACGGCGCCCTGAATGTGGCCCATGATGCCGCGCTGGATCGCGTCCAGCTCAAAGTGTGTGGTGCGTGCAGTCGCCAAATCACCCGCATGCATTGCATTAACAAGCGTACGGTACTTCGCGGCTGCAACGTGAGCCGTGACGGAAACCACGCCGGCAGCACCGGCTGCCATCAATGGCAGGGTCAATCCATCGTCGCCCGAGTAGACGTGCAGATCGGTCTTGGCCAGCACCGTGGTGGTGGACTGGTAATCAGCCTTGGCATCCTTCAGCGCGATGACCTGTGGAATCTTGGCGAGTTCGATAATGGTTTCCGGTGCCAGTGCGATCCCGGTGCGCCCTGGGATGTCGTAGAGCATGATTGGCAGCTCGACGGCTTCGGCAATGGCCTTGACGTGCGCGATGACGCCGGCCTGGCTTGGCTTGTTGTAATACGGGGTGGTCAACAGCACACCGTCAACGCCAGCTTCCTTCGCTGCGAGCGAGAGCTTGATCGAGTGTCGGGTGTCGTTGGTCGTCGAACCGGCCAGCACCGCGGCGCGGTCGCCGACTGCCGCGACGACGGTGCGGAACATCTGGATGTTCTCTTCGTCGCTCAGCGTCGAGGTCTCGCCGGTGGTGCCGGTGACGACTAGTCCGTCGCATCCATCATCGACGAGCTTCTGGGCCAATTTGGCTGCGAGCGCGTAGTCAACTTCCCCCGCGTCGGTGAAGGGGGTGATCATTGCAGTGAGCACGGTGCCAAACGGGTATGCCTGATTATCAATTGCACTTGTAGCCATGGCTTTAAATCTACACTTGCGCATGTTGCAATGGCATCCATCCCCACTTCCGTGGTGCGATGTTTCCATGGACATTTCGGGGAAGCCACGACGCATTCTGGCGGTTGATGCAGCACGCCTTGTGGCCATCTTGGGGATGTTCGCGGCGCACATTTTCCCGCTCTATGAATACCGCGGTTCAGATGCCTACTCCCCTACATTTACCGGGGCTGCAGCCTCTGGGCGGGCCTCTGTTCTATTCATGGTTTTGGCCGGATTATCGCTGACGCTCATGACTGCTTCCCTGGCGCGCAGGGGCTTTTCCCACCCTAAGATTTACTCAGTCCTTGCCTTGAGAGCATTAATTATTGCCGTGCTCGGAATGGTAATTGGGACGATAAATGAAGGCATCGCAGTCATTCTTGTCCACTATGGGCTACTATTTCTGTTGCTTCCGCTGGTCCTCGGGTTCCCGAGAGCAACCATTTGGGTAGTCTCAGTGCTTTGGCTGGTCCTCGCGCCACTGATCTGGCGACCCTTGGCTGCAGGCGCTTTGGGGCAGTCCCTCGGCCACAATCCGAGCTTTGGCGACCTGCTGTCCCCGGGGCCGTTGTTCCAGGATCTCACCGTCACCGGCTACTACCCGCTTCTGGTTTGGTTTGGATACGGGCTCCTGGGTGTCGCACTGGGACATTGCGATTTGGGGAGTAAAAAGACAGCCGCAGTGCTCACCGTGTCCGGCGGTGCCATCGCAGCGATCAGCTACATCGCCGGCCGCGTTATGAGCCTGGGTTTCACCGGTCAAATTTCGGCGGCTTCCGGAGCGCTTCCGTCTCTTGTCCCCACGCTCATTACAACCGGTCGATTGCCGGGGACATCACTGGACCCATATCTGGCCAGTGCCGAGTACCTGTGGCTTCCAACTGGGCACAGCAACGCCTTGCTTGCCACCGTGCATTCGGCGAGCTGCGCTGTTGCAGTGCTTGGGTTCCTGTTGCTTCTTGTGCCCCGCCTTGGCGTGCTCGGCCGGGTACTTGCTGGCGCTGGGCGCGCTCCGCTCACCTTGTATGCCGGACACCTGGTTCTGCTCCCGCTGCTCGATGACGTCCTGGAGCCTTCAGCCATCTGGTGGATCTTGTGCGCGGCGACCGCCTGCTGCGGTATCTGGCTGGGATTCACCAGGGCTTCTGGGCCCTTGGAATTCTGCGTGCGGGTTCTCAGCGGAGCCGATGGCCAGCGAATGCCAAAAGCGGAGCCCGGTCCGAGGTTCTGATTTCCCTGGGTTCCAGCTTGGCCTTGCTGGCAGCGCACAGAGATGATCCGCTGCCGGCCCCAGCCGGGAGCCAGTCCCGGCCGAAACCTGCAGCGGATCAGATCATCCTTGTTTTCATGCGTCCTGTTTGAATGCCGCATCGAAGGAGGTCGACGAAGCAGGGAAATCCAGCCTCTTCAACGCCGCCAGCGCCTCGGGCGCGCCGTAGAGCCGATCCATGCCAGCGTCTTCCCACTCGATGGAAATCGGGCCTTCGTAACCGATCGCGGCGAGGGCCCTGAATGCATCTTCCCAAGGCACGTCCCCGCGGCCGGCCGAGACAAAATCCCATCCCCTGCGCGGGTCGCCCCATGGCAGGTGCGAGCCCAGGCCGCCATTGCGGCCGTTGCCCATCCGCATGCGGGTGTCCTTGCAATCCACGTGGTAGATCTTCTCGGCGAAGTCCGAAATGAAACCCACCGTGTCGATGCCTTGCCACACCATGTGGCTCGGGTCCCAGTTCAGCCCAAAAGCCTTGCGGTGCCCGATGGCCTCAAGGGTCTTGACCGTCGACCAGTAATCATAGGCAATCTCCGATGGATGGACTTCATGTGCAAAGCGCACACCGCATTCGTCAAAAACATCCAGGATCGGGTTCCAGCGGTCAGCAAAGTCTTGGTAACCAGCCTCGATGACCTCTGCCGGCACTGGCGGGAACATCGCGACATACTGCCAAATCGAGGATCCGGTAAAACCGACGACGGTTTCAACGCCTAGGCGCTTGGCCAGCCGTGCGGTGTTCTTCATTTCCTCGGCAGCCCGCTGGCGCACTCCCTCGGGGTCTCCATCTCCCCAGACCCTGTCTCCCACAATGGCCTGATGGCGGAAGTCGATCGGGTTGTCGCACACAGCCTGTCCCTTGAGGTGGTTGGAGATGGCCCAGAGCTTCAAACCATATTTCTCCAGGATCCCCAGGCGCTCGGCGATGTAGTCGTCATCATCCCACCGCCACGCGTCAAGATGCTCACCGGAGACCGCGATCTCCAGGCCGTCATATCCCCAACCTGCTGCCAGACGTGCCACCTCCTCTAGGGGCAAGTCGGCCCATTGGCCGGTAAATAGGGTGAAATCGCGTGCCATCCGTTGGCTCCTTTTCGTTTGGTTCCCTCGTGCTGCCTTGGGGTGTTCCTTATGCTGTGGTGGTCCACGTGCTGTTGCTGGCTGCGCTGCGCTGGATCGCGTCCAGGACGCACTGCACTTGATGCCCGTCATCGAATGACGGCTCTGGCTGCTGGCCAGCCCCGATGGCATCAATGAAATCCTTGGCCTGGTGCACAAATCCGTGCTCGTACCCCAGCGTATGTCCGGTGGGCCACCAGGCAGAGATGTAGGGGTGTTCGGGCTCCGTCACCATGATTTGTGTAAATCCTTGGCGGGTGGCCGTTGCCGTTGCATCGTAGTAGCCCAGCGAATTGTAGTTCTCCAGGTCAAAGGAAATTGCCCCCTTGGAGCCTGAGACCTCAATGCGCAATGAATTCTTGCGGCCGGTGGCCATACGGGTCGCCTCGAATGTGCCGAGAATTCCCCCATCAAATCGAGCCGTGAACGCTGCAGCGTCATCCACGCTCACCGGACCCAGCTGCGTGGGTGCATCGGGCAACGGGCGTTCGTCGACAAAGGTCTGAAGCAGGCCGCTCACCCCAACAATCTTCTGGCCGGTGATGAATTGGGAGAGGTCCACGGCATGGGCCCCGATGTCCCCCAGGGCGCCGGTGCCGGCATGCTCCTTTTGCAGCCGCCAAGTCAACGGCGAACGTTCATCGTGCAGCCAATCCTGCAGATATGCGGCGCGCACCTGGCGCACCTGCCCGATCGCTCCGCTGGCCACCAGGTCGCGGGCAAAGGTTGCAGCGGGCACCCTGCGGTAGGTAAATCCGACCATCGCCTGGACGCCCTTGTCCGCGTTGCGGGCTGCGGCAGCCATGGCTTCGGCTTCTTCAAGGGTGTTGGCCAGAGGCTTCTCGCACAGCACGTGCTTGCCGGCAGCCAGGGCGGCAATGGCTATTTCTGCATGCGAATTCCCCGGCGTGACAATATCGACTACGTCGATGTCTTCGCGTTCTATGGCGGTGCGCCAGTCGGTTGACGTCTCAGACCAGCCCCATTTTTCCGCAGCAGCGTCGACGCCGGCGGCGTTGCGGCCAACCAGCAGCGTCATTTCTGGTTGAAACGGAAGATCAAAAAACCTGGGCGCGACTCGCCATCCTTGTGAATGCGCAGCACCCATGAATCCATGCCCGATGAGGGCGATTTTCAAGGCTGGTTTTTGGTTGGGCATGTGTTTCCTCCTGCTGTGGATCTTCATGGGATCGCGTTCGGGGCAGCTGAACCGTGCAAGGCAAGCCACCCCGAAACGCCTTGTGCTCGGTTTAGGAGCTGAACGCCGTCGGCAGGTACTGGTCGACGTTGTCCGAGGTGACAACCGGAGCATTCAAAACGATGCGCTTGGGCACCTCAACTTCGACCAGGTCGCTCATGGCCTTGTTCTGCGCGATCAGTCGTGCCAGGCGAACACCGTCTGCAGCCTGGGTGGATGGGTAGAGAACCGTGGCTTCCAGCACCGATTCACCGCCCTTGATCAGATCCATGGCGTTTTTGGAACCAGCGCCACCGACCATGAAGAATTCATCGCGGCCAGCGCTGTCGATGGCCGCGAGCACGCCATGGCCCTGGTCATCGTCGTGATTCCAGATGGCATCAATCTTTGGCGCGGCCGCGAGCAGCTGCGAAGCGGCCGCTTCGCCGCCGGCGACGGTGAAGTCAGCGGGCACGCGGTTGTCGACATCCAGGCCACAGGTCTTCAGCGCGTCGGCGAAGCCCTCGCTGCGGTCTTGAGTCAGCGGCAGGGAATCGACGCCCGGGATTTCCGCAACAACGGCATCGGGCTTGTCGCCGAGGCGCTCGCAGATGTATTCGCCGGCGCTACGGCCCATGCCGTAGTTATCGCCCAGAATGGTGGTGCGGGCGGCGGCAGGGCTGGAGAATTCGCGGTCCACATTGATGACTGGAATTCCCGCGTCCATGGCCTTGGTCGCCACGGCGGTCAGCGCAGCGCCATCGGTCGGCAGCAGAACGATCGCGTCTACCTTGTCGTTGATGAACTGCTCGACTTGGCTGATCTGCAAGTTGGCATCATTGGTGCCTTCGGCAACTCGCAAGTCGACATACTCCAGCGAATCGCCTTGCGCGATGGCGGCCGAGTTGATTGCGCCGAGCCAGCCGTGGTCGGCAGCCGGGCCCGAGAATCCGATGACCACTTCGTCGCCCGCCGCGGCGTTGCCTTCGCTTGAGGCATTCGATGGCTGGGCGCTACCGCCACCGGAATCCGATGAGCAGCCGGTGATCAGTGCGCCGACCGCTAGGAGGGCACCGGTAGTGATGAGCATTTTCCGTCCGGAAGGAACTGCAAGCATGTCTATCTCCTCAGTGAGTAAGGTGCAGCGCCGCCGCGTGCAAACCGAACTGTTCGGGCACCAGCGTGCGTGACTATTGTCACAATAACAGAAGTTCGGGGAAAATCGACGAACTTCTACCGATTGCCGACATAATGTGTTAGATTCATCACATGATGCAAGATGAAAATCCACGTCCGCTCCTCGAAGTGCGCGGGCTCACGAAGCAATTCGGAGCCGTTCAAGCGCTCAAGGGCGTTGACTTGTCCGTGCTCCCTGGTGAGGTCCATTGCGTCATGGGACAAAATGGCGCCGGCAAATCCACCTTGATCAAAACCCTCTCCGGCGTACACCAGCCAGACGAAGGCGAAATTTTCTGGGAAGGAGAACAGGTCGGCATCCCCTCTCCCACGGCTGCGCTGGGGCTCGGCATCGCCACCATGTACCAGGAACTCGATGTGGTCGATGGCCTGAGCATTGCCGAGAACATCTTCCTGGGCCACGAGCAGGCCACCGGAGGGGTTCTGCATGTGAAAAAGGCCAATGCCGTCGCGCGAACCCTTCTGCGCCGACTGGGGCACGGCAGCCTCTCACCATCACGCGAGGTCGGAACGCTCTCGGCCGCCAACAAGCAAATTGTCAGCATGGCCCGGGCGCTCTCCCGCGACACCAAGCTGATCATCATGGATGAGCCAAGCGCGATCCTCGACGCAGGAGAAGTGCAGAACCTGTTCCGCGTGGTCCGGGAATTGACGTCCCAAGGCATCGCCGTCGTCTACATTTCCCACCGCCTGGAAGAGATCCGGGAAATCGGCGACCGTATCTCCGTGATCAAGGATGGACAAAGCACCGCCAATAACCTGGACGTGGCAGACACCCCCAAGGCCGAGCTCATCCGGAGGATGACCGGACGCGATGTCGCCAACGTCTTCCCTGAACGGACCGCCATCCCGGCCGATGCCCCAGTGGTTCTCGATGTCGCCGAACTGGAGCTGGCAGGCCACTTCGAAAAGCTCAGCTTCAGCGTGCGCGCCGGAGAAATCCTCGGCTTTGCAGGGCTTGTCGGCTCCCAGCGCTCGGAAATCGTGGAAACCATCTACGGTGCCCGGAAGGCCACCGGCGGGCAGGTCAGCGTGAAGGGAAAGAAGCTGACCGCCGGTTCGGTGACCTCCGCGGTGGACGCCGGCATCGGCCTGTCGCCGGAAGAGCGAAAGAGCCAGGGCCTGATCCTCGACGAGCCGATCTACAAGAACGTCACGCTCTCCACCTTCGAGCGCTTCGCGCGCACCGGATTGCTGGACGAATCGGCAGAGCGGCGCGCAGCCCGGGAGCAAATTGATGCCCTGGAACTGCGCCCCGCCGATCCACAGCGACCGGCGAGAACCCTTTCCGGCGGAAATCAACAAAAGATCCTGCTGGCCCGCTGGCTGGTACACGGTACGACGGTGCTGCTGCTCGATGAGCCTACTCGTGGCGTCGACGTGGGAGCTCGTGCAGAAATCTATACGCTGATCCGCCGCTTGGCAGATGCCGGGACCGCCATCATCATCATTTCCAGCGAGATCGAAGAAGTCCTCGGCCTCTCCGACAATGTCCTGGTCATTGACGATGGACAGGTCCTGGCCCAGAAAACAGCAACTGAAATTGACGAGCACGGTGTGCTCGACCTAGTCATGAAGGGAAGTGCCGCGTGAGCAAGCAGAAGACCCAAGCTGCCGAGCAACTTGAACAGACCTCGGCCCAGAAGCCAATCGACCACCTCTCGGCAACCGGACCCTCCGGCGGCGTGCTGCAGAACCTGATGCACGGGCCAGCAGGGCGGAGCCTCGGCCTGGTTGTCGCCTTGGTCGTGCTGGTACTGATCGGCCTGGTCACCAGCGGTGATCGTTTCACGTCTTCGGAGAACATGCTTGTCATCCTGCGGCACGCTTCGATCATCGGAGTGTTGAGCATCGGCGTCACCTTTGTCATCACCGCTGGCGGCATCGATTTGTCGGTCGGATCCGTCTTGGGGCTGACCTCCGTGGTCGGCAGCTTGACGGCGGTCCAGGCTGCCGCGTCCGAGTCCACCTGGCTGCTGATGGTTGTCGTTTCGCTGCTCGTGGGCGCCGTGGCCGGCCTGATCAACGGCGTCATCATCGCCTACGGCAACGTGGTGGCGTTCATTGCCACCCTGGCCACGCTGGTGGCAGCCCGCGGGCTGGCCGAAATCATCTCGGAACGCCGGACCCTGCTGGTAACCAATACCGGCTTCACCAAGTTCATGCGCGCCGACTTCCTGGGAGTGCCGGTACTCGTGTGGATCTTCGCCTTGGCCGCGGCCGCCGGGTGGTTCTTGCTGAACCGGACCACCTTCGGACGCCGCACGGTAGCCATCGGCGGAAACCTCGAGGCGTCGCGCCTGGCCGGTATCAAGGTCAAGCGGCACATCGTCTCGCTTTACGTCCTGGTCGGCATCGCCGCAGGCATTGCCGGGCTGATGATGATGGGACGCACGACCTCCGGGACCTCGACCCACGGCTATCTCTACGAGCTGGACGCAATTGCCGCGGTCGTTGTCGGCGGAACGCTGCTGGTCGGCGGCCGAGGAACCATCATGGGCACCGTTCTCGGCGTCCTGATCTTCAGCACCCTGACCAACGTGTTCACCCAGAACAACATGGACACCTCGGTCCAGGCACTGGCCAAGGGCGCGATCATCGTGCTGGCCGTCCTGCTGCAGCAGCGCTTCGCCTCCGGCAAAATGCGCAAGGCCAAAAAGCAACCTCTCAAGGCCTAGGAGCCACGCGTGGACCTCGATGTTGGCCTGGCGCTGGTTGAGCAGCGGCTGCACCGATTTTTCATGGAATCGAAACTTCGTGCAGCCGCTCAGGGGCCAAGCTATCTGCAACTGTGGGAAGCGCTCGAACGCACCTCGCGTGGAGGCTCCCGCTCCCGTCCACGCCTAGTGCTCCTTGCCTATTCCGGCCTCGGTGGCACAGCTGCCACCGAGGCGACCGGGGTGGCAGCCGCCTTCGAGCTGCTGCATAACGCCCTGCTGGTCCACGATGACGTCATCGACCGGGACCTGCTGCGCCGCGGCTCGCCCAATGTCGCGGCCACCTACAGGAACGCAGCCCTGCAACGAGGTGCCAGCCCCGTCGCGGCCGATCATGCCGGGGCCTGCGCTGCAATCCTCGCCGGCGACCTGGCCCTGGCCGGCGTCTACCAGGTGATCCGGTCCTTGCCGATCTCCGAGGCCCTCCACCGCGAGCTGCACTGCGTTGTGGACCAGGCGATTTTCGCTTCGGTGGGAGGCGAGTTATTCGATATTGAATCCAGCCTCGGACAGGACATGCCGCCGCTGGAAGAAATCTTGAACACTGCGCGCCACAAGACTTCCGCCTATTCATTCGAAGCCCCGCTGCACGCCGGAGCGATACTGGCTGGAGCCCCCGAACAGGCGAGATCCGCGCTGGCATCTTTTGGCCGGTTCGCCGGCATCGCCTATCAGATTGCCGACGATGTGCTGGGCGTATTCGGCGAGCAAAGCCAAACCGGCAAATCCCGCTGGGGTGATCTGCGCGAAGGCAAGCGGACCATCCTGCTCTCCTACGCTGCGACCCAGCCACAGTGGGACAGCGTCGCCGGGCTCATTGGCACACCGCAAATGACTGCATCTGAAGCAGAAAAAATCCGCGCCATGCTTATTGCCTGCGGCGCCAAGGACTACGCCATCGCCTCAGCGGTTCAGCATGCCGAAAAAGCGCTGGGCTGCTTGGCCATTGACGAAATTCCCGATCGCCTGCGCGAGCGCCTGGGCAGCCTGCTCATGGCATCAGTCAATCGCGTCCACCTGTCCGCAACTGCAGTCTGAACCGCCGAGAGCACGAGCGTATTTATCGCTTTGGTGCAGATACGATGGTGGTGGGAGCAGGCGCAAAGGTCCTGCCAAGAAGGGACCATCCGGACGTGGAAAGCAATTCGAGGAAACCTGCGAGTGCCCGTGCAAGCGGTGCTGGGCTCGGCAGCAATCGCGACACTACCCGGCAGCATAATCTCTCCACCGTCTTGACACTGGTGCACTGTTCCGCGGGAATCTCCCGTGCCGAACTGACTCGGCTCACTGGCCTGAACCGCTCGACCATCGCCGCGCTCGTTGGCGAATTGGCGCAGCTGGGATTGGTACTTGAAAACGAACCGGATCAACGACAGCAGCACGGCCGCCCTTCCATCATGATCAGCCCCGGCCCCGGCGTGCTCGCCTTGGCCGTGAATCCTGATCTGGACGCCGTGAATGTCGCCTTGGTGGCCCTGGGCGGACGCATCGTGAACCCGGTGCGCTTCCACACTGTTGCGCCCCCATCCACCGCCGAAGTAGTGAATATCGTTTCGGCAATCTACACCGGCATGGCCACGTCCTTGCCCGAGAATCGTCGAGTCGTCGGCGTCGGTGTTGCCGTGCCCGGTCTGGTGGATCCGGCCGACGGAACCGTTATCGAAGCCCCGCAGCTGGGATGGCAAGAAGAGCCCTTGGCCGCGCAGCTGTCCGCTGCGCTCAACCTGCCCGTCACATGCGCCAATGACGCAATTGTCGGGGCACGCGCGCAAGCAGCCTTCGGCGCGGGCCGCGACGTCTCGGATTTTGTATACCTCTACGGCGGCGCCAGCGGCATCGCAGGCGGCATCCTCAGCGGCGGCCAATTGCTGCAGGGGGCTACTGGTTTTGCCGGCCAGATCGGCCACCTGCTGGTACGCACCGATGGCGCCAATTGTTCGTGCGGTTCTGCAGGCTGCCTGGAAGCAGAAGTGACCCGCGAGGAACTTCTGCGCGCGACCGGGGTTCCATCCGGACAAGCCGAAGATCTCGAATCCACGGTTCTCGGGCTCTTTGAATCGGGCAACGCCCCGGAAGCGCTGCTTGAAATTCTCCAAAGGCAGTCCCGCCTCCTGGCCGTAGCGCTGCGGGCCCTGGTGCATCAGCTGAACCCATCGGTGTTTGTGCTCGGTGGATTCCTGCGCATCTTGGCCAGGACGATGCCCGCGCTGCTCGAAGACGCCGTCCGTGTCGGCGGGGCACGTTCAGCGCCGGAACAAGTTGCCATCGAGCTGGCGCCATTGGGTGACGATCCGGTTTTGGTCGGAGCGGCCGAGCTGGCGTTCACCGAGCTGCTGGCTGATCCAGCCCGCGTGCTTGGCACGGCATCACCGGCGCCCATCGATTCCTGAACTGCCAGCGCTGGACTAAAAACTCGCAGGCTGTATTGCACAGGCCAAAAAAGGCGGTTGGCCCCTTCCCATCAGGGAACGGGCCAACCGCCTTTTTGCCTGGAACAGCCAATTTGCTTCTAGTTGCTGGCCGCTTCCAAAACCACTTCGGCGGTACCGGTGAGCGGCTTCGAGCCGCCGTCGCCCTGGTCCGTGTACGTGGCATTGAATACTGCAGAAAGATCATCTACTGCAGGGTCGTGGCCCTCTGGCACCGTGGTGACGAAGGAGCCGGTGCAGCCCTTGGTGGTGGTCTGCGGATGTCCGTGGGTATGGTGGCCCAGGATGTAGCTCACTTCCACCAGCGAGCAATCAACTGGCTGGTCATCGGTAACCTTGACTTCGTAGCTGACGGTATCGCCAAATTGGAAGGCCTGGCCCGGAACCGGGGTGATGAACTCGATAACCGGCTGCTGGTTGCCCACTTCAATTTCCACTTCAGCTGAAGAATGGCGCCCGCGATGCTTGCCACCGAAGTCGGTTACGGTCAGCGTGGCAGTGTACTTGCCATCTTCCTGGTAGGTGTAGCTCGGGGATGCCTCGGTGGAATCCACAACGCCATCGGAATCGAAGTCCCAGGCGTACCGCAGCTTGTCGTTGTCAGCGTCGGTGGTGCCTTCGCTGGAGAATTCAACAGTCAGCGGCGACGTGCCAACAGTAGGCGTTCCCGAGGCCACTGCGACGGGACTGTGGTTGCCGCCCTCACCGATATAGTCGATGCGCGCGACCTGGGCATCTTCGTTTTCGCCGAAGTAGCCGTCGCCGTATTCGAGGATATACAGTGCACCGTTCGGGCCGAATTCCATATCGATCGGATTGTCGGTCACAATCGAGGAAATCACGTTCTCGATGGAAACTAGTGAACCATCTTCAACTGTCATGCCCTTGATGTAGTCGCGAGTCCACTCGTAGAAGAGCGCTTTGCCGTCGAAGTAGGATGGCCAAGCCACCGGGCGTGGTCCACGGGTTGCTTCTGCGTTGAATTCGTAAGCTGGCCCTGCCATGGGGCCGATGCCTCCGGTGCCAAGCTCTGGGAACTGCTCCGACTGGCCGTAGGTGTACCAGAGGTCTGCAGTAGCCACAGGTGGCAGCTGCGTCAAACCGGTATTGTTCGGTGACTCATTGACCGGTGCAGCGCAGTTGAATTTCTCGCCGGAAACGCCGGTGACAAAGTCATAGTCGTTGTACGGGAGGCTTTCGGTGGCGCAGTATGGCCATCCATAGTTGGCCGGTTCCGTGGCGATGAGCCACTTGCCGGTTCCGGCAGGTCCCCGGTCAGGGTTTGCACTCCTGGCATCGGGCGAATAGTCGCCAACGTAAAGCTCTCCGGTGCTCTGATTGACATCGATGCGGAATGGGTTGCGCAGACCCATCAGGTAAATCTCCGGGCGGGCACCCTCGGTGCCTTCGTCGAACAGGTTGCCTTCGGGGATGGTGTAGCCGCCGCCATCCTTCGGGGTGATCCGCAAGACCTTGCCGCGCAAGTCGTTGGTGTTTGCCGCAGTGCGCTGGGCGTCGTATCCCGGATTGGACTCGGGGTTCTCGTCGATCGGAGTGTACCCGCCGGACACGAACGGGTTGGTGTCGTCTCCGGTTGAGAGATACAAGTCGCCCTTCGCGTCGAAGACGATATCGCCGCCAACGTGGCAGCACAGGCCGCGGGTTGCCGAAACATCGATGATCTGCTGCTCGGTGTCCAGATCGATTGACTTTCCATCAAATTGGAATCGTGACAGCCGGTTGACGCCGTTGAAGGGTTCAAAATCGGCTGCGGTGCCGCTGACCGGGGCGTCCCCCTCGTTGATATCGGCGGTTTCAGGATCGTCGACCGGGGTGTTCATCGGCGGTGCGTAGTACAGGTAAACCCAGTTGTTGCCATCGGTACCGAACTTGGGGTCCAAGGCGATGCTCTGCAATCCCTCTTCGTCGTGGCGGTATACGTCCACTTCGGCTGCCAAGGAGTTGACGCCGCTGGTGGCATCATTGAGCCACACTTCGCCACTGCGGGTGGTGTGCAGAACACTCCCATCGGGCAGGACTGCGAGATCCATCGGCTCGCCAGGAGTGTCATTGAGCGTTACCTTCTGGAAGGCCGAGTCCGCTGGCACAACCGGCACCGGGGCCTTGGGTTGGGCAGAAGCTGGCACGCCGGCCAGGGCCGAGGCAAGCACAGCTGCTGTAGCAAGCCCGGCGCTCGCGCGCAGCATATGTCGTTTGGAAAAGTGCGCGGAAACCACGCCGTGCGGAGCTCTGTCCGCGTTCCCTGTTCGGTTGACTTTCATGGTTCACTTCCTTGTCGCCATTGATTCGGAGCTGGTCGAATCGGGTCAATTGGAACGTTAGTGGCTTGTCTCACAATTTGCTAGTGGTTTCACAAAACAAACTCAGAAAAATCTAATATTTCCACTCGTCCACATCTGCTAGATTACGCACAAAATCAAGGTCAAGGGGCAACCTTGACCTTGATTTTATTTTGTTGCATCAAACGCCAAAATACGTGTTGGTGGATATCAAAGCGATGAAGCCACCGACGATTCGAGGCCCTGCGCGTGCAGGACCAGGGACTTCACCGACGCTGCCGGCACGGCTCGGCCCGACTCCAAAAGGGCCGAAATCTCGGTTGACGCCGAGACATCCGAGCAGAGGATCAATGGCATATCCTGGGCAGATTCCGCCAGGCGCCCATGTGTGCCTTTTACGCAGGAAGGATCCAGCGGTACGGTGCTCATGGCATACCGCAAGCCCGCTTTCTTCTTGAGCAGGTTTACACCGGCCTTGGCCTTCGCCCAACGATCAGCAGGGTCAAAGAACAGCTCAGCCGGGTCGTAGCCTGGCTTGCGATGGATATCCACCCCGCGGGCATATTCTGGCGCGCGCGAGTCGTCCAGCCAGAAGTAATAGGTGAACCACGCACCGGGTTCAGCCACGACAACCAGTTCCCCGGAGCGCTGGTGATCCAGCCCATACCGGGCCTGCGCCTGCCGATCAAGCACTTCGTCAACCCCGTCCAAGGCACGCAATATTGCCGCCACTCGTCGAATGTCAGCCTCGTTCTTCACGTAAACATGGGCGACTTGATGATCCGCGACGGCGAATGCCCGCGAGGTCCAGGGGTCCAGCTGCTCGCGTCCGTCTTGGACGTAAACTTCGAGCAGGCCCTCGCGCCGAAGCTCCCGATTGATGTCCACCGGCGTATGCGCATCTTCGATGCCGTATTCAGCGACCACCATCACGGTGTAGCCATCCGCTTCGGCCTCGTCAATCAGTGGGGCCAGTTCGGCATCCAGTTCGGCCGCCGCAGCGTCCGCCTTTGCCGAGCGCGGGCCGAAACGCTGCAGGTCATAATCCAGGTGCGGAAGGTAGGCAGTCACCAGGTGCGGTGCACGGGTACGAATTACATGCCTGGTTGAGTTGATGATCCATCGGCTGGAGGCTATGGACGCGGTCGGACCCCAATACTGGAACAGCGGGAATTCGCCATGGGCATCGACCAATTCATCATGCAGCTCGGGCGGCCGCATGTATGCGTCAGGGGATTTGCGCCCGTCAGCATGATAGATAGGTCGCGGAGTCACGGTCAGGTCGGTGCTCATTCCCATCGCGTACCACCAGCAGATATTCGCCGAGGTGTACTCGGGTTTCTGCAGCCGGGCAGTCTCCCAAATGCTTTCTCCAGCCACCAGGCGATTGTGCTGGCGCCACAGGTGCACCTCCCCCAGTTCCCGGAAATACCAGCCGTTGCCAACAATTCCATGCTCGGACGGAGGCAGGCCGGTCAGCATGGTCGCCTGGGCCGAGCAGGTGACGGCAGGCAAAACGGTGCCCAGCTTTGCCGACCAGCCTTGGTTGGCCAATTTAGCAAGCCGCGGCATGCGCGCCAGCGCCCGGGACGTCAATCCGACGACGTTAAGTAGCAGTACGGGTTTCACATTGCTCCTGTACAAAATTGGTAGGACGTACTCGATGCCATCAGTGGCACTATTCAGCTCGCGTGCACCGGAGCCATCAGATTCTCTTCAGCCCAGACCAGTTCGGCGGCGATTCCGTCGACGATGCCGACTTCCTCGGCATTGCCATGCTGCGGAAGCACGCTCCAGGTATAGGTTTCGACATCCAAATGAACCTCGTCCGCATAGGGAAGCTTGCCTGCCTCGCTCACCGTCGCTTGCAATACATCGGTGGTCGTTTGCAAGGGAGCGGCCGGAACATGGTGCAAAGGAATATGGAAGTGCACCCGCCACGGACCTGACCCAGGCAGTTCGGCGAGCGCGGTGTCCAGGTCATCGGCCGGAATCACTCCTGCAGCCGAGGATTCGCGCACCTGGTGCAGGTATTTCGGTTCAACAAAACTTTCCAGCGCGGCACGTGCCGTGCGGTCCTTCGGGTCGAGCACGTGCAGAGCTGCCGAAGCCTGGACCTTGACGACTCGCAAGCCCGCATTCTGGATCTGCCCGATGGCTCCGGCAGGATCAGCGAACGAGACAGCCAGGTGGCAGGTGTCAACGCAAACCCCGACAAACTCCGGATCGATGCCCCGTTCCAGCCGGGCACCGAGCCATTGGACAATGTCGCTGATGGTGTCGAGCACGCATCCCGGCTCTGGCTCGATGGCCACCCGCACGGTGCGGCCGGTACGCTCCTTGAGCTCGCGAAGCCTCTGGCTCAACTGCGCAAAAGCGTTGGTCGCTGCCTGGTCCTGGGCTTCATCCCATGGGTCGCGCCAAGCCAGCGGAAGCGTGGAAATCGATCCGACTTCCCCTTCCGGCAGCAGATCCGCGAGGATCTGCGCGCAGCGCAGCGTATATTCCAAGCGCGCTGGCTCGGCCCACGTAGGCAGATAGACTGCATGCTTGACAACTTCATCGTGGAATCCGCCATAGGGAAAAGCATTGATGGTGTGCAGCTGCAGGCCCTCAGCCTCTAGCACTTCGCGCAGGGCCTGGCGGTCCTGCTCGCTAGCTGCCAATCGCGTGGCCAGCAAGGAGGGGATCCACAGTCCAACGCCGAGGACCTGCAGGCCGGCTCGGCGCCGGATATTGCCGGCGTAGTGGCGCAACTGGGTGATGACGCCTTCCAAATCCTCTGCGGGATGGACGTTGGTGCAGTAGGACAGTCTCATGAGACTCTCTCCCCTCGTAGTACGGAATTCCCCTCAAAGCCAGCAGCAGGGTCAGGGAAAGCACTGCTTTCGAATCCGGGAATAGGATCAAGGATCAATTGGCCGCTTTGCCCGTAGAACTCCACCGGATTGCGCCATAGGACCTGGTCCACATCTTCTTCGCTGAATCCAGCGGCCAGCATCGCTTCTGCTGTGCGCCTGGTTTTTAATGGATCAGACCGTCCCCAGTCGGCAGCCGAGTTCACCAGGATGCGCTCGGTCCCATAGCGCTGCAGCAAGTCGACCATGCGCCGTTCATCCATCTTTGTGTCCGGGTAGATGGAGAAGCCCATCCAGGAACCAGCCTCCTTGACCATTTCGATATTGGTTTCGTTGAGGTGATCCACCAGCACGGTGCCGGCCGCGATCCCGGATTCGCGCACCACGTCCAGGGTGCGCCGGGTTCCGGCGAGCTTCTCGCGGTGCGGCGTGTGCACCAGGACCGGCAAGTCGTACTCGCGGGCCAGTTGCAGCTGGGTCGCAAAGGCATGGTCCTCGGCAGGTGTCATGGAGTCGTAGCCGATTTCGCCGACCGCGACGACACCCTCCTTCACCAGGTAGCGAGGCAGCTCTTCGAGCACGGGTACGCAACGAGGGTCGTTGGCCTCCTTGGGATTCAAGGCAATCGTGGCATGATGCCGAATTCCGAATTGGGCGGCCCTGAACCGTTCCCACCCGAGCAATGAGTCAAAATAATCCAAGAACGACTCAACGCTGGTGCGCGGCTGCCCCAGCCAGAACGCCGGTTCAACCAGAGCACGCACCCCCGAAGCAAACATTGCTTCATAGTCATTGGTGGTGCGGCTGCTCATGTGGATATGAGGGTCAAAGATGCGCATGCTTATCCTTCTTAGGGTCGTGAGGTGTGGCTGGCCAGGTCCTGCAGCAAGCCAACGTCTGTGGGAACAGGTCGGTGGGCGGCGCGGCGCTCTGCTGCGAAGTCCTCGGCCATTCGGGCTAGTTCGGCATCAGCACGGATTGACAGGTCGCTGACCGCGCTCAGGCTCACGCCCATGAAAATGAGCTTGAGCACCGCATGGCGCCAGGCGTGCTGGTCAAGGTGCGATGCCGCAAACGGACCAACAGCCGCGGCAACCAGCGAGGTCTCGTTGGTGCGCAACGCATCAGAGGTGAGTTCCAGGCCCGTGGCAATTATTCGGCCGTCCAGCTCGGGCATCGACTGCGCAAGCAAATTGATGCCACGCAATACGCCCCTTCGTTCAGCTGAATCTCCGCGGTAGTACAAATCCCGAATTTCCTGGGCGAATGGGCCGGGCTCATGAATTCGGGACAGTTCACGGATCAGCCGGGCACGGGCCGTGTCATCCGCAGTCCCGTACAGGACCCCAGCGGGGTCGGCCTGCGGAGAATTTGGAGCCCTGCCCACACGGCGTCCGGCACTGGCGAAAATCCGAGGCAAGCCGCTGGCATTTTCGGCCACAGCCGATAGGCATTCGCGCAGCCAAGCTTCGATTGTCCTTTGCGCTTCCGAAGCAGCCCATGCCTCGCGCAGGGCGGCCATGCTGTCCAGGGCCAAAGCCGGCGCATCCCAAGAATGGCGTGGCAATTCCACGGCAGCTATGCCCCGGTAATCCATATCGGCCAAGGTGTTCAGCGCCGAGGACAGGTCGACGATGCCCTGCCCAAACGGAAGGTGCTCGTGGGCGTGCGCCATCATGTCATCAAGCTGCACATTGGCCAGCAATTCCCCTGCTTGGCGCAATGCCGCTTCCACCCCATGCGGCTCAACCACGACGCAGTGCCCAATATCCACGGTGACGCGCAATCCCTGCGGGTTCCCCAGCTCGGTGCGCAGTCGCAACGCGTCGGCCACGGTTTCCACGAGCATCCCCGGCTCAGGTTCGATGCTGAGCAGCACGCCGTTCGAAGCTGCATAGTCGACCAGCTGGCCAACGCGCGCAATCAAGCGCTGCCAGCCAAGTTGCGCCGATGTCCCTTCCGGCAGGATCCCCGAGAAAAAAGATACGCATTCGGCGTCCAAAGCGGCCGCGATGCCAATGGCGCGGCGCAGGAAGACAAGGCGGACTTCGGCATGTTCTTCAACAAGCGCCGGGCGATGCTTGTGCCGGGCGTCAAGCAGGAACCGGGTTCCTGTTTCGATGACGACTCGCATTTGGTGTTTCCCAAGCAGGCTGCGGATTTCGGCGACCTGATTTTGCACGTCCGGGGCAAACGGATCCAGATGCGGGTGCCCCAAAGTCAAAGCCACCGCGGTGTAGCCCTGCTCAGCCAGCAGCCGCACCGCCACTGGCAACGGGTGATCCGCCCAGCCGTTGGTTCCGTAGCCGATTGCGAAAGGAAAGTCCTGGGCTGGTTGTTGTTGTACAGCTGCGCTCATGATTCGCTGATCCTCTTCACTCTGCTGCCCGAACGCAGCACCTTGCCGACTACGTCCAGGGAACCGATAATCGCTCCGGCGACTGGACTGCCATGGCTGAGCGCCAGCGCTGCCTGCAGCGGGATCATCGACCGGATGCCCGCTTTGGTGGCGTCCAAGGCGTTGCCCGCGCTCGGCTCGTGGATGGCACGCCATTGAGCTGAGCCGCAGCGGCTGGCATAGACCGCAATGGCTGCCGTGGTCGTGGCCAGGTGCCGGATCAGGATGCTGGCCTCGGAAGACGTTCTCCCCGGCTTCTGGGCACCGGCGAGCGCTGCTCCAGCTAGCACACCGGCTGACACTACGACCGTGGTCGCTGTGGCGCCGGAGGCCACCGCGACGCTGGTGCCGCTGACTTCGCCGCGTGAAAGAGCCGTGACGGCCACGGTATGTCCGCCCATGATCGCGGCCGCTGGCAATGCGGTGCGAACCCGATCCGATCCTGCCCCCATTAAGACGTCCAGTGCCCGGCACAGCCCCATGGACAAGGCACCGGTCACCGGGTTCCGTTTAGCTACAAGGTCATAGGCCCAGATCGAGGCAGCCAAGGGCAGGCCGAGCGCTACCGCGCTTCGCCCGCCGCCGAAAGCGCTCAGGCCCAGGCCGGCCGCGGTAAGACCAGCAGCAGTGGCCAAGGCTGCGCCGGGTGCTACCCGCCCCGAGGGAATGGGCCGCTCTGGTCGTTCAACGGCATCAAGGTCACGGTCGGCGTAGTCGTTGAGAGCCATCCCCGCTGCGTACAGGCAGGCACTGGCCAAGGGCAGTGCAATCCTTCGCCCAAACGGGGAGCGATTTGCCGCGGCACCACCGGCGAGGGTATCCCCGATTACGGTTAATACGGCTGGGGCACGCAGCAATTCCAGGTAGTCATTTGTACGGCTCATCGGGCTGCAGCACCCTGCGAAATGCGGCCGTCTGGCATGTGGGTCATGGCGGAAACCCGTGCACCTGCCTGCTGTGCCCAGTCCAAGAGAAGCCGGCTTTGCTCGGCAAAGGCATGCTCATCGCTGCCCCATGGATCCTTGAAGAAGAACCCGAGCTGGCCGACCTGCCCCTGTTGCCCAGCGGCATCGGCAAGGCCCATGAGCCTGGCGAGATCAAGGATCATCGGGGCTGCCAGCATTGAATCGTAAGCGCTCCACGTGGTCTGCAAGGTCAGACGGGATCCGAGGAATCCTTCCACATTAATGTGGTCCCAAGCGACTTTGGTTTCCCCGAGGTCCGGGACGTTGTCAATATGCAAAGGCGTAGTTGCGGCATTGGTTAGGGACTGGAGGCCACGGTTCTTGGATTGGAGCTTACCTGCCACAGCCTGCGGGTCAGCTAAAGTGGCGCCGTCTCCTCCTCCGAGCAAATTGGCACCAGCCCATGACAGGACCCGCAATCCGCGCGCGGCCAAGCCTGGCGCCAGTACCGAGCGCAGCCAGGTCTGCCCGGTTTTGCCATCTTGGCCCGCAGTTGGAATACCGCGCTCGGCGGCGAGCTGCGCCAGTGCCGGGATGTTCAGGGCAGGCGAGGGCGTGAAGCAGATATATGGCGCTTCGGCGAGAATCGCTGCATAGGCGCTGAGCGAGCTAGGGGGAAGAATCTCTTGTGCCGGATCCTCAAGAGCCGCCATGAGCAGGTCCAGATCATCAAATTCGGGCAGATGATCAATCGGTGCTTCCGTCGAGGACACATCGATCACAACTACCCGATCCAAGCCATGGCCATTCCGGAATTGGCGGATGTCTTCGGCAAGGCGGCGTGCTATCTCGGCCTGCGGTACACCCTCAGCGCCCGGAAAGTATCCGGGCCGGACCCGGGAATCGGCGTCTTCCAATTCGGCCTGAATGGCCTGAACCAAATGTTGCGGCAACATTCCGGTGCTGACCAAGTGCTCTGCTCGCTTGGCTATCGAAACGTCGCTAATATCATGACCGCCAATGACCAGGTCAGAGAATCTAGGTAGTGGAATAGTTGAAAATTCGTCCTGGCTGGTCACGCAGCCGACGGCCGGTGCCAGCCCAGCGCAGATCGCAGCGAGTCCGGTCGTGGCAGTGGTCGCCACGGATCCGCGGGCGCCGATGAGCCACAAGCCCACTCGGCCTACTTTGGATTCCCCTCGATCATGCTCTGGTGTGGCCATGGTTTCATCGAAAGTGCTGCCAGCTGGCATATCCACGTCTTTGTCCTTTCAGCTGTGGTGTATCGAGCACACGTGCTCTGTAATGGTGCTCAAGCGCTATGTTGTTGGAATTCTGAATTCAGCAGGTGTAGCAACTGAGGAATTCGAAGCTGTCACGCGCGAATTCCGCAGTGGATGGCGCAAGATCGCGTTCCACAATGAAGTACTCGACCTGTTTTTGGGCGGCGTCGAGAATCGGTGTCCACTCAAGTTCCCCTTCGCCCAAGTCAGTTGGTACCGCTCGCTCGTCGCCATTGAGGAAACCGTCTTTGACGTGCAATAGTTCAACCCTTTCGCCGTAGTCGCTCAAAAGCTGAACAACATCGACTCCCGCATCCGCGGCCCAGAGGACATCAAGTTCAAACGTCACGTATCTGGGGTCGGTGAACTCGGCCAGCAATTCCCACGCGCTGGTGAGTTCCCCCGTCCGAGGATGCGGAAACTGGCGAGTGAATTCCCCTTGATGGTTATGAACAAAGATTTTTCCCGTACCGGAATTTTTCGACTTTTCGCCCAAACGATTGAGGGTTCTCGCAGTTTCGAGAGTGTCACGGAGCGTACCTGTTCCAGGTGAGGCTGAGCCCCCTGACCCCGTGTATCGCTGCCCCACGGTTTTGGCGAAATCTATAGTCTCTGCGAAAGTTTTTTCGTCCGTGCTTCCATGAGCTGTTGGCGCATTTAATCCGTGCCGTTCAAGAAGTTCGGAGAATTCCCTGGCTGTGCGGCCTTCGTAGGTTCCGTCAAAGGGCTCGACGTTTTCATATCCAATGGCGGCCAGCTCGGCAAAGATCTTCTCAGTGCCAATGACGTTCCCCCAGTTCGAATAGCTGAACATTTGGATCGAAATCTTATTTGCAGGTATGCCGTGTCCTTGGCTGTGATCGCTTCCTGCATTATCTGCAGCTCGATGGCGGCTCTCCGATTGGGTCGCACCATTTAGCGTGCCAGTCGCCAGCGTCAGCACAGCCACCGCACCCAGTGCGCGCAATGGCAACTGTTTCTTAGGTGTTGCCCGCGGGCGATTAGCCATGAGCTCCTCCTCGAGTGGTGGCGTGAAACGGCACTGGTCAGACGCGGTGTGCGATCGCCAACAAGACGAATGAGATGCCGGTCACATGAACCTAGCACGGCTAATGACGACATTCAACGGATCTATGAAATTCACCGATATATGTCAGTGGAATTAGAGCTTTCTTTTGTTGCCAGACGCGGTAGTTGAGTTAACTCTCAACATATTGATGCAATCAAAACCAATGCAGCAATGCACTCGTCGTTGTTGATTCATCCAACAAAATGCTCGATACGACACCCTTTCTCGGTGGTAGCGCGTTCTGTCGATTTGTATGTTGTAATTAGTCGATGAATGACATAAGTAATTTCAGTGGCCTTAGCGGCTCCGGCGCCAGCGAACTTTTCCAAATCCTTCGAGACGGACGACCGCGAACCCGCACCGAATTGGCCGACCTCATGGGCCTGGCTCGCTCAACCATCACTTTGCGCATCGAAGCGCTAATGGACCTGGGGCTCGTTGGGTACGTGGATGACGCCATTTCCACCGGCGGTCGCCCTTCAACCCGCATTGCCCTCAAGGCGGGGAGCAAGGTCGTCCTTGGAATCGATATCGGCGCTTCCCACGTTCGAGTTGCCCTGACCGACCTGCTTGGGCACCGCCTGAAAGAGAACAGCCAGAGTATCGAAGTTTCCAAAGGGCCAGACGTCGTCTTGGAGTGTGCGGTCAACCTGGGCAAGGAGCTCCTCGAGTCAACCAATCATTCCCTGAGCGACCTGCTATCGGTGGGAGTTGGCGTGCCCGGACCCGTCGAGCATCGCACCGGTCGCCCATTCAACCCACCCATCATGCCTGGCTGGAACGGGTTTGACGTCCCTGGGCTTCTAAAAGATCACTTCAACGTTCCCGTTCTCGTGGATAACGATGTAAATATCATGGCCCTCGGCGAACGCAACGCCTCTTGGCCAGATGTGGACAACATGTTGTTCGTAAAAATCGCCACAGGCATTGGCTCAGGGATCATTTCAAACGGAAGACTGCAGCGCGGCGCAGACGGCGTCGCCGGCGATATCGGGCACATAAGAGTTCACAACGGCACCGGAACCCCTTGCCATTGCGGGAACCTGGACTGCCTGGAGGCAGTTGCCTCCGGCCCGGCAGTCGCCAAAAAGTTGCGCGCCCTTGGGCACGAGGCCAACAGCAGCGAGGACGTGATTGCCCTGGTCAGTTCCGGCAATGCGGAAGCCGTACACGCCGTCCGGCAAGCAGGTCGAGACGTTGGCGAAGTCCTCTCCGCCTGCGTAAGCCTCATAAACCCTTCCGTCATTGTGATCGGAGGCTCCATGACACTGACCGGCGAGCACTTCATTGCAGGCATCCGCGAAGTCGTGTACTCCCGCGCCATACCCGTCGCAACCCAGCACCTGCGAATCGTCCAGTCCGGATCGGGATTGGATGCGGGAGTGCTTGGCGCAAGCATGCTCGCCATCCACCACGCCATGTCACCAAAACATATTGATGCGTTGGTCAATGGCCTTAAGAGCGACTAAAGATGTCACCTCGTCGACCTTTTGTCGATTTCCGACAACTTTTGCTTGACAGACAACAAAGTCCGAAAATAGTGTTGTGTCCGTCACATAACCAAAGCGCTGATGCTTCATGCATCTAGCGTTTGTCGCACGCTAGAAAGGCATCACTATGTGCTTCGGATTCAATGCTCCAGCCGCCCTCAAACGCTCACTGGAGCAAAAAGAAGTCGGCCGACGAGGCTTCCTCAGTGGTGCCGCCGCTCTGGGCGCCACCATCGGACTGGCCGGAATGGGCGTTGCCCCAGCCATGGCGGCTCCAGCCGGCGTCCGCCCGGTGCCCCCGGGACTGATCAGCATCCAGCTGTACACCCTTCGCTCGATCATGAACGGTGACGGAGTGGAGCAAACCCTGGCCGCGCTGGCCAACTACGGTTACAGCAAGGTGGAACTAGCCGGCTTCTACGGACGCACCGCCGAGCAACTGCGTGCAACCCTCGATTCATTCGGCATCACCCCTTCCTCCAGCCACTCCGGACTCAGCGATTCACCCGCAGCCTTGGAAACCAAGCTGGCCGACGCAGTCACGCTGGGCCAAACCCACATCAACGTGCCATACCTCGTCTCCAGCAACGGTGACGACTGGCGCCGCTGGGCTGACCAGATGAACGAAGAAGCAGCGGCAGCCAACGCTGCCGGTCTGAAGTACGGCTACCACAATCACGCCCACGAGTTCACGACAGATCTGGGCAACGGCGAAACCCCCTGGGACATTTTCACCAGCCGCTTGGATCCACGTCTCGTCCATCTCGAAGTTGACCTTTACTGGGCCGTCACCGGCGGTGTGGGTGTTGGCGCCGCGGATCCAATCCAGTTCGCCATCGACACCATCCAGCAGGCACCACAGAAGACCCTGCAGTACCATGTCAAGGACCGCGACGCAGCTGGCGACTTCGCCGACCTCGGTACCGGAGCCATCGATTTCTCGCGCATCTTCGCGGCCCACCGCCCGAAGGAATTCATCGTGGAGAATGACCGTCCGGACGTCACCCCGCTGCAGACTGCAGAGGTAGGCTTCAACTACCTGCGAAAGCTGCGTTTCTAGCCCCAGCTGAGCGCGCGGTACAACGCAGCAAAGCTTCAAGAGATAGAAGTGCCGTGGCCAGACACCAAATGGTGTCTGGCCACGGCACTTCTATCTCAAATCTCGCCCTGATCCACTTTCAAGGCGCAAATCAACGCGTTCTACTTGCTGACTTTTTCGTCCTGAAGCCAGTAGCCGATTGCGGTGCGCATGGATTTGCGAGCGCGAGCCTTATCGCCACAGGCTTCATAGGCCAAGGCCAGGCGGTACCAGGACTTCCAAGATTCTGGATTTTCTTCCACGTCGCGCTGGTGATGAGGAAAATCCTCATCAGCGGCTGCACGAACGAATCGACCCGAAGGCGTGCGAGGCAGATCCAGCGGGAGCTCGCCCGACGCAGCCAAGGACTTGCCCATCTTCTCCGTGCGAAGCCCGAAGAGCACTTCTCGAATCAAGATCCACGTGCAGAATGCTGGAATCACCAGGATGGCCACGCCCATGATCTGGGCGATCAGCGTGCCGGTGCTCATGAATCGCACTGCCTGGGTGAAAGTCATCCCAATGTACAGGGCAAAGAGCAGAAGGATTCCGGCAACCCAAAGTTTGGTCTTCACTGGCCAAGCTCCAGGTAGCCATCCAGGCCATAGGTCAGGCCCGGGCGTGATGCCACGGTGCGCAAGCCCAGCAAAACGCCTGGCATGAACGAAGCACGGTCAAATGAATCATGGCGCAAGGTGAACTGCTCGCCGGGGCCACCCAAGAGAACTTCTTGATGAGCCACGAGCCCGCGAAGACGCACCGAGTGAACGTGGATTCCGTCAACCACGGAACCCCGTGCCCCCTCCAGCTGGGTTTCCGTCGCGTCGGGGCTGGCTGGCACGCCAGCAGCCTCGCGGGACTTGGCAACCAGTTCTGCGGTGCGCACGGCAGTGCCGCTCGGAGCATCGACCTTGTTAGGGTGGTGCAATTCGATAATTTCCACTGATTCAAAGTACTTTGCAGCAGTTGCCGCAAACGCGCTGGCCAGGACCGATCCCAAGGCGAAGTTGGGAGCAATCAAGACGCCAGCTTCCGGGTGATTTTCCAGAAGCGAGGCAAGTTCGGCACGGCGGTCATCGTCCCAGCCCGTCGTTCCCACCACTGCGTGAAGACCGTTTTCCACTGCAAACCGGACGTTGGCTTCTGTGGCTGCTGGAACCGAAAGGTCAACCACGTGGGTTGCTCCTGCTTCGAGAATCTGGGCGAGGTCGTCGCTTCGACCCAAGCTGGCCACCAATTCCATATCGGAAGCTTCGGAAACAGCTTTAACCGCTTCGGCTCCCATCCGTCCGGCCGCGCCGAGCACGGCTACCTTGATCTGTGCACTCATGGAGTTAAGCCTATCGTTCCGACAGGCCGCGACTTGCCAACGATGACGTGAAATCCGAACTGTTTGACCAGGAGGTCCGGCCGGTGGTGAATGAATTATTTTGAATAGGTCATTGCGCTACGGCCAGTCCAGCTTGTATTGCCTTGCGACACGGGGAAAAATAAGTCCCAGGAGTCTCCAAATAGATAGCAGGGCCATGGGTCAGAAAATTGGGCGTTTTAGTCTGGGCATCAGTGTCATGCTGGCCGTCAGTTTTGCAGTCACGTCGTGTGGCTCGCAGACCGAACCCATTTCCTTGCCAGACAAGGAATTAGCAGACGTTGTTAATGCCGTTCAGGAAGACGGCACCGTAATTGACTCTGCTTCTTGCCAGGTAGAGGTCTTCCGGATCGATGGCTCAACTACCTATGGCTGGGCCACTTGCGCTCCATCAAGTGAAACCGCTTCGGATGCTGGTGCCCAGGTAGATGCCTTCCCATTCCGCCTTGACGGCCAAGACCTGCGTCGTCCGGATGAAGGCAAAAACTACCAGAAGGATATTGACGAACTCTTCCCCGAAGATTTGCGCTCAGCTATCAGCCAGCACACCACGGGGATGGCCAAGTAACACCCCGTCATCGTCCGGCCCCGCCATTTCCCAAGCTGGGCGCCACAATAACTATCGTTTTTTGAGCGCACGTTTGGCGCAAGGAAAGGCCACCGTGCGCCACGAATATTTCGGGCAATTGCCTGAAACTCTAAAAACCCGCCTGTCTGTCCGCGTGGCTGGGCACGGACCAGATGTCGTTCTCATTCACGGGTTGGGCGCTTCCAGCCGCTACTTCACTCCACTGGCCAACATCCTGGCCAAAAAGTATCGCGTCATCGTTCCGGAGCTCCCCGGACACGGCAAGAACCTGGATGATGGCCGTCCGGTAACAGTGCCGCGCTTTGCCCACGAGATCGCGCTGGCCTTGCGCGAGTTAAAGGTGGAGAACGCCATCGTGCTGGGTCATTCCATGGGTGCCCAGGTTTCCATCGAGCTCGCACGCACGTGGCCGTCTCTGCTCAAACGCCTGGTCATTGCCGCGCCGGCTGTTAATGACCGCGAGGCGACGCTGTTTCGCCAGGCGCGTCGGCTGATTCAGGACTTTCCCCATGAACTGAATTCTGTCAAAGCCATCCTGATGGTCGATTACCTTCGCTGTGGAATCCCGTGGTGGGCCAAAAGCTGCGAGCAAATGCTGGATTACTCCACCGTCAATTTGCTCAAAACCGTCCGTTGCCCCGTTGATGTTGTCTGCGGAACGCGTGACCCGCTCTCCCCTCCTGAATTCGGCCTTCGCCTGATCGCAGGCATTGATCACGCGAAGCTCACGATCATGCAGCAAGGAGCCCACGGCTTCAATTTCTCCCATGCCCCGGAGCTGGCAGCATTGATTGACGCCGCCAGATAAACGGCGAGGAACCTTAAACTGAAAACCGTGGCATCCCTACTTGGAATGCCACGGTTTTCCGATGCTCGCTTAAAGTCCCAGCGCTGCTTCGTTTTCGAACGGCCCGACCACGGTAATAACCCGATCTTGGGCCGCCAATTCCTGGGCAAGTTCTTGAACCTGCTTGATGGTCACAGCGTTGACTCGGTCAAGGGCTTCATCGATGTCCTGGAACTCCCCAGTCACCATTTCTGCCCGTCCAAGCCGCGACATGCGGCTTCCTGGATCTTCGAGAGCAAGCACGGTGCCGCCGGCCAGCTGCCCCTTGGCCTGGGCGAGTTCCTGCTCCGTAATGCCGTGGCTTGCAAGCCGGTCAAGCTCGGCACCGAGCAAGGCAATGACCTCGGCCGCCTTGGAAGGCGCGCAGCCTGCATACATGCCGAAGTAGCCAGCATCGGTATAAGCTGCGGAGAACGAATACGTGGAGTAAACCAATCCGCGCTTCTCCCGGATTTCCTGGAATAGGCGTGAGCTCATCCCGCCACCGAGTACGGCGTTGAGCACGGCCAGCACCTGGCGACGGTCATCATGTCCGGTGATGCCAACGCAACCCATGATGATATTCGCCTGCTCAACTGGGCGATTGATAACTTCGATGCCCGCCTTGGACGATATCTGGGCCGGTTCTCCTCCACGACGCGGCTGGGGCACCGCTAGCGGATCAAGATCCCACCCTGCCTCGGCTAGCGCATTAAGAACCATCGAGCACAGCTGGTCATGTTCCAGTGAACCTGCAGCGGTAATGATCAGTTCGCTGGGGCGGTAGTGGGCGCGATAGTGTTCCATCACCGCTTCGCGGCTGATCTTGTTAATCTCCTCCGGGGTGCCGCCGATCGGGCGTCCCAACGGGTGGTCTCCCAGTACCCGGGCGACAAAACGCTCGTGGGCCACGTCCGTGGCATCGTCAGCGTCCATCGCGAGTTCCTCGATGATCACGCCGCGTTCCTGCTCCAGCTCCTGCGGGTCGATGACCGCAGATGTCACCATATCGGCAATGACGTCCAACGCCATCGGCAAGTCCGTATCAAGCACGCGGGCGTAATAGCAGGTCGATTCCTTGGCGGTAGCCGCATTCGACTCGCCACCCACCGCGTCAAAGGACTGCGCAATTTCCAAGGCCGAACGCTTCTTGGTTCCCTTGAACAACAAGTGCTCGAGGAAGTGGGTGGAGCCGTAGTGGCCGGCCTCTTCATCGCGGGAACCTACTGGCACCCAAAAACCGACGGTCGTGGAGCGCTGTCCTGGCATGGCCTCGGTCAGGACGCGGACGCCCCCTGGCAAGATGCTGCGCCGGACTTCAGAGCCGCCTTCGCCGCGGTGGACCAGGGTGGGGTCCGCCGGATCGATCGGAGAGAACTGTGTCGTCTCCACCGAATGTAACGGCAATGGAATCATGGCCACGAAATACGTCCTTAGTTCTTCGGGGTTGAGCCGCTATCGGGCTCGGAACATTGTCCTCATTCTCCCACAGAACCGTTGCCGCAAGGCAACAGTCCAGTTTGTCGAAGAGGTTGGAATCTCGGGTCAATATGCGCCTGGCGAACTGCGGTTCAAGGCTTTTCGTGCCACCCAGAATTCAGCCAAATCCTTGCTCGATTTGAAGTTTCTGCCCGTCAGCTGTTCGATCCGGCCGATTCGATATCCAAGACTTTGCCGTTGGATGCCCAGCCGGCCGACGCGGCGTCACAGTTGCGGTTCTCATATAGATAAGCGCAGAGCGTATCCATGAGTGCCTGCTTGGAGGCACCCGCCTGTTGAAGGGGGCCGAGAACGCGTCAGGCAATTTCCTTGGCTTGGCTCCCGGAGCGCGGGACGATGGCGCCATATCCGGCAACGCCGGTATTAGTTCCGCCCCGCTTCAAGGGCCATTTGTGCCCGTCGGACCGCACCGAGCACCTTTAAAGCGGGCAATGGTTTGAAGCTTGATGGACGATTGTGTCCACGGTCAGCCAACGGTGATCAAGATTCTAGGATTCATCGAGGTATCCGCGTTTTGCGGCATCAGCGCACACCGGAGTTGCGCGTTCGGAATCTACCGATGAACATGCCAAGTAGACGGAATTAGCTGCTTCTTCGAGGCTCAGTTCCTCGTATCCCACCGAACCCGGGTTGTACGAAACCGCTGTGCTCCATTCATCCAGATCCTTGCAATCTTTCAGGCCCTTGGTTTCGGCCTCCTGGATTTTGGACTCCGAAGCATCAGGGTCCGACCAAGCTTCGTTTTGCTGTTGGATGGCCTTTTGGCAGGCGTCGCCAATCGTGGTTGTCCGCGCTGAGTCCAGATCAGCACATCCGCTGGTTGAACAAACAATGAAAGCTAGAACGGCGGCGGTGGAAATGGCTTTGCGCATATCAACCATGCTACCTAGGCCAGATATGGTTTTGCTGAGACCACCATCATTGCTTCGGCAGCTTGTGCTTAATACGCAAAAGACCTCGCGCTTCGGTGTTGAAGCGCGAGGTCTCTTGTACCCGTTGGTTATCTAGGCGAGCTTGGAACGCTTAAAAGCGTCAAGGCTAATTCCCTGTTCCAAGATCACCTTGGCCCACTCGCGGGCCGAGTGCAGCGAGTGGTCACGGTAGTTGCCACAGCTCTTTGCCTCGGTGCCTGGGACGTCCTCCCAGGTAATGCGCTCGGCGATGTCCTCCAGGGAGCTTTTCACTGCAGCGGCAACCTCCGCAGGCTCTGGCTCGCCCCACAAAATCATGTGGAAGCCGGTGCGGCAGCCAAATGGCGAGAAATCAATCAGGCCGTCAATACGGGTGCGCAACAAGCCAGCCATCGTGTGCTCGATGGTGTGCAAACCAGCGGTTGGGATTTCGCCATGGTTAGGCTGCACAAAACGAATGTCATAGTTGGTGATGGCATCGCCCTTCGGACCACGCTCCACGCCAATCTTGCGTACATAAGGTGCCTTGACCTTGGTGTGGTCTAAGGCAAAACTTTCAACTTCTGCAAGTTCGATATCACTCATGAATTAAGTGTATCGGTTGGGTCAACGGCGACTCGACGACTGTTAATGAGCCGTAACCGGTAGACTTCTTAGGACGTTCGGGCACAGTAGACTTCCCGAACTGACTTCTTTAGAGGGGAAATTCATGTCGGAACAGAAGTCTTTGCTCGTCTTTGCGCACGCAGACGAAGCGGTTGCCTTCGCAGATGTCGAGCACCTGGTTTCAGGGGTCGGCAAGATCAATGCATCGGTGGCTTTGGCAGGCGCGATTGCCGACGGAAATATCAAGAATGTCATCGTGCTCGGCACTGCTGGCGTGGTCGGCCACGCAGGAGAAGACCGCCCCAGCTTGGACACCATTTACCAGGTCACCAAGTTGATCCAGCACGATTTCCCGTTGCCATCTGCCGACGTGGATCCCACTGGCGAGGTCCTGCTTCATGATTACCAGGTCACCATGGCCACTGGCGATGTTTTCGTTTCGGATGACCAGCAGCGCGCCCACGTGCTGGGCCTCGGAGCATCATTGGTGGATATGGAAGGCTACGCCTACGCCAGCGTTTGCCAGCGCTTTAATGTGCCATTGCAGATCTTCAAGATCCCTTCTGACTATGCCGATGATTCGGCATCCATCGATGAGTGGGACGAAATCGCCAAGCAGAAGAGCGTTCAGTTGCGCGAGTTCTACGACAAGCACCTGGTCTGAGAAAAACCAACAGCTGACCCGCTGCTGAAGCAGCCTGCCAACGCCTGACCGTTAACCGGTCGGGCGTTTGGTTTTTCTCCAGCAGTTCTGCCCTCCGCGACCCGCGAGCGAAGCACTGCACCTTGGATACCGAAACATCTGGCTACTATGGGGCACGTCACCATACGACACTCGCAACCGTTGTATATCCCTAGTCAATGATGATGTGAGCTAGCAGAAAACATGAGTGTGCCTATAACCAAACGTGGCGGTACCGTCGCTTCCCGGGCAATGCGCCCGGTCAATAATCTCGTCGAAAAATTCATTCCGTCGGCATTGGTCTTCGCCATCGTGCTGACCTTCATTGTGGCGATTCTCGCGCTGCTGGCCACGGACTCCAATCCGGTGCTCATCGTGCAAAGCTGGGGTGATGGGCTGGCCGGGCTGCTGGGCTTCATCACCCAGATGGCCTTGGTTTTGATGCTTGGATTCATCCTGGCTAATACTCGCCCGGTGCGCAAAATGCTCCGTGCCCTGAGCCGGGTTCCCAAGAGCGCCCTATCCAGTTACGTCTTCGTTTTCCTGGTCGCGGCCATTGCCTCGCTGATCACGTGGGGACTTGGTCTCGTGGTGGGAGGACTGCTGGCCCGCGAAGTCGCGGCCCAGGCTCGTGAACGCAATGTGCGAGTCCACTTCCCGCTGCTCGTCGCCTCCGGATTCGCCGGGTTCGTCATTTGGCACATGGGCTATTCCGGTTCCGGGCCGCTTACTGCTGCAACCCCGGACTCGTTTATCGCCAAGCGGCTCGGTGCACCGCTGCCAATCTCTGAAACGCTCTTCGCCCCGTGGAACCTCATCGCGATCGTGGCAACCATCGTGTTGGTGGGTTTGGCCTTGTACCTCGTTGCGCCACGAGGCGAAGACAAAATCTACGAGCTGCGCACCGATGCGCGAGAAAAGCTGTTGGACATCGATGATGAAGTAAGCACCCCAGCCGATCGTGTGGATGCCAGCCGCCTGCCAACGCTACTGCTGGGACTGATGCTGCTGGCATATCTGGTCATCCATTTTGCCAAGGGCGGCACGCTCACCTTGGATATCGTGAATTGGTCCTTCCTCTGCCTGATCCTGCTCTTGGTGCGCAATCCCTTCGAATTGATGGCCCTGACAAGGCATTCAGCATCCAATGTTGGCGAGATTCTCCTGCAATTCCCGCTCTACGCGGGAATCCTCGGCATCATGACAGGAACCGGCCTCATTGAGGTGATCTCGGAAGCCATGATCGCAGTGTCGACCCCGCAAACATTTGGCCTTCTTGCTTTCTTGTCGGCCGGAGTGGTCAACTTCTTCGTTCCTTCGGGGGGCGGCCAGTTCGCGGTGCAGGCGCCGATCATGCTCACCGCTGCCGCGCAGCTGGGTGTTGATCCATCAATTCCCATCATGGCAGTCGCCTACGGGGATCAATGGACGAACATGATCCAGCCGTTCTGGGCTTTGCCATTGCTGGCCATTGCGGGGTTGAAGATGCGCGACATCCTTGGCTACACCACCATGGTGCTGATCGCTTCAGGCATTGTTTTTGCCGCCACCATGGTTTTTGCATCCCTATAGGTTTGCACCGCCGAGTTTCTGGATAGACAAAACCCCGGTTCATCAATCGATGAACCGGGGTTTTCCGCAGGAATCTAAAGACTACTCAGCAGCAACTGCTTCTTCGGCTTCTTCTTCCACGACTGGTGCCAGCGACAGCTTGCCGCGGTCATCAATCTTGGTGATCTCCACCTGCAGCTTCTGGCCAACGCCGACGACGTCTTCAACGTCTTCAACGCGCTTGCCATCGTTGATCTTGCGCAGCTCGGAGATGTGCAGCAGACCGTCCTTGCCAGGGGTCAGCGAAACGAACGCACCGAAGGTGGTCAGCTTCACGACGGTACCCAGGTAACGCTCGCCGACCTCAGGAACCTGAGGGTTGGCGATGGCGTTGATGGCCGAACGGGCAGCTTCAGCGGACTCGCCGTTGGTTGCGCCGATCAGCACGGTGCCGTCATCCTCGATCGAGATGTCAGCGCCGGTGTCTTCCTGGATCTGGTTGATCATCTTGCCCTTAGGGCCGATGACCTCGCCGATCTTATCCACTGGAATCTTCACGGAGATGATTCGCGGAGCGTTGACGTTCAGCTCATCCGGGGTGTCGATGGCCTGGTTCAGCACGTTCAGGATGTGCAGACGTGCTTCGCGAGCCTGGGTCAGCGCAGCGGCCAGAACCGAAGCTGGAATGCCATCCAGCTTGGTGTCCAGCTGGATCGCGGTAACGAACTCGGAGGTACCTGCAACCTTGAAGTCCATGTCGCCCATGGCATCTTCGGCGCCGAGGATATCGGTCAGGGCAGCGTAACGGGTTTCGCCGTCAACGGTGTCCGAAACCAGGCCCATGGCGATACCTGCAACGGCAGCCTTCAGCGGCACGCCGGCGTTCAGCAGCGACAGGGTCGAAGCGCAAACCGAGCCCATGGAGGTCGAGCCGTTGGAGCCCAATGCCTCGGAGACCTGGCGGATTGCGTATGGGAATTCCTCGCGGCTTGGCAGCACTGGAACCAGTGCACGCTCGGCCAGCGCGCCGTGGCCGATTTCGCGGCGCTTAGGCGAACCAACACGGCCGGTTTCACCGGTCGAGTATGGAGGGAAGTTGTAGTTGTGCATGTAGCGCTTGGACTTCACTGGGGACAGCGAGTCGATCTGCTGCTCCATCTTCAGCATGTTCAAGGTGGTGACGCCCATGATCTGGGTTTCGCCACGCTCGAAGATGGCCGAACCGTGAACGCGAGGCAGAACCTCGACCTCGGCGGAAAGCTGGCGGATGTCAGCAAGTCCACGTCCGTCGATGCGGACCTGGTCGGTCAGGATGCGCTGGCGCACGATGTGCTTGGTAACAGCGCCGAAAGCCTTGGAGATTTCACCGTCGCGGCCCTCGAAGGCGTTGCCTTCGCCAGCCAGCGAAGCAAGGACCTCGTCCTTGTAGGCGCCGGCAGCGTTGTCGCGCTCCTGCTTGTCAGCGATGGTGTAGATCTCTGCCAGGCGGGTCGAAGCAGCAGCCTCGACAGCGGCGAAGGCATCTTCTTCGTAATCGCGGAAGACTGGGAACTCAACGGTTTCCTTGGCAGCGCGGGAAGCCAGGTCAGCCTGGGCCTCGCACAGGACCTTGATGAATGGCTTGGCAGCCTCAAGGCCTTCTGCAACAACCTCTTCGGTTGGTGCCTGGGCGCCGCGTTCCTTGATCAGTTCCCAAGCGTTGTCGGTAGCTTCAGCTTCCACCATCATGATGGCTACGTCGTCGCCAGCGATGCGGCCGGCAACAACCATGTTGAAGACAGCGTTCTTCAGCTCGGAGTGGCGTGGGAAGGCAACCCACTGCGCGCCGTTTCCGTCGTCAACCAGTGCAACGCGAACGCCGCCGATTGGGCCGGAGAATGGCAGGCCCGAAAGCTGGGTGGACATCGAGGAAGCGTTGATTGCTACGACGTCGTACAGCTCATCTGGCTCGATGGACAGGACGGTGACGACAACCTGGACCTCGTTGCGCAGGCCCTTGACGAAGGCTGGGCGCAGCGGGCGGTCCATCAGGCGGCAAGCCAGGATGGCTTCGGTCGATGGGCGGCCTTCGCGGCGGAAGAAGCTGCCCGGGATGCGGCCGGCTGCGTACATGCGCTCTTCGACGTCCACGGTCAGTGGGAAGAAGTCGAAGCCCTCGCGCGGGTGCTTGCCTGCGGTGGTTGCCGAGAGCAGTGCAGTCTCGTCGTCGATGTAGACCATGGCCGAGCCAGCAGCCTGCTTGGCAAGGCGGCCGGTTTCGAAGCGGATGGTGCGGGTGCCGTAGCGACCGTTGTCGATCTGCGCTTCGGCGAATTGGATTTCTGGACCCTCCATTAAGGGGGTGCTCCTTTCGATCGCTCCCAGCTAGGTGGATGAGCGAACCGCATGGCCCTACCCAGATCTGGTCTTCGATCGAGACCCGCGCTGGAACCCTGAATGGTCCTAGCGAAAGCCACTACCGAGGACCGCGAAACTGGCGGTCGGGACCAACGGTCAGTCAGCCCTGGGAGTTATTTTCATTCGGGACCGGCATAGAACATGCAGGCCCAGGTACTAGCCTACCGGGAATTGGCCAAAGGTGCAGATCCCGACTGGGCGGCGCTTGGCTGTGTCTTTCGGAATCTGCTGTTTTCACCGCTGGGCATCAAGAGCCCAAGACCCGCCAGCAGCGGGCCTGCGCCTAGGCTTTTGCCGTTGGCTCGGTGCTGGTTGTCAGCGCCCAGCTGGAGAGCATCTTGAGTCCTTCTTCACTCGGGCTTCCTGGCTGGGCAACATAGATGCTCATTTCGTGGCTGGCCCGCGGCACCTGGGTAATGTCGAAGGAACGATAGGCCAGATCCAGCCGGCCGACCACAGGATGTTGAATTCGCTTGGTGCCTTCATGGGTGAATCTGATGTTGTGGGTGGCCCACAGGGTACGAAAGTCTTCGCTGAGCGTGGAGAGTTCCCCGATCAGATCATGAAGCGCTTTGTCATTCGGTTCCCGCCCTGCCTCTGCGCGCAAGAGTGCCGCGGTAGCCGCCGCTCCGCCTTCCCAGTCAAGGAAGAAGTCCTTGGCTGCCGGATCTAAAAAGTGGAAGCGCGCAAAATTCGCGTACCCATTGGCAACCGTGGTCGCGCTATTGAACATCGGCGCGTGCAGTGCCCGGCCCAGCTCGTTCGACGCAACCACATCAAGGCGTCCATTGCGCACAAATCCGGCCGAGAGAGTCGCCGAATCCAAGAACCATTGAACCGGCTCTGCAATGGGTCCGGCTTTCTTCCGCCGTGCCGGCTTTCGTGCACTGCCTTTGGCCGTGTGCGCCAGTTCGAAGAGATAGATGCGTTCTTCCTCATTCAGCTGAAGCGCAGAGGACACTGCTGTCAGGACATCTTCCGAGACACCGGCGATATTGCCCTTTTCCAGCCGGGCGTACCATTCGGGGCTGACCCCGGCGAGCACAGCCACTTCTTCCCGGCGCAGTCCCGGCACTCTTCTGCGGTTGCCGGCCGGCAATCCGACTTCCTCCGGACGCAGCCTCGCGCGGCGGCTGGTCAAGAAATCTTTAATATTGCTGCGCTGGGCATCGGGTTCGGTCATGCTTCCACGGTAAACGACGTTCACGGTTTTTCGGGGGTACAGATAATACCCCTATAAGCTCGCCCTTCCTGGCAGCTGGCAACCACGATGTAATTGAATTACATCCGCTGCGAGTCCAGAGAACAGGAACTTGATGAACGTCGACGAACGTCGTCCTTCGGTGCCAACCGGCACCAGTACGCGAGGCACCACCGGGCGGCCGATCCCGTTGGTGGTCTACATCCTTGCTGTTGGCACTTTTACGATGCTCACTACCGAGTTCATCGTTGCTGGAATCCTGACGCAGCTTGCGGCGGATTTGGAAGCCAGCGTTTCGCAGGCTGGCCTGCTGATCACCGTATTTGCCGCGGGCATGGTTATTGGCGCTCCGCTAATGGCGCTGCTCACCTTGCGGCTGCCCCAACGCCTGACGCTCATTTTGGCATTGGCAGTTTTTGCTGCCGGGCACGTCGTCGTTGCTTTGGGCACGAGCCTTCAGCTGTTGCTCGTGGCACGTTTCGCCACGGCTCTTGCCACGGGAGCTTTCTGGGCCATCGCAGGAGTCGTCGCTGCCAAAAGCGCAGGCCCAGGAATGGCTTCGCGAGCCTTGGGGATCATCAATGCTGGTGGCATGCTGGCCACGGTTCTGGGGGTGCCCTTGGGTGCCTTTGCTTCCCAATACTTTGGATGGCGCGGCTCGTTCTGGGGCTTGGCGGGACTCGCGGTCATCTCGGCATTCCTCATTGCCCGGCATGTGCCTGGCAATTTGGCACCGCATTCCGCCGTATCAATACGCAAAGAAATTTCCGCGCTTCGTTCTGCGCGATTGTGGCTCGTCTTGGCCGCCTGCGCCACCACAACCGGCGGTGTATTAGCTGCCTATTCCTATATTTCTCCATTGCTCATTGACGGCACAGGCTTCAGCGCGCCAGCCATTCCGCTGGTGCTGATCGGATTTGGCGTCGGTTCCCTGATTGGTTCCCTGGTCGGTGGCAGGCTAGGAGATGCGCACCCGCATCTGCTCACCTTGATTGCCCCCGCTGCTTCAACAGTGATCCTGCTGGCCATGTGTCTGCTCTCGGGTCTGCAGTTGCCGATGATCATCTTGATTGCGCTGCTGGGGTTCTTCGGGCTCGGCGCCAACCCGATTCTTGCGTCCTTGGCCATTGCCTATGGCAAGAATGCTCCAACACTGGCATCTTCACTAACTGTCGCCGGCTTCAACGCTGGCACAGTGGTTGCCTCATGGGCTGGTGGCAAGGCTTTGGACTCGTCATTGGGCAGCATTGGTCCAGTCCTGCTCGGAGCCAGCGTCGCAATACTGACCTTGATCCCGGTGATCGCCCTGTCCGTTATTACTAAACGCGGCGCCCGCCAAGATTTGCTGCCAGCATCCAGCAGCTAGCCTGCCAACTGCCAGCCCGCTGAAAATAAAAGGCAAAAATCTCGTCCAGGTGGGATTATTTGCTGATCGACCGCTGTTGTCGCTAAAGGGAATTAGTCATATTTCTCCCGCTGGACGTCAGATCCCACAGGACCAGCCAGCGGCAATGCGCGAAAATCTGGATTCGCCAGCAACTGAATACCTCCGTGAACCGACTTCGGTGAACGGTAACAAGTAAACAGAAAAACAAAGGAAGAACACTCCTATGACAACTATGGCCAACGCCTACGCAGCCCCATCAGCAACTGAGCCACTGGCTCCGATCCAGATCGAACGTCGCGAAGTCGGCCCGCACGATGTCTTGATTGACATCAAGTTCGCGGGCATCTGCCACTCCGACATCCATACCGTGCGCGGCGACTGGGGACCACAGTCCTACCCGCTGGCTCCAGGCCATGAAATTGCAGGCATCGTGGCGGAAGTTGGTTCCGAAGTCACCAAGCACAAGGTCGGCGACCGCGTCGGCGTGGGCTGCATGGTCAATTCCTGCGGCAAGTGCGAGCAGTGCCTCGAGGGCCTGGAACAGTTCTGTGTTGAGGGCATGGTCGGCACCTACGGCGCCATCGACCGCGACGGCACCGTAACCCAGGGCGGCTACACCACCAACGTGGTTGTGACCGAGGATTTTGTGTTGAGCATCCCGGACAGCATCGACCTTGACGTTGCCGCTCCCCTGCTCTGCGCCGGAATCACCACCTACTCGCCATTGCAGCACTGGGGCGCTGGTCCAGGCAAGAAGGTGGCCGTGATCGGCCTTGGCGGCTTGGGCCACATGGCAGTAAAGATTGCCAACGCGATGGGTGCCGACGTGACTGTCCTGTCGCAGTCGCTCAAGAAGAAGGAAGATGGTCTCAAGCTTGGTGCCAGCGACTACCGCGCGACCAGCGATGAGAGCACTTTCAAGGATCTGCACAAGAAGTTCGACCTGATCATCAACACGGTCAGTGCGTCCATCGATATCAGTGCCTTCCTGCAGCTGCTACGCGTTGACGGCACCTTGGTCAACGTTGGCGCTCCAGCCGAGCCACTTCCAGTCAACGCTTTTGCCCTGATCGGTGGCCGGCGCTCCTTCGCTGGCTCCAATATTGGCGGCATCAAGGAAACCCAGGACATGCTGGACTTCTGTGGCGAGCACGGCCTCGGTGCAGAAATTGAAGTCATCTCCGCAGACCAGATCAACGAGGCCTACGAGCGCGTCCTGAAGTCGGATGTTCGCTACCGCTTCGTCATCGATACCGCGACGATGGCCTAAGCCTCAAAGCGATAGCGGCGTCCGATTCATCAGCTGATATGTTGGTGTTTCGGACGCCGTTCGCTTATCCAATAATTCTTTTTCGCCGGAAAGTTTCCACGTGGCTGAACCAAATTTTGCAGAACATTCATGGGACTACCTGGAACGCGGAAGCGTCCTGGTGGTGACACTCAGCGGACCGGCCAATGTGCGGTTGATGGATCCGGAGAATTTCGCTGCATTTGAAGACGGTGAAAAATACGCATTCCACGGTGGAATCGCTCGTCGGGCACCCTATCGGCTCAAGGTTCCCCATTCCGGTCCCTGGTTTCTAGCCATTGATCTTGATGGCTTGCCTGGCCGAGGCGTGCGCCATGAAGTCAGCATCGTTCCACCGCAGAAACTCGAAGAACGCAGAGCCTAGGGACCGGCTCCGAGCTCCAGGATCAAAAGCCCACCCCGGGAAAAGCAACGCGCAAAAACCAATAGAAGCTACTGGTTCTTGCGCGTTGCCTTGGATCTGTGCCTGTGGTGCCGGCCTGGTCGATCAGGCCGCTGCAGTTACGGAGTTACGAGTACTTCCGCCGCGGTATCCATGTGGGCGCTGATGACCGTGGCAGCCAAGGCAACATCCGCCGAGTCGATTGCATCGACTATTTCTGCATGTCGCGAGACGCTCATATTCTTGACGCCGCGCTCTTTGCCCGCCCACATGATGGACATGCGAATGCTTCCTTCGAGCTGTTCCCACGCATGGAGCAAGGACTCGTTGTTGGTCAGCCGACAAAGCACTCGGTGAAAATCGAGATCTGCTTCGATTCCGCGCTCAATGCTGTGCTTGACCTCTTGATCCATGATCTCCAGGGCAGAGCGCAGTTGGGCAACAGCCTCGCTTCGGTCATCGAGCCGGCACAGCGTCTGCGCAGCCAGGGTTTCCAAGGCGGCACGCACTGCAAAGATATCCCTGATCTCTTTTACGTCCAGGCTGCGTACGGCCAGCCGGCCCCGCGGGCCAGGTGCAACCAGGCCCTCCTGCTGCAGCTGGCGCAATGCTTCGCGCAAAGTGCCACGGGAGATGTTCAGCATTTCGGACAGCTCGGTTTCCACCAAGTGCTTTCCTGGTGCCAGTTGACCGGTGGTGATGGCTTGGCGCAAAGCGGTCAGGGTCTGTTCCCTCAAGCTCGTTTTTGCAAGCCCCAACAAAGCCATTGGTTCAGCGGCCATGGTTCCACCCTCTTTTATGAGTCAACAGTCGACAGTTGCACGTCTGTTTCCATAGTAGTCGCCGGGAACCGCCAATAGCGCGGTTCCCGGAAATTGCTACAGGGCGGAGAGCACCTTCTGGACAATGCGATCCACCGACAGGCCGTAGCGATCATGCAAGGTTGGCAAGGCGCCAGCATGCAAGAACTCATCAGGAAGGCCAACAGGGAGCACCTGCCTGCTGACTCCTGCCTGGACCATCGCCGAAGCCACCGTTTCAAAGAGCCCGCCGACCACCGTGTGGTTTTCCAGGGTCAATGCCAAGCGATCAGTATTCAGCTCGCGCAGCACGGTCTGAGCGTCGAACGGCTTGATGGTTGGGGTGTGCACTACAGAAACGTCGACGTTGTGCTTCTCCAATTCCTTGGCAGCGCTCAAAGCTCGCATGGTCATCAATCCGCTGGAGACCATGACAACGTCGTTGCCGGGACGCAGCACCTTGGCCTTGCCCAGTTCAAAGTTGTAGTCGTACTCGTCGAGCACCGTGGGAACATTGCCGCGCAACAATCGCAGGTAGGTTGGGCCATCGCTGGCGGCCAGCTGAGGCACGGCCTGTTCGATGTCCACCGAGTCGCACGGATCAACGATGGTCAGGTTTGGCATCCCGCGGAAGATTGCCATGTCCTCGGTGGCCTGATGGCTCGGACCGTAGCCCGTAGTCAGCCCGGGCAGGCCGCCGACGATGTTCACGTTCAGATTCGGTTCGGCAGCATCGAGGCACAGGAAGTCGTAGGCGCGACGGGCAGCGAACACCGAGTAGGTCGAGGCAAAAGGCACCAGGCCAGTTTGCGCCATGCCGGTTGCGGCCCCGATGAGCAGCTGTTCTGCCATGCCCATCTGGAAGAAGCGTTCAGGGAAGGCCTTCGCGAAGATGTGCATGTCCGTGTATTTGCCAAGGTCCGCGGTCAACCCGACGATTGCCGGGTTTTGCTCAGCTGCCGCGACAAGCGCATGGCCAAAGGGCGCCGGAGCGGTCTTCTGGCCCGGATCCGCAAAGGAGGCGATCATGGCCGAGGTTTTCAGCCGGGTCTTTGCCGGGGTGCTGGTCATTACTTCTCTCCTTCATAGCCCGCAGTGAGTTGCTCACGGCAGATCTTCCATTCGTGTTCTTCGATCCGCATGAAGTGCGCTTTCTCGCGCTGCTCCAGCAGCGGCACTCCGCGCCCGATGCGGGTGTCGCAGAGGATGACCGACGGGCGCGCGGCGTTTTTTGCTTCGACTGCCACTGCGTCAAATGCGGCGAGCAAGGCACCGGCGTCATTGCCGTCGATCCGCTGGACGAACCAGCCGCTGGCCGCCCATTTGTCGGCCACCGGTTCCGTACGCAAAACGGTGTCCGTTTTGCCATCCGCTTGCAGGGCGTTGATATCCACCAGCACGGTCAGGTTTCCGAGGCCATGGTGATCAGCGCCCATCACCGCTTCCCAGGTCGACCCTTCATCAAGTTCGCCGTCTGACATGAAGTTGATGACCCGCGCCGAGGAACCCTGGTGGCGCAGGCCCAAGGCAGTTCCAATGGCGATGGGAAGCCCGTGGCCCAGTGACCCTCCGGAGATTTCCATGCCCGGGGTGTAGGTGGACATGCCGGACATTGGCAATCGGGAGTCATCCGAGCCGTATGTTTCCAGCTCCTGGACGGGAACGATCCCTGCCTGGGCAAGTGCCGCATAGTGCCCGATGGCGTAATGGCCGGTGGAGAGCAAGAACCGGTCGCGCTGCTCCCATTCCGGGTCTTGCGCGCGATAGTTCAATTGGTCAGCGTATACCGCTGCAAACATATCGGCCGATCCCAGTGCCTGGCCCACATAGCCCTGGCCCTGGACCTCGCCCATATTCAGCGCATGGTGGCGAGCTTGGTAAGCGAATTCTTCCACCTTTTGACGGCGCTCGGTGCTCACCGCCGCGGAAGTGGTCGTGGCAACTACTGGTGCATTCATGTCTGTTCCTTCAGTAATTCTGAGCCTGCTCAGGCTTCGATCGTGTGTGCTGGAGTGGCGTGTTCTGCTTCATCAGCCAGTTGGCGCTCGGTCTTGCCCCAGGTTTCGCGGGTTACCAGCGCGGCCCAGAGGCCGATGGCCCCGTAGAAGCTGAAGAGCAACGCCGGGCCGACCCAGCCGAAGGCGACAAAGAGCAAGGTGGTGATGAATGGGGTGAATCCGGAGACCATGGCGGAAATCTGGTAGGCAAGGGAGGCGCCCGAAGAGCGCGTCTTTGCCTGGAACAGCTCCGGGAACCAGGCTCCCTGCACGCCGGCCAGGGAATTCTGGCAGACCGCGTAGGAGATGACGACGGTGGCAATGACCAGGACGAACAGCCCGGTGTTGACCAGAAGGAACATCGGAATGCCGAAAAGCACAGCAAAAGCGGTGGATGCCAGATACAGCGGACGGCGGCCGATCTTGTCGGTCAGCGAACCCCAGAACATGGTGGCAAAGATGCCAATGGCTGCTGCTATGCATAGCGCAACGAGTGTCTGGGTCTTGGCAGCCAGTTCGCTGTCATGCAGGTAGGAAATCATGTAGGTAATAGATACTGCGTAGCCGGCGGTTTCCGCCACGCGCAGCCCGATGCCCCGCAGGATATTGCGCCAGTCATCGCGAACAACCTCGATGATGGGTGAACGTGAAATGCTTCCCGAGCTCTTCACTTCCTCGAATACGGGAGATTCCGGCACTTTGGAGCGAATCAGCAGCCCAACGAAAACCAGCAGCAGGCTGGCAAGGAATGGAACACGCCATGCCCAATCACCGTCCAGATTCACGCTGTAGAGGAAAACGATATTGGCCAGCAGCAAACCGACGGGGAATCCCGCTTGGACGATTCCGGTGTACTTGCCCTTTTTCTTCCACGGCGCATGCTCGTAGCTCATCAAGATTGCACCGCCCCATTCAGCACCGAAGGCCAGGCCCTGGATGATGCGGATCAGCACCAGCAGCGCCGGAGCCAGCATGCCCGCTTGGGCGAAGGTCGGAAGCAGCCCGATGGCGAAGGTGGATAGCCCCATCAGCACCAGCGAAGCAACCAGCACTGGCTTGCGGCCTAGCCTGTCCCCCAGATGCCCGCCGAGGATGCCGCCCAATGGGCGGGCAGCAAAGCCGACACCCAGGGTTGCGAAGGCTGCCAGGGTTCCGGTGACAGCATTGTCACTTGGGAAGAACGCCGTACCGAAATACAGTGCGGCGGCGGTGCCGAAGCCGATGAAGTCATAAGTCTCAATGACGGCTCCAACGCTGGAACCGATAGCGACGCGTTTAGCATCCTTCGTGCCGTGGACGTGTCCACGCATCGCAAGTCCTTGGTTCGTCATGTCACTAACCTTTCAGGATGACAGCCCTTCATTGGACGGTCATTGTCAACAGTCAACAGGATACGTCCACAAGTGTGTTCCATGCCACTCTCCATTGTCAACAGTCGACATTAGATTATTTTTAATAGTTGACTGTTGACAGTCAACAAGAATAAAGTTGCTTCCATCACAGAACGAGACGATGGCGTCGCAGTGAAGCGCGAGCCGTCCAAATTCCAAGGAGTCCACCATGGGCAACGTTTCACGTACCGCGATCATCACTGGCGCAGCATCACCGCAAGGCATCGGCATGGCCACTGCAGAGCGCTATGCCAAAGAGGGATGGGCTGTAGTAATCCTCGATCTTGATGGAGCCAAGGCTTCTGAAGTAGCACAGGAAATCGGCGCAGCTCACAACGTTCCAGCTTTCGGCTTCAGCGTTGATGTCGCTGATGAAAATTCCGTCACCGCGGCCCAGCAGGCGGTTAAAGCTGAGGTATCCGCCGGCAAGCTTCCGGCAGTCGGCGCCGTTGCCAACATCGCAGGCATCACCTCGCCGGTCGCCTTCCTGGACACTACCCGCGAGCTATGGGACAAGATCATTGCCGTGAACGCCACCGGCACCTACCTCGTAACCAAGGCCTTCCTGCCGGAGATGCTCGAGAACGGTTGGGGGCGAATCGTCAACATGTCCTCGGTGTCCGCGCAGCGCGGCGGAGGCGTTTTCGGAAAAGTTCCCTACTCAGCAGCCAAGGCTGCGGTCCTTGGATTCACCAAGGCCCTAGCCCGCGAACTTGGAGACAGCGGCGTTACGGTCAATGCTGTAACGCCAGGTGCCGTCGACACGAACATTCGCGTTGGCTCAACACCTGAAACCGAGGCGGCAATCGCCCGGGATATCCCTATCGGCCGAACTGCGACGACAGAAGAGGTGGCATCAGTCATCACTTTCCTGTCCAGCGAGCCCGCTTCCTACCTCACCGGCACCACTCTCGACATCAATGGCGGAAGCCACATGCACTAAGCATGTAGGCGCGACAAATATTCACCGGCGCTTTGTTCGCGTCTGTGAACTGATTCCCAACAGTTGGACTGGCCAATTAGTGGTCCTGCATCAGGCAACAAGGGCATGGCATCGATATTCCGTCGGCGCCATGCCCTTCAGCCATTTCTGGCACCGATTTGAGCACTCGCAGCGGTGCCCACAACGCCATAGCAAGTCCGTCGGAATTGGCTTGGACGTTCCAAACGGCCTTGCTGACGTGGCGCAGGAGAACGACAACGCCAATCTGTAACACCTCGGCCTCGCTGTTGATGGCAACCCCGTGGTGCTCAACGAAGCTGGTTCCGAGAACCCGGCAGGCATTGCCTGTCTTCCCAGGTCATCGAAGAAGACGCCAGCAATGCCGGGAATGCGGGCGAAAACCATTGGCACAGCCAACCGCCGAAGGTCCGGCAAATATCTCAAAGTGGTTCTGCGTGCTCACCCGCGCCAAATATCCAACCGGACACCCAACGGCCGCAATCACCTCGCCCCGCGGTCGATGCGGGCAAGACACCTGCCCTGAAAAATGGGCAACCGGCGGCATCCCTGGTTCTTTCGCATCATGGCCATCGCCACGTGATTTCAATAATTTAGATGCCAGGGCGCCTTTGACCGGCTAGTTGGAGTTCCCTAAACACGGCAAGGGCCGCTCCCCCAACTCGACGTTGGTGGAGCGGCCCTTGCCACTGCCGGCAATCATGCGCAAATTTTCATCCGACGCGCATTCTCGCGGCCATGGATGCAAATTACTTTGCTACTGCCTTGCCATTCTTCAGCTCGCGGTTGGCTGGAATATCTGCCCATGCGCCGAGCCCGTTATCGCCATAGTTGTAGTCGACCGTTGCCGAGTCGCCCTTGATGTCCAGCTTCACGGTTGGGCCCAGGGTGCCACCGCGAACGAAATTGTCCTTGGTGCCGATGGTGTCGATGAATGACTGCACCAGACCACCAGGCATGACGTAGTGCGAGTATGCCTGGAATTGCCCCGGGTGCTGATTATAGTCAGGAGCGAAAGGGCTGCCTGCGGCAAAGTTCAGGTTCGATGGACTGCCCAATGCCAGGCCCGAACCACGGTTCAGCGGCTGGTAATCGCTGCGGATGCCGTTGCCGACGAAGCCATAGACGCCTTCTGGGCCATCGATGCCAGCGGCGAAGGTGGAGCGGTGGCTTATGGTGAACAGGTAGTACTTTCCATCCTGCATGTAGATCTGCGGACGTTCGGTCTGGTCGGTGACGCAGTTAGCAGACAGGATCGGCGGCAGGAACTCCCACTCGGTCAGCTCCTTGTTCTTGGCACGGGCCAGGCCGACGTTGCCGATCTGGTAGGTTGCGCCGGACTTGTTGACCTCTTCCACGGTTTCGCCGTTGGTTTCACCCTTGCGGTAGCCAAGGTCTTCGGAGGTGCACTTGGCTTCGTCGCGCTTCTGAGCGGTGTTGCCCTCGAAAACCATGTAGGTTTCGCCTGGATGCGCTGGATCCTCAAAGGTGAATGGATCACGGAAGTTGAAGTACGAGTTCTGCTCAGCAGTCTGGTAGTACTTTCCGTCTGCTTGAAGCAGTTCCGTGACCTTGTTGAAGCCGGTGAGCTTCACGCCATTCTTGTTCGAGTGGACGTGGCCAACGCTCAATGCGATGCGCGGGTCGTACGGCTTGATGTCCTTGCCGTCCTTGTCGCGGTAGAACGCAACGTCGGTGAAGAACAGCTTGATTTCGCCATTTTTGGTTACTCGCGCCGAACCGGACCACTGGGTCTGGTGGCTGAAGGACTGGTCTTCGAAGATCTTTCCGGTGACGCCCTCGTCGAAGACCTGGCCGCCATAGGTCCAGCCACCATCTTCAGGACGCTCATCGGCAGGAACGCCGGCTGGACGGTAGAAGTATCCGATGCGTGCGTACTGGTGTCGCTCATCGAAACCAAGGTCGCGATCAGCAACCAGCGAGAAGATGATCTCCTGGCCATTAACGCTGTACTGGTTGGCGTGCTCGTCAGTCAGTGGCCAAGTATCCCAAACCCAGACTTCCTCGTTGCTCATGTCAGGGAAATCCTGGGGCACGGTAGGCATGGTGTACTCCTTTGGCATGGAGTTTTCACGCGATCCCGCGTTCGGGTCGGACATGGCCTTGATCTGCTTTGCATCGGCACGGGTCCAACGCGAGGTGAAATCGTCGGTGGGGCTGTACGCCTTCTGGGTGTGCTCGGTTGGCTGGGGGAAGCCAGGCACTGGTTCGGTGGCAGCCATGGCTGGCCCCGAAATCAAAGTTGCTCCGAGCGCTCCGATGCTCAATGCTGCGGCAAGAATGCCGCGTTTGGTGCGTTGCTTGTTCACGATTGTTTGCCTTTGTTCGATATGGAATCGGACAATCTCTCGTACCGCGACACACGCTCTCTCCACAGTCGAATCTAAGGAGTTGCATAGGTTCTGTCAATCAACCCAAAACGTTTTGGAAGCAGGATCACATTTTTTAGGAAACCTTACGAAATCTCCATCACATTGTTTGCAAAACGTTTTGGACGTTCGCTAGCGTGAATAGTGGTCACTCGTAGTGACGCACGATCTCTCCCCAAAAATTTTGCGACGACGCAGACGCGCCGTTCATTTAGCCTGGCGTTCGAACCCGACCATTGGAAAGAGCGATGACAGAACCACAGCCCAGGAACTCCAGAAAGCTTTTAGCGATAGCTGTACTGTGCTTGGTGGTGCTCGGAGCGGCGGCGACAGGGCAAATCCTGTGGTCCAAGCCAGATGCTTCTTCGCCCGGCGCGGTACCGCCCACCCAGGTTGATTCGAAATTCCAGCGCCCTGGGGCCTGGTCCGAATATCGTCCGGCAACCCACCTCACGCCTGGGCAAAACTGGATGAACGACCCGCAACGCCCCTTCTTCCTCGACGGCCGGTGGCACTTCTACTACCTCTATAACGCTGATTACCCTGCGGGTAATGGGACCGAGTGGTATCACGCCACTTCCACTGACCTCGTTCATTGGAAAGATGAAGGCGTGGCCATTGAAAAATACAAGAATGGCCTTGGCGATATCTGGACTGGCAGCGCGGTGGTCGACACCGAGAACACTGCCGGCTTTGGCAAGAACGCGGTGATCTCCCTGGTAACCCAGCAGGTGGATGGTGTGCAGCGCCAGTCGCTGTTCTATTCGACTGATGGCGGCTACTCCTTCACTTCCTATGAGGGCAACCCCGTGATGGACAACCCCGGTGTCGAAGCCTGGCGCGATCCGAAAGTCGTGTGGGATCAAGAACGCAGCCGATGGCTCATGCTTCTGGCTGAAGGAAGCAAGGTCGGCTTCTACACGTCCAAGGATTTGAAGTCCTGGGACTACCAGTCGGGCTTTGAAACCACGGGCTTGGGCATCGTCGAATGCCCTGACATATTCCAAATGCCAGTGGACGGAGACCCTGAACGCACCACCTGGGTCTTGGGCATCAGCGCCAACGGCACTAGCTCCGGACGAACCACGGGCTATGCCTATTGGACCGGTTCCTTTGATGGCAAGAACTTCACTCCCGAGGCAAAAGACCCGCGTTGGCTCGATGCCGGCTCCGACTTCTATGCAGCAGTTACCTGGGAAGGCCCAGAGGCGCACACTCCTCCGGAGCACCGCTACGCGATGGGCTGGATGAATAACTGGGCCTATGCATCAGACCTGCCTCTGGGCGATTGGTCCGGCGGAACCATGTCCACGGTTCGACAGCTCTCGCTGCGAGATGTTGAGGGGCACCCCCAATTGTTCTCGGAACCCATCGGCGCCCTGGACGAGCTGGAAGGCGACCCTGCAACGACCCCGCCACAGCTGGCGACCGAGGATCACGGCGCTCCACTGGGCAAGCCGGAATCTGACGCCTATCGTCTTCATGTTGATCTCGCGCAGGATCAGACGGCGCCATCCGAAGAAACCAGAATTGAGCTGAAAGACGCCCAGGGCGCGTCCGTCATTGTTGGCTATAGCTTCAAGGACCAGAAGCTGTTCCTAAACCGGGACAAAGACAAGGTTGCTGGCACCATGCCCGAGATTTACCGCGAGATTCGCAGCGAGCAGCTTCCTGCGCACAACGGAAAGGTCTCCCTGGATATCATCGTGGACACGACCTCCGTGGAAGTTTTCGCGCAGGATGGGCAAGCGGCGCTAAGTTCCACTGCCTTTCTGGCCCCCGGCGGTCACGAGCTCACGGTCAAGTCGCTCGGTGGCACTACAGAAGTGAGTGAATCAACCACGACGCCGTTGGCCGTAGCCGCAACCCAACGCCAATAAGACCTAGCCCTTCGGAGCCTTGACTGAATCTCGTTGAACCAGCTGGCAATGCAATCGTTCTGCCTTGTGGTCGTTTGGCTCGGCCGCTGCTTGGGCAAAAAGCTGTGACACAGCCCAATGGCCCATCTGGTAGTGCGGCAAGGCGATAGTAGTCAGGTTTGGGACTAGCGCCTGGGTGATCAATTGAAGATCATCAACGCCAATGACAGATAGGTCCCCGGGAATCGACAGCCCAAGATCATTGGCTGCTTGATACACGCCCATCGCCATTTCATCGTTAAAACAGAAAATGGCGGTGGGCCGGTTTTCCCGGTCAAGAATGGCACGACCGGCTTCCCGGCCGCCCTTGGCATCACCGGTGGACGCAGAAATCCAGGCCTCATTCACTGGCAGACCGGCCGCCTGAATGGCCGAACGATAGCCAAGCTCGCGGCCCGCGGCGGCCGGAACGTTCTCCGTCACCGTTGCAAACCCAATGCGCTCATGGCCGACACCGAGCAGATGGCCAGTTGCATCCAGGCCGATCTGCTGTTCATCGGGAACCACCGATGAATATTTCGATTCGGCGCTGGAGGCATTGGCCAGCACCACCGGGATCCCGTCGAGCTCCCGGGGAACCGTGACCGATTGATGGGACATTCTCGCGTAAACCAGGCCATCGACGCGGTGTTCAAGCAATGTTCGTATGCCCATCAATTCACGTTGTGCATCCCCGGTGGAATCCAGCGCAAGAACCACGCTCTCATGCTCTGCGGCTGCATCTTGCGCGCCGCTGATGATCAACCCGGCATAGGGAGTGACCGCAATCGTGTCGCTCAGCAGACCGACGGTGAATGTTCGAGAACTTCTCAGGCCCCTGGCCCGCAGATCCGGGGAATATCCAAGCTTCTGGGCGATCTCCAGGACCCGCACGCGGGTTTCCGGATTGATGGCGCGCGCCCCGCTCAGCGCATGCGAAACCGTTGTGGGAGAGACCCCTGCGGCGGCGGCAACATCTCGGATGCCTACCCGGGCAAACTTTCCGAGCTTATTGTCCATGCTTTATTTTTTCACATTCCCTATTAGCGCGTTAAACCGAAAATAAACCGGCCGGGGCAAATTTTTTATTGCTCTGAAAGGCGCTGTCCTAAAGATTGGCGGTGCCGCTCAAAATGACCTCGGCACGGCCGCCAACCCACAGTTGCTCGTCCTGTGCGCTGATGAATATTTCTCCGTTGCGTCCCATCGCGCTTCCCTGGCCAGCAATGTACGGAGCTGTGGCACAGCCAGTGGCAATGAGCCATTGTGCAGCTGAGGCATTGAGGCTTCCAGTCACGGGATCTTCACGCAGCGGTTCGGTGCCTTCGGTGAAGAAACCACGGACTTCAAAGGCTTTTTCTGAACCTTCGGGGTGTGCACCTATAACGCCGATATCCCATCGTCCAGGATGATTTGAGGCATCGGGCCGCAGGTCCAGCACGCTCTGGGCACTATCCATCAGAACACCAACCCAGCCCGGGCCATTATCCAGCCACTGCATATCAAGAACCCGTGCCGGATCCGCGCCAAGGATGTCCAAGAGCTCATCAGCTAATTGTGGATCTACCGGTCCAGACCGCTGGAGTGGTGGCGCGGCGAAGGACAACAGGTCTCCTTCAATGCGGATGGGCACTAGCCCTGCTTCGCATTCTTGAATAATCATGCCGTCGTTTGCAGGCACTCCCCCGGCATCCAACCAGGCACGAGCCGTACCCAACGTCGGGTGCCCGGCAAAGGGCAATTCAAGGTTCATGCTGAAGATCCGCACGCGATAGTCCGCTCCGGAAATGGTGGGCGGAAGCACGAAGGTGCATTCAGACAGGTTCGTCCAGACCGAGAATCGCCGCAAGGTGGCATCATCCAGCTCTTGCGCGTCCAGTATTACTGCCACGGGGTTGCCCAGGCAGGGATCCGAGGAGAAGACGTCCACCTGGCTAAAGCGATAGGTCATGGCTGAAATCCTACTGCGGCTATCGCAGGAAATGAATTTACCCAGGGTGGATGCCAGTGAGCTGTCTTTCCGAATCGAAGCCCGGCCAGCCTGGTCAATAGGCTCCCGCGGGAACCCCACCGACGTGCTTTTGGCTCTGCGAGGAGCACTCTGCCTTCTGAGTTGGCCTCATCCGATTTCGAGTGCAGGTCGAACAGCCAAGTTCCCGCGCCAGCGGCTGCTTTGGAAAATGATCTTGATTTTCACTTCAGGTTGACCGGAGCAACGAGCTGGCTTGCAGGGCCCCGCTCGCGATGCACCGCGAAAATCTGCGCCATCGCCGGATGCGAGATGGGGCTCCTTCCATGAATCTCAAAGGTCAACTCTGTAGGATCGGCTTAGTCTGCGTTATTCCCATTTCGTGCCCTCGGCTGAAATCGGCTGCTCAAGTTCTTCTCACAGCCGGTCAAGGAATAATGTAGAAGAGCAACCTTACCGTCGGCGTTTCGCGCGCCCACTCGGTTAAGACGTTTCATCGCAGTATGCAACACACAGATAGTCCAGCAGAAACGAAGGCAACACTTTGAACGGCAATGCCACCTTTAAACACCACAACGTTGCGCTTTTATCAGTGAACAGCGTTCTCGCGCCAGAGGTGGTGAGCTCAGCAGAATTTGATGAGCGGCTGGCTCCAAGTTTGAAGCGGCTGCGGCTATCCAAGAAACTCCTCGAGCGCGTTTCCGGTGTCAAGGAACGCCGCTGGTGGGCTGATGGCGTCGAATTCGACGATGCGGCAATCCTCGCCGGCAAAAAGGCCTTGGCCCAGGCCGGCGTCGATGCCAGCGAAATCGGCCTGCTTATTAATACGTCGGTGACCCGGCGCAACCTCGAACCATCTGTCGCGTCCAAGGTGCACAATGGCCTGGGCCTGCCGTCCTCGGCAATGAACTTCGACGTGGCCAACGCATGCCTCGGCTTTGTCAACGGCATGAGCCTGGCGGCAAACATGATCGACTCCGGGCAGATCAAATACGCGCTGATCGTCGCCGGCGAGGACGCCAAGGCCACGCAGGAAACCACTTTTGAGCGCCTGAACGCCGAAACTTCCACCCGCGATGACTACATGCGCGAATTTGCCACCCTGACCCTGGGTTCTGGTGCCGCAGCAGCGGTGATCGGCCCAGCCGACGCACATCCAGAGGCCCACCGCATTCTCGGTGGCGTCTCCCGCGCGGGAACCGAGCACCATGAACTGTGCGTTGGCGGTCCGAACGGCATGTACACCGATACCAAGGGCTTGCTGGACAACGGCCTGGACTTGGTGGTTGACGCTTGGGACGAAGCGCACCGCACCGGATGGAACTGGAAGGGCATGGACCGCTACGTCACCCACCAGGTCTCCAAGTCGTACACCAATGCCATCATCAAGGCGGTCGGCCTGATCAAGGACCGGGTCCCCATCACGTTCTCGAAGTGGGGCAATGTTGGCCCGGCTTCGCTGCCCATGACCCTCTCGCAGGAGGCTGAATCCCTCAAGCCAGGCGATCGCGTACTGTGCATGGGCGTGGGATCCGGATTGAACACCGCGATGATGGAGATTGTCTGGTGACCGAGATTTTCCCCGGCGTCAAGGAAATCTACTCAAAATATCTGTCCGTTCCATCAACTTCCGAAGTTGACGGACAGGGCGCCACCTACCGTTGGCATGTGCTGGATAACCAGGAGGAACTGGCACAGCGCGGCATCACGCCGGTGGGTACGCTGGTCTGCGTCCATGGAAATCCCACCTGGTCCTACCTATGGCGAAGCCTGTTCAACCACGTCTCGGATCACCATCTGGCGTGGCGCATCGTCGCAGTCGACCAGCTCGATATGGGATTCTCTGAACGCACCGGAAAGTTCCGCCGCCTCGCCGACCGCGTCAACGACCTCGGCGATCTGATTGATGCACTGGATCTTGGCGATGGCATCACGACCGTCGGCCACGACTGGGGCGGGGTCATCTCCCTTGGCTGGGCAACAGCTCATCAGGAGCGGCTGGAACGTGTCGTGCTGACAAACACCGCCATCCATCCTGCCGGCTTCCAACTGCCTTCCGCCTTGAAGCTGGCCTCGCATCCTGCAGTCCACAGCTGGGGCACCAAAACCACTCGCGCATTCCTGCAGGTGACCCATTCGCTGGCCCAGCCTGCCCTGGCGCCACAGGTGCGCAAGGCGTTCATGGCGCCCTATACCAGCGCTGAAAAGCGTGACGGCGTAGCCAACTTCGTGGCAGATATTCCCTTTGACCCCCAGCATCCCAGCCGAGCGGCGCTGGACGGGATTTCCGAAGCGGTCCGCTCGCTCACGGTCCCTGCGCTGATGCTGTGGGGACCCGGTGACCCGGTGTTCTCCGACCGCTACCTGCGCGACCTGATGGGCCGGCTGCCCCAGGCCCAGGTGCACCGCTTTGAAGGTGCCAGCCACCTCGTGGGTGAAGACCGGGATATCGCCTCCCCGATTTTCAGCTGGCTGGACAGCCAGCCCGACTCCGCTGGATCCTCCCGGGTCCAGGGTTCGGGCGCATACCGGCCGATGCTCGCCGAAATGGATTCGCGCCCAACAGACCAGAGCACCGCGGTAGTCGACATCCATCCTCCGCGCTCGTTGTCCTGGGCCGAGCTCGGCGCACGGGTCAACGCCCTGGCCGCCGGGCTGCAGCAGATCGGCGTGAAGGCCGGGGACCGGGTGAACCTCCTGGTTCCGCCGGGCATCGAGCTGACTTCCCTGATCTATGCGTGCCTGCGCCTGGGCGCGGTGATTGTTGTCGCCGATGCAGGACTGGGCACCAAGGGCCTGGGCCGGGCCATCAAGGGTGCCGGTCCCAGCTTCCTCGTCGGAATTGACCGGGCCTTGGCCGGTGCACGGGTGCTGGGATGGCCGGGCACCCGGATTGCGGCAGGAAATCTGTCCGCTGCCAAGCGCAAGGTGCTGGGCGTGGACCATACCCTGGATGAGCTGCTGGAGGCCGGAAGCAAGATCGCAGCCGATGCGCCGAACTTTGCTCCGGCCGACCCCGACGCCGACGCGGCGGTGCTGTTCACTTCCGGGTCCACCGGTCCTGCCAAGGGCGTCGTGTACACCCACCGGCAGCTGGCCGCCATGCGCGATACGCTGAGCGAAACCTACAATCTGAAAGCCGGATCGGCCCTCGTTGCCGGGTTCGCTCCCTTTGCCTTGCTGGGCCCTGCGCTAGGTGCCACCTCGGTGACCCCCGACATGGATGTCACGGCACCACGCACGCTCACCGCCAGCGCCCTGGCCGATGCCGCCGTCGCGGTTAATGCGACCACGGTCTTCGCCTCCCCAGCAGCCCTGGCCAACGTCCTGGCTACGAAGGGCGAGCTGAACACCGCACAGCGCAAGACCCTGGCTGGCGTCGAGCTGATGCTCTCGGCCGGTGCCCCGATTGCCGAACCGCTCTTGGCCCAGGTCCAGGAGCTGGTTCCCAACGCCAAGGTGCATACCCCCTATGGGATGACCGAGGCCTTGCCGGTGACCGATATCGATCTGGATGGCATCCGCGCGGCCGGCCACGGCAACGGCGTCTGCGTTGGCACTGCCGTAGCCGGTGCCACCGTGGCCATCGCGCCGATTGACGAACTGGGCGTGGCCGGGGATCAGCCGCAATACACCCCGAATGCCACTGGAGAAATACTGGTCCGCGCTGCGCATGTCAAGGACCGCTACGACCGCTTGTGGATCACCGAGCAGGCCAGCAGTTCCATCCCCGGCTGGCATCGCACCGGCGATGTCGGACACCTCGATGATGAAGGGCTGCTCTGGGTCGAGGGCCGGCTGGGCCATGTCCTGAGCACTCCTTCCGGGGCGATCACTCCGGTAGCAGCCGAGCATGCGGCGCAGTCAGCCATCGGTGCCGGGCGCGCTGCGCTCGTGGGAGTTGGACCAGCCGGGACCCAGGCCGCTGTGGTGGTCATGGAAACCGTGCCCGCTGCGCGCAAGGCCGGACCGGCATCCAGCGAATTGGCCAGCAAGGTCAGGGCCGCGGTCGCCTCCACCGGCACCGATGTGGCCGCCGTGCTGGTGCTGCCCACCCTGCCCACCGATATCCGCCATAATTCCAAGATCGACCGTGCGGCATTGGCCCAGTGGGCCAGCGCAACGCTTGCCGGCGGAAGGATCCGCACGCCATGAGCGCAACCGAGACCTCGCTCAGCGCCCGCAGGGTCCTGGTCACCGGTGCCAGCGGCATGCTCGGCGGTGCCGTGGCCCAGCTGCTGCGCGACCAGGGCCATCACGTGCGCACCTTCCAACGCCGCGCTTCGGCCGGCGCCGTGGACGAAGTCCAGGGTTCGCTGACGGATCAGAAAGCCGTGGAACAAGCCGTAGGCTCCATGGATGCTGTGATCCACCTTGCGGCGAAGGTGTCCTTCACCGGCCACTGGCAAGAGTTTGTCGATACCAACATCACCGGCACCAGCAATCTGCTCAAGGCCGCACGCAACGCCGGGATCAAGGACTTCGTTTTTGTTTCCTCTCCGTCGGTAGCGCACTTCGGGGATTCCTTGGCTGGAGCGGCAGCCGGGACCGCCAACCCGCAGCTGGCCCACGGCAATTATGCCCGCTCCAAAGCGGCAGCCGAGCTGGAGGCACTGGCCGCTGATTCTGCGGATTTCCGGGTGGCGGCCATCCGCCCGCATGTGGTGTGGGGTCCCGGGGACACCCAGCTCGTGGAACGGGTCATCCAGCGTGCCAAGGCCGGACGCCTTCCGCTGCTTGATCACGGTGCGGCGCTGATCGACACCACCTATATCGATAACGCCGCGGCGGCGATTGTCCGCGGCCTGGAGCGCATGGACCACGCGCACGGACGCGCCCTGGTGGTCACCAATGGCGAGCCTCGTCCGGTGGGCGAGCTGATGGCCGGGATCTGCCGGGCCGGGGGCGCACCAGCTCCCAAGCTCAATCTCCCGGGCTGGATGGCCCGTGGCGCTGGATCGGTCATTGAAAAGATCTGGCTGGCCGCAGGCTCACGGGGCCTGGTCCACGATGAGCCGCCAATGACGCGCTTCCTGGCTGAGCAGCTTTCCACGGCGCATTGGTTTGACCAGCGCGAAACCCATGAGGTTCTGGATTGGAAGCCTGCAGTGGGCATCGATGAAGGCCTGCACAGGCTCTCGGCCCACTATTTCAAGGATCGCGCGTAGCCACCCGCAGCGGCTTGCTGCCTAACGCGATGTCATGAAGCGGCGCCAACAAGGCGCTTGGGGCCAAACAGCGGTACCTTGAAATGATGGGCAACAAGATTTCTTACCAAGGTGAAGCCGGCTCCAACTCGAATATGGCCTGCACCCAGCGATTCCCCGACATGCAGGCTGTACCATGCGCCAGCTTCGAGGACGCCTTCGCCATGGTCGAAAACGGCGAGGCCGAGCTGGCCATGATCCCCATTGAAAATTCATTGGCGGGTCGAGTCGCGGACATTCACGTTTTGTTGCCCGAATCGAACCTCCAGATTGTGGGCGAGCATTACCTGCGGATCCGCTTTGACCTTTTAGGACTGCCCGGCAGTTCCGTTGGCGAAGCAACTGAAGTGCACAGCCACATCCATGCTCTGGGCCAGTGCCGCAAAATCATCCGCGAACACCAGCTGACCCCGGTCATTGCCGGCGACACCGCCGGGTCTGCCCGCGAAGTCAGGGACTGGAACGACCCGACAAAGCTTTCCCTGGCCCCGCCTTTGGCGGCCGAACTGTACGGGCTGGAAGTCCTTGCCTCGTCGGTGGAGGACGATCCCACCAACACCACGCGCTTCGTGGTCCTCGCGCGCAAGCAAGAACTGCCAACTCGCAGCGAGCTTCCCGAAACTGTTGTCACCACCTTGGTTTTCCAGGTCCGAAACGTTCCCAGTGCGCTGTACAAGGCACTAGGCGGCTTCGCAACCAATGGAGTGAATATCACCCGGCTGGAGAGCTACATGGTTGGCTCCTCGTTCGCCGCGACAACTTTCATGATCGATATCGAGGGTCATCCAGAAGACCTGCCCGTGCGCACGGCCTTGGAAGAGCTGGAGTTCTTCACCTGGGAAATCAAGATCCTGGGCACCTACGCGGCCAGCGAGCACCGCAGCAGCGTTTCCGCGGCATTCGTCTAGGAGCTCAGCGGGCGAAAGGAATCTGATCCGCTCAGCGCATCGCCGGATAGCCAGCTGGAGGGCTACTGCGAAATGTCTTTGGAGTAGTCTTTGCCGCCAAGCCTGAAACTGATCTTTTTGGTGTCATGTTTGTGGCTGGCCGTAATGAAATCCTGGCTCGCAAAATTTGTTGTGGGCAGGGCCCAGGACCGCCCGCGTTCGAATTGCGCAAGCGATTCGAAAAAGTGCTGGCCAGGTTGCAGTTTGGGGTGGAGTAGTTGCGCCGCGTGCCGGTTTCCGTTGCATTCCACTCGTACGTTGGTCACCGGCGTCCTATGATCATTGCTGACCAGAACTCCCCATATTGGATGATCCGCGTCTCCGACGACCGCCTTGACCCAAACTGCGTTCACACCGCTGAGGATGTCTTCTTCGCGCTGGGCGGCTAGTTCTTGCTTATCTTGCTTGCGCCACCAGAAAACTGCGGCGGCTGCTACTGCACTGCCAGCCATCAGCCAATTGGGAATGGTTTCCGAGACAATGTACAAGGCATCTGAATCCACGCCAGCAGATTTCCAATCAATCCGCCGGCTACGAGAAGGACAGAACTGGCTCATGCGAACTAGCACATCAGCGTACACTTCGGGACAAGAAGCCAACTCGACGACGAGGCCTACTTGTTCCAGGAATAGCGGCGCTCGGGCCGGCCCACTCCCCCGTAGCGAAGGTTCACCTGGGCCAAGTTTTCCTCAGCCAAGTACTCCAGATACCGGCGAGCGCTCACCCGCGACGTGCCGAGCTTTTCAGCAGTTTCACTCGCGGAGATCGGCTCGCTTGCGTCTTTGACGATGTTTTCCACCAGCGTCATGGTTTCAGCGCTGCAGCCCTTGGGCAGCGGACGCCGATTCTGTCCACCGAGGCCGAAAAGGCGATTCACATCCGCCTGTTCCAGCTCCTGGTCCGCGGCAGCATGCAGCGGCTGGTAGGTCTTGGCGTAGTGCTTCAACCGTTCACGCAGGTCGTCCCAAGAAAATGGCTTCATCAAGTAGTGGACGATTCCACCGCGAAGGGCTTTGCGAACGGTGTCCATTTCCCTGGCTGCGCTAATGACAATGACGTCCAGCTCTGGCTGGACTTCGCGTAGTCGCTGCAGCAGGTCAAGCCCGTTCATATCAGGCAGGTGAATGTCGAGCAGGGCAAGATCCGGGGATAGCTCGGTAGCAGCCTTGATGGCATCGCTGGCAGTATGCGCTATCCCTACCACGGTGAAACCCGGCTCTTTGCTGACGAATCCGGCATGCACCTTTGCCACCATGAAGTCGTCATCGATGACCAAAACTTGGATCAAGAGACTTGCCCTACTTTCTGAGTGTGGCGGTAAATTGTGCGCCATGGTCATTTACTGCTGTGATATCCCCGTTGCGGCGCCGGCAGACCAGCCGGCTCAACGCCAGGCCGAACCCCCGGCCTCCGGAAACCGTTGCGTCCTTGGTCGAAAAGCCTTGGGTGAAAATTTCCTTCATCGCGTCATCAGCAATCCCGGGCCCATTGTCGCTGACTCTTACGGTAATGAGATTATCGGCTTCGTGCACTGAAAGCATGATCTTCGGCTTCGGCATCTCGGCAACGGCATCCATGGCATTATCAATGAGATTTCCGACGACCGTGGTCAGGTCCCTTGCGATTTGCTCATCACCACGGCCCAGCCGGGAATCTTTTGAAACTTCGAGCAGGATTCCGCGCTCGGTGGCGACGCTTGCCTTGGCAATCAGCAGCGCTGCGATGGTCGGCTCCTGAATGTGCGCCGATACGTCTTCGAAAACCTTGCTGCGGCTGAAGCTAACGCCGTCGATGAACCGGATGACTTCCTCGTACTCCTGCAACTGGATCAGACCGGAAATGGCGTGCAGGTGATTGGCAAATTCATGGGTCTGCGCCCTGAGCATGTCTGCTGTGGCCTTGCTGTCGCCCAGTTCCTGCTCCAACAGTGTCAGCTCAGTGCGATCCCTGAAGGTCGTCACCGATCCGAGGTCCTTGCGGGCCGTTTTCACGGGCATGCGGTTGAAAACAACAACTCGTTCGCCGATGAGGAACTGGCGGTCGGGTTGCTGTTGTTGCGTTGTGAGCGCCCGGGTGACTTGTGGTGCCACATCCAGTTCGGTCAAGGTCTGGCCCACGCAGGTCAACGGAAGCTGAAGCAGTTCAATGGCAATGTCATTGGCCAGCATGATCCGGCTATCCGGGGAGACAGAAATAATGCCCTCCTTGACACCATGCAGCAAGGCTTCGCGGTGTTCAAATAGTTCTGCGATTTCGCGTGGTTCCATGCCGCGGGTTTGGCGCCTGACCCTGCGCGAAAGCATCACCGACCCGGTAGCGCCCAAAACCACGGCAATTATCAGGGTGCTCAGCGCGCTGGGCGCAATTTCCTGGATCAACTCCCGTGTGCTGGGGTAGCTTTGCCCGGCGCTGACTATTCCGACCATTTGCCCTGTGTCATCCAGGACTGGAACTTGCGCGATGAGCACATGGTTGCCGTTACGGGTGATTTCACCCGTCCATCCCCTGCCTTCTTCCACTTTTGATTCAGGGTGCAGGATTGAGGTACCGACATCGTCGGGGTAGGTAGAAGTAATAACCGTTCCGTATCGGTCGGCCAGGATAACAAACTGCAAGCCGGAGATGCTTCGAGTTGTTTCTGCCATCGCTGGCAGAGCCGAGCCCATTTCCGGGGCCGCGCTGGGTATCAATGCCCTGAGCAGCGGGTTGGACGCCAGGGATTCCGCTGCGGACAGGCTGCGGCGTCCTTCAATTTTTTCGAAGTTATTGGTGGACTGGGTCAGGGAAACAACCACGACACCGGCCAGGACGACGGCAATAATCAGCAATTGGAGAATCAGGTACTGCCCAGCCAAAGAAATCCGGTGAGCAAAAACGTTGCCAAGCCGTGATGCCTTTATTTCCACCATTGCGCTCCTTGTCGCTGAATCCCCGATCGCCCATCTTTGGGGCACTGGGCAACCTTACCGAACTTTTAGATGATCGAAATCACTGTTATTGGTTACACAATGAACAGTATTTTCTTTGAGTACGCAAGCGTGACCCAGTTCACAACATTGCCTACTGTGGAGTTACTCGCAACTCCGATGAAAGCAACGAGGCTGAAATCAATGAAAAACTTCAAATCCTTCCGTGCGCTGACGGCCCTGGCAGCCACTGCCGCTCTCGCTTTGGGGGCGACCGGCTGTGGCGTCACCTCCGAATCCTCCAACGATGACGCCACCAAGTCAGAGGGTCCCATTGCCAACCTGCGCATCATGGTTCCCAACACCCCTGGTGGCGGCTACGACACCACCGCACGTGTTGCCGCCAAGGTCATGGATGATGCCAGCCTCGCCAGCAACCCGGAAGTCTTCAACCTGGCCGGTGCCGGCGGCACCGTGGGTCTGGCCCGCCTGATCAACGAAAAGGACAATGGCGACCTGGCCATGCTCATGGGCCTTGGCGTGGTGGGCGCCAGCTACACCAATGACACCGATGCCAAGCTGACTGAAACCACTCCCATCGCCAAGCTCATCGAAGAGCCGGGTGCGATCATGGTTTCCAAGGACTCCCCATACAAGACCATTGACGATCTGGTGAAAGCTTGGAAGGAAGACCCAAGCAAGCTCTCGGTCGGCGGCGGTTCCTCGCCGGGCGGTCCGGACCACCTGCTGCCGATGCAGCTGGCCGAAGCCGTAGGCGTTGATCCCAAGGAAGTGAACTTCGTTTCCTACGATGGTGGTGGCGATCTGCTTCCGGCCATCCTGGGCAACAAGCTGGCATTTGCCGCTTCCGGCGCTGGCGAGTACATGCAGCAGATCGAGGAGGGCTCGGTTCGAGTACTGGCTACCAGCGGCGAAGAACGCCTTGAGGGCGTTGACGCGCCAACCCTGAAGGAATCAGGAATCGACCTGGTCTTCTCGAACTGGCGCGGCCTGGTTGCCCCGCCTGAGATCTCCGACGAGGACAAGGCCAAGTGGGTCGACCTGGTTACCAAGATGCATGATTCCGCCGAATGGAAGGAAGCCCTGGAGACCAATGCCTGGACCGATGCGTTCATGACCGGCGACGAGTTCTCCAGCTTCCTCACCGATCAGGATGAGCGCGTAGCCAGCGTCCTGAAGACCCTGGGTCTGGCGTGAGCGAAGTAAGCACCGCAAAGAACAAACGCGTCGAACTCCTGTTCGCCGCGTTTCTTCTTATCGTCGGAATCATCGTGTTCGTTGATGCGTCACAGCTGCACGTGACGTACTCCCAGGCGGATGTCGTCGGCCCCAAGGCCGTTCCCTACGCCGTCTCGGCCATTCTCATCGCCTCGTCCATCGCCTTGGTCATTACTATTCTCCGCGGAAATCTGGCCGAAGGAGAAGAAGGCGAAGATGTGGACCTCAGCCAGCCATCGGACTGGAAAGTCCTGCTACCGCTGCTGGGCGTTTTCGTCCTGAATCTCCTGCTGGTCAATTGGGCCGGCTGGGTCATTTCCGGAACGATCATGTTCTTCGGTGCCGCCACGTGCCTGGGCGCCCGGCGCTGGGTGCTGACCCTGGTCATCTCTCTGGCATTGGCCCTCGGGTCGTTCTACGGCTTCTACATGGGTCTGGGCATCAAGCTCCCAGCCGGAATACTCTCGGGGGTGCTGTAAGTGGATACGCTCAGTCTGTTGATGGATGGCTTCGCTGCGGCGCTGACTCCAGTCAACCTCCTCTTCGCGTTGGCAGGTGTCATCCTGGGCACCGCCGTCGGCGTGCTGCCCGGCATCGGTCCGGCCATGGCCGTGGCCCTGCTGCTGCCGCTGACCTTCGGCATGGAGACTTCCAGCGCACTGATCATGTTCGCTGGCATCTACTACGGCGGCATGTACGGCGGTTCAACCACCTCCATCCTGCTCAATACGCCGGGTGAATCGGCCACGGTGATCACAGCCATCGAGGGACACAAGATGGCCAAGGCCGGACGTGCTGCCCAGGCATTGGCCACTGCTGCCATTGGTTCCTTCGTGGCTGGCACCATTGGCACCGCGCTGCTGGTAACCGTGGCCCCGATCGTCGTGAAGTTCGCGGTCAGCCTCGGCGCACCGAGCTACTTTGCCATCATGGTGCTCGCCCTGGTCACGGTCACCGCGGTTTTGGGATCCTCCAAGATTCGCGGCTTCGCAGCCCTCGGGCTGGGATTGGGCATTGGCCTGGTCGGCATGGATCCGGTTTCCGGGCAGCAACGGCTGACCTTCGGTTTCGCGCCGCTGGTTGACGGACTGGATATCGTCGTAGTGGCTGTGGCCATCTTCGCCATCGGCGAGGCGCTGTGGATTGCAGCGCACCTGCGCAGCAATCCTGCGCGGACCATCCCGGTGGGCGCTCCGTGGATGGGCAAGGAAGACTGGAAGCGTTCGTGGAAGCCTTGGCTGCGCGGCACTGCTTTCGGATTCCCCTTCGGCGCCCTGCCAGCTGGCGGTGCCGAGGTGCCAACTTTCCTTTCCTATGTCACGGAAAAGAAGCTGTCCAAGCATCCCGAAGAATTCGGCCATGGAGCCATTGAGGGTGTTGCCGGTCCGGAAGCAGCCAACAATGCGTCGGCCGCCGGAACGTTGACCCCGATGCTGGCCTTGGGGCTGCCGACCAACGCGACTGCCGCCGTGATGCTGGCCTTCCTGACAATGAAGGGCATCCAGCCAGGTCCGCTGCTCTTCGAGAACGAGCCGGATTTGGTGTGGGCGCTGATTGCCAGCCTGTTCATCGGCAACACGCTGCTGCTGCTGATCAATCTTCCCCTGGCACCACTGTGGGCCAAGCTGCTGAAGATCCCGCGTCCTTACCTGTACGCAGGCATCTTGTTCTTTGCTACCCTTGGCGCCTTCTCGGTGAACATGCAGGTGGCTGACCTCTGGCTGCTGCTGATCATCGGCTTGCTGGGGTTCGCCCTGCGCCGCTTCGGATTGCCAGTGCTTCCATTGATTCTTGGTGTCATCATCGGCCCGATGGCCGAGAATCAATTGCGAAAGACCTTCCAGCTCTCTGCAGGTAACATCAACGGTTTGTGGAGTGAACCTCTCGCAGTGGGAATCTACATCCTCATCGCAGTCCTGTTGCTGCTGCCCGTGCTGATTTCCGTAATCCGCCGTGCCCGTGGCAAGGATTCGATCCTGACCGCCGGATTATCCGAAGGCGGGGAAATCACCGAAGACGAGGTGGAACAGTTCGATGCCGCTACCGCGGCAAAGCACAAGGCCGAAGGCAAGCACGGGCGTAGCACCGGTACCGAAAGGGATGAATCATGACCATAGTAGTTGGCTACATTCCCTCGCCTGAGGGTGAAGCTGCCCTGGAACGAGCCATCGTCGAGGCGAGCCGCAATGATGCAAAGCTGGTCGTGGTGAATTCCTCGAAGGGCGATCAGCTCGTGGATGACCGTCTGATCGATGCGAAGCAGTTTCACGAGCTGGAGGCCAGGCTGAGTGCTGCCGGGATCAATTTCTGGATCGAGCGCCGTTCCCAGGGGGCCGATGCGGCTGACCAGATACTCCAGGTGGCCCAGGCGCAGCGGGCCGAGCTGATTGTGATCGGGTTGCGCAAGCGCAGCGCCATGGGCAAGTTCCTCATGGGGAGCAACGCGCAGCGCATCCTGCTCCAGGCCGAATGCCCGGTGCTTTCCCTGAAAGCGTCTGCCGACTGGTAAGCACGAAGTACTTGAACCGATACCGACAGCGGGCCTGCACCATCTGGTGCAGGCCCGCTGTCGTTTCTCTTACTGCTGGTAGGGATTTGCCGGTGGCGCATTTCCGCCGCCGGGCTTGGGCGTGTTGCCCGGGACCGGCAAGTTGCCGGCCTCCGCTGGCGGTGTTCCACCAGCCAGGCGAACCAGCTCGGCAGTATTCTGCGCGGTGCGAATCTGGGCGATCAGCGACTCAAGGCCTGCACGAGCCAGTGCCAAGTAAACCAGTGCAAACAGCGGGCCGACGATGAGCAGCATCAAGAAACCAACGGCAGTGTTAAATTGGAAACCGGTCACGACTATTCCGATATAGCCAAAGGCCAGGAAAATCATGATCAATATATAGACAATCTTGATGATTGACGGCGTGACAAACTTCCTGAATTCGAAATCAAAGAGAGCCTTCATCGCTATTCCTTACTTTCGGCCGACGAAATGAATGGCAAAGCTGACCCTACCCAATTCTTCGTCTCAGGGATAGTGGATCTAGAAAATACTCCCTACTCGCCGTGGCGAATCGGCTGATCTATCACGGATATTTTGATACCTGGCCGAGCCCATGGATACTCATGAAACCGATCGGAACTTGGCCTGCCTGCTGCCGACGCTCGGCGCGCTGGAAAGCTCGGCCGCAGCAGTCCGGAGAAATCCGTTCACCCCTGGGCCGATTGCGGGCTTCGCACGTGAACAAATAGTTGCCAAAATCCCCATGCACAATAAGTGCGGACTGCGCAGAGGCGCCGTTTGGACGCTCAGGGCTTACTCGGGATTCTGCTGGCTGGCAAAGCTGTGCTCTGCGCGCTGAGCGATGCCTGAGATATGCGCCTGCATGGCCTCTTGGGCAGCCGAAGGATCATCGGACCGGAAGGCCTCAATGATCTTGGCATGTTCCTCAATGGTGTGCTCGCCGCTCATGACGTTCTGCACCACCAGCCGGAAGCGCTGGATGTGCCCCTCGATGGACGAGTAGGCCCTATTGAGGAATTCGTTGTCCGCGGCCTCGACGATTGTCCGGTGGAATAATTCGTCAGCTTTCCAGTAGGCCCGGTAGTCCGCGAAGGCTTGTCCCCCGCGCGCCGCGTTGAGCTCCGAGTTGCACGCTTCAAGCTTGCTGATCAGCCCGTCGTCCTGGTGCGCGCAAGCCAGCGCGGCGATGCCTGGTTCCAGCATGGACCGTGCCACGTGCAGTTTCTGGATGTCATCTGCCGTCGGCTCGGGCGCGACGCGGTAACCGCGCAAGGCTTCGCGCCGCACCATGCCTGTTGCCTCCAGGCGTGCCAGGGCTTCGCGAACCGGAGTTGAGGAAACCTGGAACTTCTTCGCCAGGCCGTCAATGCCAAGCTGCGACCCAGTAGGCAATTTGTCATCCAGCAGCAGCATCAAGATGGCGTCGAATACCTGATCTGCCAGCATCGGGCGTGCGGCAATCAGAGGTGTTGACTCTTCTGACGGCATTGCGTTCATGTTGAAATCCTATCCAACGTAAGCTCCGGACCAATCTTGCGCAACGAATCAGCGGCCGAGCTTCATAAGGTGCTCAAGCTATTGAAACTAAATCGTGCACGATGTACGGTACATGATATCGGAAAACATGACCTTCCTCACTAAATGACCACGGTCATTGTTCTGACGTTCGGACCATTTCCCCATAAAAACAGAGAGGGCACGATCATGCACTCGCACTTCAAGATCTCGTCACTGGCCGTAGCCGGGCTTCTGGCACTGACACTGGCCGGCTGCTCGAACCCCGAATCGCCGACCAGCGAATCTGGTGCCGCAACCGATGGCAAAGACGCTATCGGGGTGGAGGTCAATCAGGCTGCCCACGACGCCCTCCCCCAGAAGTACAAGGACAGCGGCAAGATGGTTGTCACCATGAGCGAAAGCTCCCCGCCGTTGCATTTCATCTCCGATGACGGGCACACCACAGTCGGTGTCGACCCAGACCTGGCCAAATCCCTCGGTGAGGCAATGGGAGTTGAAGTCACCATTGAAAGCGGCAGTTTCGATGCCATCATTCCAGGAATATCTGCCGGAAAATTTGATCTTGTCGTCTCCCAGATGTCGCCTTCCAAGGAGCGCATGAAGGTGCTGGACTTCGTTGACTATTACCAGTCGGGCAGCGGCATCGGCGTCGCACCTGGCAATCCCAAGAAACTTGCGGTTGATGAGTTGTGCGGAGTGAAGGTCGGCGTGCTGAAGGGTTCGTTCCAGGATCTCAAGCGGGTTCCGGAAGCCTCGAAAAAGTGCGTCGCTGATTCCAAGCCGGCTATCGATGTCATGACCTACCCGGACATGCAAGCCCCCATCCTCGCCTTGTCATCCGGGCGCATCGACGCAGTCTACGTTGACGGCCCGACCTTGGGCTACGCCATCAAGCAGGGAGGGAAAGTCGAACTGCTCGGCGAGAAGGATGTCACGCCCGTGAGCATCGCCTTTGCCAAGGACGCCGGGCTTGAGAAAGCCGTGCAGCTGGGGCTGGAATCCTTGACCGAAAGCGGCCGCTACCAGCAGGTCCTCGACGACTGGGGCGTAGGCAGCGGCGCTGTCACCGATTTCGCCTTCAACAAGGCCCAGTAGTTTCCGATGACTAGCATTTCAAGGTATCCGGATTCTGCCCCGGCCTCCGTCGATGAGCAGCACGAACTGCTGATGACCCGCCCGCGGACCAGCCACAAGATGATGTGGCTGACCGCGGGGGTTGTACTCGTGGCAGTGGCCCTCATAGCCACCTCGCTGATCACTAATCCCCGGTATGAGTGGGACGTGGTCTTCAGCTGGTTCGCTTCAGAGAGATTATTTTCAGGACTCGTCAATACGCTGATCCTGACCGTGATCTCCATGTCGGTCGGCATTGTTGTCGGCATCCTGCTGGCGCTCGCCCGGCTGGCGCCGAACTACGTCATCGCTTCGGTAGCTGCCTTCATGATCTGGTTCTTCCGCGGCGTGCCCGTATTCGTTCAGCTGCTGTTTTGGGGATTCATTGCAGCGATTTATCCCCGCATCGAAATGGGAATTCCGTTCGGCCCCGAATTTTTCTCGGTCGACGCAAATGCCGTCATCACCCCCTTTCTGGCCGCGATTCTCGGACTTGGCCTGAACGAGGGTGCCTACATGTCGGAGATCGTCCGGGCAGGATTGCTCAGCGTTCACAAGGGCCAGACCGAAGCCGCCAAGGCGCTTGGGATGAAGCGTGGCTTGATTCTTTGGCGCATCGTGCTGCCGCAAGCCATGAAAATCATCATCCCGCCCACGGGCAATCAGACGATTTCCATGCTCAAGACGACGTCGCTGGTCAGCGTCCTGGCCTTCCCGGAACTCTTGTACTCGGCGCAAATGGTCTACAGCTCCAATTTCAAAACCATCCCCCTGCTGATCGCTGCAAGCTTGTGGTACCTGGCTATCACCAGCCTGCTGAGCCTGGGGCAGTTCTACATTGAACGCCATTTCAATCGCGGCTCGGGAAACAGGACTGAGCAAAAGCTGTCCTCGCGATTCAACCCGCTGAAAAGAAGCCAGCCAACAGTCCAGAAAGTCCAATTATGAGTGACGTCATTGCCGAAGCACGCGAAGTGCGCAAGCACTTCGGGCACCTGGAAGTGCTCAAGGGAATCAATCTCACCGTCAAGCGAGGTGAAGTCACTTGCATCCTGGGGCCCTCCGGCTCGGGGAAATCCACCTTCCTGCGTTGCTTCAACCAGTTGGAAACCATGGACGGCGGATACATCAAGATCGATGGCCAGCCGCTGGGTGTCCGAATCAAGAACGGCATCCTGCGCAAACAGGCTGAAGCAGAGATTGCCAAGTCACGCGAAAACATCGGCATGGTATTCCAGGGCTTTAACCTCTTTCCGCACATGACCGTTCTGGAGAATATCTGCGAAGCCCCGATTCGCGTCAAGAAGGAGGAGCGCAAGACGGTGACCGCCCGGGCACACGAGCTCTTGAAACGAGTGGGACTGTCTGAAAAAGCTCACTCCTACCCGGTGTCCCTCTCTGGCGGCCAGCAGCAACGTGTCGCCATAGCCCGTGCGCTGGCCATGGAGCCCACGCTCATGCTGTTTGACGAGCCGACATCAGCCTTGGACCCCGAGCTTGTCGGCGAAGTACTCGATGTCATGCGGGACTTGGCCAAAGCCGGCATGACCATGATCGTGGTGACCCATGAAATCGGATTTGCCCGCGAGGTCGGGGACAACCTGGTCTTCATGGACGGCGGCTACGTGATCGAGCAGGGCAATCCGCGCGAGGTCTTGAGCAATCCGCAGCATGAACGCACCCAGCAATTCCTCGCCAAAGTCCTCTAAACCATTCCAAATTGGAGTTTTCTCACCATGCGTAACAAATGGATTGTCAGTATCGATGACTACCGTCGAGCATCACGTTGGCATCTTCCAAAAATGATCACCGATTACCTGGACGGTGGCGCTCTCGATGAGATCACCACACGGGCCAACCGCGAAAGCCTCGACGCGCTGATGCTGCGACAGCGTTCCATGGTGGACCTCAGCGACTTGCGCACCGATGCCACCGTCTTGGGCCAGCAGATCGATCTGCCATTGATCGTTGCGCCCATGGGCATGCTGACCATTTTCCATCCGGGATCGGACCCAGCGGTCGCCCGTGCGGCGGTGAACGCCGGTTCGATTTTCATCCACAGCGCTTGGGCAGGGTGCGCTTTGGAAGAGGTAGCGCCCATTGCCGGCGACAAGCTCTGGGCACAGGTTGCCTTCTGGAAAGACCCCGAGGAAACCGAAAGCTACATCAAGCGCGCCCGGAATGCCGGCGTCAAGACCCTGGTCGTGGCCGGCGACGTCGGATCCTCGAGCAAACGCGAAAGGGACCTGCACCACGGGCTGTCCATGCCGCCGCGGCCGCCGGTAGTCGACTACCTGACCACCGCCATGCGCCCGCAATGGATCTACCGCTGGCTCACCGGACGCAAAATGACCTACGGCAACTACTCCATCGACGGCCAACCGCTGCGCATGGACGAAATGAACCAGTGGATGGCCAAGAACAAGAACCCTGGTGCCAACTGGGCCGATTTCGCTCGGCTTCGCGAGCAGTGGGATGGAAATTTGGTCATCAAGGGAATCATGGATCCCGAGGATGCCGCGCGGGCCGTCGATGAGGGCGCCGATGGAATTTTCATTTCCAACCACGGTGGCCGCCAATTCGATGCCCAGCCTGCCACCATCGATGTCCTCCCCTCGATCGTTTCGGCGGTCAACGGCCGGGCGGAAATCTATCTCGATGGCGGGATCCGCCGAGGCCACGACATGGTCAAGGCCATCGGTCTTGGAGCGACCGCAGTGATGGCTGGACGCCCCTTCGCCTATGCCCTGGCCACCGGTGGCGAACCAGCTGTCAGCAAGGCGTTCAAGATCCTGCACGACGAGTTCAAGGGCGCCATGGGATTTGTCGGGAAAACACGTGTATCCGGGATTGACGAGTCCGTCTTCGCCCAGTGCAACCGCATCACCGATTACGTCTAGAAACACCGCAATAACTACAACGCCAACGGCCCGGATTCCCCGCAAAGGAAATCCGGGCCGTTGGCGCATGCTTATTGGGCCTGGTTGGCAACAGATTCTTGCTGCAGCCAGAACATCGGGCTATGCCTTGGCAATCGCTTCTTTCAGGGCCGCCAGCAGCAAGGCTACCGAACCCGGGTTGGCGTTCGGTCCCATCATCCCGATGCGCCACACGGTGCTGGCATACTGGCCCACGCCACCGCCGATTTCAATATTGAATCGCTCCAGCAGGTAGCCTCGAACCTTCGCCGAATCCACTGCCTCAGGTACGTAAACGGTAGTCAGCTGCGGCAAACGGCTGCCTTCCTGGGCAAACAGTTCCAGCCCCATCTCCTGCAGACCCTGTTGCAACAGGCTGCCCGCCTCCTGATGCCGAGCGGTTACCGCGTCCAGGCCTTCGGCGAGAATCCGGTCAATGCCAGCTTCAAGCGAAGCAACCATCGCCACCGGTGCAGTGTGGTGGTAGGTGCGCCCGCCACCTGTGGCGCCAGTGGCATACCCGCCCAGCAGGCCCAAATCCAGGTACCAGGACTGCGGCTTCTGGACCCTGCGCTCGAATGCGCGGTCCGAAATGGTGAACGGTGCCAGGCCAGGTGCCACTCCGATGCATTTCTGGGTTCCGGCGTAGCCCACATCGATCCCCCACTCATCGGCCAGCACCGGCATGCCGCCGATGGAGGTCACGGCGTCGGTGATCAGCAGGGCATCTCCCTTGATGGCGCCCAGAGCGGCAATATCCGAAACCACGCCGGTGCTCGTCTCGGCGTGCACACCGGCAATCACGGCCGGGTTGGGGTGGGCGTCAGCCACGCGCTGGGCGTCAATCGGCGTGCCGTAGTCATGTTCAACGCGCACCACCTCGGCGCCCACACGCGAGGCAACTTCGCACATGCGTTCACCGAACAGGCCGTTGATCGCAATGACTGCGACATCACCTGGGTTGATGGTGTTGACAAAAGCTGCCTCCATGCCGGCCGAACCGGTGGCGCTCAAGGGCAGGGTGCGCACGTTCTTCGTTCCCCACAGCGTGCGCAGCCCCTCGCCCACGCGATCCATGCGGGCAATGAATTCGGGGTCGAGGTGGCCGAGCAGCGGCAGGCCAAGGGCGGCGGTGGCTTCCGGGTACGGGTTGCATGGACCCGGACCAAAAAGGTGGCGCTGAAGAACGGTCTTGCTCATGACGGCTCGCTTTCATCTCATAGGGGTATCCCAACTGCGCTTCAGCTTATCCCGCCTCCAACTGCATGGCGAAAGGGCCGAGCTGAATGACATCATCTCCAGCTCCGTTCCGTGCTTCCGCCGAGTTTGCCCAGCTGGCAGGCAGGCCTGGCCGTGGGGACGCACCAGCGGTGCACTTCACCGTGCCAGTTCGACGCCCCTGGTGGAACAAGGCAGCACTCCTGGCTCATGGATTGCGGCGGCAGCCCAAACGGTGGCCCGGATTCATCTGGGTTTCTACAGGGCTATCCGACGTCCTAAGTTGGATCAATTCGCAGATGTAACAACTGTTACTCTAGAAATCGTGACTGAATCCATCAAATGGCTGGTACTGCTGGTGCAGGTGCCCGCCGAACCATCCCGGCATCGCGTGGCAGTCTGGCGCCAGTTGCGCAAAACCGGTGCGGCACCGATCCAGTCCGGCTCCTGGGTCATCCCCGACGCGCCAGCCTTCACCGACGGCATCGAGCGAGCCAAGGGGCTGTGCCGGAACGCCGGCGGAAGTTTCACCATCCTGCACGCCTCGCCTGACGATGCCCAGTCCGCCCACGCCCTGGACAGTGCCTTCCGCGCGGCACGCGTTGATGAATGGAATGAATTCCTGGGCGACTGCAATAAATTCATGCAGGAAATCGCCAAGGAAATATCCATCGAGAAATTCACCTACGCCGAGCTGGAAGAAGAAGACCAGAGCTTGGAACGGCTGCGCCGATGGTACCGGGAACTGAAGAAACGCGATGTGCTCTGGCTGGAAGAAGCCGTCCAGGCCGATGAAGCGCTGCGCGCTGGATCGCTCGCGTTGGAAGAGTACGCCCGTCTGGTCTATGCAGCCGAGAACGAAATCTGATGGCCACGAATACACTGGGAAATTCCAGAATCGCGCCGCTGTACGCCGCGGGGTTCACCACCGCTTTTGGAGCCCACAGCATCGCGGCCGGCCTCGGCTCCGAATTTGAATCGCTGGGCAGCAGCCTGCTCGCCTTGGGCATCCTGCTGGCACTCTACGATGTCGCCGAGGTCATCCTCAAGCCGGTCTTCGGCTCCTGGAGCGACCGCATCGGTGCCAAGCCGATCATTCTTGGCGGTCTCGCCGCGTTCACCCTGTTCTCGTTCCTCGGGGTTTTTGCGCATGATCCTCTGGCTTTGGGGCTGGTTCGGCTGGGCCAAGGAGCCTCGGCTTCGGCCTTCTCGCCGGCAGCTTCCGCCGCCGTGGCCAGGTTCTCCGGCAACAGCACTGGACGCTATTTCGGCCGCTACGGTGCGTGGAAAACCCTTGGCTATGTCTGCGGTCCACTGCTCGGGGCGGTGTTGATCTGGTGGGGAGGATTCCCGGCCTTGTTCATGTGCATGACCGCGATTTCGCTGGCAACCGCAGTCTGGGTCGGCGTGGGCATGCCGAAGCTGCCTGTGCTTCCCAAGGTCCGCTACACCCTCAAGGACCTGGCACGCCAAACCGTGGAGCCGGGATTCATGGTGCCCACGATGGTTCTGGCCGCATCGACCGGAGCGCTGGGGACCGCCGTGGGATTCCTTCCGTTGATGGGCACGAACGTGGGGTTGAACAGCGTACAGAGCATGGGCGTGGTTTCCCTGCTGGCGATCAGCTCGGCATTGATCCAGCCTTGGGTGGGCAAGCCGAAAGACCAGTCGCGCCTGTCTTCTCTCGCTGGCATGGTGTCGGGGCTTGTGCTGATCGCCGCCGGGCTTGCCTGCGCAGCCCTCTGGCCTGCTTTCCTCTCCCTGCTGGCCTGCGCCGTGCTGTCCGGGGCAGGAATCGGAATCACCACGCCACTTGGCTTTGCCCATTTGGCAGCTTCGACCCGACACGACCGCATGGGAAGAACCATGGGTTCCGCGGAGCTGGGGAGGGAGCTGGGCGATACCGGCGGCCCCCTCCTGGTCGGTGCCATCGCTGCCGCCATCAGCCTGTCGGCCGGATTATGGACGCTGGCTTCGGCAGTTCTGGCCGTAGCGCTCCTGGCCCTCTGGCTGCTCCGAGCCCCTAAAGCGCTGTGAACCGTGGCACTTGCTGGCAACGGGCTGCAATGGCTTGCGGCTTCGCATTGAATGTACAAGGGTGGGAGGACGAGTCTGAAAGGAGAATGCCGTGAAGAAAATCCTCATGGTCCTGACCAGTGTTTCAGAGATGGGCGAAAGCAAGGAACCCACCGGATACAACGTCGCAGAAGCCTCGCATCCTTGGAAGGTGTTTCGTGATTCCGGGCATTTTGTCGACTTCGCCTCTATCAAGGGCGGCCAGCCGCCGCGTGACACCGTGGATCAGGACGATCCGATCCAGGTCCAGTTCACCACGGATGAAACGACCCGTGCCGGCTTATACAACACAGCCAGGGTCGGAGTAATTGATCCCGAACAATATGATGCCGTGTACCTGGTTGGCGGCCACGGAACGATGTGGGATTTCCCGAACAACGAAGGCCTGCAAAAGCTGGTCGGCGCAATTTACAACAAGGGCGGGGTGGTCGGCGCGGTCTGCCACGGTCCGGCCGGGTTGCTTGATGTCGAATTGCATCACGGCCTGAAACTGCTCAGCGGCAAGGATGTAGCGGCATTCACCAACGACGAGGAAGTCGCGGTGGGCAAGGACAAGATCATCCCGTTTTTCCTCGCCGACAAATTGGCAGAGCAAGGTGCCAACCACATTCCGGCAGAAAATTTCGCGGAGAACGTCCAGGTCTCCGAACGCCTGGTAACCGGGCAGAACCCGGCCTCTGCAGCGGGCGTTGCCAAGGAAATGGAAAAGCTGCTGGCCGAGGCGATCCACCAGGAAAAGGCAGCAGAGGCGCGGGCTGCTGCTGAAGCCGAAGATTCCGAATAAAGAAGATCCCGGTTCCTTCAGAAGGAACCGGGATCAACTTGAACTGCTGGGGACTACTTGCGCAGGCCCAGACGCTCGATCAGCGAACGGTAACGCTCGATGTCGGTGTTCTTCAGGTAGCCGAGCATGCGACGACGACGACCAACCAGGGCCATCAGGCCACGGCGGGTGTGGTGGTCATGCTTGTGCATCTTCAGGTGCTCGGTCAGGTCCGAAATACGGCGGGACATGACGGCAATCTGAACCTCAGGCGAACCGGTGTCACCCTCGTGGGTAGCGTAAGCCTTGATGATTTCGTTCTTGATAGTGGCATCCAATGCCATAACAAACTCCTAGAGTTGGACCGCGTTCATAAGTCGGTGCAAACGCCGAAGCGTTCACGGTGGATACTCGCAACCGCGGACTGCAGCGAGAACCATCGTCAATCATATCACCGACGGGTGCGCCGGCGGGACCTCCAGGCATGGGTGAGATAGGGCACCTGCACCTTCTCGGACCGCTGATATCCAAGGTGCTCGGTCCAGTACCATTCGAGATTTGCTTCGACCTTGGCTCTAGTTGTTCCTGTCGCCTTGCGGTAATAGCTGCGCGATTTGGTCAGTTCGATGATCTCCTGGAAATCCAAGGGCATCGACCAATGCCATATGCCGTGCTCCGGCTTGCCGAATTCCGGCCCCAAGGGAGGTTCGAGCTCCGGGCGGTGGACATCACCGGCATGCATGATCCGGGCCAACCGGTGAACCCACGGAATGGACACATCAAGCTGGTTCCACAAGAGCGTTAGCCAGCCATGGCCATGCAACAGCCTGGCAGCTTCCGCGCTGGCTTTGGGATGATCGACCCAGTGCCAAGCCTGGGCATAGGTGACCAAGTCAAAATGGTTTTCAGCCAGTCCCGTGTCCTCCCCGGAGGCACAGTGCGTAGCTACGTCCGGCAGGCGCTTGGCCAGGACCGAAAGCATGTCCCGGGAAGGATCAACGGCGGTGGTCTCCACGCCGCGGGCCACAAGCTGTTCGGTAAAAATTCCCGAACCGCACCCGATATCTACCGCAGTGGCAGGATGATGCTGCAGCGCAAAATCCAGTGCGGCCCCAGGATAGGACGGACGGATCTTGTCATAGCTTTCGGCATCCGACTGGAATGCCGAGGCCAACTCATCACGCCGCTGAGCGCTCACCACGAAGGCCCGCTGCGGCAGGGAAGGAATTTCTGCCATGGCTTCTAATGGCGTTCGGAAGCCAAGACTGTCCGAGCCTGGTCGACGTCTTCGGTCATTTGCTCGATCAGTGCTTCGATGCCGCGGTAGGCAACCATGGGGCGCAGGTGTGCAATGAATTCCACCACGATCTGCTGGCCGTACAGGTCGAAATCTTCCACGCCCTCTTCAGGGCGGTCGATCACGTGGGCCTCGACAACTCTCGACACCCCGTCAAAGGTGGGGTTCGAGCCCACGGAAATTGCCGCAGGCCACCGAACATCAGCCTCGTCGATGACCCAGCCGGCGTAAACCCCGTCAGCCGGGATGATGCCGGTGGCCTCAGGATCCAGGTTTGCGGTCGGGAATCCCAATTCGCGCCCTCGGGCGTGGCCATGGACCACCTCGCCGCGCATCCGGTGCGGCCTGCCAAGAATCCCGGCGGCGGCTTCGACGTTGCCGGCGGCAAGTTCTTCACGGACCCAGGTCGATGAGAGGCGGCGCTTGTCCCCCACGTCTTCAACGCCAATCACGTCAAAATCATATTTCTTGCCCAGCTCTTGCATGTAGCCGAAGTCGCCGGAATTGTTCTTGCCAAAGCGCACATCGTGGCCAACCACTACGGCCACCGCATGCAGTTTCTCCACGATGATGGAGCGGACAAATTCTTCGGCGCTTTGCTCAGCAAAATCCAGCGTGTAGTGGATCATCACGGTGGCGTCCAATCCAACGCCCGCCAGGGTATCAATCCGGTCGGCTATGCCCATGATCAGTTCCGGGGCATTATCCGGACGGTGGACCAATGCAGGATGCGGGTCGAAAGTAATGGCCACCGATAGGGCAGAGCGCGCTTTTGCCTGCGTCACCGCGGCATCCAGGACTTCGCAGTGCCCCAAATGAACACCATCAAAGTTGCCAATGGTCACGACAGTGGGAGCCATATCCGCGGGGACGGCGTCCAAGCCCTTCCAATAGTGCACTTTGCTCCTTTAGAAACTCTTCTGTGGCAGGAGGGAAACCCGCCGAGGCAATTCTTACACGTCTTTAGGCGCGACGCTCACTGCGGTTACGGTAAAGCCACCACAAGCCGACAATCGGAAGTACCAGCGGAATGTACCCGTAGCCTTCCCCGAATCCGCTCCACACCGAGGGGTGGGCAAAGATTTCCGGATGCGTGAGCGACAAAATACCCACGACGATCACGCCGGCAAGCTCGATGCTCACTGCCCACAAGGACAGCAGCCAGGCCTTCGGCTTGGCAGAAGACAAGGAGAAGGTCGCCAAAATGTAGATCAATCCCGAAATCAAGGACAGCGTATACGCCACGGGAGCTTCATCGAATTTGCTCGCGATCTGATACACGCCGCGGACCGTGGCGGCCAGGGCCAAGATGCCATACACGGCAATGATGACCCGTCCCAGACCGGTGGACCGGCTTGGCTTGGGTGCTTTGCCTCCCGAGCGCGCTTCTGCGGCTTGAAGGATGCGCGAGTTGCGTGGCTTGTCGCCCATGGCTGTAACTCCTAGTGCCAGATCTGTTCCATGCGGAACAGCATGATGAAAGTGACCAGTGCCGAAGCGCCAAGAACCGCATTGGACCAGCGGCTCTTTTCGCTGATTGCCCAGAAGAACGCTACCGGTGGCATGACCAATGCAGTGACCAGATATCCCCAGAATTCCCACGGGTCGCCCTGCACCGCATTGCCGGCCCCTTGCCTGATCGCCGCGGCAATGCCGTAGACCACCAGAAAAACCTCGGTGCAGGCGGCACCGATCAGTGCCCAATCATCGGGATGCTTCCGGATCGCTGTAGCGACCACGGCCACCACAAGGGCCAGCGCGCAGATCACTGCGCCAGCAATAAAAAATCCGTTCAAGGCAAACAACGGCTCGTCCTTTCGGGATTACTTCGCGGTGAATACGAGGGCAGTGCGAGCTTTGTCGCCCTTGTCCTCCAGCAAAGCCACCAGTACACCGTTGGGCGCGAACGCCGCGACGGTCTGCCCCGGCTCGATATCCATGTCCAGGTGCGAGGCCGGGATGGTTCGGCCAAATGACAGCTCGATTGCTTCATCCACGCTGACCGTCCGGTTCGGGAACAAGGCAGCGGCGGCCTTTTCGATAGGCAGCATGGCAAATTCCTCTGCCAGCTTTTCGAGCGTACGGGTGAGCTCGATCTTGTATGGGCCCACCTCGGTCCGGCGCAGAGCAGTCAGGTGGCCGCCCACGTCCAGGGCTTCGCCCAGGTCGCGTGCCAGAGCACGAATGTAGGTGCCGGATGAGCATGAAACAGTGACGTCCACGTCGAGAATCTTGCCGCCGTTCTCGCGGCGGATTTCGTGGATGTCGAAGCGCGAGATGGTGACCGGGCGGGACTTGAGCTCGACCTGCTCGCCGGCGCGCACCCGCGCATAGGAGCGCTTGCCGTCCACCTTGATGGCCGAGACCTGGCTTGGAACCTGCTCGATTTCACCGCGCAGCTTGGCCACTTCGCGTTCAATGTCTTCGTCCGAGACGGCCGCGGCAATGCGCTCGGAAATGATCTCGCCTTCGGCATCGTCGGTGACGGTGTTCTGGCCCAGACGGATTGTGGCGGTGTACGTCTTGTCGTGGCCGACAATGTAGGTCAGCAGCCGGGTCGCCTTGTTGACGCCGATCACCAGAACGCCTGTGGCCATCGGATCCAGGGTCCCAGCGTGGCCCACCTTGCGGGTGCCAGCAAGCCGCCGGATGCGTCCTACCACATCGTGGGAGGTCATTCCCTGATCTTTGTCGACTAATACGAGGCCCGAGGCCTGCTCTTCAGTGTTCTGCCCGGCTTTACTCACGCTTTCCAGTATATGGCTTCGGCCGGAAATTAGCCTGCCACTGGTTGCAAGCGTGGCCGATCCCACGTGCCGTTCGCTGCCATGGCACCTGAGGCGCCAGGCCTGCGCCCAGGCGACGGAAACTCATCGCAGTTGCGGTCTTCCCCTCTGGCACTGCGCGGTTCAGGGGACACTTTTTATAAGTAGTTCCAGGAGATTCCAATCCGCTTGGGCCTGTGCCCCGAATGCTTCATGAGAACCCGCTCCGCTCGGACGGGAGAAGGACCGACGACGACTGTCGCGGCGAAGCAAGGAGAACATCATGAAGCGCACATACAGCAAGGTCGCTGGGGCTTTCGGGATCATCGCGGCCGCCGCCATGGGACTCAGCGCCTGCTCCACCGGTTCGGAAACCATGGAATCGCCAATGGCATCCACCTCGGAATCCAGCTCCCCGATGGCCAGCGAATCAGCCATGGATCTAGCCGGCAATCTCGTTGGATCCGGCTGCGCCGCCTACGCCGAAGCCGTCCCGACAGGTGATGGTTCGGTCGCCGGAATGGCACAGGACCCTGTGGCCGTAGCAGCATCGAACAACCCGCTGCTGACTACCTTGACCGCAGCCGTCTCCGGCAAGCTCAACCCGGATGTGGACCTGGTGGACACCCTCAACGGTGGCGAATTCACGGTTTTCGCACCGGTTGATGATGCGTTCGCCGCGATCCCCAAGGATGATCTTGCTGCCGTCGCCAAGGATGCCGACACCCTGACCAGCATCTTGACCTACCATGTGGTCCCCGGCCAAATTGCTCCAGAGGATCTTTCCGGAAAGCTCACCACTGTCCAGGGCGGGGATGTTGAGGTCACCGGCAGCGGTGATGATCTCGAAGTCAACGGTGCATCGGTGATCTGCGGCGGAGTGCAGACTGCCAACGCGACCGTGTACCTGGTGGACACGGTCCTGATGCCTCCGGTAAAGAAGTAGCTTCCACACCCGGAAGGCCGCGGGCAACCGTCAACGATGATACTTGGTGTGTGCTCCAGGCATCACCGTTGACGGTGAAGCGGGTTCTTCGTGCCTTGGCCATTGCAATACGCAAAACGCCACGCCACAGGAGACAAGCAGAATGACACAGATGCGTGAGACCCTTAGATTCATGAGTTCAAATAGGCTCGATGCGAAGGAAGACGACACTGTGCAGACACCAGACGCCCTGATGCAACAGGTCGCGCTGGGGCAAGAAGCCGCCTTCGAGTTGCTCTACGATGCCATGGCATCCCGGGTTTTCGGACTGGTTTTGCGGGTGCTCAGGGACAACGCGCAGAGCGAAGAGGTCACCCAGGAAGTTTTCGTCGAAGCTTGGCAACACGCACGGCGCTTTGATCCCGTGCGCGGCAGCGCTGCTTCCTGGCTTTTGACCATTGCCCATCGCCGGGCGGTGGATCGGGTCCGATCGAGCCAAGCGAGCCAGGATCGGGACTTGCGCATTGGAATCAAGGAATTCCAGGACAGCTACGACGATGTCGAAGAAAACGCCATCCTGCACGATGAGTCCCTCCGCGCAGTCCAGGCGCTGCAACGTCTCAACCAGGCCCAACGCGAGGCCATACACCTTGCATACTTTGGCGGGTACACGCACACGGAAGTCGCAGAACTGCTGAAGATCCCGGTGGGAACAGCTAAAACGCGAATACGCGATGGAATGAACAAACTTCGAGAACTGATGGGAGTAGCGTGATGGATAAGCATGAGAATGAGCTGGCCAACAGCTTCGCCCTGGACGCTCTGGGAGACAAGGAGCGCGAGGAGCTCCTGCATGGCCAAGAGCCTTCCCCGCAAGCACGCGGGGAACTGGACGCCCTGCAGGAAACCGCCGGGCTGCTCGGCCTGGCGGCCGCGCCCGTCGCTCCCCCGGCACGGCTCAAGAACAGCGTCATGGACGCCATTCGCCAAACCAAGCAGCTGGAACCGGTGGAAGATATTTCCTCCGTCGAGGACAGCGCGCCAGCAGCGGATGCCCCTCCGGCGGCTGAACAGGAATCCGGGCCCTCTGTTCCACCGGGCACGGTTGAACATGGCGGGGGCCGCGGAACTCAACGGTTCTTCGCCCTGGCCGCCGGCGTCCTGCTGTTGGCTGCGGTAGCCCTGGGCGGCTTGGCCATCAACCAGAATTCCGAGCAGCGCGAACTGGAAAGCCAGATGGCAGCCATGGCTGCCCATCAAGAAGAGCTGGCCAGGATCATCAGCGCCCCCGACACCCAGTCCAAGACGCAGACCCTGGAAGACGGTGCCCGGATCACCCTTTCCTATTCGGCGGGTGAAGGGCTCATGGCGGTGTCGACCTCCGGGATGCCGAGCCTGCCCAGCGACAAGGGGTACGAGCTGTGGCTGATTTCTTCTGACGGAGCGGTTTCGGCAGGAATGCTTGACGGCAGCAATGCCAACGGCATGATGCTGGTTTCCGACCCCATGAAGGGAATGACCCATTTCGGGATCTCTGTGGAGCCAGCGACGGGCTCGCCGGCCCCGACCACGGAGCCGATCATGGTCCAGTCGCTGTGATCCATCCTGAATTCTTGTAGCCGAATCCAATCCATTTCATTGGCTGTTCCGAAAACACTGTGAGTGGTTGTTCCCCTGCACACCGCAGGGGAACATGGATCGCAACGCATGAGGTGAGTAGCAGTGGGTATTCCGAAGAAGGCCAGCAGCAAGGTCCTTGTTTTTCACGCAATTGCCGGGTTCTGTTCGGCAGCAGTCATGTTTGCCGTTGCACAGTTTGCCTCGGCGTTCCTCAGCAGCGCTTCCTCGCCGTTCTTCGCGCTGGGCTCGGCCATCATCGATTTGACTCCGCCATGGCTCAAGGACTTCGCCATCGCGACCTTCGGCACTAATGACAAGCTCGCATTGTTCGTCTCCATCGGCATTGTGGCAACACTGCTGGCTGCCCTGATCGGAGTGCTGGCCAAACGGAGTTTTGCCTGGGCCTGCACCGTCATCGTGGCCCTCGCCGTCGTGTTGGGCAGCGCTGTGGCAGCTCGTGCGTCAACCGGCGCCCTCGATATAGTTCCGACAGTGCTCGGTGCCATTGCCGGCATCGGGATTCTGCGTTGGCTCACCAATCTGGCCGGCGCTGCGGCCCCGGGAGCGCCAGCGGGTGCAAGCTCCAAGAATGCCCCTGTCGCTGGCACCAGCCGCAGGAACTTCCTGCTGGGCTCGGCAGCATCGCTTGCTGTTGCGGCCCTGGCCACCGGCGTTTCCACGTCGTTGTCGGCAACCCGCAACATGGCTGCCGCTGCCCGCAAGGCGCTGCGGCTGCCAGCGGCCCGAACCAAGGTCAAGGATCTGCCCCAAGGCGTCCAGATTGACGAGCCTGGCATGCCGCGCTTCATCACTCCCAACCCGGATTTCTACCGGATCGACACCGCGCTGTCGGTACCCCAGATTGATCCATCCCAGTGGTCCCTGCGCATCCACGGCATGGTGGAGAACGAATTCACGCTGAACTTCGACGAGCTGATGGGCGAAGAACTCGTGGAAACCTATCTCACGTTGACCTGCGTTTCCAACCCGGTGGGCGGCGACTTGATCGGCAATGCCAAGTGGCTGGGCTATCCGCTGCGCAAGCTCTTGGAACGGGCAGCTCCGCAAGCCGGAGCCGATATGGTCCTGTCCACCTCCCATGACGGATTCAGCGCGTCCACGCCCCTGGAAGTCCTGACCGATGACCGGATGGCCCTGCTGGCTGTGGGCATGAACGGCGAGCCATTGCCGTTCGAGCACGGCTTCCCGGTGCGCATGGTGGTTCCCGGACTTTATGGCTACGTCTCGGCCACCAAATGGGTGGTCGATTTGGAAGTGACGAGGTTCCAGGACAAAACCGCCTACTGGACCACGCGCGGATGGTCAGAACGCGGCCCCATCAAGATGTCCTCGCGAATCGATACCCCGCGGTCCTTTGCCAAGGTCCCTTCGGGAGAGGTCGTGCTTGGCGGAACGGCTTGGGCCCAGACCCGGGGCATTTCGCGGGTGCAGGTGCAGATCGATGATGGCCCGTGGGAAGATGCGCAACTGGCTGAAGAGGCCACCTTGGATACCTGGCGGCAGTGGCGCCATGTCTGGTCCGGGGCACGCCCTGGAATGCACACTGGCCGGGTGCGGGCCTACGACGCATCCGGAGAATTGCAGACCAGTGACAGGGCCAATCCGGTACCTAATGGTGCCAGCGGCTGGCATCAGGTGCAGTTCTCGGTGGAATGACCTCGTCGATGTTCAGCGTCGTTCCGCCGGCGCCAGCGGCCTGCGGTCTTCGCTAGGTTTCGGACGGACGACGAGCGAGCCACTTTTCGCGGTCCACGGCAACGCCTGGTCCTTGCAGCAGCTCCCAGCGCGGTGCCCGTCCGGCCCGCAGCATGACCAGTTCGGCGATGGGGCCGGAGATCTCATCGCCGCTGCCCTGGCTGTAATCAGCGTCAGTTGCCACCATGCGCAGGGATTTGAGCATGGGGCGGCTTCCGAGCAGAAGTCCCGTGTGCGCCAACCGGCGTGCGACCTCCACCGCGGCGTCCAGCGGCATGTCGTGCTCAATGGACAAGGGGCGAACGATGTCCTGGAAATGCACCAAGGAATCGGTCAGGGTTTCGCGCATGCTCACCACGGCCGGTCCGCGAGGCACCGTTGCAAAGCGATCGAATTGGCTGAGTATGGATGCAGCCCCGGCCCGTCCACGCCGCTGCCCGTCATGCAGCGTCGTCCCGTTGTAGCCGTAGCGCAGCATTTGCGGCATCAGCTTCAGGATGGCGACGGGGCCCAGCTGCGGAGCACTGATCATGTGTGCGGCCACGTCTTGCACCGTCCACCCGACACAAAGTGATGGCGTTGCCCATTGCCCGGGATCCAGCCTGCGCAGAATTCCTGCAAGCTGCAGCCGCTGCTCAATGACGGTTTCCCAGATCTGCCCCTTGTTCATCACCCACGCACCTTCCAAAGTAGTCAGTGACTCTGACTAAATAGTCAGCTATTCTGACTACTATGTCAATGGAATCGCCCCAGGAAATATCGGTTGGAACGCTTCTGTTCATTGCGCAACGGGCCTTCGAAGAAGAAATCGCCGCCGAGCTGCATGAACAAGGATTCCAATTCACTATGGCGCAGGGCCGGCTAGCCGCGCGCATTGCCCAACAGGGCAGCCGGCTGACCGACCTGGCAGACGCCGCTGGAATCACCAAGCAAAGCGCGGCCTACCTGCTCAAGGAGCTGAAAAGCTCTGGCCTGGTGCAGAGCCAGCCAGACCCCCAGGATGCGCGCGCCCAACGAGTGCTGCTGACCGATCGGGGCCATGCCGCCCAGCAGGCCGCACGCGGTATTGAACGAGGCATCGAGCACCGCTGGTCGCAGCTGATCGGCGCCGCCGACTTCGCGCACTTGAAGAGAATCCTGGAAAGCTTGCGCCCGCACCTGGATAAGCATCAGCCAGGAGCAGACTAGGATTCCACGTGCTGCAGGATTTCTGCGCTGGCCGGCCACTTCCCCTGCACCCGGGATCAACGGCCCTTTGCCTGCCCGGTGCCCTTGATGCTCCCGAGGCTCGCGCGCGAACCGGAGAGCATTTCGCCCCAGCGCCTTGGCCACGTGGACCAGGTCGCCGCGGGACCACCACTTCGCATTGCGGGCTATTGGCTGCGCAGCGCCTTGATGACCTTCTCGACCCGGCGCGTCCTGGTGTCCTCGCCGCGGGCTGCCACGATGGGATCCACGTGGCCTCGCTGCTTGCTGTAGGACAGCTTGTTCCAGGCTTCAAGGAGCTCTGGCTCCGCGGAGAGCAGCACGGCCAGCGGTTCAGGTACTTCGACGGTCCGTGGCTCTTCGTCCAGTTCGAGGTTGACCGTGACTTCGTCGCCCGCGCCCTTGCCCGTGGCCGCCCTGGTTTCCGCGTTGAAGGAAATAAGGAACTGCCCGTGCATGGAAGAAATGCTGTTCCGGTAGGTGTAGTCCCCGTCAATGCATACGACGACCGGGACGCGTTTGCCACGGCCGAATCCGAGCACGATGTCATCGGGAACGACGATGCCCACGTTGTTCCCGCCAGTTGCGCTGAGCGTTGTAGTGAATTCTGGCATGTGCGGCACCTTTGGTCGGATCCGGCGGTTTCTGACCACGCTATCCCACGGCCTGCCCGGCGACCAGCCCCTTGCCGGAATTCCGGCTTCGCTATGAGGGGAACCGGGCTTAAAGCACAACGCCCCGGCCAGCACGCGAAGCGTGTTGTCCGGGGCGCTGGCTCGGGAAGGGTCCAGCCCAGAAGCCCTTAGGCTTCTTCGGCGTCTTCGCCCTTCTTGTACGGGTCCTGGTCACCGGCGAAGTCCTTGCCTTCGCGCAGCGCCGCAACCTCGGCGTCCTTTTCGCGGGCCTTGGCCAGCAGCTCCTCCAGGTGCGAGGCACCCTCGGGGATTTCGTCAGCAACGAAAGCCAGCGTCGGGGTCAGGCGAATGGTCAGATTGCGGCCCAATTCCTTGCGCAGTGCACCGCCACGCTTCTCGAGCATGGCAGCGACGTCTTTCTTCATCTCGTCATCGCCGAAGACGGTGTAGTACACCGTGGCGTGCTGCAGGTCGTTGGTGACGCGGGCGTCGGTCACGGTGACATTGTCGATGCGCTCGTCCTTGATGACATTGCGCAGCGACTGGGCCATGAGGACCTGCACGCGCTTGGCCAGGCGTGCGGCGCGGGCTGAATCAGCCATGGTTTTCTCCTAATGGTTCAAAACTCGTGGGCGCTTGACCAAAGCCTATCGGTCAAACGCCCACGAATCAGTGAGTCACACTGCTAATTGCTGATGGGCAATTAGTCGCGTGGCTTTTCGCGCATCTCGAAGGTCTCGATGATGTCGCCTTCCTTGATGTCGTTGAACGACCCCAGGCCGATACCGCATTCGAAGCCCTCGCGGACCTCGGTGACATCGTCCTTTTCGCGGCGCAGCGAGTCAATCGACAGGTTGTCGCCCACGACGTTGCCGTCGCGTACCAGGCGCGCCTTGGAATTGCGCTTGATGCTGCCCGAGCGGATGATCGAACCGGCAATGTTGCCGAACTTCGAGGAACGGAAGACCATGCGGATCTCGGCGGTACCGAGGGCCACTTCTTCGTATTCCGGCTTGAGCATGCCCTTGAGCGCAGCTTCGATGTCGTCGATTGCGGAGTAGATGACCGAGTAGAAGCGCATATCCACGCCTTCTTTGTCAGCCAGTTCAGACACGCGCTCGGCTGGACGGACGTTGAAGCCAATGATGATGGCGTTGTCCACGGTAGCCAGGTTGACGTCGTTCTGGGTGATAGCACCCACGCCGCGGTGGATCACGCGCAGCTGAACGTCGTCGCCGACCTCGATCTTCATCAGCGAGTCTTCCAGTGCTTCAACAGCACCCGAAGCGTCACCCTTCAGGATCAGGTTCAGGGTATCGATCTTGCCGTCTGCAACGGCCTTGTCGAAGTCTTCCAGCGTGATGCGCTTGCGGCGCTTGGCCAGCATGGCGTTGCGCTCTGCGGTTTCGCGCTTGTCAGCGATCTGACGGGCGGTGCGCTCGTCTTCGGTGATCAGGAAGCCGTCGCCGGCGCGAGGCACCGAGGACATGCCCAGGACCTGAACCGGGCGCGAAGGCAGTGCCACGTCCAGGTTCTCGCCGTTTTCGTTGAACATTGCACGCACGCGGCCGTGGGCGGTGCCCACCACCATGGTGTCGCCAACGCACAGGGTACCGGACTGAACCAGAACGGTAACCACCGAACCGCGGCCCTTGTCCAGGTTCGCTTCAATGGCTACACCACGAGCGGACTTGTCCGGGTTGGCCTTCAGTTCCAGCACGTCGGAAGTCAGCAGGACGGCGTCGAGCAGATCGTCGATACCCTGCTTCTGCAGTGCCGAAACCTTCACGAACATGGTGTCGCCACCGTATTCCTCGGGAACCAGGCCGTACTCGGTCAGCTGGCCCATGACCTTGTCAGGGTTGGCGCCTTCCTTGTCGACCTTGTTCACTGCGACGATGATCGGCACGCCAGCAGCCTGTGCGTGGTTCAGCGCTTCCACGGTCTGCGGCATAACGCCGTCGTCCGCTGCAACAACCAGCACGGCCACGTCGGTGACCTCGGCACCACGGGCACGCATGGCGGTGAACGCCTCGTGGCCCGGGGTATCGATGAAGGTCATCGCGCGCTCGCGGCCCTCATGGGTGTGGTTGATCTGGTAGGCACCGATGTGCTGGGTGATGCCGCCATGCTCGCCCTCGATAACGTTCGACTTGCGGATAGCATCCAGCAGTCGGGTCTTACCGTGGTCGACGTGGCCCATGATGGTGATGACTGGGGCGCGCTCTTCGAGCACGTCTTCGCCTTCAGCCTCAAGTTCGGCTTCCAGGTCCAGGCCGAAGCCTTCGAGCAGTTCCTTGTCCTCGTCCTCCGGGGAAACAACCAGAACCTTGTAGCCCAGCTCTTCGCCGAGCACTTCGAAGGTTGCCTCGTCCAGGGACTGGGTGGCCGTAGCCATTTCGCCGAGGTGGAACAGCACGGTGACCAATGCTGCCGGGTTGGCGCCGATCTTGTCAGCGAAGTCGGTGATCGAAGCACCACGGCGCAGACGGATCTCGGTGTCGCCGGTACCGCGAGGTACGTTCACACCGCCCAAGCTTGGAACACTCATCTGCTCCAATTCCTGGCGCTTTGCACGCTTGGACTTGCGCTGCTTGCCGCGGCCGGCGCCTCCCTTGCCGAAAGCACCGCCAACGCCACCGCGACCACGTGGTGCACCTGGGCGGAAGCCGCCACCGGTACCGCCGCCGCCGTTGCCGCCGCCGCCACCTGGGCGACCGCGTCCGCCGCCACCGGCACCTGGACGTCCGCCACCGGCTGGTGCTGGACGATCAGTGCGGTTAGGCATCATGCGAGGGGTAGCAGTGGTTCCAGCGCCAGCGCCTGCGCCTGGACGTGGACCGCCGGCACCTGCACCAGCTGGGCGTGGACCACCCTGGCCGGCTGGGCGTGGGCCACCCTGGCCTGCTGGACGCGGGCTGCGCTGGCCGTCGCGTGCTGGACGTGGACCGCCCTGGGCATCGCGTGGTGGACGCGGACCGCCCTGGCCCTGTCCTGCTGGACGCGGGCCGCGCTGGCCGTCACGCGGTGGACGCGGGCCGCCCTGGCCGCCTTCGCCGCGCATTCCCTGCTGGGAGGAGAACGGGTTGTTGCCTGGACGTGGGCCGCCTGGGCGCGGTGCGCCCGGTCGTGGTGCGCGGTTGCCATCGCGGTTCTGGCCACGACGTTCACCGGAGTCAGTCGAACGCATGCCCTGCTGGGATGAGAACGGGTTGTTGCCTGGACGTGGTGCCCCTGGCTTTGGTGCTGGCTTGCTGCCTGGCTTTGGTGCTGCGCCGGGCAGTGGTGCACCCGGGGTGGCCTTCGCTGCCGGTGCCGCAGGGGCGGCCGGCTGGGACGGTGCCGGGGTTGCTGCTGCCGGCTTGGCGGCAGGCTTTGCTGCAGAGCTTGCAGCCGGGGTTGCCGCTGGCTTGGAAGCCGGCTTTGGCGCACTCGGGGTTGCTGGCTTTGCTGCTGCCGGCTTGGCAGCTGCCGCATTGTTGGAACCTGGGAAGGCGTCGCGCAGCTTGCGCGCTACTGGAGGTTCAACGGTCGAGGATGCCGAGCGAACGAATTCGCCCATGTCCTGCAATTTGGTTAGTGCTTCTTTTGAAGTGATTCCGAGCTCTTTGGCGAGCTCGTGAACGCGGGGTTTAGCCACATCTCTCCTGTATTGATGTGATCTGCTCAAACCCCAGCTTCAAAGAAAAATCTTTAATCAGGAGGTCTGGCAAATCAGCTGTGTAATTCGTGAAATTCTTCCGTCGCACGGTGGATCACGCAGAACTGATAATTCATCGTTGTGCGCTCAACATTGCCGACTCATCGGGTTGCCATCAGATTTCTGACCCGCTTTCATCATGTTTGCCAGATTGCTGGCGTGCTGCCAGCTGATCTTCGTATGCGGCGAATTCCTGCACAACCTGCGAATCGTCCACGGCGGACCGGAAGGTCCTCGCGAACGCTTTTCGCTGTACAGCTTGCCGCACACACTTTTCTGTACCGTGGGTCCAGGTTCCTCGCCCAAAGGCAGAACCCTGCAGGTCCAGGCTCACCACACGCGGTGATGCGCCTTCCTTGAGAACCCAACGGAGCAGCTCGTTTTTACCGGTAACAGTTCGACAGCCAATGCACGTTCGTTGCTGATGCAGCTTCATGCGAGCGCCGTCGCCACCTTCCCTAGTTATGCGAGCCAACTACTAGTCTAGCGCGTTTGGCAGCCATAGCGCGCATGAGTTGTGGCTCACACAGCGCCAGGCTGCCGGTCGCTCGACCAGATTTTCCTGGAACAGCAGCTTTAGAGCTGTGGCTCCTTGCCACCGGAGGCCGCCAGGATGTCAATGCGCCAGCCGGTCAGCTTGGCGGCCAGGCGGGCGTTCTGCCCTTCCTTGCCGATAGCCAGCGACAGCTGGGAGTCGGGAACCACTACGCGGGCACGGCGTTCGGCCTCATCCAGGATCTCCACCGAGACAACCTTGGACGGCGACAGGGCCGCTGCGATGAACTTCGCTGGATCCTCGTTGTAGTCAACGATGTCGATCTTCTCGTCGTTCAGTTCGTTCATCACGGCGCGCACTCGGGTGCCCATTTCGCCAATGCAAGCGCCCTTGGCGTTAACGCCAGGCTTGGTGGCCCGCACGGCGATCTTGGTGCGGTGTCCGGCCTCGCGTGCCAGCGCCTCGACAACAACGGTGCCGTCGGCGATTTCTGGAACTTCCATTTCGAACAGCAGCCGCACCATGCCCGGGTGCGAACGCGACAGCGTCACTGCCGGGCCCTTGTTGCCGCGCTCAGCGGAAACCACGAAGGCACGAAGGCGATTGCCGTGAATGTACTTCTCGCCTGGGGACTGCTCTACCGGTGGCAGCAGCGCCTCAAGGTCGCCGATCTTCACCTGCACCATATGCGCCGAGTAGCCCTGCTGGATCACGCCGGAGATCAAGGTGCCCACGCGTGCGGAGAATTCCCCGACAACCTGTGCATCCTCGGCTTCGCGCAGTCGCTGCATGATGACCTGGCGTGCGGTCGAGGCGGCAATGCGGCCAAAACCGTGTGGAGTGTCATCGAATTCGCCGAGCAGAACACCAGCGTTGTCGCGGTCCTCCACCATGATGGCTACATGGCCGGTGCTGCGCTCAATGTGGGCGCGAGCCCCCGGCATAGCGCCTTCGGTCTTGTTGTAGGCCAGCAGCAACGCCGACTCGATGGTCGGAATCAGGACATCCATGGGGATGTCGCGGTCTTTTTCCAGAATGCGCAGTGCGTTGAGATCAATATCCACGCTTAGCCCTCCAAATCTTCAGAATCAACGGTGTCTAATAGTGCGTCATCGAAGTTCAGTTCTGGATCGACAACAGCTTTACGGATATTTTCAAAAGCATGGAGGGCCGGGTCAAGAACTTTGGACTTCATGCCTTTTTTGGCCGGCTCGCGGTGCTCGGCAACCAGGACATCAGCATCGTTGACTTCAAGCAGGCGTCCGCGCAGCTTGGTTCCATCGCTGAGCGAGATTTTGACCATGCGGTTGATGGCTCGCACCCAGTGGCGATGCGCCGTCAGCGGGCGGGAGAGGCCAGGCGAGCTCACTTCAAGTTCATATGGATCTGCGGATGCGTAGGCAGCATCTTTGTCCAGTGCATTGGAGATGGTGGTGGTTACTTCACCGAGTTCATCGAGATTCACCGAATCGCGGCCGTCGGCCTTGTCGACGATGATCTGAACGATCATCTGCTTGCCGGAAGGGCGCAAAGCGACTTCTTCTAAGAGAAGCCCGTGGGATTCTACTTCCTTGGAAAGCAATGCAGTCAGTCGCTGCGCTTCCTGTTCGGTATCGGCCGGCATTCCGGTCATGGATATCCTCCCACGCTATTCGATGTTGTCCTTTAAGCGTATAGTGCCTTTCGCTCGTTGAGAACTGCCAAACCGTCTCAGGTGAAAGAACTCACGCACTTTTTCTTTCACTGGTGGCGCGCAACACCACTATTGCCTGAAATCACCGGCCGATCATGGCATGATCGAATCGCTATGACTGAAAATTCTCCTCATAATTCCCGCCGCAGGAAGACAACAGCGCACCGCGCACCGGGCTGGATCGCTCCTGCACTGGCTGGAGCAGTGGCGGTTGCCGTGACGTGGGGAATCGGCAGTACCTTGTTCCATGGCGCATTGGTCGATCACGGGCTGCCGGAACAAGTCAAAGATGCATCCGACGACGAACGCACCATGTGGGTTCAAGGCGCCACGTTGGCCGATCTGGCTGCGCGGGCCAACAAGCTGGCCGAACTGGCCCAAGGCCAGGAATCCGAAGCGCTCGCAATTCTGGGAACCTCTTTGTCCCAGGGCGCTGCCCTGCTTGGTGAATTGCAATTCGAAGAAGAGTCTCCCGCGCCGGTTGCGCAAAACTACTCCCCCGAACTGGTTGAAGCCCTGGTGCAGGACGTAGCGAATTTCTCCGCTTCGATGCCCGCTTTTGAGGATCCATCCATGGAACGCAATGAGTTGCTCGCGCAGATCGCGTTCCAAACGAACTTTGACGCGCGCGATGCCCTGGAAGCCCTCGACGAGAAAGACGCTCCCAAGCTCGCCAAGCCCCTGAGCAGTTCAGCAGACGAGGGCAATTCCGATCAGGTCGGCTGCTTGCCTTCCCCGGATTTGCTTGATCCGGCCGGCAAGGCCGGTGAACCGGACGACTTTGAACCGGTCGCCGTTGCCCGCGCATTGGATCGTGGCTACGCATTGGACTTTGTCCTCCAGCTGCACGCGGCACGTGGCACGTCCTCGCAAGTTGACGGAATTGAAGAACAACGCACCGCGCTGGGCAAGCAGCTAAACAGCCTGCGATCGGTGGTCGACCAGAAATGCGGCGATCTGCGCCAGCCAGCCTATGCCCTGCCCGAAAACGGGCTGGAGGACCTGGACAAAGTCGTTGCCAACGCGCAAGAAGACTTTGACCGGGCTCTGGTCACCGCAGCGGGCAACGCCGATGGAGAAGCTGGGAAGCGCATCGCAACACTGGCGTATGAGGTACTCAGCGGCCCCTCAGCTGCCACTTCGGATCAGCGCATCCTGGAATCCGGAACGGGCGTTAACTGACCCTGTGAGCATGCGGGATTCCTTTCACGCTGGCACTGACGTCCGTATTACAAAATAATCACAACGGTATTTTTCTGCTTCATACGTCGAGGAATGAACAGGATTAAATCCGAACAAATTCGACCACCGGCGTAACGGAATATCGAAGGTGAACCACCAAGCCAACCTACGATTTGCCACTCCACCCAGGCCCGCATTCCGCGTCGAATAGGACGGCGCATTGCCGGTTCATGCGAAAAATAAAAATTACGCAAATTATCTCCAGGCATTCACCCCTCGCAATTCATCCAATAAACAGCTATGGTGAAATCAAGTGCCGGAGGTTCGAGATTTGACTCCCCCATTTAACCAGGGAGAAACAGTCCGTATCGAGGCATCAGCATGGGGATCCAGACACTCGTTACAACTTCGTACACAGGAGGATGGATAATGCCAGGTCGATTTGTGCGATCAAAAATTGCGCAACAAGTCAGCGAAATCATCAGTTCGAGGCAAGGCCGCGCCCAGCTCAGCGCTCACGGTTGGGTACAAGGAATGCCTATCGTCATCGCGCAGCAAGACGAACAGCTCAGCGATGTCATGTCCCTCGTCGCCGCGCACCAGCCACCGGTACTGGTTGCCACCACCGATCCAGAGAATGGCGACCTGTGGTTCATGTATGTGTCCATTGGCTGCACTGACCTGCAAGTTGTTGATCCGCTGCCGCAGAACACCAGCATTGGGGAGCTGTACCGCTCGGCATCGCGGTCGAGTTTCTTGACATTCCGCATTGACCAGATGACAGCCAGCTCGGTAGTCCATGCCATTGAGCCACAGCACGTGAGGCACCACGCAGGTTATACGACCGTCGAGGCCTCTACCTCGCCCACCGTCTAGAGCGGGCGCTTTCCCGGCTCACTGTCCGGCAAAAGTCATGTCTGCACCGAGCTTGACGATTAGCGCGCTGACTACGACGACAAATACGATGCGGATAAATGCACTGCCCTTGGAGATGGCCATGCGTGCTCCAAGGTAGCCACCGATCATGTTCATCACGCCCATGGCCACTCCCAGGCCGACCAGCACATGTCCGGTAGGGACGAACAACAGCAAGGCGCCGAGATTCGTGCACAAGTTGACGATTTTGGCCTTTGCAGAGGATTGCAAGAAGTTGTAGCCAAGAACTGTCACCATGGCAATGATCAGGAAAGAGCCGGTGCCCGGGCCAACCATGCCGTCATAGCCACCGATAATCAGGCCGATCAAGATAGCCCTGAGATAGTGCTGGTGCCCGGTGTAGCGAAGGCGGGAAAGCTCTCCGGCTTTTGGCTTAAAAATCGTGAATAGCAGAACCGCAATCAACGCGGCGATAATGATCGGCTTGATTGCTTCAGAAGGCAGCAATGTAGCCAGTGCAGCCCCGCCAAAAGCACCGATCAGTGCTGTCAGCGCCATCGGTATCGCGGTTTTCAAGTCCGGGCTGGTCCGCCGGTAGTAGGTAATGGCACTGGTAGTGGTGCCAAAGATCGACCCCAGTTTATTGGTGGCCAGCGCTTGAACCGGGGTAATTCCGGGAAAAAGAAGCAGCGCGGGCAATTGAATTAGGCCTCCGCCGCCAACTACCGCGTCGATCCATCCCGCCCCCAAGGCTGCCAGTAAAAGCAGGGCCAAGGGCCAGAAGGATACGGGTTCACCGTTGACGGACAGGAATTCCACTATCTCTTGCACCGCGCTACTCCCCTATTCAGTTATTTTCAAGGCGCTCAGGCAGTCAGCTCTTCAACAACATCCTCGACCTTGACGTCGCGGCGTTCGCCGGTGGCTCGGTCCTTGACCTCAACCACGCCATCAGCCAAGCCACGGCCAACAACCACGATGGTTGGAATGCCGATCAGCTCGGCATCCGAGAACTTCACGCCCGCCGAAAGCTTTGGACGGTCGTCAAGGATGACGTCCTGGCCCGAAGCTTCAAGTTCGGCAGCCAGCTTTTCAGCGGCCTCGAGCATCTCTGCCCCCTTGCCGGTGACAACAATGTGCACGTCGGCCGGCGCGATCTGCTTAGGCCAGGCCAGACCGTTCTCATCGTGGTAAGCCTCAGCCAGGGCAGCCACAGCGCGGGTGACACCGATGCCGTAGGAACCCATGGTGACAACCTGCAGCTTGCCGTTCTGGTCCAGCACCTTCAGATCCAGTGCCTTGGCATACTTGCGGCCAAGCTGGAAGATGTGTCCCATTTCGATACCGCGCTCGGTGCGCAGCGGGCCGGAGCCATCCGGTGCCGGATCGCCTTCGAGGACGTTGACCGCTTCGATGGTTCCATCAAAAGCGAAGTCGCGGCTGGCTACCAGGCCAAAGACGTGCTTGCCGTGCTCGTTGGCGCCGGTGATCCAGGTGCTGCCGGAAACCACGCGTGGATCAACCAGGTAGGTGATTCCGCCTTCGGTCTCCTTGCCCAGCAGTTGCTGGTCCAGTCCCAGAGCTGGGCCCAGGTAACCGGTGACGATCTCCGGGTGGCTCTTGAGGTCTTCGGCGGTGGCCTGCTCAACGGAAACCTCGCCGTTGATGCCCAGGGCGACACCGATGGTTGCTTCCAGACGCTTCTCGTCCACCTGGCGGTCGCCTGGCACGCCAAGAACGACCAAGTGGCGGTTGCCCTCTGGATCGATGACAGCCAGCACCACGTTCTTCAGGGTGTCCTTGGCTTCCCATGCACGATCCTGGCGGGGGCGCAGCTCATTGGCGGCCGCAACCAGGGTATCGATGGTCGGGGTGTTAGGCGTCTCGACGACTTCGAAGGCAGGAGCCGCGGTGTAGTCGATGGCGTCCGGCACCACAGTGGTGACAGCTTCAACGTTGGCCGCGTAGCCACCGGGCGAGCGGACAAAGGTGTCCTCGCCGATGGCGGTTGGGTGCAAGAACTCTTCGGACTTCGAACCGCCCATGGCACCTGCCTGGGCGAAAACAGGAACAACTTCCAGGCCAAGGCGCTGGAAAATCTTCAGGTAGGCACCGCGGTGAGCCATGTAGGCCTCGTCCAGTCCGGCATCATCAATGTTGAAGGAGTAGGAGTCCTTCATGATGAATTCGCGGCCGCGCAGCAGGCCCGCGCGCGGGCGAGCTTCGTCGCGGTACTTGTTCTGGATCTGGTAGAGGTATACCGGCAGGTCCTTGTAGGAGTTGTACAGGTCCTTGACCAGAAGGGTGAACATTTCCTCGTGGGTCGGTGCCAAGAGGTAGTCGGCTTCTTTGCGGTCCTTCAGACGGAACAGGCCATCACCGTACTCAGTCCAACGGCCGGTCTGCTCATATGGTTCGCGCGGCAGCAGCGCAGGAAAATGCACTTCCTGGCCGCCGATGGCGTTCATTTCCTCGCGCACAATAGCTTCAACGCGCGCAAGGACTTTCAAACCCAGCGGCAACCAGGTGTAGATGCCCGGGGCCGCACGGCGGATATAACCGGCGCGTACCAACAGCTTGTGGCTGGCGACTTCGGCGTCAACCGGATCTTCACGCAAGGTGCGCAAGAAGGTAGTGGAAAGCTTCAAAACCACTCGGGGGCGTCCTATTCCGTCCGTCGACGACCGAAAAGTATTTTCGGTGTCGACTAGCTATGCAAAATCAATGGGTTTTCGGCCGTATAGTCGACCGATTCCAATGCTACCGCTTCGGGCCACTTCCCAATAAATTCAAGGGCTGCGAGCTAGCTCGTGTTGCGAAAAGCGCCAATAGGAATCAGGACCTGCACGATCCAAAAAACGGTTTTTCCCAGCCAGAAGGCAATCGCGGGCCGCACTACCGCGATTCACGGTTAGGATGGCAGGTCTCGGCGAACGCGTCCACCGACACACAGGGGCAGTGAAGTGGCCAGGAAAGCCGAAAGGCTCCCGCCGGTCCCTTGAGGAAACCGGAGAGAGCCAAACGTATGGGGAGTTCCTACTTAGCTGCCGACTTAACTTCAGCAACAGCCTTGTTCAATTCACCCGTGAGCTTGTCCAGCACTTCTGCCTCAGATGTGTCTCCGCCACCTGAATAAACGACCATCACAGCATTAGCCCCGACCAGGCCCTGCATCTGGTAAGAACCGCCCGGGACCTCGGTACCGTTAACGGTCATGCTGGTCTGGGTGGCAATGGTGGTATCGGCATCAGAGCTGGCGTCAAGGACCTTGGCCGAAGCTGAAATCTCCTGGCCCGACATGGACATCGTGAACTTGTCGCAGCCCTGCAAATCCTTGCTTTCGGCCATGGACTTTGCTTGCTCAAGCTTGGCTGAATCCTCGTAGCCGAGCACCGAGTACGTCGTGGACTCCATGCCCTCGCCGGGGACGATCGCGACAGCCATGTTGGTGCCTTCAAGATCCTGTGTCCCCTGCTGTGCCACGAATTCGGCGCACTTTTCGGGGCTGATGTTCATTTGCTCAATCAATTTCTTCGATTCAGGCAATGACGCCTTAATCGTGTCGCCATCCAGAACCTGCGCCTTGGAGTTATCGCCCACTAGCGACTTGACCACCGCAGAGACCTGTTCAGCGGTCAGCGCCGCGGTTTCAGTCGACTGTTCTTGCGCAGCACCCGAACCGTCGGAGCTACCCGAAGATTCGTTACCCGAGCTGCCGCAACCGCTCAAAGCGAGTGCTGCCGCCATCGGCAGCACCCAGAAAGCTTGCTTCTTCATGGTGTAATCCTCACGTTGATGGTGAAAAGCCATCTCTAGTATTACACAACACGTTCGAAATAAAACCACATACCGGAACTATTGCGCCGCTTTGATTTCATCAAACGCTTGATCTGCAAGCTCCACTGCCTGAGTCGCCAATTCTGCAGGTTGCATCGACCCCGTTTGCAAGGTGACTAGAACAAAATTGTTTCCGTCCAACGCTTGAACGGCGACCGAACTCAATGTTTGCCCACCACCGGCATCCATGATGGTCGACATGCTCAACGATCTCTCGGCTTTGACAGCCAGCGGCAAGATCTGGCGCTGGGCCTTGACTTCTTGTCCGCCCTGTTCAATGGTGACAGTTTCGCAGTCCTCAAGATCATCCAGTGCCAGTGCATCGTGCACGTTTTTTCGCGTGGCTTCGTCAGTCAACGAAAAAATCTGCACGACTTTACCCATTTGCTCGGAGCTGCTCGTCGAAGTGGCTGCGACTGAGCCGGTCAGGTCAGTGACCGTATATTTGGCGTTGAGTTCTGCGCATTTCTCCGGCTTGATTCCGTCAGGCACCTTGGCGTTCTTGGCTGCGGAAAGCTGCGGTTGCATCTGTTCGTTGCCGATCACCTGCACCGCGGGGTCGCCTTCAAGCAATTTGGAGGCGATGTTTTCGACTTGCGCTGCGTCTAGTGTTTTACCCGTAGCCGGTTCATCAGCATTACCTTGTTGGTCCGATGGGCTCGTGGACTCGGATGAATTCGGCACCTGATCAGACGAGCCGGCGGAGCAACCAGCCAGGGCAAGCGATGCCACCAGCGGCAATGTCCAAAATACCAATCGCTTGGTCATGAAGTTTTCCTTTGTTGTCCTTGCAGAGAAAGTTGAGAGCACGCCGCTAATTTCTCTAGGTCAGCTCGCTCAGCAATTCATTGATCGTCGCTGCTGCGCCGTGGACTTGCTGTTGTGTTTGCCCTTGGGACGTGGGTTGCTGGATGCCGATCAACACGTTAGACGTGGCGGCACGAACCATGAGCTGTTGCTGGGTGGTTTTCCCGTCACTGCTGGTAACCACGTAGCTTTCATCTTGTTCGGCTTCAGAGTCCATTGGCTGCTTTGCCAGATGGTAGGCGAGAGATTCATTGCCCGAGGTGACAGAGTAGCGAGAGCATTGCTCATTGGCCGAGGCATTTGCGTCCCACTGCTTTTTCAAAACTTGTGGATCTTTGTAGATGGCCACTGTGAGATAGCGGTCCTCGAATTCGATGGCGCCCATCGTGGAATTCTGCAGTTGGTCCGCTACTGGCTCAGCAAAGGCAACTCCGCATCTACTCGGGTTGACTTTGACGCTTTCAATCCATTCTTGGGCCTTCGGGATAGTGGCCCGCAACTTCTTATCGGTGATGACCGCGGCATTTGCATCTGTTTTAGAGAAGTCTTCAAGGATTTTCTGCAATTGGTCAGCGTTGATCTTCACTGGCGCTTGAGGAGTCGGTTCAGGTGCAGGTTGAGCAGCGCTGCAGCTTGCCAATGTCATCGTTGCGAGGCAAAAAGCAACGGCCAGATACGACTTGAAACCATTGGCTTGGGGCACAAAATTTCCTATCCCATTTAGCTTTACTCTCTAGAGTCTAGAAGATCATCGACAAATACGACGAGATTGCGACTAAAGTGGTCCTGCGCGTCCGCAACTACAAGCTGCCGTTGCCTAGAACAAGATCGTTGCAAAGGTGCCAACCTGCTCAAATCCAATACGTTGATAGGTCTTCAAAGCAGGCACATTAAAATCATTCACGTACAAGCTGGCTATCGGCGCGAATTGCATGGCGTAATCCACCGTTGCGCTCATATACCCAGAGGCTAAGCCGAGCCCCCGGTATTTGGGATTAACCCACACACCCTGGATCTGGACAACTTCGTCAGTCACGGTGCCCAAATCGGCTTTGAAGACGACCTCGCCGTTGTCATCGCAGTCGATGAGGGTATGTGCGTCGCGGATCAGTTGTCTGACTCGGCTTCGATAAAAACTTCCACCGGTTTCCAATGGGGAATAACCCAGTTCTTCTTCAAACATGGCGGCACTGGCTGGGAGCACCAGATCGAATTCGTGAATTCGCGCAGGACGAAGATTGTTGCGCCGGATTCCAGCGGGCTGCTGCGAAATAGTCAGCAGAGGTTGGTTCTCCCGGACATCGAAGATCTCTTGCGGGCCCTCGAGTAGTACCTCATGCATGGCCAGCACAGATTGCGCCGGACCAAAGACGGAGGCGAAGCGCTGCCGAGATTCCAAGGCATACTGCGCATATTTTTTAGCCTCGTCCTCGGTCATGAGGGTAGGCGCCACATTGGCACCTACCCAACATGCCGATTCGAGGCCGGCGTCACCATCGAGCCCGACGATACGGGCGTAGCCATCCGGCGCAGCTGAACGGTGCAAGTTCACCTGAGAACGGGTGAAAATATTAGCGACGGGGTCGCGGTCGAGCAGCTCGATGAGCGCCGTCGTGTCACGGCGGTTCAGAGTCCGCGGCACCCTTTTGTCGCTTCGCCGGCTGTCTTTAGCTGACGGAGACCACGGGAGAACCCGAGGCAGGATTCTCGTCATCGTTCAGTCCCATTTCGTCAGCCAAACGGTTGGCTTCTTCAATCAGCGTCTCAACAATCTGGTCTTCTGGCACTGTCTTGATGACTTCGCCCTTGACAAAAATCTGGCCCTTGCCATTGCCAGAAGCCACTCCAAGATCAGCGTCGCGGGCCTCGCCAGGCCCGTTAACAACGCAGCCCATAACGGCCACACGCAATGGAGCCTTCATGCCTTCAAGGCCCTCGGTGACCTGTTCGGCCAAGGTGTAAACGTCTACCTGGGCGCGTCCGCAGGATGGGCAAGAGACGATGTCCAGCTTGCGAGGACGCAGATTCAGCGATTCAAGAATCTGGTTACCGACTTTAACTTCCTCAACCGGAGGAGCGGAAAGCGAAACGCGAATCGTGTCGCCGATGCCTTTGGAAAGTAGCGCACCGAAAGCCGTGGCAGACTTGATGGTTCCCTGGAACGCCGGACCTGCTTCGGTCACGCCCAGGTGCAGTGGCCAGTCGCCGCGCTCAGCCAGCAGTTCGTAGGCACGAACCATGATGACCGGGTCGTTGTGCTTCACCGAGATCTTGAAGTCGTGAAAACCGTGCTCCTCAAACAGCGATGCTTCCCAAACTGCCGATTCGACCAATGCCTCAGGCGTCGCCTTGCCGTACTTCTGCAGCAAACGCCGGTCCAGCGAACCCGCATTAACACCGATTCGAATCGAGGTGCCGTGGTCCTTGGCCGCCTGGGCGATTTCCTTGACCTGGTCATCGAACTGGCGGATATTGCCCGGATTCACTCGAACGGCGCCGCAACCGGCTTCAATGGCCGCAAAGACGTACTTTGGTTGGAAGTGGATATCGGCAATGACTGGGATCTGAGACTTCATCGCAATAATGCTCAGAGCCTCCGCATCCTTGTCGGTGGGGCAAGCTACACGCACGATGTCACAACCGGCAGCAGTCAGCTCAGCGATTTGCTGCAGCGTCGCGTTGATGTCGTGAGTCTTGGTGGTGGTCATCGACTGGACCGAAATCGGCGATTCAGAGCCGACCCCGACCGACCCGACCTGCAATTGGCGGGTCTTGCGACGTGGTGCGAGTACCGGCGGTGGGCCTGCCGGCATACCTAGGCTGACCGAAGTCAATGGACGCCTCCGAATAAATTGTGGGTAAATCTCTTAGTCCAAGTATGTCACCGTATCGAGGTGAGCGGGTACTCATGCGAGAAAGGCCACGGGGTCGCCGTGGCCTTTCTCGCAACTTCAAAGCCGTTCAGCCATTAAGCGCCTAGTTGGCTTCAGCAATTTCCTTGATGCTGTTGAGCACCGTAGTAACCTGCTCAACGACTTCAGCGTCGTCCTTCGGGTGCAGCTCGGCGAAGCGAACGACCGAGTTCGGAATGGCCAGCTTGACGTCCTCCAGAACCTTCGCACCTGCTATGTTCAGTGCCTTGCGAGCCTCGTCCTGAGCCCATACGCCACCGTACTGGCCGAATGCGGTCCCAACAACAACGGTTGGCATGCCCGAAACCGCACCAGCTCCGAACGGGCGGGACAGCCAATCAATTGCGTTCTTCAATACAGCTGGCATGGTGCCGTTGTACTCCGGGGTGACCAGCATCAGCGCGTCTGCCTCGGCTGCTGCGTCGCGCAATGCCTGGGCGGCAGCTGGAACGCCACCCTCAACGTCGGTGTCCTCGTTGTAAAAAGGGATGTTCTCCAGGCCACTGAATACGGAAACTTCCATGCCGTCAGGGGCGTTATGCGAGGTTGCTTCTGCCAACTGCTGGTTGGTCGAACCGTTACGCAGGGATCCGACGAGGGTGAGGACCTTAGTGGCCATGGGATGTACTCCTAAATCAGAAAATCAAAACAAGCTGACGCTTCATCTATTTTCAACTATCGGTGATTCCCATCAATTCCGCGAATCAAAGTGATCTAGAACACGATTGCCAAAATCCTCTACTCCTGCCCCGGTTTTCTCCGAAGTTGCTTGGTGATGGATCGGCTGGATTTCGCATTCAGCCGTCTGCGTTGCGACCCTCTGGTTGGCTTGGTGGCCTTTCGCTGCGGAGCGTCCGCGGCAAGTCCCTGGTCGACAAGTCGTCCCAGCTTCTCCATGGCAATCTGCCGGTTTCGCCACTGGGACCGTTCTTCCGAAGCCGTCACCACTATGGATCCGGCGACTAGTCGAGCTGCATACTTGTCGAGCAGCCGCTGACGCTGCCATGCAGATAGCGAGCGCGATGCACTGACGGACCAAGATAATTCGACCCTGGAATCCGAAGTATTCACGTGTTGGCCACCGGGACCTGAGGAACGGGTGAAGTGCCAGGCAAGCTCGGCGGAAGGAATGCTCAAGCTGTCGTTGACGTGCAGATCCATAAATCTCCCTCCCGGATCCGTGGCGCCTGTCACGTGATCATTTCAAAAAATTCTTAAATTGATAAGCTCCCGCCCTTCTGCGAAAGAAGAGCGGGAGCTTAGCTCGCTGACACGCTAGGCCGAGAATTCCTGAAGCAACCCGATGACCGGGTTCCATTCGGAGATATTGGCCTGAGCAATCGCACCGACCTTGTTGAACGGATCATTGGCCAGCAGCTCGTTCAACACGGCTTCAGATTCAGCGGCAATGATCAACAAAGCGCCATCGGTAGCAGGAGTCGGTCCCGATGCCAGGACTCGGGCCGGGCCCTCGTTGACGAATCCTACGAGGTACTCGCGGTGCGCCGGACGGTGTTCATTACGCAGCTCAACTGAGTCCTCGGCGTAAACGTATTCAACAGCAAAAACAGTCATGGCTACAGCTTATTTCCCTAGGGTCAGAACAGTTGTATTGGCTTAAAGATGTCTGCGTATATTAAGAGGCCGCCCATAACCAACATGGCCACCACAACAACGTAAGTCAGTGGCAACAGCTTGACCGTGTCCACAGGCTTGACTTTTTTCAGCTTGAAGATCCGGGCAAACATTCGTTTGATGCCATCGTAGAGGGCGCCAATCACATGTCCGCCATCCAATGGCAGCAGCGGAATCAAGTTGAATGCGAACAAGGCGAGGTTCAATCCCCCGACCAGTGAAAGCAAGGTCGCGAATTTATCGCCAACAGAAATGGAATCTTCGGCGCTGATTTCCCCGGCAATTCGTCCCACGCCAACAATTGACACAGGACCATTTGGATCACGCTGGCCATCGCCAAACGCTGCCTGGGCCACATCCACCATGCGCTGCGGCAGGTGCAGGATGACGTTTCCAATGGTCAGCAACTGGTTGCCAATAACTCCAGGCACGGCGCTCAGCGGCTGCGTCAGGTCCTGCTGCAACGAGCTCATCCCAACAAACCCGACCTTGGTCATGATGTAATTGCCCTGGTCGTCGGTGAGCACATAGCCGTTTTCATCGGTAGCTGGCCGATCAGTAAGGTACGGGGTCAACGTGGTGGTGCGTTTTTGACCGTCTCGCTGGTAATCGAGCGTAATCGATTGCCCCGGGTTCACCCGAATTACGTCGGTCAGCTTGTTCCACTCGCCCTGCTCTACGGCATTGCCGTTGATGGCAGTGATGGTATCGCCTGGGCGCAGTCCAGCTTCATAGGCCGGCGCCGGAACATCCTTGTCCGTGCATTCGGTCTGCTCGGCATTCTGCGCGCTGGCAATGCACTGATACACCTCGGAAACGGTTGTCGTCGGTGTAGCCTGCCCGAAGCTGGTGAGAACAATGGCAATGACAACAAAACCGATCACCAAGTTCATCAACGGTCCGCCAAGCATGATGATCACGCGTTTGTAGACCGGAAGCTGGTAGAACAGGCGGCCTTCATCGCTCGGCCGGACATTTTCATTGGCTTGGGAACGAGCGTCATCGACCATCTGCCCGAAGACTTTTTGGAACAGGCCCGGCTTCTTGGCTGACTGCCCGTCTGCGGCCTCCGGGCGTGGTGGATACATGCCCACCATCGAGATGTAGCCGCCCAGCGGTAGCGCCTTGATCCCGTATTGGGTTTCCCCTCGCTTGAAAGAAACCAGTGTCTTGCCAAAGCCGATCATGTACTGCGGTACTCGCAACTTGAAGAGCTTTGCCGGGACAAGGTGCCCAATTTCGTGCAGCGCGATGGAAAGGCCCACGGCCACCACCATGAAAAGAACGCCGGCAATGAACAGAATTACGCTCATGCTTTTGCCTCCACAATCTTCGCAGCGTGCGCCCTCGCCCAGCGGTCGGTTTCCAGAACCGTCTCGACGCTGAGTGCAGCGTTCACCGGAGTGTAGTCATCGAGCACGTGCTCGATAGTTTCGACGATGTCGGTGAATCGAATCTTTCCATCGTGGAAGGCATCCACGGCAACTTCGTTGGATGCGTTGTAGACGGCCATGTGGGTACCCGAAGCCGCAGCGGCTTGCTTCGCCAATTTGACTGCCGAGAACACTTCTTCGTCCAAAGGCTCGAAAGTCCAGTTGGAGGACTTGGAGAAATCACAGGCCTTGGCGGCGCCAGCAACGCGATGCGGCCAATTGATGCCCAAGGCAATCGGCAGGCGCATATCTGGCGGAGATGCCTGGGCAATCACCGAGCCGTCAATGAATTCCACCATGGAATGAATGATTGATTGGCGGTGAACCACCGGCTCTATTCGCTCCAACGGAACGTCGAAGAGCAGATGCGCTTCGATTACTTCCAATGCCTTGTTGACCATGGTCGCTGAGTTCGTCGTAACCATGCGGCCCATATCCCAGGTGGGGTGCGCTAGCGCCTGGGCAGGGGTCACCTCGCGCAAGTGATCATAGGTGTAACCAAAGAAAGGTCCCCCCGATGCGGTCACCAATAATTTGGATACTTCCTCTGGCGTACCTGAACGAAGGGCCTGAGCCAAGGCCGAGTGTTCAGAATCAACGGGGGAAATCTGCCCGGGCGCAGCGATCTGCTTGACGACCTGCCCGCCGATAATCAAGGATTCCTTGTTGGCCAGAGCCAGCAAGTGTCCAGCTTCCAACGCGGCAATGGTAGGAGCCAGCCCGATGGCACCGGTGATGCCATTGAGCACCACGTCTGCTTCGCTGAACGCGGCAACTGTTGTCACCGCCTGCGCCCCCGCCACCAGCTCTGGCTCGTAGCCGCTGACCGAGGCTTGGCTGGCGGCACGTTTTATGGCGGCGGCAAGTTCATCCACAGAGTCACTGGCACATCCAACCAGTGCCGGGCGGTATTTGACCGCTTGCTGCGCGAGCAATTCCAAGTTGTATCCGCCAGAAAGGGCGGCCACCGAGAATTTTTCCGGCGCCTGGCTAATGACGTCCAAGCCTTGGGTGCCGATTGATCCTGTAGAACCGATCAGGGAGATCCTGCGGGGGTGTCCGGCCGGGGTAAAAGTTTTTTGGAAGCTCACCCATCCATTATGGTTCGTCTAACTGTGAGCGCCCAAAGCGCGCCACGCCCTGTGCATGGCATGGCGCGCTCTACTGCAAAACTACAGCCCCAAGCTGCGGGCAATGAGCATCTGCTGGACCTGGGTTGTGCCTTCTCCGATTTCCAGGATCTTGGAGTCGCGGTAATGACGGGCCACCAGGGATTCGTTCATGAATCCATATCCGCCAAAGATCTGCGTCGCGTCGCGGGCATTGTCCATAGCAGCTTCGCTGGCAATAAGTTTGGCGTGGGCGGCCTCAATTTTGAAGTCCTTCCCAGCGAGCATTTTGGCAGCGGCTGCGTAGTAGGCCAAGCGCGCGGTATGTGCACGAGAAGCCATGCGGGCAATCATGAATGAAACACCCTGGTTCTTGCCAATGGCAGTGCCAAAGGTCGTGCGCGTCTTGGCATACTTGACGGCTTCATCCAGGCAGCCTTGCGCAGCGCCGGTAGCTAACGCGGCAATGGCGATGCGTCCCTCGTCCAGGATTTCAAGGAAGTAGGCATAACCGCGTCCGCGCTCCCCCAAAAGATTTTCCTCGGGTACCCGCGCAGAATTAAAACTCAACGGATGGGTATCGCTGGCGCGCCACCCCACCTTGTCGTAGGCCTTCTCGGCGGTAAACCCTTCGGTTCCGGTAGGCACGATGATGGCCGAGATTTCCTTCTTCCCTGTCGCCTCATCGACCCCCGTGACGGCCGTAGCCGTGACATGCGAAGTGATATCGGTGCCGGAGTTGGTGATGAATTCTTTTGCTCCGTCAATCACCCACTGTCCATCTTCCAGCTTTGCTTTGGTGAGCGCAGCCGAGGCATCCGAGCCGGCGCCCGGTTCGGTAAGTCCAAAGCCAGCAATGCGTTCGCCGGTGGCCAGCGGCGCTAGCCACTGCCGTTTTTGAGCTTCGCTGCCAAATCGGTAAATGGGCATGGCGCCAAGAGAAACGCCGGCTTCCAGGGTGATGGCTACGGACTGGTCAACCTTGCCCAGTTCTTCCAACGCGAGCGCCAGGTGGAAATAGTCGCCTCCTGAGCCGCCATATTCCTCGGAGATCGGCAAGCCGAAAAGCCCCATCTGCCCCATTTGCTTGACGATGTCATAGGGAAAGGAATGATTGGCATCATTGGCAGCGCTTTGTGGCGCGACTACTTCTTGAGCGAATTCTCGGACCATGTTGACCAGGTCTTGGTACTGTTCATCGAGCTCGAGGTTAATCATCAGGCTCTCTCTTCGTTGAGGGACGGACCGATATCGAATTATTGGATCTGCAATATGTCGATATTGGACTTTTTCTGAGACCAGCGCGCGAGCGTCTTGGAAGCAAGAGTCACGGCGCGTATGGTTAATTATTATTAACTGATTACCGCCTACTGGTGCGTAAACAGCTTCATTTTTGACAGTAGTGGCACCCGTCACACTTGTCCAGAGTTCAACTTGGCAATCGTAAGGAGATGATGGTGATGGCGAGCAGGTACCAGCCACTCAACGAGCCAACTGACCGCGAACGCGCCAAGGCAGAACGGCGTGATGCTCTGTTAAGGGAAGCCACCAGGCTCTTCGCCCAGCACGGCTATGCAGGGGTGTCCCTGGAAGACCTCGGCGCGGCCTGCGGCATATCCGGTCCAGCGGTCTACCGGCACTTTGCTGGCAAGCAGGCAGTGCTTATCGCTTTGCTGGTTGACATGTCCAAGGACATCTATGCCGGTGGCCAAAAGGCCTGCGAAGCGGGTGGGTCACCGCTTGAGGTCCTCTCGCGCCTAGTTGATTTCCATACCGACTTTTCACTTTCGCGCCCGGATATCCTGCAGGTTCAAGACCGCGATCTCAAGTCGCTGCCGAAAGCCGAATTGTTGTTGGTCCGCAAGCTCCAGAACTCCTACATCGAGTTATGGACCAATGAACTGGCGAAATTGCATCCGGCCGGTAGCAAGCAGTCCCACCGTTTCCGGGCCCACGCAGTCTTCGGTTTGCTCAACTCAACCGCTCACTCGGCGCACTCGCCCAGAACCAAAAAATCAGGCTTGAAACCACTATTGTCGAATATGGCACTCGCCGCGTTGACTTCCCCGGTAGTGTAGATCCCAAGCCATTGTTCCGCAGCGTTCCGAAACCGGCATGCTGACCCACCCGATTGAAAGGCCTTTATCGTGCAGCTACGTGAAGTCCGCCCTTCCGACTTGGACGCATTCTTCGCTCACCAGCAAGAACCCGAGGCGAACCTCATGGCCGCTTATCAGGCGCGTAACCCAGCCGACCGCGCGGTATTCGACCACCACTGGAACTCGATCTTGAACGATCCGGCTGTTCTGGTTCGCACCATCGAGCACGAAGGCGACGTGGTGGGTTCCATCTTGGTATTTGACGGTGAAACCCCAGAGATCAATTTCTGGACTTCCACCAAGTACTGGGGCAAGGGAATTACCACCAGCGCTGTGGATGCCTTCCTGGCCGAGTACACCAAGCGCCCGCTGACGGCACACGTTGTCCAGGACAATCTGGGATCCATCAAGGTCCTGGAACGCCGCGGATTCAAGACCATCGGCACCGAGCAAATCTTCTCAAACGCCCGTGCCGAAGTAGTGACCGAAAACGTAATGCAGCTGGACTAGAACTTACGCTCTATTCAGCCTGAGACCGCAGGAGCTGGCCCATGAGGGCCGGCTCCTGCGGTCGTTTACCCGTGGTTATTGCCGAGGTCCGTAATACCCCTTGCCGCGGTCAATATCTTCACGTGCTTTGCGCAATGCTTTCGACGTTTCCGGGTCACGTCTCTCCAACTCGTCCGCCTTTCGATCGAGTCCCCTGAATGCGCCGATGATAAAAGGAAACGCGCACAGCACAATCAACGCTGCGACGATGAAAATGGAAGCTAAATCCATAAAATCTCCCGGAGAGTCAGTGCGGTCCAAGGCAAAAATACTCAAAAAACAGGCAAGGAGCCAGAAATAATCCCGGCTCCTTGCTTGCATACACGTAGTTACTTGCTGTTATTCAGCATTCGCCATGCCTCGCGGCGTTCGGCCTGTTTATGTGGATCAGGCACCGGAGCGGCGGCAAGCAATCGCTTGGTGTAGTCATGGGATGGCGCATGGAGGACAGTCTCAACCATTCCCTGTTCCACGGCCTTTCCAGACTGCATCACGACAATGGCATCAGCCAGCATGTCCACCACGGCCAGGTCGTGGCTGACAAACAAGCAAGCAAAATTAAAGTCTCGCTGCAGATCCTGGAGCATTTCCAGCACCAATGCCTGTACCGAAACATCCAGCGCGCTGGTTGGTTCGTCGGCAATCAGCAATTCTGGATTCAAAGTCAACGCGCGGGCAATGCACACGCGCTGACGCTGGCCCCCGGAAAGTTCGTGCGGGTAGCGATTGATGACGTTGCGAGGCAGCTTAACCGCATCAAGCAATTCCTCAGCACGCTTGATGCGAGATGCCTTAGTGCCCACCTTGTGCACCACCATTGGCTCGGTGATGCATTCGCCAATCGGGAAGCGGGGATTGAGCGAAGCAGCGGGGTCCTGGAAGATGACGCCGATCGATTTGCGTACGGCGCGTGCCTGCTTGGGAGACAACTTAGGCAGGTTCTGCCCCTTGACCGCTAAAGTCCCTTCAGCCACCGGCAACAGGCCGAGTACAGCCTTGGCGATGGTTGACTTACCCGAGCCCGATTCACCGACAATACCCAGAACTTCGCCCTTGGCAACATCGAAGCTCACGTTCTCCACGGCGCGGAAAACTGTTCCGCGCATGTCATATTCCAGCACCAGATTCTTCGCTTCCAGCACCAGTTCGCGTCCGGCAGGTGCCGTCGCCGTGCTGTGCGGAGCATGCTCGGTAATATCAATGGGAGCCGATAAACGCGGTACGGCAGCCAGCAGCCGCTGTGTGTATTCATGCCGCGGGTGCAACAAGACCTGGTCCACAGTCCCGGTCTCCACCAGGTTGCCCTGGAACATCACGGCGACTTCATCGGCCATGTCGGCAACTACGCCCATATTGTGAGTGATCAGCAGGATGCCGGTGTTCAGCCGGTCCTTCAATTCACGCAGCAGATCCAGGATCTCGGCCTGCACTGTCACGTCCAGAGCGGTAGTGGGCTCATCAGCAATGATCACCTTGGGGTCACAGGAAATGGCCATGGCAATCACGATGCGCTGACGCTGGCCGCCGGAGAACTGGTGCGGATACTGCTTGATCCGCTTGGCTGCTTCGGGAATGCCCACCATATCCAGCAGCTCGATAGCCCGGTCGGTGGCTTCTTTGCCGTAGGCAATGTCATGGAGTTCCAATGCCTCGGTGAGTTGGCGTTCTATGGTCAGTACCGGGTTCAGCGCGGTCATCGGCTCCTGGAATACCATCGCGATGTCGGTGGCGCGCATCTTGCGGATCTTGCCCTCATCCAGGCCGACCACGTTGATGTTTCCGACCTTGGCTGAGCCTGCGATGGTTGCATTATCAGGCAGCAGCCCCATTGCGGCCGTGGAGGTCACGGACTTGCCGGAACCGGACTCGCCGACCAATGCGACCACCTGCCCGGGACGCACTGTCAGGGACAGGCCCTTGACCGCGTGAACATCGGGACCGGAGGTTTCAAAGGTGACGTTGAGGTTTTCGAAGCTCAGTGCGTAGCCTTCTGAGCCCTGGTTTTCTGTTGGCGCTACGTGGCTCATGGCTTCTCCTTGCGAGTTGGCAGGGCAAATAATCCGGCGCGACGGCGACGCTTCTTGCCCAGCTGACGAGGGTCAAAGGCATCGCGCAGGCCATCGCCGAGGAAGTTGACGGCCAAGGCGATCATCACAATGATCATGCCCGGCCACCAGAATAGCCATGGACGAGTGGTAAAGGCGTTCTGGTACTGGCTAATCAGCAAGCCTAGGGAGGATTCTGGAGCCTTGACCCCGAAGCCGAGGTAGGACAGCGAGGATTCGAGAAGGATAGCACCGGCAATGGCAAAGGTCGCGTTGACCACGATCACGCCCATGGTGTTTGGAATTAGGTGCTTGAAGATGACGCGGCTGGTTTTTGAGCCCATGGCTTGTGCGGCAGCGACATACTCGCGTTCGCGCAGGCTGAGGATTTCACCACGCACCAGACGAGCCAAACCGGTCCACGTCACCAGCCCAAGGACCAGAGCCAGGGTGATGATCGATCCAGTGGAAGCGCCGGCAATCTTTCCCAGAACTGCGGCAAGCACCAGCAGCGGGATCACGATGAACAGATCGGTGATGCGCATTAGAACTTCGTCGACCCAGCCACGGAAGTAGCCTGCCACAGCGCCGATGATCGAGCCCAGCACAGTTGACACCACGCCCACGACAACACCGATGATGATGGACTTCTGAGTGCCGTTCATAACGAGGGCAAAATAGTCCTTGCCCACGGAGTCTTGGCCAAAGGGGTGCTCACCCCATCGAATGCCTTCTCCCCCAAGCCAGGTTGGAACCAGGCTCATGGTCGGCTTGCCGCCGTTGACGACGAGTCCGGCTTCATAGAAGGACTGATGCCACCAACCCGGCAGGGGGCCCCAACCGATGGAGCTGAAGGCAAAGATGGTAATGAAGACCAGAATGACGGCTGACACCATCGCCGGCTTGTGGCCCATGAATCGTTCAAGAACGATGCGGCCCTGGCTCTTGGAGGTCTCGTCTGCCCGAGCCAGCTTGGCATCTTCCACCTCGGCGACCGAGGTCAGGTTCTCCGGTAGTTGCTCATTGGGATTTTTGTTCGTGGTGCTCATCGATATTCCTTAGGGTTGCAGACATGAATGTTTTGCATTGCTTCATGCCTCCTAAACGCGGATACGCGGGTCAAGCATGGCGTATACGATATCCGCCAGCAGATTGAACAGAATTGCAGCACTGCCGGTCACGAGGAAGAACGCCATAACCGGCGCCGGGTCGACATGGTCCAGACCGGTTGAGAACATTTCGCCCATGCCTTTCCACCCGAAGACGCGTTCGGTGATGACCGCACCGCCAATCAGGCCGGCGAAGTCGAAGGCGGCGATGGTGGCGATGGGAATCATCGCGTTTCGGAAAGCGTGACGGAAAATCACGGTGCGTTCGGACAGTCCCTTGGAGCGAGCCGTACGAATGTAGTCCTGGCGTTGCACTTCGAGCATCGAGGAACGTGTGTAGCGGGAGTAACTGGCCAGAGAAATGACGGCCAAGATGATAGTCGGCATTAACAGCTGGGTGGCATTGTCCAGGAAGTGATCCCAGAAGCCGCCTTCAAAGTTTGCGGTCGAAGAGCCAATCGTGGCTATTGGGCGTCCCTTGAGATCGAGGAATCCAGGCCATGCTCGGAACAAGTGGTCCATTACGGTCAGCATTGCACCGATGACTGCGGTGAGGATGGATACCGTCATGGCGGCCTTTCGCAGTCGGCCTCCCATGAACCGTCCAACCGCGCCGGGGATGACCACAGCGAGGATCAAGCCGATCAGTAGCACCCAGGCGTTCGGGGTCGCAAGCATCCAGAACGTTGCATAATACGCGGCCAAGACCAGGGCGACGGAAATCAGTGCTGGATAAAGCACTCGTTTTTCCTTCAGGCCTACGCTCATGGCGGTGGCGCTCAGGGCAACCAAAGCGGTCAGTATGACGATCACCGCTGGACCCATTTGCGGGAAACGATAGAAGTTCAGCCATACGCTGTACTGCAAAAGGAGCGGGATGAAAACGGCAGCGATAACAAAGGTCAGCAGGCGGCGCTTGGCCGAGCCGCCAAGGAACATCTGCAGGAGCACAGCAATAACGAGGCCAATAACGATGGACGTCCCCACCGATATCTGCGGATCAGCCAACCAGTCGTTGTAGCTGATAGCAAGGTATTCCTTGAGCAATACTGCTGCCCAGAAAACCGGGAGCGAGAAAAACAGGAAGGTCATGAATGTGATCAGGTAATCCAGGCCCGAATACTGGCGGATCGCGGTGAGCACACCAATGGCAATACCCAAAATCGCTGCAATGACGGTCGCCAGCACCACGAGGCGCAGTGTGGAAGATGCCGCGTTGGCGAGCAATCCGGAAACCTCAACACCGTTGATATTCTGGCCGAGGTCGCATTGGCCGATAAAGCACTTGCTCACGCCGGTCAGCCAATCCCAATACCGCCCGTACCACGGTTGATCCAGGTTCATATACTGGGTGCGCTGGGCCATCAGGTACTCTCGGTTATCCGCGTTACTTTCGCGAAGGTCCTTGAGCGGGTCGCCAGCATTGATCACCAGCACGTAAAGCAAGAGCGAGGCAGCTAACAGCACGGCGAGTGCCGATCCCAGTCTCTTAGCAATAAATTTCCACACGGTTCTTATGTCCTACTTTCATCTCACGGTTGCGAGCAGGCCCTGTAGATTCGGAGCCAATGAACACACTGCGGGGCCCGACTTTTGATCGGGCCCCGCAAGTGATCACTCACGTTGAGCAACTTTTTCGCCTAGGGGCGATTACTCTGCACGTGCCCACTGCTCTGCGTTCCAGACGATCTGGTCCTGCGTTGCGGTGTGGCGGACATTTTCAATATCTGAACCCGAAGCGCTCAGGCCCGGGTGTGCGAAGACTGGAATGCCAAAGAGGTCATCCCACAGCAGCTTCTCGATCTTCTTGGTCTGCTCTGCATGGACTGCTGGATCCAGCGAGTTAGTCAAGGTGTCCCAGGCTGCGTCAACTTCCTTGTTCGAGTACTTGCCGTAGTTCTGCGGCTTACCCGTTCCGTAGATGTTCTCTCCGGAGCTGATCTGTCCCGAACCAGCCCATGCGAACAGTGCTACTTCGTAGTCACCACGAGCCTGCGTTCCATTTGGTGCAAAGAAGTCAGGCGAGCCTGCATCCTTCACCTTGAATCCGGCTTCATCACACGAGGACTTGATGGCTGCAACTTCGTTGGCACGGCGTTCGTTCGGTGCTGAGTAGCCAATGCGGATCTCGGTGCCGACGGCATCCTGTTCTTCGAGGATCTTTTTGGCGCCTTCGATGTCGACCTGGTCGTAGCGGCCGTCATAGGCTGAATCAACGACTTCCTGGTAGTTGTCCTGGAATGGGAAGACTTCGCGGGCATTCATCACGATTGCGTCCGGGTTCAGCGGCTTAATCAGGTTGTCGACGATCTGCTGGCGTGGAACACACATGGCGAAGGCCTTGCGCAATTCCAGGTTGGTCATCTCGTTGCCCTTGATGAAGTTGAAGTCAAGGTGCTCCCACGTGAGGGTGTCGCCCTTCTGGATGTTGATGGCCGAACCCAAGTTCTCCAGCTGGGCCAAGGTATCGACCGTTGGCTGCGGGTTAATGACGTCAACGTCCTTGTTCTGCAATGCCTGGACCATGCCTGCATCTTCGAGGAATCGGAAAGTCAATTCCTTGGTTGCAGGAGGGGTGCCATAGTAATTTTCGTTGGCTACCAGAGTGACCGATTCGCCGGCCTTCCAGCTGCCCAACTTGTAGGGGCCGGAAACTGGGCTGATCTTCTCGTCTGGAAGCTTGCCCGGATCTGTCATCCAGCCTTCGTTCCAGAACTTCGCTGCCTTCTTGAGCTTGTCAGAATCGCCGTCGCGTACAGCCTTGACGAATTCCTCAGTGCTCAGGCCGCCTTCCTTGGCGACAACGTGAGCAGGCTGCAACATCCATGACTGCAATGCCCAGTCGGGGTCCGACTCAGCGAATTCAACTGTGAATTCCTTTCCATCCCAATCGCCCTGCGGGCCCTTTGGAACCGTGTCACCCAAGTCAACGGATACGGAGTTGAAGAGCGGCTTGTCCTTGGAACCTTCGTTGAGGTTCAGGTTCTGGGCTGCCCATGCCAGAACCGAGTCAGCGACGGTGATTGGCGTTCCGTCCGACCACTTGGCATCCTCATTGATCGTGTATTTGATCGTCAGCGGGTCTTCACTGACCTTTTCGTAGCTGCCCAAAGCTTCGTTCTGGTACAGCGTGCCATCGGTGCCGAAGTAGCTAAAGCCAGCGAACATGCGATCCACAATGGCCGAGTTGTACGTGGAGTAGGTGTTTGGAGTGAAGCCGTTGTAGCTGATGAATTCCGGTGCGCCAACGGTCACATTGATGGTGCCGTCCTTGGTGGTAACGTCGCCGAGATCAGCCTTTCCGCTGTTGACTGCTTCAGCTGAACCGTTGCTCGATCCTTCGCTCTGCGAAGTGTCGCTGTCGGAATTGCTTCCACCTGGGGCACATGCAGACAGTGCCAATGCCAGGGCAGCGCCCGCAACTACTGCTTTCGAAACGCGCTGAAACCGCATTTCGCCTCCTTGAGATCGTGATGATACGAGTTGTGAATCGGTGCGATTCCTTGTGGACCAAATCACATGACCGATCCATTGAGGAATACACTAACCCGAATTTTCTGGCTTGGATAGAGAAAGACTCGTTTCACATCTCCCTGCTCGAACGGTTCTTGAGAGCCATTTGCAACGAGCTTGTTACCGACGAGTTGATGCGACGCACGCCACATCCGCGAGATTTCAAGGGTTTCTTTCAGATTGGGAAAAATCAATCAGAACGCGTGCGTTACGACTATGTTTCAAGGATGGTTTTATAACAGTTTTGCAACGTTTGCTTCAGTTTGAAAAAATCTGAAATATTCGTTGAATATGACGAAGCCTGAAGTTCCCGAAAACGAAAATGGGCCGTCGAAACCTTCCGGTTTCGACGGCCCATTAAGGCGTTCTCTGAATCTGGCTAGATCAGGGAAGCACCTGGAATCGCACCCAGCAGGTTGCGGGTGTATTCGCTCTTGGGGGCATTGAAAATCTCGTCGGCAGTTCCCTGCTCGACGATCTTTCCATGTTCCATCACGCAGACATTGTCCGCGATCTGGCGAACTACTGCCAGGTCGTGGGTGATGAACAGGTAGGTCAGTCCCATATCCCGCTGCAGTTCATCCAGAAGCTCCAGGACCTGCGCCTGGACCAAGACGTCCAAAGCAGATACTGCCTCGTCGCAGACGATCATCTCAGGCTGCAAAGCCAGTGCACGGGCGATGGCAATACGCTGGCGCTGGCCACCGGAGAGCTCATTCGGGAATCTGTGCATGGTCGAAGCCGGCATGGATACCTGCTCCAGCAGCTCCTTGACCTTCTTCTGGCGCGACGCGCTGTTGCCAATCCCGTGGATTCGCAGAGGCTCCTCGATCGTTCGATAAATCGAATACATCGGATCGAGCGAACCATAAGGATCCTGGAAGATCGGCTGCACACGGCGACGGTACTTGAACAATTTCTTTTCGCTCAAATTCCCGATCTGTTCGCCGTCGAAGACGATCTCACCTTCGGTCTTGTCCAAGAGATTCAGCACCATCTGGGCGATGGTGGACTTGCCGGAACCGGATTCGCCCACCACTGCCGTCGTGGTGCCCTTCGGAATTTCGAAGGATACGTTGTCCACCGCGGTGAACTTTTCCTTCTTGCCGAAGCCCTTGCGGATGTCATAGACCTTGGTCAGGTTGCTGACCTTCAGCAGTGGCTCGGCTTTGCCCGGAACGATTTCGTCAACAATGGCCTCATGCTTGTCGCCACGCTGTGCAGACAAGGACGGAGCAGAGTTGATCAGCCGCTTGGTGTAGGGATGCTGCGGGTTGCGCAGGATATCCAGCGCCGGGCCGTATTCAACGACTCGGCCCTTGTACATCACTACAACTTTTTCCGCGCGCTCGGCCGCCAGTCCGAGGTCGTGGGTGATCAACAGGACCGCGGTGCCCAGCTCGGTGGTCATCGTATCCAGATGATCCAGAATCTGCTGCTGGACGGTCACGTCCAAGGCACTGGTGGGCTCATCGGCAATCAGCAGGCGCGGACGGCATGCCAGTCCAATAGCGATCAGTGCACGCTGGCGCATGCCACCGGAGAACTCGTGCGGGTATTGTCCTGCGCGAACCTCCGGGTTGGGCAAGCCTGCATCAGCCAGGACCTGGGCGACGCGTTCCTTGGGGTTATCCCCCGCAAGGCCGTTGGCCTTCAGCGTTTCCTTGACCTGGAATCCAATCTTCCACACCGGGTTCAAGTTGGACATTGGATCCTGGGGAACCATGCCAATGTGGTTGCCGCGCAGTTCAACGAATCGCTTTTCGCTGGCGTGCGAAATGTCCTCGCCATCGAACAGGATCTGGCCGGAAGAAACCGAACCGTTGCCGGCCAGCAGACCGATAGCGGCCAGTGCCGAGGTCGACTTGCCGGAACCCGACTCGCCCACGATGGCCACGGTCTCCCCTGGCATCACGGTGAAGTTTGCATCGCGCACAGCGTGTACTGGTCCGTCAGGAGTGGAGAAGGTAATCGCCAAGTCCTTGATTTCCAGCAACGGCTTCGGTGTTGCAGTTTCAGTCATCGTCTAGGCTCCCTTCCGGGCCTTGGGATCCAGTGCGTCTCGCACTGCATCGCCGAGCATGATGAAGCTCAAGACTGTCACCGACAGGAACAGAGCAGGCCACATCAGCATCATCGGGTTGTTGCGAAGCTGCTGCTGGGCAGTCGAGATGTCGTTGCCCCAGCTCATGATTTCAGGCGGCAAACCGACACCAAGGAAGGACAGCGTCGCTTCGGCAACGATGTACACGCCCAGGTTCACGGTCGCCACAACAATGATCGGTGCCAGCGAGTTTGGAATGACGTGCTTGAGCAGCGAATTGAACTTGGACAGCCCCAAAGCGCGCGATGCTTTCACATAATCGGCGCTCCGCGCTTCGATCACAGCACCACGGGTAATTCGAGCCAGCTGCGGCCAGCCGAAAATCGCCAGCGTAATAATAACGGTCCACACGCTTCGGTTGTCTCGGAATGCAGGAAGCTGCATCACGATGATGGCTCCGAGGATCAGTGGCAGCGCGAAGAAGATATCGCCCAAACGTGCCAGAACTGCATCAATCCATCCGCCATAGAAGCCGGCCAGCGCACCCAGAGCGCCGCCGACGATGACAACGATCAGGGTGGTGAAGACACCGACCAGCAACGATGCGCGCGTGCCGTAGATGACGCGTGAATAGATATCGCAGCCCTGGAGGTTGAAGCCCATGATATGCCCGGCCCGGCCAGGTTCATTCGAGTTCTCAAGGGCGCAATAGGTTGGGTCCTGCGAGCTGAACAGCTGCGGGAAAGCCGCAACGACAATGATCGCAAGAATCAGAATCGCGGAAATAATGAACAGCGGCTGCTTGCGCAGTGAACGCCAAGCTTCGGCCCACATGGACAGCGGCTTGCCGGTTTCCTTGACGGAGTCGACGGCCTGCAGCGGCGTCTCATCCAAGGGGGCGACAAAATGCTCAATCTTGTACTTGGAAACTTTGCCGGCGCGGACCTTGCTGATGGGCAGGCCGTCTTCCGGATTAAAATTCTGGTTCTCAGGCATAACGGATCCTTGGGTCAAGCAGTGCGTACAGCATATCCACGATCAGGTTGGCGACCACGAAGACGATCACCAGTACACCGACGATGGCGACAACTGTCGGGGTTTCGCCCTTCTGAATTGCCTGGTACAGCAGGTGTCCAACACCGGGCACGTTGAAAATGCCTTCGGTGACAATTGCGCCACCCATCAGCGAGCCGAGGTCCGCTCCGAGGAATGTCACGACAGGAATCAGCGAGTTGCGAAGGATGTGTACGGTGACAACGCGATTGCGGCTCAAGCCCTTGGCAGTGGCAGTGCGCACGAAGTCCGCGGACTTGTTTTCGATCACCGAGGTTCGGGTCAAGCGGACCACGTAGGCCAGCGAAACCAGGCCTAGCACGAGGGCCGGCAAGAAGAGTTCGCCCCAGGTTGCCGCGCCGGAAACGGTGGGCTTGGCCCATTCCAGTTTCACGCCAACAACGAACTGCAGAACGAAGCCGAGCACGAAGGTTGGCACAGCGATCACGATCAGCGAAGCAACCAGAATGGTCGAGTCGAACCACTTGCCCTTGCGCATACCAGCGATGACACCGAAGATGATGCCGAAAACGCCTTCAATCAGCAGGGCCAGAATCGCAAGGCGTGCGGTGACAGGGAAGGCGCGACCCAGCAGGGCGCTGACTTCCTGACCGGAGAACGAGGTTCCAAGATCGAAGGTCACCAGGTTCTTCAGATACAGGCCATACTGAACCCAGAATGGCTTGTCCAAATTGTATTGGGCTTCGAGGGCTGCACGAGTCGCATCGGACATCGGCTTGCCACCGGAGAGCGCGGCGATAGGATCACCGGGCGTGGCAAAAACCAAGAAGTACACCAGCAGTGTTGCACCGATAAATACCGGGATCAGCTGGGCAATTCTCTTGAGCATGAAACTTAACATGCGTGCACCTCACCTCGAGATGCTGGACGGCACTTGGCCATTATTTCCCTCTTCCCGTCGATAAATATCTCGACGTTTATTTTTGGGAGGCAGATCAAACATGCCAAAGGGAGACCCTTTGTACCTTGGGTCTCCCTTGACATGCCTTTCAGCCAATTTCGGACTTGAACAGTCCGAATGCTGAAATTACTTACTTACCAGTGATTTCGTTGTACATTGGAACGCCGTTCCAACCGAACTCGACGTTGGCGACATTCTCGCTCCAACCACCCTGGACTGCTTGGTACCACAGTGGGATGGCAGGAAGATCCTTGAACAGGATCTCCTGGGATTCGTTGAAGATCTTTGCGCCTTCAGCTGGGTCGGTTGCAGCAAGGCCCTTGGCCAGCGACTCGTCAAATTCCTTGCTGGAGTACTTGCCATCGTTCGAACCTGCACCAGTGCCAAACAGCGGGCCCAGGAAGTTGTAGAGCGATGGGTAGTCGGCCTGCCAGCCCGTGCGGAATCCACCGGTCATGGTGTAGGCGGTAACCTTGGCGCGCAATTCCTTGAAGGAGCTGAACGACTTTGCGGTTGCGTTGATGCCGAGGTTGTTCTTCAGCTGGTTGACAATTGCCTCAACGAATTCCTTGTTGCCGGCGCCATCAACGTTGTAGCCGATGGAGAATTCCTTGTCAGCGTCCCACTTGCTGATCTTGTCGGCGTCAGCCCAGAGCTTCTTGGCTTCGGCATCGTCGAATTCGAGGACTTCGCTGCCAGGCAGCTTGTCGTCGTAGCCTTCGAGCACTGGAGCGGTGAAGTCCTTGGCGATAACCTTGCCGCCCTGGTACACCTTGTCGATGATCAGCTGGCGGTCAATTGCACGCGAGATCGCTGCACGGCGGAGGTTGCCCTCTTCGTCCTGCTTGAAGTGATCCAGGTAGCCGGGAATGGTGATGGTCGCGTTACCAGCGTATGGCGAGTTGACCGAGCGGTCGCCCAGGTCAGACTGGTAGGAAGCAAGCTGGCTCGGTGGAATCTGGTCCAGCACATCCAGGTTGCCGGAAACCAGGTCCTGGTAAGCCGAGTCGGTGGACTGGTAGACCTTGAAGTCGATGCCGCCGTTCGCAGCCTTGCGTGGGCCGTCGTACTTCTCGTTGACGTCCATCTTCAGGTTGACGTCGTGGTTCCATTCGGTCAGCTTGTACGGACCATTGCCAACTGGCTTTTCGCCGAAGGCCTTGGGATCCTCGAAGGCTGCCTCTGGCAACGGCATGAAGGCGGTGTAGCCCAGACGCAGTGGGAAGTCGGATTCCGGCTGGGAAAGCTCGACGGTGAAGGTGGTGTCATCAACAACCTTCAGGCCTTCCATCTTGTCTTCCTTGGACTTCTCGGCGTTGACCTTGTCGAAGCCCTTGATGGACTCGAAGAAGTAGGAGTTCAGCTGAGCGTTCTTGGCTGCGGCACCGAAGTTCCAGGCATCCACGAACGAAGCAGCGGTTACTGGGGATCCATCGGAGAAAGTCTGGCCCGACTTGATCTTGATGGTGTAGTTCTGGGAATCCTTGGTCTCGATGGACTCTGCGAGTTCATTGACCGGAGCACCCTTTGCGTCATAGCTGACCAGGCCCGTGAAGAGCAGGTCCATAACGCGACCGCCACCAACTTCGTTGGTGTTGGCCGGCAGTAGGCCGTTTTGTGGTTCGGTGGTGTTTGCGGTGACGACGTACGAGCCGTCTGCTTCGCCGCCTGCGGAATCATCCGAACCGCCGCCACAAGCCGACAGGGTCAGTGCCAAGGCTGCTGATAGAACGACAGCCTTAGATGCGTGCGAGTATCGCATCCTATTTCTCCTCAACATAAGGTTGCTGCTTCTGCATTTCGCAGAGCCGTGCAGGCAAGCGTGAGCTGTAGCACGTAGTGAATGAGATTACATCAAATATTGCGAAACAACCAATGAATATTCATGAAAGTAATGCTTGAAATCCATTTTGTCATTCGTTCAAAATTATTCTTAGCTAGTCAAAATCTCTGGTTTCTCAAATAAAAATATTCATCAATCCTGGGTCCTCCAAAACCGAACCGACACCTGCGAGGAACTCGCTTGCTTCTTTGCCGTCAACGACTCTGTGGTCAAATGACAAAGCCAAAGTCATGGTATGGCGAAGAGCTACTTCATCCTGGTACTCCCAAGGGCGCCGCTTCACCTGGCCCAGGGCCAAGATCCCGGCCTGCCCAGGCGGCAGGATTGGCGTTCCAGCATCCACGCCAAAAACGCCGACGTTCGTGATTGAAAAGGTGCCGCCCGACAACTGGGCAGGAGCAAGAGTTCCGGCACGCCCCTGGGCAATAATCCCGCTCAACGCCGTGGCCAACTGGGGCAGCGGCAAGTCCTGGGCATTTTTCACCACGGGAACCAGCAGACCCCGGTCAGTAGCTACCGCCATTCCCAAATTCACCGAACCGAATTCGATAATTTCGTCGGCTTTCTCGTCCCACGTTGAATTCAACGCTGGATAGGTACGCAACAAGCGGGTCACGACCAGGGCAGCCAGCGTCGTGATATTCAGCTTGATGTCCTTCAACAGAGGATGGGAACGCAACCGCTCAACCAGGGCCATGGATTCCGTGACATCCACAGTCAAGAATTCGGTGGCATGCGGGGCGGTAAATGCCGACTGCACCATCGCCTTGGCTGTGGCACGACGCACCGCAGTGATCTTTACATGCTTGTCCTCTATGCCGCCCGGCTGGACCGGGGCAACAGGTGCGGCAGGTGACGCTGCGGCCGTTGGCCCATTCCCGGCATCAATCGCCTGCTGGACATCGCGGCGTAGCACTAGCCCGTCTTCGCCGCTGCCGGTGAGCGTCGAAATATCCACACCGTGATCACGGGCGAGCTTGCGGACCGGCGGCGTGCATCGGGTCACCGCCTGGCGCTGTTCGTCATGGTGTTCGACCACAGCTGCACCCGAGGCGCGCACCGAGCGGGGCTTTCGCTGGGGCCGGGCACCAGTTGCCGCCGGTGCGCCATAGCCGACAAGAGTAGGCGTGCGCTCCCCCGCGCCGGGTTGCGGTTCTGGATCTTTTCCTTGCGCTGGTTCATCATTGCCGAAGGTGACCAGCGGGCCGCCAACCTGGACGACCTGGCCTTGGGCGGCATGAATCTGCTGGACTACCCCGGCATAAGGCGAAGGCAGTTCAACTACAGCCTTGGCAGTTTCCACCTCGGCGATCACCTGGTTCAGCGCCACGTGCTCGCCGACCTTGATTTTCCAGTTCAACACCTCGGATTCGGTCAGCCCCTCGCCAAGATCCGGAAGCTTAAAAGTTTGATCCGTCATCACTGGGCAGCTCCTTCGCTTGCCTCATGGTGTCGCATCACGGTATCCACCGCGTGCATCACTCGATCCAGGTCGGGTAAATGGTGGCTTTCAAGCCGTGAGGGCGGATAGGGAACATCGAACCCTGTCACGCGCAACGGCGCATGTTCCAAGTAGTCGAAGCAGCGCTCGGTGATCTCGGCACAAATTTCCGCGCCCAAACCGCTGGTGCGGCTGGCCTCGTGGACCACGACGAGCTTCCCGGTGCGCTGCACCGACTGCGCGACAGTGTCGATATCCAGCGGGTCCAGGCTGCGCAGATCAATGACCTCCAGGCTCGTGCCTTCATCTTCGGCAGCCAGGGCCGCATCGATCAGCGTGTAGGTGGTTGGGCCATAGCCGACCATGGTGACATCGGTCCCGGAGCGGATGATCTTCGCCTTAGGCGAGGCATCGGGCTGCACTGCGCCCAGTTCCGCTTCGGTCTTCTCGTGGTAACGGCGCTTTGGCTCAAAGAAGATCACCGGGTCATCGCAGGTGATTGCCTGGCGCAGCATCGCGTAGGCATCTTCAACGCTGGAGGGCGCAAACACGCGAAGCCCGGCGGTGTGCGCGAAGTAGGCTTCTGGCGACTCGGAATGGTGCTCCGGAGAACCGATGCCGCCGCCGTACGGGATGCGCACGGTCACCGGCATCTTCACCCGCCCGCGGGACCGGTAGTGCAACTTGGCCAGCTGCGAGACCAGCTGGTCAAAAGCGGGATAGGTGAATCCGTCAAATTGGATCTCGACCACCGGGCGGTAGCCGCGATAAGCCAGGCCGATGGCCGTGCCGACGATTCCTGATTCGGCCAGCGGGGTATCGACGACTCGATGCTCCCCGAATTCGGCCTTCAGCCCGTCGGTCACGCGGAAGACTCCGCCAAGTGTTCCGATATCTTCACCGAGCAGGATGACCTTCTCGTCCTCGCTCAGGGCATCATGCAGCGACTTGTTCAGCGCTTTGAGCATGGTGGTAGCCACGGCTATTCACCACCCTCGAAGTCGGCCAGGTAATCGAGGTAGCTTTTCGCTGCCCGCTCGGTGGGTTCGTGCGGCTGGGCATAAACGTTGGAGAACAGTTCGTCCACCTTCGGATCTTCCATCGTGGTGATCGCGGCACGCAGCTTGGCGGCCATGTCATCGGCCGCGTTCTGGGCGCGCTGCTCATAGGACTGCACATCGGCGCCCATTTCGTGCAGGTATTTCACCAAGCGGTCGATCGGGTCCTTGGCTTTCCATTCTTCGAGCTGCTCGGCCTTGCGGTAGCGGGTGGGGTCATCGGCGGTGGTGTGCGAACCCATGCGGTAGGTGACAGCTTCGATGAACGTTGGCCCCAGGCCGTGCCGGGCGTGGGCCAGGGCCGCCTTGGTTGCCGCGTACACTGCGAGGATGTCGTTGCCATCAACCCGCCAGGTCTTCAGCCCAAAGCCGTGGGCCCGGTCAGCGATATGGGTGCGGCTTTGCAGTGCCACCGGTTCCGAGATGGCCCACTGGTTGTTCTGGCAGAAGAACAGGACCGGTGCCTGATAGCTGGCCGCAAAAACCATCGCCTCATTAACGTCGCCCTGGCTGGTGGCGCCATCGCCAAAGTAGGCCACGGAGACTTGCTCGCCTCCATCGAATTTGATGCCCATGCCATAGCCGGCCGCATGCAAGGCCTGCGAACCGATGACAATTTGCTGGCAGGCGATATTCACTTCATTCGGATCCCAGCCGCTGGCCTGGGCTCCGCGCCAAACGCTGAGCAGGTCCTCGGCCTGGACTCCCCTGGCCCACGCCACCCCATGCTCGCGATAGGAAGGGAAAATGAAATCATCGTCTTCGGTAGCCCGCACCGATCCGATTTGCGCGGCCTCCTGGCCAAGCAATGGCGCCCAGAGGCCCAATTGCCCCTGGCGCTGCAGGGCGGTGGCCTCATTGTCCATGCGCCGAAGCACGACCATGTCGCGCAGAAAATCTGCAAGGTCCGCTTCCTTGAGGTCCTTGAGATAGTGGTCAAGTTCTTCGTCCGGAATTCGTTTCCCGTCGACGTTCAGCAGCTGGTGCGTTGGTAGGCTTCCAGCGGCTACGTCCATGTGCTGTGTGGACACGATCGGCATCCTTACTCTCACGTAGTCTGTGGCAGAATTCTTCGTCGAACCCCGCTTAATGTGATGCTACTCACGCAACGCAAGACGCACAATGGTGATTCGAAAATTAGCGCAAAACGCCCTATTTATCCCCTCGATCCAGTGCTAACGTGCTCATTATGCACCTCTTGGACATCACAGACCGGCGAATCCTGCTCGCCATGGCCAGCGCCAAAAAACGCACCGGCTCGGCCATCGCCACGGCCCTGAACCTGGGGCGCAATACGGTGCAATCGCGGATGACCCGATTGGAGAACGAAATCCTGGAATCCCCGGACCGCCGGATTCCGCCAGCCGCCCTGGGCTACGGGCTGCTGTCATTTATCGAGCTTCACGTTGACCAGCGATACCTCGAAGAAATCTCGGCCAAGCTGGCCGCCATCCCCGAAGTCCTCGAAGCCCACGGGCTGACCGGCAATGCCGATATTCTGGTGCGCGTGGCAGCCAAGGATGCCGAGCAGCTCTTCAGGGTCCACGGCCAGCTCTTGCATATCGATGGGGTGAACCGCGCGGATTCAGCGCTGGCCATGGCACAACTGGTCCCCTACCGGACCACCGCCCTGCTGCGGCATTCGCTGAAATCCCCCGCCCAGTAAAAGCCAGTGGCAAAGCCCTGGGGACCAACGGTAGCTGGTCCCCAGGGCTTTGCCTCTTCAGTTCTTGCCTGCCGCCCCTAGTGGTCGACGGCCTTTTCCGCACCGACTCCGGTCAGCGAGCGGACTTCCATTTCTGCCTGCTTGGCTGCATCCTCGGTGCCCCGATCGGTCACCGAGCCCAACCAGCCCAGGAAGAAGGCCAGCGGAATCGAAACGATGCCCGGGTTGGCCAGCGGGAAGATCGACATGTCGATGCTCGGGATCATCGCGGTCTCCGATCCGGAGAACACCGGCGAGAAGATGATCAGCAGCAGCGCGGAGCCCAAGCCGCCGTACATCGACCAGACGGCACCGCGGGTCTTGAAGCCCTTCCAGAACAGCGAGTACAGGATGGTTGGCAGGTTGGCCGAGGCGGCGACGGCGAAGGCCAGTGCCACCAGGAAGGCCACATTCTGGCCCTGGGCGCCGATGCCGCCGGCGATGGCGAAGACGCCGATCACCAGCACGGTGCGCCGGGCCACCTTCATTTCCTTCTCGGGAGTGGACTTGCCCTTGGCGATCACCGAAGCGTACACGTCGTGGGCGAAGGATGCCGCTGCGGTGATGGTCAGGCCGGCGACCACCGCGAGGATGGTTGCGAAGGCCACCGCCGAGATCAGCCCCAGCAGCACGGTGCCGCCCAATTCATAGGCCAGCAGCGGAGCAGCCGAGTTCACGCCACCGGGAGCCGCCTTGATCTTGTCCGGGCCGATCAGCGCGCCGGCGCCGAAGCCCAGCACCAGGGTGAACAGGTAGAAGGCACCGATCAGCCAGATCGCCCAGACCACCGACTTGCGGGCTTCCTTGGCGGTGGGCACCGTGTAGAAGCGCATCAGCACGTGGGGCAGGCCCGCGGTGCCCAGCACCAGAGCCAGGGCCAGCGAGATGAAGTCCAGCTTGGAGGTGTCGGACTTGCCGTACTGCAGGCCTGGATTCAGGATCTCGGGGTTGCCGGCCACCTCGGCGGCCTTGCCCAGCAGTTCGGAGAAGTTGAAGCCGAAAATCGCCAGGGTCCAGACGGTCATGATCAGCGCTCCGGCGATCAGCAGGCAAGCCTTGATAATCTGCACCCAGGTGGTGCCCTTCATGCCGCCGACCAGCACGTAGAGGATCATCAACGCGCCGACGATCACGATCACCAGCGACTGGCCGAGCTTCTCGTCAATGCCCAGCAGCAGCGACACCAGCGCGCCGGCACCCGCCATCTGCGCCAGCAGGTAGAACACGCAGACAGCCAGGGTGGAAATGGCCGCGGCGATGCGCACCGGGCGCTGCTTGAGCCGGAAGGAGAGCACGTCGGCCATGGTGAACTTGCCGGTATTGCGCAGCAGCTCGGCGACCAGCAGCAGGGCCACCAGCCAGGCGACCAGGAAGCCAATGGAGTAGAGGAAGCCGTCATAGCCGTTGATGGCGATGGCACCGACAATGCCGAGGAAGGATGCCGCCGAAAGGTAGTCGCCGGCGATGGCGGTGCCGTTCTGCGTTCCGGTGAAGGAACGGCCACCGGCATAGTAGTCGGCCGCGGTCTTGTTGTTCTTCGAAGCACGCAGCACGATCACCAGGGTGATGCCCACGAAGGCGATGAAGATGCCGATATTCACCAGCGGGTTGCCGACCTGGGTCGACTCTGCGGCGGCCTGTGCCGCAATCGAGAGCTGATTCATTTATTTCACTCCCTTTTGCTCTAGGCGTTCGCGGATGGCGGTGGCCTTCGGGTCCAGCTTCTTGTTGGAGAAGCTGACGTAGGCTGCGGTAATCAGGAAGGTCGAGACAAACTGCAGCAGCCCAAGGAGGATGCCCATGTTGATATTGCCCAAAACCTTGATCGACATGAAGTCATGGAAGTAGTCGGCCAGCAAGACGTAGGCGAAATACCAGACGAGGAAGAAGATGGCCATCGGGAAAACGAAACTGCGGTGGGTTCGGCGCAGCTCCTGGAATTCCCCGGATTGGCTCTCCGTAACAAAATCGACGTCTTCAGTGACGTCGCGTTCCGGGTTGGCACTCATTGATGCCCTCCTTGAGCGAGTTAATGATGTGATCGAGCGCACATCTGTTGCGTGACTAAGTTCACTATTGGCGAAGAATTCTTTCGCGACTAGGGGTATTCGGCGGCTCGTGGCTCAACGGGGCGAATTCTGCGCTCAACGGCGCACTGGGCGGCGTTGAGCGGTCGGCCCGAACCAGGGCCCTAAGATGGGAGCATGTCCCCAGCGCTGCAAGCCACCCTGATCGCGGCCATCGTGGTGCTTGGCATAGCCGTCGTCGGCTATTTCGGTTTCAGGATCTCGCGCTCGACCCGTGAGATGGGCACCGATGCCGAAGAAGCCACCTACAAGACGTTGCACCACATGTCGGTGGCGGTCCCGCACCTGGAGCGCGGGCTCACCGAAGAAGGCGCGGCCAAGAGCGCCAAGGCGCTGCGCCGGCTGCTGAACTGCCAGGTGCTGCTGATCAGCGATACCTCGCGGACCCTGGCCGCAGATGCCGGGATCGAGTTCACCGCGCAGCTCGAAGAGGACGCCTCCGAGGCGTCGGCCAGCACCCTGGCCAGCGGCAAAACCCAGGTCAGGCATTCGGCGGGAATGGATATCGTGGCCGCGCCCATCACCGTGGGAGACCAGAGCGTGGGCACCGTGGTGGCCCTGTCCGTGCGGGCCGGGGCGGGCTTTGTGCGCGCGGTATCCGAGGTGGCGGTTTTTGTCTCCGCACAGGTCTCCACCGCGCAGCTCGATGAGTCCAAGGCGATGCTGCTCGAAGCCCAGATGCGGGCCCTTCGCGCGCAGATCTCCCCGCATTTCATCTACAACTCGTTGAACGCCATCGCCTCCTTCATCAATACCGACCCGGCCCGCGCCCGCGAATTGGTGATCGAGTTCGCCGATTTCACCCGCTACTCCTTCCGGCGCCGCGGGGAATTCACCACCGTGGCCGAAGAGCTTGAAGCGATCGACCGGTACCTGCTGCTGGAGAAGGCCCGCTTCGGCGACCGCATCAAGGTGTCCTTGCAGATTGCGCCCGAGGTGCTGCCGACCCAGATTCCCTTTTTGGCCCTCCAGCCGCTGGTGGAAAATGCGGTGCGCCATGGCCTGGAGGCGCGTCCCGATGGCGGCGTCATCTCGATTACCGCCACCGAGGATGGCCTGCATGCGGTGATTTCGGTGGAGGATGATGGCATGGGCATGGATCCAGAGCAGCTGGCCAGCGTCCTGGCGGGCACCACCACCACCATGCACGTGGGGCTGCGCAATGTCGACCTGCGCCTGCGCCAGCTCTACGGGAACTCCAACGGGCTGGTGATCGAGACCGCTCCGGGGGCCGGAACGCTAATCACCCTGCGTGTTCCCAAATTCCGCGCGCCAGACACCAGCGGCCCGGATATCTAGAAAAGCCGGGGAAACGGTAGAATTTTTGCATGATCAATGTGGTGGTGGCCGATGATGAACTCCCTGCAGTAGAAGAGATCTCCTTTCTGCTGAGCCAAGATTCGCGGATTGGCAAAATCCACCGGGCCACTTCCGGGGCCGCGGCCCTGAAGGCGCTGGAAGAAAATGATGTTGATGCGCTGTTCCTGGACATCCACATGCCGGCGCTCTCCGGCCTGGACATCGCCCGGGTCATTTCCCGCTTCACCCATCCGCCGCTGATTGTTTTTGTCACCGCCGACGAGGACCAGGCCCTGCAGGCTTTCGAGCTGGCCGCCATCGACTACGTGCTCAAGCCCATTCGCCCGCAGCGCCTGGCCGAATCCGTGCGCCGCATCTGCGAGCTGGTGGAAGAAACCCCTGCCAAGCCGGAAATGATCACCGTTGACCAGGGCGGCATCACCAAGCTGATCCCGCGCAGCGATATCGCCTACGTGCAGGCCCAGGGCGACTACGCCCGGCTGCACACCCAGGATTCGAGCTACCTGATCCGCGTGCCGCTCAACGACCTGGAACAGCAGTGGGGAGAATCCGGCTTTGTCCGCATCCACCGCTCCTACTTGGTGTGCATGGACAAAATCGAAACGGTCCGCCTGCAGACCGGCAAGGCTGCCGTGGTCGTCCACGGCGCGGAACTGCCAATTTCCCGGCGCGCCCTGCCCTACCTGCGCGAGCGCCTGGCCGCCAACCGCGTTCGCCCGCTGTAGGAACCCGGGCCCCAAGTGCACTCCCCCGATGCCGGCCAGCAGCGCCGGCCCCCAGAGCCTCCCGGGCGTTTTGCCCAGCAGCGTCCGCAACGCGTGCGCGTGCAAGCGCCCCAGGACGCGTCGCTGGCGCCCCCGAACCAGCGCCCAGAGCATACCGCCGAAGAGTTCTACGTCCGCCAGCTGATCCGTTCCCAGCTGCGCCTGGCCTGTGCGGTGGCCGCCGGGCTTCTGGCCCTGCTGGTGGGCATCTGCTCGCTGCTGGTGCTCTGGCCGGTGGTCTCGAATATCCAGCTGTTCAGCATTCCCCTGCCATGGTGGGTTTTGGGGGTGGGCATGTACCCGCTGATCATTGTCGCCGGCATGCTGTACAACCGGGCGGCGGCACGCAACGAGCGGCGCTACCGGAGCATCAGCCGTGGATAGCCTGCTATCGGTTTCCGCGCTTGTTGTGGTCTGCCTGGCCACCATGCTGATCGCCTTTCATGGACTGCGCCTCTCGCGCACCACTTCCGACTTCTACGTGGCTTCGCGCACCGTGCGCCCGTGGTGGAATGCCTCGGCCATTGGCGGCGAATACCTCTCCGCGGCATCCTTCCTCGGGGTGGCCGGGCTCATCGTGCTCTCGGGGCAATCCGGGTTGTGGTTCCCGATCGGCTACACCGCCGGCTACCTGATGCTGCTGCTCTTCGTGGCCGCGCCCTTGCGCCGCTCGCGCGCCTACACGATCCCGGATTTTGCGCAGATACGCTTCGAGAATTCCCCCGTGCTGCGCAAGCTGACCACCTATCTCGTGGTGGTGATCTGCTGGCTGTACATCGTCCCGCAGATGCATGGGGCCGCGCTCACCCTGTCGATCGCCACCGGTCTTCCCAGCTGGGTCGGTCCGGTCGTGGTGGCAGCGGTCGTCTGCGTGACGGTGCTTTCGGGCGGCATGCGCTCGGTGACCTTTGTCCAGGCCTTCCAATACTGGTTCAAGCTCGCCGCCCTGGTGGTGCCAACGATTTTCCTCTTGGTGCGCGCCATCCCCGAGCAGTCCGCCGGCGAACGCGCCCAGAATCTTTTCGCGCAGCTGGAATCGGTCACGACCATGAACCTGTACGAGACCGTGTCGATTATTCTCGCACTGCTCTTCGGCACCTTGGGCCTGCCCCATGTGCTGGTGCGCTTCTACACCAACCCCACCGGCCAGACCGCGCGCACCACCACGGTGATCGTGCTCTGCCTGCTCTCCGTGTTCTACCTTTTGCCCACCACCTTGGGCGTGCTGGGGATCTTGTATACCCCGGAGCTCGGGGCCAGCAATGAAACCGATGCCACCATCTTGCTCTTGCCGGCCCGGCTCTTTGACGGCTTCCTCGCCGACGCGCTGACCGCCATCGTGGTCGGCGGCGCCTTTGCCGCATTCCTGTCCACCACCTCGGGCCTGGTGGTATCGCTGGCCGGGGCGATCTCCCAGGAGTTCTTCTCTGGAACGGTGCGCGGATTCCGGATTTCCACGGTGCTGGCCACCGCCCTGCCGGTGCTGATCGCGGTGCTCACCAGCTCGCTGGCCCTGGCCGGGGCCATCGGCAATGTTTTCGCCTTCACCGCTTCGACGATCTGCCCGCTGCTGCTGCTGGGGATTTGGTGGCGTTCGCTCACTGCCCGGGGCGCCATCGCGGGCCTTTTGGCGGGGGCGATCACCTGCGGCACGTCCCTGGCGATCGGGATCTTCCTGCCCGCGATGGATCACTGGTGGATCCACCTCTTGCGCCAGCCGGCCGCGTGGAGCGTGCCGCTGGCCTTTGCCGTGATGGTCGCGGTCTCGCGCGGCACCCAACGGGCGGTTCCAGGCAACGTGGATCGGGTTATGGCGCTGCTGCATGTACCCGATCGCGAGGCGAAGTTCTAGGCTGGGCCCGATTGGCCAGCAGCCCCAGCAGCACCCCGCAGAGCACCAGGGCCATTCCGCCCAGGCTTTGGATGCCAAGGCTCTCGGCGGCGAGCAAGGTTCCCAGGATCACCCCGGCCACCGGGTTCAGCAGCCCCAGCAGCCCCACCGTGCCCGAAGGAAGATGGCGCAGGCCGCTGAACCAGGCCAGGAACGCTATCGCCGTGGCAACCACGCTCAGGTAGCCGAATCCCAGCACCGCCTGCCTGTCCAGGGCCGGCGGCGGTCCCTGGATCAGCCAGGCGAAGGGCAGGAGCAGCAGCCCGCCGGCGACCAGCTGCCAGGCGGTGGTATCCACGATCGGCTGCCCGCTGGACCATTTTTTGGCCAGGATGAAGCCCACGCTCGAGATGCCCATGGCGGTAAGCGACAAGAGAATTCCGAGCATGCTGATTTTGCTTTGCCCGTCGAAGACCATGATGGCCACGCCCAAAAAGCCCAATGCGGCTCCGATCAGCGGCCAGCGTTTCGGCCGCTCCCCCAGCAGCGGCCAGGCCAGGAGCATCAGCACCCCTGCGGAAACAGCCATGGTGGTTGACGCAATGCTGGAGGGCAGCAGCTGCGCCACCGCGTAGACCAGTGCGAAGAAGGCGCCGATGTTCAGGGTGCCAAGCACCAGGGATTTCCACCACCAGCTGCCTCGCGGAAGCCGGCGGCAGATCAGCAGCAGGATGAGACCTGCAGGCAGCGCCCGGAAAACCCCGCCCCATAGTGCCGCATCGCCAGGCAGATACTCCCGGGTGACGTAGTAGGTTGATCCCCATGCGACGGGGGCGATGGCGGTGAGGGCCAGCCTGCCCAGCGGGAGGCGATGAGCGCGCCCGGGCATTAAATTAGTTTCCATGGAAACTATATTAGCTTCCGTGGAAACTATAATAAAGGCATGGAGCATTTAGACCACGTCGCACGCATCCAGCAGCAGTGGGCCGCCGAGCGCCCCGATCTGGATCCACGGCCCCAGGGAATCATCGGCAGGCTGCATCGGCTGGCAATTTTCCTGCGGGAAGAAGTCTGCGCCGTGTATGCAGAGCATGGGCTGACCGAGGCCGAGTTCGATGTCCTGGCGACCTTGCGCCGCAGCGGAGCGCCCTATTCGCTGGCACCTGGCGAGCTGGCCGCCCAAACCATGGTCACCTCGGGAGCCACCACCAAGCGGCTGGATCGGCTGGTTTCGGCCGGCTACGTCTCGCGCCACAGCGAGGATGGCGATCAGCGCCGGCGGCGCATCTCGCTAAGCCCCGAGGGCAAGAAGAAGATTGATGAGGTGATGACCGACCACCTGGCCAATGAGGCCCGCCTGATCGCCCAGCTTTCGGCCGCGGAGCAATCCGCGCTCGAAGGCGCCCTGAAGAGCTGGCTGAGGCACTACGAGCCGCCGCAAGGCTGACCGGCAGGGTGTTGCGCCTGCGGCACACGCACAAAGGGCGGGCAGGAAATATTTCCTGCCCGCCCTCGCGGCTAGAATCCAGCTAACCTTGCGGCGCGCTAGTCGATGGAAGCCATCAGCTCGACCACGCGATCGAGGAAGGCGTCGACCTGGGACTCTTCGTATCCATCGGTGCCCTGGGCCGAGCGGAACTCGACGCGGCGCACAGCATCCACGGCCATCGGCACATCATTTTCGAAGTAGTCGATGAGCTGGTCGCAGAGCCGATCGACATCTTCAACGTTGTAGCTTGAGGCATTGGTGCGCGACGGGCGGCGGAAGCGCTCGCCCTTGGCACGGTGCAGTCGGCCACGCAGAATAGCGGCCAGGCGCCCGACCTGCTGCAGCCAGACTTCCTCGCCCTGGTGGGAGATGAGGTCATCGCGTTCCCGCTTGGCAAAAACATCCTCGAGGCGATCCAGCGCACCGTCAACTTCGCGGGCCTGGTAGCCGCCCTTCTGCGGGGCGAAGGTCGTTCGGCGGATCAGGTGGCTGGTGACCACGCTGTCGTCGTTTCCGCCGTCGTTAAAGGTTGCCCGGGCCCGGCTGAGGAACGCATCGACCTGCTTTGCGTTGTAGCCGAATTCCGAATCCGGTACGCGGGAAAACGGAGCATCTTGCTGCTGCGACACGACAGTTCCTTTTTCTCTAGAGAGATGTCAGTGGCGTGCCGCCCGACGGCGACACCCCATCCATTCTATTTGCTCGAGCCCCACTTGGCTCAATGGCCACACCCGCGGCGGTGCCGTTGGCAGATCACAAGACCGCAACGCTCCAGGCCAGCAGGTGCGAAATCAGGTATCCCAGGGGGATCACGAAGAGCACCGAATCCAATCGATCCATGATTCCGCCGTGGCCCGGAAGCAGGTTGCTCATGTCCTTGATGCCCAATTCACGCTTCACCATCGACTCCGCGAAGTCGCCGGTGGTGGCCGCAATGGTGGTGAACAAGGCCAGGATGACACCGGTCCACCACGGCATGTCGAGCCAGAACACCATGGCGCATGCGCCGATGGCCATGGAACCGGCCATCGAGCCGCCAAAGCCCTCCCAGGACTTCTTGGGCGAGATCTTCGGCGCCATCGGGTGCTTGCCGATCAGCACTCCCACGATGTACCCGAAGGTATCGTTGGCCACTGCCAGCAGCAGGATCGTGGCAATCAGCCACTGGCCGTTCTCCCCTTCGAGCATCAGCAGCGCGAAGGACAAGAGCAACGGGATCCAGCTGATGATGAAAACGCTGCTCATCACCGAGGCAACCGCGCCCTTGAGCCCCTCCATGAGCCTGAAGAGCAGTGCGACGAGGATGCAGGCCACAAAGCTGAAGCCCAGGGCCTCGACATCACCAAGCACGGCGCTGACCGGAAGCAGCAGCGAGGCCAGGTACAACGGCACCTGGGGAACTGCGGTTTTGGCGTGGGTCGTGGCCCGGGCAACTTCCCAGCAGCCGATGCCGCTGAGCGCAACGACCGCAAAGACCAGCAGCGGCTCGTAAAGGAACAATCCCGCGAGCACCACACCGAGCAGCACCACACCCACGCCGATAGCTGCCGGCAGGTTGCGTCCTGCGCGCGAGGCCTTGGGCTCCGGGTTGCCGATCAAAAGCTCGGGCGGTATCGCCGCTTCTTGCGCATCGGGCTCGCCGGTTTCAGCCAGGTCCTCGGAATCGCTGTGCGGCGGCGCCGGATTCGAGCGCACCGAGTCGGCTTCGAAAACTATTCTGGCGCGCCGCTTGGCATGGGCGGCATGAGCCTTGTCTTCGGCCTCATGCTCCGTGACAGCGGCGGGCTGGAGCTTGGCAACGCCGGGCTTCGATGCTCCTGCCGAATCCGATGCAGGCTCGTTGCCGCCGGTCGCGGCCAGCTCCTGGCCGGCGTCGCGACGGGTCTTGCCAGCGCGCTTTGAGGCCTTGGCCTCGGCTTCACGCAGTGCACGAGCCTCACGCCGAGTCATCGGCTGGAGATTACCGGATGCCACTGAGGGCACCGCCGAAGCGTTGCCCTCAGTGTTCTCTGTCGAGCCTGGCATTAGACGTCCAGCAGCTCGGCTTCTTTTTTCTTCACGATCTCGTCGACTGAATCAACGTGCTTCTTGGTCAGCGCGTCGAGGTCCTTTTCTGCACGGGTGCCTTCGTCTTCGCCGATTTCGCCATCCTTGACCAGCTTGTCGATGGCATCCTTGGCCTTGCGACGGTGGTTGCGCAACGCAACTCGTGCGTCCTCGCCCTTGGCCTTGGCCAGCTTGACGTATTCCTTGCGGCGTTCCTCGGTCAAGACCGGAAGGGTCACGCGGATCATCTTGCCGTCGGAGGAAGGGTTGGCACCAACCTCGGGATCGCCCAGCGCCTTTTCGATTTCACGCATGGCGGTGACGTCAAATGGGGTGATGGTGATGGTGCGTGCTTCGGGAACAGCGAAGGATGCCAGCTGCTGCAGCGGGGTTGGCGAACCGTAGTAGTCGACCATGACCTTCGAGTACATTCCCGGGTGGGCGCGACCGGTACGAATCGTCGCGAAGTCCTCCTTGGCGGCGTCAATGGTGCGTTCCATCTTTTCGGCGGTTTCCGCCAGCGTTTCCTCAATCACCGGTACTCCTCAAGTACTTCATCTGTGCTTCCGCAACGGGAAATTAAATCTACTTCAATCCTAGGCCACGATCACCGATTAAACGGTGACGGTGGTGCCGATCCGCTCGCCGCGAATAGCCGCGGCGACGTTTCCTTCGCCTTCCATGCCGAAGACGAGCATGTCCAGCTTGTTGTCCTGGCACATGGTCATGGCGGTCTGGTCCATCACGCGGATGTTCTTCAGCAGGGCCTCGTTGTAGGTCAGGGTGTCCAGCTTGGTTGCGGTTGGATCGGTCTTCGGGTCGGCGGTGTATACGCCGTCAACACCCGACTTTGCCATCAGCACCTCGTCGGCGTCCACTTCCAGCGCACGCTGAGCGGCGACGGTATCGGTGGAGAAGTAAGGCAAGCCGGCGCCTGCACCGAAGATGACAACGCGGTCCTTCTCCATGTGGCGGATGGCCCGGCGCGGAATGTAGTTCTCGGCAACCTGTGCCATGGCGATGGCCGACTGCACGCGGGTTTCAACGCCGCACTGCTCCAGGAAGTCCTGCAGGGCCAGGCAGTTCATGACCGTGCCGAGCATGCCCATGTAGTCTGCGCGGGAGCGGTCCATGCCTGCGGCTGACAGCTCGGCGCCGCGGAAGAAGTTGCCGCCGCCAACAACGATGGCTACTTCTACTTCGCCTACGGTCTGGGCGATCTGCTGGGCAACGCCACGCACGGTGTCCGGGTCAACGCCGACCTTGCCACCGCCGAACACCTCACCGGAGAGCTTGAGCAGGACGCGACGACGTTTGGTTTCTGGGGTGGCTGGCATAAGTAGTCTTACTCCTGGAGGTCGGAATCAAGCTGGGGGTAGTACGTCCCGGTTCCCAAGTTATCTTGTGATCCGGGCTCAAGAAAAGGGAGGCGAGCCACCGAGTTATTTCTCGGTGCCCACCTCCCTTTGATCCTGGGCACTCAGATTCCTCTGAGCGCGTGCCGCTTAGTGCGTGTTATTCAGTGCCTGAAGCTTTAAAGCTTAGGCGCCGACGCGGAAGCGAGCGAAAGCAACTGGCTTGGTGCCAGCTTCTTCGAAGACCTTGGCAACGGACTTCTTGGCATCCTTGGCGAAAGCCTGGTCAACCAGGACGATCTCCTTGAAGAAGCCGGTCAGGCGGCCTTCAACGATCTTGGCCAAGGCAGCTTCTGGCTTGCCCTCTGCGCGAGCGGTTTCGTCAGCGATACGGCGCTCGTCGGCAACCTTATCTGCTGGAACCTCTTCGCGGGACAGGTAGGTTGGAGCCATTGCAGCGGTGTGCACAGCAACGTCGTGCGCAACGGTTGCAGCAGCTTCGCTGTCTGCATCCACAGCCATCAGAACGCCAACCTGAGCTGGCAGGTCCTTGCTGGTCTTGTGCAGGTAAGCGGCAACCTTGGCACCCTCGATGCGGGCAACGCGGCGGACAACGATCTTCTCGCCGAGGATTGCGCCCTCTTCGATGACGGTGTCGCCGATGGTCTTGCCGTCCAGCTCGTAAGCCAGCAGTGCTTCTGCATCTGCAGCGCCGGAAGCCACAGCGGCATCCAGGACCTTGGCAGCCAGAGCGATGAACTTCTCGTTCTTTGCGACGAAGTCGGTCTCGCAGTTGATCTCGACCATGACGCCGACGTTGCCTTCGACCTTGGCAGCAACCAGGCCTTCAGCGGTCGAACGGCCCTCGCGCTTGGTAGCGCCCTTCAAGCCCTTGACGCGAATGATCTCGATGGCCTTCTCGGCGTCGCCGTTTGCCTCGTCCAGAGCCTTCTTAACGTCCATCATGCCGGCGCCAGTGCGCTCGCGCAGTGCCTTGATATCAGCAGCGGTGTAGTTTGCCACGTGCAATCCCATTCAGCTAGGAGTTTCAAGTTTGATTTGCTTGTGGGACGGGTCGGTTCTCCGGCCCGTCCCACAAGACTTGGCGGAGCTTGCCTCAATCAACACGCTAGTGCCCCGAGGCAAACTCCTAGAGTCACGCAGGTGACTACTTGGCTTCGCCAGCCTCGGTTGCAGCTTCCTCAGCAGGAGCCTCAGCCTTGGCCTTTTCGCCCTCAAGCAGTTCGCGCTCCCACTCAGCCATTGGCTCAGCGGCACCCTCGGTCTTGCCTGCAGCCTTGTTGTTCTTGGCGATGAGGCCTTCGGCCACAGCGTCAGCAACAACGCGGGTCAGCAGGTTGACGGAGCGGATAGCGTCGTCGTTGCCTGGGATTGGGTAGGTAACCTCGTCTGGATCGCAGTTGGTGTCCAGGATGGCCACAACTGGGATGCCCAGCTTCTGGGCTTCGTCGATAGCCAAGTGTTCCTTCTTGGTGTCAACGATCCAGATAGCGGAAGGGGTGCGGGTCAGGTTGCGGATACCACCGAGGTTGTTCTGCAGCTTGGTCAGCTCACGCTTGAGCAGCAGCAGTTCCTTCTTGGTGTGACCGGAGCCAGCAACGTCCTCGAAGTTGATCTCTTCCAGTTCCTTCATGCGCTGAACGCGCTTGGAGACGGTCTGGAAGTTGGTCAGCATACCGCCGAGCCAGCGCTGGTTCACGTATGGCTGGCCAACGCGGTTAGCCTGCTCAGCAATGGATTCCTGAGCCTGCTTCTTGGTACCAACGAACAGTACGGTGCCGCCGTGAGCAACAGTCTGCTTCACGAACTCGTAAGCGCGGTCGATGAACGACAGCGACTGCTGCAGGTCGATGATGTAGATGCCGTTGCGCTCGGTGAAGATGAAGCGCTTCATCTTTGGGTTCCAGCGACGGGTCTGGTGGCCGAAGTGGACGCCGCTGTCAAGCAGCTCTCGCATGGTTACGACTGGCATGTCGCAACTCCTTTCAGCAGTGGCGGACCGGGCACACGTGCGCCCGCGGTAACTGCTCTTGTTTGTTCGGGTTGATGCAGATAGCCATTGTGGTTACCCGCCCTAGTATGAGAGCCGAAGATGCTTGGCATCTCGCCGTCAGTCCACCGATTCTCTCGGACCACTGGAACCTCGGGCCACAGCCCTAGTTGGCCATGGAACCTCATACGCGAAGTCAATCTCTTGCCTGCTGCATCCAATTTTGGACACACCTATGACAGGAAACTGCTGTTTAAAGTGTACTACACCCCGCGCTTCGCACAGCACGCAGAACCGTGATCTGGAGCCCATCGGATTACCCACATTTCGGCTCGACTTCTTATCCACCCGGTGGACGACGCCGGACGCTGAATAGATGAAAACCCAAGCCGCATTGAAACAAGCCAAATTCCTGTTGCTCGCCATCAGCCTCGCGCTCGCTGCCAGCGGTGCCTCATTGCCAGAACATCTCCCGCCACTGCCTCATGCTTCGTTCGCAACAGCCAACGGCTGGCGGTGGCCGCTAGCGGGTGAGCCAAAGATCACTGAACCCTTCGATAAGCCAGCGGAAAATTGGCTGCCCGGACATCGTGGCGTTGATCTGGCGGCAAGTGAAGGCGACAAGGTTTTTGCTCCACAGCGAGGGCAGGTCACCTTCGCATCAACTGTGGTGGATCGCCCCGTGATGGTTATCGATCATGGGAACGGATTCAAAACCAGCCTCGAACCGGTTCAGGCAATCGCCAAAGCGGGCGATTGGGTTGATGCCGGAGCGCAGGTAGGCACCGTGTCCACCGGGGCCCACTGCTCGGCGCGATGCATCCACTGGGGTGTGCGCTTGAATGGCGAATACATTGATCCGGTCCTGCTCATCCGCGATATGCGACCGTCAATCCTGTTGCCGCTGCACCCATAGGCAGCAGTGTTCCTGCTGTTTTCCTTGACGAGCGCCGTACGATGGAAGGAATCTGGGCAGAGGCGAGGAGGAGTCGGGCGGGCCATGAAAAAAGCGCTGATCCTCACCGGGTGCGCCATCGCCTTGCTCCTTGGCGTTATCTACGGCTTGTGGCAAGACGGGGACAAACCTGATTTCGGGATGATTGCCTGGATTCTTTTTGGCCTGGCACTGGTAGCCGGCTTCACCCGCAGGCTCATCGTTGCACGCCGCGCTGGCAAACTTCGCGAAGGCTTCGAACCGCTGCGCGATGCCAGCACGACTTTTGAGAATATGGCTATGGGCAGAGCCTCAGACGCCCGCCCTGATTTTTCCCCACACCAGGGCCAGCGCCTTCCCAAAGATCACGGGGACTGAAATGCAAATCGCCCGACAACTCGTTGACACGAATTGTCGGGCGACTTTCATCAGTAGGGAGTATGGGACTTGAACCCATGACCAAGGGATTATGAGTCCCCTGCTCTAACCAACTGAGCTAACTCCCCACATGTGTTCGCAACGTATAGCCACAACCACACTCGAAATATTCTAGGGCATCACTACCCCAAACACCGATTTGGCTCACCGCAACCGGTCGCACGCGTCAGTGCGTTGAGACTTCTTCGCCTCGATAAAGCGCTTCGAAGGAGTTCATGGTTTTCTTTTGCGCGTGGTTCAGCACCTTGCGGTGTCCGGCCTCGCCGAACTTCATGCGCTGCGCCTCATCCATGGACAGAACCCTGTCCAGCTTCTCCGCCAGGTCCTGCCGATCCCCTGGCTTGAACATGTAGCCGTTGACACCTTCATCAACAAGATGCGGCAGGGCCATCGCGTTGGCCAAGACAACAGGCTTGGAAGCCGAGAGCGCTTCAAGTGTCACCAGCGACTGCAGTTCAGCGGTGCCTGGCTGGCAGAAAACGTCGCAGCGCAGGTAAGCCTGGCGCAGCTCTTCATCACTGACGTGCCCCAGGAAGCGCACCCGGTCGCGAATCTTGAGCTCATCAGCGATCTTTTCAAGGATGCCCCGCTGCTCGCCACCGCCAACGATCTCGATGATTGCATTGGGCACTTCGCGCATCAGAGGCAATGCCTCGATCAGTTCGTTAATATTCTTCTCAACCGCTAGCCGCCCAGCGAAAAGGATCGTTGGAAAACCATTCTTCACGATCTCCTCCCCCGGGGCCAGCTCATAATTGCCGACTTCAATGCCGTTGGACAGGGGCAGAACATTCATCAGCTTCGCTCGTTCGCGCATTGCTTTGGCGGCCAGGGGAGTCGGCGTGGTGACTGCATTGGCCCGGCCGAAAATCTTGCCCATATCCTTCCAGGAATTATGGGCCACGATGCGTTTGAACCAGCGCGGGAAAGGCAGGAATGGATCAAGATTCTCCGGCATGAAGTGATTGGTCGCCACCGAGCGGACCTTGTTTTTTCGAGCCCACCCGATGGCGCGCTGGCCGATCATGTAGTGGCTTTGCGCGTGGATAACATCCGGCTTGATCTCGGAAAGCAGCTTGTCGATCTGCTTGTTCACTTCCCATGGGAAGGCGATTCGGAAATACTCGTGGGTTGGCACCGAATGGGATTCCAACCGGTGCACGATGGCCTCGTCCCGGATTTCCGTGAAGGTTTTGCCCTTGTTTCCGCGTACCGCAAGCACGTGCACCCGGTGACCACGTGCATGCATCTCGGTGGCGAGACGGTAGCAAAACATCGCTGCGCCATTCACATCCGGAGGATAGGTGTCAGCTGCAATGACAATGGTCAGTGGTTTTTCCTTGGCCACGGGCATCCTTAGTCGTTCACAAGAATTTGGGTTTGATGAAAAGTCTGGATCTTCAGTCTATTTCGACTCTGGCAGTTGTTTATCAGCTTCAGCCCGGTTGCGCCGCTCGATAACGTCCGGGTGGTGGCGGGACAAGGCAGCTACACCCACAATGGCAAGAGCCGCGGCAACGAGCATCAGCACCGTGACAAGCACTGGGACATCGGGGCGCAATTCGCCGAGGATACTGGCCCCAATAGCAATGCCGATGATCGGGTCAATAACGGTCAAGCCCGCAATCACCAATTCGGGAGGCCCCTTTGAGTAGGCCTTTTGAACAAAATAAGAACCGAGAAGACCTGCTACGACAACAGCTAAACCTGCGATCCATGGCAACTGCAGGAAGCTGCTGTTGCCAATTCCCAGAACCGCGATGGCGATGGTTCGCACCAGGACTGCGACGAATCCAAAGAGCACGCCTGCGCCCACGATAAAGAAGATTGCGCCGAGCTTTCGATGGAAGAGGATCGTGGCCAATCCCACGATTGCCACCACCCCAGCGAGGATCATTTCGATCAGGTGCGATTGCTCTTCGGTGACTGCATGATTGCTATTGGTTGCGGTCACTGCCAGCAGAACGAATCCGACTGAACCAAGCATGCAGCTGATGATCGCCATCACCGTAGGGCGATTCATCGTAATGCCCGTTTCCCTGGCATTGACCATCGCTGTAATGACCAGGGCGATGGCACCAATTGGCTGCACCACCGTCAGTGGCGCGCTGGCCAAGGCGAAGACGTTCAATGCCATGCCCAGGATCATCAGAAGCAGTCCGCCCATCCAGCCCTTATTGGTGGCGAGCTTTCCAGCGTTCTTGAGGGTCAGTTCCAGCCCATCAACGGAATTGCGAACCGCGATGGATTGGAAGTGGGCGCCAAACGCAAGACAAAAGGCACTGCATAGTGCCGCTGCAATAGCGATCCAGACCATGTCAGTGCCTTTCTAGCCTAAATTCTTCGTACATGACGGGGCAGCTCAGTTCCAGTAGACTCCGTAGCGCTGCTCCGCCAGCCGATAACTCAGGAGCGCTTGAATAGGGCGCGAATAACTGCACCCAGTGCCAGCGTTGAACCTGCCATCACAAGGTACGGTCGTGCCTGTTCTAGGCGTTGGCCATTGGCTCTGTCAGCCTCCGATTGATCTTCGGAAGACGAAGACGCAGGTCGGACGAATCCACGAGCCTTGGCGGCCGCACCGGAAACTTTGTCTCCGGCGCTTTGCGTAAAGGAGCGTACTTTATCGATCTTGGCCAGAGGCGCCTGAACGCTCTCGCCAAGGTTGTCGCGCAGCGCCTGAATCTGGCGGCGACGACGACGGGTCCGGAGGATCAGTTCGTCAGCACTTGGTGCCGGCGGCTTTGGTTCCTTCTTCTTGTCGCTTTCTTCGGCATCTTCAGGCTTCTTCTTCAGCGGTTCATCGAGCGTGCTGACGTCGAACTCGCTACCATCCTTGAGCACGCCCAAGTCATGGCGAATACCTCTAATGGCTGCTTCAGGCTTAAGCGGCAGCGCCTTCTTGACCTTGGCGTATCCAACCAAGCCCAAAATGGCTGCGACTAGCAGGAAGAAGCCAGCAACGATCAACGCCGCAGCCCATCCAGGCAGCCAAATAGCCAAAACATTTACCAAGGTCACTACGACGGCAACGACAAAAAGCGAAACTACGACGAGTGCAGCACCAGCGAGTGCTGCTGCCATTCCAAGGCTGATTCCCTTGCCCTTGAGTACAGTTGTCGCGAGCTTGATTTCATCCGAGAGCTGTTGCGGAACAAGCTCCTTGAGTCCTTCAACCTGCGCCTTAGCACTCTTGACGCTCGACTTCAGGCTTTCGTCAGCTTGCGTCGATTCAGCTTCAGTCATGGTTTCTCCATATTCTCGATCGCGCAGCAACCGGTGTATCTCACGCTAACACCCCGGCTACCTCAATCGACTCAGTCTTCAGGCGTAAAACCCACAGCCCGAACTCATGCTATGGGTGTAACTGTTAACGATTCGAAAGTCTATCGTCTAATCACCTGAGGTTATAGGAGATCCAGCCTGTGACGGGATTTCAGTTTAAATACGTCAGCCGCACTCAACGCGGGGAAAACAAAAAACTTCCCAGCTACCTAAGTAACTGGGAAGTTTTTTCTTGGCTCCTCCAACTGGACTTGAACCAGTAACCCTTCGATTAACAGTCGAATGCTCTGCCAATTGAGCTATGGAGGAATGCAACGAGTAATACTTTAGCACTGGCCAAGTCAGGTTTTCAAATCGGGAGGCTGCCGGATCGCAGGGCCTGAATTATCGCCAATTTTCCGCGCTTTAAGCTGCCTGGACCCACTTTCATACGGGTTGAATCAAGAATCTATTTCCTGTGATCTGACGCATACTTCGCGAGTTCCAGCAATTGTTGTGCAGAGCGTTCCCACGAGTAGTGCTCAGCGCGTTGAACTGCACGGTGAGAGTACTCCATCCAGGTGGCAGACTCATCCAACGTGCGCACCTGTTCAGCGAATCCTCTCGCATCATCTGGCGAGGCATAGAGCGCCGCGTCTTCGGCAACTTCCCTGAAGATCGGCATGTCGGTGACAACCACAGGAGTTCCCATGCTCATGGCTTCCACCAACGGCAGCCCATAGCCTTCTTCGCGCGAGAGCGTGACCAACGCGGTGCACTCGCTGAGCAACTGCTCATACTCATGGTCGCTAACCCCATCGTGGAATACGACAGCCGCCCCATTTGGAATCAGTTCCATTAGCTCCTGGCGACGCGGTTCTTTGATGCCGCTGAGCAAGTGCAGCTCGTGCTCCGGCAGGTAGGCCATGGCCCGCACCAAGGTCTCGACGTTCTTGTATTCCATGAAGGACCCCATATAGAGCAGGGTTTTCTTGGGTCTCGCGCTTGGATCCCGCCGTGCGAAGTCTCCTGTCGGCGCATTGGACACCAGGCCGATGCGCTGCCCGGTCAGGCGATGCTTGCGCATGAGCCCAGCAGTCGTATTCGAGACGGTTGCCACCGCGTCGGCTCGATTCAGCAGCAGCCGTTGCGGCCAGTAGACCTGGTGGAAAAGGAACCATCCGATACGGATCGGCATCGGCAGGAATTTTGGCGCGTGCGGATGCGCGTAGTAAATCAGGTCATGAAGGGTCAGGATAACCGGGAATTTTCGGCCCAGGGTCCCCATGGTTTGCATCGGCGAAAACACCACGTCGGCATCCAGCTTGTTGATCTGCAAGGCGACAAATGGCTCAAGGACACTGGTCGGAGCCGAGATCTTCAGGTAGGGCACATCGGGAAGCATGGCCAGCTGGCGGGTGTCATTAATGAGCATGGTGACATCAGCCAACTTGCTGGTGGCCGCAATCAGCCCAGCCGTATAGCGGCTGATTCCGTCATGGTGGGTAATGCGGGTGTATCGTGCGTCGATAACAAGTTTCACGTGCGCAGTTGCCTTAGGTTTCTCGGATCCAATAGCTTCCAGCCTAGCTGTTCGATGCGTCGCGCAGGATCACAAAACCGAGCACCGCGAGCATACTCGCAATCACCCAGGCAGCCAGCGCAGCTTGTGTTCCTGCGGCGGTTCCCAAGGCCCCGCCGAGCATGCTGCCAACGGGAACTGCGCCGAAAGTCAAGAGGCGGCGAGCGCTGAGCACCCGTCCCAGCACGTGTTCGGGCACAATTTCAACCAGCCATGACGAAGCCGAGACGTTGAGGACCAGAGCAGCACTCCCCCACCCCAGCGCATGGACACCCAGCAATCCGATGCTCCACGCGTCGCTCGTAAATGCCGCGGCCAGCACCATCGAGGCCAGCGCTATTTGGGCAAGTCCGGTGCGCAGCAGCAGGGCCGGTGATGAAAACTTTCCGCCGATCCTGGTAGCCACGAGCGCTCCAATGAGCCCGCCCGCACCCGAGATCGAGGCATAAAGCCCGAACCCCGCTTCGCCATAGCCGAGGTCGTTGATGACAAAGATCGCCTCCACGGATGACCCGATGGCCAGGCCGAGATTAGACAAGGCCACGGAGACAGTGGCGGCGAGCAGTTGCCGGTTCGCGGCCAGGTAGCGAAGGCCGGCCAGCATTGAGCTGGAACGGGCGCTTTTGCCCGGAACCGGATCGGCACTTTGGTTCTCGCGATAGTCGCGAATTCTCCACGCCATCATCAACGCCAAGGCGCACAGGGCCGCGGCAGCACTGAGCAGCGCTGGCGCACCAAATAGGGCAAAGCCGGTACCGGCGAGCGCTGGAATAATCACCGTCATGCTTTGGTCCGCGGCGCTGAGCCGGGCGATGAGCTTGCTGATGCCCAGGGTCCGCGATTCGGAGTCGTCGCCGATCATTCTGGGCACTGCCGAAGTTTGCGCCGTCTCCGAAAAGACGTTGCAGATTCCCAACAGCGTGCACAGCGCCAGCCCCATGGCGATGTTCAAGGCGCCGCTCATTGCGAGCACTGCGAGACATGCCAGGACAGCAAGTTTTCCCGCCATGCCGATGCGCAATACCTTCAGCGCCGAGCTTCTATCAACAAGGTGCCCGGCCGGGATGCTGGCAAAAACGAAGGCGAGCGATCCGAGCGTGTTCAGCAGGCCCATCTGCATGGCTGTTGCGCCCAAGGTTCCGACAAAGAGCAGGTCAATGGTGATGTCGGTCAGCGTGCGCCCAGCAGCATCGGTGGCATTCGAGCCCACCAGATAACGCTGGCTCTGCACATGCCGTTCGGGCTCATCCATTGCGGCTAGTTCTCCCTTGCTCTAACTGCTTGAGCATATAGAATTGCCCGCCATTTGCAATCGAACGATTAGCGTTACTTCACAAAGTGGCAAACCAGAGGATTCTACTCCACTTTGCCGCGCTCGCCATAAAAATTTGAACCTTCAAACTTCAGGTCAGCAGGCAATCTACCACAAGAGGCGCAGGGCGCACCGCAAAATGTCTAAAAATCTCGTCCACTCAAAAGTTGAGTTTCTCGGCTTGCATTAACTAATTGCTTTGTGTTGTTAATAGATTCTTGTTAGGTGAGCCTGACCAAATATCTATTGACTCTATCTGAGGAGCATGCTCTTGGGTGCCTCACTACCTACCCTGCAAATCCCTGATGTCCCCCTCCCGCTCTACGACGACGCGCTGCTCTGCGCAGACACCGCAGGCGCGTACGAAGAGGCTTCACATCGCGCGGTGTCCCTCGTTGCCGACAAGTTCGCAACCGTCAACGCCCCCACTACCGGGCCGAGCCCGCAGCAGATGGAGGCCAAGATCAGCCGCGTCGATCTGCGCTCGCCATTGGACTCAATGGAACAATCCTTCAGCGAACTCAATGACCTCTACCTCAACGACGCGGTCTACTTCCACGACACGAAGTACGCGGCTCACCTGAACTGCCCCGTTGCCATCCCCGCGGTCGTTGCCGAAAACTTCGTCACCAGCGTCAATACGTCGATGGACACCTTCGACCAGAGCGCCGGCGCCACCCTGATCGAACGCAAACTGATCGGCTTCACTGCCGAGCTCATTGGTTTTGATCCTGGCACCGCCGACGGGATCTTCACATCCGGTGGCACCCAGTCAAACCTGCAGGCCATGCTCATCGCGCGGAACACTGCGACGGCCCAGCTCCAGGGTTCTCTGCCCGAACGCCTGGCCAAGCTGCGGATCTACTGCTCCGAAGACGCGCACTTCTCGATCCGCAACGCCGCGATGCTTCTGGGAATGGGCTACGAAGCGGCTGTTGCCATCCCTGCCGATGCCCAGCACCGCATGGATGCCCAGGCGCTGGGCAACCGACTGGCCGAAGACCTCAACGCGGGCCTTGTCCCAATGGCCATATCGGCCACCAGCGGCACCACCGATTTCGGCGCCATCGATCCGCTGAACCAGCTGCGGGCCATCGCCACCGAGGTCGGGGCCTGGCTGCATGTTGATGCGGCCTACGGCTGCGGATTGCTCGTCTCGAACCGGCACCGCCACCGCCTTGATGGAATTGAGCAGGCTGACTCGGTCACCGTGGACTACCACAAGTCCTTCTTCCAGCCCATCGGCTCCAGCGCCCTGGTCGTCCGTTCAGGTTCAAGCTTCGAGTCCATCGCGCACTACGCCGAATACCTGAACCCGGCCGCCGAAGCCGCCGCCACCCCCAATCAGGTATCAAAATCCCTGCAGACCACGCGCCGATTCGACGCGCTGAAATTGTGGGTCACGCTGCGCACGCTCGGAGCCTCGCGGCTGGGCGAAATGTTCGACCAGGTCATCGCGCTGGCCGAAGATGCGCAACAAGAAGTGGCGATGCGCGCCCAGCTCCATTTGGTGGCAGATGTCCAGCTAAGCACCCTGGTCTTCTCATTCGAGGATCCAGAGCACCGCCTGGAGCTGGCCGAGCATAATGCCCTGGCCAACCAGATCCGCCACCGCCTGTACTCCAGTGGCGAAGCAATGATCGCGGCCACCACGGTGGCCGGAAAGCGCCTGCTCAAGCTCACCCTGCTCAACCCGAACACAACGCTGGCCGACATCAGCGAAATCCTCGATGCCATCTGCCGCATCGGAACCGAAATTCTTGCCGAACGCACCACCGGAGACAAAAAATGAATCAACCTAGCGAGCACTTCGACGTCATCGCCATCGGGGCCGGGCCCTTCAACCTGGGTTTTGCCGCCTTGACCGAGGGCATCGAGGACCTGAAGGTAGCGGTCCTCGACGCCGCTGAAAAGTTCGTCTGGCACCCGGGGATGATGCTTCCCGGAACGCATCTGCAGGTCCCTTTCATGGCGGACCTGGTCACCCTGGCCGACCCCACCAACAAGTATTCGTTCCTGAATTACTTGAAGCGCCAGCAGCGCATCTACCCGTTTTACATCCGCGAAGACTTCTACGCGCTGCGCCAGGAGTACTCCAACTACTTGGCCTGGGCCGCCGAAAGCATTCAGAGCGTGCGTTTTGGGCACCGGGTGCTCGAGGCCGAATACCGCGAGGGCCTGTACCATCTCTCTGTGCTCACCGAGGCCGGAATGAGCCACTTCACCGCGCAGAAACTGGTGCTTGGCACCGGCACCCAGCCCTACCTCCCGCCGGTGATCAGCGACGAGGCCATGAACACCGGCAAGGTGGTGCATTCGAGCAACTACCTCTTCGGGCGCGATGCGCTCTTGACATCAAGCGAAGCCACCCGGGCCAAGGCCATCTGCGTTCTAGGCAGCGGGCAAAGCGCCGCTGAAATCTTCCTGGATCTGCTGCGCAACCTGGAGGAGGAAGACCACCTGATCTGGGCTACCCGCTCGGAACGCTACTTCCCGCTGGAATACACCAAGCTCACCTTGGAAATGACGTCGCCAGAATATATCGACCACTTCCACGCCCTGCCGATGGCCAAGCGCGACGAGCTCTCCGCCGAGCAAAAGGGCCTGTACAAGGGCATTAATGCGGACTTGATCAACGAGATCCACGAGGAACTCTACGAACGCAGCATCAGCCAGGCCACCAACGTCCACCTGCGCACCGGTTGCGCGGCCACCAGCATCACCGCTGCAGACCAGGGCATCTCGGTCAGTCTGCGCCATGACCGCACCGGGCAGGACTTGGACTTCGTGGTCGATGATCTGGTGATGGCCACCGGTTACCGGGCAGGTGTTCCAGACTTCCTCGGCGGCATCGCCCAGCGCATCGACTACCTGGCCGATGGCCGGTTCAACGTGGACCGCGAATACTCGATCGGCCTGGGCCAGGACATCTTCGTGCAAAACGCCGAACTGCATACCCACGGCTTCACCGCGCCGGACCTCGGCATGGGCGCCTACCGCAATTCGGTGATCATCAACCGGATTGCAGGGCGCGAAATCTACCCCGTTGAAGAACGCATCGCCTTCCAGGAATTCGGCGCCGCGGAACTGACCGGACTGCCTACCGCCGCCCCTGCCACCTCGCATGCCTAAGGACACACACTTCATGAGCACCTTTACCTTCCGTTCTGTCGAATTGCCCCAGGACACCGCCTTGCTGCACTCCTGGATCGCCACCGAGCACGCCGCTTTCTGGGGCATGCCCACCGCGACCGAAACAGAAATTGCCGCCGAATACAGCTCGTTGCTGGCCACCGAAGACTATGAAGTCCTCCTCGGACTCGATGGCTCCGGGGCCGCCCGCTTCCTTCTCGAGCTGTACAACCCGGCCACCTCGCCACTGGCCGGGGCCTACAACTACGTCCGCGGTGATCGCGGCCTGCATTTCCTGGCCCCAGCCAGTGATCACCCGCAGCCAGGATTCACCCTTGATGCGATGACCGCCGCGGTGAATCATGCATTCGCCCGGCCCGGCATCGAGCGGATTATCGTTGAACCAGACCTGCGCAACAAGGCCATCCATGCGCTCAACGCCCGCGTCGGTTTCACCCCAATCCGCCCCATTGAGCTTGCCGAGCACGATGGATCGATCAAGCAGGCGCTGCTCTCGATCTGCACCCGCAATGATTTCGAGACAGCGACCGGCCAACGCCTTGAGCCCTCCTTCCTCTCCCCCGAGCGCTGGGACATCGCCAATCGCCATGTGCTGGCCAAAGCCCTGGGCGAGTTCTCCCACGAACGCTTGCTGGAGCCCGCCGATCTTGGCGAGGGCAGCTACTTGGTGCAGAAGGATGGACACCGCTATCTCTTTGCCGCACGCCAGTTCCAGCTCAATCACTGGCTGGTGGAGCCAGGCAGCCTGGAGCACCAGGAACTTATCGATGGGCACTGGCAGCCTGCAGAAGTGGATGCCATCGACTTCGTGACACGCTTCTATCGCGAGCTGACCCTCTCCGAGACGCAGTTGCCCACCTACTTGGAAGAACTGTCTTCAACACTCTCCAGCCATTGCTACAAGCAGGTTCATGCCACTCACGACTCTGCCGCCCTGGCGCAGTTCCCAGGCACCGCGGCACAGTCCTTCCAGCTCGTCGAATCCTCCATGACCGAAGGCCACCCGTGCTTCGTGGCGAATAATGGACGCATGGGCGTGGGCCGCAGCGACTACCTGCGGTATGCGCCGGAAACCGGTGCGGCCCTGAACCTCGGGTGGGCGGCCGCGCACAAATCCCGTGCCCAGTTCGACTCCATCGACACCCTGGATTACGATTCGCTGCTTGGCAGCCAACTGAACGCCGGCGAACGCGAACAGCTGGAGCTGGCGCTGGACCGGTCGTTGTTCGGCACTGGCTACCGCGCCGAGGACTACCTGTTCATCCCGGTGCACCCATGGCAATGGGAAAACCGCCTGTCCATCACCTTCGCCAACGACATTGCCCGCAAGCAGCTGATCTGGCTTGGCACCAGCGGCGACGAGTACCAGGCCCAGCAGTCGATCCGCACCTTCTTCAATCTTTCCGATCCCACGCGCCACTACGTCAAGACCGCGATGTCCATTCTGAATATGGGCTTCATGCGCGGCTTGAGCGCTGAATACATGAAGGTCACTCCAGCCATCAACCAGTGGCTGGGCGAGCTGTTCGAGAGCGATCCGGTGCTCTCTACCCAGCCGGTTGCCCTGCTGCGGGAAATTGCTGCCGTTGGCTACCGCAATCCCCAGTTCGAAGCGGCGACCGACAAGAGCGCAGCGCAACGCAAAATGCTCGCGGCCCTCTGGCGCGAATCGCCGATCAACCTGCTGGAAGAGGGCCAGACCCTGGCAACCATGGCCAGCCTCTTGCATGTGGATTCACAGGGCAAGTCCTTCGCCGCTGCGCTGATCCGGCGCAGCAGTTTGGACCCTGCCCACTGGCTGGCCCAATACTTCGACGCCTATCTGGTGCCTTTGGTGCACTGCTTGGCCGCCTACGATCTGGTCTTCATGCCGCACGGCGAGAACGTGATCATGATCCTGGAAAACGGCGCAGTGAAGAAGGTGCTGCTCAAGGATCTGGGCGAAGAAATTGCGGTGCTTTCCGACCGGGTTCAGTTGCCAGAAGAAATCCGCCGGGTGCGCACCGGTGGAGATCCGGTGCTCTCGGTCTTCACCGACGTATTCGATTCCTTCTTCCGCTTCCTGGCACCGCTGCTGGATGTCGAAGGCATCCTGCCCGAAGAAGACTTCTGGAAGATCGTGGTTGAACGACTGCTGGATTACCGTGCCGAGCATCCTGAATTTGCGCAGCGCTTTGACGAGCTGGGGCTCTTTGAAAAATCGTTCCCGCTCTCTTGCCTGAACCGGTTGCAGCTTCGCAACAACCAGCAAATGCTGGACCTGACCGACCAGTCCGGCGGCCTGCTTTACGCCGGCGACCTGGAGAACCCGTTGGCGTTTGCAGTGCTGGCCGCCAACTAGCGCTCATCAAAATTTGCATCGCGTCGCACAGTATTCGTGCGGCGCGATGCTTTTTGCGCTCCCTACCTCACACAAGCCTCAAGCGCAGTTCCTCGACTGCCTCGCCCTCCAGCTGCTGCAGGAATGCTGGCCTGCCTGCCATGACCATCACCAGATCCAATAGCTGGCCGCGCACCACAGCTCCGTGCCCGGCAGTGAAGGAGTCGTCCGTGGCGATGAGCTTGAGGCCTTTGATCAAGGTTTTGCTGTTAACGGCAAAATCCTGTGTGGAATAGAACCGGGCAACTTCATGAACCGCGGCAGGGTCAGGTTCCAGATTCAGGCCCAGCGCGACGGCAACGTCCTGGCCGTGGACCACGATTTCTCCCAGCAAACCCGGCACCGAATTGAAAACCGCCCTGGATTGATTGCAAGATCTATTGAAGTTTTCCAGGGTTTGTTTTCCCGAGGTTCCCCAATATTTTTTCAAGAGCCGATCGTTGTGCCGATCAGTACTAAATCCGCTGAGCACCATATTCAGCAGCCATTGGCCAGTCCCGGTTGAACCTGCCGCTGCGAGGTGCGCGGCTACATGGCGAACGCTCCAATCCTGGCTCAACGTTGTGGTTTGCCACTGGTCCGGGTCGAGGCCATTCAAGAGCAGCGAAAGCCTTTGGCGCTCGCTTCTCACCAATTCCCAAAGCTGTGTGGATTGCATGCGGCGGCTTTCTCCTCGGTGGTTGCCTGTTTCCCTACCCTACCGACCTAGTTGTTCTTGCAGCGCTCTTGATTTGCGCTTGTCACGCCGTTCTTTGGAAACGCGTGCCAGGCCGCTGCAAGAATTCTCGGTACTAAGTGTTGCTATATACCGCTACTTAGTTCTACTATCTACTTGTACTCAATAACACTAAGTAGATAGGAGGTTCGCAATGGCATCACAAATGACCGAGATGCTCAAAGGAACCCTGGAAGGAATCGTCTTGGCCATCTTGGCCGAACGTCCGGCCTACGGCTACGAGATCACCACCGGATTGCGGGATCGCGGTTTCACAGATCTCGCTGAAGGAACCATTTATGCGCTCCTGGTGCGCATTGAGCAGAAGAAATTGGTTTCAGTTGAAAAAGTGCCCTCCGAAAAAGGGCCGCCACGCAAGGTCTTCACCTTGAACGACACCGGACAACAGCAGCTCTCCGACTTTTGGGCTACCTGGAACGTATTAGTCTCCCGCATCAATGCCCTGCCCCACCCCGACAGCACCGACGAAAGCAAAAAATCATGACCGCCAAATGGATTGAAAACATCACCGGCTCCCTCGAGCAAAAAAAGCTGTACAAGGAACAGAGCGCTCGCCTCAAGTCATTGCCCCAGCCCTATGCCAAGGCCGCCCTGGGCATCCATCGATACCTGCTGGCCCAAAGCGGGATCACCGATGGGGACACCATGGTCACGATGTTCACCGACCTCGCCGACCTATTTGAACAGGCGGCCGCAAATGGCACCGCCTTGCGTGAAATCACAGGCAGCGATCCTGCTGATTTTGCTGACGATTTCGCATCTGCCTACGGCGGCCAGCGCTGGACCGACAAGGAACGCAAGCGCCTGGCAGAAACCATCAACGAAGCCGAACAAGACACCTGAGGTGAATGATCATGAACGCAACCCTCGCTAAGAGTCCCGCTGTCGAGGTCCATGGAATGGCCAAATCATTCAAGGACCACCAGGTCCTCGACGGAGTTGAATTTTCCGTCCCAGCGGGCAGCATTTTTGCCTTGCTAGGTTCCAACGGCGCCGGGAAAACCACACTTGTGCGCATTCTCGCGACCCTGCTTCCCGCAGATTCAGGGTCGATCAAAGTCTGCGGGAACGATGTTTCCAAATCCCCGGGGAAAGTACGCAAGTCCATCAGCCTGACCGGACAGTTCGCAGCGGTCGATGACGTCCTTACAGGTCGCGAAAACCTCACCCTCATCGCCCGGCTGCGTCGAGTGCCAGACCCGACGGCCGCCGCCGACGCGCTGCTGGAACGCTTTGGCCTCGCCGAAGCCTCGAACCGGCCCGCTGGCACCTACTCGGGTGGCATGCGGCGAAGGCTGGATATTGCCATGAGCCTTATCGGCTCCCCCGATCTCATCCTCCTCGATGAGCCAACCACAGGGCTGGATCCGCAGGCACGTCGCGAAACCTGGGAATCCATCCGCAACTTGGCGGCGGGCGGAACAACCATCCTGCTCACCACGCAGTACCTCGATGAAGCCGAGGCCCTGGCGGACTGGATTGCAATCCTGCACGAGGGATCAATCATCCACCAAGGAACACTCCCCCAGCTTCAAGCATTGCTACCGCCAACAGCAACGGAACTGATCACTAAAAAACCCACGCTTGAGGAGATTTTCCTCGAGCTCATCAGCCGCGCACCGCGGCCAGAGCGGAGCGAATCATGAGCATCGCGTCCTTGCACGAAACCCGAATTCTCACCGGCCGCTCAATGCGCCACATCTTGCGCAGCCCCGACACCATCATCACCACCGCGGTGACACCGGTTGCCATGCTGCTGCTGTTTGTCTACGTCTTCGGCGGTGCTATTAACACGCAAACCACCGAGCCCTATGTGAATTACCTGCTGCCTGGAATCCTGATTATCACGATCGCCTCAGGTGTTGCCTACACTTCTTACCGGCTATTTCTGGACGTGCGTGACGGGCTGGTGCAGCGCCTGCGCGCCATGCCCATCTCGCGCTCAAGCGTCCTGTGGAGCCATGTGACTACGTCCTTGATATCCAATTTGGTCTCGATGGCTTTGGTGCTGGCCGTAGCCCTCATCATGGGGTTTCGCACGAGCGCCTCGTTCGCCCAGTGGCTGGCGGTCATCGGCTTGCTGTGCCTGGTCACCTTGTCGATGACTTGGATTGCAGTCCTTGCAGGACTCAGAGCAAAATCCGTTGATGGAGCAAGCGCCTTCAGCTATTCGCTCATCTTCTTGCCCTTTATCTCATCAGCATTCGTGCCCACCGATTCCATGCCGGCTCTGGTGGCATGGTTTGCAGAGCACCAGCCGATCACCGCAATCGTCGAGTCCCTCAGAGCCCTGTTGGCGCAGGAGCCAGTGGGAACCAATCTCCCGATCGCCTTGGCTTGGCTCGTTGCCATCGCACTGCTGAGCTGGGGCGCAGCGACCCGTGCCTTTCGAACCAAAATCTCCAGCTAGGGCAATTCAATAGCCGGTGGAACGCCAACTCGCCGGCCGAGGGCGCAGTAGAAACCGCTGAATGGGGCAATGCTGTGCACAGCGGTTCTTCCCGAACATTGCCGCTCGCATCGGACCGGAGCTTGCCCATGGCCGGCGGTCCCCGTACAGGCCGCAGAGCCCGAAAGCCTGGTGGATCTAGGCGCGAGGCAGGGTCAGAATTTCTGCGCCGGTTTCGGTGATGGCGATGGTGTGTTCGGTATGCGCGGTCCGGCATCCGGTGGAGCTGCGCAATGTCCAGCCATCCTTGTCCATGATGAGCTTGTCGGTATTCGTCATGACCCATGGCTCCAATGCCAGCAACAGCCCGGCACGCAACTTGTAGCCTCGGCCAGGGCGGCCGTCGTTGGAAACATGCGGGTCCTGGTGCATGGTCGAACCAATGCCATGACCGCCGAATTCGAGGTTCACCTTGTAGCCAGCGGCTTTGAGCACCGCCCCCATTGCATAAGAAAGATCGCCGATCTTTGCCTCCGGAGAAGCCGCTGCAATGCCTGCCGCCAGTGCGCGCTGGGTGGTTTCGATCAGTTTCCGGTCTTCGGCAGTTCCCTCGGAACCCACAACAAAGCTGATCGCTGCATCCGCCGCAAATCCGCGCAGCTTGATGGCCAAGTCCAAGCTCAGCAGGTCTCCCTCCGCCAAGGCGTAGTCGCGGGGCAGGCCGTGCAGCACGGCATCATTGACTCCGGTACAGATATGGTGCCCGAACGGGCCGTTGCCGAAGGAGGGAGCGTAATCGACGTAGCAGGACTCTGCGCCTGCTTCCAGGATCATCTCCTTGGTCCAGGCATCAATCTCCAACAGGTTCGTACCGACCTTGACCCGCTGCTTAAGCGTCGCAAGTATGGTTCCGACCAGCGCCCCGGTATCGCGGGCCCGGTCAACTTCTGCAGGTGTGAGAATTTCAATCATGCCAATAACTATACCGGTCATATAGTACCGGTACTATAATTTTCTTATGGTCAGATTACCGCTCACCGCCAAAGAACTTGAACAAGGGAAGGTCCTTGGGTCCATCCTGCGACGCGCGCGCGGCGAACGCACCATCCTCGATGTTGCCCTGGAAGCCGGCCTCTCCCCTGAAACCCTGCGGAAAATCGAAACCGGCCGGGTAGCCACCCCGGCGTTTTCCACCATTGCCGCAGTGGCGGCCGTGCTGAATCTGTCGCTCGATAGCATCTGGTCATCGCTCAACCAGCCGAGCGAAATCATCCCCCCTTCGCCTCGTTCCGAGCAGCTCGCACACCGCTAGGGCAGGAATAACCTCCCGAAACTACTTGTTGGCTCAAGTATGAAGAACATCGGATTCTTGTCCTTCGGTCACTGGACCGACCATCCCCAGTCCGGCACGCGCAGCGCCTCGGACGCGCTGCTGCAGGCCATCGACCTCGCGGTCGCCGCCGAAGAGCTCGGCGCGGATGGGGCCTATTTCCGGGTGCACCACTTCGCTCAGCAATATGCCTCGCCGTTCCCGCTATTAGCCGCCATCGGCGCCCGGACCAACCGCATTGAAATTGGCACCGGCGTGATCGATATGCGCTACGAGATTCCCCTGTACATGGCCGAGGACGCCGGATCAGCCGACCTGATTTCCAATCGCCGATTGCAGCTGGGCATCAGCCGCGGCTCGCCCGAACAGGTCATCGACGGGTGGCGCCACTTCGGATTCGAGCCGGAAGACGGCGAATCCGATGCGGATATGGGCCGACGCCACACAGAGCGCCTGCTCAAAGTCCTCTCCGGCGAAGGGTTCGCCCAGCCAAGCCCCAATCCGATGTTCCCCAATCCGCCGGGCCTGTTGCGCATCGAACCGCATTCGGAGACTTTGCGCGAACGGATCTGGTGGGGTTCGGGATCCAACGCCACCGCCGTCTGGGCCGCCAAACTGGGCATGAACCTGCAAAGCTCCACATTGAAGGATGACGAATCCGGAAAGCCCTTCCATGTCCAGCAGGCGGAGCAGATCCAGCTCTACCGCGATGCCTGGAAAGAAGCTGGCCACGAGCGCGAACCACGCGTTTCGGTGAGCCGAAGCATCTTTGCACTCACCGACGAGCGCGACTGGCAGTACTTTGGCCGCGACCGCTACAGCTCGGATCAAATCGGCAACATCGATGAGAAAACCCGTGCGGTCTTCGGAAAGTCCTATGCCGGCGAACCCGATGAACTGGCCAAGAAGCTGGCCGAAGATGAAGCCATCGCTGCGGCCGACACCTTATTGCTGACCGTTCCCAACCAACTGGGCGTCGAGTACAACGCCCACGTCATCGAGTCGATCCTCACCCACGTCGCCCCGAAACTCGGCTGGCGCTAAATACGGTAATAGTTACGCCGTTTCGCCGGGCTATTAAGCCAGCTGGTCGCTGGTCACTAGGCTAGGGCCATAGGAACTGAACTTTCAGACGAGGAATAGAGAGAAACTCATGAGCAACCCATTGAAGGTCGCCTTCATCAAGGCCAGCTGGCACGCAGATATCGTCGATCAGGCACTCGCCGGATTCACCGCAGACATGGACGCTTCCGGGACCGAGTACACCATCGAAACCATCAGCGTTCCAGGTGCCTACGAAATGCCATTGCAGGCGCAGCGCCTGGCCAAGACCGGAAAATATGATGCGATTGTCGCTGCGGCGCTGGTAGTCGATGGCGGCATCTACCGCCACGATTTTGTTGCCCAAGCAGTGGTCGACGGACTGATGCGCGTTCAGCTGGATACCGATGTGCCAACCTTCTCGGTCAGCCTGACCCCGCACCACTTCCACTCCAACGATGAGCACCAGAACTTCTACTTCGAGCACTTCCTCAAGAAGGGCGCCGAAGCAGCTCGCGCTGTTCGAGCCGTGGCGGCTATTCAGTTCTAGGCTCCGGCAGACCACCGCCAGGCGTGTTGACCGGCCCCAATTACCAGGGCGATCAGCACGCCTGAGGTGTATCCCAGCTACCACGCAGCGCGCGGGCTCAGTCGAGCCGCCGCCATCGAAGCTCCAAGAATGATGGTGCGCATGAATCGTTCAGCGGCTTCGATGAGCAATCGCTCCCCGTCATCCACCGCTTCCTGCAGGGTCATCGGAATCGGCATGATCGATGCAATGGCGTCAATGCCGATGTCATGCACGTCGCGGCAGCCCCTGCCCAAAGTTCCGGCGAGCGCCACCACGGGGACTCCATGCAGCGATGCCCTGCGGGCGACCTCGGCCGGAACCTTGCCCTTGGGCGTTTGGAAATCGATGGCGCCTTCAGCCGTAATCACCAGGTCGGCTCCGCGCAGCATCGAATCCAGATCGATCCCCGCCAAACCTGAATCCAGGATAGCTTCGAAACGAGGCATCAGGATCGCGCCGATCGCGGCCAGGCCAGCGCCCAATCCACCCGAAGCACCGGTTCCAGGCCCCGTGGCGAAATCGGTAGAGCGGGCAACCTCCACGGCATCTCTCCTGAGCACCGAGGCCCAGCGTTCAAAACCAGCCGACATCTCTTCTACCTGCTTCGGTGTCGCGCCCTTTTGCGGGCCAAAGACCCGTGCAACACCGCGAGGGCCGGTGAGCACGTTGTGCTGGTTCAGCGCCATGGTGATCTCGATTTCCCCTTCAACCAGGGCTGGGTGCAGTCCGTCGAGATCCAGCCGATCGATGCGGCCAAGGTGATTGCCGCCGGCTGGCACTTCGCGTCCTCGAGCATCAAGAATTTTCGCGCCCAATGCCTGCAGCGCGCCCATGCCCCCGTCGGAAGTGCCCGAGTCGCCGCAGCCCACCAAAATCTTTGTTGCCCCGCTATCAATTGCAACGCGGATCAGCTCACCGACCCCGTAGCTAGTGGTGGTACCGGGGTCTCGCTGGTCTCGCGGGACGAGTCGCAAACCGGCAGCCGCTGCCATTTCCACCACAGCGGTTCCTGTTGCTTCCCCGCCGAGCATAGCGTAGTGCGAATCCACTTGCTGCCCTACCGGACCAGTGACGCGTACCGGAACCAGATGGCCACCGGTGGCGCTGGCCAGCGTTTCCGCGGTCCCTTCACCGCCATCGGCGATAGGCACTGCCTTGACGGTAGCCCCGGGCAGCGCCCGGCGTACGCCGGCCCCGATGGCCGCAGCGACTGCTGCGGCATCCAGTGATTCCTTGAATCCGGAAGGTGCCACAAGGATTCGTTGTGGAAGTGCGTGTGCCATGATGATGTGTCCTTTACTGAGAAATATTGCGGAATCCGAAGGGGAATTAGACGAAGAGCTCAAGGCCCATAAGCGGCCAGATCCAGAAAGCGAAAATCAGCACCAGCAGGATCATCAGCGGCCCCAGCGCAGCACTCAATTTCACGAGATCTGCAGGCTGGTAAGTGGTGATACCTTCAATATCGGAGAAGAGATTCACCGGCTTCGCACTGCTGGTCAGGGTGTGGCAAAAACCGGCCGCGGCAGTCGACGCCAGGGCAATGGCTACCGCGTTCACCCCCACTCCGGGGGCCAGCGAAACCACTAGCGGAATCAGTACGGCTGAACGCGCCGAGCGTGACTGAATGACAAGGTGTGCTCCAGCGGAAATCACCACAACAAGAACAGTAAAGATCCAGGGGGCCGAAGGCCTCAGCTGCGTTACCGGGCCGAGTGCGCCATGGGCCAGCCATCGCGCGGCACCTGACTCGATCAGCGATGTGCCCAGGGCCAAGGTGGCGGCCATGAAAATCAGCATCGACCACGGCACCGATTTCAGCGCCTTAGCCAAGGACACCGACCCGAAGCCCGGGCTTGCCACCAATAATGAGCCCAGCAGGGCCACAACCGCTGGATGCAGCTGGTGCAACGGTTCGGTGCACCACAGCACCACCACGACGCCGACCAACAGCGTGGCCCGGCTTTGGGCTACCGTCAACGGACCGGAGAGTGGGACCGGCGAATACTCCTGCATCTTTTCGATCCCGACGCTCAATACCTGTTGGCGGTCCTCGCGGCCGGTGAAGAGCAAAAGCACCAGCTCTGCACACAGGTGCGAGGAGATCAATGCCAACGGCAGGCCGTATAGCAACCAGGTTGCAAACGAGAAGCCTTCGTGCTCGGATGCCACAAGAATCTGGCTGGTAATCAGGTGGGCGCCGGCCCCCAGATAGGAGGCGACAGCGGAGAGCAAGATGACCGAAGGGAAGAGCAGCGACAAGGCCAGGATTACCCGACGACGCGAGCCGAGCGCCTTAGCCAGAGCGATAAACACCGGGATCGCCAGGGCTGCTCGCCCGGAGGTTGAAGGAACGGCAAATGCCGTAGCCACCAGCACCCCTGTGCTCAAGTGCATCAGCTGCCTGGGGGTTCGTGCCCCGATGACGATCCAGGCCGCAGCCCGGGTGGCCAACCCCGTGGCGGTAATACCGGCCGCGATGACAAATGCGGCCAAGAGCAGCCAAATGGTGTCCTCGCCTAGCGAAGAGAACAACTGGGTTTCGGGGAGGACTCCCATGAGCACGAGGACCAGGCAAGCCCCTAGGGCGACATAGGTATCGGAGACGGGAGAGAAAATCCACAGCCAGATGGCCACCGCGAACACCGCGAGGGTCAGCGCGCCTTGGGCAGACAGGGAGTTCTCCGTGCCCGCCGATGGCCCGAAGGCCGCATAGCCGCAGCCCGCGATCAACGCTGCCAGCACCACGGCCGCAATGACCGCCACGGTGTGCCTTGGCTTCCAGCTGATTCGATGCTTGGCGTCCAGATGGCCATCGCTATTGAAAGCTGCTGGTAATTCGGTGGAATACCGAAATCCAGGCTTTTCATTGCTGGGCGACAAACTCATGATTCGCTCCCCAACATGTTGGTCAGTTGATGCGCGAACTGGCTGTCCTGCGTGCCCGGCGCATCGTGGTTGTCCAGCGGAAGCGAGAAACCGAATCGCGCTCCGATCCCCTCCCCTGATTCCACCCACGCGGTGCCGCCATGAGCCTGGGCCACGGCCTTGACCACAGCCAAGCCAAGCCCCATGCCAGAGGCGCGATCCTCAGTAGCTGGCGCGCTTCGATAGGTTTCAAAGAGCGCTTTCGCGCGTTCAGGATCCAGGGCCGGCCCCTCATTGGCAACCCAGAAGCTCACCTGGTTCCCGTCGATCGTTGAGCCGATGCGGATGGACTCGCCCGGCGCGGTATGCGTGACGGCATTGCGGATCAGCTGATGCATGGCCTCGGACACCCGGATGGGATCCAACCATGCTTGGGCCCGTGCCGACTCCTGGATTCTGAATTGCCGGTGCGGGTAGGCTCCCGGCCGAGCTGCCGCCGCGGATACATCCGCAGTGACTTCGCCCACCGAGACCAGGCTGGGCTGCACGAAATCCGGGTTGCTGCTCTGTGCAAGCACTTCCAGGTCCAGCAGCGTCTGCCCCATTTGATCAATCAGGTTTTGCGCCTTGGCTATCACCTCGCCCCTGGGCTGCGCGCCCACGGCATCGCTATTGAGCTCGGACAGAGCAGCGGCCAGTTCCTGCTGGGGATTGTGCAGATGCTCGCGCGCCTCGGCGATGAAGTGGCGTTGGGCCAGATGCGCCGATTCGACGCGATCCAGCATGGAGTTGAAGGCCTGCGCCAGTTGTGCCAGATCGTCGCGTCCCACCACCGGCACGCGGGCCGAAAGATCATTGGCTGTAATCGAGGCGGCGGTTTCGCTCATGGAGTGGATCGGTCGCATGATCTGCCGCGACACCAGCCAGGCAATGCCTGCCGTGAGGGCTAGTCCCCCTCCGGCAATGCCGAAAAGCAACACCGCCTGCTGGTCGACCCTTTCCTGCGCGCCGGCGATATAGTGCGCAACGACCAACTGCCCTTGCTGCTTCGGGCTGCTCTGGCCGCCGGATTCCTGGGCCACGGCCTTGGCCCAGCGCACCGTTCCGTGATCGCTGTTCGAAACGCCCGAGGTTTTTTCGCTCGCCAGGATTCGGCCCAAGAGGACCGGGTCTTGTGCCAGTAGCCGGCCGGCATGGTCAGCCGTATCCCCTGTGGTTGCGACCTTGCCATCGGCCTTGGCGATAATTGCTTCGCCAGCCATGGGCTGCTGCCGGGCAAGGTAGCGTTCCATTAGCGAGTGCATCGAGGTGAAGGGCTGGGCCGTTGCAGGGTCGAGCGCTTCGGCCGCAAAAGTCCTGAACTCTTCGATCTCCTGGGCGATGCCGACGTTGGCCGCCTCGGCGATCTGGGCCGTCATGATCGATCGCATGGTCGCCGTTACCGCGAGCAGTGCCACGGCCGTGGTCAACACGATCCATCCAACGATCCTTAATCGGGCGGAGACCGGTGAACCTTGCTGCGCTTCGGTGTCAGTCTGCATCTTCCTGCTCCCCCCATTCCCGCGTTGGAGTCACGGATTGTGGAGCAGGGCCGAGCTTGACCATGACCGGCGGCTGATGCCCCATGGCTGGGTCGGCACGATCGGCCAGGGCTTGGCTGGCGCTGGCAAGGCCCGCTGGAACTGCGAGCACCAGAAGAATGAGAAATATGCGGCGAATCATGGTTTGAACATTAAAAGACCCATGTGAACCGGGCATTAGCTGGCAATGAGAGTTCCATGTTGCGCCGATGAGAACTACATGAGAGGCGCTCTTAACCGCGGATTCTTGCGGATTTCACTTCCAGTACACCGGGCAAAAATCTTAAAAGCCCAGGCCCCATCACCCTTTATCGGGGAATGGGGCCTGGGTTGCGTGTGCTGCCTACGCTGGATTATTTGGTCGCCCAGAGCACCGATTCGTCGTTGAAGGACATGGTTTCGGTCATTCTGATCTTGGCGTCAGCCACGGCTTCTGCTGGGACGTCAAAGACCACCTGGTAGCTGGCTTTGCCGCCCTTGGACAGGGTAGGCGCATCCGTTGCCGGCTTGGCCGGCACCACCATGGCGGTGCTGGTGTCGTAAATGCTCGCGTCTGAACCAACAAGTTCCGGGTTCAAGTCCAACCAGGCATCGCCTTCGTCATCGCCGTTGTAGACGACGGAAATATCGACGAGCACGTATTGGCCCTTCGCCTTCTCGTTGAACTCATTGGCCTTGGCAATCGCCTTGCCAGCATCCAGGTTCACCGTGCTGACGTTAACCGAGTAGTCGCCGACCGTCGCGGCCTCGCCGAGGGCAAGAACCTGGGTTTCGTCCTCGGCCTGTTCTACCACTTCAGCCGGAGCGGCAACTTCACCTTCGGCAGCATCCTCGATGCCACTGGCGACCTCGTCGATGGCCTTGACATAGAAGGACTGGGTGGCAAACACCAGAACAATGGCGACAATGGCGATAACGCTTGAAGCGATTCCCAGTCCCTTGCTGCCTTTGCGCTTGAGCGCGATGACCAGGGATGCAAGGCCCAGGACGAGTGCGACAACGCCCAGGATGGCTGCAACGTTGTTCACGATCGGGACCCAGCACAAGACGAGCGCAACAATTGCGATCACCAGGGCCGCGATGCCCAGGCCTCGTCCCGCGGTGGACTTCGGGGATGGAGCCGGAATCGGAGTTCCGGGACCCATCGGTGCATGAATGCTCATGAGTGCTTCCTTCGAGTGACGGCAGAACACAACGCTCTGCGATGAAGATTGACCTAAACGGATGACAGTCCCAGGTGCAACCGGAGCCTTTATTGACTCTTCAATGATCATGTCAATCGACACCGACAGTTTGGCTTGCTGCAGATGGAACTCCCTCCTCCACAAGCCAGGCCAGCTGATCATGGCCAAGTCCTAAACCATCGAATTCGCTGAAGATCTTTCCTGGCTGGGCAAGCCTCTTTCCCAAAACCGGTGCCCGCAATACAGAATGCAGATATGGTCCCACCTGCTGAACGCTTCCAAGGTCGAGATACCCTGCGCTACGTGCGCCTCATGCTGCTCGTCGTTCCCCTGCTTTTGGTGGTGGCCATCGTCATTTACGGAATCGTCAACCAGCGGATCGAAGACTCGCTCAGCTCCTACTACTTGGGCCCAGCCCGTGACCTGTTTGTTGCCATGCTGGTGACTACCGGAGCATTGCTGGTGGTGTACAGCGGCGAAGCCCTGGAGGACTATGCGCTGAATTTGGCCGGGTTCTACGCCATGTTTGTCGCGCTGGTTCCCACCAGGCTGGGCGAAACCCTAGCTACCCTTGCACCGGCTGAACAGGGCAAGCTGATCCTTTCGGTCCGCGTAGCCATCGTTGCCGTATTGATCGTCAGCGCCGCATTCGCCTGGCTGGGCATCAAAACCAGCAGCTGGCCGCACCAAGCGCTGAAGCACAGCACGTTGACCCGGGCCTTGGGATGGATCAGCACCGGCCTGCTCGCTGTCTTCATCCTGTTATTGATCTGGCGTGCCTTCGAAGGAAAAACCTTCGCCTGGGTTCATGCCAGCGCGGCGTTCTTGTTGATCTTCTCCATGGGCATCGCCATTGCCAGCCATCTGGGCCACGCGCCAATGTGCCACGAAGACACCAGCGGCGGTTCCCCGAACCGCTATCGGATCATCCTGGGACTGATGGCGCTGGGCTTGATCGCCTGGCCTATTCTGCTTCTCGCCGGCGTTGACGAAGCCCTGTTCATCGTCGAGTGGTTCCAGATCGGGCTCTTCGCCTACTTCTGGTACCTGGAATCCCGGCGGCTCTGGGACCCTGTTGCCTAAAAAGAACCAAGCGGCCCGGTTCGATTGTCGAACCGGGCCGCTATGAACAGGCACCCCGCTAGGCGCGATCGGCTAGTTGCCCAGCAGCATGCCAAGCTCAACCGCATTCGGTGGATTGGCGCCAGCGCGCGAGCAGGTAATGCCCGCAGCCCGGATGGCATATGAAACAACCTCGCGAGCTTGATCCAAAGTCAAGGCATTCAAGACAGGCCTTGCCTCGGCCCCAGGACCGCCCGACACGACTACGCCGCCAGTGCGAACACCGAATGAGCTACCACCTCGGCATTCTCCGCAGCACCGTCGAACGCGTCCTGACCCGCTACCGAATGCCCAAGCTGGCGCATCTGGACCAGACCACTGGGCTGCCGGTGTGCAAGCCGATCAGCGTGCGGTACGAGAAGTAGGCACCGGGCGAGCTGGTGCATGTGGACATCAAGAAACTGGGCCGCATCCCAGAAGGCGGAGGCTGGCGTTCCCATGGGCGCGGATCTGTCCAAGGCCGCCAGGCCAGCAACGCGCGGAACCGCGCGGCACGCCAGGGCGCCGCGGCATCATGAGGCTACTTGTACCTGCATCACGCGGTCGATGACTATTCGAGGTTGGCCCATTCCGAGATCCTCAATGACGAGAAGGAGGAAACCGTGGCTGGGTTCTGGGAACGAGCCCGAGGTTTCTTTGCGGCAGCGGGCATTGCGGTGACCGAGGTGATGACCGATAACGGTGCCTGCTACCGTTCCACGGCGTTCGCTCAGGCGCTGGGGCTGGATGTGAAACACCGGCGCACCAGGCCGTACAGACGGCAGATCAACGGAAAAGTTGAAAGGTTCAATCGGACGTTGGTGTAGGAATGGGCGTGCACGAGGTCTTATGGCAGAGAGGAAGCCAAGGCTGCAGCCTACAGCACCTGGCTTCATCACTATAATCATCATCGACCCCACGCCGGGATCGGTGGTCTTATTCCGTCAGATCGTGTTTGCAACCTCACGGGGAACTACACCTAAATCTCAAACGCCCGGATCACCCTGTCACTGAGTAAGACCTGGTAAGGCATCTCCTTCAACGTTTCAGCATCAACATCGATACCACGGCTTCGGGCTGCTGCAGCAATCCCTTCCCACGGATGCTCCCCGGGCTTTTCGGGATCATCAAGCCTCACCAGATCAAGAATTTCACTAATCAGCGCATCCGACGATTGTCTCCACCTAGCAGGCCCGGGCCCATGGGATATGGCAGTGAATCCACGGCCCAGATCCAAACTGATCATCGACCCATCGCTCATCAAAATGCACTGCGTGATCTTCACGCTAATGCTTGGCCGCGAATTATCCGTCGGGGTGTCATCCAGGTCGCACAGCGCTGCAATCGAGGTTGCCTTCAGGTTGCTGGCCATTTCCCCCGACAGAGCAGGAAGGGCATCAGATTCGTGATCGCCGTGCAGAGGAGCGTAATGGAACCCCTTTTCGTCATAATCACTCATAGCGAAGGCGTGCAACTCAGATCCACCTCCGCCGAGTAGTCATACCCAAGTGGATCAACTTGACCACTCAGGTCCACATCGACTCGGCCCCTCCAACCAATCTTGCCAGTGGTCACGCAAGGTTCATGAGGTGTTGCCCAGCGACCAGTTCCGCTACCAGGTTCATAAGTGCCGGATGCGGATTTCTGATTGAGCCACCCACACCCATAAACACTAGAACAAGCCCAAGCCTGAAGCGTCGCAGTAACTTTGGCAGTCGATGGGCAAGACCCGGAGTCAACAACCCAATAACCATGAACAGATGCCTCCCCATTAGTCACATGCGGGTAATCGGCACGGCCACCATAATGGCAGCTTCCCGACGTCCACATGGGAGAAATCTCCGGCATCGTGGACTTGAATAGGGGTTCTTTCGGAGAGCCTGCGTCTCTAGGCGCAGGTGCAAAATGGAAGCCCGGGGAGTTCACGAATTCTTCATAAGCTTCCGTGCCTTCGGAAAGTCCAGAAGGAAACTCCTGAGCAATCCCTTGATCCGAAAGTATGGCCGATTTGCTGGGTGCTTCCAATGCATTGGAGGGCATGGCGCCAACTAGCAACAGGCTCAACACGGCGCAAGTCGATAGCACTGAACGACTTATTCTTACTGGAATATTTCTCATCGCTCCCCTACGTACGGTAGAAGTCGCAGGTGCTTGCCTTGCCACAAATTTTGCGCAAGAGCACTGCGGGGCAGCCCTGCAGGTGCAATGCTGACTAGCACTTAATCTCATGGATTTACCTACTGGGCTACTTAACATCCTGCTCCGAAATATTTGCATGTCAAGTATTTGACACCATCCGGTATGAATCAAAGATGCTCCCCGCTGAATGACATGATGAGTGGCAGCGACCCTTGGAATAGGAATAGTCCAGTTCGCGTCCCCAAAAGGCGGCTTGAACTCCAATTGTGGCCCAGGCATACGCCCAGGCCACCATTTTCAATGTTCTTCTGTTTCCCTAGTACCACTCGAAGGCGATCATTTCCAACGGCTTCTCCGGCTCCGACAACAACCAAACCAACTCCTTCTGCACATCCATCTCAGCCTCCTCCAACAAACCAATGGCCGTTAGCTCAGTCCACGAATAGTCCTTCGCCAGCATCTCAGGAACCAGTGCAGTTAACAACTCCCGCTGCGCCTCATTGAACTGATCCGCAATGTACAGACCCTGGGCTTTGCCGAGAAAAGGCACGTCCCCAGGTGTGCCTGGAACGAGATCAAGCTGCATTAGCGGCCGCATACCTACGAGCTGCTGCGCCTGCTTCCACGCATTGCGTATTGAGTCCAGACTTGGATTGCCTGAGTCAACGAACTCATCGATCACTACTTCAAATCATCGTGCTGCTCGGCCAACCAAAACCAATCCTCTGCAGATGGCCACAAATGCGCCAGACTCGGCGCATTGGTCCAGTCCTTGCCCCAATGCACTGGCAAGAAATCATTCATCCAGTCAGGAAGTACCGGGTGCGGAAGTCCACGGCCGCCTGCCTTCATGGAAGTTGCCCAGACACGCCATTCCTCCCTCGACCACTGGGCAAATATGCTCATCCGTGAACCCGTTGAATCTTAAATGAAAATTGTTTTCTCTCGGGACATCTCTAATGGTTATTGGCAGGTCTGGGACCCGCTGGCAAGATAGATGCCACCCATCATGATGTGACTCTTCGGGACATTGTCTCCACCGGTTGGCGGATGACTTTTCATCGACTCGTCCATCATGGTGGGCGGCACCAATCCAGCCACTTGATATGGCTTCATAGAAGGTCGTCCACACCTAATAACTGGGTGCGTGACTCATTAGAGATCCGCCTGCCAAGTACTTCACCCGGATCGGTGCCAACCCAATAACGGCCACCAACCGGTGAAGGAGGCGAAACCGTCATGACCATCGTTGCAGAAAAATACGACTACGTCATCGGTATCGACACCCACGCACGAACCCACACGTACGCCATCATCAATACGTGCACTGGAGCACGTGAAGCCTGCCAAGCATTCCCGGTAACCACTCCTGGAATGAACAGAGCCATCGCCTGGATTCAACGTAATACCCATGGCCTGAGAATTGCAGCAGTTGAAGGAACCAGATCCTACGGGGCAACGATCACCCACGCCCTGACCGAGCACGAAATAGAAGTCGTCGAAGCCAAGCCACCGCGGAAGAAAGACCAAGCCGGCCGGGGAAAATCTGATGCGATTGACGCGTGTGCTGCGGCCATGAGCATTCTGTCCAAAGACATCAACAAATTACTGCAACCACGCGATGAAGGGGCCAGGGCCGCACTGAGTATTCTGGCGGCTAGTCGTGCCCGGATTGACTCCCAGCGAACCACTAATCGAAACTCACTCTCAGCGCTTCTTCGCAGCATTGACTTGGGCTTTGATGCCCGCAAACCACTAAGTACACCCCAGGTCAAGCAGATCAGCAGGTGGCGGGAACACGAGGCAGACACGATCGATCAGAAAATTGCTCGCTCTGAAGCAAAGTTCCTCGCAGAAAGCATCTTGACTGCGGATCAGCTGCTGAAGGATAACAGTAAAGCCATGTCTGAGCTTGACGAGCAACTCGCGCCAGAGCTGCAGCAGGTGTTCGGTCTGGGGCCCGTCACGACGGCATGGATTCTAATGGCTTATTCACACCGTGGTCGTGTTCGTTCAGAAGCGGCGTTTGCCTCGCTGGCTGGGGTCGCCCCGCTGAAAACTTGATCCTGCCCCGGCACTGCGGGGCAGGATCAAGTTTTGCATGGATTTCGTTCCCATAGGTGTGACCCTTAATAGAAAAAACACCCACCTATGTAGTATCTGCCAAAGTCCTCAAAAGAAGAACGGGAAACGCAACGGCAAGCAACGATGGCGATGTATTAACTGCAATGCCTCGACCACTCATCAACGACCAGATACGACCCAACGCAACGTCCTCATCGGCTTCGTCAACTGGCTGCTGAGCAAGCAAACACAAGCCGACCACGCTGGCGGCACTGGCAGGACCTTCCGCTACCAAACCCAGTGGTGCTGGGACGTGTATCCGTACCTGAACCAGACCGGCGAGGTCTTTGACGAGATCCAGGTCGACGGGATTTACCTGCGCCCAGGCTGGTGCCTGCTCATCGCTATCGCCAACGGCAAAGTCATCGGCTGGCAATGGTGCGACCACGAAAAATCAGCTGCCTGGATTGCGCTGCTCAAGCACTTCCCGCAACCGAAAGTCGTTGTCACCGACGGTGGCTCAGGACTGCTCAAAGCATTGAAAACGCTCTGGCCCGGAGTGGAAGTCCAACGGTGCCTAGTGCATATCCAACGCACCATACGCACGTACCTGACCCTGAAGCCACGAATGGAAGCAGGCAAGTCACTACGGCATTTGAGTTTGCAATTGACCAGGATCAAGGACCAGGACGAGGCCGCCCGTTGGGCGGTTGCCTTAGCTGAATGGCAGTCAAAGTATCAGTATCTGCTCGATGAGCGCACCTACGCCAAAGACTGGGCCGGGCCCTGGCCCAGAGGCATCAGTCAGTCCCGGAAGTCCTGGCCGACCCACGAGCGACTACTCAAGGCCTATAACGCGATGAACTCTGTTTTGAAGCGTGGCCATCTGTTCACGTATCTGAAGCCGGAGTTCATTGGTCTTGGTGTCAGCACGACAACGAACATGATTGAAGGAGCGATTAACTCCGGGATCAGGGAGATGATTAGGCTCCACCGTGGCATGCCCATTGAGCATCGCCGGCGTGCGTGTGAATGGTTTTGCTGGACGCACGCGGATTCGTTGGAACGTCCGAAGCTGCCTTTGGTCATCAAGGAATCAGAGCTCCTGCTGAAGGAGCGGGAGGCGGCCAGGAAACCTGTTCCGGACCTGGTTGGTCCTGAGGTTTATGGCACTGCTTCTATTGCTGAGGAGGGTCTTTATGCTCGGGCTGGTTGGGGTGGGCGTAGCCGCTAATTCAAGGTTTTGAGGTGGTTTGGTCCGGGTGACATGCCCGGGCCAGACACCATTTATTGCCTATAAGCCCATAGAAGGGTCGGTGACCTTAAATGAAAAATCTTAAATGAAAAAGGCCCCGATCCTCGCAATGAGAACCGGGGCACTGATGAGCTCCTCCAACTGGACTTGAACCAGTAACCCTTCGATTAACAGTCGAATGCTCTGCCAATTGAGCTATGGAGGATTGCAACGAGATATAACTTTACCGAAGATTTCCGCTAATGCAAAATCGATCCCCTAAGTGCCCCGCAGGATCCTCCGGCGCATCTCCAGCTCCATCAATTCCCTATTGATCTGGGCATATTCCTCGCCTTCCGGCTCCATCTCGGCGCGCTGCAAGCGCCCGATCAGCTCTGCTTTCCGGTGTGTGATTTGAAGCTCAATCAGGCCATTGATAATGTCGGCGCAATAGCGGTTCAGGCTGTGCTCATCCGAGGCCGGGATGCTGGTCACCGCCAGTTCCGAAACGAAGCTGCGCAACTGCTCTGGCACCTCATCGCGGATCACCTCGACCCACGAAGTGGCAGAAGCGCCAGCGCTCGAAGCGGCAACAATTCCGTCATGCACCGCGGCGTGCGCCGGGGCCATGAAACGGGCCTCATAAAATGCCTGCCACTGCTCATCCTGCAAGCGCTGCGGCTGCTGGATCACCACTTCCAGTGCCTGGCGTTCCAGGCGCATCACCGGATCGCGATGATCCGGACGCTCAAAAGCTGGTGCAGCCACAGGCTGTTCAGCGCCCTGGGCCGGGGACGGCAGCTGCTGCTCGGCATTCTTCGGCAGCCGGGCACGCTTGATCGACGCCCCCACCGACCGGTTGACGTCCTCGTTGTTCATGCCGAGCCAGCCCGCCAATTCACGGGCATAGGCCGGGCGGATGGCCGAGTCCTTGATCTGGGCGACGATCGGAGCGGTCTGGCGCAGCGCCTGCACGCGTCCCTCCACCGTGTTGAGGTTGAACTTCTTCAGCTCGGCCCGGATCGCGAATTCGAACAGCGGGCGCTTGAGCTCGATCAGCTCGCGCACCGCCTCGTCCCCGCGATGCAGGCGCAGGTCGCAGGGATCAGCCCCGCTGGGCTCCACGCAGACATAGGTCTGGGCGATGAAGCGCTGGTCTTCCTCGAAGGCGCGCAGGGCCGCCTTCTGCCCGGCGGCATCGCCGTCGAAGGTGAAAATCACTTCTCCCCCGGTGCCGTCATCCTGCAGCAGCCGGCGGGCGATCTTGATGTGGTCGGTGCCAAAGGCGGTGCCGCAGGTGGCCACCGCGGTGGTGATCCCTGCCAGGTGGCAGGCCATCACGTCGGTGTACCCTTCCACCACCACGATCTGCCGGCTCTTGGAAATATGCTTCTTGGCTAGATCCAGACCGTAGAGCACCTGCGACTTCTTGTAGAGCCCGGTTTCCGGGGTGTTCAGGTACTTCGGGCCCTGGTCGTCGTCGTAGAGCTTGCGGGCGCCGAATCCGATGGTTGCCCCGGACAGATCGCGGATCGGCCACATGACCCGGCCGCGGAAACGGTCGTAGATCCCGCGGTTTCCCTCGGAGAACATGCCGGTCAGCTTCAGCTCGTCATCGGCAAAGCCCTTGGAGCGCAGGTGCTTGAGCAGTGCGTCCCAGCCCTTGGGCGCGTAGCCGACGGAGAACTGGGCGGTCACTTCCGGGTCGAAGCCGCGGCCGGCCAGGAACTCGCGTCCGGCGGCCCCTTCGTCGGTGGCCAGCTGGGCGCGGAAGAACTCCTCGGCCACCTTGTGGGCATCGACCAGGCGCTGGCGCTTGCCATAGTCTTCGCGGCGCGGGCCCGGTCCCCCGTCCTCATAATGCAGCTCATAGTTGATCCGGGCCGCGAGCAGTTCCACGGTCTCGGTGAACGAGGAGTGGTCCATCTTCTGGATGAAGGCGATCACGTCGCCGGATTCGCCGCAGCCGAAGCAGTGGAAGGTGCCCAGCTGCGGGCGGATGTGGAAGGAAGGGCTGCGCTCGTCATGGAAAGGGCACAGGCCCTTGTACGAGCCGATGCCCGCGGATTTGAGCGTGACATAGGATTCGACGACCTCGCGCAGGTCGGTGCGGTTGCGCACCTCGTCGATATCTTCGCGCTTGATCAGCCCTGCCATGATTCCCTTCTAGAACAGTTGTGCTTCAGGGGCTTCGCCCTTGACCAGATATGAATGCCACTCGGTCGCCGAGACGTCGGTGAGCGAGGCGACCTGGTCGATCACCACGCGCAGCTGGGCTGCCTCATCGGCGGCGTCCTCCCAGTCCGCGGCGAAGATCGGCTCCAGGTTGTCCCGGCCGGTCTCCACCAGCAGCTCAACCAGCTCGGCCAGCAGCGTGCGCTGGTCCAGATACAGCGGCTGGCGCACCTCGGAGGTCATCACATAGCTGGCGGCAATGCCCTTCATCACCGCGATTTCATGCTCGGTCTGCTCGGGCACGATCAGGCTCGCGTTGTAGCGGGTCAGCTTGCCGGTGCCATAGCGGGCGCGGGTGGCATCCATGGCCGCAGCCGCAAAGCGGCCGATGAACTGGCTGGTCATGTCCTTCAGCCCGGCCATCGAACGGCGCGACCCGTCAAAGTGCGACACCCATTCGTCGCTGGCTTCCAGCCGGCGCAGCGCCGCCTCGATATCATCCTCGCCGGTGGCCGGCAGGTACCAGTCCTTCGTGACCTGCAGGGCCCTTTCGCGCTGCAGATCCTGCTTCAGCCAGCGCAGCTGCAGCTGGCCGCCGACAATTGCGTCTTCCACGTCGTGCACGGAGTAGGAGATGTCATCGGCCAGGTCCATGACCTGGCCTTCCATGCAGACCACTCCGGCTTTCGCCTCCGGGACATTTCGCAGCCAGTTGAAGATCGGGGCATCGTCCTGGTACACGCCGAACTTCTTGGTCTTCTTGCCGTTGACCTCGGGCGCATCGGCCTTGAGCCACGGATATTTGCAGGCCGCATCCAGCGAGGCGCGCGAGAGATTCAGCCCGGCCGAGTGCCCGTTGTGCCTGAAGGTCTTGGTTTCCAGCCGGGTGAGCAGGCGCAGGGTCTGGGCGTTGCCCTCGAATCCGCCGATATCCGCAGCGATTTTGTCCAGCGCCTTTTCCCCGTTGTGGCCAAAGGGCGGGTGGCCCAGGTCGTGGGCCAGGCAGGCGGTATCCACAACATCCGGATCGCAGCCCAGGGCCGCCCCCAGCTCGCGGCCCACCTGGGCCACTTCCAGCGAGTGGGTGAGCCGGTTGCGCACAAAGTCGTTCTGGTTGGGCGCCACCACCTGGGTTTTGGCGCTCAGCCGGCGCAGCGCCGAGGAGTGCAGCACCCGGGCGCGGTCGCGCTCAAAGGCGGTGCGGTAGGACTTCTTGGCTGGCTCGGGCACCCACCGTTGCGTATCGGCTTCGGCATATCCGGGGATCTGAGTCATGATACCTAGTCTAGTGACATTTCGGGGTGCTCGGCGGTTATCCACTTCGAGCGCTTAGCCTCCGGAAATATCCAGCTCAGCGGCCTTGATCATTTCGCGGTGGGCCTCGCTCATTTCGCGGTTGTCCAGCCATCCGTCGGGCACATGGGTTTTCTTCGGATGGCCGGCTCGCCCGCGGGTGCCTTCGGCAGCCTCGCCGGGGTACGGCAAATCCAGGTCCAGCTGGTCAAGCAGTTCGCGCAGCACCGCCAAGGATGGCACCTGGGCCAGCTGCGAGCGGATTTCCCCGCCGACCGGGTAGCCCTTGAAGTACCAGGCGATGTGCTTGCGGATATCGCGCATCCCCTTGCCCTCGTCCTCGAAGAACTCGCTGAGCAGCTCGCCGTGGCGGTACACGGTGTCGGCCACTTTGCGCACGCCGGGGCGGAAGCGGTCCGCGCGGCCCTCGAAGGCCGCCTGCAGGTCGCCGAAAATCCACGGGCGGCCCTGGCAGCCGCGGCCGACCATGACCCCGGCGGCTCCGGTCTGCTCGACCATGCTGATCGCATCTTCGGCGCTGAAAATATCGCCGTTGCCCAGCACCGGCAGGTCGTCCATGGCCTCGCGCAGGGTGGTGATGGCCTCCCAATCCGAGTGGCCGGCGTAGTACTGGCCCGCGGTGCGCGCGTGCAGGGTCACTGCCGCGGCCCCGTGATCGCGGGCGATCTTGGCGGACTCCAGGTAGGTCAGGTGGTCCTTGTCGATGCCGGTGCGGACCTTCACGGTCAGCGGGATATCGCCCTTGGCCGCCTCGGAGGTCGCTGCCTCGATGATCGAGGTGAACAGGTCGGTCTTCCAGGGCAGGGCCGAGCCGCCGCCCTTGCGGGTCACCTTGGGGACCGGGCAGCCGAAGTTCAAGTCCACGTGGTCGGCCAGGTTCTCGTCAACCACCATGCGCACCGCGGCGCGCACGGTGCCCGGGTCCACGCCGTAGATCTGGATCGAGCGGATCTCTTCGTCGGGGTCGTGCGAGATGATGCGCAGGGATTCCGGGTTGCGTTCCACCAGGGCGCGGGCGGTGACCATTTCGGTGACGAACAGCCCGCCGCCGTATTCGCGGCACAGCCGGCGGAAGGCGCGGTTGGTCACCCCGGCCATGGGTGCAAGAACCACCGGGGTATCGATGGTGAGCTTGCCCAGCTGCAAGGGCGGCAGCTTCAAGGTGGGGGTGTTATTCGGCGCATCAGTCAGGGTCGTCACCTGTCCATTATCGCGCATGCAGGCAAATCGGTAACTGAGATCTTGATCAAATCGTGCCCTGCAGCATCTGGCTTCTGCCCTGTTGCGGGCGGAAAATAGGGCAATGACAAGTAATTTTTCGGTCGCCAGGGTGGTGCTTGTCGCGGTGGCCGCCGCCTGTGTGGCCTTGGTTATAGCCGCGTTGCTGGTGGTTGCCCTGCGGCCTCCGGCGCCCTTGCACGAAGAATCAACCCCCGAAGGCGTGGTGCAGCGCTATCTGCTGGCCTATGAGGCCGGGGACCTGGACGCCGTGCGGGATTACACCGTGGACGGCGAATCCCGCCAGCTGTGCAATCCCGAGTCCCTGGGCAGCGGGCAGCTGGACATCCAGCTGGTCCGCTCCACGGCCAGCGGCTCCCGGGCCAGCGTCCATGCCAGGATCGAAGGCGGCGATTCCACGCTTCTTCCGCTGCTCGATGGCTCCAGCTACGAGGATGTGTTCGAGCTGCGCATGGCCCAGGACCGGTGGCTGATCGAGCGCATGCCCTGGCAGGTCGGGCTGTGCACCGAAAAGGAGCTGGGATACTGATGGGCTCCGCGACTTCGGCCAGCAAGGCACCGGCCACCAGCGTGCTGCGCCCGCTGATCATGCACGGCCTGCTGTTTGTGCTGCTGATGCTATTCCCGGCGGGCCTGTCCACGCTGTTGGAGGCGATGTTCAACGGGTTTGACGGCGAACGGGTTTCCGCCCAGCAGCTGGCGGTGGCCTATTCCTACACCCTGGTCGCCGGGCCGCTGGCCTGGCTGCTGTGGCGGGCGATCCGCAGGACATTGGCCCGGCCCTCCGCCGCCGACTCCGCGATCTGGTCCCTGCAAGCCTCCGGGGTCTACCTGGTTTCGCTCATCGCTGCCAGCTGCTCGGTCCTGGGCCTGCTGGCCGGGCTGGTCAACCGGGCGCCGGAGGGCGCCTGGCAATCCTCGCTGGGCACCGCGCTGGGCTGGGGTGCCCTCGGCGCCTGGCAGCACCGGCAGCTGGCCTCCCCGAAAACCGCGCCGCAGCAGCTGGGGCAGCTGGCCGACACGCTGGGCAATGCCTTCAGCATGCTGCTGTTCGCCCTGTCGCTGGTCTGGACGCTGCGCGTCGCGGTGCTGATCCTGATCCGCCCGGACACCACGCTGGCCGGCCCTTCCGATCTGGATCGGCTGCTTGCCGCGGTCATCTGGCTGGCCGGTTCCGCGGCCCTGTGGTTCTGGCATTGGAAGTTGCGCCGCGTGCAGGAGCAGGCCGATGGCTTCAGTTCCCTGGCCTTTGTGGTGCTGGCCATCGCGGCCCCCGCGGCCGCCTGTTTGCTGGCCACCGCGGCGCTGGTGTCCTGGGCCCTGCCGCTGCCCTGGGATCCGGCGGCCCAAGCCGAAGAATTCCGGGCCGAGGTCCCGATGCAGGGCGCGATCATGCTGGCAGCCGGGCTCATCTGGCTCTACCACCAGATTCAGCTGCGCTCCGGGATGCATGTGGCCGCCACGGCCAGCGCGGCCCGGTTGGCGGTCAGCGGCATCAGCCTGGCGCTGCTGGCCACCGGACTGGGCATGGTGGTCAACGCGTTGCTGGCATCCATCTCCGCCCTTCCGGGCAGTAATGCTTCGGCCGAGGTGCTCGGCGAGGGCTTGGGGCTGCTGCTGGTCGGTGCTATCTGCTGGTTCGCTGTCTTCCGGCCGCTGCAGCCGGCCTGGCCTGCCTCGCGCGGCGCCTACCTGGTGCTGTTCTTCGGGGCCAGCTCGGTAGTGGCGCTGATTGCGCTGCTGGTGCTGGGCTACCGGATCTTCGCCTACTTCCTGGAACCGGGCACCGGCTACGGGACAATGCTCGATGCCGTGCGCGGGCCGCTGGGCTGGCTGGTGGCCACCGCCGCGGTCGCCGCCTACCACTATGCGCTGTGGCGTTCGGGCAGGTCGCAGCGGGCCGAGTCCGCCGCGCAGGATCCGGCGCGATCGCACGCGTCGCCACAGCTGAGGACACTGGTGCTGCTCGCCCCGGCCGGATCTGAACGCCTCTTCGCGCAGCTCAGGGCCCTTGGGGACCTGAAGGTGCAATGGATCCGCACGGCCGGCCCGGCACTGGATGACGAGGCCGACGCGGCCGTGTTCGCACGGATCATTGAACGCCGGGCCACCGAGCCGAGCTCGTTCTTGGCCATCGCCGGATCGGACGGAGCCGTCCACTTCACCGAGCTGGCCTAGGCCTGCTGCCATGTCTACAAGGCAACCTGATCGCCCGCCCTTCAGAACGCGGATCGCCGCACTGCTGGTGGACTACGCGCTGATCCTCGGATGGATGGCGCTGCTTGGCGGTGCGAGCCTGATCCTGGCCCGGGCCACCGGCAGCTTCTACAACTGGCTTGAGCGCGGCGCATTCGGCGCACAGCTGCTGGGTTTTGCCGTGTTGGTCCTGCCGGTGGGCATCTACCTGTTCTCCACCGAAGCATCACCGCACCAAGCTACGGTGGGCAAGCGCCTGCGCAGGCTGAAGGTCATCGATGCGGGCACCGGCGGCCGGCCGGCCCGTGGACAGGTTCTGGTGCGCACCATCATCAAGCTGCTGCCCTGGGAATTGGCCCATTTCTCGATATGGCACAGTGCGGCACTGGCCGCTGACGGCGCGCAGCAGTGGCCCGGCTGGCTGCTGGCGGTCACCGTGGCCGCCAATTTCCTGCCGGTGGCCTACATCTTGATGGCCGGATTCCAGCGCCATGGCCGAGGTCCGCACGATCTGGCCGCCGGAACCCGGGTGGTTCAGGTTGAAGCAGGCTAGGGCAGCAGGCCCAGCAGCACCCCGCCGGCCGCGGCCGTCACGACTACTATCCAGGGGGCCGTTTTCCAGGCCGTCAGCAGCACCAGGCACAGCAGCGCCAGCGTGAAGGAAGCCGCCGAGGTGATGGCCGAGGTGAAGACCGGATCATAGAGTGCGGCGGCGAGCACGCCCACCACCGCGGCATTCGCCCCGCGCATCGCCGCGCGGGCCCTGGGCCAGCTGCTGATCCGGTTCCAGAAGGGCAGCATCCCCAGCAGCAGCAGGAAGCCAGGCAGGAAGACCGCCAGCAGCGCCAGGGCCGATCCCAGCAGCCCGCCCGGGCCGGACTCGGCCAGCACCCCCAGGAAGGCGGCGAAGGTGAACAGCGGTCCGGGCACCGCCTGGGCCGCCCCATAGCCGGTGAGGAACTGCTGTTCGCTGACCCATCCGGGTTCCACCAGCGCGCTTTGCAGCAGCGGCAGCACCACATGCCCGCCGCCGAAGACCAGCGCGCCCGAGCGGTAGAAGGCGTCGAGGAAGGCGAGCAGATCGGAGCCGGTAGCCAGGGCCAGCATCGGCAGGCCCACCAGCAGCAGGGCAAAGGCGCACAGGCAAGAGATGCCCAGCGCCCGGCTGACCGGCAGGCTGAGCCCTGCCCCGGCGGCCCCGTCCTTCTCGCGGCAGAAGCAGTACCCCGCCACCGCGCCGAAGGCAATCGCCGCGATCTGCCCGAGGGAACCGGCCAGCAGCAACGCCGAACCGGCCGCGACCACCGCGATCGAAGCCCTGGTCCGATCCGGTGCCAGGGACTTGGCCATGCCCATCACCGCGTGGGCGATAATGGCCACCGCCACGATCTTCAGCCCGGTGAGCACTCCGGTGCCCAGCTGCCCGGTGAACAGCGACGCCCCGTAGGCGAAGACCGCCAGCAGCACCGCGGAGGGAAGGGTGAAGGCCAGGAATGCGGCCAGCGCCCCGCGCAGCCCGGCACGATGCAAGCCCAGACCGAAGCCGACCTGGCTGGAGGCGGGTCCGGGAAGGAACTGGCTCAGCGCCACCAATTGCGCATACTGCTGGTCATCGAGCCAGCGGCGGCGGTCGACAAGTTCTGCGCGGAAGTACCCCAGATGGGCGATCGGCCCGCCGAAGGAAGTCACCCCGAGCTTGAAGAAGACCCGGAAGACTTCGCTCGCCGATCCCTGGGTGAGGTGCTGTGGTTCCATGGATTCCAGCATAGGGGCAGCAGGAAAACGGCAGGTAAACGCGTGACCTGCCGCGAACTCTCAGTTCAGGGCCGGGGTTTTTTCCCTGGTCCCTGCCGTTGACTTTCGGTGGCCTGCCAGCGAAGCCAGGGCCACGGCCAGCAGCGTCAGGATCGTGCCCATGACGGTCGCCGGGGAAACCGAGGAACCTGCGGCCGGGGCGAGGACATCGAGCAGCAGCGATCCGATCAGCTGCCCGCCCACGGCCGCCAGGCTGGTGACCAGCACGCCCAGGCGCTTGATCGCCATGACGGTGATGCCCACAAACAGGCAGCCCAGCAGCCCGCCGCTGTAGTACCACCAGTGCGCCGGAAAGGGGTTCAGCCCGATCCCTGCCGGCAGGCGCAGCAGCATCAGCGCCACCAGCACGACAAAGCCGGTGGCGAAGTTCACCAGTGCCGCCGCGGCGGCCGTGCCGTAGGCCGCTGCCTGCACCCCGTTGGAGGCCGATTGGAAGCCCATGAGCACGCCCACCACCGCCGAAAGGATCATCGGCAGCAGCAAGGCCAAGAGGTCGGTGCCGGCACCGCGCGGACTGGCCGCCCAGATCACCCCGGCGATGGTCAGCACGGCGCCAAGCAGGCGCAGTGCGCTGATCTTGCGCGGCGGCGCACCGCCAAAGCCGATCCGGTCCAGGGCCATGGATCCGATGCACTGCCCGGTGACCAGGCAGACGGTGAACAGCGCCACGCCAACCAGCGCAATCGCGGTGGCCTGGCTGAACACGACCAGCGCGCCCACGACTCCCGCCGCCAGGTACCAGCGCGGGAAATCACCCCGGGCCAGCGCGCCGGGCACCTGTGCCACCGAAGCGCGCACCGGCGGGCTCAGCAGCGCCAGCAGGACCAGGGCCGCCAGGCCCACCCCGAAGCTGATGGTGGATGCGGTGATCGCATCCCCGAGCGCCGCGCCCAGCGCCCCGTTGATGCGCGATTGGGTCGACAGCAGCAGGCCGGCGGCGATGGAGAGCAGCACGAAGAAGAACGTGCCGCCGGTGCGCCGCTGCGCTGCGGTGCCGGGTTTCGGAAGGGTGCTGGGTTTCACGCAAGCTGCTTTCGTGCCGGAGGGCGGAAGGGGCCGGGAGGAGGCAAAAGCGGGACCCGGCGAACCGGGTCCCGCTTGGGCTGGCACTACTTGACTGCGTCGCTGGCCAGGATGTGCGTGGTCGAAATGACCGTGGCCTGCTCGACGCCGGCCAAGGCATCAATCAGCGACGCCAGGATGAACATGGACGAATCCACCTCCAGCTTCACCGGGTACTGGTGGATCAGCATCGCGACCATATCGCGCACCGCCTCGGCCACCTCGTCATCGCTGAAGGCCGGGTTGTGGCCCACCAGCACATCCGAGGGGGCGTCTTCGCGGGCCGGGACATAGCTGACCGCAAAGGCCAGCGGAACCCCGCCCTGGCTCTTGGGCTTGTCGCGCAGCACCAGCGCCGCCTGGGCGCCGGTGTGCTCGTCGAGCAGCATGCGCTGGGCCGAGCCCACCGTCATCTTGGCTGGATCCCACTGCTCATGGACCTTGTTGTAGAAGTCCATGACCAGCTTGGTCAGTTCGACGCTGCCTGTGGACAGCTCCTCGATCACCCGGTCGTTGGTGTCGAACACCGGCTCGGCCAAGGCGCCGGGCTCCAGGATGACATCGCGCGAGACCTGGATTTCGCCCAGGCCCAGTGCCTTGCAGAAGCCGGCTGCCGCGGTGGCCGGGTCGCCCGGGGTCACCGTGTAGCGGGCCTTGAGCTCCTGGGCCTGATCGGCCGGAATCTGCTGGCGCAGCTTGGCGACCAGCGCGGTGCCCACGCCACTGCGGCGCTGCTCGGCGGCAACCTCGACATACAGCCACAGGCGCTGCGGGTGCAGCGAAGAAGCGAAGACCACGCCGGCGCCGATGGCCACGCCATCAACGCTGGCCACCAGCGTGCGGGAGAACGGCGCATCGCTATTCTCCCGCAGCATGGTGCGATCCTGGTGGGCCTGCGGCGAGCGCGGATCGCCAAAAACCTGCAGCAGCTCCAGGTCGTCCCCGGAGCGCCAATCGCGGAATTCCAGTTCGTTCATCGGGCTCTAGGCTCCGTTCAGGCGCTCGGAAAGGTAGGTGGTGACCTGGTCCAGAGACACGCGTTCCTGCGCCATGGTGTCGCGCTCGCGGATGGTCACTGCCTGGTCTTCGAGGGTGTCGAAGTCCACGGTGATGCAGAACGGGGTGCCGATCTCATCCTGGCGGCGGTAGCGGCGGCCGATGGCGCCGGCATCATCGAAGTCGATGTTCCAGCGCTTGCGCAGCTCGTTGGCCAGGTCCTTGGCCTTCGGCGAGAGGTTCTCGTTGCGCGAGAGCGGCAGCACGGCGGCCTTGACCGGAGCCAGGCGCGGATCGAGCTTGAGCACGGTGCGCTTGTCCACGCCGCCCTTGGTGTTCGGCGCCTCGTCCTCGGTGTAGGCATCGACCAGGAAGGCCATCATGGAACGGGTCAGGCCGAAGGAAGGCTCGATCACGTATGGGGTATAGCGCTCGCCGGTGGCCTGGTTGAAGTAGGACAGCTCGGCGCCCGAAGCCTTGGCATGGCTGGACAGGTCGTAGTCGGTGCGGTTGGCAACGCCCATGAGCTCGCCCCACTCCGAACCCTGGAAGCCGAAGCGGTACTCGAAGTCGATGGTGCCGGCCGAGTAGTGCGCGCGCTCGTCTTCTGGCACGTCGAACTGGCGCAGGTTTTCTTCCTTGATGCCCAGGTCCAGGAACCATGCCCAGCAGTCCTTGACCCACTGGTCGAAGAACTTCGGCGCATCTTCCGGCGCGGTGAAGAACTCGATTTCCATCTGCTCGAACTCGCGGGTGCGGAAGATGAAGTTGCCCGGGGTGATCTCGTTGCGGAAGGCCTTGCCGACCTGGCCGATGCCGAATGGCGGCTTCTTGCGGCTCGCGGTGAGCACGTTGGCGAAGTTCACGAAGATGCCCTGCGCGGTTTCTGGGCGCATGAAGGCCAGGCCCGCTTCAGAATCCACTGGACCCAGGAAGGTCTTCATCAGACCGGAGAACATCTGGGGTTCGGTGAACTGGCCCTTGGTTCCGCAATCCGGGCAAGCGATCTCGCTCATGCCGTCCTTGGCCGGACGGCCCTTCTTTGCTTCGAAGGCCTCGATCAGGTGATCCTGGCGGTGGCGCTTGTGGCACTGGATGCACTCGACCAGCGGGTCGGTGAAGGTCGCAACGTGTCCGGATGCTTCCCAGACAGCCTTTGGCAGGATGATCGACGAGTCCAGGCCAACCATGTCTTCGCGGCCGCGAACGAAGTTCTGCCACCACTCGCGCTTGATGTTTTCCTTCAGCTCGGTGCCCAGGGGTCCGTAATCCCATGCGGAACGGGAACCACCGTAAATCTCACCAGCCTGGAAAACGAAGCCTCGACGCTTTGCGAGGGAAATTACCTGATCTAGCTTGGACTGTGGCGCCATATCAACTCCAATGGAAATTACGAGGCCGCTGGTTGCGGTCCGTAGAAAAATACATACCGTTCAAGGGTATCGTTTCCACGGCTCTGAGACTAAGCGGATGCGGGTAACGCGAAAGTGAACTTCCCCGCTCTTCGCTGCATCATGGCACCTTCCTCTCCCAGATAGGGAAGAATGGAAGCCATGAGTGCCAATGAAGCTTTTGACCTAGAAATCCGCGACGAATCCATCCGCTTGGGCCAGCTGCTTAAACTGGCATCCCTCGCCGAGGACGGAATCCATGCCAAGGAGCTCATTTCCGAGGGCATCGTCACCGTTAATGGCAAGGTCGACACCCGCCGCGGAGCTCAGATTCGCCCGGGCGACGTCGTCTGTGTCAATGGCGAGTGCGTGAAGGTCGCATCGCAGCAGTAGTCACTTCTGCTCGAGAACAACCTTCTTGAGGAACGCGTCGACGTCTTCAAGTTCTTCCATGCTGACCGAGTGCCCAATTTGCGGATAGGTTTCGCTGGTCAGCTCGGCGTGCTTGGACACCCATCCAAGGGTGTACTCAATCTTGTCCCGGGTGATCACCGGATCTGCCAGATCCCTGCCCCAGAACAGTGGAATGGGATTGCGTTGCACTGCTGCGTCGTCGAAAATCTCTAGATCGCGCGGTTCAACGGCAAAACCGGAAAGTCCCACCACCGCGGTGATAGCGTCGCGCTGGAATCGGGCCAACGAAGTTGCCATCGCCATGCCTTGCGAGAACCCCAGCAGCGTCACCGACGAATGTTGCTTGCTCAGAGGTTCCAGCAGCGCCCATAGCGCCACCACGCTTTGTGAGACTGCCTCGGCCGAGTAATCAATTTCTTGGGTCAGCGGGAACCAGCAGTATCCCGGACCGGTTTGCAAGGGTGCGCGCACCGATAGATAAGTGAACTCTTCCGGAAGGTATTGCGAGAGCCCCATCAGATCTTGTTCATTTGATCCGTACCCGTGCAGGAACACCAGAAGGGGCGTGCCCAATCGAGAATCGTCGTTGCGGGAAATGATGGCGACCGGCGCGGTCTCGGATGAAGTCATGTGCTCAAGATTAGCGAATACCGCAGTCGGCGGTCGGCCGCATTGCCCAGTAATCACCGGCAGATGAAAGAATTTTCCTTTCAACGAACATTGTGAACGACGTTTTTCATTCGGGCAGCATTGAACTTGTTGGCTGAATTGCGCGCACAAAGAGCGCGCGAGATTCGCGGCGACTGAAAAATCTTGTCACTCTGGATATGTTGATGGTTTCTAAGCCGGCGTCTGGTCAATTCAGTAGGAACTGACTGAAAAAAATTTTCATTCCCGGACGCAGCAGGTGTCGTCCAAGTCGAAGAAGACGGCCAGAAGTCGCGTTGGGCTTAGGCAATCAGCATCGATGCTGTCACCGTTCCGTGCTTATGGGTGGTTTGAAATTCCGTAGTGACAGAAAATTTTTGTCACTCAACGATTCACAGATGATCCGTGCCGGTCAGGCAGAGTCAGCTAGTGGGTCCGGTTCTACCGGATAGCCGAGAACTCTCCTGATGTCTGAGTTCAATTGAACCTGTGGGATAGAGCGCGGATCAGGTCTCTGCGGGCAATGATCGTTCACGTGATCCAAGCTCTCCACAACATCAACGCTCTCTGGAGTAACAATTACATGCAGCCCATGTGGCGTTAGCCAAGATCTAGTTCCATCGGGCCGAGCCTGAATTTTCCAACCTAATGCATGCTTGAACATTTGATGCTGCTTGCACAACAGGTGCATATTGTCTCGATCGGTTTTGCCACCATGGGCCCAATCGTCAATATGATCCATTTCTGAACGGTCAGCACTGCGACGGCAGCCGGGGAAACAACAGTGAACATCCCTGTGCCGAAGCAAATCCTTCATTCCCTGAGTGGGTTTGTACTTTTTGCGTTCAACATCAATAACTGCGCCTGTCCACGGGTCAGTGAGCACGCGTTGGAAAGACGGCGCATCCTGAGCCAATTGCAGCGCCAGGCCTGCAGGGATAGGTCCTACGCCTTCCAAATCAGCAAGGGCTCTGGTGGGTTCTACCAACATGTCCAGCGCCGGAATAGTAATCGACAAACGCGGCTTCAGTGGAGTTCCTTCGCTGCCTGGCCAACCGTTGATCAATGCGTCGGCGTACAAATCCGCCATCAGCTGATCGCTGGTGCGCTCGTCATCGGGGTCATTAACCTGGTCCGCCGCCCAGCGAAGCGTACTGGCTATTGACTTGATTACGTCTGCACGGTGATTGAGCTTGATGGTGCCCATTCCGCTGTCATCATCTATCCAGTACGAGACTTTGCGCGAAGCTTCTGATTTCCTGTGGCGTTCTTCAGCTGACTCCGGGTTCATACGATCGTGAAATCGCCGGGCCCTTTGATAAATGGAATCATCACTAGCCGTTTTAGCGGCGGGCAGCAGGATGTGCTCCATGATCTCGATTTGTTCTGGAGTGAGATCCTGGGCGCTTTTTACCAAGAAGCGAGCGGCTTTCAAGGTAATCTCCCCAGCAGCTAACGCCATCAGGGTGTCTTTGCAGACGTAGCGCAATCCCTTTGCATAGAACATTCGCTTGCTAACCATCTGTGGAGTTTCCCTCAAGGCGATGGCTGCTTCAGCAATGAAGTTGGAGTTGATCATCTGCTCATCACCGGGGTCGACACGATAGTATCCGGCGCTGCGCTCAGCTTCGCGAGCCTCCTCAGGCGAGTCGGATCGCAATTCAGCAAGGGTGTCGGAGAATCCTTCACCAATCTGTTCAACTGTGTCAGCCAGCAAAGTGGCAGTAAGCCCTTCAAGATGGCTGTGCATCCGCTGAATCTTCTTCAACCGATCCAGGGCATCGGCAGCCCCGGAAACCGGGCCGGCATCAAAAAGCTCGGCCGCTGTATTCATCATCGGTCCATTAAACAGTTGATGCTCAATATGGCTCGCAAAGAATGAATCCGCGTGCGATTCCTTGCGTGCGCCCGGAGGCAGCAACGGCAGACGATGTTCATCGTCATATTCTTCTGTAAATTCTGGATTTCCCATATTCAATTTTCCCGCCAGGCACCGACAGTTTGGCCCGGATTATCACGGAATGTGGACAGCGATCAGAAATTTTTTCTTGAATTTCTCGTCATGAATTCGGGCGTTGCCACGGCTAGCCAGTCGGCAGGTCTCCAGTGCCCAGTCATCTGTGATTGCGAAATGGTAAATCTTTCACCCATCGAGTGTTCGAAGCTACTTTTCATGTTTGGCTAGTAATAAGATGCAATTAATCACGCCAATGAATTTTCCTCAGCAGAGTGCTGGGTATCTACGAATGAAGGTGCAATGAAAAATAGTGAGATCCTCAACGATTTCGATGAGTCGGTTCCTGATGATGGGATCAATTTTGGATATATCGAGGACGAGTTTTCCACAGGATCCAATTTTATTGATACGTCCTTCTCAGTGATGCCGATACTCCTGGGTTTGTTTGTGGTGGTCTTCGTCGCCGCGGTGATATTCATCGTCTACATTCAGACGCGAAATTACCGCAAGATCAAAAGCGCTGGAATGGATCCGATTACTTTCGAATCCGACCTGAAGACTAAATTGGCCCAATCCAGCCTGTTGGCACCCAAGCAGTCCCTGGAAGCTAAATTGGAGGAGCTCTCCGGCCTCCGGTCCCGTGGCATGATCACAGCCGAAGAATACGCGCAGGCTCGCCAGGATCTGCTCAGGGACTGGCGCGAAGGGTGAAGTAGATCATCCCGGAGGCTGATTGACGGACAGTTACCATAGGGTAACAATGTAGATTGTGCCTAAAGATCTAGACCTTGAAACTCCCGATTCCACAACAGAGACACTTCATCCATGGCGTCGCTTCGTCGCTTTGGGCGACTCTTTCACCGAAGGAATCGGTGACCCCGATCCATCAAATCCCGGCCGGCATTTGGGCTGGGCCGACCGTCTGGCCCAGGAGCTGAGCAGCACGGTTCCGGACTTTTCCTATGCAAATCTGGCGATCCGCGGCCGGTTGATCGGGCAGATCGTCTCGGAGCAGGTTGCTCCGGCCATTGATTTGAAGCCGGATCTGATTTCACTGTGTGCAGGCGGCAATGACGTGCTGCGCCCGGGCGGGGATCCGGACAAGATCGCCGATATTCTCGACGGAGCGGTGGCCGAGCTGAGCGCGACGGGTGCGACGTTGCTGATCGTCACCGGTCCGGATATTCGCGATACACCGGTACTGGGCAGCATCCGCGGCAAGGTGGCGATCTACAACGAGAATATCCGCACCGTGGCAGCGCGCTATGACGCGATCGTGGCCGACATGTGGGCTTTGCGCGAACTGCACCAGTCGCAGATGTGGGCACCGGATCGCCTGCACTTCTCCCCCTTGGGCCATCAGCGGATTGCGGCCATGGCCCTGGATTCCCTGAACGTGCCCCACTCGATCGACACCGAGGTGGCACCCGTGGCGGATGTTCGAAGCTGGCGGGAGGCGCGGATCGAAGACCTGCAGTGGGCACGCGAGCACCTGGCTCCGTGGGTCTTGCGCCGGTTGCGCCATCAGTCCTCGGGCGACGGAATCACCCCGAAGCGCCCTTCTGCGGTGCCGTTCACCGCGCCAAAGCCCAACGATTCCCTGGGCGCCGGCGACAGCGCGCAGTAGTAGCACTGCAGCAGCACAGCGCGAAGGGACAGCGTCCACCGAAAACTGGTGGGGCTGTCCCTTCGCGGTGCTGATCTAGCGGCTGAAAACCAGGCCACGCAAAACGCCATCGAGCTGGCTTGCATCGGTGAGGAAGCCATCGTGGCCGATCGGCGAATCGATGTAGTGCACCGGCGTGGGGGTGGCCAGGGAAGCGGCCAGCTGTTCGGATTGCTCCGGGAAGTACAACCGGTCCGAGCTCACCGCGGCCACCACCACATTGACCTTTTCAAGCCGAGCCAGTGCGGCGCCCAGCGATTCGTAGCCACGAGCCACGTCATGGCTCATCAGCGCCTCGGTGAGCAGCAGGTAGCTGTTGGCATCAAAACGATTCACCAGCTTGGCCGCCTGGTGATCCAGGTAGCTTTCCACCTGGTAGCGCCCGCGCGAGCCGTCGAACTGGCCGGCAGGCTGCTCGCCGGGCTGCGCGGCCCGGCCAAAGCGGGCCTGGAGCTCGGCCTCGGAACGATAGGTGATGTGCGCCAGGCGCCGGGCCAGGCCCAGGCCTTCATCCGGCCGCGCACCGCTGGAGTAGTAATCGCCGTCATTGAAGTTCGGATCCAGCCGGATGGACTGGGTCTGCACCTGGGCAAAAGCGATTTGTTCCGCGGTGGCCTGGGCGCACGAGGCCATCACCACCAGGTTCTTGACCTGTTCGGGGAACTCGACGGCGTATTCCAAGGCGCGCGCCCCGCCCATCGACCCGCCAATCACCGCATGCCAGGAGGTGATGCCCAGCAATTGTGCGAGGCGCGCTTCGAGGCGCACCGCGTCCTTGATGGTGACATAGGGGAAGCGCGATCCATAGGGCACGCCATGCTCGTCGGGCGACGACGGGCCGGTGGAACCATTGCAGCCGCCGATCATGTTCACGGCGAGAACGAAGTACTTGCTGGTATCGATGGTGGCCCCGGGGCCGACAAAACCGTCCCACCAGCCGGCGCTGCGCGAATCGCCCTGGGCGACGTGGGCGTCGCCGGTCAGCGCATGCATCACCAGCACGGCGTTGGAGCCGTCGGCATCGAGGGTGCCCCAGCTTTCGTAGGCCAGCTCTACCTGAGGCAGGTAGCCGCCGAATTCGAAGTGGTGCCCGCCGACGGCCCTGCGGCGCATCATGCCGTCCCGGCCCTCGGCGAGCTGTGGTTCTTCGGTGGTTGCAATGGATGCCATGCCTAGAGGGTTTCCTGCAATTCCTTGTTCGCTCCGGCCGAGTCGCCCAGGGCGGCAACGGCGTTGAAGCCCAGTTCCAGGTCGGCCAGGATGTCCTTGATATTTTCCAGGCCCACGCTGATCCGGACCAGTCCCGGGCTCACCCCGGCGGCGATCTGGTCGGCCTCGGACAGCTGCGCATGGGTGGTGGAGGCCGGGTGGATGGCCAGCGAGCGGACATCGCCGATGTTGGCCACGTGGGAGTGCAGCTCAAGCGCGTCCACAAACGCCTGGCCGGCAGCCGCGCCGCCAGCCAGTTCGAAGGCGATGATCGAGCCGGCACCGTGATCGCTGTACTTCTTGGCGCGCTCGAACCATGGCGAGGAGGCCAGGCCGGCATAGGCGACCTTCTGCACCTCGGCGCGGGCCTCGAGCCAGCTGGCGGCCTCGCGCGCATTTTCGCCATGGCGCTCGATGCGCAGGGACAGGGTTTCCAGCCCCTGGGCGATCAGGAAGGCGTTGAATGGGGAGACCGAGGCGCCCAGGTCGCGCAGCAGCTGCACGCGCGCCTTGAGGATGTAGGCCAAGTTGGCACCGAGAATGCCGTTCACGCCCAGATCGCGGGCGAATACCAGGGAATTGTAGGACTCGTCCGGGGTGTTGAAGCCCGGGAAGCGCTCCGGGTCCTGGGCGAAGTCGAAGTTGCCAGAGTCCACGATCACCCCGGCGATCGCATTGCCGTGCCCGCCCAGGAACTTGGTGGCCGAGTGGATGACGATGTCGGCGCCGAATTCGATCGGGCGAATCAGGTAAGGGGTGGCCAGGGTGTTGTCCACCAGCAGCGGCACGCCATTTTCGTGGGCGATCTTGGCGACTTCCTCGATGTCCAGCACGTCCTGGCGCGGGTTGGAAATGGTTTCGCCGAAGAAGGCCTTGGTGTTCGGGCGGACCGCGTCGCGCCAGTCCTGCAGGTTATCCGGGTCGGCCACGAAGGTGACCTCGATGCCCAGGCGCTTGAGCGTGTGCTTGAGCAGGTTCTGGGTTCCGCCATAGAGGCTGGGGCTGGCCACCAGGTGGTCGCCGGCTTCGGCCAGGTTCAGGATCGCGAAAGTGGTGGCTGCCTGGCCCGAGGAGAGCAGCAGGGCACCCACGCCGCCTTCCAGATCGGCGATCCGGGTTTCCACCGCGTCGGTGGTCGGGTTGCCGATGCGGGTGTAGATCGGTTCCAGCTCCTGCAGCGCGAAGCGCGCGGCAGCGCTCTGCGCGGTCGGGAAGACAAAGGAAGTGGTCTGGAAGATCGGCAAGGCCCGTGCGCCGGTGGCGGGATCCGGGGTCTGCCCGGAGTGGATCTGACGGGTTTCAAATGACCAGTTGCTGCTCATGGTTTCCTCCAAAATAGTTCATGCGACTTTGGGGGTAGACCACTGAGAAGACACCGAGAGGAAAGACCTCGCCACGAAGCCTTCCAGGGTTACCCGCGCTTGTCCCCAGCTGCCTTGTGCACCTGGGGGCCAGGTCTTCACCCGGGGCACCCCACCGCGGTTGGAGGGTTGCCGCCCAGTAAGCCGGGGCTTGTTACTGGGACTCATGACCTGTTTCCAGTGTGCCCGAAAACCGAAGATTTTTGCAATGCGGGCACCGCAAAATGGTCTCAATCGGTCATATTTCACATCCATGGCGCTTTTGCCGCAGGGAATTCGATTCAGCCAAAAACCTTAGGGTGGCCTAAGTAGAGACTGCGGTCACATGTTGTCATGATGGGCACATGATGAGGCTAGATCACGTTAGTTATGCCTGTGGCCCGGATGGGCTGCTGCCAACCGCGCAAAGAATCTCCGAGTCGCTCGGCCTGGAATTCGTCAAGGGAGGCGTGCATCCCAGGTTCGGGACACGCAATGTCATCTTCCCGCTCAAGCATGGCCAGTACCTCGAAGTGGTCGAGGTGCTCAACCACCCGGCCAGCGACAAGGCCCCCTTCGGCCAGGCGGTGCGGGCCCGTTCGGAGCTCGGCGGCGGCTGGATGGGCTGGTGCGTTTCGGTGGACGATCTATCCAGCGCCGAAGACCGCCTGGGCCGCAAGTCGGTTCCGGGCAACCGCAAATTCCCCGACGGCCGCGAGCTGACCTGGCAGCAGATCGGCATCAAGGGCCTGATCGCCGACCCGCAGTGCCCCTACCTGATCTCCTGGGACGAGGAAGCCAAGGACCTGCATCCTTCCAAGGCCCTGGAGCCCACCGGGGAGATCAGCGGGATCTCGATCGCCGGGTCGCGCGATCGGGTCCTGGAATGGCTGGGCCAGCCCCAGAACGTGCACCTCGGCGCGGTGACCATGGACTACCAGGCGCCCAATGGCACCCCGGGCATCTTGTCGGTGACCTTTGAAACGCAGAACGGTCCTGTGGTGTTGTAGTACGTCGGCAGGCGGGGACAATGGCGTCCCCGCCTGCCATTTTTTATGCGCTGGCATCAAGGCGCTTGCCCAGGACCACGACGTGCTGGTCTTCAAATCCCAGCCGCTCATAAAAGCCGCGCACCGCGGCATTTTCCTCGCGAACCATCAGCTGCACCTTGGGCACGCCGCGCTGCGCGAGCCACGCACTGGCGGCCTGGACTACTTGTGCGCCGAGCCCGGTGCGCTGGAACTGCGGGTCCACCGCCACATAATAGAGCCAGCCGCGGTGCCCATCATGTCCGACCATCGCGGTGGCGATCACCTTTGAACCCTCGCTCGCCGCCAGCACCGTCGAGGTAGAGGTTTCCAAGGCTCGAAGGGCATCGGCGCAGGGGTCATTCCACGGCCGGGTCAGCCCGGTGGCCTCCCACAATGCGACAGCTTGGGGAATCTGTTCTTCAGCCAGCTTGGAAATCTGCATTCTTGCAGTGTATCCGCGCTAGTTGCCGATCCCGATCGCCGGTCCGATCAGGGCATATCCGACAAAGCCGATGGCGTCGAGCATAAAGTGCGCGATCACCAGCGGCATCACCCGCCCGTACTTGTGATAGGCCCAGCCGAAGACCACGCCCATGAGCATATTGCCGATCATCGGCCCCGCGCCCTGGTACAGGTGGTAGCTGCCGCGGATCACCGCCGAGGAAATGATCGTGGTCCACAACCCCAGCCGCAACTTCCTGGCATAGCTGAACAGGAAACCGAGCATCAGCACCTCTTCGAGCACCGCATGGCGCACCGCGGAGAGCAGCAGCACCGGCACACTCCACCAGTAGTCCCCCAGGTTGGCCGCGGAAATCGCAGTGGTGATGCCCAGCGCCCGGCCTGCCGCGTAGACGCCCAGGGTGCCCAGCCCCATGGCCAGAAACAGCCCGGCACCCATCAGGGAATCCTTGCCCGGCGCGCGCAGATCAAAGCCGATCTCCCGCACTCCCCGCCCGGTGCTGCGTTTCATCAGGTACAGGGCCAGCAGCACCGGCACCAGCGCAAAGACGATATCCAGCAGCTGATAGGAGAAGTCGAAAAATTCGCGGGTGCTCAACGGGTTGTTCAGCGAGGTCGTCTGCTCGCGCAGCGGCGCCCTGGTGGCTTTGTCGGCAAAACTCAGGATCGAATAGATCGCGCTTTGCCCCAGGGACAGGGCCAGCACCAGGGCGATCTCGAATTTCAGGATCTTGGCATTCACGTTCTCGATCATAGGCTGATCAGGCTGTGCGCGGGCTGAGGTAGCCTGAAGACATCGAATTAAAGGAGCATCAGTGAGCCGTCCTGCCACCATGGAAGAACTGTCCATTGCCCGCCAGCTATGTCCCGAGCTGTCCTGGGAAAATGCCGGAGTCAACGAGGGCGGGCAGTTCCACAAGGTGGTGATCGCCAACCCGCATTCGGTGATCCGCATGGCACGCACCGAAGAAGCCACCGGGCAGATGCCGCGCTCGGTGAAGCTGCTGCAGCGGCTCGAAGGCCAGCTGGATTACCGGATTCCGGTGGCCACTTCCCGGATCCTGCAGGTCGGCGGCCTGGGCTCGGTGGCGATGTCCTTCATCCCGGGCAGTGCCCATGAGCCGCATTACGGGGATCCGAAGGTCTTGGGGAAGCTGGTCAACGATTTGGCGGCCATTAGCCTGGAACCGATCAGCGAATACCTGGCGGCGCCCTTTGCCTTCCGCGGCCCGTGGACCGATGAACGCCAGCAGCGGTGTTTCGACGCCTTGCCCGATCCACTGCGTGGCGCGGCTACAACCCTGTGGGCCCAGCTTGATTCGCTGGCCCAGGTGCCGCCGGGGCTGGTCCACGGCGATCTGGCCGGGCACAATATGCACTGGGTTGCCCAGGAGCTGGTCGGCGTCCTGGACTGGGATCTGGCTGCCGCCTGGGATCCGGCGCTGAACACCGCCTACCTGAGCCTGTGGCATGGCCTGGAGATGGCCGATCTGATCGCGCCGACTCCCGATGAAGCCCATCGGGCGAAGATCTGGCTTGGGCTGATGAGCCTGGAGCGGCTCTCCGATACCCTGTCGCGCACCGACAATCCCAGAATCGACAAGCTCATGCGCAAGATCGGGCCGCGGATTTTGAACGCCGCGCAGGCTGCTGGGATCTGATGCCCGATCATTGGCACCCCCTTCCCCGGGGACGGCAAAGGCCCATCCAAGCTCGATGCTCGGATGGGCCTTGGCAAGCATCACCAGTGATGCAAAAGGCGATTAGCCCAGGGCTGCGATAGCTGCATCGTAGTCCGGCTCGGTGGTGATTTCCGGAACGACCTGGGTGTAGGCCACCTTTCCGGTCTCATCCAGGACGATTACCGAACGGGCCAGCAGGCCAGCGAGCGGGCCGTCGATCTGGGTGACGCCGTAGTCCGAACCGAAGTCCGAACGGAAGACCGAAGCGGCGGTGACGTTCTCGATGTCCTCGGCACCGCAGAAGCGGCCCAGCGCGAATGGCAGGTCAGCGGATACGCACACAACGGTGGTGTTCTCCAGGCCGGCAGCCAGTTCGTTGAAGCGGCGAACGCTGGCAGCGCATACGCCGGTATCAACCGATGGGAAGATGTTCAGGACAACGCGGCGGCCAGCCAGCGACTCGCTGGTGACATCAGCAAGGCCGGTGTCGGTGAGGGTAAATGATGGTGCCTGCGAGCCTACGGCTGGCAGTTCACCAATGGTCTGTACGGGAGTTCCCTTAAAAGCAGTATTAGCCATGGTTCTTGTTTATCACGAATGCCTATTTGACTGCCAGATTTTCCGTGAACCGGCGTGAACAAGTCGAAGGCTGCCAGCTCCTCAGCCAGCCAGCTCTCCAGCCCGGTAGACACTATGGGTCAGGTTCATTCCCGGACGGTAGGCCAGATGCGCAGCTGCCGGCGCATCAAGAACGTGCAGGTCTGCGCGCTTGCCCACCTCGATGGAGCCCACCTGGTCGGCGATGCCCAGTGCGAGCGCTCCGCCGTAGGTGGCGGCCTCGATGGCCTCGGCCAGGGACAGGTTCATTTGCAACACCGCGGTAGCCACGCAGAAGTTCATGTTGCTGGTGTAGCTGGTTCCGGGATTGCAATTGCTGGCCAGCGCAATGCCCACCCCGGCATCCAGCAGCTCGCGCCCTGGCGCCAGCGGCTGCCGGGTCGACAAGTCGCAGGCCGGCAGGCAGGTGGCGACGGTCCCGGGCTTTCCGGAACGAGTCGTGCGGTCCCAATCGGCCCAGCTTCCGGCGAGCGCCTGGATATCCGAGCCCTCAAGGTAATTGACGTGATCCACCGAATGGCTGCCGAATTCCACGGCAAGCTTGACTCCCGGGCCTGGGCCCAGCTGGTTTCCGTGGACCTTGGTTGCCAGATTCCGATCTTGCGCTGCTTGCAGAACGCGGCGGGTCTGGTCTTCATTGAAGGCACCGCGTTCGCAGAAGATATCCACAAAGTCGATGTCCTGTGCGACGGCCTCAAGCATGGGGCCGGCGACAAGGTCGGTGTATTCATCGGCATCAGCGCCAGCGGGAACCAGATGGGCGCCGAGGAAGGTGAGGGTATCGACAATGGGTGCGCCCAGGCGCGCATGGCGGCTTTCCTCCGATAGTTCCAGGCCATAGCCGGTCTTGGTTTCCATCCATGTGGTCCCCATGGACAGGGCCTCGGCGCGGCGGGCGGCAACAAGGCCAGTCAGTTCCTCATCGCTGAGGCTCCTGGTGGCCGAGGTGGTCACCGCGATTCCGCCGGCTGCGTAGGATTGGCCGGCCATGCGGGCAACAAACTCTTCGGCGCGGTCTCCCCCGAAAATCAGGTGGCTGTGCGAGTCGACCCAGCCTGGCAGCACGGTGCGGCCCGACAGGTCGTGAACGGTATCGGCCGCTGGTGCATCGGCTGCTGCGCCGATCCATTCGATCCGGTCCTCGCGGATCAGCACGGCGGCATGCTCCAGCACGCTGCCCGCGGCATCAACGGTGACCAGTTGCGCGATATTAGTCAGCAATGTCGTACCCATATGGCGACCTCTCTTGTTCAGCGCAGCCCGTTGCGAGGGCTCGCACAATCCGTGGATGTTCTCCTTTGACGAGCCTACTGGCCCGAGCCTCGGCTGCGGCCTCGGCGATGGCCATTGAGATCCGGGATTTCAGACAGAACGAGGGCCCCGGGGATCCGGGGCCCTCGCTGCAGCTGCGGTTTCGGCTAGCCCTTGGTGGCACCCGCCAGCAGGCCACGCACGAAGTAGCGCTGCAAGGCGAAGAAGACCACCAGCGGAATGATCATCGAGATGAACGCACCAGCGGTGAGCAGTTCCCAGGATTGCCCATAGGTTCCCGAGAGATCCTGGAGCGCCTTGGTGATCGGCAGTCCCCCGCCCGAGGTGAACACCGTTGCCACCAGCAGGTCATTCCACACCCAGAGGAACTGGAAGATGCCGAAAGAAGCGATCGCCGGCATCGACAGCGGCAGGACGATCTTCGAGAAGATCTTTCCGTGGCCGGCACCGTCCACGCGAGCCGCCTCGATCACCTCGTCGGGGATCTCCGAGATGAAGTTGTGCAGCATGAAAATCGCCAAGGGCAGCGCGAAGATCGTGTGCGCGATCCACACCTTCGCATAGGCGCCATCCAATCCGTTGACCCCTAGCCCCGGCAGGATATACAGCCCGCCGATTTTCACGCCGTCCGAGAACAGCTGGAGCAGCGGAACCAGGGCCATCTGGATCGGAACAATCTGCAGAGCAAAGACCAGGACGAACAGCGTATTGCGCCCCTTGAAATTGATCCAGGCAAAGGCGTAGGCGGCCAGGCTGGCGATGATGATCGGGACGATCGCCGCTGGAATGGTGATGACCAGCGAATTCAAAAACGCCTTGGACAGCGGAAGGCTGTCGCCCGAGGAGAAGGCCTGCGCGTAGTTCTCCAGCGTGAATGACGGGTTGGACAGGGCCGTCCACCAGCCTGAGGTCTTGATGTCATCAGCCTGCCTGAAGGAGGAGACAAAGAGGCCGAAGGTGGGGATGGTCCACACCGCGGCAATGATGAATGCCGCAATGGTGGCCCCTCGGGATGTGGTCGCCTTGCGCAGCTTCCCGCTGGTTTTTTCGGTCGCCGCCAAGAGGCGGCGAGAGGATTCGCCAACGGCGCTCATCGGATGCCCCTTTGCTTCTTATGCTGGCTCACGTTGTAGATGATGATCGGCAGCACCAGGATGAACAGGATGACGGCCAGGGCCGAGCTGTAGCCGGTGCGCGCCCCGAGCTGGAACTGGCGCACCATTTCGAAGGCGAGGACCGTTGTATCCGAGCGGCCGCCGGTCATTGATGAAACGATGTCGAAGACCTTGAGCGAGGCAATGGAAATGGTGGTCAAGACGACGACTACCGAGGAGCGAATCCCTGGCAGCGTGACGTTGGCAAAGCGCTGCCATGGGCTGGCCCCATCGAGGGCTGCCGCTTCCAGCTGCTCGGCCGGCACGCCCTTGATGGCCGCGGAGAGAATGACCATGGCGAACCCTGCCTGGGTCCAGATCAGGATGATGACCAGGAACAGGGTGTTCCATGGTTCGAGCCCGAGCCAGTCGACCGGCTTGGCGCCGAAGGCCGTGATGACCGCGTTGAGCACGCCGATCTGATCGCCCTGGCGGGTATCGTAGAAGAACTTGAAGATGATCGATGCGCCAACGAAGGAAATCGCCATGGGCATGAACACCATCAGCTTGAAGAATTTCTCGCCGCGGCTCTTGTCGATGAACACCGCATAGGCCAAGCCAATGATGGTGGAAACAATGGGCGCCACCAGCACCCACACCAGGGTATTGAGCAGGGCGGTCACCCCGTCAGGACTGGTGAACACCCAGGCGAAGTTCCCCAGGCCGACGAATCCTGATCCATCATTGGCCATGAACGCGGCGATCGCGGTTTTCACCGTGGGGTAGATCAAGCCGATGGCCAGCAATAACAGCGCAGGAACCAGGAAACCGGAGAGCTGCAGCAGCGAGCCGGCGCCCTCGCGGGAACGGCGGTCGGCAAAAAACAGCACGGCGCCGAGCGCTGCGGCGATCGCCGCCACCCACATGACCGAGTTGTACAGGCCCAGGATCAGCAAGATGGCCACTGGAACTACCACTGCGGCGGCAAAACGCACCACAGTGAATCCGCGTCCGCCCTTGGTGGCTGTCTCGACAAAGGCAAGGATCGCCGCAATCAGGATTGCAAAGGCAATCAAGACGATCGGCACCTGGACTAGCGGCGGCACGCCCGCCAGCCACTGGAAGAATTGGGACATGGCTTCAGGCTCCTACAATCCCGCCAACGGCCGGGAGTCCCGGCCGTTGGCGACGAACAAGGCAGTGACTAGGAGTCATAACCGGACTGGATATTTTCAAGCACTTCCTTGGTTGGCTTGCCATCGATCCAATCAACCAGGCCCTTCCAGAAGGAGTCGGAACCGACGCTCTTGGGCATCAGATCAGAACCGTCAAAGCGGAAGGTGGTGTCCGGGTCCTGCAGCAGTTCGACGGCGGAGCGCAACAGGTCGCTGCTGGCGTTCTTCGGATCAAGGCCGGAGTTGGCCGAAATCACGCCACCGAGTCCGACGCGGCTGTTGGCCCAATCCGCGCTGGCCAGGTATTCCTGGACCTTGGCGGTGTCTTCATCGTTGGAGAAGGCGGCAACAAATTCGCCGCCGCCCACGACGGACACGGGATCATCGGCCTTGGCCGGCGGGGCGACAAAGGCCCAGACATCTCCGTCAGGGGCGACGGTGGCCTTCTTGCCATCGGCATTCTTGGAGTCAAGCACATAGCCTTCGAGGAAGGATGCCTGGTGGGTCAGCGGGCAGGTTCCCTTGGCAACGGCCGTTCCCATGTCGCCGAAGGCGGTGGCGTTGATCGACTTCACGCCTCCATAGCCGGCGTTGACCTGCTGGGGATCGAGCAGGATTTTTCCAACGGAGTCAAAGGCGCTGGTGATCTCCGGGGAGGTGAATTCCAGTTCGCCGGACACCCACTTGTCGTAGGCCTCGGTTCCGGATTGGCGCAGCACGGCGTCTTCAATCCAGTCCGTGCCCGGCCACCCCGAGGCCTCGCCGGATGCGAATCCGGCACACCAGGCAGGCTCGCTGGTCTTCTTCGAGATCTCGGTGCCGAGGCCGATCATTTCGTCCCAGGTCTTGGGAACGCTCACGCCCCACTGCTCGAACTGCTTTGGCGAGTACCAGATGTAGCCCTTGACGCTGGCCATCAGCGGAACGCCGTACTGCACGCCATCGACCTTGCCGTAGTTCTGCCAGTCTTCGGACCAGTTCTGCTGAAGCTGGGCCTGCACGGCTTCAGGAAGCTTCTGGACCTTGCCCTGGGCCACGGTGGCCTGCAGCAGCCCGGGCTGCGGGAAGACCGCCAGATCCGGGGTGTCGCCGCCCTGGACCTTGATGCCGATCTGCGATTCGAAGTTCTTGTCGCCGGTGTAGCGGATCTTGATGTCGTTGTCCTCGGACCACTTGGCCCAGGATTTTTCAAGAAGTTCCGCCTCGATGCCGGTGACCGGGCCGTAGATGTCGACGACGCCGTCCGCCTTGCCTACCTGGGCTTCGCCGCCGCCGGAGGCGTTGGGGTCGTTGGGGTCCGCCCCGCCGGAGCAGCCGGCCAGGAGCATGCTGATTGCTGCCACCGAGATCACCGGCGCGAACTTCAGCCCGCGTTTTGCTTTCTTCATGTTGCCCTCCACGTTGAGTGGTGCCCTGCCAGTTCAGATGGCCCGGCACGAATGATCCCCTCAATAGTGACGCAGGTCATCGACGCGCGTCAACAGTTGGCGGCGAACCAGCCGGAGAAATTGCCGGATCCGCTCAGTGCGGGGCTGGGCCCGAGCTGTCCCGGACCACCATCAGCGGGGCGATCAGCTCCTGCACCGCCACCTGGGCACGCCCCTCGATTTTTTGCACCAGGGCATCTACCGCCGCATGGGAAATGCGCTCCCCCGGAGGGGCAACGGTGGTCAGTGCCGGAGCGACCATCTCGGCCGAACGATCCCCCACGCCCAGCGCTATCACGGAGAGGTCCCCGGGAATCCGCAGCGAAGCCATGCCCGCGGCGTTGACAAAGCCTGCGGTGGCAAATTCCTTCAGGGCGAGCACTGCCGTGGGCCGCTGATCCATTTTCAGGTACGCGTCCAGGGCTTGGCGGCCGCCTCGGGCGTTGTTCTCCACGGGGACTTCCTGCAGGATCATGCCGCGTCCGCGCACCGCATCCGAGATCGCCCGGGCCGTGCGGATGGCCGGGCCATTTCCGGCCATCTGGTCTTCGACCGACACGTTGATGTACATGATCGACTGGTGCCCGAGGCTGGCCAGGTAATCCACAGCGATACGCCCTGCCTCGGCAAAATCATTATCGACGTAGGACAGGTCGTCGCTGTCATCGGGGCGGCCGATGGAAGCGAAGGGGATGCTGGCACGGCGAAGGACGTCAAAGCGCGGATCGTTGATCGACACTTCCATGAGCAGCACCCCGGCCACCAGCTTCTGGCCGACCAGGCTTTCCAAGCCCATCACGTCGGTCATCGGGTTGGACCACAAGAGCATGTGATAACCCAGCGCGCGGGCACGCTCCATGGCCGCGGTGACGTACTCGAATTCGGTGGAGGAATAGCCGTCCACGCTGGTGGGAAAGTGCAGGGCCAGGATGCCGCGGCGCGACCCGGCCAGGCCCTGGGCAAAGGCATCCGGGGTGTAATTCAGCTCCCGCATGGCCGCCAGGACCTTGGCCTTGGTCGCATCGGATATCGTGCGCCGGCCGCTGATCACGTAGGACACGGTACTGGGAGATACGCCGGCCAAGCGCGCCACATCATCCCTGGTAGCCATGAGTCCTCCGCCGTTGGTAGTGCCGAAACGTAATTCCTATTGAAACACGCCGTCAGGCAACTTTCCCGGTCAGCGGCTGGCGACGAACGCTTGAACGCAGGCCTCGATATCCTGTGCCGAGTGGGCTGCGGAGAGCTGCACGCGGATGCGGGCAGCCCCCTTGGGAACCACCGGGTAGCTGAAGGCGGTGACGAAGACGCCGCGTTCGAGCATATTCGCTGCCACCTCGGCCGCCTTGATGGCATCGCCGAACATCACCGGGATGATGGCGTGCTCGCCCTTCAGCAGCTCGAAGCCCTCCTCGCTCATCCGGCGGCGGAAGTGCGCCGCGTTCTCGAAGAGCTTTTCGCGCAGGTCCCCGGAGCCCGCCACCAGTTCCAGCGCCTTGAGGGTTGCGGCCACGATCGACGGGGCCAGCGAGTTGGAGAACAGGTAGGGGCGGGCCTTCTGGCGCAGCATCGCCACGATTTCGCCGCGTCCCGACACGTAGCCGCCCGAGGCGCCGCCCAGGGCCTTGCCGAAGGTTCCGGTGTAGATGTCCACGCGGTCCGAAACGCCGGCGTGCTCCGGGGTGCCGGCACCGGTGGCGCCCATGAAGCCCACGGCGTGGGAGTCATCGACCATCACCAGCGCGTTGTACTTGTCGGCCAGATCGCAGATGGCCTCAAGCGGAGCCAGGTAGCCGTCCATGGAGAACACGCCGTCGGTGACGATGATGGTGCGGCGGGCACCCGCCCCGTCGTTCAGCTGCGCGGCGGCCTGCAGCTGGGCCTCCAAATCCGCCATGTCCTGGTTGGCGTAGCGGAAGCGGGCGGCCTTGGACAGGCGGATGCCGTCGATGATCGAGGCGTGGTTCAGCGCGTCGGAGATGATGGCATCTTCCTTGCCGAACAGCGACTCGAAAACGCCGCCGTTGGCGTCGAAGCAGCTGGAGAACAGGATGGTGTCCTCGGTGCCCAGGAACTGGGAGAGCTTGGCCTCCAGTTCCAGGTGCGCATCCTGGGTGCCGCAGATGAAGCGGACCGAGGCCATGCCGAAGCCGCGCTCATCCATGGCGGTCTTGGCGGCGTCGATGATCTGCTGGTTATCGGCCAGGCCCAGGTAGTTGTTGGCGCAGAAGTTCAGCACCTGGCGCGCTTCGGCGCCCAGCGAGCCGGCCATGATGGAGGCGGACTGCGCGGAGTCGATGTGGCGTTCGGCCTTGAACAGCCCGGAGGCCTTCAGCTCGTCGAGCTCGGCGGCCAGCTGGTCTTTGAGGTCGGTATACATGGGGATTGCTCCTTGTTGGTGCGGGGAATTCCTAGTCTGAGAAGACGGTCCAGTCGAGCACGACCTTGCCGCCGTGGCCGCTGCGGGCGGCTTCGAAGCCCTGCTGCCATTCGGTAGCTGGAAGGAAGTCGGTGACTACCGAGGAGATGCGCTCGCGCATCACGTCCGAGGAGGTGAGCATGGCGCTCATGGCGTACCAGGTTTCGAACATTTCGCGGCCGTAGATGCCGCGCAGGGTGAGCATGTGGGTGACGACCTTGCCCCAGTTGATATCGATCGAGGTGCTGGGCAGTCCAAGCATGCAGATCTTGCCGCCGTGGTTCATGTTTTCGATCATTTCCGGCAGGGCGGTCTTGTGGCCGGACATTTCCATGCCGTAGTCGAAGCCCTCGACCATGCCCAGCTGCTGCTGGGCTTCCTTGATCCGGGTGGTGGCCACGTTTACGGCCAGGTCGATGCCCATGGACTGCGCCAGTTCCAGGCGCTGTTCGGAGACGTCGGTGATGGCGATGTTGCGGGCCCCGACGTGGCGAGCCACGGCGGCGGCCATCAGGCCGATGGGGCCAGCCCCGGTGATCAGCACGTCTTCGCCGACCATGGGGAACTGCAAGGCGGTGTGCACTGCGTTGCCGAACGGGTCGAAGATGGCGCCGAGCAGCGGGGTGATGCGCTCATCGCGATGAATGTAGACGTTGCTTTCGGGGATCGATACATATTCGGCGAAGGCGCCATCACGCTGGACGCCGACGGAATCAACGTTGATGCACATCTGCTTGCGGCCAGCACGGCAGTTGCGGCACATTCCGCACACCACGTGGCCTTCGCCGGAGACGCGATCCCCGACCTTGACGCCGTGCACGAAGTCGCCGATCTCCACGACTTCGCCGTAGAACTCGTGCCCTGGGACCAGCGGGGTGTTGATCATGGCCTTGGCGGCATCGTCATAGGCCTCAATGTGCAGGTCGGTGCCGCAGATGCCGGCAGTCATGACACGGATTTTTACATCGTGCACGCCTACTTCTGGCTCTGGGCGGTCCACCAGTTCCAGCCCCGCGTGCGGCCCGGACTTGTACAGTGCTTTCATGCGTGATCCTTTTCAGATGGCCGTCGGGTTCACACGCGACGGACTGTGTTGCTTCCAGTGTCGCACCGCACTCCCGGGGAAAACATATTAGAAGAAGCACGATTTGCTGATCTATTGATTTAGCATTTACTTCATGGAATTACATCAGCTGCGGATCCTGCGCGAACTTGCGGATCTGGGGAGCGTCAATGCCGTGGCCAAGGCGCTGTTCGTCTCCCCCTCGGCCGTCTCCCAGCACTTGGCCCAGTTGCAGCGCGGGTTCCCAGCACCCCTGACCCGAAAGGAAGGCCGGCGCCTGGTGCTCACTTCCGAGGGCAAGCTGCTTGCCTCCGCAGCCGCATCGGTGGCCTCGACGCTGGCCGAAGCCTCGGCAAGAATACGCACCGTGGAGCAGGAAAAGAATGTCCCCATCAACGTCGCCGGTTTCCACTCCATCGGGCAGACCATTTTTGCGCCACTGCTATCCCTGCCCGAAGGCCAGCTGCCGCCCCTGCATTTTTCCGATGAGGATGTTTCGCAGCAGGATTTCCCGGCACTGACCTCGACCTACGATTTGGTCCTGGCCCACCGCATGCCGCATACCGCACCGTGGCCCGAAGAGCGCATCACGGTGATCCCGCTGGCCTTCGAACCGCTGGATATCGCCATCCACAAGGATCACCCGTTGGCCGAATTCGATGAGCTCTCCCCCGAGCAGGTCATCGATGAACACTGGGTCGTTTCCCGCTCCGGATATTCGCCGGCCGATGTCCTGGAAACCATTGCCGCGCTGGCAGGCAAGGCTCCGCAAATCGAGCATCGGGTCAACGACTACGCAACAGCTGGCGCGCTCGTCGAAGCCAGCGATTGCCTGGGGATATTGCCTCGATTCACGGCGCGGAAAACCTTGGATGCATCGGTGACTTTACGACCAATTAAAGGCATAAACTCCGGTCGACAAATCGACCTTTTATTGAGGGCAGAACACTTGCACCGAAAGACCGTCAATGACGTCATCGAGGCAATCAGAAGCACTGTAAAACGCTTGGTCATCAGCTGATTCCGACATTAGGGAAAACGGGATTTTTGCCGGCCTGCGTATCCAGGAACTCAAAATATTTGAAAACTCGGAGTTACTGTCAGTTTTCGAAGTCCTCATGACTTTTGTGCATAGTTCTCGGCACTGCGCTGCGCCGCACGCAAAGGACCCCGTAGGGCAACAAAAGCACAACCTATTTATCAACCGACTATGCCGACTGTCCGGTGGCGTTCCCGCGGTCGATCTTTCGGCCCGCGAGCTATAGCCGTTGACGTTGCTGATCGGGCACTGCCGCGGATCTGGCGGCGGTCAGCGCCCGCTCATCGGATGATAGAGAGGAGGTTCTTTTCGGCACGATCGACGATTCCAAGGAAAGTCGTATCGTCATCGTAAGCGCGAGCCAGAATCAGCCCGCCTTGGATAACTGCGACCGCGTCCAGGGCATGGTCGGCGGCATCCTGCGGCTCGAGCCCGGCAATGCGGAGCACACCGGCTAGGGCGTCAACCCAGTCGGTGAAGTAGGCATTCACTGCATTCGCAAAGGTGTCTCGCTCCTCACCAAGCGTGATCACAGCGAACAGACAAACGCGTTCACGGGAGATGAAGTATTGGGCGATCTCCCGTGACATGCCCGTGATCGCCTGACAAGGATCGGTTGCAGTTCGAAGAGGTGTGAAGATCTTTTTCTCGAACCAGTCGTTGACTTGTCCGAGGACCGCACGGGCCATGTCAGTCTTCCCGTCGGGGAAAAAGTGGTACAGGCTTCCTCTACCGATGCCCGTCTCCTGCTGGATGACGGACAGGGAACTGTTATCGAAGCCTCGCTTGCGGAATACGCCAGAGAGCGCGAGGATCGCGTCAGAGCGATCGAGAACAGTTCTGGCCATCAGAGACCGAGCTCGCTCAGGCCGGGGTGATCGACTGGGCGAGGACCGGAGTTGTCCCAGAAGAACTTGCGGTCGGACTCGTCGATCTCGACGTCATTGATGCTCGCGTGCCGGTGTGTCATGAGGCCCTCCTTATCGAAATGCCAGTTCTCATTGCCATACGCGCGGAACCATTGGCCTCCGGCATTGCGGTATTCGTAGGCGAAGCGCACGGCGATCACGTCTCCAGTGTAGGCCCACAGTTCCTTGATCAAACGGTAATCCAGTTCGCGGTCCCACTTGCCCGCGAGGAATCCGACGATGGCGGGGCGCCCCTGGATGAACGTGGAGCGGTTCCGCCACCAACTGTCCTCGCTATAGGCGAGGGCGATACGCTCCGGGTCGCGGGTGTTCCACCCGTCTTCAGCGGCGCGTACCTTCTGAATGGCGGTCTTTTCAGTGAATGGAGGGAGAGGTGGACGGGACATATTGACTCCTTGTTCACAATTCTTCTGTACCGTTCGGTACAGTGTGTACTTAACGATACAGACAGCGCAAATACCTGTCAACGAGAAATCCCTAGATTTTCAAGATCGCCCTGAGAGCCTGGAAATTAGACGGAAGTATTATGGGATTTGTTGTTCTTGGCGCGTAATGATGTCGAAGGTCAGCACCAAGACGCCACTCGGGCTGGTGAGTCAGGAATCGTCAGGGCTGAATGGGATCGGGCGCCTCAAGATGAGCAGGCTACACGACCTCGACAACAGTCACCGTCCCGCCGAAACCAAGTTCTGAGCCAGTGCTTCAGCGCGCGCTTTATCGCTCTCGCGCGATTCGGTCGAAAGCGGCCGTTTTTTTGAATCTTCCATCTACCGTTTCGTGGGACGATACGATGAAATTCTTTAGGGTTTCTTTTCAGAAGCCCTATGCACGCGCAGTCAATACATTATTGTGAGGTTCAAATGCCGGCTGAAATCCGTGCGAGATGCGCGTCTTGTAGGGTTGCTTTACGCCAAGGAGACGAAAGTGCTTGGTTCGGGCCAGCTGGATACTCGCTCTGCTCAAAGTGCCGTTTTCAGGACGCCAGGTATGAAGCAAAAGACGCACGATAACTTTGTTTGCACTCGCGGAAAACTGGTCCATTAGTCTAGGCCGAGTTCTTTTGGCCGACTGAAACTGCGAGTGTGGCTTGATCATGGGTTAACTTATTGCTCCAGACGATCATGCGACCTTTTACCGTTACAAGTAAATGCGCTGAAGAGTCATAATCGATCAATAATGCATTATCGATAGGACTGTCTTGCTATTTCATCTAGAGGTACGGATATGAGTGCGAAAGCGGCACCCTTGGATTCGAAGAGCTACCTTCACCCATGAAATGACGCGTAATCGGGGTTGCACCCCGTCCGCGAGCAGTTTCCCATCAGCCCACTTATCTGGGCGAAAAGGCTGTTTTCAGTTGAGCCGTCGAAAACTCCTGCGCCATGGCGCCTGCAGCACACAACGATCCAGGAGGAATGCCGCCCGCTGGAGTGAAGATATGGGCGGCATTGAAACCCAAGCGAAACGCGATGGCCAGAATCTGGCCGTCTTCCGGCTACAGGACGGCCACAACGACTTATCCCAAATCTGTCGGTCCGCGGGCTATGCAGTCAGAGATTCCGCAACGGTTGACGTTGCGAGCGCTGTTGCTCTCTTGGTACTCGGCAAAAGTCTGGTCTCACGGATGCGGTGCTAATCAAGCATCAATCTGTATAACAGCTAGGCATGGCCGCGTGGCTTTGAACGACTTAAAGGCGAATTTGAGCTTGACCTGAAATGCAAGTCAGCGCGTGCAAACAGGGCGTTCTCCAATTGCAATTCATTGGATAGGCCAAACCAGAAATGCTGCCCGCAGCTGGCTAAGCATGCGGGCAGCATTCTGGTCGGTGTTATGAAATCAGCCGTTGAAGGTGTCCGGATTTGGACCCGTACGGCCATCGCGGTCCAGGGCATCGATGTTTCCCAGTTCATCGCTGGTCAGTTCGAAACCGAACAGATCCAGGTTGGCGATGATCCGGGATTCGGTCACCGACTTCGGGATGATCACGCGACCCTGCTGCAGGTGCCAGCGCAGGATGACCTGAGCAGCAGTGACCTCGTGCGCGTTGGCAATTGCCACGATGGTTTCATCGGTGAGCATGGCACCCTGGGCCAGCGGGCTCCACGCTTCGGTGACGATGCCATGTCCGGTGTTCGCGGCAATGACCTCGCGGTTCTGCAGTGCGGGGTGGAGTTCAACCTGGTTCACGGCCGGGACGATGCTTCCCCCGGCGATCAGCTTGTCCAGGTGCTCTGGCTGGAAGTTCGAAACGCCGATGGCGCGGATCTTCTTGTCGGCGTACAACTTCTCCAGTGCCTTCCACGTCTCAACATAGAGATCCTTTTCCGGAGCTGGCCAGTGAATCAGGAACAGATCCAGGTAGTCCAGGCCCAAACGCTGCAAGCTCGCCTCGAACGCTTCCAAGGTTTGCTCGTAGCCCATGTCCGCGATCCAGATCTTGGAAGTGATGAACAGGTCTTCGCGGGCAACACCGGACTGGGCAAGTGCTTTGCCCACGCCTTCTTCATTGCCGTAGATCGCAGCGGTATCGATGCTGCGGTACCCGGCCTTCAGGGCTGCGGCCACGGCTGCGGTGGTTTCCTCGTTGGGAACCTGGAAGACTCCGAAACCGACCTGCGGCATTTCAACGCCATTGTTCAGGGTGATGGTGGGAATTGCGGTAGTCATATCTAACTCCTTGAAATTGTTGGTGGTTTGGAAATCTTTGAGCCTAGCTGGCTGGAGCCAATTCGGGCGCAGTGGCCGACTTCTTGGCCAGGGACATGGCGACCAATACCAGCAGCAATGCGGCGACGGTAATGGCGGCACCGATCCAGATGGGCGAGGTGTAGCCCAGGCCTGCGGCGATGCCCAGTCCACCGGCCCATGCGCCCAGTGCGTTGCCGACGTTGAAGGCACCGATGTTGGCACCTGACGCCAAGGTCGGGGCCGAACCAGCGAATTGCATGATGCGGCTTTGCAGGCCTGGAACGGTGCCGAAGCCGAATCCGCCCATGAGGAACAAGGCCACAATGGTGGCAACCGGGCTGCTTGCCAGTGCTCCGAAGGCGATCAGCACTACCAGGAGGGCTGCGATGAAGAACAACAGGGTGCGGTCGATGCTCTTGTCGGCCATGCGGCCACCGAGCCAGTTGCCCACGAACAGGCCCACGCCGAAGAGCATCAGCAGCCATGGAACGGTGGACTCATTGAATCCGGTGACCTCGGTCAGGGTGTAGGCGATGTAGGTGAAGGCGCCAAACATTCCGCCGTAGCCAAGGATGGTGACACCCAGGGAGAGCCAAACCTGCAGGGATGTAAAGGCGCCGAGTTCTTTGCGCAGCGAGATACCTTCTGCGGCGTGCTTGATGACTGGTACCAGCACGAGGATGCCGATCAGGGCAAGGACTCCAATGCCGGAGATGGCCCAGAACGTCGAGCGCCAGCCGGCGTGCTGTCCGAGCAGGGTTCCAAATGGAACGCCCAAGACGTTGGCGGCGGTCAGGCCGGTGAACATGATGGCGATGGCGCCGGCCTTCTTGTTGGCTGGGACCAGATCGGATGCCACGACCGAGCCGATGCCGAAGAAGGCACCGTGGCACAGGGCGGCGACAACGCGGCCGATCATGGCCACTTCATAGGTCGAGGCCATGGCGGTGAGCGAGTTGCCGAGAATGAACAGAACCAGCAAGCCAACCAGCACTGGCTTGCGTGGAAGACGGACAGTGGCTGCGGTCAGCCCAAGAGCCCCGACCACAACGCTCAGTGCGTATCCGGAAATGAGCCAGCCAGCGGCTGCCTCGCTGACAGCGAAGTCGGTGGCCACATCTGGCAACAGGCCCATGATGACGAACTCAGTAAGCCCAATGCCAAAGGCACCGATGGCCAACGCAATAAGACCGAGCGGCATAGCGTTACTCCTGATAGACTAGATAAATTAGTTGCACACGCTTGTTATTGCGCGATGGATACTATCGTTGCACACGCAACTAACCAGCGCAAGCAAGTATTTTTGGAGGAACCCATGGGAATCGCAGATGATGCTGTCGAAATCCGTGCTCGTGGATGGCGCACTTTGGCGTCATTGCACGGATTAATCGATGCCGCACTAGAAAAGGACCTGACCGCCCAGGTCGGACTTTCTGTGGTCGAGTACACATTATTGGACGCCTTGAACCGGCAGGACGGCTGGCACATGCGCATGGCGCAGCTGGCCCGCGCCACCGCACTGAGCCCCAGCGCAACGACGCGCCTGGTCACGAGGCTCGAAGATCGCAATCTGCTCTCGCGCGTGCTGTGCGCGGATGACCGCAGGGGCATCTACACCGAACTCACCGCCGCTGGGCACGAGCTGTATCAAAAGGCCAAGCCCATCCACGATGCCACGCTGGAACGCGTGTTGAAGCAGGCCGAGGAGCAGCCCGAACTGGCGCCGCTGGCCCGCATTCTCCACGAGTTCTCTGCCGCTTAGCCAATCGATGATTCCGCAGGAAGGATCAAACTTGCCGCGTCCAAAATTCTCCGCCGTGCTCTTCGATTGCGATGGCGTACTGGTGGATTCCGAGTCGATCACGAACGCAGTGCTCCGGGAGATGCTCATTGAATTGGGATGGGACATCAGCCAAGAAGAATGCATCAGCATCTTCATCGGCAAGGCCCTCAAGGACCAGTGGGATCCCATCCTTGCACATACCGGTGTGCGGATTGACGAGCAGTGGATTGCCGGGTTCAGGCAACGCCGCGATGTGGCCTTGCGCGAAAATTTGCAAGCCGTGCCCGGTGCCTTGGAAGCCGTCAAGCAGATATCTGCCGCCTACGGCGAAAAGATCGCCTGCGCCACGGGAGCCGACCGGGCCAAGGTCGAGATGCAGCTATCGATAGCCCAGATGGCGCCATTTTTCGGCAACCGGGTCTATAGCGGCATGGAGTATGCCCAGAGCAAGCCTGCGCCCGATGTCTATCTGGCAGCTGCTTCTGGTCTGGATATTGATCCGAGCCAAGCAGCAGTTGTCGAAGATACGGTCACTGGAGTGACCGCCGGAGTTGCGGCAGGAGCTACGGTCTTCGGCTACTGCCCGGGTGGACCCATCAGCAGCACCGAGGAAAAGCTCTTGGCGGCAGGCGCTGCCGAAGTATTTACCAACATGGATCAGCTACCGGGGCTTCTCACGCAAAAATAGCTGAGGCCAGGGCCATTTGGGTGCCACAAGCAATGCAGCTCAGCCCCAGGGATCCAAGGTGAATTCTTTGCCTAGCGGACCGCGCCCAGCCAACCACGCAACCAGCTCGGTGCGCGCTTCCGGGTTCGCCAAGCGTTCGGGAACCGTGGCCAGCAGGTTGCCCAGATCCCACGTTGTGTATTCTTCGGGCCACTGGCTTGGCGAGTATCCCAGCCCAAGATCTACAAGATGCATCTGGACTTCGCACAGGCGATGAGCTGGACAACCACCAACTCCGTAGTGCCCGCCGCCCATGAAATCGGCGTTAGGCCAGTGAGCCTGCTCGCTTTGCTCAAGAAGACTGTCTAAACGACGAACGCTCGATTCAAGATCCGCCAAGATTTCAGATGCTGCATTCCGCGCACCGTCCTCAATTTCTTGGCGACGCTGTTCTGCACCGTTGGCGTATTTGGGAACGTCCTCGCCGTTCAAGGCTCCTTCCAGACGCCGTGCATGTGCATCGGCATTTCTCGCAAGATGCGTCAGCACATGGCCTACGGACCAACCAGGCAATTTGCTGCCCTGTTGCATGCTCTTGTCGCTGAGACCAACCACATGTTCCAATAGCTCCGCGTGGGATTCGAGGCATAAACGTGCAGCCACGCTCGGATTCTTCTCAAGATCCATAGTGGTCCTCTCGCTGGCCAAGACACTCAATACTCGGGTGATTGAGTTCAGCTTACGGTCTGCAGCAGCTCAAGTGGTGCTCTTTCGGAGCTACTCGGAGGAGGCAAGGAGTACTTCCAGGGTCTCCCGCCCAACAATGCCAAGAAGATCATCGGTGCCAAGATTTGCGGTGAGCATGGCATACCGCAGTGCCCAACCGCGCGCTCGTTTCCACGTTGGGCTGCCGACTGCCATGCCATAGCTCTCGCAGGCTCGGCTAATGCCAGTGGGGGTGAAATGCATCCAGAACATGCCCAGATCCGAGGCGGGGTCGCCAACGCATAGATCCCCGTAATCAACCAGGGAGACTGCGGGATGCGGCAGCTCGTCGCCAACAATGGTGTTGTGTGGATGCGGATCACCATGCAGCCACACTGGAGCGCCCTGATAGTCTTCTGCCTCTACGGCTTCCTCCCACAGCGCTAGGGCGCCGGGCCGCAACGACGAATCCAAGTTCGAAATTTGCTCGCGAGTCCGTGTATCCAATAGCGCCAATGCACAACCTCGGAAGCCGCTTCGTGGTTCCGGCGAACTTGCAGGTTGATGAAGAGCTCGCAGCAGTCCAGAAAATTCTTCCGCGTATCCATCGCGGTCCTGCCGCTTGAACCGAGCCGCACTGGTACCAGGAACGTAGCGGCAAATCGAAAAGGTATAGGGGTAGATGGACGTGGGCTGCCCTTCAAAGATCGCCAGGCCAAGATCAATCCCGCAGTCCTTTGCCAGTTGCGGAAGCCAACGGCGCTCCTTGATGCCAATCTCCTCCCCCAGCTGTCTTCGGGGCAAGCGAATCATCAGGGAATCCCCAAGGCGATAGACCTCGTTGTCCCAACCGGTAGCAAGGTATTTGACCTCTTCATGAGCCCACTGTGGCGCCTGTGCGGCGATCAGCTGGCGGACCATTGCCAAATCTATGTCGACTTCAGCGTCGGGCATGACGGACTTCTTAGCTGATGGCTGGCTCATCGCTCAATACTAATCTTCCGCATTGAGCTGACCGCAATTTGGCCCTTTGAAATGAACCAAGTAAAACGCCGCACGTGCTGTCACGAATTGAAACGACCCAGAACTCTGATGGCAAGATGACAATCAAAGCCACTTGAATCCTTGAGGAAGCAGACCGCCATGCATGCACTGCCCGTTGTTCGCTATGCAGATCTGTCAGCTCAGCCCTGGAAGAACGGCAAGGGAGTGTCGCGCACCGTCCTCAGTGATTCGGATGCCCTTGGTGCGTGGTCCTGGAAAGTCAGCGTCGCTGAAATTTCCCAAGCCCAGCCCTACAGCCAATATCCTGGAATCCAGCGGATTCAGGTGGCCTTAGGTCCTGGCGAGATCGACTTGACCGTTAGTGGCCAGACGAGGCGTCTCCGTGCTGGTGAACAAGCAGCGTTTGCCGGCGACGACGAGGTTTCAGTTGTCCCCCTGGGCCCTGGATTCCTGGCCCTGAACCTGATGTTCCTCGGCGAAAAATGGGAGGCCAGCGTTTCCACGCTGGACTCGACCATCGGGAATTCGCCGCGCAACGAAGTAAGAATCCTCGTTGCATTGGACAATACCTGTCGAGTTGGAAATGCGGAACTGACACGCTTGGATGCACTCATCATTCCTAGAGCTACCCACGTAACCACTGTGGGGCGTTTTCATCTCGCAACTTTGATCCCTCGGGGCACGGGCACCAAATAGGTGTAACCGGGGTTGCCGAGAACACCGTGGTTTTTCCTGCTGTTGAAAGCGCCAGTGATTGCCTCTGCCGCTTCAGTGCCCACAGGTGCCCTTCGTTTGGCCGATGCGCCTTTCGGCTCTTGCCCGCGGCTCATGGCAACGCCTGCTTTCGTCTAGACTCGGGGCATGAATTCACTGTCAAGCAGCGAGCAGATCCTCGCCACACTTCTACTCGACAAGTTCGACCAGCTTTTCGAAACCGTCAACGAAATTCCAGACGAATTGATCAACTGCTGCTTGCAGATGGAAGGCAGCAACTCGCCGGTGCAGATTCTGTTGCACTGTTGCGGCATGATGCGTCGCTGGTCCTCAACGGTGAATCTCGGCATCGCAGTCCCCCGCGATCGGGATGCAGAGCTCAGCGCAAAAATGGACAAGCCCGGAGCTCTGACGTTGGCTTCCAAAACCAGAACAGCATTCGCCGCAGATATTTCGCGCACCAAAATGCAGCAAGCTCCCGCCGTTTTGCCACCGGGCCGAGAGGCCGAATATTGGATGTCTACCTGCGAAGGCGTCCTCCTGCACGTGTACGAAGAGCTCTGCCAGCACCTGGGCCATCTGGAAATTACTCGCGATTTCTTGTGCCGCCCTGCTCAATGAAGTCGTGAACGGCGACGTCAGATTTTCAGGTCATCCCAGTCGAAGCTGGTCGTTTCGCCACTCTCCCAATCCTGGCGGAGAATGGCATAGGCGACCGAGGCCACTCTTGTGCCATCATCGGCGGGCCAGCTCATCCGGTAGTGGGCTTCCTTGAGGAAGCCAGCCTTCAGGAACACCTTGCGCATCGCAATATTGTCTGCTCTGGTTTGACCCTCGAATCTCACGGCTTCCGGCTTTGTCCAGTCCCGGCGAACATAGAACGGGAACTTGTTGCTCGACAAGAACGCGACGATGGCTTCGCAGTCTTCCGGCCTCATCGACGTGAACGAGATATTCACGGCGCAAGCCCATGCAAACTATGTCAATTGCGGTCTGCCTGGACATTAGTATGGTTGCCATCGCTAGCTGCCAGATACCCGCTGTCATTCCAGTCTTCTTTTAATGACTCCAAAACCTCTCGCGTCGAAACGACGCGCGCAAAGCCATCTCCGTGAAGATTTGTCGCTGTCACCTGCATCAAGGCGGCAGCTGGAATGACGGTGCCATCGGGCCCTGCCAGATCGAAAGTGCGTGTGGCATCCAGAGGAACAATGACATCAAACCCGAGGTTTCCGCCCATGCGGGCGGTCGTCTCCACACATAAATTGGTTTGGATTCCGCAGACTACAATCTGCTTGATCTGCTGTGATACAAGCCAACTTTTCAGATCTGGCGAACCATAAAATGATGAGTTCACTGTTTTAGTCACCAGCAAATCAGCTCTGACCGCTTGCACCGATTCGTGAAGATCATTGCCGGCTCCGTCCACGAACAAGGGCGAATTCGGATCCCGGCTATCGTGCCTGACGACCACTATCGGCATGTGCCTTGAAGACCATTCCGCAAGAAGCCGATCAACGTTGTTCTCGCATTCTGGGTAGTTGGTCGTCGGCCCCCATGAGGCGTCGTAAAAACCCTGCTGCATGTCGACCACGATTAAAGCCGTCTTGTTGTTTGCAATCATGCTTCTACTTCATCATCGAAAGAAGTAGGCAACCAGTGGCATGAATGACATGGTTCGATAAGATTACGCCATGACCATCGTGGGAATTCTTGTGGGCCCGGGACGCCGCGCCTTTGATATCGAAGTTGCGCGCGAAGTTTACGATGACCGCTCGGATCGGGGGCTGCCCCAGCCGGAGGTCCGCATCCTCGCGGCCAGAGCCATCACCGATCTTGATCCGCTCCATTCGATGCGGCGCACCCACGCACTCTCCTCGGCAGACCAGCTCGACATCCTCGTAGTCCCGGGCTGCGTCGACCCGCTCGCAGCCCCTAGAGCCGAGGAACTCTCCGCCGTAGCACGAGCAGCGGCTGCCGGAGCGCTTGTTGCCTCGTTGTGCACCGGAGCATTCACGCTGGCCGCCGCTGGCCTGCTTGACGGACGGGCAGCGACGACCCACTGGCGCTTCGCCGAAGAGCTTGCCCTGCGGCATCCGAAAGTCGAGGTCCGGTCCCGGGATTTGTACTGTGGCGGGGACAAGGTTTGGACATCTGCCGGTGTCACGGCAGGAGTTGATCTCCTGTTGCATTTGCTCCGGCTGGATTGGGGATCCAGCGCCGCGGAAACGGTCGCGAAGGCAATGGTCACCCCTGTATGCAGGCCGGGAACGCAAGCCCAATATGCGGATACCAGCCTCCCCATCAAGGCTTTGCCGTCCGTCGAGCAACTGCATTTGATGGTCAGCAAGGACCTCCGGCGGCCTTGGAACATCAAGGAACTCGCAGCTGCCTGCACCATGTCCCCGCGCACCTTTCACCGCTGGTTCGCCGCCAATCTCGGAACAACGCCTCTTGCTTGGCTCAACGACCTTCGCGTCCGCGAGGCCCAGCGTCTCCTGGAGCAAACGGATCTGTCCGTGAGCGCCATTGCCCGCGAGGTCGGCTTCACTTCTGATGATCTGCTGCGCAAGCATTTCACCGCCCGGCTGGGGGTCGCACCTACGCACCACGCAGCAGCGTTCCGCCGACAACGTCCTTGATCATCGGGGTTGTCCCCTGCCAAGCCATTTTCGCCAGTGCAGGCGGTCTCGGCTCGCCGGACAGCGCTTGGCCGGCAAGCTCTCGACCGGCACTGCCCCCTAGGCAAGTTGCTCCCATGGTTCGATGCGCCCGTTCACGATCTGGGCCGCAGAGCGACAACAATACCCTGCCGCTGTGCCAGACAGGCCAGATCGTGGGCCACCACCCTTGAGCACTTCTATCCGCGTGTGGGTGGCCGGTGAGAATATGCCGTATCAGACAGGGAGCAGCAAGCAGCCGATGATTGGATCGGCACGAGGTGAAAGGATGGATTATTCGATCCCCACCACGAAAGCATGGATTCAATGGCACCCGTTCCCATCACCCGCTACGCGCAGCTGGCAGCTCAACCTTGGAAGAACGGACAAGGAATCACGCGCACGCTCTGCAGCGACAGCACTGGAATCGATGACAGCTGGACCTGGAAGATCAGCATTGCCGAAATCACCGGCACCCAGCCATACAGCCGGTATCCGGGAGTGCGGCGCGGGCAAGTGGCGCTCGGCCCTGGCTCCGTTGACCTGGTGGTCAATGGCCGCAATGTCCTGTTGCCGGTCGAAGGCACCATCGTCTTCGAAGGCGAAGACGATGTATCTGCCACTCCCTCCAGCGAAGGCTTCCTGGACCTGAACGTCATGGGGCAGCGCAGCAAGTGGGAGCCATCGGTGGAAATCGTGGACTCTCCGGCCGCCAGCTTCCGCGAATCTAGCATCCAGGTGCTGGTGGCGCTGGAGGATTCCTGCTCAATCGGCGGACAGCCGTTGGCCCGGCTGGATTCAGTCTTCGTCCCAAGCCCGGAAGAGCAGCAATTTTCTGGACGATTTGTGCTGGCCACCCTGGCGAGGCACTAGGAGGCCAGGCGGGCAGGCATGTGCGGCACCGGGCAGCGCACGGATGAAACGCAGATGGCCCGCACTCGGCATGAGTGCGGGCCATCAGCGTGGTATTCAGCGAAGGGCTAGAGGCCCAGCTTCTCCAACACGATCTCGCGAACGCGGCCGGCGTCGGCCTGTCCGCGGGTAGCCTTCATGACAGGACCCATCAGCGCACCGATGGCCTGCATCTTGCCGCCCTTGATCTTCTCGACCACATCAGGCATGGCGGCCATGGCGTCATCCACGGCCTTGCCCAGTGCGTCGTCGTCGTTCACAACTGCCAGGCTGCGCTTCTCAACGATTTCGCTCGGGGTGCCTTCGCCGTCAATGACGAACTCCAGGACCTGGCGGGCGATCTTGTCGTTGATCTTCTTGCCCTCGATCAGCGAGTTCAGCTCGACGATGGTCGCAGCGCTCACGCCCAGATCGGCGATGTCCTTCTCCGCGGCCTTGGCCAGGCGGGCGATCTCGCCCATCCACCACTTGCGGGCTACCGCAGCGGTGGCACCGGCGGCAATGGTTGCCTCGATCTCGTCGAGCACGCCGGCGTTGACCACGTCGCGGAATTCCTTGTCCGCGTAGCCCCATTCGGCCTTCAGGCGCTTGCGGCGCTCTGCTGGCGGTTCCGGCAGGCGGCCGCGCAGCTCTTCGATCCACTCGGCGGTGGTGACGATCGGCACCAGGTCGGGCTCCGGGAAGTAGCGGTAGTCATCGGCATCCGACTTCGGGCGGCCCGAGGTGGTGGAACGGGTATCCTCATGCCAGTGGCGGGTTTCCTGGACAATCTTCGCCCCGGAATCCAGCACTGCCGCGTGGCGCTCGATCTCGAAGCGCACCGCGTGCTCCACGGCGCGCAGGGAGTTCACGTTCTTGGTTTCGGTACGGGTGCCGAACTTCTCGGCGTCCTTTGGCATCAGCGAAACGTTGGCATCGCAGCGCACGTTGCCGCGTTCCATCTTGGCATCCGAAACGCCCAGGTTCTTCACGATTTCGCGCACCGCGGCCACGTAGGCCTTGGCCAGCTCGGGGGCGCGCTTGCCGGCGCCAACGATTGGCTTGGTGACGATCTCCACCAGCGGCACGCCGGCGCGATTGTAGTCCACCAGCGAGTAGTCGGCACCCTGGATGCGGCCCGCGGCGCCACCCATGTGGGTCAGCTTGCCGGCGTCTTCTTCCATGTGGGCGCGCTCGATCTCGACGCGGAAGACTTCGCCGTCTTCCAGCTCGATGTCCAGATAGCCATCAAAGGCGATCGGGTCATCGTACTGGGAGGTCTGGAAGTTCTTCGGGGTGTCCGGGTAGAAGTAGTTCTTCCGGGCGAAGCCGCACTTTTCGGCGATCTGGCAGTTCAGGGCCAGGCCGATCAGGATGGAGTACTCCACGGCTGTCTTGTTGACCACCGGCAGTACGCCGGGCAGGCCCAGGTCCACCTCGGTGACGTTGGTGTTCGGGGCATCGCCGAAGGCGTTGGGCGCATCGGAGAACATCTTGGTCTTGGTGTTCAGCTCAACGTGGACCTCGAAGCCCAGGACCGGGTCATAGCGATCCAGCGCCTCATCGAAGTCGACCAGTTCATCGGTGTAGTTGCTCATGGTGCCTAGGCCTCCTGCGCGATCGAAGCGGTGTCAATGGCTGGTGCCTGCGAGATCAGCGACTGGCCCCACTGCTTTTCCAGCAGGGTTTCCAGTGCCGCGCCGGCGCGGTACAGCCGGGCGTCCTCGAAGGCCGGAGCCAGGAACTGGATGCCCACCGGCAAGTTCTCGGACAGGCCGCCAGGCACGGTGATGCCCGGAACGCCGGCGAGGTTGGCCGGGATGGTGGCCACGTCGTTGAGGTACATGGCCAGCGGGTCGTTGTCGTTCGCGCCCAGCTCGAAGGCCACGGTCGGCGCGGTGGGCGATACCAGCACGTCAGCCTGCTCGAAGGCGGCGTCGAAGTCGCGCTGGATCAGGGTGCGGACCTTCTGGGCCGAACCGTAGTAGGCGTCGTAGTAGCCAGCGGACAGCGCGTAGGTGCCCAGGATGATGCGGCGCTTGACCTCGTCGCCGAAACCGGCGGCACGAGTTGCGGCCATGACGCGCTCGATGGTCATCGGGCCCTCCTCTGGCAGCACGCGGTGGCCGTAGCGGACACCGTCGAACTTGGCCAGGTTGGAGGAAACTTCCGAAGGCATGATCAGGTAGTAGGCGCCTAGCGCGTACTTGAAGTTCGGGCAGGAGACCTCGACGATTTCAGCGCCGGCGGCCTTGAGCAGTTCCAGCGACTCGTTGAAGCGCGCCTGGACGCCCTCCTGGTAGCCCTCGCCGGTCAGTTCCTTGATGACGCCAACGCGCAGGCCCGACAGGTCCCCTGCGGCGCCGGCCTCGGCGGCAGCCACCAGGCCTTCGAGCGAGTTCGGCAGCGAGGTGGAATCCTTCGGGTCGTGCCCGCCGATCAGTTCCTGCAGGTAGGCCGAGTCCAGCACGGTGCGGGAGACCGGGCCGATTTGGTCCAGCGAGGAGGCCATGGCGATCGCGCCGTAGCGCGAGACCGCGCCGTAGGTCGGCTTCACGCCCACGGTGCCGGTGACCGCACCTGGCTGGCGGATGGATCCACCGGTGTCGGTGCCCAGCGCCAGCGGGGCTTCGAAGGATGCCACGGCAGCGGCCGAGCCGCCGCCGGAACCGCCGGGAATGCGGTTCAGGTTCCACGGGTTGCGGGTCACGCCGTAGGCGGAGTGCTCGGTGGAGGAACCCATGGCGAATTCATCGAGGTTGGTCTTGCCCAGCATTGGCAGCTTGGCAGCGCGGATCTTCTCAATCACGGTGGCGTCGTACGGGCTCATCCAGCCTTCGAGCATCTTCGATGCCGCGGTGGTTGGCTGTCCCTTGGTGACGATCAGGTCCTTGATGGCGATGGGCACGCCGGCCAGCGGGTGCAGCGCTTCGGCTTCGGCGCCGCCGGCGGCACGGATGGCGTCAACTTCTGCGGCTACCGCGAGCGCTTCTTCGGCGTTCACATGCAGGAAGGCGTTCAGTGCGCCGTCCACCTCGGCGATGCGGTCCAGGTGGGCCTGGACAGCTTCAACGGAGGTGGCTTCGCCGGCGCGCAGCTTGGCGGCCAGCTCGGTGCCGGAAAGCTTGATCAATTCGTTCATGGAATTATTCACCGTCCAGAATTGCAGGGACCTTGAAACGGTCCGAATCCGAATCCGGGGCGTTGAGCAGAACTTCGTCAATGCTCAGCGTCTGCCCCACCGTGTCTTCGCGCAACACATTGGTCAGCGGGATCGGGTGGCTGGTGGCTGGGACGTCGGAGGAGGCGACTTCGCTGACCGACGCGATGGCACCGACGATAGCGTCGAGCTCACCGGTCATTTTGTCCAGCTCCGCGCCGCTCATCTCGATGTGGGCAAGGTGTGCCAGATGCACAACGTCCTCACGGCTGATGGCAGACATGTATCTCCCTTTGAATGGCGGTTGGGTTTCATAGACAAGTCTATCCCGTGCATGCCCGCCATCAGACCTTTATGTGGTGCAGCAGTTATGCTGTTCGCAATACCAGGCCGGCCAGGTCCTGGCCCAGCGCGTTTTCCCAGCAGCCGATGACCCCGTCAACGCCCGATGCGCCGGAAACCGGCTTGCGGATGATCACCGCGTCCTTGCCGGCAGGGTTGCCGTTGACCTTGATCCGCGGATCGTCGGTGAAGGACTCGGAATGGTGCTGCGCTGCGGTGTTGCCGGCCAAAAGCTGGCGGGCCTGGGCGGTGAACACCGGGTCGCCCGCGGCGTCATAGATGTAGCGCTTGCCCAGAATGGCATGCTCGCTGGTGCCGATCAGGTACTTTTCGCCACCGGGCAAAGGGGCATCCCGGTAGGTCAGCGGCAGGTGGTACACCACATCCGAGGTATCCGAATGATCGGCGTAGATGCGCAGCTCCACCCCGACCTGGCCCTCGGGGTCCTCCAAGCGGAAGCCGCCGATGTGCTGGAGCTTCGGGGTGCCTTTACCGGTATAGAACTCCTGCTTGGGCAGCCAAGCGGAGACCAGCTCGTTTTTGCTTGGCGACATACTGGTGTTGTAGACAATTCCCATGGGCTTAGTCTGTCAACTGTGCCATTGGCGCACAAGTCTTCCGGGAAGTTCTGTGCCGCTGCCCCCGCGCCACGCGATGAGCGCAGGGTGAATTCGGGGGCAGCGGGACGAGGCTATCGAAGGCCTCGGAGCTGGCGGTGCTGATGGGGCGGGATACCAAGGGCCAAGCTTTTGGCACCGGGCACGCGGGTTGTTGAGCGGCTACTTCGCAGCAGCCTGGAGCATTGCCTTGACCAGCGGTCCTGCACTTTGCGCTCCGCCATCGCCATCCTCGACAAATGCCGCCACAGCGAGGTCGCCCTGGGCGACGATGGCCCAGGCGTGGGCGTTGCGCTCGCTGTCGTATTCCGCGGTGCCGCTCTTGCCGATGATCTTGGCGCCGGGCAGCGAGTTCAGGTCCTTGAGCGTTCCGTGGTCAATGACTTCAGCCATCATCGAGGCCAATTGCTCGGCCTCGTTTTCGGTGAGTTCGGACTTCGGCGTGGCTGGAACTTGGGGCTCCGGGGAGAGCACGAGCTTGGGCTGGACGGTCGACTTGGCCTGGACCGAGGCGGCCACTGTGGCCATGCCCAGCGGGGAGGCCTGCACTACGCCCTGGCCGATCATGTTCGCGGCCTGGGTGGTTCCCTCAGAATCGTCGGGCACCGAGCCAAGCACCGCACCGGCCCCGGTGCCGTCTTCGCCGGTCAGGCCGAGCGCTGCAGCGGCTTCAGCCAGCTTCTTGCCGCCAATTTCAGCTCCCTGATTCACGAACACCGTGTTGCAGGACTGGGCAATGGCTTCGGACAGCGGAATCGTGCCCAGCTGGGCGGCCGGGTATCCGTCGTAGTTCTTGAAGGTCTTTCCATCAACCACGGTGGAGGCCGGGCACTTGACCTCCGAATCCGGGGTGGATCCTTCACGCAGCATCGACAGCGCGCTGATCACCTTGAACGAGGACCCCGGGGCGTAGGCGCCCTGCAAGGCGGTATTCAGCCCAGCGTCCACGGGGCCCGAGGAGGCCGCCAGCACACTGCCGTCCGAGGGGCGGATAGCGACGATGGCCGAATTGGAATCGGCGTCTTCCAGCAGCTGGTCGGCACTTTGCTGCAGGTCCATGTCCAAGGTTGTTTCCACGTCCTTGCCGGCTACCGGCTCAGCGGTGAAAAGTTCAGCTTCAGCCTTGTTCTCGCTGTTGTACCGGGAAACTACAACGCCATCGGCGCCCGAAAGCGTGTCGTTATAGGCCGACTGCAATCCAGACATGCCGACCTGGTCGCCGCTCTTGATCTTGCCCTCGGACTTCTTGATGATTTCCGCGGTGGCTTCGCCGACAGATCCCAGCAGCGGGCGGGCGAAGGAGCGGGTGGGTGCCAGGGGAATTTCGTCGTCCTGGAAGGTGGCTCCAGGGATCTTGTTGATTTCTGCGTCGGTGACTTCCCGGGTGGCGTCGTCGCGCAGCACGATGGCCTGGACCGATGCCTTGTCGCCGGCAGCGAGCACGGTTTTTGCGTACTGCTCTTCATCGATGTCCACCAGCTCGGCCAATTGCGCCGCCGATTTTTCCCAATTGGCTTTTTCGGTGCGGGTCTTGTCGATGCCGACGCGAATCACCGGGCGGTTGGTGACAATTTTTTTGCCACCGGCGGCCGTGATGCTGCCCCGGTCGGCGGCTTGGTAGCTGGCCTTGAGGTAGCCGCCGGTTTCCAGATCCGGCGCGAGCACGGATGGATCAAAGCGCAGCTTCCACTGCTCGGCGTCCTTGTCATATTCCCAGACGGCCTTGGTGGTGTAGCTCAGGTCCTTATCCGTTTCGTCGACATCCCAGACCGTGGTGATGTCGGCCGTGGCGGTTTTGACGCCGTCGGTTTCTTCCTCGTCCTCGGCCACCGAGCTCACGGTGCTGTTGTGCTTGATATCGCCCATGGGGCCGAAGGCCGTTTCCTGGGCCTTGGCCACCGCCTGGGCATCGGAGCTGGCGAACTGCACCTTGGAGAAGTCGCCGGAGTTGATGGCCGAAACCAGCTCGTCGGCCACCGGAGCGGGATCGGGTGCTCCAGCGCTGCAGGCGCTCAGCGATCCCAAGGCCAGGGCAGCAACGGACAGGGCAACGGCAGAACGGCGAAGGGCACTCATAGCGCCATTCTATTCACGCGGGGAGGACAGTTGGCAATAAACACCTGGACGACACCTCATTATTTCCTGCGTTTGGGCTTTGACGCCCATTTCAGAGTTCCAGCGTGTACACCACTAGCTTGATGCCGGTCCCGGGAATGGTCCAGTCGCGCTGTGGCGCATGGGCGAAGTCCATGGACTCATAGAGGGACCGGGCCGAATGCCAGGTGGCTCCGGTGGTCAGGCTGACCGAATGGATTCCGGGCAGCCGGCGAGCGCGTTCGATGCTGGCGTTGACCAGGGCGCGGCCGACGCCAGCACGCTGGGCGGCCGGATCGACGCTGAGCATCCGGATCTCCAGTTCGCCCGGCAGGGCAATATCCGCATAGTCGCTGCCGACCTGGATCAGGGTCATTGACCCGATGATCTCCCCTTGGCGCCGCGCAACATAGATCTCGGATTGCTCGGCACGTTCCTGGACTTTGCGCACAAACTGCAGGTAGTCATGCTCGGGGGTCTCGAAGTGCCCTGCGGCGAAGTATGACTGCGCGGTCAGCTCCCCCACCCGCTCATAGTCCCCGGGCGGGGCCTGCTCGATGAGCAGATCTGCGGTGCGGAAGGTGAAAGTTTCTGCCTCATTCATGATGATCCGATTCTGCCATGGTTGGCCGACTGCCATCGCCGGCCGTGGCCACCAGGAGGTTATCTGAATACCAAATTATCAATATATGCAGGAATCAGGGGATGATCCTTGAATTGAAGGTAATATTTGGTATTCCATTTATGGAATTGTGGTGCGTTCCCGCGTAGGATGGGTCACAATCCGCTCCATGAAAGGCGTATCAACCATGTGCGAACACGACCACAGCACCGGCCCGGTGCCCACCGCAAAACTCGAACGCCGGCACGTCCTGGCCGGAGCCGCCGCCCTGGCTGGCCTGGGCCTGGCCGGCATGGTCCCCGGGATCGCCCAGGGGGCCGAACCCCCGGGCCGGAGCGCTGCGGCGCACCGTCCTTCCACGGTGAAGAGCGCTCCGGTCATCGTCGAGGGCGGCTCGCTCATCGACCCGGCCACCGGCCAGCTGATCGAAGACGCAGTGGTGGTGCTCGCCGGCGGCATCGTGCAGTCGGTGGGCACCCGGGACGAGACCCGCAAGGCGGTGGCCAAGTATGCTGCCAGTGCCACCCGCATCAACGCCCATGGGAAGTTCATCCTTCCCGGGTTCGTCGATGCCCATGTCCATGCCCAGGCCTTCGAGGATGCGGCGCTGATCCTGAGCCACGGCGCCACCACGGTGCGCAGCGGCTCGTCGAGCTTCTACCAGGACATCGCGCTGGCCAGGGTGCCGGACTTCGCGCCGGGCCTGGCCCCGCGGATGCACGCCGCGGGATTGTTCGTCTCCCCCGACCAGTCCGACTCCATCCTGGCTGATCCGGATCTGGCCCCGCTGGCTGCGCTGCGCCACCAGATCACCGACCCCAAGGACCTGGCGTACCTGACCGGCGTGAACATCGCCCGCGGCGCCACCGTGATCAAGACCCGCGCCAATCCGCGCGCCGGGCTGGCCGAGCAGGATCCGCTGGAGCTGGTGTACGGGCGCGAGCAGCTGGCCGCGATCGTGAAGGCGGCCAAGGGCGCGGGCGTGCTCTGCCACAGCTACAGTGCCGAGGGCATCGCCGGGGCCGTGGCCGCCGGAGTCAAAAGCATCGAGCATGGGGTGTTCATGGACGAGAAGACGATGGTGCGCATGGCCAAGCAGGGCACCTACTTCACCCCGACCCTGTACGGCATTGCCGGCATGGCCAATTCCAGCGATCCGGTGCTCTCCGAACGCGGGCGCGAATACGGCCCGGTGCTGGCCGAGGCCGCCAGGGCGGCCAACGAGCTGGGCGTGACGGTGATCGGCGGCACCGACTCCTTCGGCACCGACGTCACCCCGATCGGGGCCGAGGCCAAAGCCCTGTCCGATGCGGGCCTGGGCAAGCTCAAGGCCCTGCAGTCCATCACCACCGCCCCGGCCAAGCTGCTGGGCGTGGATCACCGCGGCGTGGGCCGGCTGGTCCGCCACGGCGTGGCCGACCTGGTGCTGCTGGGCTCCAACCCGCTGGAAAGCGCCGCTGCGCTGTCCGACGTGCACACGGTGGTGGCCCAGGGCTCGATCGTGCGCGGCGAGGCGGCTTAAAGCAGGAGCGGGCCGCGGGCCACGGGGCCTGCTCCGTCGCCCGCGGCCCACTGCGGAGTTGTGCCGGCAACGATGCTGGCCTCTGCGTTGATCGCAATCCATCGGGTCATTGGCCCACTAGCCGGTCCTGGAATTCCAGCCTTCTCAGCTGGCTGACCAGCCCTGGACAGCGCATCGCAAGACGTGTTGAATGCAACCATGGCTACTTACAACATCGGCTACATCGTGGGATCCCTGGCCAAGAATTCAATCAACCGGACCCTCGCCCACGCCCTGATCGGGCTGGCTCCGGCCAATTTGAGCTTCACCGAAATTCCGATCAAGGACCTGCCGCTCTACAGCTACGACTACGACGAAAACTACCCGCCGGAGGGCACCGCGCTGAAGCGGGCCATCGAAGGCTCGGATGGGCTGCTGATCGTCTCCCCCGAATACAACCGCTCCATTCCTGGCGGGCTGAAGAACGCCATCGACTGGGCCTCGCGCCCCTGGGGCACAAATTCCTTTGCCCGCAAGCCCACCGGCATCATCGGCGCCTCCCCTGGTGCCATCGGCACCGCGGTAATGCAGTCCTCCATGCGCAGCGTGCTCAGCTTCCTGAATGTGCCGCAGCTCAACGCCCCGGAGGCCTACGTGCACTATGACGCCGGCGCCTTCGACGCCCAGGGCAACGTCACCGACGCGCGCACCCGCGAGTTCCTGCAGCACTACATCGACGAATACGCGGCCTTTGTCGAGCGCGTGCTGGATACCGGCGCGGCCGGGCACATCGGCGACACGGCGTAGCGTGCGAGGCAAGGCCGGGACTATGGCACACTGATGCCATGGCCGTCTACTTCGAATGCTTCACCAGGACTACGATGCCTCGACAGGAGCTCTTCGAGAAATCCCTGAGCATCGACGCGCATGCCTCTTCGATGGCGGATTCCGCGGAACAGGCCATCGGCGGGGTGACCAGCGGGCAGATTTCCCTCGGTGAACAGGTCACCTGGCGCGCCAGGCATTTTGGCATCCCCGTGCGCATGACCTCGGAAATCAGTGAACTGGACGCTCCGGCGGCCTTCACTGATCAGCAGGTCAAAGGCCCCTTCAAGAAATTCCACCATGTCCATGAGTTCTACGACGGCGGCGGCGAAGGCACGATCATGGTGGACAAGATCCATTTCGAAGCCCCGCTTGGCCCGCTGGGCTGGCTGGTCGAGCGCCTGGTGCTCGGCTGGTACATGCCGAGGCTGATCCGGGTGCGCAATGCCTACTTGGTGGGCGCCTCGGCGCTCTAGCGCGGATCCCTAGCGCACCGGGAAGCTCGGCGGGAACAGCTCGCTGGCGGGGCGTCGCTTGTAGTCGCTGTTGCTGAAGGACGCCATCCGCTTCTCCAGGAATGACTGGGCACGCTGCTGGTAATCGCTGGTGTCCACGGTCTTGATCCGCTGGCCCTCGACTGTGGTTCGCCCTGCGACCACCACTCGGGTGATGCCACGGCCATCGCAATTCATGATGATCGTGCGGATCGGGTCGGCATGCGGGCCATTGCGGATGCCCTGGTTGGCAGAAGTCCCAGCATTGCGCTTATTTTGTACACCTAATGGCCGATGCCTGGAAGCACGCGCCGGCCCCGGGGTCCGGGCTGCTGCGGGTGATCGCCTAGGCTAGGTGCATGTCGACTTCCCTGTACTACACCGCAACCCGCGCCACCGCCCTGAGCGAGGACGAGCACCAGCAGTTGATGGCCCTGGCCCGCAGCCATAACGATGCCTTCGAATTCGACGGCGAGACGTTGTATTTCTATCCGGCCCAGCGCGACAACGAGGTGCTCAACGGCTCCACCAAGATCTCCCCGGACCCCGTGGAAATGGCCCCCAGCCTGCTGCACTGGCTGGCGGCGCTGACCGCGCTGCGCCAGGCCCTGCCCGAGGCCCAATGGGACGTCTCACTCGACGAGATCGATGTCCCCTGGGATGAGCACCTCGGCTACCACCTGCCGGGCCTGGAAGACCTGGCGGCGATGCACGAAGGCTACTAGGAGGCCGGCTTCCCGCCGGACACCGCTAGAGGACCAGGTTCACCAGCGGGGTGGCAATCAGGATGCTCAACGCCACGCGCTGGAACCAGATCACCACCATCTGCCACAGCTTCACCGGGATGCTGGTGGCCAGGATGCACGGCACCAGGGCGGAGAAGAAGATGATCGCCGAGACGCAGATAATGGCGATGACCATGCGAAGTTCCAAGGACTCGTGGCCCGCGGCCAGGGTGGCGGGAAGGAACATTTCGGCGATCCCGGTGGCCGAGGCCTTGCCGGCCAGCAACGGGTCATCCAGTCCTACCACCCAGGCAAACGGCGCGAAGAGGTAGCCCAGCCAGGTGAAGACCGGGGTGAACCGGGCCAGCACCAGTCCCAGCAGGCCGATGGAGAGGATCGAGGGCAGGATCGCCATCGCCATCTTCAACCCGTCCAGGATGTTCTCTCCGATATTGCGCCACAGTCCCGGCGCCCTGTGCAAAGCCAGCATGGCTTCGCCGAAGGCCTTGGCAAAGCGGTTGCCGGTGACCTTTTCTTCCGGGATGTGCTCGATGTTCTGGTAGGTGTCATCCGGGATGCGCGAGAGCGGCGGGATCCGCACCGAGATCGCGGTGACCGCGAAGGTCACCACCAGGGCGAGCCAGAAGTAGGTGCTCCAGTGCTCCATCAGATCCAGCGCCTTGGCCACGATCACCATGAAGCTGGCGGAGACCGTGGAGAACCCGGTGGCGATAATGGCCGCTTCGCGCCCGGTATAGCGCCCAGAGCGGTACATGCGGTCGGTCAGCAGCAGGCCCAGCGAGTAGGAGCCGACGAAGGAGGCCACCGCGTCAACCGCGGAACGGCCGGGCGTGCGCCACAGCGGTTTCATGATCGGCTGGCAGAAGACCCCGATGAATTCCATCAGCCCGTAGCTGACCAGCATGGCCAGGAAGATTGCGCCGATCGGCACAATCAGCCCCACCGGAACCACCAGGGAATTAAGCAGGAACGGGCCCATGTCCTTTTCCATGAGCCAGGCCGGACCGAACCCGAAGACCAGCCCCGCGCCGACGGCCAGGCCCACCACATTGGCGAAGGCAAAGACGCCGCGCAGGGGCGAGGTGCGCCAGCCGCCGGTGGCGAAGGGCATGATGGTGCCGGCGGCCAGCAGCGCCAGGATGTAATAGGGCACGCCGGCCCCAATGGCTTCGCGGACCCAGGAAACAATGTGGTCCAGCGCAATGGTGCTCTTGCCGTTGAGGGTGACCGGCACGAAGAATACGGCAATGCCGATCCCGCTATAGAGGACAAACCTCAGCACATCCCACGGCTTGGTCGGTTCCCTGGTTTCTACGGTACTCGGCATGGTGCAACCCCTTTGTGCATAGTGACTTCGAACCATCTAAGCCGATGCTCCGGGGTTAATGTGGGCCACAACGCACCTATTGTCCGGGATGCCGGATTGATGCACTTCTATCCCAAGATTTTCCCTCCGCGAGTCGGCGATTAGCCCGTATCCTGGGATCTGTTTGCCCGAGGCCCGGCCACTGGCAGCGCAGGTCCGCCAGCAAAAATGCCGCAGCGCCTAGTTCGATACCGCCCCAAGGCCCTGGCAGGTTCGGCAGGCCGGCCCTGCTTGGCCCGATGGGCCTTCCGCGGTCATCGAGTTCCGCAGTTGACGCAGATGGAAGGCGCACTGTTCCTCCGGGATTGTTGTTCAGCCTGCACCCTTGCTCTAGGGACGGGCATCCAACCGGTTTCTCAGCGCATCATTTTCAGCTTCCAGGTCCAGAATGATGCCAATACCTGCCAAATTCACTCCGCGATCTGTCAGCACAGAAATCTGTTTCAACCTTGCCAAATCTTCCTCGCGGTATCTTCGGGTACCGCCAGCGGTACGCCCCGGGGAGATCAAGCCACGCAGCTCATAGAGCCTGACTGTCTGCACGCTTACCCCCACGCTCCTAGCTGCCATGGCGATTGAATACGAAGGAATAACACTGCCGACAGCCGCAGAATTTTTTGCCACTTTTTCCCCTCAAGTTGCTTGCCTGCCCCTGAACTCCATGCTATAAAATCTACATCGCTAGACATAGATCTAGCGGAAAGTGAATTGCACCATCACAAACCGCCAAGCGAGAAAGGAATGAGTTCAGATGATGCAGACCGAGGTACTTCGCGATTTCGACCGCCTGGTACAGCGTGCTTTCAACACCCAGCTCAGCACCGAGCCAGTCCATCCGATGCCCATGGAGGCGTGGAGGGACAACGAAGGCTTCCATGCTGAATTCGACCTCCCGGGGGTCGACGCTGACCAGATCGACATGGCAGTGGAAAAGAACATCCTGACGATCCGCGCTGAACGTGCCAAGCCCGAAGGCCGGCAACATCTCACCGGCTCGGAACGCTTGTGGGGCCACTTCACCCGAGAGCTTGTGCTCGGCGACCACTTGGATGCCGAAAGCATTCAGGCCACCTACGTTGATGGGGTGCTGCGCCTGGACATCGCCCTCGCCGAGAGCGCCAAGCCCCGCCGCATCCAAGTCGCCGCAGCCAAGCGCACCGAGGATCCGAAAGAAATCACCAGCTAGCCCTGCGGGCTCCCTGTGAACATGTATGGAGATGATGCGCCATGCCTGATCTCACACACCCGGCGTTCCACCCGTTGGCCGTTGATGACGAACTGCTTTTGGCCATGTACGAGCTCGAGCTATCCACCGCAGTCCGTCAAGGCCAACCGCCCCGGACGCGCCAATGCAGTGCGATCGACGGTGTTCCGCGACCCAGTCAGCGGTGTCCGGAAGAAACGAGCGATTCCAGGGCCAGTGAACAGACATTGGGCAGATCCAAGCCGCTCAGGGTCTACTCCCGCTCACCTCCAGCACACCGTCCCTGATGAGCGAACCTCACCAGTGGTCATCCAGGGGTGTGCCCGAACAGCGCCGGGCGCACCCCTGATGGCACAACCAGAAAGGAGCCATGCTGTGCTTCAAAGATGGCTGCACGTCCAGCTTGATGACGATCAGCTCGATGACCTGTTTACGTCCCTCTGCACGTACCGGGATCACTTCGTTGAGCTCATCGAATCGAACGCCAGCGCGGATACCCCGCAGATTCACGAGGGTACTAAATACTGGCAAGACAAAGCCCATCGGGTTCAAGGACTCATCGACCAGATCAGCGACGAGCTCTACGGAACAAGTCAAAGAAAAGGCGCCTAGAACCCGCACGCTCAGAGCGCCCCGATCGCTGAACATCGGGAACGAAGTGCTGCGGCGCGGCAAGGCTCCGCACTCCATCGGAAGCACGAAGGCCGCAATTAATGGGGACATGCCACTACAGGCGAGCCACGTGTGGCCAAGTGCTGTCCTTCGAAATCCGAAGCGCACGGAATCAGCGGACCTGCCGCCAGCAGCCCAAGGAAAGGTCTGGCTCCAAGAATGGCGCTTAGCCCAAAAGCAGGCACCTGTGGCGGCAGGATCGGCTTCAGGTCTTGTGTGCGGTGGCATGTTCGCCAGGTCCGGTTGCAGCACTTCCCGCCTGCAACCGGAAGGCTGTGCACGGGCCACCGTTGCCAGCGGTTGCGAGGACCAAAATGACGGCGTTGCGAGCGAGCGGCAAACGGCTCTCCCCCCACTCATGAGGGCATCCAGCTCAGGCAATTTTCCCTGGTGCTTCTGAATCAAAAAGCCGGGAACCTGGCACACGCACTAGCGCAAAATCTACACCACGGGACCGATGCCGAAGTCCAGCTCCGGCAGCGGCCAGATAGTATCGGCGGTATCGAAATCGACCATAGGCAACGGCCGGACGGACTCGTATTCCCACCCGGCCATTGGCATTGATCCGCCTTTCCTAGTAGCTGTCCGCCACCGAGAGCACCTTCAGCCCGTCGGCGACAACGCGCCCTTCATGGATGACGGTGCGGTCGGTGCCGCGGTCCATCACGGTGGAGGCGATGCTCTCGCCGTCCACCAGCACCAGCTCGGCGCGGTCGCCCACCTCCACGCCCGGGCGGTCGGCCACCGATGCCAGGCGCGGCACCTCGTGGCTCATGATCGAGGCGCCGCCGATGGTGGCCACGGCCAGGGCGTGCTCGATCAGCTCATCCTTGCGGAAGCCGTTGACGAAGGCCAGCTGCCAGGTCCGATCCAGCAGGTCGCAGTTGCCGTACGGGCTCCAATAGTCGCGCTGGCCGTCTTCGCCCAGGCCGAAGCGCACCCCGGCCTCGGTGAGCTGCACCAGCGGCAGGTGGTTCGAGGTGCTCGGGGCCACCGAGGTCAACGAGATGTCCAGCTCGGCGAAGGTGTCGACCAGCCGCCGGCTGGTGGACTCGTTGACGCTGCCCAGCTCATAGGCGTGCGACAGGTTGACCTTGCCCTGCATGCCCAGCGCGCGGGTGCGCTCGGCGATCAGCTCCGCCGAGAAGACCCCCTGCGTTCCGGGCTCGTGCAGGTGGATATCGACCTCCACCTGGTACTTCTCGGCCAGGCCGAAGACCACGTCGAGGTGCCGGACCGGGTCGCGGTCCAGCTCGCAGGGATCGATGCCGCCCATCACGTCGGCGCCGGCCTTCAGCGCGTCTTCCAGGTACCTTTCGGTGCCCGGCTCGCGCAGGATGCCTGCCTGCGGGAAGACCATGATCTGCACCTCGGCCTCGTTCGCGAACTTCTCTTTCGCCGCGACGACGGCCTCGTACTTTTCCAGCTTGGTATCCACATCCACCTGGGCGAAGGAACGCACGCGGGTGGTGCCGCGAGCGATCATCCGTTCCAGGGTGCCGGCCACGCGCTCGTTGATCCCGATTTCGGCCTCGCGCCAATTCTCCCGGTCATTGCTCATCATCCCCCAGACACCCGGCCGGCCGGTGTGCTCGCGGAAGGGCAGGCCAATGCGGGTGGAGTCCAGGTGGACGTGCACGTCCGAGAAGGCCGGGATCAGGATCCGGCCGCGGCCGTCCACATCTCCCGCGCCCAGCTGGCGCGACTGGTCGTGGGCGGTGATCGAAGCGATCTTCCCCTCCTCGACCAGGATATCGCTGGGGTCGCCGGCCCAGGGGCGGGCATTGCTGATGAGCATGGTATGGGTTCCTCTCGCTGCTGTGGTGGTGGTGTTCTGGATCTATTTGCGCCTAGCTTGACAGGTCCACGTCCTGGCCCAGGCCTTGCTCCACGGCCCGGTCATAGGCCAGGCGCCCGATCGCCAGATCCAGCGCGCCGATGCCCACCGAATTGAACAGGGTGATCTCCTGCCGGTCGCGCCGGCCGGCCAGCTCGCCGGCGACTACTTGCCCCAGCTCCCCCGCGATGGCATCGGCGGCGATCGCGCCTTCGGCGAGCGCCATCAGATAGTCGCCCGACTTGGCCTGGGCGGTGCCCAGATGGTCGACAAAGACCCTGGATCGGGCCATGCCGATGCCATCGATCTCGCGTTCGCCCGGGCGCGGCCGGGCGCCGACGGCATTGATGTGCTGGCCGGGCTGGAACCATTGGCCCTGCACAATCGGCTCCACTGATGGGGTGAGCGTGCACAGCACATCGCAGGAGGCCACCACGGCCTCGGGGTCCGGCGCCGCCACCACGTCCAGGCCGTGGCCGGCCACAGCCTGGCTGAATTCGGCAATGCGCTGTCCGGTCCGCGACCACACCACGACCTTGGTAAAGTGCAGCACGCACAGCATGGCCTCGACGTGGGCCACCGCGAGGGCGCCGGCGCCGATCAGCCCCAGCACCGTGCTATCCGGGCGGGCCAGGTACTTCGTGGCCACCGCGGTGGCGGCGGCGGTGCGGATCCGGGTGGGGACCTTGCCATCGAGGATGGCCAGCGGGCCGCCGGTGATATGGTCGGCCAGCATGATCAGCGAGCGCTGCGAGGGAAGGCCGCGTTGGGCATTGGAGGGGATATCGGCAAGCAGCTTGACGCTGGCCAGTCCCTGCTCGGAGGCCACGCTGGGCATGATAATGAAGCTCGAATCCGCGCCCGGCACTGCCATCGCCGATGGGGTCGGCTGTGCCGCGGTGCCCCTGGCCAGATCGCCGAAGATCCGGTCGACGGCTTGGACCGTGGAGCGCATATCGAGCACAGCCTGGAGCGTCGAGGCGTTGAGCATAAGGGTCATTGGTTGCTTCTTTCAAACAGCGTGATGCCTTCCAGATCACACTGTAGCCCATTTGGTATTCCAAAAGATAGCGATCTGGGCAAGAGGCCGAAGGCTCCCTTGAATCTGTCGAATCCAAACGACACTATGGGTATACCAAACACCCCGGCGCATCCAGGAAACCCAGCGACCAGGGCAAAAGAAAAGGGCCACGGGTGCGGCGCAATGCCGTACCCGTGGCCCCCTCAAGGACCTGGCGCTCCTAGGAACGCTGGCCTTCGGCCTGCTGGCCGACGTTCTCCCCGTGCGCCGGCGCCGAATCCGGATCCGCGTCGAATTCGTCGATTTCCGGCACGCGCTTGCCGCGCACGAAGAACCAGTAGCAAGCACCGAGCACCGCAACCCAGATGGCTCCGGTGACCAGCGCGCTGCGGGTATCTGGCACCACGCCGATCATGACGATCACGAAGACCATGAAGGCCACCGCGATGTAGCTGCCCAGTGGCCAGAAAGGAATCTGGAAGCCAGCGGAGGCCAGGCCCTTGCGCGCCAGCTCGCGCTTCATGCCGATATGGGAGAGCAGGATCATCAGCCATACCACCACCGTGGCGAAGGTGGCCAGGGCCGCGATCAGGAAGAAGATCTGGTCCTCGAACCAGATATTGAGCACCACGCCGATCAGCAGGGCCACGATCATCGACAGCGAGGTCACCCACGGCACGCCGTTGGCGGTGGTCTTGGTGAAGACCATCGGGGCCTGGCCCTGCCGGGCCATGCCGTGGATCATGCGGCCTGCGCCGAAGATATCCGCATTGATCGCCGAGAGCGCTGCGGTGATCACGATGAAGTTCAGCACGTGGGCGGCCGAGGAGAGGCCGATGCTGGAGAAGATCGAGACGAAGGGGCTTTCCTCGCCGTTGATGGTATTCCATGGCTGGATCGACATGATCACGCCCAGGGTCAGCACGTAGAAGAGCAGGATGCGCACAGGCACCGAGTTGATGGCCTCGGGAATAACCTTGCGCGGATTCTTTGCCTCGCCCGCGGTGATGCCGATGACCTCGGTGCCGCCGAAGGCGAACATCACGATGGTGAAGGACATGAGCACGCCCATCACCCCGTGCGGCATGAAGCCGTCATGGGAGAACAGGTTGGAGATGCCCGCAGCGCCCTCGGACTGGTTGCCCAGGCCGAAGACGATCACCGCGATGCCGCCGGCGATCATCGCGATGATCGCCACGACCTTGATCAGCGAGAACCAGAACTCCAGCTCGCCGAACACCTTCACGGAGAGCAGGTTGACCGCGGCGATGAAGAAGACCACCGCCAGGATCCAGATCCAGCGTTCGACGTTGGGGAACCAGAAGCCCATATACACTCCGAAGGCCGTCACATCGGCCAGGGCCACGACGAACATCTCGAAGGTATAGGTCCATCCGGTGACAAAGCCGGCAAAGCGCCCCACGTAGCGCGTGGCGTAGGAGCCGAAGGACCCCGCGATCGGGTTGCGCACCGCCATCTCGCCCAAGGCGCGCATCACCATGAAGACCACGGCGCCGCCGATGATATAGGCCAGCAGCACCGCCGGTCCGGCCATCTGGATGGCTCCGGCGGAACCATAGAACAGCCCGGTGCCGATGGCGGATCCGAGGGCTATGAAACGGATATGCCGGGTACTTAGGCCTCGCTTGAGGCTCTGGGCTGGTTGGCTGGTTCTCACGGATCTCCTCGAAACAACGGTCATGTGCAGCAGTCCCATTCGGGACACGCTCTCCATGTAACCGCGCTCACAAGCATCGTGCAGCAGGGAATCCACAGCGATCGTCCGGTATACCGGACTATCGGATTGATATTCAGCAGTTAGTGAAGATCTTCCGTCGTTCCAGCGATGCCCTCACGGGCCCGCTTGTCGTTCAGGCTGCCCCGGCTGGTGTCCAGATGCTGCTCGGCCAGGCGCTTGACCAGCCCGACATTGCGTTCCGCGATGGCGTTATAAAGCAGCTCGTGCTCGTGCGCCATCGTCTCCAGGTCGTCGTGCTGCGCCAGCACCCAGCGCATCCGCGGGGCCAGGGAGGTCTGGAGCTCCAGCAGCAGGTCATTGCCCGCCATGCTGATAACCACCTCATGGAAGTTCGCCCCGGCGCGGCGGGCCGTGGTGAAGTCCTGTGCCGCGGCGGCCGCGATCTCCACCTCGAGCACCTCGCGCAGCTGTGCCAGTCCTTCGCGGGTATGGCGTTGCGCGGCCAGCGCAAAGGACATCGTTTCCAGCGCGCCACGCACCTCGTGCAGGTCGGCTACATCCGAGGCGGTGAATTCGCGCACCGTGGCCCAGCTGCGCGGGCGCGGCGTCACGAGCCCCTCGGCCACCAGGACGCGCAGGGCATCGCGGATCGGCAACCGGCTGACCCCCAGATCCTCCGCAAGGTCGCGCTCGACCAGGCGGCTGCCCGGTTTGCGCACCCCGTCGATGATCTCGTTCCGAATCTGCTCGATGACGCGCACCGACTCCGGTTCGAAGTCCTTGTCTGCCAAGCCATTCACCCGCTTTCCCACATGCTTTCCACTGCAATTGTCGCTTAAATGAGACCGGCCTAGTTGGAACAGGAAATGGAGTCGCTCATAAACCTCTGCCGCGTTCCCGTTGTTCTTGAACTGGCGTTCTGGAAGCGCCCTTGAAGGCACGTGCCGCAAGCAGCTCTTGCTAGTGTTGAAGGGGCGAGTCGCCGATCGCCAAACCCTATCGAGCAAGGCTACCAACCTTTATGCAGCAGGTTTCCGCACCAAGCCAGCCAGCCGCCGCGAAGAACGCTGCGCTGCTGATTTCGCACATCCTCTCGCCTATTGTCCTGGGCACGCTCTTGCTGGCGCTCTCGCCCTTGCGCGATGCACGCATCAGCTGGGCCGGGGCGATCGTGGCCGCCCTGTTCACCACGGTGATCCCGTGGCTGCTGCTGGTGACGGCAAAACTGCGCGGCAGGGTCACGGATTTGCATGTCACCGTGCGCCGCCAGCGCCACGGAATTTATGCGATGACTTCCGGCTTGATCCTCTGCGGCTTGCTGGTGTTGTGGCTGATGGACGCCGGCGCCGGCATTTTCCGCGAGGTCCTGTGCATGTTGCTGGGACTGCTGGTGGTGGCCATCATCAACATCTGGTGGAAAGTCTCGGTGCACCTGGCTGTGGGCACGTATGCCATCTTGCAAGTTGCCGGGCAGAGCCCGCAGCTGACGCCATGGGTGCTCTTGTTCATCGCGGTGCTTTCCTGGTCCCGCATTCGAAGCTTCCAGCACACCGCCACCCAGGTGTGTGGCGGTGTAGCCGTAGGCATAGCCATCCACTATGCGCATGAAGCGATGGCCCTGGTGCTGTACTAGCTACCGGGTACGCTCAGCTTTGCGGTATCCACAAGCCCGGCATACTGCCATCCGGGATTTGACGCCGGACGGCCCACCTGGCATCCGGCCTCCTCGGCAATCAACGCGCCGGCTGCCCAGTCGTACTCCTGGGTGCCGTATTCGGCGTAGGCGTCCAATGCGCCCTCGGCAACGAGGCACAGGTCCAAGGCGGCAGAGCCGATTCGGCGAACGTTGACATAGTCTTCGAGCATGCCTTCCAAGACGCGGGCCTGGAACTGGCGGCGGTCGGCATCGTAGCCGAACCCGGTGCCAAGAATTTTTGTTGCCGACTCGACTGGGCCGGTGAGCTTGGTCAGTTTTCCGGTGCGCAGGTCGTGCTTCCATGCGCCCAGGGATTTGCCCGCGAAATACTCCACTTGCAAGGCCGGGGCAACAATAGCGGCGGCCACCCAGGTTTCGGTGCCGTCCTCTTCCAACTGGCAGGCTCCTACCGAAGAACAGTAGTAGGCGATATTGCGGACGAAGTTGGTCGTTCCGTCCAGGGGATCGATGCTCCAGCGCACACCGCTGGGGTGGCTCGGCTTGGCGCTGGGGAACTCCTCGCCGGTCAATTCGTCATTGGGGCGCGAGGTCAAAATGGTGGCTCGGATGGCTTCTTCCGAGGCACGGTCGAAATCGGTGACCCAGTCCCCCGCTGCCGACTTGTCGTTGAGGTTGAATTGCGATTCGTCGCGTCGAGAAAGCACCTCGGCGCCGGCAGCGGCGGCGCGGCGCGCCACCAGTACCAGCGGATCGTGGCTGATTGACTTGTCCATGTATTAGCCTTCCGTAGGTGCGGCGAGGGCTGCCTCGCGCGCGGCGTCTGGTCCTTGTTCCAGGAGCACTCCAAAGCCGGCTTCGTCGAGCACCGGAACTCCCAGTGATTGTGCCTTGTCCAGTTTCGAGCCGGCGGCTTCGCCGGCGACCAGGAAGTCGGTCTTCTTCGAGACGCTGCCGGTGGCTTTGCCGCCGCGCACGATAATTGCTTCCTTGGCGGTGTCCCGCGAATAATTCTCCAGCGTTCCGGTCACGACGATGGCAAGGTTTTCCAGATTTTTCGGGATGTTCTCGTCCTGCTCATCTTTCATCTTCACGCCGGCGGCTTGCCATGCGGAGACGATCTCGCGATGCCAGTCCACTTTGAACCATTCCACCAGCGCCTCGGCAATGATGGATCCGACCGAATCGATTTCGCTCAATTCGGCCACGGCGTCGCCGGAGTCCAGGACGGCAAGCAACGCGTCCATGGACCCATAGCGAGTGGCGATGGCCCGTGATGCGTTAGGGCCGACATGGCGGATGGACAGCGCCACCAGCACGCGCCACAGCGGGTTCTCCTTGGCCTTTTCCAGCTCGTCCAGCAGTTTGAGCGTGCTGCGGGTCGGTGCGGATGGCTTTTTGGCGGTGGCCTTGGAATAGAAATACGGGACCAGCTCGAATTTTCCGGTGCCCTCGCCCTTGGCGCGCTTTTCACGCCAGACCTTGACCTCGCCCAGTTCTTCCAGCTTGTCCTTGAGGTTGAACAGTTCTGCTTCGTTATGCAGGGGGCCGGGACCTGCTGGAAGGATGACGCCGCCTTGGGTCTGCGGGTCCTGCCCGGGGCCACTGGTCAACGCGGCGGCGGCTTCATAGCCCAGGGCTTCGATATCCAGCGCGCTGCGCCCGCCAAGGTAGGCGACGCGTTCGGTGAGCTGCGCCGGGCAGGATTCGGCGTTGAGGCAGCGGATGTCCACATCCCCTTCCTTCGCCGGCGCCAATGGCTGGCCGCAGGATGGGCAGTGGGTGGGCATGACAAAATCGCGCAGGCCGGTGTTGCCTTCACGCAGCGGCAAGACCGGTCCGACGATTTCCGGAATCACGTCGCCGGCCTTGCGCAGGATGATGGTGTCGCCGATTTTCACGTTTTTGGCCTTGACCACTTCCTGGTTGTGCAAGGTGGCACGGGCTACGGTGGAGCCGGCCACGAGCACCGGTTCCATCACCCCAAAGGGGGTGACACGTCCGGTGCGGCCCACCTGGACCTGGATGTCCAGGAGCTTGGTGTGGACCTCTTCCGGAGGGTACTTGTAGGCGACCGCCCAGCGTGGAACGCGGGAGGTGTAGCCCAGTTGCTCCTGGGTGGCCAGGTCATTGACCTTGATGACGATGCCGTCGATGTCATGGATGAGGTCATGGCGTTTTTCGCCATGCTCCGAAATGTAGTCCTTGGCTTCGGCCCGGCTGCCCACGACCCTGCCGTAGGGGGACACCGGAAGGCCCCAGCCGCGCATGAGCTCATAGGCCTCGGACTGCTCGGCCATCTGGAAGTCGCGGCTCCGCCCCAGTCCGTGGACAAACATCCGCAGCGGGCGCTTGGCGGTCTGTTCGGGATCCTTTTGCCGCAGGCTGCCAGCGGCAGCATTGCGCGGGTTGGCCAAGGGCGCCTTGCCCTGGGCAATCAGCGCTTCGTTGTAGGCATTAAAATCATCGGTGGCTATGAAGACTTCACCGCGCACCTCGAATTCTGCCGGCCAGCCCGAGCCGGTCAATTCCTGGGGGATGTCGCTGATGGTCAGGGCGTTGTGGGTGACGTCTTCACCGGTGGTGCCATCGCCGCGGGTGGCGGCGCGCACCAGTTTGCCTTCGCGGTAGGTCAGGTTGAGGGCCAGGCCATCGATCTTGACTTCGCACAGCCACTTGACCGGTGTCTGCGGATGCAGGCGCTCGGCGTTGGCCTGGGCGCGTTCCAGCCACGCGTCGAGTTCTTCGAGCGAGAAAACATCTTCCAGCGAGTACATGCGGCTGGCGTGAGTGACCGAGGCGAAGGCTGCGGAGACCTCGCCGCCCACCTCTTGCGTGGGTGAATCCTGCCCGGCCAGGATCGGATACTGGGCTTCGAGCAACTGCAATTCATGGAACAGCGCATCGTATTCGACGTCGGAAACCAGCGGGGCGTCATTTTGGTAGTACGCGTCGCGGTGGGTGCGGATTTGTTCGACCAGCTGTTCATAGCGGGCCTTGTCAGCTTCCGGCGGAGCATTGGTGGTCTCAACGGGGGTTACGGCATTTTCACTCACGTATCCAATTGTGCCCCACCAGCTGCCAGAATCGCAGGCTTGAAAGCTCAGTTCTCCTCTGCGTCCGGCTCCGGATTTCCTGCTGCCACCACGTCGATCACGATCACCGCGATATTGTCCCGGCCACCGGCTTCCAGGGCCGCCCCGGTCAGTACCCGCACTGCTTCGCTGCGGTCCTTGAAGTTCACCAAGATGGTCTGCAAGATGTCTTCGGTCAGCTCGCCGGATAGCCCATCGCTGCACAACAGGTAGCGGTCGCCGATGCGCGGCTGCAGCACCGTGACATCGGGCTGGCTTTCGGCACCTGCCCCCAGGGCACGGGTGATCAGGTTGCGATGCGGATGATTGCGGGCCTCGAATTCGGTGATCTGCCCGGCGTCCACCATTTCCTGGACGGCCGAGTGGTCCCGGGTCAGCTGCTGCAGGGCTCCGTCGCGCAACCGGTAGCCGCGGGAATCTCCCACGTTGACGAGCAACAGGTTGGGTATCTCTTCGGCAACCACCGGCAGGGGCGCCGTGCCCGGAGTTGCCGGGTCCCGGTGGTCCTTGAGCATTTCCGGGGTGATCTTGGCGATCACATCGGTGTTGACATTCATGGAAAAGCTGGAGGTCCACGGTGGCACTGCGGAGATCGGCGCGGTGACATTGTCCCGGCCCTGGTCAGGGGCCTTGATCTGCAGCAGCGCGCACAAGGTGGTGCCGCCGCGGGCTTCCAGGGCTTCGCGGATCCGGTCATCGGCCAATTGGACCTGGCGCTGGACCTCGGCGACGGTGGGCAGCTTGCGCACCGAGGTCTTGTTTGCGAAGGTGCAAATTTCCTGCATGGTTTCGACCGCGAGCTGGCTGGCCACTTCCCCGGCCTCGTGCCCGCCCATTCCGTCGGCCACCGCATAAACGATGTCATGCAGCAAGATGCGGTCCTGGTTCTCGCTGCGGCGCCGTCCAACGTCGGTCATTCCGGCGGCAGCCAGGTTGAACGGCACGGGTGTCGGTTCATTATTCATTAGTCAATCACCAGTCCGGCTCCCTCGCCAGGCGAGAGTTCGTAAGGTTGGATGTCGCCAAAGCCGCGCACGGCCGTAATTTCCTGGGCGGTCAGCACAAAGCGGGCATCATTGCGCAGGGTATTTGCGGTCAGGGCATCGGTGAGCACCGATCCGGGTTCGGCCAGCGAGGTGAGACGGGCGGCCATGTTCACGGTCGGCCCGTAGATGTCGCCGAGCCGGGACAGCACGCGGCCCCAGACCACGGCTCCCCGGGTTTGCGGGAACAGCTCGTCCTTGGCCAGTTCGCGGGAGAGCGACAAGGCAATGAGCGCGCCAGCCTGCGGGGTTTCCGCCACGTAGAGCACTTCATCGCCGATGGTCTTGACCAGGCGCCCGCCGCCAACGGAAATGATTTCCGCGCATTTTGCTTCGAAGCGCTGCACCAGCTGGGCGAGGGTTCGCTCGTTCATGCGGCGCGAGAGCGAGGTGTAGGAGACCAGATCCGCGAAGCCCACGGCTCGGGCCAAGGGCAGCGGCGTTCCGCCGTCTGCCTCGGGGCTGTCCTGCTTGTAGGCGGCGACACCGGTTTCCACGCGCAGTGCCATGCGGTGCACTGCCGAGTTCAGCTGCCGGCGCCAGGAGTAGAGGAGCAAATCCTCAATGGCCGGAATGATGTCGGGCAGCATGCTGAACAGCTGGCGGCGGGCCTGGCGGTCGGACATGTTCTGGTTGGCGATCATGTCCTCGACCAGGGCCTCGATTTGCCAGACGACCATGCGGTCGGTCATCTGCCCGACCGAGCGCATCAGCGAGATCGCTGTTTCCTCGGTGAGCTTGCCTTCGCGCACCATGTCCACCATGGTGCCCAGCGCTGCCTTGTCGGCCTTGGTGAAGAACACCTCGTCATCGCCGAGTTCCGGGAAGCCGATGGCGCGCCAGAGCTTGCGGGCGGAGTGCAGGGAAATTCCGGCCTCGGCCGCTACCTCGCGGCGGCGGAACTCGCGCTGGCCGCCGATAAGCCGGTGTTCCAGCGAGGCGACGTTATCGCGCACGGCATCCGGGGTGTGGGCCGGGATGCGCAGCGGGCCCTCCATGGCCTGGGCCAGTTCGAAAATAGGATCGGACTGGTCGGGGATGTCGGCGGCAGGATGCTGACGAGCTTCGCGGGCGGCCTGCGCGGCCGACTGCGGGGAGTCGGCCCGGGGTGGATTGTTGTGCTCGGTGCTCATGCCCCCATGCCCTCACTATTCGTCGTATCGGTGTGTGCCGCGTCCCGGCTTCCGCGCAGATTCGCCATGGCTTCCATGGCCAGCGAACGGAAATATGGGACGGATGGAACGTGCGCGATTCGCACATATCCCTGGTTCAAGACGATATCCAAGGTTCCCGCGCGCGTCATCGCATTGTGCTGCTTAGCGTAGGCGACCAGATCGCGAACCGTAAATAATCCTACAGATTGCAGCTGTCCCTGGCTGTAGGCGGACCTGTACATGATCCGCTCGCTGGTCAGCACGATCAGGCTGCGGGTCCAGCGGATCCACGGAACGATGCTCCAGATCAGCACCAAGGCGGCCCAGAGAACCACGGCCACGATCATCCAGACGTCGGCGTTGTCGGCCAGCCAATCGGAGAGGTCATCACGCGAGAGGTAGCCAATGGCGAACGTGCACAAGGCGGTGAGGATGAGAAAGGCGCTGATCGGCTGTCGCAATACTCGGGAGTGCTCGCGAGTTTTGATAATCACTCGCTCCCGTTCATGTAGCGGCAACTTCATCGTTAAGGTCCTCGCCCCTCCTGTCTGGACACAGTTCTTCGGTCTGTGTATTCAATAATAGTCCCGGTGCTAGGCACGATGCTGGTTAGGCATACTTTCCATCGGCGCGCCGCACGTGGTGCACGTCCCCGGCCAGCACATTGGTCCGCCGCCCGGTCCGGTCCTCCAAAACCAGTGCTCCGTCAGGCGCCAGCTGGACTGCGGTGGCTTCCAGGGTTGAGCCGTCGGGGAATTCGACCCGCACCTCGTGGCCCAGGGTGGCCAGTTTTTCGCTGGCCATTTCGCGCAGGGACCGGCCCTCGAATCCCGGCAGCGGCACTTGAACGGACCCGGAGACCTGGCGGAAACCGCGGTCGAGGTTCACCAGTTCCTTGAGGTACTCGGCCAGCAATTGGGTGCGGTCAATGGCGTGCGTACTGGCCAGCCGCAGCGACGTGGCCGTGGGAACCGGAAGTTCTTCGCGGCTCTGGTCCACGTTCATCCCGGTGCCAACAACCACCCCGTATCCGGAGCCGGCCGGGACCATTTGGGCCAGGATGCCGCAAATCTTGAACTCCCCGGCCAGCAGGTCATTGGGCCATTTGATGCGGACCGGGACTTTGGCGACGCGTTCTGCAGCTCGGCTCCAGGCCAAGGCGGCCAGCATGGTGTACCAGGACAGCGCTTCGGTGGGAACGCTCGCTCCGGGGGCCATCATCACGCTCACGGTGATCGAGGAGCCGGACGGCGTCACCCAGGCACGGCCGAGCCGGCCTTTGCCTGCTTGCTGGTGCTCCGTGTAGTACACGCTCAGATGGCCAGCCAGGCCCCGGCTGGCCAGATCCGCTAATTCGGCATTCGTTGACCCCGAGGTCTCTTTGAATTCCACCGCTCCGAGCGAAAGCTGCTGAGTGAGCTGGGCAAAACGCGTGGGGTCGATGGCTGCGCGGGCGGCGCCTTGGGAAGTGTCCATAGCTAAAACCCTATGGCACCGGCACGCCGATCCGCTCTTGGCGAAGTCTCCTTAAAGGAATATGTCCTCGACCAGCGGCACGTCGGGGTTGAGCGAATATTTCTCCAGATCCGCCACGCCAGCCAAGTTCAGCACCTGCGAGTCGGTGAAGAAGTTGCCGCTGAGCTTTTGGGGATCGCTGCTCAAAATGGCCATGGCGGCATCGGCAACAATTTGCGCATCGCGGGCGCCCTGGATCATTTTTTGCCCACCGGGCAGATTGCGGATTGCCGCGGTATCAATCAGGGTTTCTGGCCACAGCGAATTCACGCCAACACCTTGGTCCTTGAGCTCTTCGGCCAATCCAAGGGTGGTCAGGGACATGCCGTACTTGGCCATCGTGTAGGCCAGGTGCTCCCCTGCCCAGCGCGGGTCCAGATTCAGCGGTGGCGACAGCGTCAGAATATGGGCATGCTGCGAGGCGCGAAGGTAGGGCAGCGCGGTTTTGGATAGCAGGAAGGTTCCGCGCACGTTGATGTCCTGCATCAAGTCATAGCGCTTCATGTCCACTTGCTCGGTCTTGGCCAGGTTAATCGCCGAGGCGTTATTCACCACGATGTCGATGCCGCCGAAGGCGGCCACGGCTTCGGCCACTGCGCGTTGCACGTCCTCGTCGATGCGCACATCGCCCACCACTGCCAGGCCGCGTCCGCCGGCCTGGTTGATTTCTTCAACTGCGGTGTGAATGGTGCCTTCGAGGCTGGGATGCGGGTCGTTGGTTTTCGAGAGCAGCACGACGTTGGCTCCGAGTGCTCCGGCTGCTTTGGCTATGGCCAATCCGATGCCGCGGCTTCCGCCGCTCATCAAGATGGTGCGGTTCTTGAGGCTCGCCGCGACCGGGGCGAGTTCAGTGCGGGGTTCACTAGTCATGTGATACAGATTACGCGAACTCCCCCGGCTAAGCTACTCTTCAGTAACTTATTCTGGCGTGCCACCCACTGGATATTGGCCCATTTTGTAAGTTTCCTACAACCAGAAGTCCTGTTTACCCAGCTAGACTGACTTGGATGGCATTTTTCTTGTGCTATTCCTACACATTGAAAACAACTCGAGGGAGTCGAAGGCATGACGCAGGGCAGAACCGAGGCAGACGAAGCAATCGACCTGTCCACCACCGCCGGCAAGCTTGCTGAATTCCGCCGCCGCCAGAAGCTCTCTGAAGCACCTAGCGGCCAGGCAGCAATCGAAAAACAGCACTCCCGCGGAAAGCACACCGCCCGTGAACGCATCGAAATGCTCATGGACGAGGACTCCTTCGTGGAATTCGATGCCCTCGCTGTTCACCGCTCCACTGCCTTCGGCATGGAAAAGAAGAAGCCAATGGGCGATGGCCTGGTTTCCGGCTACGGCACCGTTGATGGCCGCCTTGTCGCGGTCTACTCCCAGGACTTCACCGTATACGGCGGCTCGCTGTCCCAGGTCAACGGCGAGAAGATCGTCAAGGTCCAGGAATTCGCGCTGCGCAATGGCTGCCCGGTAGTAGGCATCCTCGACGGCGGCGGCGCCCGCATCCAGGAAGGCGTGGCCTCCCTGGCCATGTTCGCCGACATCTTCCGCAACAACGTCCACGCCTCGGGCGTGGTCCCGCAGATCTCGCTGATCATGGGCCCATCGGCCGGTGGAGCCGCCTACTCCCCTGCCCTGACCGACTACGTGATCATGGTTGACAAGACCAGCCACATGTTCATCACCGGGCCAGATGTCATCAAGACCGTCACCGGCGAAGAAATCGACATGGAAACCCTCGGCGGCGCGCGCCAGCACAATGCCAACACCGGTACGGCAACGTACCTGGCCAGCGACGAGGAAGACGCTGTGGAGTTCTGCAAGGAACTGCTGGATTTCCTCCCCTCCTCCAACCTTTCCGATGCCTTGATCGCGGAGTTCGATGAAGAGCTGGAAATCACCGCGGATGACCTGGCGCTGGATACCTTGATTCCGGATTCCGCAAACCAGCCTTATGACATGCGCAAGGTCATCGAATCCGTCGTCGATGACGCGCACTTCTTCGAGATGCAGTCGCTGTACGCGCCGAACGTGATGATCGGCTACGCCCGCGTCGAAGGACGCACCGTGGGCATCGTGGCCAACCAGCCAATGCAGTTTGCTGGCACCTTGGACATTGCCGCCTCGGAAAAGGCAGCCCGCTTTGTGCGCAACTGCGATGCCTTCAACATCCCGATCCTCACCTTCGTGGACGTGCCCGGCTTCCTGCCTGGCAAGGACCAGGAATTCCAGGGCATCATCCGCCGCGGTGCGAAGCTGCTCTACGCCTACGCCGAGGCCACCGTGCCGAAGCTGACCGTGATCACCCGCAAGGCCTACGGCGGAGCGTACATCGTGATGGGCTCCAAGAAGCTCGGCGCGGATTTGAACCTGGCCTGGCCCACCGCGCAGATCGGCGTGATGGGCGCGCAGGGCGCAGTGAACATCCTGTACCGCCGCGATCTTGCGGCAGTGGAAGCCGAAGGCGGAGACGTCGAGGCGCGCCGCAAGCAGATCATCGACGACTACGAGGCCGAGCTGCTCAACCCGTACCAGGCCGCCGAGCTGGGTTACGTGGATGCGGTGATCGCCCCGAGCGACACCCGCGTGCAGCTGGTTCGCGGATTGCGCGCACTGCGTGAAAAGCATGCAGTGCTGCCACCGAAGAAGCACGGCAACATCCCGCTGTAACCAGGGTCCGCACCGACTATTCGAGTACTAACGAGGAGCAAAGCCAATGGAACAGGACACCGCGACGCCTGCCGCCCCGCAGATCCAGGTGACCAAGGGCAATCCCAGCGCCGAGGAACTGGCAGCAGTTACCGCATTGCTGTGCGCCTTGGGCAATGCACCTGCCGAGCAGCCCGACGAAGCGGCACCAGCCAAGAAGCGCGTAACGCGCCTGCGCAAACGCCGCGCGCTCACCCCGCGCCTGGGCTGGGCCGTCGGACGCCGCTAAAGGCCCATTGCCGCTGCAGCAGACCAAATGAGATGGCTTGTTGTTCCCCGAGGGAACAACAAGCCATCTCATTTTTGAAGCGTTGCGCGCTGCTGCCTATTCGTCGTCCGGGATTCCGGCCTCAAGCATGTCCAAGTCGGCCCGGGTGACCAAATGCGAACTCACCGCATGCTCAACGAGACGCGCCTTGCGATTAGTGGCCAGTTTTCCTGGCCCGCCACGCAATCCGGCAATGCCGGCTCGATCCAATTTGTCGCAGACATTATCGAGCTTGCGATTGAACTTGGTGATGCCCCAGCCAAGGCGCTCGGCCGCCGCGGCGCTGGTGGGGATGGCACTGAGCCCAGTCCCGTCGCGTTTCAGCATCGGCTCGCTGAGGGCAACGATCAAGGCCTTCTGCGCCTGGGTCAAAATCACCGGCCCGATGGTGGTCTCCCCATCGCTGTCGCTATCAACATGATCCTGCCGGAACGCCGGCTGGGCCACATGGATGGACAGTTCATAGGTGGTCGGTCCGGCGGTAAAAACCACCGATACCCGGTTCAGCACCAGGGGCAGGCTGGACTGCGGGGAAAGCCAGGCTTGCAATCCACCAGTCTTATCCGCAATGGTGGCAGTCAAGCGGGTGCCAATATTGTTCAGCCACCACAGGCCAGCATGTTTTGAAATGGTCAGGAACTGGCGGTGGAGGTAGGGGTTTTCGTCAATTGCCAAGTCGCCTTCGCGTCCGATGACAAAGGTCTTATCCTCTACTACTGGATAGTACTGGCCGCAATACTCAACGTAGAGCTCGTTCAAGGATTTCGCCTTCTCTCCCGATCATTAACCCGTACAGAACTTTGAAGCATCGGAGATACGGCCGTCATCGCGAACCAGTTTGACTTCAATACACGTCTGTCCGCCTTCAGCAATAGCGGTTGTCGCGCTGGTTGACTTGGTCTGCTGGACTTCGCCCTTATCCGTTGCCGTGATGGGCGCCCACCGGTAGAAATCACCCTGGTTAGGTTCCGGGTTTTCCCAGCGGAAGGTCACTGTCTCACCCACCGTAGAGTACTTGAAATTTTCCACCATCGGCACGGTGCCGCCCAGCAGGGGATCTTTTGGATCGCCGGAAGCGGTGATGGGAAGTCCGCCTTCAGTGGTTCTTTCATCCTGCGGCAGCAGCCGATTGACCGCCACTGCACCGCCAATCAGCAAAACCAGGATGATCTCGACAACAATGAATATTTTCGGGAAACTCCTAGCTTCATTTTCCGCCGCTGGCGCGTCGGCCTGATCCCCAGCAGGCGATTGCGAGGAATCCGCGGCGTCGCTGGGGGCAGCAACAAATCGCTCGGCAACCTTGGGCTTGGCTGGCCTGCTGTTGCCCGAATCCTTGGGACGCTGCCCCGGAACGAAGGAAATCATCGGGCCTGCCGACAGCGGGCGCTGGGCGTCGCTGATCGAGGTGACGCTCCGAACGCGGGTTGCCTCCCCTTCCTCTTCCGGAGCCGCCTCAGCAGCGGGATCCTCCATCACCTCGAACTCGGTGACGGAAAAACCCAACTCCATTTGGATCCGCTGCAAGGTCCGCGCAAGTTCTGCGGCCGTGCCAAATCGGCTCTCTGGATCCTTGGCCATGGCTACCGCCAGGGCCTGATTCAGCGAATCCGGGATGTCGGCCCGGGTCAACGCCCGCAGCTGGGTGTTGCAGATTCGCTCGATGAGGACTGCTTGCGAATTGTCCTGTCCGGGATGCACAAAAGGCGAGTGCCCGGCCAGCACCGTATAGATGGTGGCGCCCAGCGAGTAGACATCCATGCGCACCCCCGGCGGGAGGCCCTCTTCAAAGGCCTCAGGCGCCGACCATGGCACGGACATCCCGGCAGCATGGGACCCCACGGTGCCCGAAATGCCAAAGTCGGTCAATGCCGGGCGGTTGTAATCGGTGGTCAGCACGTTGGCCGGCTTGATATCGCGATGCACAATGCCCGCCAAGTGCGCGGTGTGCACCGCAGAGCAAAGCTGGATTGCCAAGGTCAGCGCCTCATCAACGCTGAGCACGCCGCGGCGGTACCGGGCATCAAGGGAGGGACGGGAGCAATACTCCATCGCCAAGTACGAGCGGCCATCCTCGGTGGTCTCCGCCTGATAAATGGTCACAATGTACGGATGCGACGAGAGCTGGGCCATCAAGTTGGCTTCAGTTTCAAAGAGCTTCCGGGCATCGTCCTTGCTGACATCAGCCAGGAGCACCTTGATGGCCACCTTGCGCTGGGGCCGATGCTGTTCGTAGAGGTACACGTCGGAGAAGCCGCCGGTACCCAGTGGCTTGACCAGGGTGAAACCGGGGATCTGCGGCGCGGGCGACGAGGGGCGCCGTGGGCTCACGGCAGATCCTCGAAACGCAGGCTGACACCATCGCCGAGGTCCGCCACATCGCCGCTTTTCAGCATGACTTCCTGGTTCCTGGAGAGGCGTCGCGGTGCCTGGCCCTCGCGCAAGAGCATCGTTCCATTGGTCGCGCCCAGGTCAACGAGCTGCACATGCCAGCCTTCCAAGCGCACCAGCAGGTGCGAGCGGGAAATGTCGCCGCTCGGGCTGTCAATCTGCAGCAAGCGCGGTGGATTCGGTTCGTTGACCGCCGAGGCGCTGGGCTGGCGGCCCAGCACCACGGAGCGGTTCAGTTCATGCGAATACTCGCGGATGCCCCCGCGGTCGCGCACCGTCATGCGGCCCATAGCCGGCTTGCGAACCTGGCGCGCCGGACCGGACAGGGTTGCCCCGCAGGTATGGCAGGTGGAGGCCGTCGGCGGGTTGGGGTGGCGCTGTTCGCAGGAGCGCGCCAAGATGTACTCGGTGGGGCCGGAATGGCTGTCATCGCCGGCCTCTGGTTCTGGGCGTGGCGGCGTTTGGGGCTTCATGGCCTTGATCCCGCGAATGATCGTGTGCTCGTCCGCCGCGGAAGCCGAGGTGGCGGCAGCACGAGATTTGATGATCGTATCCAGATCGTCGCCGTCACCGGTTTCGTATTCGGTGCCGGTTGCTCCGCGGATGCCCAGCAGCTGGCTAGCCAGCGAGAATTCGGCGGAGTGCAGGTGCTGCTCGTAGTCCTCCGGGTCCTGGGTCTGTTCGTTCACCCCGGAAGAGGTGTGCCCGCGATCCGAAGAAGGAATGAAGGTGTCTTCGTTATCGGCGTCCTGCGCGGCAACCTTCTTGGCCTTGGCTTCCGCATGCTCTGTGGCCAGCGGCCCCTGGGCAGCAGGCGCCGCTGGCTTTGGAGCCTGGCTCGGGCTTGCGTCCTTGGCGGGTGCAGGTGCCTGGACGGGCGCAGGTTTTTGAGCTGCGGCGGGAGCACTAGGCGCACCAGGTGCTTCAGGCTCTGGCTCTTGTGCAGCTATTTCTTCCGTGGCCGGAGCAGGATCTGCTGCTGCCGCTGGGGCCGGCTTGCTGTCCACCACCGGAGCACTGGCAGACGCCGGAGCTTCCGGCACCTCGGGCTTCGGAGCCTCGGAAACGCTCTTCTCCTCGGACTGGGCCGGAGCCTTGTCCGCGCTCGAGGCAGCAGCTGCAGAAGCGGCAGCCGATGCATTTGCTGCTTGCTTGGCACGCTCCGCTGCAGCTGGGGATGGTCCTTGGCCGCTATCCCACGACAGTGCTGAAACACGGACAATGCCTTCTTGGATTGGCAACGCCGCGGCCTTGGTGGAAGTTTCGGCAGCAGCGTCCAGCGTCCAGCCTTGCGAGTCAGCCAGTTGTCGCTCAGCCCAGGTGGCAATGCCGGCGCCACTGACCAATTCTTCGCCCTTCTGGCTACGCGAGCGCAATTCGAGGCTGCCGCGCAATACCGTGTGCGGCGCGGCTTCCCGGGAGACGAGGGCAAAATTTGGCAGGGATGCGATATTCATCTGGTAAATGGACAGCAGCTCGGAGAGCAACGACTCGACGGTGACGGCATCTTGGAGCTTGTCCCAGAAGGCGGTTACTTGCTCGGTGCTGGTGTCGGCAGGCAGAAGTACGGCATGCTCGTCATTGACCAGGGCGTACCATTCGCCGGGGATGTAACGCAGGCTGTTCATGATGTCTCCTCTGTGTGGCTCATGGTCGATAGTCGCGGGACGGTCACTTCGACGTCGTCTGGATGCCCGTATTGAACATCGGCTACGATCACGCTGATATTATCGCGTCCTCCGGCGGTGAGGGCTGCTTGGACCAATTCTTCGGCAGCCTGTTGCGGGTCCGGGAAGTACGCCAGAATCTCTTCTATTTTTTCATCGCCCACTTCGCTGCTCAAGCCATCTGAGCACACCAGGATCCTTTCCGTGCCCGCAACGGGCAATAGCCAGAAGTCCGGATGGCTATCGGCATTGATGCCAAGGGCACGGGTAATAACGTGGCGGCGCGGGTAATTGGCAGCTTCGTCCGGGCTCAGCTGACCGCTGTCGACCATTTCCTGGACTTCCGAGTGGTCGATGCTGACCTGTTGCAGCTGGTCATGCGACCACAGATAGGTACGCGAGTCGCCGACATTAAAGACCAGGAGCTGGGGCTGCGCCGCTGCTGTGCTGGCCATTTCGTCCACCAGCACCGCCCCGGTGAGGGTCGTTCCGGCCCGGCCAGCGCCCACGTCGATGATCTGCTGATCGGTGCGCTCAAGCAGCGCCCCGAGCTGGTCCGGATCAGTGCGCCCAGGCACGGTGCCCAGCCCCTCGCCAAGCAGCTTCAGGCACAAGGCGCTGGCTACTTCGCCGGCTTCATGCCCGCCCATGCCATCGGCGATGGCGACCAGCCGGTCCGTGGCCAGCAGGCTGTCTTCATTCAACGCACGGCGCAGCCCGCGATCGGTGGCGTAGCCGTATCTGAAGCTCGGGACAGTGCTGGGTGCCGGGCCGTTCAAGGTTGCTCCACGTGGAAGTACCTGTCGCCCAGGTAGACAGTCTGCCCGGCCAGGGCCTGTTCGGGTTTGCCCGGTTCCAGTGCGCGAACCGCGCCCTGTGCGTCAACAATGGATGAGCCATTGGCCGAACCGCGGTCGGTGACCCAAATGCAGCCGGCACCGGGCTGAACCAGCAGGTGGGTTTTGGACACGCTGCGCTCGGGATCATCCAGGACAACCAGTCGCACGCCGATGTCGCCCTCGCCGTGCGAGGGGTTGCGACCGAGCAGAATAGTGCCATCGAGCTCGATGCACTTCTGGTCATCAAATTCCAGGTGCAGGCCCGCAGGCGCTGTGGAACGAATTCGGGTGTAGCCTTCTTCTTCATCCGCGTCGGCGCCCGAAACGTGCTGGTCAGAGAGCTCGGCCTGCGGTTGTGGTTCTGGTTGTGGTTCTGGTTCTGGCAGTGGAGACCGGACGGCTCCTGGAACCGAATCGATGACGGCCACCTCCTTCTCCACCGGACCGTCGGTCTTCTGGACCGGGACGTTGGTGACGGCCGGAGCCTGCTCAGCCGCTGGCTGTCGGACATTAGCCCCCGCCGAATCCTGCCCTGCTGCCGGCTGCGGGGCAAATGATTCTGGCCCTTGTTTGCCGCCAGTGCTCAGTGGATCACGTCCGGCCTTGATATCCAGAACCAATGTGCCTGCGGCCTTGTCGTGCCATCCCTGCTTTTTTCCATTGGAATCGAACTGGTTGGAAATGACCATCAGGATGGAACCGGCCAGGGGAATGATGCCGGCGACAGCAATCAGCAAGCGGCGGCCAATGGTTTTGCCCCAACCGGGGGCACCGCCTTCGAGGTTCGTGGTGCGCACGCCTAGAACGAGGTTGCCCGGGGTCTTGCCAGCGGTGGCTTCCCACCACCACACGAACACCGTGTAGGCCAAAGAGAGCAAGGCATACGTGGCATAGATTCCCATGATGTCGCCCATGACTTCTGGGACGGTGAGGGCTTGGAGCATCTTGGCTGAGATCATCGGCAAGAAAATCACCGAGAGGATCAGTACCGGCACCATATCCACCAGCCATGACAGCAGTCGTTGGGTGGTCGTGGCGTCCACCAAGTTCATTTTCACTGCCATGGGAATTTCCTACTCTTCCGTTTGAATGTTCTTGCTGTGATGACTGTCTTGGCCGCCAATTCGTGGATCAGCGAACGCGGCGAGAAGTTCACCCGCATACGCCTGAAGAAGCTCAGCGGCTCTTGCATCTTGCGGGTATGCGCCATCACTTCATCCCAGTACTTCTGCACCTGTTCCTCGGTTGGTTGCTCGCGAGAGAAGTTCGCGGCGTCGGCCTGTTGGGACAACGTGGCTACCGATGATGCCAGGGCGGGGAATCCGGTGGCAAGCACCGCAGCATTTTCCCTGCGGGTCGCACCGTTGGCCGTGGCTATCCGGTGGTCGGTGGCGTAGCTCAGCAGTTCCTGCCAGCCACCGCTCATGCGTTCAGCCCGGTTTCCGGTACCTGAGCGTTTTTTGCGGCGTTGAAGTTTCAACAGCGCAATCAGCGCCAGCGGCGAGAGCAGAATCAGCAGGGAGCCAAGCGAAATGCCTGCCACCTTGATCACCATGCCCCAGCGTTCCCAGAAGCTCTTGGGTTCCTCTTCGATTTCCTGGGGCTCGGGTGCAGTCTGCGGAGGCAGGTCCGCTTCGTCCTGGGCCGGCGGAGGCGGCTGCAGCACCTGGGGCTGCGGCACCGACTTCGGTTCCTGCTCTGGCGGGGTAGGCTGCTCATCCTCATTTGGCGTGGGGTTGAAAGCTACCCATCCCTCCCCCTCGAAGGCGATTTCCACCCAGGCGTGAACATCGGAACCGGTCAGGTTCACCGCTTGGTCGGGACGGTATTCTTCGGGATAGAAGCCCATGACCACACGTGCTGGCATGCCTTGCTCGCGTGCCATCAAGGCCATGGCCACCGCATACTGCTCATCGTCGCCAATCATCTGGTCGGCATCCAGCAGGCTGGTGATGCGCCCGGCTCCGTGTCCGGAAAGCGAAGGGACCTGGCCCTCGGTTCCATTGGAGAAGAATCCGGTTCCCGACAGCGTCGCTTCCAGGCCGCGCGCCCGCTCCAGGTCGCTGCGTGCGGACCCGGTAAAGTCCGCGGCCTTGGCTCCAGCTATCGCTGGCACGTTGGCCAATTCCGGCATGCGCAATTGCGCAAAGTCCAGCTCGGCAAGCTGATCATCCGTTGGCTGGGCCGGGAATTGCACCTTGGCCGTGTAGGAATCGCCCTTGCGCACTCCGGTGGAGCTCAGCACGCTCTCGGAGGTATCGGAGTAGAACAGCGATCGGGCCAGTTCGTCTTCGCGGGCTCCGGTGATGTCCATGCCCAGCAATTTTCCGCCGGCAGGAACCCAGACTCCGTCATAGTCTTCGATTTTAATGGCCAAATCGGCCGTTTCGCGCCCCTCGGCTGAATCCGTGGAACGGATATCGCTGGCATCGCCGACCGGGGAGAAGCTTCCGCCGGCGGCCGGGTCCACGTTCGCCACCATGCCGTTGTAGGAATCCAGCGCCGCCAAGCGGATGCGCTGGCCTTTGGGAAGGCCTTTAACGGTCAAGAGGGTGTCATCGGCCATGGTTTTCACATATTTGCGGAAACGGGTCAGCGGGCTGGGGTAATCGTAAAGATCCACCGGCGGTTCCAGCGCATCGCGCAGCACTTGGCGGGGGTTTTCCGGGGCCAGGATCGGGGTGGCGGCCGCGGTGATGGTACCCGCACCAGCCAGTACAAGCGCCCCGGCGATCACACGGCGCAACAGCAGCTGCTGGCCGCCGCGTGATTCTCCGTGCCCGGCCTCCAGCCCATTAAAGGCGCCGGTGATCCGCGAGGACATGAAGGTTCGCCACGCCAGCCAGCCCACCAGCACGGCGATCAAGGCCACGCCGCGGGCAATCGGCAGCGGCACGTCGCGGGTGCCGAAGGCGATTCCCAGGACGAACATGGCCAAGAGCGGGATCAGCGTCCAGTACGGCGAGCGCAGCCGCCAAGCAACCAGTCCGGCCAGCACCGCGGTGAGCAAGGTGGAGAAGAACGCCACAATGAGCACCCCGCCATAGGTTCCCACCGGCGGGGCGACGGTGAGCATGTCCTTCCAGCTGAAGACCAGTCCGGCCAGCAAGGTGCGCAGCGAAGATGCCGTAGGCAGAACGCCGAAGGCCGCTTCACGCGGTGTCGCCAGCGGGGTGCCCAACAGCAGGTAGAGCAGCGCCAAGATTCCGACGGTGCGCCAGGTGCCCCAGCGGAAATAGACATTCGCCCAGGCCAGAGCAAGGCCGGCGAGGATGCCACCGGCAGCAGCCAGCATGAAATTGGGGCTGGCGCCATAGGCATCAAGCAGACCCAGGGCACCAAGCAGCAGCGCCAAGGCCAGGCAGGCGGCATCAACGCCAAAACGCCACAGCGGGAGCTTGTTCATGCCACCGCCTTTCGCAGCATCAAGCCCAGTTCATCAAGTTTTCCCAGGCTGAGAACGGTCAATTCGCCAATATTCGAACGGGTCGGCTCGATCCCCGACTCGCAGCGGATCGCGATGGCCCGCACCCCGGCGGGCACGTGCATCCAGGCCGCGCGCAGGGCCTTGGCGCTGGTGCGGGTGCCGGTCAGGAAAAACACCACCGAGGCCCCTGGCACGGTATCGGCGGTATGGCGGACCACGTCCACGAGATTCTCGCGCAGTACCGGGGCGGCTTCAATGCGGGTCAGCCCGTCCATCATCATCCGGCCGCTGTCGGTGCGCACCGGCCCTTCCTGGGTGAGGATGGCCAATTTGCGCTGCTCGGCGACAGCCTGCTGGCCGATGGAGGCAGCCACCGAAACCGCCAGCTCGAAGTCTTCTTCGGCGTGGGCTTCGGAGTACTCCTCCAAATTGGTTGAAAGGCTCAAGGCCAGATGGGAGCGCCGGGTTTCCTCGAACTGGCGAACCATCAGCTGGCCGGTGCGTGCCGTGGACTTCCAGTGGATGTGCCGGCGGTCATCGCCGGGCTGGTAGTCGCGCAGTGCATGGAAGGAGACGTCCGAGTTGGACAGATCCGAGGTGGGCATGCCTTCGAGGTCGCGGATGAAGCCTGCGGAGGAACCATCGAGCCCGGTGGTCTTCGGGTGGATGAACAGCTCGTAGGTTTCGGTCCACTTCACCTGGCGGCGCAGAATCGCGAAGGGGTCCTGGCGCACCGAGCGCACCGGTCCGACGTTGAGCACCTGGCGCCGCTGGGTGGGAATGGTGAAGAGTTCTTCATGCTCCTGCGCAGTAGCCAGGCGCGGGATCCGGAAGGCGGTGGCGCCATGGCCCACCGGCAATTCCATCATCACCGGGGCTGCACTGCGCGATGCCTTGTTGGTGACCTGCAGGGCGCCCACAGCCCGGTCCCCGACCGCGACACGGGTGCGGTGGAGATCCAGCTGGACGCTGAAGTCGTTGCGCCCGAGGATGAAGCCGACGGCGGCCAGCAGCAAAACAGTGGCCATGAATGCGCCGAGGACCGCTTCCTGCCAGCCGAAGACGGCGCCGAGGATCCACAGGAGAACCGTGGTTCCCAGCACGGCGAAGCCCAAGGGCGAAATCACCGAGCCCAGCGGGCCGAGGAACCGGTCGCTGTAGGTGCGCGCCCTGCTGGCGGCGGGGCGCAGATATTCGCGCAGGACCTGCAGCGCTTCGCTGGCCATGCTCAGCGATTGGCCTGCCCTGCGGTTCAGCGCGCTGCGCCGGGAGGAACGCCTGGCTTTTCGGTTCATTAATGCGCTTCCTGGCCGGAGCCGGAGTCCTGGTTTTCCGCCGCCGCTACCGAGTCTTCGCTTCCGCGGCGGGTCGGGGCGGGAACCTTGGCGAGCACCGAGGTGATGACCTGGGATGCGGTGGTGCCGGTGAACTCGGCTTCCGGATCCAGGACCAGTCGGTGGGTGAAGATGTGCGGGGCCAGTTCCTTGATGTCATCCGGGAGCACGTAGTTGCGCCCCTGGCTGGCGGCCCAGACCTTGGACGCGCGCACCATGGCCAGCGCGCCACGCACCGAGACGCCCAGGCGGGTTTCGGGTACCTCGCGGGTCAGCTCGCACAGCGCGGCCACATAGTCGAGCACCGCGGCATCCACGTGCACGGTGGTGGCCAGCTGCGCCATTTCCACCACGGCTTCGGTGGTGATCACCGGGCGCAGGCTGGCCGAGCGGTCGCGCTGGGCGCTGCCCGAGAGCAGGGCCACGGTGGCGGCGCGATCCGGGTAGCCGATGGAGGTCTTGATCAGGAAGCGGTCCAGCTGGGCTTCGGGCAGCCGGTAGGTGCCGGCCTGCTCGATCGGGTTCTGGGTGGCGATCACCATGAAGGGGCGGGCCTGCGGGTAGGTCACGCCATCGACGGTGACGCGTCCTTCTTCCATGACCTCCAGCAGCGCCGACTGGGTCTTTGGCGAGGCGCGGTTGATTTCATCGGCCAGCACCAGGTTGGCGAAGATCGGGCCATGATGGAATTCGAACTGGCCGGTGCGCTGGTCGTAGATGGTGATGCCGGTGACGTCCGAGGGCAGCAGGTCGGGGGTGAACTGGATGCGCGAGTTGCTGCCCTTCACGGTGGCGGCCAGCGAGCGGGCCAGCATCGTCTTGCCGGTGCCCGGCGCGTCTTCGAGCAGCACGTGCCCCTCGGAAAGCATGGCAGTCAGCACCAGCTTGATGGTCTGGTCCTTGCCCAAGACGGACTGGCCCACATTGGAGACCAGGGTGGAGAAGGTATCGCAGAACCAGCTGGCCTGCTCGGTGCTCATGGTCGTTGGCATAGTGCCCTTTCAGTGCATTGCGCTGCGCTCGCCGCGCGTGGCTAGAAGGTGGTCTTGTTGGATTGCGTGCCATCGATGACGGCGTAGTACGGCTCGGACCAGCCCGGCTCGATCACGCAAGGCAGGTCCGCGGAGGCCCGGCCGTTGCCGTTGACGTTGAAGGTCACGTTGTTATCGGAGAACATGCCACCGGAGTGGTAGCACTGGGCCAGATAGGTATGCGTGCCTGGCGCGAAGTTGTAGAGCTCCACGTGGTACTTGTAGCAATCCGGGTCGCAGGTCGAGTTGGAGTAGCCGTTGTAGTTCGGCCCCTTGGACAGGGTCACCGAACGAGCCGGCTTCGGGTTGGTCTTTTCGGTCTTGGACCAGGACCGCGACTGCCCAGCGTTATCGCTGGCGATGACCTTGATGGTGCGATCGGTGGAGTAGCCAAGGCCGGTCACCTTTTGCGTGCCGTCATTCTTGGTGTTGTTTCCGCCGATCTTCACGGTCTGGCTGACGGTGCGGCCATTGTTCTCGCCTGCATTGGTGTTCCAATTGAAGGTGATCCAGTCATCTCCGTGCGAAGCGGAGATGTTGGCGTTGTCGCGCAGCGGGCCGTAGGCGCTTTCCTGGTTGCTGGCCGGGCTCGGCGACGCCGCGCCGGCAGCGTTGAGCGCCCGGACCCGCCAGGTGTGGGCGTTGCCGTTCGATCCGGTGTCGATTACCGCGCCGGGACCGCCAAAGGACTTCCATGCCCCGCCGTCGGTGGAGTACTGGTATCCGGTGATCTTCGAGCCGTTGGATCCCGGAGCCTGGAAGTTCAGCTGCACCATCCGGTAGGCGCCGGTGGCCTTGGCGGCCACCGACGAGATGGTCTTGGGCCGCCCGTAGGGGGTGACCGCTGCCGAAGGCGAGCTCTGCGCAGAGGCGCCGACCCGGTTGCTCGCGGCAATGGTGAAGGTGTAGGAGCCGGAGGTGCTCAAGCCGGTGACGCTCTGGCTGCGCTGGTCGGCCGAGATGGAGCCCACGGTCTTGACCAGGGTGCCCGACTTGAATACGCGCAGGGTGTACCCGGTGATCGGTGCACCGTTGTTTCCCGGTGCAGTCCACGCCACGTTGACCACGCCGCCGTCCACCGCGGATTCCTTGCGGGCCGCGGTCGGCGCCGATGGCTTGAACGGCTTTCCGGCCGGGGTGACCGCAGCAGAGTAGGCGCTGAAGACCGAGGGCTTTGCTGCCTTGTTGACCGCGCGCACCCGGACTTGGTAGTCCGTGCCGTTTTTCAGGCCCTTCCAGACATACGAGGTTCCGGTGATTCCGGTGACCTGGGTGATCCCGTTGCCGGGGGCCGGGGAGATTTCCAGCGTGTAGCTCTGGATCGCCGAACCGCGGCTGACCGGAGCTGTCCACTTGAACGCGGCCTGCGTATCGCCGCTGGTGCCGGTCGGCGCAGCGGGCTGCTCTGGCTCGACATCCGGGCGCGCGTCGGCGGACTGGGCTGAGGCCGGGGATTCGCCGACCGCATTGGTGGCGGTCACGGTGAAGTTGTAGACCTTGTCGTTGGTCAAGCCGGTGATGGTGCAGGTGGTGGTGGCGCACTGCTGGGTGTGCCCGCCGCCGGTGACGGTGTAGTGCGTGATGGCCGAGCCGTTGTTGGCTGGCGGATCCCACTGCAGCACGACCTTTTCATCGCCGGTGGATTGCACGCGTGGCAGGCCCGGTGCTTCCGGTGCGCCCTTGACGTTCAGGGTCACGGTGCCGATGACATTGCGGGCCACATCCTCGGTGACATCGCCAATGGTGTATTCCACGCGCATCGTTCCCACGAAGTCGTCCTTCGGGGTGATCGCCACCTTGTCGCCCTTGACCTCGACATTCCCGGTGTCCTGCAACGCGCGGGCATTGATCAGGCGCAACGGGCCCTGGTCGGCGTAGGGGTTGTGGTCATTGGCCAGGACGTCAACCACTTCGGTTTTGCCCTGTGCCGCATCGGCGACGTTATCGGCCACTGCCACCGGCAATTCGCGGTTGGAGCCGGTGACGGTCACCCTCATATTCGCTGCCACCGGCGGGTTCACCCCGTCGCTGACCGTCACCGAGACGGTGCCGCTGGTGCCCTTGGGCGTGGACGCGTCGGCGCTGACCTTCAGCGTGTGGCCATCCACCAGCTGGGCGTCAACACCCTGGATTTCCACCGAGCCGACAGCGAACTTCAGCTTCGGGACATCTTCTTCATTGGCGTCGTTGGCGGCCATGCGAAGATCCAGGAGGGCAGGTTCCTCGCCCTGTCCGACGGACAGCGAGTTGGACTGCAGCGTTGGCGCGAAGTTCTTCTCGTCGGGCTGCTTTTCTTCCTCTTCTTCTTCTTCCTTGCTCTTGCCGTCCTCGTTCTGGTCTTGTTCTTCGTCGCTATTGTCCTGGCCCGGGGCCGGGGTGACGTTGATTGGCACGGTGAGCTTGGACTTCAGGCCCTTTTCATCGTCAGGTCCCTCGCCGTCGGTCACCTCGAAGCTCACCGTGGCTGAACCGTCGAAATCAACCGGTGCGCGGAAGGAGAGCTCGGTGGCGGATTTGACCAATTCGCCATCGTTTTCCGGCATGGAGGCCACCGATTCCTCGGTGGTCAGCCGCGGGCTGCGCCCTTCGCGGACCAGAACCAGGTCTTCGAGGTTCAGCGGCAGGGTTTCACCGGCCTGCACTTCGAGCTTCAGGCCGCTGCGCAGAATCGGGCGGGCGCCAGCGGTTCCCGGCACATGCACGAAGGCGGTGGAGGTCAAGCCATCCGCGTCTTCCAATGAATAGGCAATGACCTGGGGCTGTTCACCGGCGGTGATCGCCAGGCCATCCTCGGTCACCTTGGCGCTGCCCGGGTTATCCGGCAGGCTGACCTTGAGTTCATCGGCGCTGCCATCGGGGTCCTCGTCATTGCGCAGGATGTCCACGGTGATCTCGTCGTTTTCGATGACCTGTTCCAGGGACACGCGGTCGTCGCGGGCAATAGGCGCGAGCAGCTGGGCCTGCGGATCGGATTTGATGCTCAGCGTTCCGGCCGCCGTGCCGCCACGGCCGTCGGAAATCATGTAGCGCACCGAAATGCTGCCGTCATCCGGTGGCGAGGTCAGCAGCACACGGCCATCGGCAACGCTCACATCGGTGCCTGATTCGCTGGAAACATCGCTCATCAGGGCGATCGGATCCCCATCGGGGTCGGTGTCGTTGTCCATGACGTCCACGGCCACGGGGCGGTCCGGGCGCACGGTGAGGAAGTCGTTGACCGCGACCGGGGAGTTATTGGTTTCGGCCAGCGGAGCCACGCCAATCTTGATGGTTCCGGTGGCGCGGGCGCCGAGGCGGTCTTCCACGACGTAGCTGAACTCGTCGGTGCCCGAAGCATCGGGGTTGGCGGTGTAGTCGATGGAGCCATCGCGGATCTTGGCGGTTCCCAGGCGCGGCGAGTCGCCGAACTGCACCAGGGACACCGAGTCGCCGTCCGGATCGATGTCGTCGATTGGCACCTGCACGTTGGTGCTGGAGCCGGCAAATACGCGGCCGGTGACCGGTTCCGGATTTGGCGGGCTGTTCTTTTCCAGGTCGCTGGCTTCGGCCGCGGGCTGGATATTGAAGGTCACGGTGGCGCTGGTTTCCTGGCCATCGGGGCCTGCGACCGTATATACGGCAGAAACCTGCTTGGCCTTGCCGCCGAAGTCGCCTGCGCGGAAGCGGACGGTGTCATCGGCGACTGAGATGATGGACCCTTCGCCCAGTCCCTCGGTTTCTTCCAGCTTCGGGCGCAGGGTGAGTTCTCCGCCGTTGGGGTGGATATCGTTTTCCAGCACCTTGACGGTGGCCACGTCGTTTTCACGAACGGTAACGGTATCCGGGTTGGCCTGCGGCGGGTCCATGCGCGGCGGCGCGGGAATCGGGATGACCCGGATGGAACCGGTGGCTTCGTGGCTGCCGTTGGACACGGTGTAGCTGATGGTGGTGGGGTCGGTCAGGCCGCGCACGTCGGTAATGCGCACAAAGGTGTTGCGTTCAATGCTCGTGGAGAACGGCTTGTCCGTGGCGCTTTGCACGCCGGTGGCCACCAGCACGCCGCCAGCCGGGTCGGTATCGTTGCCCAGGACGTTGACCAGCACGTCTTGGCCTGCCGGCAGCAGGGCGACATCGCGCACGGCGATCGGGTCGGCGGCCTGCTCTTCGGGTTTCTTCACGTCGATGCGGGCCAGGCCCGGAGCGCTGGCCGGGCCGTTGGTGGCCATGTATTCCACGTAGTAGGTTCCGGCACGCTCGGCCTTGACGGTGACGGCTCCAGTTTGGGCGTTGGAGGCCAGTTCCAATCCGGGAACATCATCAACGCCGGCCAGGCGCAGTCCGTCCCCGGTGGGGTCGGTGTCGTTCTCCAGCGGGCTGAAGCTTGCCGATTCGCCGATATTGGTGACTACGTGGTCGGTGGCGGTCACCGGCTTGATGGTGGATTCCGCCATCACCTCCACCAGGACACGGCCCTTGGTGCTTTCCTGGCCGTCGGAGACCTGGATGGCGACTTCCTTTTGTCCCAGCTTCTTGCCATCGTCCTGGAAGGTCATGGTGCCATCGGGCTGGACGCGGATCACGTCGTCGCCCTCGGAGGTTCCGCCCAGCAGACGCAGGTCATCGCCTTCTGCATCGGTCCAGTCGGTGAGCAGGTTGTGGCTTACCGATTCGCCCTGCTGCACGCGCAGCACCGTGGTGCGCTGCTGTTCCGGTGCCTTGTTGGTGTCGTCGCCGACCACATTGAGCTTCACGGAGGCGGTGTCCTGCCCGCCGCGGCCATCTTTGGTGGTGTAGTTGAAGCTGGCCGATCCCTTGGCATCCTCGGGGACCACAATCTGGAAGCCGGTGCCATCATGCACTGGCTGGATGGCCCCCAAGGACGGGGAGGATCCTTCAATGGCCGCGGTCAGCAAATCGCCGTCCGGGTCCACATCGTTGTAGAGCACCGGCAGCAAGGTGGTGCGCCCGGGGCGCACCGAGTACTGGTCGTTTTCGGCGATCGGCTTCTTGTTTTCCTCGGTGCGGTTGGGCAGCTCGATGGCGTCGGTGATTTCCTTGGTTTCTTCTTCCTTGGCTTCGCCTTCGCCGGCCGGTGGTTCCAGGTCGCTCCAGTTGCTGACGATTTCCATGCCCTCGTTGGCCAGCCACACCTGGCCCGAATGAACATCGTTGAGCACAACAACATCGCGGTTGACGCGGAAGGCCAGTTCGGCGCCTTCGGTCATTTCCGGGATGAGGGTGCGCTGGTTTCCAGCGGGATCATCGCAGAATCGCACGTATTCGCCGCTGGTCTGCCAGGCGGCGTAGGTGCACGAGCCAACGCGCACCGGTGCAATCGGGGTGCCGGCGGTGTCGACCTGTTCGTAGTTGGTGTCCTTGCCGGACAGCGAGACGGTGGCCAGCGATTGGTCCAGGGCAATGGCCACGTTATCGGAGTCCGGTCCCGGGGCCTGGATGCGGGCATTGGCTGCATTCTCCAAGGTGGCCTTGCCGCCCTCGGAGGTGACCAGCTCTCCGCTGGTGTCGTCGAAGACCACCGCAGTGTCTCCCACTGCGGAAAGCTGCGGCTTCTTCATGGACGTCAGCTCGGAGATTTCAAACTGCTCGCCGGCGACGGCCGCGCCGTCGTTGTCCAGGGTGAAGCTGGAAAGGATGCCGGCGGCATAATCGGCCGCCCAAATGGTGTCGTCGGTGCCCACCACGGCTCCGACGTCGCCCTCGGAATCGATCAGGGGTTCAGCGCCTTCGCCTTTGAAGTCGCCGATATGTTCCAGGGAGCTGGCTTGCACCGTGCCGTGTTCTGCATCGGTGACCGCGACGACGGATGAGCCGAAGGAGAAGGTCGAGTTCGCGGGCAGGTTGTTGTCGCCGGCAAATTGAACCATGGATGGGTCAATGGTGGTCAGTGATGCCTGCTCCAGATTGCGGACCATCACGTTTTCCTCGTGCTGGACCAGGTCGTAGCTGGCCAGTGGCGTAGCTACGCCGCCATCGATGGTGCGCGACTGGTAATTGACGTGGCCAATTTTGCCTTCGGACTGGTTAACCACCCAGACGCCGCCGTCGTTGAGTTCAACGTCAGCGGTTTCGAATCCGGGGTAGATAATGGCCCCGGTGACGGCGAGGGCCGCAGCTACCGGTATGGCAGTTGCTTTGAAACCGGTGCTTTTCAGCATGCCGGTCCAACCGGATGAGGCAGTTCTGGCCATTAAAGGTCATTCCTTGAATTGCTGGTACGAGTGCGCGCCGGCTGATGGTTTTTAATCACCGTATGCATAGTCAACGCCAACCAATTCTATCGATGCGATAAAAAGCGCGCCATGGTGACTTCTCCCCATGCGGGTGACTAGGCCGTTCGCTCACGAAATATTTTAACGGAACCTGCGGATATCCAGGTTTGGGGGTTCCAGGGAAAAACTCTTCAACAAATCTTTCATATCAACTACTCTTAGCTACATGACATCTCCCGCACCGCACCGCGAACCATCTGCGATCGACAAGATCGCCGAGGAGTTCTATCGCAAAAGCCTCGAGCTCACCCCCGAATGGGGTGTCTCCCTTGGCCTTCCCGGCTACGAATCCGCCTATGGCGATTACTCCCCCGCCGGCACTACCGGGCAAATCCGGCTCCTGAGCGACACCCTCAGTTCCCTGGCCAATGCCGCACCCGTTGATTCCGTGGATGAGGTCACCCTCGATGCCATGACCGAGCGCCTCGGGCTCGAATTGGAAATCCTGTTCACCGGCCGCACGGAACTGAATAACATTGCCAGCCCGGCCCAGGAGATCCGCTCGATCATCGATTTGATGCCCCAGGAGTCAGCGGAGGATTTCACCTTTATCGCCCAGCGGCTCGAAAACCTGCCGGCAGCCATTGACGGCTATATTGCATCATTGCGTGATTCGGCAGCCAACTCGATGGTTCCCGCCAAGCGCCAGGTGCGGATTGTCACCACCCAATCAATTGACTACGCCAAGGACGGCGGATTCTTTGATCAGCTCGCTGTCGCTGGCAGTGCCGTTGATCCCGCCTTGGCCCAGCGCCTGGAACGCGGTTCCGAAAGCTCGAAACTCGCCTATCGCCGTTTAGCCGAATATCTGGATGCCGAGCTCCTGGCTCAGGCTCCGGAACAAGACGCCGTGGGGCGCGAATACTATGCCCTCATGTCCCGGCGATTCCTTGGCGCAACCGTCGACTTGGAAGAGACCTACGCCTGGGGCATTGCCGAGCTCGATGGCATCATCGCTGAACAGCAGCGTGTCGCCCAGCAAATCAAGCCGGGCTCGACCATCGACGAGGCTAAGCGCGTACTGAACGAGGATCCGGCCCGGAAGCTCAACGGCACCGATGCCTTGCGCGAGTGGATGCAGGACAAGGCCGACCAGGCCATCGCCGATTTAGCGGGAACGCACTTCGAAATCCCGGCGCCGATGGACCGCATCGAATGCATGATCGCCCCGACCCAGGACGGAGGGGTCTACTACACCGGACCGTCCGAGGACTTCACCCGTCCCGGGCGCATGTGGTGGTCGGTGCCACCAGGCGAGGACCAGTTCACCACTTGGGCCGAGCTGACCACGGTGTACCACGAAGGCGTGCCAGGACATCACTTGCAGATTGGCACGGCGCAGCTGCAAGCCGCGACCTTGAACAGCTGGCGCCGGTTGATGTGCTGGGTTTCGGGCCAAGGCGAAGGGTGGGCGCTGTATTCAGAACGGCTCATGCACCAGCTCGGCTATCTCGATGACCCCGGCGACTACATGGGAATGCTCGACGCACAGCGCCTGCGCGCGGCTCGAGTTGTTTTTGATATCGGCGTGCACCTCGGATTGCAGATGCCGCCCCAGTGGGGCAAGGGCGCCTGGGACGCAGAGAAGGGCTACGAATTCCTGGAGCGGAACCTGGATCTTTCCAAGGGCCAGCTGGACTTCGAATACAACCGCTACCTGGGTTGGCCGGGGCAGGCCCCCTCCTACAAAATCGGCCAGAGGCTGTGGGAACAAATCCGTGATGAGTACGCTGCCACGGAAGGCGATGCCTTCTCCCTCAAGGAATTCCACACCGCCGCCCTGAAATTGGGATCGGTTGGCTTGGATACCCTCAAGCGAGCACTGCTGAAATAACCCGGATGGCAAAAACTGGGCCCGACTCACGTCGGGCCCAGTTTTTCATCCCTGGTAGCTGGAAATCTGGATCAGGTTGCCACAGGTATCGTCGAAAGTCGCGACAGTGACCGGGCCAGCCTCGGTAGGGTTCTGGGTGAATTCCACTCCCAAGCCAATCAGGCGGTCGTATTCAGCCTGGACATCATCAACTGCAAAGGACGTTACCGGGATCCCGTCGGCTTTTAGCGCTTCGCGATACGGGGCAACGGCTCGGTGTTCAGCCGGCTCAAGCAGAAGTTCCGTTCCGCCTTCCTGCTCGGGTGAAACGAGTGTCAGCCAGCTGAAGGGTCCCATGGGGATGTCGTGCTTGACCTTAAAACCCAGGACGCTGGTGTAGAACGCTTTGGCTTTCTCTTGGTCGGAGACAAAAACGCTGGTGATGTATACACGCATTGGCAAAAGTCCTTTAGGTTGTTGACGGCCCACTGGCGGCGCAGCCAATTGGATTACTTGCGACCATGTCCCACTCTTCCATATCGATTCCGAAGGTCAAGTGGGACTCGGGCCCGGGTTTTAGCGGAAGAAGCGCAGGTGGAATCCGCATGGTTATCTATTGAAAAACGATAGAAATTGATTGAGAATCAATGCATTTCACGTTTCGCAATCCCCTTGCTTCGAATAGCCCTAGCCATCACGATCAGTGGATCGGTGCTCGTTCAGCTTCTTGCACTCCCCGTTTACATCGGTGAAGTCGTAGCCATGCACCCTGAGGCTTCCACCCTGGCTACGCCCTACAGATGGGTCGTCACCTTGGGCATCGCATGCATCCAGGTTTCCCTCGTTGCAATCTGGGCACTGCTGAATAAAGTTCAGAAACAGGAAATTTTCTCCGGGCAAGCACTGCCTTGGGGCGATACATTCATCTGGTCCACCACAACGACCAGCCTTCTGGTGATGGCACTGGGTTTCCATCTCTTGAATGTCGTCAAGGCTGGCGGACCGGGCGTGGTGCTGGCGGTTGCTGGCGGTGCGGTGATCATGGCTACCTTGGCCTTGCTCATGCTGGTCATGCGCGGACTCCTGGTTTCGGCAACCAAGCTTGACGCGCAGTCATCGATGCCGGCCTGAGTGCACAGCCGGTGCCGCAAGCCATATGCCATATGTTGCACCCGGGAATCCACTTGAAGCGCAGGAGCGCATCTTGGCGCTGCTCGCCAGCGCGTTTTTTGTTGGCGACCGGACTTGACGATTCTTTGCGGAATATCACTGAAATCCACCGCTGCCACGCGGTAATTCGGTGGTCAAAAACACATTCGGGCCAGATTTGTCATTTTGCGTAACATCGACTGCGCTCGGCGTTGAAACCCCGCCTAGCCTTGAAAGCATGTCAAACGCCGCACCTTCATCTAAACTTCCCCGTTGGATGACCAGCTTCGGGCCGCAAATCATTGCCGCGCTGATTGCAGGTCTCATCCTGGGACTCGTAGCCAAGTACACCGGCAGCACCGCCGAAGAACCCAATGGCTTGGGCCGCGCCCTGTCGATTATCGGATCCAGCTACGTTTCGCTGCTGCGCACTGCTGTCATCCCGCTGATTTTCTTTGCGGTGGTTGCTTCCATTGCCAACCTTTCGAAGGTCACCAATGCAGCCCGTCTGGCCTGGCAGACTCTCCTGTGGTTCGGCATTACCGCGCTGATCTCGGTAACCATTGGCATGATTCTGGGTGTTGCCTTCCAGCCCGGAGCAAATACCGGGCAGGAAGCTCCAGCGGAATATGCAGGCAAGACCGGCGATTGGCTCGGATTCTTGACCGGCCTGGTTCCTTCGAATTTCCTTGGCCTCGGTGCCAGCACTTCACTTGACGACGGAGCAGCCACGACCTCGGTCAGCTTCAACGTATTGCAGATCCTCGTGGTCGCAATCGCTGTTGGCGTTGCAGCCCTGAAGGTCGGCAAGGCCGCCGAACCGTTCCTGGCATTCTCTGCCTCGGCCCTGGCAATTATCCAGAAGGTCCTTTGGTGGATCATTCGTGTTGCCCCTATCGGCACTGTTGGCCTGATCGGCAACGCAGTGGCCACCTACGGCTGGGACACCATCGGCGCGCTGGGCAAGTTCACGGTGGCCATCTACGTTGGCCTGGCGCTGGTCCTCTTTGCCTTGTACCCGGTCCTGGTACGCAGCCACGGCCTGTCGGTCAAGCAGTACTTCTCCGGTGTTTGGCCAGCTGTTCAGCTGGGCTTCGTTTCCCGCTCCTCCATCGGCACCCTGCCGCTCACCCAGCGAGTGACCGAACGAAACCTGGGTGTTCCTTCGGGATACGCTTCGTTTGCCGTTCCGCTGGGAGCCACCACGAAGATGGATGGCTGCGCAGCAATCTACCCGGCGGTTTCCGCCGTATTTGTCGCCCAGTTCTTCAACATTGATCTGAGCATCACCGACTACGTCTTGATCGCTATCGTTTCGGTGCTCGGCTCCGCAGCTACCGCCGGCACCACCGGTGCTGTCGTCATGCTGACGCTGACGCTCTCCACCCTGGGCCTGCCGCTTGCCGGTGTTGGCCTATTGATGGCCGTTGACCCGATCATCGACATGGGTCGCACCGCGGTGAACGTTGCCGGACAGGCGCTGGTTCCGACCATTGTGGCCAAGCGCGAAGGCATTTTGGATCTGGACATGTACAACGCCCCTCGCAACGGCAACCCATTTGCCGACGAGTCAGCGCTGGCAGAAGATTCAATCGCGGAACCTGCCACCGCTCAGTAGCCTTGACTCAAGGCCAGCAGGCGTCCGAGCTCCTTGGCTCGGGCGCCTGCTTGTTTAACTGAACCAGCGAATCCCGGCGGCAAGAGAACAGCAACTTGCACAGCGTGCAAGTTTGCACGTAGTGTAAGCATGTGACTTCTCTCAGCACCGGTACCCGCCGAGAACAAAATAAACGGGCGACAAAACAGGCGATCGTCGACGCCGTTGCACAGCTTTTGCGCCAAGGCACCGATTCCGCGCTGACCGCTCATCAAATCTCCGACGCCGCGGGGATTTCACGGCGCACCCTGTTCAACTACTTCCCCACTGTGGATGCCATCTATTCCTATCCCCTGCATCAGGTGCTCGACTCCATGGTGGAGTCCATGGGCATGGCTTCTGATTCAATTCCGCTGCTTGAGTCAATCATCCAAGCCCTGAAATCAGATGAAGTTACACAGCAGCTAGGCCAGGTGGCGCACTTTGGCGCTTACGTCATTGGGAATGAAGCCAATGGCTGCATCACAGCGAATGTGAACGAGTGGCAGCAAGCCACCATGGACGTTCTTGAGAAGCTTGGGCACAGATATCCCCAAGCCGACAGCTTCTCCATCCGGGTTCTCACCCATGCGCTTCTGGGAGCCGGCCAAGCCGCCTTTGATGAATGGATGGAACACATCCCAGCCAATCAAAACCAGAGCATGGACATCTCCCCAGAACTGCTTGCCACCTTCCATACGCTGGTCACAAAGGCCATGCACACCCTGGAACTAGGCTTCAACCATTTCCCGCTGACCAACACCTGCACTAGCACCTCGAAGGACATCTAAGCTCATGGCATCAATCCTTTACCGCCTGGCGCGATGGGCGCACCGCCACCGTTTGCGCGTCATTTCGATGTGGCTCGCGGCATTCATCTTCATTGGCGTTTGCGCCAGCTTGTTCATGGGACAGCTTTCAAATACGTTCACGTTGCCTGGCACGGAAACCCAGCGCACGCTGGACCGAATGAAGGAAGAACTCCCGGATCTGGCCGGTGGTTCAGGGTCGATCGTCTTCCGCGAGAGCACCGACAAGGCACTGAGCGAAGGACAGCAGAAGTCCATCGCCGAAGCCCTGGAACAGCTTTCCATGCATCCGCAGGTTGTCGATGCAATGAGCCCGTTCGACCTGCAAAAGCAGCTCGACAAGGCGCAACCAGAAATCGACAAGAATGAGAAGAAACTGGTTGATGGCCAGAAGAAACTCGATGATGCCAAAAAGCAGATTGCTGACGGCAAGGTCCAGCTCGAAGACGGCCGCAAGGACCTGACCAACGGATGGGCCCAGTACTTTGACGGCGAGAAGAAGATCAAGGATGCCGAGCCGCAGATTGCAGCTGGCGAAAAGAAGCTGGCTGACAGCCGCGCACAGCTGGACGCCGGCCAAAAGAAGCTTGACTCGGGTGCCTCGCAGCTGGCTGCCGGCGAAGCCAAGTACAACGATGGCCTTGCCCAGTACAAGTCAGGCAAGAAGGCCTACGACTCGGGCCAGGCCCAATACAACGCCGGCGAGCAAAAGCTTGATGCTGCGCAAAAGGAAATCACCAGCGGAGAGCAAGAATACAAGTCCGGCATGCAGCAACTGCTTGGCGGCGCATCCCGCTCGGAATTCGAGTCCTCGCTTGCCACGGGCAAGACCAAGGCAACGACCGGCCTGAAAGAAGCAGAGGACGGCATGGCCCAGGCCAAGGCCGGGATCTCCCAGGCCGAATCCGCCATTGCCGCGCTGGGCCCGCGGATCCAGTCCACCGAACAGGCCCTTGAACAAGCTCAAGCCAACGGCGATGACGAAGCTGTAAGCAAGTACACCGAAACCCTGAACCAGCTCAAGACCAGTCTGGCCGAGGCAGAAAAGGGCAAGGCCACAGCCGAAGCTGGACTTTCGAAAGCCCAGGCCGGCAAGGACCAGGCCACGGCAGCGCTGGCGAAGATCGCCCAGGGCGAGGCCGGCTTGAAGCAGCTGGATGCTGCGCGCAAGAAGCTCGATGATGGCCAGGCCCAGGTGGATTCCGGCCGCAAGGAGCTGAAGGCCAACAGCAGCAAGCTCAGCGCCGCTAAAACGCAGCTCGCCGGCGCCAAGAAGCAGCTGGACCAGGCGAAGTCGGAGATTGATGCCAACAAGGCCAAGCTGTCACAAGGCCAAGCCGAATTGGATGCCGGGCGAGCACAGCTGAATGCCGGGCAGAAGGAATTCGATCAGAAGAAGGCCGAATTCCTCAAGGGCAAGGCCGACTTGGCCAAGGCCAAGGAGAAGCTCGAAGCCGGCGAAAAAACCATCAAGGAAAAGACCGCTGAGCTGGAACAGGCCGAAAAGGACGTTGAAAAGGGCCAGAAGGACCTGGAAGCCGCCCATGCCGAGTTGCAGTTTGCTGCGCGCCAGGTAGGCGCCAACTCCGACATGCGTTTTGTCTCCGAAGATCAGAGCACCGCTGTCTCGCAAGTGAGTTTCAAGATTCAAACCGATGCGCTGACGCCCGCTGACCGCGAACAGATCAAGGCCATTGCCGCCGGCCCGCAAGCCAATGGTGTCGAAGTCCTCTTCTCCAAAGAGATCATGCAAGACATGTCCCAGGTCTTTGGCTCATCGGAAATCATTGGCGTGGTGATCGCCGCCATCGTCCTGGTGGTCATGCTCGGCACATTGATTGCCGCCGGCTTGCCGCTGCTCTTGGCCCTGCTGGGCGTGGGAGCCGGTGTGGGCACCACCATGGCCTTCTCATCGCTGATCGACATGGCCTCGATTACCCCGGCCCTGGCGCTGATGCTTGGCCTTGCCGTGGGTATCGACTATGCGTTGTTCATCATCCACCGGCACCGCACCCAGTTGCTGGCCGGAATGGACGTGGGCGAATCGATCGCACGTTCCGTGGGCACCAGCGGCAACGCGGTGGTCTTTGCCGGCTTGACCGTGATCATCGCCTTGGCTGCGCTGGCTGTGCCGGGCCTTCCATTCTTGACCGTGCTGGGCCTCTCGGCAGCCTTCACCGTCTTCTGCTCAGTGCTGTTGAACATCACCTTGCTGCCGGCCTTGTTGTCGCTGGCCGGCACCCGGCTGGTCTCCAAGCGCGCCCGCCGCAAGGCTGCAGCATTGGCGGAGAACCCGGTCATCAAGGAACCATTCTCGGCCCGCTGGGTGCGCATGGTGACCAAGGTGGCCGTACCGGTGACCCTGCTGGTGGTCATTGTTCTTGGAGCCATTGCGCTCCCCGCGACCCAGATGCGTACCGCCCTGCCCGATGGCAGCGCGGAACCTGCGGACTCGCAGGCTTTCCAGGCCTTCGAACAGACCAGCGACAAGTTCGGCGCCGGCTACAACGGGCCGTTGCTGGTCCTGGCTGATCTGCCCGAGAACCTGACCAAGCGCCAAGCTGAGTCCAAGGCGCTGGATGTCGCCGACAAGCTTCGCGGCTATGACGGCGTGGTTGCCGCAATCCCGGTCGCCTTGACTGACAACCACCGGCTCTCAGCAATCCAGGTCATCCCGACCGATGGCCCATCTTCGGAACAGACAGAAGCCCTGGTTCACCAATTGCGTGAAGATTACTCGGAGTTCTCCGAGGCCACCGGAGCAGATATCGCGGTAACCGGCCAGGTTGCTGCCCAGATTGACGTCTCCGAGAAGGTTACGGCCGCGCTGGTGCCCTACCTGAGCATTGTGGTTGGCCTGTCGCTGATCCTGCTGTTGCTGGTCTTCCGCTCGATCGTCGTTCCCTTGCTGGCCACAGGCGGCTTCCTGTTGTCCCTGGCAGCAGCCTTCGGCGCCAGCGTCATGGTTTACCAGTTCGGCTGGTTCTCCGGCTTCTTCGACGTCAATGTTCCCGGACCGCTGCTCAGCTTCCTGCCGATCCTGCTCACCGGCATCCTCTTCGGCCTGGCCATGGACTACCAGGTATTCCTCGTGTCGGCGATGCGCGAACGCTACGCGCATGGCGAGCCAGCGAAGGATGCGGTGCGCTCCGGATTCTCCATGGCGGCCCCGGTGGTCACCGCGGCGGCGTTGATCATGATTTCGGTCTTTGCCGGATTCGTCTTCTCGCACCTGGCCATGATCCGGCCGCTGGGCTTCGCGTTGGCCTTCGGCGTGCTCTTCGATGCGTTCATCATCCGCATGACGCTGATCCCGGCAGTGATGCATCTGCTGGGAGACAAGGCCTGGTACCTGCCGAAATGGCTGGATAGGATTCTTCCAGACGTTGATGTGGAAGGATCGAAGTTGAATGAGCTGCTTGATTCCGAGGAATCAGCCTCTGACGATGACTACGACCAGGATTACACCAAGGAGAACGCCACCGTATGAGCACGCAGACCCGGACTCCCGCCCGGCTAGTACTGGCCTCCGCCTCGTGGGGACGCAAAAAAGTGCTCACCGACGCGGGCCTGCAATTCTCCACCCAGGTTTCGGCGGTGGATGAGGATGCAGTGCTGGCCACGGCCGTTGCCCGGCACGGCCAGCAGTCCCCTGCGCAGACAGCTCAGCTGCTGGCCCGAGCCAAGGCTGAAGATGTCGCCCACGCCGGGCATCCTGCCGGGACGATGGTGCTCGGGTGCGATTCGGTCTTCGAACTCGACGGCGTCGCCTACGGCAAACCTCATACCGAGCAGGTGGCCCGCGAACGCTGGCAGCAATTGAGCGGCTCGACCGGCGTGCTGCATTCGGGACATTGGCTGATTGACACGGCCAATCCGGAACAGGCCCGAGGCCAGGTCTCCTCCACCGTGGTTCACTTCTCCACCGTCAGCGATGCCGAGATCGAGGCCTACGTGGCCAGCGGGGAGCCGCTGCCCTGCGCTGGGGCATTCACCATCGATGGCCTGGCTGCCGCCTTCATCGAGTCCATTGAAGGCAACTTCCAGAACGTCGTGGGCCTGGACGTTTTTGTTCTTCGCAGCCTGCTGGACCACGCCGGAGTCAGCATCGTGGACCTCTGGAAATAGCCGCTGGAAGCGCGCCTGGGAACTATGTTCCTAGGCGCGTACTTCTTTGCTGGACAAAGTTGCCTCGTGGCTGAAGCCAAGCTGGCGCATCTGGTGGGTTTTGCACTGCCGGCACTGCAGATAGTGGACGATTCCGGTCGAGGTGTTGTGGCTTGATTCGATTTCCCAGTTGTGTTCATGTTCGCCGGATGAAACCGTCTGCCCGGTCATGGAAATGCATTCTGTGGTGGTCATGAAATCAGCATGATGTAATGTCCTTATGCAACTCAACCCTTACGGAGAATATGCGGTGCTCCTCGCTGCATCCTTGGCCAATAATTGGCCTGGCGATCGCGATGAGATTGAGCAACGCACCAGGGAGGTGGGCATGACCATGCCTTTTCCCGAACGGCGCAATGACCATGGCGAAACCCGAGAGGTGATCGATGACTGGCTGCGCATCGTGGACGCGCCAACGGACGAGCAGCGTGCCGAACTGCTGAACCGGCAGATGGCCCGCGCCTCGGCATACCCGCGCATGGTGGATCACGACGGCGAAGGCTGGCATCTGCATTATCGCGATGACGGGCAGAGCCTGCCGCAGGTTCTGCGATCGGTCATCGCCGTGGGCACGGCCTTGCATCTGACCACCCGCGGCATGCAGCGGCTGCGTCGATGCGAGGCGGAACCCTGCACCCAGGTAGTGGTGGACGTGACCCGCAACGGCCGCCAGCGCTACTGCTCGGTGCGCTGCGCCAACCGGGCCGCGGTGCGGCGGCATCGAAATCGGCAGCTCTAGCTTCTAGAAAACCACGATGTTTTCATGGATGCGCATCCATCCTGCCTTTTCCAGTTCTGCGGTATCCGCGCCCGAGCGAACCAGCATCATATTGGTCTTCGGCGTGCTCACCTCAACGATGACATCGGAGCCACCGGTTGCACCGCAACCGCCAACGCTTCCCTGGCTGGAATCCTCCTCGAACTTATACAGGCAAGCGGTCAACTGATCGGCCGAAGCCACGGCAAAGTAATCGGCACTGCCTTGGGAGAAAAGCAGCCTCACCGACCCGGCATCCAGGCCTTCCAGCTGCTCAACAGCACCAGGCCATTGATCCGCTTCGCCGGCCTGCCTATCCACGGCAGGAATGCCCAAGGTCTGGGAACAAGCGGCGATCGGCAGCAAACCGCCGAAGATGAGCGGTACGGCCATGAGCATTCGACGTTTCACGTGCAAGTCCTTTGCTGGAGGCTTGCTCCCACCCTAATCCAGGGATGCTTTCGCGCGAGAGCCGGCAGCCATGGAAGATCGACGCAGATATTTTGTAGGATTCCTCCAAACTTTTCGAGCAAACACCCGGGTTTGACCGCTTAACTACATATAGTTCCCACAAAAACGATAGGCTCCTAGGTGAGAAACCCTATTTTTGAAGACAAGGTTCATGATGAATCCATTGACGAAGGTGCTAATCGCCAACCGCGGCGAGATTGCAGTGCGCATTATCCGTGCCGCACGCGATGAAGGAATCGAGTCCGTAGCGGTCTACGCTGACTCCGACCGCGATGCACTGCATGTGCGTTTGGCTGACGAAGCCTACGCACTGGGAGGCACCACCGCCGCCGAGTCGTACCTTCGCATTGAGAAAATCCTGGATGCCGCAGAACGCTCCGGCGCAGACGCCATCCACCCGGGCTACGGCTTCCTCTCGGAAAACGCCGAATTCGCCCAGGCCGTGATCGACGCTGGCCTGACCTGGATCGGCCCTTCGCCGCAGTCCATCGACCAGCTGGGCGACAAGGTCAAGGCCCGCCATATTGCCGAAAAGGTTGGCGCTCCTCTGGTCCCTGGAACCAAGGATCCGGTGGCCTCGGCGGAAGAGGTCTACACCTTCGCCGATGAGCATGGCCTGCCACTGGCCATCAAGGCCGCCTACGGTGGCGGCGGGCGCGGCATCAAGGTCGTTCGCAACCGCGAAGAAATCGGCGAGCTCTATGACTCGGCAGTTCGCGAAGCAGTGGCCGCCTTCGGCCGCGGCGAATGCTTCATCGAACGCTTCCTGGATGCACCACGCCACGTGGAAACCCAGTGCCTGGCGGACGCACACGGCAATGTCGTGGTCGTCTCCACGCGCGACTGCTCGCTGCAGCGCCGCAACCAGAAGCTGGTTGAAGAAGCACCAGCGCCATTCTTGAGCGAAGAGCAGATCACCCGCCTCTACGAGGCCTCCAAGGCGATCCTGCGTGAAGCCAAGTACACCGGCGCCGGCACCTGCGAGTTCCTGGTGGGCCAGGACGGCGTGATTTCCTTCCTTGAGGTCAACACCCGCCTGCAGGTGGAGCACCCGGTGTCCGAGGAAGTCACCGGGCTGGATCTGGTCCGCGAGCAGTTCCGCATCGCCCGTGGCGAAGAACTCGGCTACACCGATCCAGAAGTTCGTGGCCACTCCTTCGAATTCCGCATCAACGGCGAGGATGCCGGTCGCAACTTCATGCCAACCCCGGGCACCATCACCAAGATGAACCTGCCTTCCGGTCCAGGCGTTCGAGTTGACTCCGGGATCGAGCAGGGCGAGAGCGTCTCGGGGAACTTCGACTCGATGATCTCCAAGCTGATCGTTACTGGCGGCACCCGCGAGGTCGCTGCCGCGCGTGCGCGCCGCGCGCTGGAAGAATTCCAGATCGAAGGCATGGCCACCGTTCTGCCATTCCACCGGGCCGTGATGAGCGACCCGGCTTTTGTTCCTGCAAAGGGCCCCTTCAAGGTCCACACTCGCTGGATCGAAACCGAATTCAACACCGCCATTGAACCGCACCCCATGCCAGGGGCAGAGACTGAGGCCGAGGACAACGAGCGCACCAGCGTCACCGTTGAGGTGGATGGCAAGCGCTTGGAAGTGACCCTGCCCTCGTCCCTGGGCTCGATGTCCTCCAATGGCGCGGAACGCGCTGCGGGCAAGAAGAAGCGCAAATCCAGCCGCAAGGCTGCTGCAGGCTCCAGCGCCAACAGCGCCGAGCTGCGCTCGCCAATGCAGGGCACCATCGTCAAGGTGGCCGTGGAAAACGGCACCGAAGTCGCCCAGGGCGACCTGATTGTCGTGCTGGAAGCCATGAAGATGGAACAGCCAATCACCGCCCACCGCGATGGCGTGGTCAACGGATTGGCTGTAGCTGCTGGCGAGACCCTGTCCTCGGGCGCTGTGATCGCCACGATCGACGACGCCAGCTAGAGGCCTTCACCACAAGCTGCGGGTTGCTCCCAGTGCATTTGCACGGGGAGCAACCCGCAGCTTTTTTGTGCACTACGGCGCGCCGCTTATTCGGCGGTTGTTCCGTGCCGGGCCCAATGCTCCATGGACGTTCTCAGATGGTCTGGCATGAGCAAGAATTTCGGCTCGAGTTCTTCCCACCCAGCCATCTTTGCTTGCCTCGCATAGCCCTGGTGGACGGCATCAATTTCCTGTTGTTCATTCAGTCCGCCGCCGTCCTCCCCCACCAGGCTCAAATGATAGATCCACACGGAGTCATCGGCCTCGACATGGCGGAACGAGGCCTCGAACGCTGCACGCTGCCCGGACAAGGTGGCCTCGCACTCCTCATAGCGCTCATTCAGGGTATTCATCCATGCTTGGAACGTCTGGTCCTGTCCGTCGAGAATCCGCGAGCGGCTCAATTCCAAGCGCATTCCCGGCGGCACCGAGGATGGCATGGAAAATCCCGGGAAGTCTTGCGTCGTCGGGGCGAACTCGATGCCGGGCTGGTCCTCTTCCATGGCCTGGACCTTTCTGCTACTGGGATTCTCCGACGGTGAAAGCTACTGGCGAGCAAGCCAATCAGTGAAAGTTTCTTGCCCGAGACGAGCGGAGCTGTCTGGAAGGATTCCGCCATTGCGCATCGCCTTGCCCATGGCTCCGGGAATCGGAACTTCAATGATCTTCGAGTTTTTCCCCTGGTGCTTCAGATACTGGGCAAAAAGCTCTGGCATTTCTTCTTTCTTCGGACCGGCAAGGTCCTGCACCACTCCCTGGGCCGGCGCGAGGGCCAGTTCAATCAGGGCGGCCGCAACTTCGGCTCCTGCGATCGGCTGCAGGCTCATTTTCGGGGCCATCTGCACCGGCCCTGCGCCTAGCCGGTCGATATTCTGTCCCACGAATTCGTGGAATTGGGTGGCGCGCAAGATCGTGTAGCCTCCTTCGAGGATCTGCAGCATGCGCTCCTGCGCCGCCTTGCCGGCATAGTATCCAGAGTCGATCTTGGCAGCGCCCACGATTGAGAGCGCCACGTGGTTTTGCACGCCGGCCTCGCGCCCGACCCGGATGAGGTTCGCGGTGGACTGCGTGAAATAGCGCATTGATGCAGAAGCGCTCGTGGTTGAAGAGCCAGAGACGTCAATGACCGCCTCGCAGTCGACCAGCCACTGCTTCACCGAGTGGTAGTTGGTCAAATCGCAGCCTGCTGACCGTGCGAGCACCACCGGCTCGTGGCCCAGGGCGGCGAGCTTCTCCACGACTTGCCGGCCGAGAACTCCGGTTCCTCCTGCAACTGCAATGCGCATGGCTGCTCCCTTTCGAAAGAATTGGCTTACCCGCCCATACTTGCACACTAATTTTTAGATGCAATAGGGCAAGGCCTGGCAGATCATCTGATGATCTGCCAGGCCTTGCCCTAGTCAATGCGCAATCTATTTACTCGATGTACTCTTCCAAGTCGACATCCGAGGTGTCGCGAGTCAGGAACAGTGCGACCAAAGTCAGCGCGGCGCCCAGGGCCAGGTAGAGTCCCACGCCCATGGTGTTGCCGCCTCCGGCCTTCCAAAGGGCCACTGCGACGAAGGAGGCAGGAGCCGCACCGATCACCGAGGACAGGTTGTAGGCCACAGCCGACCCCGTGTAGCGCACGTTCGATGGGAACAGCTCTGGAAGGTAGGCGGCCATCGGGCCGAAGGTCAGCCCCATCAGGGTGAAGCCGATGATCAGGCCTGCCATGGCGGCAGCCTGTCCTGGTCCGAAGAACAGGGTCCAAGCCAGGCCGAAGACCAAGATGCCGGCCGAAACCCAGATCAGGAACTTGCGGCGTCCGAATTTCTCGGCCAAGGGCCCGGAAACCACGGTGAAGATGCCGAAGAAGACTACGCCGATGATCAGCATGGTCAAGAAGGTCGGGCGTTCAATGCCCAGGCCTGGAACGAATCCGGCAGCGTCGAAGGCCTTGCCCTTGGCCTCCGCGGCGGCGGTGGCCTGCTCGACGCTGGCCGGCTGGGTGCCGTAGGTCAGGGTGAAGGAGGTCATCAGGTAGAACAGCACGTAGGTTGCCAGCATGATGAAGGTGCCAGCCAGGGTTGGGCGCCAGTGCTTCTTCATGGTGACCGCGAATGGCGACTTGACGACCTTCTTCTGATCCAGGACCTTCTGGAAGGACGCGGACTCAACCAGTTTCAGGCGGACCCACAGGCCGATGATCACCATCACCGCGGAGAAGAAGAATGGAATGCGCCAGCCCCATGCCTGGAACTGTTCCGGGGTGCTCCAGGTTTGCAGCGCTACGAACATCAGGTTGGCAATGATGAAGCCAATCGGAGCTCCCAGCTGCGGGAAGGTGCCGTAGATGGCCCGCTTGTTCTTCGGGGCGTTCTCGGTAGCCAGCAGCGCGGCTCCGGACCATTCGCCGCCCAGCGCCAGGCCCTGGGCGAAGCGCAGGAGCACCAGAGCCGTCGGAGCCAGCACCGTCCAGCTGCCAGCCGCAGGTGGCAGGAAGCCGATGAGGAAGGTGGCAATACCCATCAGCAGCAGCGATGCAACCAGGGTTCCCTTGCGTCCCAGCTTGTCGCCGTAGTGGCCGAAGATAATCGAGCCAAGCGGGCGGGCGACGAAAGCGACACCGAAGATCGCAAACGAGGAGAGGATCGCGTTGATGGCGGTGGCGTTCGGGAAGAACAGCGCCGGGAACACGAGCACCGACGCGGTGGCGTAGGCGTAGAAATCGAAGAATTCGACCGTAGTGCCGATCATGCTGGCAAACAGCACGCGTCCGCGTGAGTTCTCCTTTGGCACCACCGTCTGGTTAGCCTGCGACATTGAGGCTGCTCCTTAGAGTGGAAGTACGAGTGAGTCGTTCATTTACGAATGTCACAATCTTAAACCTCAATGACCAGTATTCGGATATTCATGTCCGCTATTTGGACACAAAAGGCTCCGTTAGTGATCACCAGCACGCCATTCCCCATCTAACTAGCGGGTATTTAGGCGTTCACATAATGAGACGTGGCAAGCTTGAACGGGAACTCAACTTATACCAAATAGCGGGCCAAATGTGAATACCGTCACAATATCCCAGCAATGCGCAGTTAACACAGCAACGGCGGCATCTGGCGTGAAAACGCCGATGCCGCCGTTGCTGAAAGCGGTGATTAGCTGTGACGGTGCAGGCGGCGCGCCGCCTCTGCCAATGAGCCAGACAGCGATGGATACACGGTGAACGTCTCAGCCACATCGTCCACGTGCAGGCCGTTCTGGACCGCGAGGGCCAGGGAGTAGATCAGCTCACTGGCTCGTGGAGCGACTACCACGCCGCCAATAACGGTGCCCGAGCCCTTGCGCGAAACGATCTTCACGAAGCCGTGCTCCACGTTCATCATCTTTGCGCGGGCGTTGGCGTTCAAATCAACCTTGATGATATTCGCCTGGTACTTGCCTTCCGCTACCGCACGCTGGGTCACGCCAACGGTTGCGATTTCAGGAGACGTGAAAACGTTGGACGCCACCAGGTCGAGGTTCAAGGGCTTGACCGAGTCACCAAGCAGGTGGGCTACGGCAATGCGGCCCTGCATCGCGGCCACGGAGGCCAGTGCAAAGACGCCGGTGCAGTCACCGGTGGCGTAGATGTTGGTGGCGGTAGTGCGCGAAACACCATCGACCTTGATATGCCCGGACTCGGTAAGCTGCACGCCTGCTTCTTCCAAGCCGAGATTTGCGGTGTTCGGGATGCCGCCGACCGCTACCAGGCAGTGGCTTCCTTCCAGCACGCGCCCGTCAGCCAGGGTCACGAAAACCTTGTCGCCCTTGCGCTCCACGCCATCTGCGCGAGCCTGGGATACAACGTTGACGCCGTTTTCCTTGAATGCGTCTTCCAGCACGCCAGCCGCGTCGGCATCCTCGCCAGGCAGCACGCGGTCGCGCGAGGAGACCAGGGTGACCTTGGCACCGAGCAGGTTGTAGGCCGAGGCGAACTCGGCACCGGTAACACCGGAGCCGACAACGATCAGGTGCTCTGGCACCTCGTTCATGTTGTAGATCTGGGTCCAGTTGAAAATGCGTTCGCCGTCAGGCTTGGCAGTGGACAGCTCGCGCGGGTGGGCGCCAACCGCAACCAGGATGGCATCAGCGTCAATGGTCTGCTCCGAGCCGTCCGGGTGGGAAACAGCCACGGTGTTCCGGTCGAGCAGGCGGCCTTCGCCGATGACGATGCGAACGCCATTGCGCTCCAAGCCAGTGCGGATATCCGAGGACTGCTCCTTGGCAAGGTCCAGCAGGCGGTGGTTGACGACCGAGAAGTCGGTCACTGCCGAGTCCAGCCCATCAACATGGACGCCAAAGGCCTCGGCCTGCTTCACGCGGCGCACAGCGTCGGCGGTGGCAATCAGGGTCTTGGACGGTACGACATCGGTCAGCACAGCTGAACCGCCCATGCCGGCACGCTCTACCACGGTGACATTTGCGCCCAATTGGGCTGCGCCCATGGCAGCTTCATAGCCGCCTGGTCCGCCACCGAGAATAACTAAACGGGTTGCTTCATTCGTACGATCTGCGCTCACAAATTCCATTGTTCACCATGTCGGTTCAATGCGCACATCGAAAGCCCTTATTTGGACGTGATATTGATTCTGAAGCACTAGCTTCACCTGACAAAGAGCCCCGCTACCGGTAGCGTATTGCCCGTGACTGATATGCAAAATGACCCACAGGCCCTAGCCGCACAGGCGGCACAGGCAATCGCCGAGCAGACCAACGTTGAAAAACACGATATTGCGCTCGTGCTGGGCTCCGGATGGGGCCAGGCCGCCGAACTGATCGGCGAGACCACCCACACCCTGGATGCCGCCACCATCCCCGGCTTCCACGCCCCGGCCGTACCTGGCCACAAAGGCAGCATTTCCTCGATCCTGACCGCCACCGGCAAGCGCGTGCTGGTCCTCGGCGCGCGGACCCACTACTACGAGGGCCGCGGCGTGCGCGCTGTGGTCCACCCGATCCGCACGGCGGCGGCTACCGGCTGCCAGCAGCTGGTGCTGACCAACGGGTGCGGCGGCTTGAACGAGAACTGGGCTCCGGGCACCCCGGTCATGATCTCGGATCACATCAACCTCACGGCCACTTCCCCATTGGAAGGCGCCACCTTCGTCGACCTGACCGACCTCTACTCCTCGCGCATCCGCGAGATCGCCCGGGAGGTGGACTCGAGCCTTGATGAAGGCGTCTACGCCCAGTTCACCGGACCGCATTACGAAACCCCTGCCGAGGTCCAGTACGCCAAGACCATCGGCGCCGACCTGGTTGGCATGTCCACCGCGCTGGAGGCCATTGCCGCACGCCACGCAGGCATGGAGATCTTCGGCATGTCCTTGGTGACCAACCTGGCAGCTGGCATCAGCCCGGTACCGCTGAGCCATGAAGAAGTCATCGAAGCCGGCCAGGCCGCGGGCCCGCGCATTTCCCAGCTGCTCGCACAGATCATCGCCAAGCTCTAAGCGGCACCGCGCAGCACCGGGAATCGCCGGCGTTCTTCTCCAAAGGAAAACAGTGAATCACACACAAAAGATCCAGCTCCTCGATGCAGCTGGCAAATGGGCGGCCCAGGATCCGGATCCGGAAACCCAGGCCGAGCTGCAACAGCTCATCGAGCGTGTCACCCAGGGCGACGCCCGGGCCTTTGACGACATCGCCGACCGGTTCAGCGGTGTGCTCGAGTTCGGCACGGCAGGCTTGCGTGCCGAACTCGGAGCTGGCCCGATGCGCATGAACCGGGTTGTGGTCATGCGCACCGCAGCGGGCATCGCCCGTTTCCTCAGCGAGAAGGCCGCCGGCCAGTACACTCCCAAGGTGGTCATCGGCTTTGACGCGCGCTTCAACTCGGATATCTTCGCCCAGGACTCCGCAGGAATTTTCACCGCTGCGGGATTTGACGTGCTGCTGATGCCTTCGCCATTGCCCACCCCGGTGCTGGCCTGGGCCGTGCGCGAATTCTCTGCCGAAGCAGGGGTGATGGTCACGGCCAGCCACAACCCTCCCCGCGATAACGGGTACAAGGTCTACGTGGGCGGGCGAATCACCGATGACTCGGGACGTGGAGCGCAGATCGTCTCCCCTATCGACGCGCAGATCGCCGGCCTCATCGACCATTGGCAACCGGTAGCCCAGATCGAGCGCGCAGCCTCCGGCTGGGAAGTTCTTCCTGCCCTCGGCACGGCAGGTGACATCGAAGCTGCCTACCTTGCAGCCATCAACCCGGTGATCGCCGCGCCAAAGAGCGAAGCGGACCCCCGCAAGAACCTGCGCGTTGTCGTCTCGGCCATGCACGGAGTGGGCGGGCACACCATGAAGCAGGCACTGCTCAATGCCGGATTCAGCGACATCCACATGGTTGCCGAGCAGGAACAACCAGATCCGCTCTTCCCCACCGTGGCCTTCCCCAACCCGGAAGAACCCGGAGCCATCGACTTGTCGCTGAAGCTGGCGCGCACGGTCGACGCGGATCTGGTCATCGCCAATGACCCGGATGCCGACCGCTGCGCCGCCGCGATCATTGACGGTGGATCGTGGCGGATGCTGCGCGGCGACGAAGTGGGATGGCTGCTTGGCGATCAAATTGCCAAGAGCCTGCCGGAAGGCAAGAAGCTGGCCAATTCGATCGTTTCCTCGCGCATGCTGGCGGCCATCGCCAAAGATGCAGGGCGCGAGCACGAAGAAACCCTGACCGGTTTCAAATGGATTTCGCGAGTAGAGGACTTGGGCTTCGGCTACGAAGAGGCCCTGGGCTACTGCGTCGCCCCCGATTTGGTCCGCGACAAGGACGGGATTTCCGCAGGAATCGTCTTGGCCGATTTGGCATCCGAGCTCAAGGCAGCAGGCGCTTCGCTGGCCGGCCGCCTTGACGAGCTGGCAGCAAGGCACGGAGTGCACGTGACCGATCAGCTATCGCTTCGCTTCACCGACCTGGCCCAGATCCCCGTATTGATGGATCGCTTCCGCCGTCAGGCCCCCGAATCATTGGGCGGTTCCGAGGTTTCCGAGGTCACCGACCTGTCCGCGGGCACCGAAAAGCTCCCGGCCACCAACGCCATTATTTTGCATACTTTCAGTGGTGCACGCGTGATCGTTCGCCCATCGGGCACGGAGCCAAAACTCAAGTGCTACTTGGAAACCATTGAACCGGTTGACGACATTCACGGCGTACCGGCGGCCCGCCAACGAGCCACCGAACAGATCCAAGCCATCAAGAAGGAATTGGCAGCCTACCTGAATGCCAACTAGGCTTGCCCTTTCGAGACTTTCATTTGAATTGCTTGAGATCTTAATTGTTAGAGGAAAAGATGACTGAACTTACCGCCCGCGAAATCGCAGGCTACATAGATCACACCCTGCTGGCGCCAAATGCCTCGCGGGAACAGATTGTCCAAATCTGCGATGAAGCCAAGAAGTACGAATTCAAGTCGGTCTGCGTGAACCCGCTGTGGGTTTCCACCGTGGCTCGCGAGCTGGAAGGCACAGATGTGCTGACCTGCTCGGTGATCGGATTCCCGCTGGGCGCCTCCGCAACTGACACCAAGGTCTTTGAAACCAATCATGCGGTGGCCGATGGCGCCAACGAAATCGATATGGTCATCGACATCGCCGCAGCATTGCGCGGAGATCGCGATGCCCTGGTCAACGAGATCTTTGCCATTGCCCAAGCCGCCCACGAGGGCGGTGCCATCTTGAAGGTCATCATCGAAACCTGCCTGCTCACCGAGGAAGCCAAGGTGCTGGCCTGCGAGGCTGCCAAGGCCGCGGGTGCCGATTTCGTGAAGACCTCCACCGGATTCTCCACCGGCGGGGCCACTGTCGAAGACGTGGCCTTGATGCGCCGCACCGTGGGACCGGAATTGGGTGTCAAGGCCTCCGGCGGAGTGCGCAGCGTGGAGACCGCTCGTGCCATGATTGCCGCCGGCGCTACCCGACTGGGATCCAGCTCAGGAGTTGCTATCCTAGAAGGAGAGCAAAGCGGTTCCAGCTACTAGGACATCGCCCCTATCTGTTTCCCAAGGAGAAAAAGTGTACTCGAACGGCAAGAACACTGCCCATTCCGGTGAAGGCCGCCTTGTCGGCAACATCATCAACTTTGTGATCTTCTTCGTGATCTTCGCAGCCGGCATCTACACCCTGGGCTACTGGGAATTGGACAACGCCTGGTGGCCAACCCTGGCGGGCTTCGCGCTGATGTTCCTGGCTTTTGCCATTCCGATGCACCTGATGGGCCGCTCGGAAAAGTCCGAGGACCTGGTTGCAGCCAGTACTGCAAGCCAGAAGTAGCTTTTAGGCTTCTTGCGAAAGGTTGTCAGGCCCGCTGGGCCTGGCAGCCTTTCCTGTTTAACCGCATTCTCTGCCCCTAGGGCATAGTCCGCATAAACTGGGCCCATGAGTGAGACGTGGCAACAACGGGTGGAAGCCTACTGGGATACGAGTGCGGGGAAAAGCGCGGAAGAGCTTCGTGAAGAGCTTGGGGAGCTGCTCCAAGGCCGTGACCCCGCCGATCCGCGGGTGCTCTTTGAAGTTGCCTCGCTGCATGACTTCCTGGGCGAAGAGGAACAGGCGGTTCTGCCTTATCAGCAGGCCTTGCAGGCCGGGCTAGGCGGTCAAAAACAGGAAGAAGCGCTCATCCAGCTGGCAAGCACCCTGCGCAATCTGGGAGAGCCTGGGCAGGCGGTGGCCTTGCTGGAACAGATTCCGCCGTCCTCGCTTCTTCATGCAGACGCCCAGGGGTTTTTGGCCTTGGCGCTGCTGGATGCCGGCCGCAGCACCGAAGCGCTGCGCATCGCCATCACCGCGCTGGCGCCGCCTGCCCGGCTCTATGGCCGGGCACTGGCTGCCTACGCCCAGGACCTTGACGTCCCGGGCGCAGCACAGCGCTAGTGCCCTCAAACAGCTAGGCAGTTGCCGGAGCAGGGGTCGGCTCAAAGATCGCGTAGAGCAGCTTTTCAGCCCATTCGAGGATCTCTTCATCTGCCAAGTCGCGGCCGCCAATCGGCGAGGTCTTGGGCTTGGGCAGGAAGATCGAATTCAGCGCCGGCTTGTTTGCAGCACCAGGGTACAGCCGTTCCAGGCGCACCTGGCGTGATGCCGGCAGGTCCTCGATCTTCGCTGGCGACAGCTTGATATTGTTGCCGATCTGCTGGATATCGTGCAGCCCCACGGCGCGTGCGCGAATACGCAGCGCGGCAACCCGCATGAGGTTCTCCACCGGCTGCGGCAACTTGCCATAGCGGTCCATAAGTTCCTCCCGCACCTCGGCGAGCGCCTCGGTGGTTTCCGCCGAGGCGATATTGCGGTAGGCCTCCAGGCGCAGCCGTTCGCCGGGCACATAGTCGTGAGGCAGGTGGGCATTGACCGGCAGGTCGATCTTCATCTCGGTGGCTTCCTCTTCGCCCTCGCCCTTGTAGTCGGCCACGGCTTCGCCCACAAGCCGCAGGTACAGGTCGAAGCCCACACCGGCAATGTGCCCGGACTGCTCGCCGCCGAGCAGGTTGCCCGCGCCGCGCAGTTCCAGGTCTTTCATCGCCAGCTGATAGCCGGAGCCGAGCTCGTTGTGCGCTGCGACGGCCTTCAGCCGCTCCAGGGCCACTTCGCCCAGCGGCTTCTCGACATCCCAGAGGAAGTAGGCATAGGCGCGTTCGCGGCCTCGGCCCACGCGGCCACGCAGCTGGTGCAGCTGCGAGAGGCCGTAGTTGTTGGCCCGGTCCACGATCAGCGTGTTGGCGTTGGAAATATCCAGGCCGGTTTCGATGATGGTGGTGGAGACCAGGACGTCGAACTTCTTCTCCCAGAAGTCCTGGATGATCCGCTCCAGCCGCGATTCGCTCATCTTGCCGTGGGCCACTTCCACGCGTGCTTCAGGGACAAGCTCGCGAAGTTCGGCGGCCACCCGGTCGATGGAGCTCACGCGGTTGTGCACAAAGAACACCTGTCCATCGCGCATGAGCTCGCGCTTGATGGCCGCGGAGATCTGCTTGTCGCTGCGCGGACCCACATAGGTGAGCACTGGATGGCGTTCTTCCGGAGGCGTTGCCAAGGTGGACGTCTCGCGGATCCCAGTCAATGACATTTCCAAGGTACGCGGGATCGGGGTGGCGCTCATGGCCAGCACATCCACATTGGTGCGCATCTTCTTGAGCTCTTCCTTGTGCTCGACGCCAAAGCGCTGTTCCTCGTCGACTATCACCAGGCCCAAGTTCTTGAACTCGACATTTTTGGACAAGAGCCGGTGCGTGCCGATGACGATATCCACGCTGCCATCCTTCAGCCCGGCCAGGATTTCCTTGGATTCCTTGGCGGTCTGGAAACGCGAGAGGGTTTTCACGCGCACCGGGAAGCCGGAATAGCGTTCGGTGAACGTCTGGTAGTGCTGGGAAGCGAGCAACGTGGTGGGCACCAATACTGCGACCTGGCGGGAATCCTGCACCGCCTTGAAGGCGGCACGCACCGCAATTTCGGTTTTGCCAAAGCCCACGTCGCCGGAAATCAGCCGGTCCATCGGGATTTCCTTCTCCATGTCGGACTTCACCTCGTTGATGGCGGTGAGCTGATCCGGGGTCTCGATGAAGGCGAAGGCCTCTTCCAGCTCATGCTGCCATGGGGTGTCCTGCCCGAAGGCGTGGCCGCGGCTGGCCATGCGCGCCGAGTACAGCTTGATCAGGTCGCCAGCAATTTCCTTGACCGCTTTGCGGGCCTTGGACTTGGTGCTGGCCCAATCCGAGCCGCCCATCTTGGACAGGGTCGGGGCTTCGCCGCCGACATAGCGGGTGACCATGTGCAACTGGTCCATCGGCACAAAGAGCCGGTCCCCCGGCGCCCCGCGCTTGGAAGACGCGTATTCCACCACAAGGTATTCGCGCTTGGCGTCCTTGCCTGAACCGTTGACCTTGCGCGCCATCAGCTCCACGAACTTGCCGATGCCGTGCTGCTCGTGGACGATGTAGTCCCCGGCTTGCAGGCTCAGCGGGTCCACTGCATTGCGCTTTCGCTTGACGGTGAGCTTGCGGCCCTTGCGATTCGGGTAGGCGCTGGAACGCCCCAGCAGGTCGGCCTCGGTCAGCAATCCGAGATTGAGCTCTTCGAAAACGAACCCGCGTCCGGCGGTTGCCTGGGTGATTTCAATCAGGCCCGGGGTTGGCGCCTGGGCGATATTCTCCACGCGATGGGCCGGGATGCTGAACTCTGCGAACAATTCAGCCAGGCGCTGTGCCGGGCCTGGACCCTCGGTAGCCACCACGAAGCGCCATTGGTCCTTGACTCGTCCTGCGATGAATTCCATCATCGCTTCGATATCCCCCTGGTAGCCGTGGGGTTCGCGGGCCGGGATGCGAATGGTCGAGGCGCCAAGATCGAGTTCTTCATCCGCGCCCATGGCCGTCAGTGCCCACCAAGACACCTTGGCTGCCGTGGCGTGGTTCAGGGTTTCTGCCAGTGACGCAAAGTCGCCGGTGGCGAGCTTGCGCTCGGAGTTGGCGGTGTTCAGATCCAGTGGCGCGCTGGCGCCGTCAGAAGCCGAGGCCCAGGCGGCTGCCAGGAATTCCGCGTTGGTGGCGTTGAGGTCCTGGGCGCGAGCGCGAACCCTTTCAGGCTCCATGATCAGGGCGATGGACGACTCTGGCAAAAGCGAGAGCAGGGGAACCATCTTGTCCACCAGCAGCGGTGCCAGCGATTCCATGCCTTCTACAGCGATGCCGCCGGCAATTTTGGTGAGCATTTCCTCGGCGGCGGGGAAATGGTTCTTCAAATTGGCTGCCCGGCTCATCACCTGTGGAGTGATCAGCATTTCACGGCAGGGGGTGGCAATGATTTTCTGCGGCCCTGCGTCATCGGTGGAGCGCTGGTCGGCGATGGCGAAGTAGCGCATGGAATCGATCTGGTCGCCGAAGAAATCGATGCGCACCGGGTGGTCAAGGGTTGGCGGGAAGACATCGATGATGCCGCCGCGGACCGCGAATTCGCCTCGGTGGGTCACCATGTCGACACGGGCGTAGGCGGCAGCGGCCAAATCCTTGATGACCTGGTCGAAACCTGGTTCGTCGTCGAGTTCCAAGGCGACCGGGCGCAGTTCTCCCAGGCCGGCAACCAGCGGCTGGAGCACGGCGCGGATTGGCGCGATCACTACGCTGAGGCTTTCATCCCGCTGATGCAGCCTGCGCAGCACCTCCAGCCGGCGCCCTACGGTGTCGCTGCGCGGCGAGAGGCGTTCGTGCGGCAGGGTTTCCCACGATGGGAATTCGGCAATCTGCTCTGCAGGGACATAGGCGCTGAGCGAACTGGACACTTCTTCTGCTTCGCGTCCGGTCGCGGTGACAATGAGCGTCAGCCCTGAATGATTGCTCTCGTGCAGTGCCTGGCTGACATGGGCCGAGAGGATAGCGCGCATGCCCTGCGGGGCCGCGATCTCCAGGTCTTCGCTTCGCGTGGAGAAGCCATTGGCTGCACTGTGCTGGATGCGGCGGAAGGATGGCTCCTCGCGCAGGAAGTCATGAAGTCCATTCAGGCTCATGGGGATTTCGTATCCTCTCGTGCAGGCGCTTGGAGCAGTGCGCCCAGTGGTGGATCTGGGCGGAAACGACACCACGAACACCGACCGCAAATGTTTTCCGCGGCCGGCTCAACGCCAATATGTTGTTTTAGGTGCAGTCCTAGCCTACCTAATACATCCCACCGGATAGGGTTAATAGTGTCCGTCCCCGGGCGAGCAATCCTTGCTTGCCCGGCCAGCCAAATTTCCAGATTGGGATTAGCTTTTATGGCATTGAATGCAAGCACTCAGATCAGCCACCCTGCACAGCAGGTTATCGCTACCTTGAGCGATCGTGGCTTCGCCGAGCATCTGACCAAGGTTGCCAACGGCACTTTGAATGAATTCACCGTAGATGGCGATATCGCTGGTGCCTTCACCTTGACGACGGTCCGCTCAGTGCCTACCGACCGAGTCCCGGATATTGCGCGAAAGTTTGTCGGCTCTTCCATCGAGATCACCCAGGTCGAGAAGTGGAGCGCACCAGATGCTGCCGGAAGCCGGTCTGCGACAGTGCAGATCACCGTTGGCGGTGTTCCAGTCTCGGTCAGCGGCACCGAGCAGCTCACCGGCCAGGGGGAGGTTTCCGAGCTCGCTGTGGATGCCAAGGTCTCCTCGTCGATTCCTTTTATCGGGGGCAAGCTGGCCTCCGCCGCCGAGCCATACATTGGCAAGGCCTTGAACCTGCAGGCTGCCCAGGTCAACGCCTGGCTTTCAAAGTAAGCTGCAGCAGCTGAAGCTTGATTCCCCATAGATCCCCGGATGTGCGATTTTCGCAATACGTCCGGGGATTTGTGGTCCCCCGCACTGATCGCGATAGGGTGGAAACAGGTGTGCCGGGAAGTCTGGTCGGCGAGAAATATTCATTTAACGAACTAAGCGAGTTAAACGCATGAGCCAAACTCCGTCTTCGGGTTCCGGCAAGAACCTGTTTTCACGCCCAAGCTACAAAGAGTCAGTGCGCATCGGAGATATCCTGCGCAAGGAAACCGTCGGTGGCATGGTGCTCATCGCCGGCGCCCTGCTGGCCTTGATCTGGGCAAACACTCCCCTGCGCGAATCCTATTTTGCGCTTCGCGATTTCCACTTTGGCCCGACCCTCTTCGGTGTCGACCTGAATCTGTCCATCGGCCACTGGGCTGCCGACGCGCTGCTCGCGGTGTTCTTCTTCCTCACCGGCCTTGAGCTGAAAAAAGAATTCGTCATCGGCGACCTGCGCAATGTCAAGACTGCTGCGGTTCCCGTGGCCGCAGCCTTTGGCGGCGTGCTGGTACCAGCCCTGATTTTCATGGCTGTAGCGGCCGGTTCAGGCGGCGGTGCGGAACTGCTTCGCGGCTGGGCCATCCCGACGGCTACCGACATTGCCTTTGCGGTTGCCGTTCTCGCCGTAATTGGTTCAGCACTGCCTGCGGCGCTGCGCATCTTCCTGCTGACGCTGGCGGTCGTGGACGATTTGATCGCCATTGTGATCATTGCTGTGGTCTTCACCGATGAGCTCAAGCTGTCCTACTTGGGTCTCGCGCTGATTCCGATCATCCTGTTTACCGTCCTGGCCCGCTACCTTGGCAAGTTCTTCGCCAAGCATGCTTGGGGCGCCTGGGTCATCTTGTTGCCGCTGGGCATCATCACCTGGATCTTCGTCTTCGGCTCCGGCATTCACGCTACGATCGCTGGCGTGGTCCTGGGCTTCTGCGTCCCGGTCAAGCGCACCGATGGACGCGAAGGCGTCGGGCTGGCAGAACAGTTCGAACACCGTTTCCGTCCGTTGTCTTCCGGTTTTTGCATCCCCATCTTCGCCTTCTTTGCCGCGGGAGTGACCGTGGTTTCCTCTGATCCCGGCAGCGGCAATGTCTTGGCCGACCCGGTCTTCTGGGGCATCGTCCTGGGCCTGGTTATCGGCAAGCCGATTGGCATCATGGGCTTCACCTGGCTGCTGACCAAGTTCACGAAGGCTTCCTTGGACAAAGACGCCCAGTGGGGCGACCTGCTCGGCGTGACGCTGCTGGCGGGCATTGGCTTCACGGTCTCGCTCCTGGTTTCCGAACTGTCCTTCGGCTTGGAATCGCCGCACTACGAGCATGCCAAGGTGGCCATCCTCAGCGGTTCGTTCCTCGCTGCGATCCTCGGCGCCCTCTGGCTGGTGCCGCGTAACCGCCGCTACAAGGTCATCAACGAGCGCGAGACACGCGATGACAACAAGGACGGCGTTCCCGACGTCTACCAGGATGAGGACAACAAATAGGTTTCGGCCCATCTGGCATGCATTAAAGGACTGTGGCGCTTGACCTCCGCGAAGGAGGGCAAGCGCCACAGTTCTATGCAGGCTGGCTACTTGTTGGCACCGAGCATCGCTGCTTCAGCGGCAACCCACGCCAGCATCGCGCACTTGACGCGTGCAGGGAACTTGGAGACGCCCACGAATGCGGCAGCATCCTCCAGCACCTCTTCATCCGGCTCGAAGTTTCCCTTGGAGCGCATCATTTCGCGGAAGATCTCCAGCTTGTCCAAGAACTCGTCCTTGGTCAGCTCTGGAAGCATCTCGCTGAGCACCGAAGCGGAAGCCATGGAGATGGAGCAGCCTTCGCCTTCCCAGCTCATGGATTCAAAATGGTCTTCATCGTTCAACTCCACGCGGACCCGGATCTGGTCGCCACAGATGGGGTTGTGCTGGTGCGATTCACCGTGCAGGTGCCCCGCGGTGGCCTCCACCAGCGGCGAGCCGATGCGCCGCTTGGAATGATCCAGGATGACCTGTTGGTACAGCTGATCTAATTCGTTCACTTAGACTCCAAAGTATTCGCGCACGGTGCCCAAGGCATCGATAAGCGCCTTGATGTCTTCTTCCGTGTTGTACAGATAAGTGCTTGCCCGGGTGGTGGCCGTGACGCCCAGGGCGCGGTGCAGCGGCTGGGCGCAGTGGTGGCCCACACGCACGGCGATGCCTCGCGAATCCAGGTACTGTCCGACGTCGTGCGGGTGCACGCCGAGAACTTCGAATGGCACGGTGCCGATGCGAGGGGCATCGCTCGGGCCGAACACCCGGACGCCGTCAATCTTGGACAGGCCTTCATAGAGCATTGCGCCGAGGTGCTCTTCCCACTGCGCAATGCGGTCCATGCCGATCTCCTGCAGGTAGCTGACCGCGGTGGCCAGTCCGTGGGTCTGCGCGATGCGCTGGGTTCCGGCTTCGAAGCGCTGTGGAGCAGGCAGGAATTGAGCGTGTTCCATGTCTACAACGGTGATCATTGAACCGCCGGTGAGGAATGGCGGCATGGCGTTCAGCAATTCTTCGCGGCCGTACAGGGCGCCGATACCAGTCGGGCCGAGCATCTTGTGGCCGGAGAAGGCCATGAAGTCCACGTCGAGTTCCTTGACGTCTACCGGCAGGTGCGGCACCGACTGGCAGCCATCGAGCACGGTCAAAGCGCCGACCTTGCGGGCCGCATCAACGAAACGCCGGGTGTCGGTGATGGTTCCCAGCACGTTGGAAACGTGGGTGAAAGCCACCAGCTTGGTTTTCTCGGTGACCAGTTCATCAAGCAGGTCATAGCGAAGTGCGCCATCTTCGGCTACCGGGACATAGCGCAACGTAGCACCGGTGCGGAAGGCCAGTTCCTGCCAGGGGATCAGGTTGGCGTGGTGCTCGATTTCGGTGGTGAGGATTTCGTCGCCCGGTCCGATGCGGAAGCGGGCTGCTTCTTCGCCCCCTCGCCCCAAAGAGGCATTGGACATCGAGTAGCTGATCAGGTTCAGCGCCTCGGTGGCATTAGAGGTCCACACCAGCTCGTTGGTGCGTGCTCCGATGAACTTGGCTACGGTCTCGCGTGCCTCTTCATAAATCTCGGTGGCTTCAACGGCCAGGGTGTGAGCGCCACGGTGCACTGCGGCATTGGCGTTCTCGTAGAAGTGCTGCTCCGCTTCATAGACGCAGCGCGGCTTCTGGCTGGTGGCTCCTGAGTCCAAGTACACGACGTCGGTACCGTTGACTTGGTGCTCCAGAATTTCAAAATCTGCCTTGATGCGCTGAACCTCGACGGCACTGAGCGATACCTGGGCTTCTGGCTGACCGGTCATCGTCTGCACGTGGTCCTCCGAATAATTGTCATGGGCTGCCTTTCAGTCTTGGCGATCAAGCGCCAATGACGGATTAGGCAAGGTGTACATTGGGTAATTATTCCACTCCGGAGCAAGAAGCACATCTAAGTTTGGCCTTAGTAAGTAACACCTCAAACGGTGCCATTAACAGATCAAGGACCGCGGTGAGCCGGTTGGGCCTTTCCGCGATCCTCGATAATTCATCCGCACGCTGCACGGCAGCGTCCTGCGAATCAGCTGGTATGAAATTTGGTTTGGGCCGCTTCAAGCCCTGAGCTCATCAGCAGCTCAACTGCGTCTGCACAGTTATCTATCAAGAACGGGAGATCTTGCTTCTCGGTCTTGGAGAAATCCTGCAAGACCCATTTAGCCGTATCCATGCGCCCTGGTGGACGTCCAACACCCGCGCGTACACGCAGGTAGTCCTTGGAGCCCATGGCCTTGGAGATATCGCGCAGGCCGTTATGGCCGCCTTCTCCCCCGCCGCGCTTGAGCTTGATGGTGTCAAAAGGAATATCGATTTCATCGTGCACAACGATCAGGCGATCAACGCCGATGCCGAAGAACTTCGCGGCATTGGCGACCGGGCCGCCGGAGAGGTTCATGAAAACCATCGGCTTGGCCAGCACGATCCGCGGACCGCCAACACCCATGCGCCCCTCGACTACCTGCGAGCGGGAAGAGTGCGTCTTGAATTTCGAGCCGATCCGATTGGCCAGCTCATCGAGCACCATCTGCCCGATATTGTGTCTATTGCCAGCGTAGCCGGACCCGGGGTTCCCGAGTCCGGCTACGAGCCAAGTGCCATCACTCATGATGCTTAGCTAATGCCTATTTCGCTGGAATTAGGCAGCGATGATCAGGTCAAGGTGATCAACGGTGCGGTTCAGCGCGTGGATCTGGATGTCCTTGATGGCGGTCTTGACGGTCTTGCCGTCGATGTTCAGAACCAGCTCAACACCGCGGTCGCGAACGGCCAGGGTGGTTTCGCGGGCTGGAAGCAGCACGTGCTGTGGCTCGGAGCCTGCACCGTAAACAACTGCTGGGATCTGGCCGTCGCGGCGAGCCTGGCGGGCAGCGCCCTTGCCGAAATCGCTACGTACAACGGCGTCAAGGTTGACAGATGCCATGATAATTCTCCTTAGGAAATGAATGCTTCGTTAAGGCCCTTGCGTGGACTCGGGAAGCATCCAACATCTAGGAGATGAAAGAGCTTGTCCGGCCTTGTCGATAACGGTCCCACCATCTCTGGTGTTTCCCTCGCCTGGGCACAGTCAACAATTCTACCAGCTGTGATCGCCAGCGAGAAAACCTGTAGCGAACGCCACTAAACCCGGCCTTTGCTCACCGGTCTTGGAAAACAAAAGTATCGGCCAGCGCAAAACCGTGGGTGTCATCGCAGCGATAGCCGCGCAACCACACCGCGCCTTCCACCACCCGCAGGTAGAATCCTCGCGGAAAGTCCTGGTCTCCCAGGGCTGCGGAAGCGATGGTCAGTGAATCATCCGGTTTCTTTCCAGCACTGAGCGCCGAATCCCTTGAAGCCGCTTGGTCCAGGAATTCCAGTCGCAGATAAGGCCCGGTAATGGCAGGGCACAGGCCCAATCCACTGCTGATCGCGCACTCGAAGATTTCTGGCAAAGTTGCTCCGGCGTCCAGCCCCAGCTGTTGCACAGTGCGGCTAACCAGGTTCAGCGTGCGGACTGGCGCTATGCGCTCGAAGATCTCATGGGCCAGCAGGACCTTGGCATAGTCATTGAGCTGCACACCGGCTTCGGCCATTCGCTGCTGCAGGTGGGCACGTTCGAGCCCTCCGAGGGTGACCTGCCGTGTTCCGAATTCCATGCTTGGCCTTCCGGGAAATTGATCCGCCACGGGTGATGGCTTAACCGCCTCTGGCCGGCACCCGAAGGTACCGGCCAGAGGCGTTGCGAAACGAGGGCTGCTAGGCGCGGCCGTCAAACAGGTTCGTGACCGAACCGTCGTGGAATACTTCCGAGATAGCGCGAGCGATCGTCGGTGCAATGGAAAGCACCGTCAGGTTCTCAAAACGCTTCTCTTCAGGGATCGGCAGGGTGTTGGTGACAACAACCTCGCGGGCACCGCACTCAGCCAGGCGCTGGGCAGCCGGGTCCGAGAAGACCGCGTGGGTCGCGGCAATGATGACATCCTTGGCGCCAGCTTCCTTCAGCACGCGCACTGCGCCTGCGATGGTTCCGCCGGTGTCGATCATGTCGTCAATCAGGATCGCGGTGCGGCCCTCGACCTGGCCAACCACGGTCTTGGACTCTGCCTGGTTAGGCACGGTCAAGTCGCGGGACTTGTGCACGAAGGCCAGCGGTGCGCCGCCCAAGCGGTCTGCCCACTGCTCGGCCACGCGAACGCGTCCGGTGTCCGGGGAAACCACGGTGACTTCGTTGACGTCAACCTTGGACTTGATGTAGTCAGCCAGCAGCGGGAAGCCGAAGAGGTGGTCGACCGGGCCGTCGAAGAAGCCCTGGATCTGCGCGGTGTGCAGGTCGCAGGAGATCACGCGATCCGCGCCGGCGGTCTTGAACAGGTCGGCAACCAGGCGGGCCGAGATCGGCTCGCGGCCACGGCCCTTCTTGTCCTGGCGTGCGTAGGGGTAGAACGGTGCCACCACGGTGATGCGGCGGGCCGAGGCACGCTTCATCGAGTCGATCATGATCAGCTGTTCCATCAGCCAGTTGTTCAGCGGTGCTGGGTAGGACTGCAGCAGGAAGACATCCTTGCCGCGGACCGACTCATCCGAGCGAACGTAGATCTCGCCATTGGCGAAGTCGTAGGCGTTCAGCGGCAGCAGTTCGGTGCCCAGTTCCTTGGAGACCTCGGCGGCTAGTTCCGGGTGTGCGCGACCGCTGGCCAGCACCAGCTTTTTGTCGACGTTATGGCTGATTTCACTCATTGGGTATGCTTTCTCGCTCGCTTCGCTATCACGTATGAGGTTGTTGTCGAGGAAATTAAGTCCGTGGCCGGATTACTCGGTGCCCGAGGAATTCAGGGAGGACTTGAATGCGGCGTCAGCCGAAGGGGTCCCCGGACGCTTTTCAAGCGTCCAGCCCTCGGTATTGCGCTGCGGAGCCACAGACAGTGCCAAAGCACCGGCCGGGACGTTCTTGCGGACGATGGCGCCTGCACCAGTGTACGCGCCATCCCCGATTTCAACCGGGGCGACAAATACTGTGTTGGAGCTGGTGCGCACATGCGAACCGATCTTGGTCCGGTGCTTCTTTTCACCATCGTAGTTCGCGGTGATATTGCCGCACCCGATGTTGGTGAATTCACCGATTTCAGCGTCCCCGGCGTAGCCGAGGTGCGAGAGCTTGGAGCCACGGCCAATCGTGACGTTCTTGGTTTCATAGAAGGCGCCGATCTTGCCATCGGTGCCCAGCTCGGTGCCAGGGCGCAGGTAGGCGAAGGGGCCAACCGAGGCGCCTTCGGAGATCCGCGAATCGGTGGCGTCGCTGCGCTTGACGGTGGCCCGCTGGCCAACGACAACATTGGTCAAGGTGGTGTCCGGGCCCACGATGGCGTTATCGCCAATGATGGTCCGGCCGTGCAGCTGGGTTCCCGGCTTCAGCGTGGCGTCGCGCCCGATGATCACCTCGGCATCAATCCAGGTGGTGGCCGGATCGACGATGGTCACGCCCTCGCGCATCCAGAATTCGGCTTTGCGCTGGTTGTAGATGCGGGCCAAGTTGGAAATCTGGACGCGGTCGTTCGCGCCTTCGATCTGCCAGCGGTCCGAGATCTGCGAGGAAGCCACCCGGCCGCCGCGAGCGCGGGCGATGGCCAGCACGTCGGTCAGGTACATTTCGCCCTGCGCGTTCTCGGTGGTGACCTCGGTCAGCGCCGAACGCAGCATCTTGGTGTCGAAGGCGTAGATGCCGGAGTTGATTTCCTTGATCAACAGCTCGTCAGCCGAGGCGTCCTTCTGCTCGCGGATGCCGGCGACGTCACCGTTCCCATCGCGCAGGATGCGCCCGTACCCGTTGGGGTCTTCAAGCGAGGTGGTCAGCACGGTCACCGAGTTGCGGTTGGCCTCGTGGGTGGCCACCAGATCCAGCAGCACTTCGCTGGTGAGCAATGGCACATCGCCATAGGTCACAACGGTGGTGCCTTCAAGGGCTGGATCGATGGCGTCCAGGCCCTGCTGGACTGCGCGGCCGGTGCCCGGAATCTCATCCTGGTCGGCGATGGTGATGGACGGGAACTGGCCGAGAATGTGCTCGGCAACCAGGTCGCGCTGGTGGCGGACGACGGCCACCAGGTTTTTTGGCTGCAGTGCCGAGGCAGCATGAAGCGCATGGGCAATCATGGAGCGACCTGCGATTTCGTGCATGATCTTCGGCTTGGCCGACTTCATCCGGGTACCGGCCCCGGCGGCTAGGACGATGACAGCAACTGGTGCATTGGCCTGATCGCTCAAGTGCGCTCTCCTGCAGATTAGATTCAAGGTTTTGGGCAGAGAAGAAAACCCTTAGACAAGTCTAACGTGCGCAGCGAGCGGGGCTGAACTGGTTAAAGAATAAAAGCGCCACCTGCGCGACGCTTTATCTGTAGTTCCGCCCCTAGGATTCGAACCTAGAATACACAGCTCCAAAGGCTGGAGTGTTGCCATTACACCAGGGCGGAAAATGGCTTATGCAGGTCATGCCCGACAAGCACGCTAATTATTCTGCCATGTTCGCCCCCATTGAGCGAAATCGCAAAACGCCATGGCTAAATAGAGGTGCGCCATGGCGGTCGCCGTCCACCAGTCCACGCCGATTTGCACTCGGAACGTAAAATGGAAATCGTGGCTCATTTACTCGGGGGCGAAGCCCTACATCTGGAATATCCCACCCATACCGTCTTCGACTCGGTCACCATCGGCATTTCCGATGGCGACCGCATCGGCCTGGTGGGACGCAACGGCGAAGGCAAATCCTCGCTGCTCGGCATGCTCTCGGGCAAGATCGAGCCCAATTCCGGACGGGTCACCCTGCGCAACGGTCTGCGCGTGGGCGTGCTGGACCAGTCCGACACCCTGGATCCGGAAGCCACCGTGCACTACAGCGTGGTTGGCGAGATGGACGACCACGAGTGGGCCGGCGAAGCGCGCATCCGCGACATTATTTCGGGCCTGGTTGCCGACCTTGATTGGGAGGCCAGCATCGGCACCCTCTCCGGCGGCCAGCGCCGCCGTGTGGCCCTGGCGGCCCTGCTGGTGCAGGACTGGGATGTTGTCATCCTCGATGAGCCAACCAACCATTTGGATGTCGAAGGCATCTCCTGGCTGGCTGGACACATCAACAACCGCTGGTCCAAGAATGCCGGCGGCCTGATGGTTGTCACCCACGACCGCTGGTTCCTCGACGCGGTCTGCACCACCACCTGGGAAGTGCACGACCGGCTGGTTGAGCCTTTTGAAGGCGGCTACGCCGCCTACGTATTGCAGCGCGTGGAACGCGACCGCATTGCCGCGGTCACCGAGAACAAGCGCCAGAACATGATGAAGAAGGAGCTGGCCTGGTTGCGCCGCGGCGCCCCGGCCCGTACGTCCAAGCCGAAGTTCCGCATCGAGGCCGCCAACCAGCTGATCGCCGATGTGCCACCGGCACGCAACCCGCTGGAACTTCAGAAGATGGCCACCAGCCGTTTGGGCAAGGACGTCATCGACCTGCTGGATACCGAGGTGTCCTTCGGAGCCAAGCAGGTGCTCAAGCCGTTCACCTGGCGGATCGGGCCTGGCGAGCGCACCGGCCTGCTCGGAGCCAACGGCGCAGGAAAGTCCACGCTGCTGGGCTTGATTGCCGGCACCGTGGAGCCGACCGGCGGCAAGATCAAGCGCGGCCAGACCGTGAAGCTGGCGGTGCTCGACCAGCAGTTCCGCGAGCTGGAGACCATTGGCCAGGACAAGGTCCGCGAAATCCTGGGCCGCTACCGCACCACCTTCAACGTCGACGGCAAGGACCTGACCCCGGCCCAGCTGCTGGAGCGGCTCGGTTTCTCCTCGGCGCACCTGTCCACCAAGGTCGCCGAGCTCTCCGGCGGCCAGCGCCGCCGCTTGCAGCTGCTGATGATCCTGATGGACGAGCCGAATGTGATGATCCTCGATGAGCCGACCAACGATGTCGATACCGACATGCTGGCAGCCCTGGAAGACCTCTTGGATTCCTGGCCGGGCACGTTGATCGTGGTCTCCCACGACCGCTACCTGCTGGAGCGTGTTACCGACCAGCAATACGCCATCCTTGGCGGGCACTTCCGCCATGTGCCCGGCGGCGTGGATGAATACCTCAAGCTGCGTGCCGCTGAAAGTTCGACCGGTGGTTCCAACCCCTCGCAGTCGCAGGGCTCCTCTTCGTCCGCCAAGCCTGCAGGCCCATCGGGCGCCGAACTGCGCGCAGCGCAAAAAGAGCTGAACGCCAATGAGCGCAAGGTCGGCCAGCTGAACGAAAAGATCGCCAAGGTCCACGCCAAGATGGCCGATCACGACCAGAGCGACTACGAGGGCCTGGGCAAATTCACCGCGGAAATCGATGAATACCAGAGCCAGATTGACCAGCTGGAAGAGCGCTGGCTGGAATTGACGGAAATGCTTGAGTAGCCCCAGTTAGCCCCAAAAGTATTATGTGTTGGCCCGGAATCCTGACGACAGGTTCCGGGCCAGCGTCGCATTTGGCCATCGGTGCCCCTGATCCGGCAACAGCATGGCACACTCGATTCATGGGAATTGTGAGCCTGACCGGGCGCCTTGTCTGCGCCAGCCAATCAGAAGCAGACGCCGTCGCTGAGCTGTTGCCGGTCCATATGCAGCTGACCCGGGCGGAAGCCGGATGCCTGTCATTCCAGGTGACACCCACCGGCGATCCTTGGATATGGGATGTCGCCGAGCAATTCGCCACCGCTGAAGCCTTCGAAGCTCATCAGCAACGTGTGCGTGCAAGTTCTTGGGGCCAAGGAACCATGGGCATCAAGCGCGAATACAGCATCGAGGGGCTGCAGCCTGGCACAACCAGCTAACCCCATTCCCTAGGGTTTGCCGGTGATCCTATCGGCGATGAGGGCCAGCGGCGATGAGCTCTCCCGCCCCTTGAATTCGTTTCGGTCAGCCTGCCCGTAGGCGGCATATAGCCCCTTGGTCGCCAGCCAGCGCAGTGGTTCCGGCTCCCATTTGCGCACTTCGTGATTGACCCACGGCAAGCGGGCCAGTTCAGTTTCCTGGCCCAGGATCAGATCGCGCAATGTGCGTCCCGAGAGATTTGTGGTTGCCACGCCAGTGCCGACATAGCCTCCGGCCCAGCCAATGCCTGTTAGCGGATCCAAGCCGACGGTGGCCGCCCAGTCGCGCGGTACGCCGAGCACCCCGGACCACGCATGATCAATTTTTGCGTGCCTTGCCTGCGGAAACATCCGATGCAGGACTTCTTGAAGACCGCTGATGGTGCGCTGCGGTGTCTGCCCATCGGCATCGGTTCGCGAACCGTATTTGTACGGAACCCCTCGGCCGCCAATGGCGATGCGGTTATCAGCGGTTCGCTGGGCGTACATGTAGACATGGGCGTAATCCCCCAGCACTTCGCCCTGGCTCCAATTGAGCTCTTCCCACAGCCTGTCCGGCAAGGGCTCGGTGGCAATCATGGACGAGTTCATCGGCAGCCACAACCGCTTATGGCCGGGCAACTGGGCCGTGAATCCCTCGGTGGCCCGCACAATGTATTGCGCGTTGACCGTTCCGCCATCAAGCTCCAGTTGCCTCGGGCGGATGGTTTTCACGGTGGTATCTTCAAAGATTTCCACCCCGAGCCGTTCCACGGCTTCGGCCAGCCCGCGCACGAGCTTCGCCGGATGGATCCTGGCCGCATGCGGGTGCCATAGCGCGGCCCTTGTTCCAGCAACATTGATCTGGCTTCGGGCTTCATCCGCGTCCAGGAGCTTGGTGCCGGTATGTTCCCAGGCGCTATTCGCCGCAGCGTGTGCGCGCAGGCGCTGCTCCTGGGCCGGGGTGCAGGCGACTTCGAATTCTCCTCCACGCAGGATATCGGCGTTGATGTTTTCGGCAACGCAGACGTTGATGACTTCATCAACGGTTTGGTTCATGGCCAGTTGGAAGTCATTGATCGCTTGCACCGAGTGCGTCTTGAGGTAGTGTTCCCGGCCAGCGGTGATGGTGTTGGTCAGCCAGCCGCCATTGCGCCCTGAGGCGCCATAGCCAACATGCCGGGCTTCCAGGACCGCGATGGACAACCCCGGACTGGCTTTCGCCAGGTAATAGGCGGTCCATAACCCGGTAAATCCGGCCCCGACAATGGCGACATCCACGGTGCTGTGGCCGCGAAGTTTCGGGCGCGGTTCCGGGATGCCAACTTCTTGCCACCAATGCGATACCTGGCCGTTGAGCATGCTTGGACCACCCGTGCTTCCTAAATGAATCACTTTCACCTTGCGCTTGGAAATCAGCCTATGGCCAGTTCCATTGCACGACAAGAGCAATCAAGAAAGTCAGCTTCGTGGTTAGCTGCGGGAGCCGCGGAACCCAGTGGCTGCGCCTAGGCCTACTCGCTCAGCGTGATGTGCGCACCGGCAGCCGGAGCATTCACCGGAATGGTCGCCACGCCAACCTCGTCACCAAGCTGCGCCATCACTTCTTCGGCGTGTTCAGGATCGCTGACTAGCAGGGCCAGGGTTGGCCCCGAGCCGGAAACCATGGCGCGCAGGGCGCCGGCTCCTTCAGCAAGGTCCCGCATGGTGCCCAGTTCCGGAGCCAGGGCCAGCGACGCTTGCGTCAGGTCATTGGCCAGCACCTGGGCCAGGGCTGGAGCGTCCGAAGCCATCAGGGCCTCAATGACCGCCGGATCGATTTCCTTCGGGACTTCGACGTCCGCACCGGATCGCAGGCGATCAAGCATTCCATACACCCGCGGCGTGGACAGCCCGTAGCTGGCAGGAATCAGCACCCAGTGCGTCTTGGCCCGGGTGAGCAAGGGAGCCAGCTGGTCCCCCACGCCAAGGCCGATCGCGGCCCCGCCCATGAGTGCAAAAGGCACGTCCGCGCCAAGCCGCGCGCCTAGCCGGCCAAGTTCCTCGCGGTCCAGATGGGTTTCCCACAATTCATTGCAGGCCACCAAGGTGGCCGCAGCATCCGCTGACCCGCCTCCCATGCCGCCAGCGATGGGGACTCGCTTGGTGATGTGCAGGTCCGCGCCCAATGCGGTTCCGGTGTGCTCACGCAGCAGTTGGGCCGCTTGGAAGACAAGGTTGCCTTCGCCCAATGGGAAATTCTCCGGGTCATGGACCACCGGTGAATCAGGTTCCAGGCTCAGCTGCAGCTCGCCATCGGTGCGCAGGGTGGCTTCGATCTGTTCGGTCAGAGATACCGCAACATACAGGCTTGCCACTTCGTGGTAGCCGTCCTCGCGGGGCGGGCCTACCTTGAAATAGCAGTTGATCTTGCCTGGAGCGGTGGCGATGACTCGCTGCTTTGCCATGCCTAGGCCTCGCTGGCCGACGGTTCAGCCGGCACGCCCTGGGCTGCGCGGGCGATGTCGATGTACTGCTCGATATCCAGCTTCTCGCCGCGTTCCTTCGGGTCGATGCCAGCAGCCACCAGGATCTTTTCGGCGCGGACACCGGAGCCAGCCCAGCCTGAAAGCGCTGCGCGCAGGGTTTTGCGGCGCTGGGCAAAAGCGGCGTCAACGATGGCGAAAACTTCTTTGCGATCCGGGGCGTCGCTGCGGTCCTTGTCGCGGGTGAAGGACACCAGACCGGAATGGATCTTCGGCGCTGGCCAGAAGACGTTCATGCCGATGACCCCGGCTTTGCGCATGGTGCCATACCAGGCGCCCTTGACCGACGGGATGCCGTAGATCTTGTTGCCCGGGGTGGCGCTCATGCGGTCGGCGACTTCGTCTTGGACCATCACCAGGCCGTTGCGGATGGACGGGAAGTGTTCCAACAGGTGCAGGACGACCGGCACCGCAACGTTGTAAGGAAGGTTTGCCACCAGCGATGTCGGATTGCCGGGTAATTCGGTGACCTTCATGGCGTCACTGAGGATGACGGTGAGGTCTTCTTCGCGCCCTGGCCGGAACTCGGCCATGGTCTGCGGCAGGCGCTGGGCCAGCGGCGGATCGATTTCCACGGCAACAACTTTGGCCGCTGCATCCATGATGCCAAGGGTCAGCGAACCGAGCCCCGGGCCAACCTCCAGCACAGTCTCGGCGGGGTCGACATTGGCGGCGGCGACAATGCGGCGGATGGTGTTCCCATCAATCACAAAGTTCTGCCCCAACGTCTTGGTAGGGCGGATTCCCAGCTCTTCGGCCAGACGACGGATTTCGGTGGCCCCAAGCAGCGGCAAAGATTCCTTAGACATCACAAATCCAATTCTAGTTCAGCCAGATTGATCCAAACATAACAACGCGACGCGTCCACCGTGATGGTGGACGCGTCGCGTTGTTATAGATCTTCGGTTTTTAGCGCAGGCCCAGCTTGGACGAGCAGGCCGGCCAGTGGCCCCAGCCACCGGAGGCTCGCAGCACCTCGGCTGCGGCGATCTGTTCCTGCGGGCTGGCCTGGTGTGGCAATGGCGCGTACTTGGTGCCGCCGACTGCTCGCCAGGAGGATGCAGAGAACTGCAGTCCGCCGTAGTATCCGTTACCGGAGTTGATCGACCAGTTGCCACCGGATTCGCACTTTGCCAGTGCCTTCCAGGTTGCGGAGATGCTGCCGGTGCTGGTCGAAGGCTTCGAAGAGGATTCTTCCTTCTTCTCTTCCTTGGTGCCCACGCGGATAACTTCTGCGACTGGTTGCTTGGTGACCTTGGACTTGAGGACTTCTTCCTCGCCCTTCTCGCCGTTGCGGGTTTCCTGGCGCAGGGTGAGTTCGCGCTCGCCCTTCTTGCCCTCGGTCTTGACCTTAGTTTCGCCCTTGTCCAGGGTCTTGTCGTTGACCTTCTCGACATCGAAGTCGATGTCGCGGGTTTCGTCCCAGGTCTTGACGTTGACCTCGATAACTTCAACTTCTACGCCGGCCTTGATACCGGTGCTGTCCTTGACGTTCTTGTCGGTTTCGTCGTCAACCTTGACGTTGATTTCATCATTGTCATCAACTTTGACGTTCTGCTCGGCGAGCAGTTCCTTGACGGTCGATGCGGTGGTGGCGACGGTCTTTTTCTTGTCGTCCACAATCAAGGTGAGGTCCTTGGGCGTGATTACTTCAAGCTCGTCGCTCAAAGCGCTCAACTGCATATCCTCATCGAGGGACACCTCGGAGCCTTTTTCAAGGTCCAGCTGATTGACAACATCTGCCACGGTCATGCCGGTGGTGTGGACCACGCGCTCGGCGCCGTCAACCGTCACCTCAACAGACTTGTTGCGCTTGATATCGATCTTCTGGTCATCCGAAAGGTTCGAATCCAGGGAAGCGGAGATCTCATCGCGCTCGTCCAGCGAGATTTCCTGCTGATCCAGCAGCGCGCTGACGGTGGCAGCGCGGGTGGTAACTTCCTGGGCTTCTCCATCGACGGAGATCACTACCGACTTCTGGCCAGCAACATAGAACACGGCGCCGGCGATAACCACGGCCACGGCGAGCGCCTGAGCCAGGTATTTAACCCAGCTTTTCTTGAGCAAGTGAGTCACAGTAGTGAGATCCTCATCGTTTATTGGCCCAAACCCTGAAATTTATTCCAGGAATTCATGTGGAGCCCAGCAGCACCCGCTGCCTGCTTATCAATCTGACTTATGCCGTCTTTCCCGGACGCAGCGAGGTGCGAGGATCAGGCTGCCGAGGCCCGTCGCTTCCCCGCAAAGGGCAGGAAGGACCTCAAACATCTCATCCACCGTAACCGAATTGTTATATTCATGGCAAGTGTCCTGTAACGAGAGGCACAGCCAGCGAGTCTAGAATTCTCCGTACACTTCGCGGGTATTCGCATCGATTCGGGCGCAGAATTCAGCGAGCTCAACACCCTTGGTTTCCGCCATGAACCTAGTCGTATAGGGAATCATGTAACTGGCATTAGGGCGTCCGCGGAATGGATGAGGGGTCAAGAACGGAGCATCGGTCTCCACCAGCAGCAACTGCGGATCGGCCAGATTCAAGGCAGCTCGCAAATCATGGGAATTCTTGAACGTGACCGTTCCCGAGAATGACATGTACCAGCCATTGTCATTGCAGATCTTTGCCAATCGCTCATCCCCGGAGAAGCAATGGAACACGACTTTCGGCGGCAGCTGGGAGCTCTTGAGAATACGCACTACGTCATCATGCGCATCACGATCATGGATCTGGACAGCCTTGCCCAGCTCAGCAGCAATGCGCAGATGTTCGCGGAATGAATGCTCCTGGGCATCCCGGCCGTCTTCACCCGTGCGGAAGTAATCAAGCCCGGTCTCCCCCAGTGCTCGCACGCGAGGGTCTGAAGCCAGCTCTTCAATGCGCTCAAGGGCGCTTTCGAGTTCCCCGGCATCGGCTAGCCGCGCGGCGTCATTCGGGTGGATAGCCACAGCGGCCAGGATGCTGGCGTATTCATTGGCAACCTGCACCGCATATTCGGAGGATGGCACATCACAGCCCACCTGGATCAGCCCTTTTACTCCGACTGCTTCAGCAGCTGCCAAGGCATCGCGCGCAGAAACATTAACCGTGCCGTCAAGAAAGTCCAAATGGGTATGGTTGTCGACCACAGCGATTGGAAGGGCTTCAGGCGCTTCGGGATAGTGCAAGTTTCGCTTGCTGCCGCCCTGTTCATTGTGTGTCTTGCGCGCGCGGCCTTCTGGCCCTGCAGATTCCTCAGCCTCGCTGGGACGGTAGGCCTCCGGTACCCGGTTAACGTCGGTGTCCGACTTCTTCTTTGACACGCTGATCCTTTGCACTTAATTACTACAGCCCATTGCTCATTTTATTGTGTCATCACCCGATACTTTAACCCCAACCGCCCTGCACCCCGGGCCAGATTAGCCTCTGTTGTTGGACAAAAGATGCCCATATGATGGTGAGCAAGAGTCCATTGAATGTCTCAGGATGCGAAGTGTCTCGCGGCTGACCCATTGCGCAGGAGGAACTTCGAATGAGTGCGAACCCGACGATGCCATCGCTGGATTCAACGTTCCAAACGAATTGCCAACGAATTTTCGACGCCGTGCAGAGCGTGATCAACGGAAAACCCGAGGCCATCATCAGCGCGCTCACGGTACTGCTGGCGCAAGGACATTTGTTGCTGGAAGACGTTCCAGGCGTTGGCAAGACCATGCTGGCCAAGTCGCTGGCCAAAAGCGTGAATGGATCTGTGCATCGCATCCAGTTCACCCCGGACCTGCTGCCCAGTGATGTCACCGGTGTTTCCGTATATTCGCCGCAGACTCACGAGTTCACTTTTCACCCCGGCCCGATTTTCGCCAATATCGTCATTGCCGATGAGATCAACCGCGCCAATGCCAAAACGCAATCCGCGTTGCTTGAATGCATGGAGGAATCCCAGGTCACCGTTGATTCCATCACCCACAGCCTGGAACAGCCTTTTATGGTTATTGCCACCCAGAACCCCGTGGATTCTGAAGGAACCTTCGCGCTGCCCGAGGCGCAACGCGATCGCTTCATGGGGCGGATCTCTTTGGGCTATCCGCAACGCGAAGCCGAAATATCCATGATTGCCGGACATCACCATCATGAGCCGCTGGAAACCCTGGCCTCGGTGTTGCAGCTTGCAGACCTGCGGCAAATGATCGAACAGGTCAGCTCCATCACTGTCACCGCAAGATTAAGCTCCTATGTCGTTGATTTGGGCCGAGCATCGCGAAATCATCCGCAAGTTGAGCTCGGGGCTTCACCGCGTGCCCTGATCCAATGGGTTCGAGCCGCCAAAGCACATGCCGCCGTTAACGGCCGCGACCACGTACTCCCGGAAGACGTGCGAAGCGTGGCGCAAATGGTGCTGAACCACCGGCTGATCCTTACTCGACGCGCTATCGCTGATGGGGTGGAAGTCCAGGACCTCATTCAAGAACTGCTCTCCAGCACCCCAGTCAGCTAGTTGGCATCGCATGGAGAAGATACCTCGTTTCGACTCCCGTAATGCTTTGTCGTGGGTTCGTTCAGAAAATTCGACACCTGCAATTCTGCGCCGGTTGCGGCTGGACCTGTTCACCGTGCGCGGATGGTGCGTGCTCGGCGCAGGAATCTTCCTGGTATTCCTCGCCTTCATGTTCGGCCGCCATGAATTGATGGCATTGGGCATCAGCCTCGTTGTGCTGGCCGGCATTAGCTGGGCCCTCGCACTGGGCCTGCGAGGGCGCACGCGAATCCAGCGACAGCTGCTATCCGCGGTTCCCAGCGCTGGCGAAGTATGCAAAGTGCAATTGCATTGCCTGGAACCGGCAACCATCCAGGAACAGCTTCCAGAAGGTTTCGGGCGAGGCCCGATGCTCGACACCCCTGGCGAACTGGAATATGAATTGATCTTTGGCAGGCGCGGCATCCATCAGCTGGGCCCGGCACAGCAAATCGTTTCTGACACGTTGGGATTGGTCCGGGGAATGGTCAACACCGGCGACACCCTGGAGGTCCCGGTCCGCTCGGAACTCATGGATCTGCACCGCTTGGCTTCCCTTGGAGAGCAGATGCTCACCGGTGATGCGCGGCATTCGCGCAGCACCACCGCCGATTACTATGACGTTGCCATTCGCGACTACCAGCAAGGTGATTCGATCCGGCAGGTCCATTGGAAGGCCAGCGCCCGGCAAGGCAAGCTCATGGTTCGGCAGGAGAACCATGTCGCCACCGCTCAAGCGCTCCTGATCCTGGACACAAAATTTGAGCATTGGTGCCACAGCGGGGTGGATCTTCGGCTGTCCATCCCCGGCGGGTCGAACGAAGACTTGCCAAGTAGCCGCCGTTTTGAAACGGCCTTGTCCCTGGCCAGCGGCATCGGACTGCGCTATTCGACCGGTGGCTACCAGCTGTCTTTCCGCGATCTCAGTGGAGCGCCGCTGACCAGCCAGCATCGGCAAGCAACGTCGGATGCCGCAGCTGACTCAGACTTTGATTCATTCCATGCTGCCACCGCCGAATTGGCCCTCGACGCCAGCGGCCCCGATACCGACGCCTCAGAGCTATTCGGCGACGGATTGCACAAGGAGCTGCTGGGATTCCGGGACGAACCAGTCATCATGATTTTTGGCGAGCTCACCGTTGCCCAGGCTCGATGGCTTGCCACTCTGGCCCGCACGGTACGCCTTGCCGAAGTTTTTATTCTCGTGGCGCATCCGGAAAGGTACGATTCGGTGCAACAAGAGCTCGCCGGCACCGGGTGGAAAGTTCACCTGCTCCCAGGAACCATGGGCGCAGCTGGGATGTGGGGCGGATAATGACCTCCCAGCTAGCCGGCGCCCCATCGCCTCGCGAGACAGAAGAACAAAAGAGCCTCACGCTGGAGCAAGCTCCGCCAGTTGAGAATTTGCTCCCCCGCATCTTGGCTTCATTGTGCCTGGCTTTAGCCGTCTTGGCCGGAATGGCATCGCTCACCGGTGTCGTTGAGGGCACCTCGTGGTTCCCCTACCTCGTCCTGCCGAACATTGCCCTGCACCTGGCTTGCGGGGCGATCCGGAGCGTACGCGTCGTTCGCTGGCTGGCGATCCCGGCCGCAGTCCTCATCGCCGTCGCTGCCATCATGCGCCACGACGTCATGACCGCAAATTCCTATGGATTTCCTGCCTTGCAATGGTTCCGCTCTTCGCTGTCCGAAGCAGGACTCCAATTGGCCACGCAAGTCCCGCCGGTAGCCAGCTCCATCCATGTGGACTTCGGCATTTTGGTCCTGTCACTGGGCGTGAGCCTTGTGGTGGAACTCCTGGCCAGTTTCCGCCGCACTGCCTTGCTGGTGATCATCCCGCTGTCTTTCGCCCCGATTGTTGCTTCGCTGTTCAAGCAGCAAGGTGCCGGGATTGGCTACCTGTCACTTATGGTCCTAGGGATATTGGCGTACGCTGCCCTGGTGCCCCACGCCTTCGCCAAGGCTTCGCCTCGCCCGAGCAGGCGCAAGCTCCTCGAGCCAAAGACCTTGGGAGTCTTTGGCATCACCGCCCTGGCCTGCGTTGGATCGTTGATTGCCGCGAGCCTGTGGATGCCGGGGTTCCGCACCGGCATGTTCCCCGAGGGGCAACGCCCGTCCGGGGACCTGCTGGCCAACAATGTTGACCCGCTGATCAATCTCGGACGGGATCTCCGCTCGAATGGGTCAGATCCGTTCTTGACCTATTACACCAGCGCCTCGAAGGCGCCTTATTTGCGCACCCAGGTCATCAAGGAACTGACCAATGAACGCTGGGAACCGACCGAGGACCTGTTCCATACCGACTATTCGGGCGACGTGGCTGTCAACAATAATTTTTCGCTATTATCCAGCTCCGAGGAAATTGTGCAGATGACTTGGCCGAGGGGCAATAGGAATCCGCTATTGCCGTTGCCCGACCGCAGTAATCTGGTCAGTGGAATCCAAGGAAAGTGGCAATGGACCCTTGAAACCTCGGTAGCTCGGCTTAGCGGTGATGCGCTTGGCGCGACCGGCGACATTACCGTTGCCTATGCGCCATTGAATATCACCCCGGAGATGGTTGAGTACCTCGATCAGCGGCGCATTGGCACGAACGATTTCATATCGTCGGACTACACGCAGCTCCCCCAGGACTCGGACAACGCCCTGCAGCCAATGCTCGAACAGGCTCTGGAGGAAGCCTACGACCAGGGAAGCACGCCCCGCACCAATTTGGAAAAGGCTGTGGCCCTCCAGGATTTCTTCCGCTCCGGGAACTTCGTTTACTCCGAGCGCACTCCGTTGCGGGAAGGCTACGACGGTGCCAACGCCGAGGTAGTCAAAGCTTTCCTGAACCGCCGCCAGGGGTATTGCGTGCACTTCGCCTCGGCCATGGCTCTGCTGGCGCGTGAGGATGGGATCCCTTCGCGAATTGCCGTGGGCTACGCCCCTGGCGTGGCCACCGGCGAAACCATGGCGGTTGATAATTCTGATGCTGCCACCTCGCTCTCCAGCTTGCTGGAGCCGGGCACCGAGCTCAAGGGCTATGAGGTCAGCGGGCAGCAGGCACATGCCTGGCCAGAGTTGTATCTTGACGGGCTGGGCTGGGTGCCTTTCGAACCGACTCCGGGCCGAGGCTACACGCCAACCTATGCGCCGGGACCAACCAGTACCGCAGCGCCTCAAGAGAGTACGGCACCTGAGGTCCCCACGTCGCGCAGCACTCCGCCTCGTTCCGAGTCTCCCGATCCAACGCCTCAGGCGACGACGGGTTCTTCTGCACGTGATGGCAGTACTGCCATCTGGTTGGCGCCCTTGGCTATCTTGTTGGCGGCCGCGGGATTATGCGTTGGTCCTTGGCTCCGGCAACGCACCCGGCAAAAGCGCCTGGCCCTGGTCCGTTCCGGCGCCCCTGATGCGGCACAAGCATTGTGGGCCGAACTGCTCAGTGTTGGAATGGATGCTGGAGTTGAAGCAGGCGTCCATGAATCAGTGGGCGACTATCTCGTGCGCCTGGCCGATGACCACCCGCGGCTCGCCAAGCCGCTGCAATTGCTCCAGGCCGCCATTGAGCAGAGCTTCTACGCGGGTCGGCATGTACCTGTAGATGATGCGCCTGAATTGTTGGACGCATTGCACGAGGTTCAAAGCCAGCTTCGCGGCGAACTACCCGCAGGACGCCGGATCCTCAGTTTGCTTTTCCCGCGCTCGTTGCGTTCAACGCCAGGAAAAAGAGCCACGGCAGATGGTGCCAAAAAATAGCCTGCAGACAGTTGATGCCCGGCCACTTTGAACTGATCCCTAAAAGTTAAACACTGTATAGCAAAACCCCGCAAGGAACTCATTGCGGGGTTTCAGCATAGTTAAACTTCGGATTCTCACGGGTTGAGCCCCCAAATATTTAGGTAGGGCTCCTACCAAAGTATGAGGGCAAAATCGTTGACTCGCCTCATTAATCCTGATTATGTTTTTAAAACGTCCTCGTATACGAGGATATTCTTTGAAGCAGATCCATGAGATTTCGCTTGTCTCGGTACTAATACGCCGATTTCACAAACGCACAGCATTCAATTCAAAAGGTGTTCGAATGGTAAAAAAATCCCACGCCTCTATCGCCTGCGCCATTGTCCTCAGTTTAGTTCTGACAGGCTTCGGGCTAATTTCACCCGCATCGGCCAGCACTCGTCAAGTGCCACCTGTATCGATTGCCGAATCCAACGCGCTGCCTGCCGAATCTGATATTTCCGACGTCGCCGACATGCTGGAGACCATCGAAAACATCCCCGATTCAGCATTGTCCTCCGATGAGACTCTCGAAAAGTACCTCGGCTCCGTACTTACGAAAGAGCTGAGTGGTTCCTCTATCTCTGTGCTCGCACAGCCTGCCGGAATCGACTGGGGCAACACGGCTAAATGTGGGGCGGCTATCGGGCAGGCGCTTCTCGGTGTCGCTGTGCCAGCCGTGAGACTCGCCAGAATCAAGACGCTCATCAAGGAACTAGGCGGAGTCTGGGAGTCAGCTAAGCTGCTCGTCGGAGCAGGAACAGCTGCAGAAAAGGGTGAAGCTGCCGTGATCGCTTTAGGCTCGCTGGTCGCAGAGCTTGCGGGGATCCCTGGAATCGTGAATGCTTGCCCGAAGGTCTGGAAATAGCCCACGCGTGACGTTAAACATCGAAAGCGAGAGGAACTGAAAAATGAAAACCTTCCGTCTCTTCGGGTCTGCTACATTGTCGATCCTGGCGATCTTGGCACTCATTCTCAGCGGATGGCAGCTCGCCGCAGGTCTATCAGTCTGTGCGTTGCTTCTTCTGCTGTTGCCATCCGATAAAAAAGTAGAGAGATGCGGGGACATGATCCCCAAAAAACGCGCGAAAGAAGATATCGATCGAATCCGGAAATACAGATTGAAGAACCCTAGCGCATCAATCACGGACGCCGTCCGTGCCGTCGAAGGTCACCGGTAAATTTAAGCTGCAAGTGTATGAGCCCGGTACTCCGCCGGGCTCATTCTTCCAAGTGATGACGGCACCCACTCAACGTTTTACCCATGAATGCAGTCAGCCGCAGCTTCGCCGAGTTCACTGAGATCAGTGAACTCTTGCAGATAGAACATTTCAGTTTTCAATTGACTGAAAAGTTCTCGGCCGCGGAATCGTCAAGACAGTTCCCTCGCGAGACATCGATCGTATCGCCCCTGAATCACTCCGTAGCCTACGCGACGTTAAATGCTGATAATGGAATCCTTGGCCCCGACTTTTATTTGTGTATCGTCGGTAACGCATTTTCGGTTGGGTTCCCAAGCACTGAACTTTCTATTCAGAATGTTCGGCGCTGTTTTCCCCACGTCACGTTGGTGTGAGCTGTATCGACGCTTCTTCCTAATCTTTGAAAGCCAGCCATGCCTGGACATGAATTCTGCACCAGGTACTGACCAACGCCCCATCCTGCCTTGATCAACAGCGTGTGAATGCGTCGATACCCTTAGATCTGACGGTGTTTAGCGACGAGTTTTTCAATAGCTCTTGTGAAAGCTCAATGTTTTGAAGGCTGATTTAGCCGTTGACGCTGATAGTTGTCAGTGGAGCGTTTAATCCCTGTCATGTTCGACAGAACTGCGAATCGGTAGATTGCGTTGAATGCTTCTCATGTGGGTTCTTGCTCGTGGCTTGCTGGGCTTTCAGGGCCCGGAGTTTTTTTGGATACGCCAACTCGATCCGCAGTTGGGTGCTCTCTTGACGTAGTTCCTCAATTTCTGAACGAACCTCGACAGGCTTTGCCGCATCTTAGTTTGTGGAATGAGGTGGGCGACGTCTACGTTGAGATCGCAAGTCTTCTTCTCCACCTTCTCGGTAGTGATGAATCCATTTCTTCATTAGTGCAGGGGCGGAGAATACGTAGCCTGCGGCTAATTGGATACGAGATCTTTCGCCGTTCAGGAATTTGAGGACTATTTATTTCTTGATCTCAAAGGGTTACTGCTGCTTGTGCTCCACAGGGATAAATACTGTGTCGTCTCGGGCTCTCCAGCTGTCGTACAGCGATTCAACGGGCCTCATAGGCAGATCTAGCAAACTGGCAACTGCCTATAGCCGTGGGCGTCGTTGAAGAACCTCTCACACTGTCGGCGTTCTAGTTCGATGAGTTTAGAAGTCGTACGAGCCAAAAAGAAATACTCCCTGAAAGTTAATCATCACGGGGTGTTATGTACCGTGTGTCTAACTTTCAGGGAGCAACTCAATTTTGGCCGGGCATCAATTATCTGCGGCCCATCGTTGGATGCTTAGATCTACTTCTTTGCAGCGTATGGATCGGCGATGCCGATGTACTGCACGGTGGTGTATTCGCCCAATCCTTCAGCGCCGCCTTCGCGGCCCAAGCCGGACTGCTTCACGCCGCCAAATGGTGCTGCTGCATTGGAGATAACGCCGGCGTTGAAGCCAACCAGCCCGAACTCGATCTGCTCCGAAACGCGGAACATGCGGTTGAAGTCCTGCGAGTAGATGTAGGAGGCCAGGCCGTACTCGGTGGAGTTGGCCAGCTTGATGGCCTCTTCCTCGGAAGTGAACGTGGTCACCGGAGCAACCGGGCCGAAGATTTCCTGGGTCAGGATCTTCGCGTCGTTGGCTACGTTGGCCAGAACGGTTGGCTGGTAGAAGTAGCCTGGGCCCTCGACCGGTGCGCCACCGGTAACAGCAGTTGCGCCAGCGCTGACTGCAGCCTCGACCAGTGCGTGCACTTCGTCGCGAGCCTTTTCCTCCACCAGTGGTCCCACGGTGGTGCCTTCTTCGGTGCCACGGCCTGGCTTCAGTGCCTTCATCGCTTCGGCGAACTTTGCGGTGAACTCTTCGGCAACATCAGCGTGGACCAGGAAGCGGTTGGCTGCGGTGCAGGCTTCGCCCATGTTGCGCATCTTGGCAGCCATGGCGCCTTCGACAGCGGCATCCAGGTCGGCATCTTCGAAGACGATGAACGGCGCGTTGCCGCCCAGTTCCATCGAAGTGCGCAGCACCTTGTCGGCGGCGTCCTTCATCAGCTGCTTGCCCACTGGGGTCGAACCGGTGAAAGAGACCTTGCGCAGGCGGTCGTCCTGCATCAATGGGCCGGAGATCTTCGAAGCCGAGGCACCGGAAACAACGTTCAGCACGCCTGCCGGAAGGCCAGCTTCCATCATCGTGGCAGCGAACAGCTGGGAAGTCAGCGGGGTCAGCTTGGCTGGCTTGAGCACCATGGTGCAACCTGCGGCAACTGCTGGGCCGACTTTGCGGGTGGCCATGGCCAATGGGAAGTTCCACGGGGTGATCAGCAGGCATGGGCCCACCGGCTTGTGGTGGACCAGAACCTTGTTCTTGCCCTCGGGGGTGGTCACGTAGCGGCCGTAGTGGCGCACGGTTTCTTCGGAGAACCAGCGCAGGAATTCGGCACCGTAGGTCACTTCGCCGTAGGCCTCGGCCAGCGGCTTGCCCATTTCCAGGCTCATCAGCAGGGCGAAGTCATCCTTGCGCTCGGTGACCAGATCAAAGGCGCGGCGCAGAATCTCAGCACGTTCGCGTGGTGCGGTCAAGGCCCATTCGGCCTGCACGGCATCCGCTGCATCCAAAGCGGCCATGGCATCTTCGCTCGTGGCGCTGGCAAGAGTCAGCAGCTTTTCTCCGGTGGCTGGATCCAGCACGTCGAAGGTGCCGCCGTCCGAGGCATCGCGCCATTCGCCATTGATCAAAAGACCGGTTGGAACCTTTGCAAGCAGTTCTGCTTCGCGCTGGGCAGTGATCGACATACGCGCATCTCCTGAAACTATAAATGAAACTAATCGTCGTTGATGCCTACGCTATTCTCGGCACAAGCGAACTGTAAATCGCCCTGTGCACTATAAAAGCGCAGATTCATTGTGCAATCAGCCTATGCGAATTCCGCTATTTATCCGCTTCGTGACGTTCGGCCAAGACAGCCTCATAAAGATCGCGTTTCTTCACGCCAAATTTTTCGGCAACTTCAGCCACGGCTTGTTTCATTCGAGTGCCCTGTTCCACGAGTACCGCAACCTTGGGCAGCAACTCATCCACCGTGGCCGGTTCTGCTTCTTCAGCGCCGTGGATCACCACGACGATTTCGCCACGCACGCCATCCTCGGACCACTGCTTCAAGGCGCCGAGCGAGTCACGACGGACTTCCTCAAATTTTTTGGTCAATTCCCGGGCCACGGCTGCCTGGCGGTTTTCGCCAAAGGCTTCGACGGCTGCCTCCAGGAAATCGCCCAGGCGATGCGGCGCTTCGAAGAAGACCATGGTGCGCTCTTCGGCCAGCAATGATTCCAGCCTTTTGCGCCGCTCCCCTGCCTTGCGTGGCAAGAACCCCTCAAAGGTGAAGCGCCCTGTCGGCAGGCCCGAAAGCGAGAGCGCGGTCAACACGGCTGAAGGGCCAGGCACGGCGGTGACGCGAATGCCTGCGCTGAGCGCGGCCGCCACCAGCGGGTAGCCCGGATCCGAAACAGCTGGCATTCCCGCGTCGGAGACGACCAGGATTGTTGCCCCTTGGGCTGCCAAGTCGATGACTTCAGAAAGCTTGTGTGCTTCGTTGTGCTCATGAAGGCTCATCACCTTGGCGGTGATCTTGATTCCCAGCGCATGGGCGAGGTGGTGGAAGTTTCTCGTGTCCTCCGCGGCGATGATATCCGCGGTCGCCATCATTTCCCGCAACCGCGGGGAAGCATCGGATAAATTGCCAATTGGGGTAGCGCCGAGGACGATTACGCCCTCATTCTCTGAGATCTGCACATTCTTAAGCCTACGCGAAGTATGAAAAGCCCACATTCCTCCCTTCACGCCGGTAGCATGATCTGGTGATGGGCATCTCGACTCCTAACTCCGCGATTATTGGCCACGTCCGTTCAACGCGGCAGGCCTTCACTTTCGAGAGCCTGAAACAGCGGCTCCTGCCCACGGTAGCGCTCAGCGGACCGCTGCTGTGGATCATTCCGCTGGCGGTGACGCTGCTTGCCGGATTGCTGCGTTTCATCAACCTTGCTCATCCGCACATGTTGATCTTTGACGAAACCTACTATGTCAAAGACGCATTTTCACTGCTGCAAAGCGGTTACGAACGCGAATGGGCCGATGACAGCGACGCGCAATTCATCGCCGGGGATCCCCAGCTCACCACGGATTCTTCCTTCGTGGTCCATCCGCCACTGGGCAAATGGCTCATCGGCATTGGAATGCTGCTCTTTGGCGATTTCAACGGCTTCGGTTGGCGTTTCAGCACGGCGCTGTTCGGCACCCTTTCGGTGCTGCTGGTCACCCTCTGCGCCCGGCTCCTCTTCGGTTCCCATATCCTCGCTGGCATCGCCGGACTGTTGATGGCCATCGATGGCCATTCCATCGTGATGTCACGCACCGCGCTTCTGGATATCTTCCTCATGTTCTTCGTCCTGGCCGCGTTTTACGCGTTGCTCAAGGACCGAATCCATGGACGGACCCAACTGGCTCGCAAGCTCAGTGTCCCCCGGGGCAACAGGCCCGATGAATTCCTCCTGGGGTACGGGCCGATGCTGTGGTGGCGCCCGTGGCGCCTGGTTGCAGCTGTCATGCTCGGCGGGGCGGTCGGCATCAAGTGGTCAGCGCTGTCCTTTGTGGCTGTTTTCTGCATCATGGCCGTGCTGTGGGACTTCGCCGCGCGCCGCACCGCAGGCATTCATCACTGGCAGCGTGCCGCTTTCACCCGCGACGGCATCTACTCGTTCTTCACGATGATCCCGCTCGCGCTGCTCACCTACCTGTCCACGTGGACCGGTTGGCTGATCACTGCCGGCGGGCGCTACCGGCAATGGGCGGAAGAGAATCCCGGCGACGGCGTCAGCTGGCTGCCCGCTCCGCTGCGCTCGCTCTGGCACTATCACCAGGCTGGCTACGAATTCCACACGGGACTCAGTTCAGAACACGGATGGCAATCCTCGCCATGGACGTGGCCTTTCGCTGGCCGCCCGGTGCTGTTCTACTTCGAAGGCTACGACCAGGGCGTCAACGGCTGCGATCTGAAGCGCTGCACCGAAGTCATCACCGACCTTCCCAACCCGCTGCTGTGGTGGGCCTGCTCGATCAGCATGTTCCTGTTGATCCTGTGGTGGATCGGAGCCCGCGACTGGCGTGCCGGGGCCATTCTTTCCTCGGCCGTGGCCGGTTTCCTGCCATGGCTGATGTACCCGGAACGCACGATGTTCTTCTTCTACACCCTGCCGCTGGTTCCGTTCATGATCCTTTCATTGACGTATATGATTGGCAGGTTCATTCCGCGTGAGCCGAATTCCGGACTCGTATACCGCTCACGCATTATCGTGGTCACCCTGGTTATTGCGTTATTCCTAGTCACATCGGCCTTCTTTTGGTCGATTTGGTCTGGGGAAATGATTGCAGATGAGCTCTGGCGCCTGCACGTGTGGATCCCCAGCTGGGGCTAGGCACCGGGGCAGATCGGCGCTTGATGCCATGAGCCAGGCCACGTTGACGATTATCGATTCCCGAAGGGTTCAGCTTCCATGCACGAAGTAACCGTCGAGCTGCTTACTGAATTAGCGCCAGAAGTTAATACGACGAATCTTCTCCTCGACCGCGTCGCCCGCGGTTCGGACCAGCCGCTGTTCAGCGTGCAGCGCGAGGGCTCCTGGCACGATGTGAGCGCCGGAGATTTCCTCGCCGACGTGAAGCGCCTGGCAACCACCTTGATCAATGATGGGCTCCAGCTAGGCGACAAGGTCGCGATCGTCTCGAGAACGCGCTACGAGTGGGCGCTGGCGGAAGAAGCCATCTGGTTTGCCGGCGGCGTCTCGGTTCCCATCTACGAGACCTCCAGCCCTTTTCAGATCGAATGGATCCTCCGCGATTCAGGCGCGCGCGTTGTCTTCGCCGAGGACCACGCGCTGCGGGCCAATGTGCGGCAGGCCGCCGCGCAGCTGGGCGAAGAGATCCTCATCCATATTTTCGAGGGTTCGGACCAGTCCGATAAGGCGCTGATACCTTCAGCAGGATTGCACCGGCTGCTCGTGGAGCCTGGCGAAGTCAACGAGCAGGCCATCGAGTCCCGCCGCTCGTCCATGAAGCTCGAAGACGTAGCCACCATGGTGTACACCTCGGGCACGACCGGCCGCCCCAAGGGCTGCAATATGACCCACGCCAATTTCGCCATGGTCGCCCATAACCTGGCCGGGCACATGCGCGAAGTTCTCGGCGACCAGCGCCGCACCCTGATGTTCCTGCCGCTGGCCCACGTGCTCGCCCGCGCCGTCCAGCAGACCTGCATCCACGGCGGCTCCATCATCGCCCATTCAAGTTCCATGGCTCATCTGGTCCAGGACATGGCAGCCGTCAAGCCCGGCTTCCTGTTGGCCGTTCCACGCGTCTTCGAGAAGATTCGCACCACCGCGCTGGCAACAGCTGAGAGCAGCGGCAAGGCCGGCCTGTTCTTGAAGGCCGAGCAGACTGCCATCGACGTTTCCAAGATCCGCGATGCACGTGCCCGTGGCCTCAAGGCACGCCTGCCCCTGGGCCTGCGCGCCCGGCATGCGCTGTTCAACAAGGTGCTCTATCCAAAACTGCGCGGAATTTTTGGCGGCGAATGCGGCTACGCAATTTCGGGGGCCAGCGCGCTCAACCAGGATCTGGCGCACTTCTTCCGGGGCGCCGGCATCCAGCTGGTGGAAGGCTACGGCTTGACCGAAACCACCGCGCCGGCCACTGTGAACCAGGCCTCGCATACCCGCGTAGGCACGGTGGGGCGTCCCATCCCCGGAACCAGCGTCAGGATCGCCGACGATGGCGAGATCCTGGTCAAGGGCATCGGCGTCTTCTCCGGTTACCACAACAATCCCCAGGCCACCGCGGAAGCCTTCGACGCTGGCGGCTATTTCAAGACCGGTGATACCGGCGTCCTGGATGAGTCCGGGTACTTGAAGGTCACCGGCCGCAAGAAGGAGCTGATTGTCACGGCCGGCGGCAAAAACGTCTCCCCCGGTCCCTTGGAGGAGATGGTTCGTGCCGGGCGCATTGTGGCCCAGTGCGTTCTGGTCGGCGAACAGCGTCCGTTTATTTCAGCCTTGGTGACCCTGGATCATGAGGAACTCGTCCTGTGGGGCAAAGCCAAGGGGCTAGGCGAATTGTCGCTGGCGCAAGCGGCAGTTCATCCCGAAGTCATGGCCGAAATCCAGCAATATGTGGACACGGCGAACCTGACGGTGTCCAAGGCCGAATCGATTCGCAAGTTCGTGGTCCTCGATGCGGAATTCACCGAGGCCTCAGGCCACCTGACCAGCTCGCTGAAACTCAAGCGGCAGAGCGTCCTCGACCAGTTCGAAGACCGGATCCAGGAGTTCTACTCCAAGTAGGAGGCCAGTTAAACAGTTCAGGCGCCGCAGATGCGGCGCCTGAACCAGTTTGTTGCGCTGGTGCCTAGTTGCCGATGCCGAAGGCGCGGGCTTCCTGGCGCAGCCGGGAGGATTCGCGGCGGCGCCCGGTCGGCCAGCAGCTGACCAGAACCACGAGAACCGTTGCCAGCACCAGGGCGGCAATGCCAATGGCGCTATCAACCCAGAACTGCTCGGGGTACAGGCGGATGAGGGTGTCCCTGACGCTGAAGGTCCAAGTTCCTTCGGAGAAGAACAGCGCGTGGAACTGGGTGAAGAAGGTTTCCCACCCCATCAGCGCTGCCACAGCGAGCACCGCAATCATTGCCAGGGTCACGATGGCGCCGGAGAACAGGGCCCTGCGCACGCCGCCGGCATAGCGCTTGGCGAGGTACCAGACGCCGATGACCAGGATGATTGCCAAGACCACGCCAAGCACGTAGGCGAAGCCAATCAGGTGCTTCACATCGACCATATGCTGCACCTCGCCTTCGGTGAACATGCTCGAACCCGTGGAGAGCTTGAGCCCGGCCAGGTACTCTCGCCCGGCGAAGTTGTTCAGGTAGTCCACGCCGTAGCTGCCGTAGGTCAGGCGTTCGGCATCGGTGAATCCGAAGCTGTCGCTGGGGAATCCGGGGCGTGCGTAGGACAGCGCCAAGAAGGCAGGGGTGGCGATCAGGCGGATGGCAGCGATCAGGGTCAGCAGCGGGAAGACCAGTGCTACTATCACCTGCGCGGTGCGGCCCAGGGGCGGCTTGGAGTTCAGGGCGCGTTCACGGGCGACACGGCGCTTGACGGCCGCCTCCGAAGGTTCTGGCTCCGGCTCGTAGCTGCCGAAGACGCGATTGCGGGCCTGTGCCACAGCGGCTTTCGTGGTGGGCATCGATCCTGTTTTCGGAGCCGCCGAAACCGGCGGTACCTGCTGTGCGGTGTTCGTGGCTGGCTCCTCTGCCTGAGGCTGCACGCTCGTTGCCGGTGCTTCGGGCTGGCTTGCAGTCTTCTTTTCGGCTTCAAGTTCATGGGGAAGCTTGATTGCGCGAATCACGTCTTCAACTGGCTCTTTGGCCTGCGGCTTGGCCGCTGGCTTCGCCGCTGCGGGCTTGGCTGGAGCGGTTTTGGCAGCCACGGTTTTCCCCTCCGCGGGCTTATTCGCCGCGGCAGGAGCTGCTGGCTTGGCTGTGGCTGGCTTCTGCTCCGGCGGGGCCGCGGCTGGCTTGGCAGGCGCTGCTTTCTGGGCTGCAGGCTTGCTGGCTTCGGGCTGCGCAGGAGTCTCGGATTTGCCGGACATCGCCAAGCGAACGGCTTCCTTGCGGGCGGCTTCCCGGGCAACGGTTTCCTTGGCCGCCTCAGCCTGCGCCTGGTTCTTGTGGGCTTCCAAACGCGCTGCCAGCTCCTCGGCCTTTTGGCTCAGGGATGCCTTGGGACTTGGCGCGCCTTCCGGGCCAGCCGATGCGGGCTGGCCCGCATTTCCTTGCCCTCCGGAAGGGTTTTTCGCCGCCTCAGCCATGAGCAGACCTCCTGCAATTCGCGCGATGGTGTGATGTTTTGGGGTAATTGGCAAGCCACGAAGGGCTCACGCGCCTTCAGCATATCCACCCGAAAGGCTCTTGCGACGGATTACCACACCTAAAACATGTTTCGGCTAAGACACAAGCGCGAAGTGCTGGGAAAAGTTCTTGGAACGGTACTTACTGTTCCTTATCCGGCAAAACGGCCAGGCGCACACGAGAGTCAAAGCGCTGGCCGCGGTTTTCGCGAGCACGCACCGAATCCACCGGGGAAGTTGAGGCGTGCCGCGGCTCGCGGGCCGCCGGCTGCTTGTCGCGCACCGCATTCACCAGCGCATTCAGTTCGTCTTCGGGCTCCAGCACATCCGGCATGGCTCCGCGAATCAGGTTCCAGCCGCTGGGGACGGTCAGGCGATTGGCGTGCCGCGCGCACAGGTCGTAGCAGTGCGGCTCCGGATAGGTCGCGAGCGGACCCAGTACAGCAGTTGAATCCGCGTATACGTAGGTGAGGGTTGCACGAGCTGCTTCACGGCAAGCTGGGCGAGAACAAAGACGAAGACCTTCCACGGTTCCCATTCTACTCGTGCCATTGGCGCTAACCGGGGATCTAGCGGTGTTTACGGGCCGATGCGCGGCCAGAGGCCATCCGGGGCGATAGGCTGGGGTGATGAACTCCAAGGTGCCGAATCAGCCCAGCGGGCCGCGGCGCAATCGCCACGGCCGGGGGCGCCGCGGGCCGTTGCTGCCGATGCATCTTCCTGCCTACCGAGGCAGGCAAGAGCGGTTCGATGACGCAGTGATGGCCAGTGCCCAGCGGCTTTCCGAGCGCTGGCCGCAGAAGATTGAGCTTATCGACTTCTTGATCGAGCCGGTTCCCAGCGACACTCTCATCAACCAGGCCCAGGCCGTTGGTGACCGGATCCCGCTGGCGTCCTCCGTGGCGGCCACCGCCAGCGAGCGGGCAAAAATCATCATTTTCCGCCTGCCCATCGAGCAGATTGCCGACAGCCCTGGCGAGCTGCTGGACCTGGTCCATCAATGCGTGGTGCACGAGGTGTCCCAGCTGTGGGTCAAGCCAATCAACGAGATCGACCCATCGTATTTCCCCGACGACCCTGATTACGAGTGAGCCGCCGCGGCGGCCGAGCGCTGCGGTGCATGGCTGGCCAGCAGCAGGCGTATCGCGCCAATCCAGACCAGCGCAGAACCGACCAGGTGGCAGACCACCAATAGCTCGGGAAGGTGCGTGAGCGCCTGGACGATGCCGATCAGGCCCTGCCCGGCGAAGACCAGCACATACATTTTCGCCTTGCGGGACACGCTGGCTAGTTGTTGCTGATTCGCCGTGCGCCACATGACCACCACCGTTGCCAGGGCCAGCACCGCCACCAAGGCGTGGAAAACTGTAATGCCCAGCCAGTCAAAGCCCATGCGCGGCACGTCGGCCGAGTCCCCGGCGTGCGGTCCGGAGCCAGTTACGGCGGTACCTGCGATGACCAATACGGCATTGGCTGCAAGCATGATGGTGCCAAGGGCCTTGAGCTTGCCGGTGCTGGCCGGATGCTCCCCGGCTATCAGGTTCTGCGTCTTGTCCCAGGTGATGGCCGCGGCCGTGAGCAGCAATGTAGCAGCCAGGAAATGCCCTGCCACCATGAAGGGATTGAGCTTCACCCACACCGTGACCCCGCCGATCACGGCGTTGAGCACCACGAGCCAAAACTGCACCCAGGCCCAGCGGGTAATGGCTGGCACCGGTTCGCGCTGCAGGCGAGCGGCAATGATCACCCATCCCACCGCAGCGCAGAGCACCGTGGTGAGCAACCGGTTGGCGAATTCGATGGTCGCATGAATGCCCATCTGCGCCGTGGGCGCCAACGACCCGTCGGTGCAGGCCGGCCAGTCGGGACAGCCCAGGCCCGAACCGGTCACGCGCACGACACCGCCGCCAACGATGATCAAGATGGCGGCAATCATTGCGGTCAGGCTGGCCGCGCGCAAGCTGCGGCGCTCCAGTGAGATTCGGCTGGCAAGCCAGCCGAAGGGGGTAACCATAAATCTATTCCTTGGTGGCGGGAGGCTACCCGCCGATATTCACCACGATGCCGTCGCGACCGGCATTGGCCTGGGGCATGGCAGCCCAGGCAATGGAACGTTCAGAACCCAGGGTCAGCTGTCCAATATACGTGTTCGCGTCGGTTGAGAAAATCACAGCCTGGGCGTCATCCGCAACGGTTTTCGGGTCGAAGACGATGCTGGAGCCGGCGTTGATCGCCAACTTCCTGGCCTTGTTGAGCTTGCCATTTTTGCCCACCACGGTGGCTTCCACGGTGGAGTCGGAATCAACAGCGGCCAAAGCGAATTTTCCGGTCCCATTGGCCGAGAGCGGCATGGCCTGGGTTCCGGCCAGCACGTTGGAACTGGCGGCCCATGCGGTATCCGAGGAGTCCTTCGGATCGCTGCCGCGGACCATGCGCACCGCTGCGGTCACCGGAGCATCCGATTCAACCACGATGGTGTAATAGCCGCTTGCCAGCTGCTTCAGGCTCTGCACGCCGGTGGCATTGGAGGATACGGCAAGGTTGTCATCGAAGCTGGCAGCTACTTCGCCGTCCTTGCCGAGCACCTTGACCTTGTATCCGGCACCGGAGGAACCCGTGGCCGAGACGTGCAGCTGCGGAACCAGAGTGCCATCGTCCTTGCTCAGCGCATCGGAATTCGATTTCTCGTCAATCCAAACACCGGGAATCACCTGGGTGTTCGAGGCCGAGGCGTTGGCTGCCACGAGATCGACACCCGATGGGGTCAGCCCGCGCAGGGCAGCCTGCTGCACCGACGCGGTGATCTTGCCGCCAAGGCTGGTGACCTCGGCAGAGACCGAGTCCATATCCTGGGCGTAGCCGCCAAGTACGAGAGCGCGGCTCTCCCCTGGCGCCAACACGATGCTCTGCAGGGTCGGGGTGTCGATCAGGCCTTCGGGCCCGCGCAGGCGCAAGGAAACCTGGGCCGTGGTATGCGTCGGATTGGCCAGGTTCATCACGCTGGTCGAACCGGTGCTGGTTTGCAGTCCGGTGAACCTCCAGGTTGATGCCGGCGCCTGGCAGGTGCCCGTCGCCAAGCCCGCCAGGTCGCCGTCCTTGGCCTGGTAGCTGCGCAGGGCGCTGCCTTCAGAGGCCAGGCCGCCCAGCGGCTGCAGCGAGTACACCTGGGCGTCGTCGACGCCATTGACAGTCGAGACCTTGCTGGTGCGCCCGGTCTGGCCATCATCATCCGATCCGCGGGCTTCAAGCGCCTGGGCTTCTGCGATGCGCTCGGTCAGCGGCCGTTCCGAGGTTCCATCGAGTTTGGCGAAGGATGATCCCGGGATGCGCTTTGCCAAGTCGGAGACGGCGATGCTGCGCAGGTTGCTGGAGATTTCCTTGCCGCCCGCGGCAAATTGCGGATCTGTTCCGTCAACGCCCTTCAGCAATTTCGGGGTGGGCGCGCAGACGCTGCTGGCATCGCCAGCTGGCAGATTGGTCACCGCCGCCGGCAGGGTCTTTTCAGCAGCTTTCGGGGCAACCAGGGATCCTGCGCCCACTGCGGCGCTGGCGGCAAGCACAGCGGCCAGGCTCAACAGCACTGCACCAGTTTTCTTGCGGGTGGACGCGGTGGCAGCATCCTTGCTGGCAGCAGCTCGCGCCTTGTCCAGCTTCTTGCGGCGTGCGTTCACGCTGCCGGCTGCGGATTCGCTGGCAATGCCAGCTTCGGTGGCCTGGGCTTGTTGAGCCTGCTCTTCCTTAGCCGCCTCTGCGGCGCGAATCTTTTCCAGCTTGCGGCGGCGCTTGGCCGCCTTGGCGTTTTCTGGTTCCTTGGCTATCGGCGCAGGTTCCTTCGAAGCAGCCTCCGTCGATGGCGAAGCCGCTGCCGTTCCAGCGTCTTCGGCAGCTTTGGCAGTCGGGCTGTCTGCCGCCGCGTCCTTGCTGCTTTCCGCCGGCTTTTGCTTCTCCGGCGTGGCAGCCTGTTCGGGCTCGGCCTTGTGGGCGGCCTTGGGCTCGTGAGCTGCCGCTGGCGCAGCTGGTGCTGCTGGATCGGTGCTCTTATGAGCCGGATGCGCGACAGCAGAATTTTGCTGGGCTGCCTGGGCCGGCTGGTCTTTTGCTTCCGGCTTGGCCTCGGGCGCACCGGTCGCAGCCGTGGTGGCGTTTGGCTGGCTGTTGCCCGACGGCCCGGATTTCTCTTCGGCTTCGGCCTTGCTGCCCTGATCGGACTGGCCGGTTTTTGCCGAGCCAGCAGTGGCTGGCTCAACTGCCGGGGCTGGCACGGCCCCAGGCTTGGCAGGTGCTGGGGTTGCATTCTTCTTCTGGGCCTTTGCCGCGGCCTTGGCCGCCGATTCCTGCTCGGCTTCCAGGGACTTCTGTTCCCTGGCCGCATTCTTGGCGTCGGCCTTGGCACGCAGCTGCGCTTCCTTGGCCCGTGCTTTCTCGAGCTTGGCATCAACCTTGGCTTTGGCCTTGGCGGCTTTTTGCTCGGCACGCGAGAGCGCCGCGGATACCTGTTTCCCGGATCCTGCAGCGCCCTGGGAGCTGGCCGCTGGCTTTGGCGCGGGTACCTGTTCGGCAGGCTTGTCAGCAGAATCCGCTGAGTTCACGTTCTTCTCGTCGCTCACTACTTCTTCTCCTGCTCGGCGTCATCGCCCGATATCCGGTCGTTGAGCTTCGGGGTCAAGTTGTCTCGGATCTCGCTGGCCCGTTCACGGGCTTCGCGTCGGCTCTGTGGAAGCATGCCAGTGGCCGCAGGGGGGCTGTGCACTTCGGCCGCGGCGAGAACCTCAGAGGCGTCAGCCAGTGCTTCGTCCTCTGCGCGGGGTTCACGGAACCGGTACTCGCTATTGCGGTAGTTCGCGAAACGCCGCGAGCTTGGCACCGGAATGGCCAGCAACACGGTAATCAGCAGGACGGCGCAAGCCAGAATCAAGAAAGGCATTGCCATGGCTTCCTTGTGCGACAGCGACAGTTCGCCGCCGCCTGCTGGAATCTCGAAGGCCTGTGCCCAGCGGGTCTCCGAATCCTCAGGGTAAGCCACGGAGCGCAGTTGCTCGCCGTCGATGCTTGCCCGCAGTTTCGGATCGGCTGCCGTGGCCAGAACCAGGGTGCGTTCCGAATCGGAAGCCGGGATCTGCACCTTGCTGATCTTGCCGCGGCTGGCAGGCAGCACGGTGACCGCGCCGTCCTCGCCGACGATGCGGGCAAAACCGGTGCCTTCGGCGCCGGCTGAGGTTCCATAGTCCACACGCCAGAGCCATCCGCTGTCGGTTTGTCCCACGGCGGCCAATCCGGTAGCAGAGTCAAGGGCGCGTACGGTTGCCGGAACCGATTCGCCGGTTTCGTTCAACACGATGTAGCCGATGCCCAATTCACGCAGGGACTTGCGGGAATCGAGTGCCGATTCGGAGAGCAGCATGGCTACGGCCTTGCTCTGCACCGATGCGGTAATGGAGCTTTCGTTGCGTTCTGGATCCAGCATGCTTCCCCGAAGCTGCTTGACCTGCGAATACCGGCTGATGCTATCGAGAGTTTCACCGGAGCCGGAGACCAGCTGGCTATCGATTTCGCCGGAAGACCGCGGACTGAGCACCAGGGTGCGCTCCTGGAATTCCGAACGGCCCGCGTCCGCTGCTGTAGCCGGCAGGGTGCGCGGCTGCGAGGAGCCAACCTGCTGGGTGTTCACCAGCTTGGCCATGGATTCCGATGCGGCAGCTGGATTCAGCTGAGTCGCCAGGAGCACCGAGCCGGAGGCCAGTACGGCCACCACGCTGAGCGCAGCTGTCAAGGCCAAGGCCAAGCGGGGTGCGCCTGCGCGGACAGCGCGCGGCTTGTCCTCGTGCCGCAATGCGGCCAAAGCGTTCGCCGCGGCGGCGATCAACGCGAAAACCGCAAAGGAAACAAACGGACCGGTGTAGGCGGTGACCGCAGTGTGTGAATCCATGGTGACCGGGACGAAGCCAACAGCCCATCCAGCGGCCACAGCGATCACGGCGCCCCACAGCAGCCGCCGCGAGTTCCGGCGCATGACGGCATTGACGCTGAATGCGGAGCTCAGCGTGCCAACAACGGCCATGAAAATGACCGGGGCGCCGACCAGCAGGGCTGCTACGAGCGCCCATGGACCGGCTGGCAGGATGTCCCAGCCCACCAGGCCGACCGCCGGGTTAAATGCTTCCGGGAAGCCCAGCAGCATCTGCCACGGCGACGCAGGCGAAAACGCTGTCGCAGCACCGGGCTCGGTGAACAACAGGCGCGGGTCGCCCAGTGCGGCAACCAGCAGAGGAAGGTTCCACACCACAGCAGGCAACGGGATCCACCACAGGCTGCGAGCCCGGCGCAGCGAGGAGAGAGCCAGCGCGTAGACCAGCACGGTTGCGGTCAGGAAGAATGCCATTGAGCCGGCGGAAATGGCCCAGAGCAGCAAGGCGGCAGACGCTGATGCGGTCCATGCGGATACGGATTGCTGCTTGGGGGTTTTGGGCTTGGCGCCTTCAACGGCTACCTGTGCGTTCACGGAACGCATGACAGCGAGCACAAAGACCGGAAGGAGAATGTGCACCATGGCCGAGCCAATTCGGCCCGATGCCAAGGAGGAGCCCAGCGATGGAAGGAACGCCCAAATAAGTGCTGCGAAGAATCGCACGGCGCGCGAGCGGCTCACCGCGCCGGTACCCCACCAGGCGGACAGCGCGGCAAGCGGCATGGCGGCGAGGAACAAGTAGGGCGATGCTTGATTCGCGTGGCCAAACGTGACCAGCGAGAAGAGCCAGAACAGCACGTCCGAATTATCTGGCGGCGCGCCCGCTCCGGTGGAGATGCTTTGCCACCACGACAGCGCATTGGCGCCGATTTCCTCTGTGCTCTGCGAGAACGGGCGCAAGGCGCCGCCGGAGAGGGCCGAAGCGCCGAGCACATTGCGCCAGGCAATCAGCGAGGCAGCTGCCGAAAGCAACAGGGCAAGGATCAAGGAGAGCACCGCGGTGGTGCGTGGTGGGCGGGCGATGCGGACGAAGTCCGAGAAGTTGTCGCCGCTTGGCTCAACCATGGCGTCGGCGCCGCTGCCGTCGCCATAGACTTCAGTGTCGTCGCGACCGGTGGTCAGGTTGCGGCGGTATTCGCGAACCTGGGCCGCCGAGGTCATCAGCTTGCGTACCTGCCGGCGCGGAATCTGGCGAATCTGTGCGACATTGCGGCGCGAGGCCGCCAGCTTGCCTGGAGTAAACAGGCCACGCAGGACGGCACCGAGGTGGCTGAATCCATGACCAGGATCCTTGGCGAGCAGGGCCAGCAAGAAGTGGCCAATGCCTCCAAGGAGCAGGCCGACCCACAAGAACGGCAATGCCAGCGGCGAGGCGAACTTCAAGCGCTGGAAAACTTCTGAACGCTTCGCTTCGCGCGGTCCAGCCAGGGAGTCGACAACCTCGACCTGGTGGTACATCTTTGCTGTCGGAACCACTACTACGCGGTGCCCGGCCAGGCGGTTTCGCCAGCACAAATCCACGTCGTCGCCACGGCCCGGAATGGCAGGATCAAATCCGCCGAGGTCCTCGAATACTTCGCGCCGGATGAACATGCCCGCCGAGGAAACGGCAAAGTAATCGCTGCGGCCGTCGTACTGCCCTTGATCGACTTCGTCGGTATCGATCATGGTCAGCCGCTGGGCCTTGCGGTCTACGCTCAGGCCGACTTCGGCCAGGTGCCGGGGGTTGTCGATATCCAACAACTTGCATCCGGCGATGGACACGGACTCGGATGCTTCAACGGCACGAGTCAGGTGTTCAAGCGCATCGGGCGCCGGCATGGAGTCATCGTGGATGATCCAAAGCCATTCGTCACGGTCTTGCCGAGCTTCTGGCAGTTGTGAAACGGCCAATTCCAGAGACAGGCCCAAGGACCCTTCCTCGGCTACCAGCAGGGCTGCGTTGGAAGGCAGATTGGCTTGGAGCACCTCCAGGGAAGCATCGGAGGAAGAAGCATCGACTCCGACAAATCGTTCAATAGGCCGGGACTGGTTGCGCAGCGCGGCTAAGGTGCGTGGTAAAAAGTCAGCGCCATCGTGCGAAGCAACGATGGCGGTGACGTGAATTGGCGGACGAATTAGATTGCTCGTTTCCGTAGACGGCGACGTTCGCGCTCTGAGAGCCCTCCCCATATGCCGAAGCGCTCATCATTGCTCAAGGCATATTCTAGACATTCAGAACGGACAACACATGCGCCGCAGACACGTTTCGCGTCGCGAGTCGAGCCGCCCTTTTCAGGGAAAAACGCTTCAGGGTCAGTTTGCGCGCACAGCGCGCGGGCCTGCCAGCCCAGTTCGCCTTCATCAACTTCGCCGCCAACACCGAGCCATACTGCCTTGATGGTGTCGCGTACTTCATCGTCCTCATCGAGCTCCGGCGCCCAGGAACCAACTGAAGGAATTTCTTCAGCGTCCAGTTCCGCGTCGTGCTCTTTGAGATAGTTGTCGGCCGCGGTCTCCAGATCGGCTGCTACTGCAACACGTGCGGACTCACCGGCTTGAGGGTCGACAAACCAGTCAGACGGTGCGTCTTCGAGCCCGTACTGAGCGGACGCAACAGCCGAGGTCGAAAATTCGGAGTACCCCTGCTCCAGATTCGCCATGGTGATGTTGACCTTTCGATTGGTTTGAGTGGATTGGGCCATCTATGGTCCCTACCCATCCGGCAGCATTTATTCCATCAATCTAGAGAATGTGATGGATCCTGCCGGACTCACACTCTAATTACATCCGTGTAACTCCGCTAGAGTCAAGTGGGGAGGTCATTCTAAGAAGACTTCTCAGGAAACTCTCGGCACAACACGCCGTCAAAACAGGCAGATGAGACGGGCGAGTCTTCACTTGCTTGAATTCTCGGTGAATTCTCAGTATCTAATTTCAAAGGACGTTCAATGAGCAGCATTCAACCACAACGAACTTTCGTGGAGGATCTACTTGCACCGCGACGGGCCTCGGCCTCGCCGTGGCTGACGTGGCATTCACTGAGCGGTGAGCGCATCGAGCTCTCCGGTCGAGTTTTTGACAATTGGGTAGCTAAAAGCGCCAATTTGCTCAGTGATCTTTTTGACCTCGACGAAGAGACCACCGTCGTCATCGATCTCGCCCCGCACTGGAAATCCGTGGTGCTCGCTCTGGCTGCTTTGCACCATGGCGCTACCCTCGTTGACGCCGAACACAGCGACGCAGCTCATGCCGCGCTGTGGATCAGCTCCGAACCCAATGATGAACGCATTCCCGCAAGCAGTGAAATCCTCGCCGTGAACCCGGCAGCTCTCGCGCTGTCCTTCGGCTCGGATCTCGGCCCCGTCGCAGAGGACTTTAATGCTTCGGTGCGTTCATATGGCGACCAGTTCTACCCGTCAGCTGTTGCTTCTTCTGCAACGGCACTGGCCGCCACTGGCGGTTCTGCTATGACGCTCAATGAGCTTTTTGGGAGTTCCGTTCCAGCACGGGGCACCATTCTGGTGCGCGCACAGCAACCGCTGCTGCCCCTCCTCCCCTATCTGGTGAGCCAGTGGGCAGCCGGTGATGCAGTGGTTCTTGTGGAAGACGGCGTGGAAGTCACTGAGCGCCTGCGTGAAGGCGAACGCATCAGCTTCGACTACGAGCCTGCCAGCTAGCGCAAGACCTTCGGCGTGGAACCGGTATCGGTTGGACCAGTGGATCCATTCGCAGCCGCACCGATATCGGTTTTAGGCCGTCCGAGAAGTTCGTGATCGTGAGCGAACTCTTCCTCCTGGTCCATTTCCTTGCCAAAGACCCAGAACCGGTAGGCGAAGAAGCGGAATATGGTGCCCAGGATCAAACCGACCACCGAACCGGCGATGAACACCGAGGTCGGGTCGGTCAGGCCCATCCAGTATTTGGTGACCCACACACAGGCTGCGGCAATGCCCAGGCCGATGGCATTCATGATGATGAACATCACCAGCTCGCGCACCACGTTGGCTTGGCGGCGATGGCGGAAGGTCCAATAGCGATTGGCCACCCACGAGAAAATGGTTGCCACGACACCGGCAATAATTTTTGCCTTGACCTGCGAGTCGCTCATTGAGCCATGCAGCAGCCAGACATAGATGCCCGAGTCAATGATGAACGCGACTCCACCAACGACGCCGAACTTCGCAACTTCACGCCAGAACAGCGAGATGAGTCCGGCAATTTTTGATTTGATGCGTTCGAGCAAGGGTCCTCCAGGGAATGAGATTCCCGTCTGGCTAGCAGTAACAGGGCGCACAAAGTACAACTTGAAGCACGCGATCTAGCTATTTTATCGCCAATTTCTGAGGATTGTCCGAATTGTGAGAGTAATCAGACATCTCGCATGCGAATCTGATCCGCGCTTTCGATACCCTAGATAACGTGAGCTTTCCAAAAATTGGCGTGATTGGTGGCGGGCAGCTAGCCCGAATGATGGCCCCCGAGGCCCTGAACCTAGGATTCGAACTTCATATTCTGGCCGAAGGGCCTGAAGTTTCGGCTGCCCGAAGTGTTCCTGACGCACCGGTAGGTGACTACAAGGACCTCGATACCCTGCGCGCTTTTGCCAAGGGCAAGGACGTAGTCACCTTTGACCACGAGCATGTCCCCAACGAATTTTTGACCACGCTGATCAACGAGGGTGTCAATATCCAGCCTCGTCCCGCGGCACTGATCCATGCCCAGGACAAGCTGGTGATGCGCGAGGCCATTGAACGCTTGGGCCTTCCCAACCCGGCCTGGGCCAAGGTGGAGAACGTCGAGGAGCTGATCAGCTTCGGCGAACAGACCGGCTGGCCCATTGTGCTCAAGACCCCGAGGGGCGGCTACGACGGCAAGGGCGTGCGCATGCTCGATAGCATCCAAGATGCCAAAGACGCCGCCGACTGGTTTGCCAACGGCCCATTGCTGGCCGAGGACAAGGTCGGCTTCTCCCGTGAGCTCTCCGCCCTGGTGGCGCGCACCCCTTCCGGCGAAGCCAAAGCCTGGCCAGTAGTCCACACCATTCAGGTTGACGGGGTCTGCGACGAAGTGATCGCCCCGGCCCAGGACCTTGACGAGGCCACCGCACGCAGCGCCGCCGAGGCGGCCCTGCGGATCGCCAACGAATTCGGCGTGACCGGCGTCATGGCTGCGGAGCTGTTCGAGACTCCCGGACAGGGAGCCGGCTATGTCATTAATGAATTGGCGATGCGCCCGCACAATACCGGGCACTGGACCATGAATGGTTCGGTCACCAGCCAGTTTGAGCAGCACCTGCGTGCCGTCCTTGATCTTCCGCTGGGCGACACCCGCGAGCTGGGGGTCACCGTCATGAAGAACTACCTCGGCGGCGCCAACCAGGACCTCTACTCGGCATTCAGCGCTGCACTGGCCGCGGCCCCCGAGGTCAAGGTGCACGCCTACGGCAAGTCCGTTCGCCCGGGCCGAAAGATCGGGCATGTGAACGTGGTGGCAAATGCCGGGCAAACCGTAGATGAACTTCGCGTGCAGGCAAACAAAGTTGCCGCGCTGATCCGCGACGGCGTCGACGCCAAGAACTAACCTGATATTCCGGCAAGAGCCACTGCGCGCAACTGCGCAGTGGCTCTTGCCCAATGACACAACCAAGGAAAAATCTGATGTCTGAAGCACCTCTTGTCGGCCTGGTCATGGGTTCGGATTCCGATTGGCCAGTAATGCGCCTGGCTGCCCAGGCCCTGGCCGAGTTCGGAATTCCATTCGAAGCCGACGTGGTCTCCGCCCACCGGATGCCAACCGAGATGATCGAGTACGGCAAAAAGGCACATGAGCGCGGGTTGCGCGTGATCATTGCTGGAGCAGGCGGCGCGGCCCACTTGCCCGGCATGCTCGCAGCTGTTACTCCGCTGCCTGTCATCGGAGTTCCAGTTCCACTGGCTAAGCTTGATGGAATGGATTCCCTGTTGTCCATCGTCCAGATGCCAGCAGGAGTCCCCGTCGCAACTGTTTCCATTGGCGGTGCACGCAACGCAGGCTTGCTCGCGGTGCGCACCCTAGCCGCGGGAACGGATGAGCTTGCACAGTCGTTGCAGGTAAAGTTGCTTCAGTTCGCAGATTCACTGCGCGAGTCAGCCCACGCCAAGGGCGCTGCACTGCGCGATGAAGTAGCCAACGAGAATTTCGCTTCCTAGGGAAAGTCAAACAAGTACATGGGTTCTGCCAGTCACCGCGCACCGAGTCCGTTGCGCCAGCCGGAGACAATTAGCGCTCCGCAACGCAGCAAACGTGCGCTGATCTTGGTTCTTCTGACCATCTTCTTCCCGGGCAGCGCTCAGCTGGTTGCCGGCAATCGAAAGCTCGGAAGGCTTGCGGTCTCCATTACGATGCTGTGCTGGGTCGCCATTCTTGGCATCCTGGCAATCTACTTCATCAACCGGTCGGTCATCCTCGGCTGGGTAGCGCACCCGAACTTCCAGCTGTTCCTGATCATCGTGCTCGGCAGCTTGGCTGTCGGCTGGTTCATCATGTTCATCAATACCCTGGTGATCATTCGGCCCGGCATGCTGGCTCCCGGCATGCGCGCCATCGTCACCGTTTTCACGCTGGCCGCGGTGGTCGCCACCAGTGGCGTGTTCATCTACGGTGCGTCCTTGTTGAACACCGGACGCGAGACCATTGTCTCGGTCTTCGATGAAGGGCCTGCTTTTGACCCGATCGATGGCCGTTACAACATCGCGGTGTTCGGGGCTGATTCGGGATCCAACCGAGAGGGTGTGCGCACCGACTCGGTGGCACTGCTTTCGGTGGATGCCAAGACCGGCAAGACCCTGCTGATCTCGGTGCCGCGTAACTTCCAAGGCGCGCGCTTTGCAGATGACTCGCCAATGAAAAAGATCTGGCCCGACGGCTACAACTGCGGTAACGATTGCATCTTCAATGCCATCTACCGCAACGCGGCTGACGAGCATGCTGATGCTTTCCCGGCCTCCGTGAAGAATGTAGGCGCGCAGGCGGCCATGGATGCCCTGGAAGGAACTACCGGACTGCCCGTGCAGGGCTACGTCATGGTGGACATGGCAGGATTTGAGCAGTTTGTCGACGCCCTGGGCGGAGTCACCATCAATTCCGGCGGCTGGGTTCCATACAATGGCAAGTACTACCCCAACAGCACCGTGCGCACCCACTGGTTCGCCCCTGGCACCCAAACCTTCAATGGCAAGCATGCCCTGTGGTTTGCCCGCTCCCGCGACTTCACCGACGACTACCACCGCATCAAGCGCCAGCAGTGCTTGCAGCAGGCCATCATCAAGCAATTCACTCCGCAGACCATTCTGACGAACTTCACCAGCATCATGTCCGCTGGCGAGCAGCTGGTGGAGACAAACATTCCAGCCGGCCAGCTCGGCTCCTTCGTCTCCTTGGCCGAGAAGGTCTCTTCACAGCCGATGGCACGCCTGACCTTGGGCGCACCGGACTTTGAGCGATCCTTCTCCACGTACCCGGACTTTGACAAGCTCCAGGAGCGAATCCGCACCCTGATTGCCAAGCAGTCGGAGAGCGAGAAGAAGAAGACTGAGAAGTCCGATTCTTCTAAGAAGAGCGAAGATTCTTCCAAGGCTTCCGAGTCCCCCAAGAGCTCGGAAAGTGAAGAAAGCACTGAAGAGGGCGCGGATACCACGGATATCAATAACGCTCCCAAGCTTTCCGGCGGCGGAGATCAGGAATTCACCCAGCCTGATGGAAGTCCAATCACCGAGGAGTACTTGGTGCAGCTGGAAATGGCTGGATACAACACCCGCATTTCACAGATCGCCGCTAACAACGACGAATGCTCTGTTCCGTAAACGGTTAGACCCCCCGACCGCAATGCAACCCAATCACTGTTCTTGAAAGGCTATGGTCAAACAACGTGTTCGAGTTGAAAAACGCGATGAGGGATTACCACTGGGGTTCTGATTCCCAGATCTCTGATTTGCTGGATCTGCCTGCGGATATTTCCCCGCAGGCAGAGATGTGGCTTGGCGCCCACCCGGGATGCCCCAGCCGGCTGGTTGATGAAGACATTGCCCTGAATGACTTCATCGCCCAAGACCCGCAGCAAGTACTGGGGGCAACTGTTGCGCAGCGATTTGGCCGCCTGCCCTACCTGTTCAAGGTGCTCTCGGCGACCCAGCCCCTGTCGATCCAGACGCACCCGACGCTCAAGCAGGCCCAGGAGCGTTTTGCCCTGGAAAACTCCAGTGGCAAGCCCCTTGATGCGGCCGACCGCAACTATCGGGATGACAATCACAAGCCAGAGATGCTTTATGCACTGACTGATTTTGTGGCGTTATCCGGATTCCGCCAGCCTGGCCAAATCATCAAGGATCTGCAGTTGTTGTCCGCCGGGCTGCCGGAAGACAAACTGGGCGAGATTGAGACGATCATCCGTTCATTGCAGGGGCAGGATCCACTGGCCGCCGCTTTCAGCCATGTGCTGACCGCCGGGGAACCTGTTGCCCAAACCGTGGAGCTGATCTGCTCAGCCATTGAGTCCTCGGATCAGTTGAAGGCCAACGCCCACTTTGCCGAGCTGGTGTCGATCAACAAGATCTACCCCTCGGATCCAGGAGTATTGGTCGCACTGCTGCTGAATCTGGTGTTCTTGGAACCGGGCCAGGCCATCAGCCTGGGCGCTGGAAATGTTCATGCCTACTTGCGCGGGCTAGGCATCGAAGTCATGGCCAACTCGGATAACGTTCTGCGAGGCGGGTTGACCAGCAAGCATATCGATGTTCCCGAACTTCTGGATGTCACCATCAGCCAGCCCTCCCCTGCGCCGATCCTTGCCCCGGTCGCGCTGGACTCGCACGACCGCCTGTACAAGCCGGACTTCGAAGAGTTCCAGCTGCAGGTGCTCGATCCGCAGGCTGCAGGCCAGGCTTCCGAACTTCAGCTGCACGGTGCTGGAGTGGTCTTGTGCACCGCGGGCGAGTTCTTGGTGAAAACCCAGGAAGGCCAGCGAAGCATCAAGCGCGGACAGTCCCTCTTCATTACCGCCGCCGAGCTGCCTGCGACGGCGACATTGCAGGACAATACACCTGGCCAGCTCTTTGCCGCCAGTGCACAGATCGATTAAAAAAGTCTCCTTGCTGGACCGAATCTAGCTCGGATACGCCGATGGCCATGAACCTTGAAAAGGTTCATGGCCATCGGCGTATTCCAGAAAGATTTAGCGGGTGTAGGCTTCCCACTTATCCTGGTGGTGCTCGCCTTCAACGAAGCGAATGGTTCCGGACTTCGCGCGCATCACGATCGACTGCGTGCTGATGCGGTTGCCCTTGTAACGTACGCCGCGCAGCAGGTCGCCATCGGTGATGCCGGTCGCTGCGAAGTAGCAGTTATCGGAAGTCACCAGATCGTTGGTGGTCAATACGCGGTCCAGCTGGTGGCCGGCGTCCAGTGCCTTCTGCTTTTCGTCGTCATCAGTTGGCCACAAGCGCCCCTGGATGACACCGCCCAGCGCCTTGATAGCGCAGGCGGTCACGATGCCCTCCGGCGTGCCACCGATACCCATCAGCGCGTCAACGCCAGTGCCTTCACGAGTTGCGGCGATAGCGCCGGCGACGTCGCCGTCCATGATCAGCTTGGTGCGAGCACCAGCAGCACGGATCTCCTCGATCAGTCCGGCATGGCGCGGACGGTCCAAGATGGTCACGGTGATCTGGCTGAGCTTCTTGCCCTTGGCCTTGGCGATCAAGTGCAGGTTCTGCTTCACTGGCAAACGCAGGTCAACAAGGTCAGCAGCTTCTGGGCCGGTGACCAGCTTTTCCATGTAGAAAACAGCTGAAGGATCAAACATGGATCCGCGGTCAGCCACTGCCAATACCGACAGCGCATTGTTCAAGCCGAGGGCTGTCAAACGGGTTCCGTCGATCGGGTCAACGGCTACGTCGCATTCGGCACCGGTGCCGTTGCCGACTTGCTCGCCGTTGAAGAGCATTGGGGCTTCATCTTTTTCACCCTCACCGATGACAACAACGCCATTGAAGTTCACGGTGGAGAGCAGACCTCGCATAGCATCTACTGCAGCGCCGTCGGCAGCGTTCTTGTCACCGAATCCAACCCATGGCGTGGACGCGATGGCGGCAGCTTCAGTAGCGCGCACCAGTTCCAGTGCTAGGTTGCGGTCCGGCTCCGAGTCGGTTACCGACAGTCGCGAGGAAAGGTGGGCATAATTGTTCTTTTCGGTCACGAAAGATCCCATCACTGAGTCGTAGTCATTGCGCCTATGCAAACATATTCATTCTATCTCTTTAGAATTTGCAGTGACAGTTCGTGTCGCCAGGGCTTTCGAAGCCCAACGTGGGGTTGGGCACGCTAGTTCCAATTACACAGAATCTTCGGGGAGAATAGAAGACGTGCAACTTGAGAACAACAGTGGGAACACCATGCCTGTGAACGAGCCGTCGGATCAGTCCGCAAAGTCGGCACCGGAGCCTCGTCGCGATTTGAATGATCCTGAGGCGACCTTTGAGGACTTGCCGTTCAAGCCGCAGCTCACCGAGAAGCAGGCCAAGCGTGCCAACCAGACCTTCAAGGGCATGGTGCTCTCGGTTGGCTTCACCCTCGCTGTTGTTATTCCGCTGGTTTTGCTCAACCCGGCTCCGAAAGATGAAGCCTTCGAGAGCAAGGTGAACTTGCAGCAGACCGCGGAGCAAACCGAACAAATTGCAGGTTTCGAGGTCTTCGCGCCAAGCCTGGGCGATGGACAGTATGCCAACTTTGCCCGCTGGCAGGCCAACACCGCTCAAGGTGTCCCCTACTGGGAATTTGGCATCGTGACCAAGAACAAGGATTTTGTCTGGGTACGCCAGGCCGCTGAAGCAAACGCCACGTGGATCGCCTTGACTACCGACACCGCCGTTCCGACCGGCACCAGGACCATTGGTGGCTGGGAATGGGAAGTCCGGGTCAAGGACGAAACCACGTATCTGATTTCGGAGCGCAAAGAGTCAACGCTGATCCTGTCCACGGACACTTCCCAGCAGCAGCTTGAGGATGTGGCCGAGCTGGCAGAATCCACGCTTAGCTAGTCGGTTTTGTGACTTTGCCCTGACCGCAAATATTCGATATTCGAACATCTTCCCGTAGACTTTGGCTTATGCGATCTGAATCAACCACTCAATCCTTGTCCCCCAAAGAGGCTTGGGAGAAGCTTAGCGCCGGTAACCTGCGTTTCGTCAATGAAGAAACCGAACACCCTAATCAGGACAGTGCCCGGCGCCAGTCGCTGATTTCAGGCCAAGAGCCGTTTGCGGTGATCTTCGGTTGCTCGGATTCCCGGCTCGCAGCCGAAATCATCTTCGACGTCGGCCTCGGCGACATGTTCGTGGTCCGCACAGCTGGCCACGTGATCGATCCGGCCAGCCTCGGTTCGCTGGAGTTCGCGGTTGACGAGCTCAACGTGCCTTTGATTGTCATTCTGGGCCACAACTCTTGCGGCGCAGTCACGAGCGCCATCAAGGTCAAGGAGTCCGGGGACATGCCCAAGGGCTTCGTCCGGGATCTGGTCGAGCACATCACTCCATCCGTCCTGGCCGCCGAGCGCAAGGGCATCACCGATGTCAACGGCACGGTCGTTGAGCACGTAAAGCAAACCACGGACCGCCTGGTCGATCTGTCCACCATCATCGCGCACGCTATCGAAGAGGGCCGCACAGCCGTAGCTGGCGTGGCCTACCACCTCGACGATGGCCGGGCGCAGCTCGTCTCAAGCTTGGGCCTGGACTAGGGAGCATCCGCGCTGCGGGAACCGCCTTGCACCGTGGGTTTTATTCCCGTATCGGCGCAGCGTCACTAGCGGTTGTGATGTTTGCTTCAGAGTCCTGTCCTTCCATTGCATTCGAGGCGTAATCTGGGCGCATGACTAACAGTGACGATTTCCGCATTGAACATGACACCATGGGTGAAGTCCGAGTTCCAGCCCAGGCTTTGTATCGCGCACAAACTCAGCGCGCGGTCGAGAACTTTCCAATCTCAGGCAAAACGCTGGAGTCATCGCATATCAAGGCCCTCGCCCAGGTGAAAAAGGCCGCGGCCCAGGCAAACCTCGCATTGGGTGTGCTTGATGCCGAGCGCGCCAGAGCTATCACCGATGCTGCCGAAGAGGTGGCCAGCGGAAAGTACCACGAGCACTTCCCCATCGACGTCTTCCAGACCGGTTCGGGAACCAGCTCGAATATGAACACCAATGAGGTCATTGCCGAATTGGCTACCCGCGCATTGAAGGCAAAACAGAGCGCCACCGAGGTTCATCCCAATGATCATGTGAACGCTTCGCAGTCCTCCAATGACGTATTCCCGACTTCGGTCCACGTAGCTGCCACCGGCGCCCTGATCAATGACCTGGTCCCTGCCTTGGGCCAGCTGGCCGCCGCTCTGGAAGCAAAATCGGCCGAATTCAAGGATGTCGTCAAGTCCGGCCGCACCCACCTGATGGATGCCACACCGGTCACCTTGGGACAGGAGTTCGGCGGTTATGCAGCACAGGTGCGCTACGGCATCGAGCGAGTCGAGGCGGCCTTGCCACGAGTTGCCGAAGTCCCGCTGGGCGGCACCGCAGTCGGCACCGGCATCAATACTCCTGAAGGCTTCCCGCAGAAGGTGATCGAGTTCCTTCGCGAGGACACCGGCCTGCCTATTACCGAAGCACGCAATCATTTTGAAGCCCAGGCCAACCGCGATGGCCTTGTCGAGGCATCGGCTGTCCTGCGGACCATCGCCATATCGCTCATCAAAATCGCCAACGACTTGCGTTGGATGGGCTCTGGCCCGAACACCGGCCTGGGTGAAATCTCCATCCCTGATCTGCAGCCAGGCTCGTCGATCATGCCTGGCAAGGTCAACCCGGTAATCTCCGAAGCGACCATCCAGGTTGCCGCCCAGGTCATCGGCAACGACACCGCGATCGCGTGGGCAGGCACCAATGGAGCCTTTGAATTGAACGTGGGCATCCCGGTCATGGCCTCGAACCTGCTTGAATCAATCCGGTTGCTGGCCAACACCGCCACCGTGATGGCAGAGAAGATGATCGATGGAATCAAGGCCAACGTTGAACGCGCCCGCTTCCTGGCCGAGGCCTCCCCGTCCATCGTCACCCCGTTGAACAAGCTGATCGGCTACGAGAACGCGGCCAAGATTGCCAAGAAAGCCGTCGCCGAAGGCCTGACCGTCCGAGAGGCCACCATTGCGCTGGGATTCGTCGAGCGCGGCGAAGTCACCGAAGCCCAGCTTGATGAGCTGCTTGATGTTTCCACCATGGTGGGCAAGCACTAGAGCTCTCATAGACCAAGCGGCGGCCCCTTGCTATCCGGATCAATCATCGCGGAAGGCAAGGGGCCGCCGCTATTGCGGGGCTGGCAAGCTAGCCAGCCCCCGGAGCGCCCGAACTGCTCGGATCGAATAGCACCTGCATGAAGCGCCTGCTAATCCAGCGTGATCCAGTAGCGGCGCACATCCTCCGGTGAACCGAATATCGGGCCAACTTCGCTTTGCGGCTTGATGCTTTCAAGCACACCGCCACATGATTCGATAGTGCGAGCGGATCCGATGTTGGAGTCATTGCACGTGATCAGGACTTTCGGCAGCCCCAGGCTCCGTGCTTGCTCCAGCGATCCGGCGAGCGCCAGCTTGGCCAGGCCGCGCCGCCGCGCGCTGGGACGGATGCCGTAGCCTATATGGCCGCCGACCTCCGCCAGATAGCCGGTGCCAAGATCATGCCTCAGGCTCACGGCGCCTAAGTACTTGCCGTTTTCCACTACCCAGAGCGTGCTTTGCGAAACGAATCCTGGCGCTGGCGTGAATTCTGGCTTTGCCAGGTCGTTGAGAAGCTTCACCCAGCGCTCAAAATCCGTGTGGTCAGCCAAGTCCCAGCCATATTTATCTGCGAAGAACATCGAAGCGCCGTCTTGTTCCTCGCCGTTCCATTCTGCGGTGCTTTGCATAAATGATTGGTGCAGGTCAGTGGTTGGCTCACAGAGATCTATCTGGCTCATGGGGTCAGCCTAGTACAGATCGCCATCCAGCTTTCCGCCCAGGCTTGGCAGGGATGGAATGCCGCAGATCACTTAAGTTGCACCCTCAAAGTCATAGTGCAATACTGCACTGTATGAAAGATAGTGCAAAAGGCGCAACGGGAGTGCCCACCGAGGCACCGACGTTGAGCGGACGCATGCAAAAAACCCGGACGTCCATCACCCGCCATTGCCGCGAGCTAACGGCCGAGTTCGGCTTCAACGGTTTCACCATTGAACAGGTATGCGAACGGGTAGGCATCTCCCGGAGAACCTTCTTCAACTACTTCCCCAGCAAAATCGACGCGGTCTTCGGGCACGATGCCGACGCCATGCCAGAAGGCATCATCGAGCGTTTCATGGCGGCTCGGCCGGAGGGCATCACCGGGATTTCCCCCACGCTTCTGGCGGACTTGGTGGACATGGTCATTGAACGGCTGAGTTTTGATGAAACCGAAATCGTGAGCACCCATGGGTTCTTCTCCGTGGCACACCGCGAACCGGAACTCCTTCAGCACATGGTCCAGGTCGGACCCAAGAAAGACGCGGAGTTCCGTGAACTCATTGCATCGCGCGAAGGAGTCGATCCGCAGGATCCACTGCTCTCAAGCCTTTTGCACATTCTCAAGCACACCACTCTCCAAGCCATCGAGGCTTATGTCGAAGGTTCTGGGAAACGCTCGCTCACCGAGGAGTTCCTGGAACTGATGGGCCGGATCCAAAACATCATGGGCCAGCCCCTGAGACGCAGCAACGACTAAATAATTCCTTCAACACCTCTCGCAAGGATTGCAATGACCGCAACTACCGGTTCCCGGAAAACCCCGGGCGATGCGCCCCTGGTATTGACCCAGCGGCGCATCTGGATCATCTTCTCCGCCTTGATCGCAGGAATGCTCCTGTCATCACTGGACCAAACCATCGTCTCCACTGCCATGCCAACCATTGTCGGCAAGCTCGGCGGCGTTGAGCACCAGGCCTGGATCACCACAGCCTACCTTTTGGCCACCACCATCGTGATGCCCATCTATGGCAAGTTTGGCGATGTCCTCGGACGCCGCAACCTGTTCATGATTGCCATCGCGTTGTTCACCTTGGCATCTGTCGGCGCCGCCTTCTCCACCACCTTCTGGATGTTCGTCGTCTTCCGCGCCATCCAGGGCCTGGGTGGCGGCGGCTTGATGATCCTCTCGCAGGCCATCATCGCTGACATCGTCCCGGCTTCCGAGCGCGGCAAGTACATGGGACCCCTGGGCGGCATCTTCGGCTTGTCGGCCGTCGCCGGCCCGCTGCTCGGTGGATTCTTCGTGGACCACATGACCTGGGAATGGGCGTTCTACATCAACATCCCTGTTGGCATTGCCGCCTTTGCCATCGCCTGGTTCGCATTGACCCTGCCAAACAAGAAGGCAGAAAAGAAGATCGACATCCTGGGCGTGCTCTTGCTGTCGATTGCCACAACCTGCCTGATCTTCTTCACCGACTTCGGCGGCTCCGCCGCTCACGGCTGGGGAGCCCTGGAAACCTGGGCTTGGGGTGCCGGCCTGGTGATCGCCGCTTCGCTGTTCATCCTGGCTGAAGCCAAGGCCGAAGACCCGATCATCCCGCTGAGCCTGTTCAAGAACAAGGTCTTCATCAACGCCACCGCCATCGGTTTCACCCTTGGCATCGGAATGTTCTCCGCGATCGCTTTCGTGCCAACCTTCCTGCAGATGTCCTCGGGCACCTCCGCCGCTGTTTCCGGCCTGCTGATGGTTCCAATGATGGTTGGCATGATGGGTACTTCCATTTACTCGGGCATGGCCATCTCCAAGTCCGGACGCTACAAGGGCTACCCGATCGCCGGAACCATCGTCACCGTTGCCGCCATGCTGGCATTCACCACCCTGACCGCGCAGACCCCGCTGTGGCTGATCTGCGCCTACCTGTTTGTCCTCGGCGCCGGCATGGGCCTGATCATGCAGGTTGTCGTCCTGGTAGTTCAGAACGCTGTCGGACCAGAGATGGTCGGCACCGCCACCTCCACCAACAACTACTTCCGTGAAGTCGGTGCATCGCTGGGTGTGGCCATCTTCGGCGCCTTGTTCACCAACCGCCTCTCCGAGAAGCTCCTGGATGTCTTCTCCGGCGCTGGAGCCAGCGCTGCTGATGCCGGCCAGGCGGCATCCACCTTGGATCCGCAGACGCTGTCATCACTGCCGGACGCTTTGCGTGATGGCATCGTGGATGCCTACGCCAGCTCCTTGGCCCCGGTGTTCTGGTACCTGATTCCGTTCCTGGTTGTGGCGTTCGCCCTGGCCTTGTTCCTCAAGCAGGTTCCACTCTCCGACACCGCAGGCATGGTTGCCCGCGGCGAGGCCATCGGCGGAGAAGAAGCAATAGCTTTCGAAGAGGCCCAGCGCGCCCAGCAGGCTGCGCCTGGGGAGAATGCAATGGAGTCCGAGGGCAATGTCTTGGTCGCTGAGCGCCCAAGCGACAAGAGCACCCCGCCGGAAGCCAAGTAGGGTTTCGGCAGCCACTAGTTCTATTGGCTCAAGAGCATCGGGATGCGGACCAGCTGGTCCGCATCCCGATGCTCTTTCCATTGTCAGCTAGGCGAAATAGCCACCTGGACGGGGTTCCAGCGCCCATGACAAAGCTCGTTCATGCAAGGGCGGCAGCTTCGGACGGTCCTGCAGATCGAAGTAGCCGACTTCGAGGTTTTCGTCATCGTTTATCCTCGCCTGCCCGGAAAGGTGCCGGGCCTTGAAGACGATGTCGAGATATTGGGCATGATCGCCATTGGGATAAACGGTTGGCGCGGTCACTCCTACCCCCACCAAATCGGTGACTTCGCAGGACACCCCGGTCTCTTCCTGGACCTCGCGCTGGGCAGTATGCGATGGCTCTTCTCCCGGGTCAATGATGCCGGCAGGCAAAGTCCACAGCCCGTTATCGGCACGGCGCACCAGCAGCACTCGATCACCGTGGAATACAACAACTTTTACCCCGGAGAGCCACAGCATCTCGTGCCCTATATGTGTTCGCAGCTTGGTGATGAATTCCGGAGTTGCCATAAATTCATCGTGCCACAAGCAGTACCGCAAATGCCCCAATGACCATGAATGGCCCAAACGGCACGGCCGACTTCAATGTCAGCTTGCGCACGATCACTCCCCCGATCACCCAGAATGTGGCCAAGACAAAAGTTAATAACGTGGCAAGAAACAGCGCAGGCAGGGAATAGTAACCCAGATTCAGGCCAAGGACGCCGGCCAGCTTTACATCGCCCATTCCCATGGCCCCAGCTGAAATCAGGCTGATCAGCAAATATCCGCCGCCGAGGAGCAGCATCCCCAGGAACCCTTGCAGAATTCCCAGCAGGCCCCCGCTGCTGGCGCCCAAGCAAATCACCAGGGCCAGGCTGGCCAGGAGCCACGAGCAAACAAGCCGATTCGGCAGTCGATGGCTGGCGATGTCGGCCTTGGACAGCAGTACTCCGAAAACGCCAAAGCACAGCAATTGGAGCGCCACCAGGACTCCCTCGATCGGCCCTTCTTGGGCAACGCTCCATATCTGCGACATGTATAGAGCATAGGCATCTTCCCAATGCCATGGGATGGCCAGCTCGCCCTTGTGAATAATTCAGGCACTTATACAATTAGATTATGGACGTGCCTTCAGCTCCGTTGTACTTCCCCGGCTCCCCTGAGCCGGATTCCATCGCGCGGCGAAGATTCCGCGCCTTGGCCCGGTCCGCGCCCTGGCTGAGCACCTCGCTCAAAGTCGAAATCGACATTCCCGATGAGCTGGGCGATCCCGGGCGCGGCCTGACCGGCACAGTGACCGCCAAAATTCGCCAGCGCGAAGGAATCGCCGTGCATAACGCCGCGGGCGCGCTGGTCTTCCAGAAAGAGACTTTCAGTGCCCAGCGAAGTCGCGATTATGTCGCCGCCACCAATGCGTCGTGGAAGTTGCCATCAACGCTGATCACACCGGTTTATACGACGGATCACCTAGTGCTCCGCCGCCCGGAGATCGCAGGATTTGATGGGTTGCTGCCGCTGGAATACTGGGCGGCGGTTTTGGATCCGGTGGAAATTGCAGGTACTGAGCCCGCAGCGCAGGACTTGGCCTTTGACCATCCCACCTATATCCATGAACTCAGCGAGATCATGCATGAGGGACGTCCAGCCTTGGCAGCGGTGCTCAGTTCCGGACACACATATCAAGCGGCCCTTGCCGATTTCGCGCTGGTTCCCTCTGGCACGCGCACGCTGCTGGTTTTGGATCTGGGCACCGGCGTTTGCCTTCTGCGCCAGCGGCTGTCAGGCCCCGCTCCAGCCGCACCTGATCTGAGGCTTCGGATTCTGGCCCAGGATGAGTACTACATCAATTCGCACTTCCAAAAGGTTCATTGGCTTGATCAGCCGATAGTGCGCTCGTAGCCCCCGTTCCATGCTTGCTCACGCAGTTCCGGCTCCCGTGCCGCTGGTGTTTGACCACCCGCGGCACGGGAGCCGGCGCATGTCCTGGAAGCTAGCGCAGCATCGGCGCATCGAGCATTTCGGTCACCAAAGCGGCGATCGCTGAACGCTCGGAACGAGTCAGCGTCACATGGCCAAACAGCGAGTGCCCCTTGAGCTGTTCCACCACCGCTGCAATGCCATCATGGCGTCCCACGTGCAGGTTGTCCCGCTGGGCCACATCGTGGGTAAGCACCACCTTGGAGTTCTGACCGATGCGCGAGAGCACCGTGAGCAGCACGTTGCGTTCCAGGGACTGCGCTTCATCAACAATGACAAATGAGTCATGCAGGGAACGCCCGCGGATGTGGGTCAGCGGCAGGACCTCGAGCATGCCGCGCTCCAGCACCTCGTCGATGGCGTTCTTCGACACGATGGAACCCAGGGTGTCGAACACGGCCTGGGCCCACGGGCCCATCTTTTCGCCTTCCGAGCCCGGCAGGTAGCCCAGCTCCTGGCCGCCCACGGCGTACAGCGGTCGGAACACGGTGATCTTGCGGTGCTCGCGGCGCTCCAGCACCGCTTCCATCCCGGCGCACAACGCCAGAGCCGACTTGCCAGTACCGGCGTTGCCGCCAAGCGAAACGATGCCCACCGAAGGATCCATCAACAGGTCCAGGGCGATTCGCTGCTCGGCACTGCGGCCGTGCAACCCAAAAGCCTGCTGGTCTCCACGAACCAGCTTGAGGGTAGTGTCATCGGTCTTTCGAGCCAGCGCGCTGCCGCGGGGCGAGGTGATGACAAAGCCGGTGTTGACAGGCGCTTCGGCTGCCGCTGGCAAATTCAAGAGCTGCTCGCGCTCATACAGCGTGGCCATCGATTCCTCGTCCAGGTCCAGCTGCTGTATTCCGGTCCAGCCAGTGGAAGCGATCAGCTCGTTGCGGTACACCTCGGCGTGGATCCCCATCGCTGACGCCTTGATGCGCATCGGCAAGTCCTTGGTCACCAGGGCAACATCAAGTCCTGAATCCAGCAGATGCTTGGCGACGGCGAGGATGCGCGCGTCGTTGTCTCCCGAGCGCATGCCCACAGGAAGAACTTCCGGCGCAATGTGGTTCAGTTCAATGCGCAAGGTGCCGCCGGCCGATGACACGGGAACGGCCTGGGCAAGTCCCCCGTGGCTGGCGATCAGGTCATCGAGCAGGCGCAGGGCCTGGCGCGCGAAGTATCCGAGGTCGGGATCCTTGCGCTTGTGTTCCAGCTCGGTGACCACGGTCAATGGAATCACCACATGATGCTCTTCAAAGTGGAACATCGCTTTCGGATCGGAAAGCAATACCGAGGTATCAATGACGTAGGTTCGTACGTCCTGTTCGGCAGTTCGGCTCATGGCAGCGCACCCATTCTCGAATCCGGCGTGGGGACTCTCCCCACGCGTTAGTGGGGAAGCCCAACACCGGATGTCCAAGGCGTGTCCGGTAGCTGTACCGGCTGGCGCTGCTTTTGGTCATCTAGTGCGGAACCCTTCGATCAGCTGGAGCTTGATGCCCCTGCCTTATGATCACCATAGTCCTTGCACGGCCACCAGCAAGCAACTTCTGGGTAACGATTATTTAAACTCTGTTCGCCCAGCCGGGCGCTAGGCGCCGAACCTGCGTTGGCGATCGGCAAAGTCGCGCAGGGCTCGCAGGAAATCAACGCGCCGGAAGTCAGGCCACAGCGCTTCGCAGAAGTAGAACTCTGAATAGGCGCTCTGCCAGGTCAGGAATCCGCTCAGGCGCTGCTCGCCACTGGTGCGGATGACCAGGTCGGGGTCGGGCTGGCCCTTGGTGTACAGGGCCGATTCGATGTCATCCGTGGAGAGGTTTTCGGCCAGCTCTTCGAGCGTGCGTCCGTCGTGTGCGGCCTGTCCCAAAAGCGCCTTGAAGGCATCCAGGATTTCCCGGCGGCCCCCATAGCCGATGGCCACATTCACGTGGACTCCGGCGCGGTTTTCGGTAACGGTTTCCAAAGCCGCCAATTTCTGCGCCAAATCCTCTGGTAGCAAGTCCTTGGCACCGACTTGCTGGACCTTGACCCGGTTGGTTTCGCCCAAGCGGTCAAGGGTTCCGCCGATGACCTCCAAGAGGTCGCGCAGTTCGCTCGCCTCGCGATTCAAGTTGTCCGTGGAGAGCATGTAGAGCGTGACCATCTTGATGTTCAGCTCTTCGCACCAGTCCAGGAATTCCAGGATCTTGTCCGCCCCTGCTTGATGGCCGGCCATGGTTGGCGTACCTGCGAGCTTGGCCCAACGGCGGTTGCCGTCAACCATGACTCCGATGTGGTGCGGAAGCCTGTCGGCTGGCAGTGACTTCGCCAAGCGCCGTTCGTAGTAACGGTACGCAAGGTTGGGAAGCTGCACCGTGGCACTGCCTTTCAATCGAATCCAAAAAGTCTAGGTTCTAAATCTACCGCGAATCCCCCGGCCCTTTGCTGATCTGCCGGGCGCAGCGGAAAAAATGCCGGGCTATTCTCAGTTTGCCGATCCCCCTGCCCGGTCATTGATCTGCAGCAAATCCATTAATTTTCCGAAGCCCTCGACCGGCATCTGGCATAGTTCCTCGCGGCACGGCTGGATTTTGAGCCCCGCTGCTTCACCAGCCAATTCGGGCGCGTAATGAACATTCAATCCCAGCGCCCAGGCAAGCTTGCGAACCCGCTGGGCTTCGGCAGTGTCCCAGGAGCTCAAGGCCAGATAGTGCACGGGAGCAGAAATGATGCTCTGCACTTCCAGGGCGGTAGCCACTTGGGTAGCGGCCTCGGAAGCCAGCGCCACCGCATGGGCCGAAAGCGCCCGCGCGGTTTCGAGGCTCGCCGCATGGGATCCGGAATAGTTTCCTTCGGCCATGCCCTGCATTGCGCGCAGTGCCAGGGCCTTTGCATAGAGCGCGCCGGCAGCCGGAAGGGCATCATCAAGCACGCTGACCGCAGCGACGTCGCTGCGCTGCGCGGCAATACGCGCATCGACCTGGATAGCGTCGCGGGGCACCCCGGTCGCCGGGTCGACAAAGTCCTCGGCCCTGAGCAGCAGCTGGCTGGCGCGTTGGCCCCACTTCGCCTCGCCGGTAGCCTGCTTCAAGGCCAGGAAGGCCAGGGCCAACGCGGCATAGTCCTGCAAGGTCCCTTCATTGTTCGGCGCTGGGCGACCGGCAAAGCTCACCCGGGCCAAGCGACGTGTCTCTTCATCCCAGTGGGTGGCCCACAGCGAGGCCGCAACACGCTCGGCGAGCTCCAGCGCCCTGGGCTCCCCAAGCAGCATGAAGGCATCGCAGAGCGCTTCGATGGCCAGGGCATTCCAGCCCGCAACCACCTTTTCATCACGCACCGGCCGGATGCGCGAGCTGCGCAGCTGGCGCAACGCGCTGATCAGTTCATCGATCGTGCCTTGTTCCCCGGGCTCGGGCATCCGGGCGAGCGAGAAGCAAAAGTACTGCGGATCCTCGGCAATGGGCGCAAAGCGGACCAGCCCCTGTGCCAAGCGGGAACGCAGTTGTTCGGTAGCCTGGGTAATCTGCTCGCGGTTGTAGCTGTAATAGGCGCCTTCGATCTGTGCGCCATCGCGGGCCGAATCCGCGTCGAGGGATGCGGCAAAGGCCGGGTGGGGCCCGGATTCGATCAGCAGTTCTTCATGGAGGAAGCCAATGATGCCCAGGGCGCTGCTCCTGGCCAGCTGCGCCAGGTTCTGCGCCCGCTCAGCAGCCTCGCCGCTGGTGCTTGCGGAAACTTCGGATGCCAGCACCGCGCTGCGCGCAGCCAGCGAAAGCAGCCCGGCATTGTCGTAGAGCATCTTTTCAAAATGCGGCACCGACCAGTTTTCATCCACGCAGTACCGCGCGAACCCACCGTCGACATGATCCTGCAACCCGCCCAGGAACATCGCTTCGAGGCTGGTAGCTGCGGCATTGAAGGCTTCTTGGGAGCTGCCCGGGCGGGTGATGATCGAATGCCACAGCGTCTTCAGCGCCCAGGTGGGAGGGAATTTTGGTGCCGGGGTGAATCCGCCCTCGGCGCGGGTTGTGAGGATCCAGCGTTCGGTGGCCGTGGCCAGGGCCGACTGGGCCGGTTCCCGGGAGTCCAGGGCCTGCAGCGCGCTCTGCCTGCTGCCGAGTTCTGCCAGGTGATCGGCGAGCATTGCGGCCTGCTCTTCAAGGCCTTCGCGCTTGGTTTCCCAGGCTTCATGCACTGCCTGGAGCACTTGGCTGAACCCCGGGGTGCGTCCGCGGGGTTCTTTGGGGTAATAGGTTCCCGCATGCACGGTGCGTCCATCGGGCAGGGCAAAGATGGTCATGGGCCAGCCACCGGCACCGGTGAGCGCCTGGGTGGCCATCATGTAGGTATCGTCAACCAGCGGGTGTTCTTCGCGGTCGACCTTGATCGCCACAAAATTCTCGTTGAGCAGCGCGGCGATCTGCGGATCGTCGAATGACTCGTGGCTCATGACATGGCACCAGTGGCAGGCGGCGTAGCCGATGGACAGCATCACCGGCACATCTCGCAGGCGGGCCTGTTCGAAGGCTTCATCCCCGTAGGGGAACCAGTCGACTAATTGGTGCGCGTGTTGTCTGAGATATTGGCTGGCAGCGCCAGCGAGTCGTTGAGCCACGCTTTCATGCTATCGCGTGGCTCACACCGCAGCTACTGGGATTCGTCGGTCTTCGGATCGACCGGGCCCTCGGGTTCTTGCAGCTTGCGCTGCTCGCCCTTGGCCACCATATCCTGCTGCTTGGACTCCGCTTCCGAGGTGTAGCGCACGCGGCGCACACGACGGACCATGTCGCGGATCAGGAAGATCACGGCGATGACCATGAGCGCGGTGAAAATGAAGCCGAGGAATCCGGGACCGTAGTCGCTGCTGGTCTCCGTGCCCAACTTGGTGGTCTGAGAAGCTACGGCCAAGGACGCGAAGATCGTACTCACGATGTACAGACAACTCTTTTCTGGAACGAGGAAGTGCTTATTGCTATCTTAGTCCGGCGAAGAGGTCCGACTCGGGCAAATCGGTGGATACCTTGGATGAGATCAAGGTGTAGTCCTCCCATGGCCAGTGCTCAGCGTAGACGTGCTCCGGCACCGCGAAGAAGAAACCTTCCGGGTCAATCTGGGTTCGGTGGGCCAGCAGCGCCTGATCACGCTGCGAGAAAAAGTCTGCGCAGTGAATCTGGGTGGTCGTGGTATGTGGCGAAACCCACTTGAACATCTGGTTGTCTTCGTCCGCTTCCCACTGGGCGACCCGTTCCGCATACGGCGAATCGTAGCCGGCTTCGATCATCGCGTAATGCAGGGCGCGGAAGCGGTCAGGCGCGAAGGCGCGGTCGTAGTACAGCTTGCTGACCGACCATGGCTCGCCCAGCTCCGGGTACATCTCGGGGTTCGCGGCATGCTCGAAGGCGAAGGTCGCCACCTTGTGGCTGTGGATGTGGTCCGGGTGCGGATAGCCGCCATTCTCGTCGTAGGTCGTGATGACATGGGGACGGAATTCTCGGATCAGCTTGATGATGCCGGCAGCGGCAACTTCGACCGGCTGCAGGGCAAAAGCGCCAAAAGGCAGGTCGGGCAGCGGGTCGCCTTCGGGCAAGCCGGAGTCCACATAGCCTAGCCAGCGGTGCTTAATGCCGAGCACCGCGGCCGCCTCGGCCATCTCGGTGCGGCGCACGCCGGGCAGATCGCGGTGTGCGTGTGCCAGTTCTCCTGCTGCTGCGTTGAGAATGTCTCCACGTTCGCCGCCGGTGCAGGAAACCACCATCACTTCTGCGCCTGCGTCGACGTAGGCAGCCATGGTGGCAGCGCCCTTCGAAGATTCATCATCGGGGTGTGCGTGAATAGCCATGAGCCGGAGCCCCTGCGATGGGCCAATTTTCTTCACGTCGTGAATCTCCACTGATCTACTTTCCTTCGCCACTATGCTGAACAGCGGTTTTTTTGAGAAAACTGTTCACCATTGATATCAACTGATACTCGACTGCCGGTTATTCCCCATTCAGCTCAGGCGGTAAACTTGTTGAAGGAACCAACATACGGCATTCCCAGTTCAAATGCCGCCCAGGCACAGAGAGTGGTGCAAGACAAGTAATGTCTGATCCAAGCTTAACGGCTCGCTACAACAACCCCAAGAAACGCAGCCTGAGTAAATCCTCGCGCAATTGGCTGATCACTTCGGCCATTGCTCTTGGCGTGGCCGGCGCCGCCTACATCGGGTTTAGCAACTACAGCGCCATTACCGCCCAGGACATACATTATGAGGTCGTTTCGCCGACCTTGACCAAGACGACCATCGCCGTGGAATACAACGCCAAGGATCGTGTCCAATGCGATATCCGCGCGATGAACGAGTCCAAGGCTGTTGTCGGCTACAAGACGATCCTGCTTGATCCGGGAGAGGCCACCGGCTTGGTCAATCAGCAGATCGACGTCGATCTGCACACCGATAACCTTGCGGTGACCTCTGGCGTCGAGACTTGCTACGAGGTTCCCCAGGACTACAAGGGCTAATATTTCAGCCCGTTCATTCCCTAATAGCTGAATCTATTGGGCTTAAAGCGTTTTGGCGACTACTATCGTTGAAAAGATACGTTTCGCCCCGCATCCGCGATTGGTCCAGGTTTAAACCAGATCATGAAGCTGGCGGGGTCTTTGCTTGCATCAATAGAACAACGCAAGCCCGCAGATCCGTACCGAATCCGACTTCGTCGACGCCACCGTTCAGGTGGCGTTCGGCTTTGAGGGGCTCTTTGCAGTCCACCAAGCCACAGCGAAGTCCTAACTGACCAAAGGAAGTACAACGTGAGCACCAACAGCAACGAACCTGTCGTTTGGCTGACTCAGGAAGCCTTCGACCGGCTCCAGAACGAACTGACTTTCCTCTCAGGCCCGGGACGCGCCGAGATCGTTGCCCGTATCGAGCAGGCCCGTTCCGAAGGTGACCTGAAGGAGAACGGCGGCTACCACGCTGCCCGTGAAGAGCAGGGCAAAGCAGAAGCCCGCATCCTGTACTTGAAGGACCTGCTGCGCCGGGCCAACGTTGGCGAAGCGCCTGCAGATGACGGAATTGTCGAACCGGGCATGATGGTTGTCGCGAGCATCGCTGGCGATGAAACCACCTTCCTGTTTGGCTCCCGCGAAGTCGCTGGCGATACCGATTTGGAAGTTTACTCCGAGCAGTCGCCAATCGGCGTTGCCGTGCACGGCGCCAAGGTGGGCGACAAGCTTTCCTACGTAGCTCCCAACGGCCGCGACATCAAGGTTGAAATCATTTCGGCCAAGCCGTACGAAGCTTCCTGATACTGCTTCAAGCTTTAAAGTCCCCGCCGGCTGCCAGCTCCTTGAGCTGGCAGCCGGCGGGGACTTTTTTGCTATAGATCAGGCGACGGATCCGCCAGCGTTATTGGTGATCTGCGGGTCAAAGCCCTCGGCCCGGAGGTTATTAAGCACGGCCTTGGAATGCTCATGGCCCTTGGTTTCCAGATCGATGGTGATTGCCACGTCGCCCATCGATAGCGAACCGCCGATGCGCGTGTGGTCCAGCCGGGTGACATTCGCATCGGAGTCGGCGATGATCCGCGAGATCTGGGCCAGGGCGCCGGGGCGGTCTGGCAGCATCATGCGGACGGTCAAGAATCGTCCAGCAGCCGACAAGCCCCGCTGGATCACCTTGAGCATCAGCAGCGGGTCGATATTTCCGCCGGAAAGGATCACCGCGGTGGTTGCCGGGTTGATCCCGTGCTCTTCGAGCCGGTTTTCCAGGAGGGCGGCGACGCCCACCGCGCCGGCTGGTTCAACTACCAGCTTGTTGCGTTCCAAGAGCACCACCAGCGCGCGGGCCAGGGCATCCTCGGAAACGGTCACCACGTCGTCAACGAGCTCCTTGATGATGGTGAATGGCAACTGGCCCGGCTTGCCGACAGCGATGCCGTCAGCGATGGTGTGCACGGTGTCCAGTGGCACCAGGGCATCGGCAGCCAGGGATGGAGGGTAGGCCGCGGCGTTTTCAGCCTGCACGCCAATGACCTTGATTTCGCGGCCCAGCTCGCGGGCCTTTTCTTTCAATGCTATGGCCACGCCTGCAAGCAGTCCGCCGCCGCCCACGCCCATCAGCACGGTCTCCACTTCTGGAAGCTGCTCCAGGAGTTCCAGGCCGATGGTGCCCTGTCCGGCAATGATGTCCGGGTGGTCGAAGGGGTGCACGAACACGGCACCGGTTTCATCGGCGTAGCGCTGGGCTTCGGCCAAGGCCTCGTCAACGGTATCCCCGAAGAGCACTACCTCTGCACCGTGATCGCGGGTTGCAGTGAGCTTGGGAAGTGCGACGCCACGCGGCATGTAGATGCGCGCTTTGATCCCCAACTGGCTGGAAGCTTGAGCGACGCCCTGGGCATGGTTGCCCGCCGAGGCCGCGACCACGCCGCGTGCCTTCTCTTCAGCGCTGAGCTTGGACATGCGCACATAGGCTCCGCGGACCTTGAAGGAACCGGCACGCTGCATGTTTTCGCACTTCAGGAAGACCTCGGCACCAATGTGCTGGGAGAGTACTCGTGAATGCTCCACTGGAGTCAACGCAATAACGGGTTTCAAGACCTGTGCAGCTGACTCGATATCTGCCAGGGTGACCGGCAACGTAGTTTCTGTGGTCATGGGTTATTCCTCATCTGCTGTTGTCTCAGGTTGCCGGTTCTCCGGCGAGGTGTGGGTTTCAGGGGCGCCCGGGCTGGCCGGCGTTTGCGCCGCCACGGTTTTTGCTGGTGGTTCCGGGGGCAGCTGGATGCCGTATTGCTTGAGCACGAATTCGTCGCTCTCCCAGGCCCTGCCGGAGAGGTATTTGACCACCGCGTTGAGCACCGCCAGCAGTGGCACTGCAAATAGCGCACCGGGGATTCCGGCGAGCATGGTTCCGCCCGCGACGGCCAGCACGACGGCTAACGGGTGCAGGCTGACGGCCTTGCCCATGATCAGCGGCTGGAGAATATTGGATTCCGCCTGCTGGACGAGGAGGACAACGGCCAGCATGATCAACGCATTGACCCAGCCGTTGGCGACCAAGGCGAGCAGCACGGCCAAGGCTCCGGTAATCAATGCACCCACCACAGGGATGAAGGAGCCGATGAATACCAAAACGCCCAACGGCATGGCCAGCGGGACACCGAGGAAGAAGGCGCCAAATCCAATGCCAATGGCATCGATGAAGGCAACAAGCATCTGCACTCGCACGTAGCTGACCAATGAGGCCCATCCACGGGTGAGTGCTCCGTCCATGGCTGGGCGGGCCCGGCGCGGCAGGAGGTTCACCAGGAACAGCCCAATTTTCCGCCCGTCGAGCAGCAGGAAGATCAAGACGAAGAGGGCCAGCAAAGTTCCGGTGAGGAACTGGCCTATGAACGAGGTCCAGCTGATGGCTTCGCTCAGGATGTTGGTGGCGTTGCCGCGCAGCTGGGCCAGGGCATCATCCAAAACGCCCTGCAGGTCATCGTTGGTGAGCTTCAGCGGGCCGTTGAACAGCCAGTCCTGGACCTGCTCGATGCCAAAGAGGGCTTGGCTCCACAGGGCGGTAAACCCCGCTGACAAGCGTTGCCCAGCCAGCGACAGTCCGGCAATGACCAACACCAAAAAGCCGATGAGCGTAATGCCCACGGCAAGGCCGCGGGGTACTGCGAGCTTGCGATTCAAGGCATTGACCACGGGAGAAAGAAGTCCGGAAAGCAGCGCTGCAACAAGTACCGGAATCACCAGGAGGGACACCTTGGACAGGGCCCAAACCAGCACGCCCAGGGCGGCTACGATGATCAGGAATCGCCACGCCCAGCTGGCCGCGAGGCGCACGGCATAGGGCATGTCTTCGGCGCTTTTGAAGTCGACAACTTCGGCGCGCGGCGCTGCGGGTTTCTCTGCGGACTTGCCCGGAAGGGAGACGCGAATACGTCGCAAACGTTCCAACCGGCTACTCTTCATGCAACTACGCTACCGCGTTTGAATCCTTGCCACTTGATCCATGTCGGAAATGTGACAAAAAACAAGGAGCAGTGCCCGATTTGGGCACTGCTCCTAGATTTCTAGTTCAATATGTTTATCGACAACCACAGAAATGGCCAGATTGTTCATCCCAGTCCTGTCGATTGTTCCGCCGGCGCGGGTTTGCTATTTCCGCCGTGCTCGCACGGCCATGAGCACCTGCTCTTCGGCATCGATGCCCGGGGCGATGCCGCCGGGTACCTTGAAGAAGAACACTGCGCCAAGTACCCACCACACGGCAAAAATAACCCATGGTTCCCAGCTCAGCGAAGCGGGCATTCCGGGCATATAGAGGCTAAACAGTGCTGCCGTGAGGATGACCGATGCCCAGCCAATGACCAACCCTCCCGGGCCATTGCCGCCCACCTTCAGCGGCCGGTCCATCTGCGGTTCCTTCCGCCGCAAAACCAGGAAGGTTACCGACACCAGCAGGTAGGCCACGATAATGCTCGGGGCGCCGGAATCCACCAGCCAACCGAGCATCTCAGCGCCGAAGAATGGTGCGATCATCGAAATGCCGCCGATAAAAATCAGTGCATTGGCCGGGGTGCGATACTTCGGATGCAGCTGGCCGAACCATTCTGGCAGCATGCCGCTTCGCGCCAATGAATACACCAGACGAGAGGCTCCGAGAAGCAGTGAATTCCACGAGGTCAGGATGCCTGCGACGCCACCGGCGATGAGCACTTTGGCCATGAAGTCTGAACCGAAAAGGGCACCAAATGCGTCTGCCGTGGCGATATCGGCACCGGACAATTGATCAGCGGGCATGGCCGAGGAGGTGGTCAGCACGACCATGACGTACCAGATGGTGGCAAGTACGACAGAGAAGACCACGAGCTTGCCAATTTGCTTGGCAGGGATATTCACTTCTTCCGCCGACTGGGGAATGACGTCGAAGCCGATGAACAGGAACGGGACTGCCACCAATACGGCGAAGAACCCGCTCATCCCGTTACTGAATAGCGGCTGCATATTCTGCGCTTCGCCTCCGACAAAGGATCCAGCGATCAGCAATGCGCCGATGGCCAACAGGAAGATCACCACAAAGGTTTGCAATGCGCCAGCGTGCTTGACGCCTCGGATATTGATCCACGTAATCACGATGGCAGCGAGCACGCCAACCAGCGCCCAGGTGAGATTAACTTCGAATCCGGCGACCGTCCACAACGGGATTTGGGACATCCCTGGCAAGATGTACTCCACGGTGCGGGGAAATGCCACGGCTTCGAAGGCCACAATAGTGACGTAGCCGCCGGTGATAGCCCATGATCCAAGGAATGATGGCCGGGGCCCCAATGCACGAAGAATGAAGTTGTGCTCGCCACCGGCCTTGGGCATCGCCGCGGTGAGCTCTGCGTAGGCCAGTCCGACAACACCCATGATGCCGCCACCGACAATCATGGCAACAACCGCTCCCATGGTGCCCGCATTTTCTAGCCAACCGCCGGTCAGGACGACCCAGCCGAAGCCGATCATCGCGCCAAAGCCGAGAGCCAAAGCGTCAATATTGCCTAGCGTTTTAACCAGGCCAGGTGAGCTGTTTGGTGCATGACTGGTGCTCATAATCTCTCCCTCGTCGAACTGCGTGTGATGTGGAGCATCATAATGACTCTGGGTGCTCTTTGGGGCCAAACATGCAGAAATTCAGGCGTTCTTCAGTCCATGAGTCACCATCCGGGAGATCACACGTCGGCGCAATGCCAGCCCATTGCCTGAATATCAGCGGATTCGCATCATCATGGCATGCGGAATTATTACGGCGCCGTCGCAGTCCCCGTCCTATTTTCCATGTGCGTTTGTTGACCATAGGGTGATCTCCGCGGGTCGCTGCTACTGGCCTGAATCCATCTGGAGGCACTAAAAAGGACCAGCACCCGAAGGTGCTGGTCCTTGTCAGTTTTCAGTTACTAGTCGTCGCCACGCAGGATGGCCAGAATGCGCAGGATCTCGGTGTACAGCCAGATCAAAGTCATGGTCAGGCCGAAGGCACCGCGCCACGCCATGATGGCAGGAGCACCCTGGTTGGAAAGTTCCTCGATCATCGTGAAGTCGGAGACCAATGCGTAGGTGGCCAGCAAGACCGCCACAACACCGATTACCAGGCCAAGTACGCCGCCGCGCATGCCGAACATTCCGTCGATGACGCCGGTCATCATCAGGACCATGTTCAGAAGCGAGAAGACGACCAGGCCGATCATGCCGACCATGAAGATCTTGTTCAGCTTCGGGGACATCCGGTACTTGCCCGAGCGGTACAGCGCCAGGGTTACACCGGCAACACAGAAGGTTGCCAGTACGGCCTGGATGGCGATGCCCTGCATTCCTGGGCGCGATTCCAGGAAACCGGACAGCCCTCCGAGGAAGAGGCCCTGCGCTGCGGAGTACAGCAGAATCAGGGCTGGCGATGGGCGCTTCTTGAAGACGTTGACCAAGCCGAGGACAAAACCGACCAACGCGCCTGGGAGCATCAGTGCTGGCATGATCCAACCGGCTGCTGCACCGATCACAACGAGGGCAAGGCAGAACACGGTCTTGTTGATCGTGTCGCCAATGGTCATGCGCCCCATGTCGGCACCGGTAGCAGCAGGCTGCTGGTACATGTGCTGCAATTGGTCAGAGCTCATATTGGCGTTGTCACGGAATCCGACAGGACTTCCGGGCTTGGTCCCCCAAGCCTCTGATTGGCTGTTGGAACCAAAAATCGGGTTGCTCAACGTCATTCCCCCATAGGTTGCGATTGTGCAGCTCGCGGCTCGCGAGAGTTCGTTGCTGTCAATCCTATTGAGCATGCCTGTGAATTCACTCAGTCGGAAGGATGATATTGGCCGATTTTCCGGGGAAAAACTACTCTCTGAGCGATATTCTTGAAAGTTTTACCAAGCATGGGGCGGCAACGGCTGTCCTTGGCCCCGCGACGCGGCGTCGCCAGCAAAAAAGCTAGGCCCCTGCTCCCCGGCAATCGGGACAGCAGGAGCCTGAATATTGGTACCCCCAGTGGGACTCGAACCCACAAGCCTTGCGGCAGCTGATTTTAAGTCAGCCGTGTATGCCAATTCCACCATGGGGGCAAGACTCTCAAATCTTACGTGATCGTGAAAGCAAATAAAAAATCCGCTCTACGCAAGTGTGCGAGGGGCTGATTAGCTCAGCCCCTCGCTACTTAGTCGATCACCTAAGCCTTGCGCCTACTTCTTTGGCTTTGCCGACTCTTCGAAAGCAGTGCGTGGTGCTTCGAGGTTGTTCAGCTGCAGTGCATCGCGCTTGAAGAACAGCGCAACCAGCCAGTCGCCGACAACGCGGAACTTGCGCTCGAAGGTTGGCATGGCCATACCGTGGTAACCGCGGTGTGCCATCCATGCTGGCCAGCCCTTGAGCTTGATGCCAACAACCTTGGCTACACCCTTGTTGCGGCCGAAGCCGGCAACTGCACCGAGGTTTGCGTGCTTGTATTCCTTGATCGTGCCAACACCGTAGCGGGCAGCGTAAAGGTTCTTTGCCAACAGCTTTGCCTGGCGCACAGCGTGCTGGGCGTTTGGAACGCAGGTACCGTCTGGCAAGCCACCGGTAACGTCCTTGACGGCCGAGATATCGCCGGCAGCCCAAGCGCCTTCCAGCGGTTCGCCGTTGGCATCCTTGATGCGCAGGTCGGTGCGGGTTTCGATACGGCCGCGCTGCTCGATTGGGAAATCGGTGGAGCGAACCATTGGGTTAGCCATCACACCGGCACACCAGATCAAGGTGTCTGCGCCGAATTCGCCTGCTGAGGACTTGTCAGCCATGTTGATCAGCTCGAGGTTGCCATCCACTGCGCTATTGAGCGAGGTGTTCAGCAGAACCTCTACGCCGCGGCTGCGCAGGTGGTCAACGACCCACTCGGCCTGCTGCTCGGTAACTTCTGGCATGATGCGGCCCATGGCTTCAACAAGAACGAAGCGGGCTTCCTTCTCATCGATGCGGTCGTTGAGCTTGATCAGGTGGCGAGCCATGTCTTCAAGCTCGGCAATGGTTTCGATGCCGGCGAAGCCGCCACCGACAACCACGAAGGTCAGTGCGCGCTTGCGAGCTACTGGATCGGTCATATTCGAAGCGGACTCGATGCGCTCGGCAACCTTGTTGCGCAGGGCGACAGCCTCTTCGATGGTCTTCAGTCCAATGCCGGTTTCAGCCAGGCCGGTGATTGGGAAGGTACGGGTGATCGCACCAGCCGACATGACAATGTCGGTGTATTCCAGCTCGAACTGCTCGCCGTTCTCCGGAGCGACGACAGCCTTCTTGTTGGCGTGGTCGATGCTCAGCACGCGGCCGTTAACCAGTTCGGAGTGCTTCAGGTGCTGGCGGTGGGAAACCACTACGTGGCGTGGTTCAATCTGGCCACCTGCAACTTCTGGCAGGAATGGCTGGTAAGTCATGTATGGGTTCGGGTCGACAACGGTGACGATGCCGCCGTGTGCCTTGACCTTCTTCTGCAACTTCATCGCGACGTACAGGCCAACATAGCCACCGCCAACGATAAGAATGCGCGGACGCTTCTGGGAGGATTCAATGATCGACATACTCTTGATTCTACGCGGATTTTCCGAGTTAGTGAAAACATTCACTAACTATTTACGTCAGATGTGTCACGTGGAGCTAACCGGCCGGTTTTCGGGTGTGAATACGGGCTATGACCGCATTGCTTCGCGGTTGGCGGGCACAACAAAAACTGGGGCGAAACCCGTAGGTTTCGCCCCAGCTTGGAGATGAATTATCTGTCTTCTTCGGGAATGTCATCGAAGAGATCATGTTTGCCCGCGGCCTTGCCGACCTTCAGCGAACTCAACGATGCCGACGCCACGCTGTGCGTCAGCCGCTCGCGCCGGCGGCGCATCAGGGTCTGGGCGCTTCCGGCAGCAATGACCAAAAGCAATAGCACCCCGGCCCCGATGACCAGCAGCGGCTGCAGTGCCGGAGTCGACTGATCAGGCTGGATGGGTTCAGGAGCTGCGACCTGCTTGAGGTCAGATTTTTCCATCGAGACACCCGGAGCCGGGGCCTCGGTGGATTTCACATTGTTCCGGCGATGCACTCGAATCCATTCTTCAATGGTTCCCAGCGGGTTTTCGGAGACCGATGGCACGTTGTTGTTCACTGCGGCATTGGCATTGATGATTCCGTAGCCATAGAGGTTGTCAACTCCGGCAGCACCGGTGTCGCGTGCAGTCTTCAGGATCCGGTTGATGACATCGGGAGCCTTCATATCCGGATACTTGGATCGAATCAGTGCAGCCACGCCGGCAACCAATGGCGCGGCTCCGGAAGTTCCGGACCAGCGCGCGTAGCCGTTATCCGGCAGCCCGCCAACGAGCTGTTCGGCTGGCGCGGCAACGCCGATGGAAATGCCCTCGGTGGACGAGTCCTGCGAGGCCTTGCCGCTTTCGTCAACACCTGCCACGGTGAGCACGCCCGGGATGGTGGCCGGGGCACCGACCTGGCTCATGCCACCGGAACGGTTGCCAGCGGCAGCCACGATTACGACATCATGATTTTCCGCGTACTTGAATGCATCGTCCCAGCTTTCGGGCCATGCAGGGCTGGTGGAGCCCAGGGACATGTTGATCACCTTGGCACCGGAATCCACGGCCCACTTCACGGCGCGGGGAATCTGTTCTTCCACTGGGATGTTGGCTGGATTGCCTTCGCCCATCCACAGCGAGACCGACAGCAGCTGCGCGGCCGGTGCTACGCCGAGCACTCCGTCGCTGCCAGCGGAAAGCTTGGGGACATCCTCGTATTCAGGTTCCTTGGGGACTTCAACGTCCTTGTCGTCGTCCTTCTGCTTTTCGTTTTCTTCCTCGGCTTCAGACTTGGCCTTTTCCCACGCGGCCTTGAGCCGTTCGTTTTCGGATTTAACCCGATTGATCTCGCCCTTGTTGTTGCCGCGTCCAGCCAGCAGGGTAGCTACCAAGGTGCCGTGTTCGCTCATGACGCCAATGGGCTTATTGCCGCCGGCTTCGCCGGCACCGGACATGTCCGCACCGCCAACAACGGCGCCCTTCAGATCAGGGTGCGAGGTATCAATGCCGGTATCAATGATCGCGACTTTAACGCCTTCGCCCTTGGTGCTCTGGTGCGCCTGGGTAATTCCCAATGAATCCAGCCAGTACTCCGACTCGCGCATGTTGTCAGCATGCGCCGGGGTGACCACGCTGAGCATAGCCAGCGCGAGGATCGCAACGACAAGCATTGAGCCGTACTGTTTCAGGCCCATCGCTTTCTTAGCGCGCAGAGCTGTGCTCAAGAGTGATCTCCTTGGTCGGTTCCGAATCAACGGACTAGGCGTTGGCGGCTGCCGTAGCAGCGATTCCGTCGAGAATATCGTGTTCCGATGCAATTAGCCGCATCGGGCGCTGGCCGCTTGCCGACTCCAGATAATGGAGAATGCGCTGGACGATCGCTGCGCCAGCGCGAATGACATCAACCCGGCCAGGGTGCATGAAGCCCAATGCCGCCCGCTCTTCACGCGAGTAAGAGAGCATGGCGCTGGTAGCTTCGCGCATCTGGTCGAAGCTCAACTGCGCGCCGTGGATCTTCTCGGACTCGTATTTCTCCAAGCCCAGCGCCTGTGCCGTGAGCGTGGTGAAGGTTCCTGCCACCAGGATCACCGCGTCAACTTCCGAAACGTCAACGGCGCCATCCAAGGACTGCAACGTGCTGTCCATGAACGCAACGGCTTCCGGCGATTCCAGGCCCTGCTGCTCGAAGCGCTCGGTGACGCGCACGCAGCCCATGTCAAGGCTCTTGGCGGCCACCGGCCCTGAAGCATCGCCCAGGACGAACTCCGTGGAGCCGCCGCCCAGATCGATGACCAAGCTGCGGCCGGGCTGTCCGGCACGCACCGAAGCGGCACCGTTGAAGGACAGCGATGCTTCCTCGTCACCACTGATGACTTCCGGTGCAACACCGATGATCTTGGTGATTTCTTCGGCAAAAAGCTCGCGGTTGGATACGTCGCGGGCCGCTGACGTGGCCACGAAGCGGATGGCCTCCACCTGATGCTCGTCGCACAGTGCCCGGTACTCGCGGGCGGCCGCAAAGGTGCGCTCCAGCGCTTCCGGAGCAAAGGCACCGGTTGCATCGACGCCCTGTCCCAGGCGAACGACGCGCATGGTGCGCAGGACATCAACAAGCCGTGTCCCGTTCTCATCTTGTTGCACATCAGCGATCAGCAGGCGAATGGAGTTCGTTCCGCAGTCAATTCCGGCGACGCGCATTAGGCATCATCCTGGGCGGCTCGTTCTTGGGCTTCACGGGCTGCGCGCTTGGCTGCACGCTCGGCTCGCTTGGCCGCGGGGTCCTGCAGTTCCTGGGTCTTCACGTGACGTGAACGGTCGCGGCTAGGAGCTTCCGATTCCGTATCCCAAGCCCCTGCGCAGTAGCACTTGTCCTTGGTCCACCACTCGGCAATTGCTTCCAGGGCCTCATCGCCCAACGGGTTCACGCCTTCACCGGCAGCCAGCGAATGGCCGACCAGCACGTGCAGGCATTTCACGCGGGTTGGCATGCCGCCAGCGGACACGCCATCAATTTCAGGCACCGCCCCGGTGCCTGAACGCGCGCCGATGGCATCGCGGTTGGCGAGGTACGACTCGTGGGCCGCCACATAGGCCTGGGCCAGAATGGAATCGCCACCCAGGCGTTCGTTCATTTCGTTCATCAGCCCCGCCGCTTCAAGGCGCGAGACAGCGGCGGTGATCACCGGGTGGGACAGGTAATACGTGGTCGGGAATGGAATTCCCGAGGAAAGCCGTGGCGCGGTGGTGGCAACCAGCGGGTTTCCGCAGACGCAGCGTGCACCGATTTCCACCACATCGCGCACTGGTCGGTTCAGCTGGCGGGACAGGGTGTCAAGGTCAGCTTCGCTTGGTACTCGTCCGGCAGCGTCAAGGGCTTCGCGGATTGGCTGTTCAGTCACGGGTATTGGTTCTCTTCATGTTCAAAGTGGTTAGTCAGTGGCGGAACGCCGGACCGAGTCAAGCAATGCATCGACCCATGGAAGCTCTTGGCGCACCTCGAAGGTGCTGCCATTGGCTTCGGTGTCCGCCTCGTTTTCTTTCGGCCGGTCGCCGACGACCATGTATAGCTTTTCGCCAGGCATGACCAAGTTTATCCGCTCGCGCGCTTGCTGCTTGATGTACAGCGGGTCATCCCAGCGGGCAATCTCGGCCTTCAAATCGTCGCGCTGCGCTTCCAGGGAATCGATGGAGGCGTGGAGCTCGTTGAGCTCGGCCATCTGGGTCCGGTAGTAATTCACCGTTGGCACCAGCATCACGGCGAAGAATGCGAGCACCACGATCAGCGCGGCAATGCGGCCGGAAAAACGGTGTGCCGCTACCGGTTCGCCCTCGGGCGTCGGCTTGCTCTCAACTGGTTTTTCCCCTGGCTTGCGGCGTACGGCAGCGGAGAATTTCATCCGGTCATCACGGCGGCGCTCGCTCTGCTTTTCCTTGGCCCGCTCACGCAGCGGCACCTTGGGCTTCGCAGCATAATTGCCCGCAAATTTTTTTGGCTCACGTGACGAATCTGACGCCCGGCGTGCCTGCGCTGAGGCTCCCCGCGCGGTGCGCGGCGCAGTTTTCTGCGCGCTGCCGGCAGGCTTGGGGCGCGGCACTGAAGGAGCCTTCTTGGCTGGGGGTTGCGGTGCCACTACGTGCAATGCGTCGGTGGGCGGATCTGCAATTGTTCCTGGATCAGTGTATTCGGACTGATCAACAGGGTTATTCTGAGACAGTTCTTCCGGATCCGGAGTATTACGCCGAGGCATGCGTGGTGGTCGCTGTGCCATACTCCCCCAATTCCCCATAAAGCTCTACGCGCTGTGCTGCCGTGGAAACGGCGCATATGTCCATTAAATAACGAAAAGCTCGCCGGTATCCACTACCGACGAGCTTATTCGCTACAACTGGTAATTAGCTGTTGAAACGCGGGAAAGCGTCGCGACCAGCGTAAACCGCCGAAGCGCCCAGGTCTTCCTCGATGCGCAGCAGCTGGTTGTACTTGGCTACGCGCTCGGAGCGAGCTGGAGCACCGGTCTTGATCTGGCCAGCGTTGGTTGCCACGCAGATGTCGGCAATGGTGACATCCTCGGTTTCACCCGAACGGTGCGAGGTGATGGTGGTGTAGCCAGCGCGCTGGGCCATGGTCACAGCGTCGATGGTCTCGGTCAGCGAACCGATCTGGTTGACCTTCACCAGCAGCGAGTTGGCGGTGCCCTTGGCGATGCCGTCGGCAAGGCGCTCCGGGTTGGTCACGAACAGGTCGTCGCCGACCAGCTGGACCTTGTCGCCGATGGCGTCGGTCAGGGTCTTCCAGCCATCCCAGTCGTTCTCGTCCAGTGGATCCTCGATGGAGACCAGCGGGAAGTCGGCAACCAGGGCAGCGTAGTAGTCGCTCATTTCCTGGGCGGACAGTGCCTTGCCTTCGAACTGGTATGCGCCGTTCTCGAAGAATTCAGAGGAAGCAACGTCCAGAGCCAGTGCGATGTCTTCACCCGGGGTGTAGCCAGCGCGCTTGATGGCTTCGGTGATCAGTTCCAGTGCTGCACGGTTGCTCGGCAGGTTTGGAGCGAAGCCGCCCTCGTCGCCCAGGCCGGTGGACAGGCCCTTTTCCTTCAGCACGGACTTGAGGTTGTGGTACACCTCAACGCCCCAGCGCAGGCCCTCGGAGAAGGTCTCGGCGCCCAGTGGTGCGATCATGAATTCCTGGATGTCGACATCCGAGTCGGCGTGCGAGCCGCCGTTGAGGATGTTCATCAGCGGCACTGGCAGCACGTGGGCGTTCGGGCCGCCCAGGTACTTGTACAGCGGCAGGTTGGAGCTCACTGCTGCGGCGTTGGCCACGGCCAGCGAAACACCGAGGATGGCGTTTGCGCCCAGCTTGGACTTGTTGCTGGTGCCGTCCAGGTCAAGCATGGCCTGGTCGATAGCGCGCTGGTCGGTGGCGTCCAGGCCTTCGAGCTCGTCGGCGATCTCGTCGATCACGGACTCCACTGCTCCAAGCACACCCTTGCCAAGGTAACGGTCCTTGTCGCCGTCGCGACGCTCAACTGCTTCGAACTGGCCGGTGGAAGCACCGGATGGAACTGCTGCACGGCCGTGCGATCCGTCAGATAGCAGGACCTCAACCTCAACGGTTGGGTTACCGCGGGAATCAAGAATTTCGCGCGCGTGAATGGCGTCAATCAATGCCATGAGTATGGACTCCTTGTAGAAAGGGGTGGTCTAGGGGAAGGTCCGCCAGCGGTGCTGAAAAGACCGTCGGCGCCTTTGCCAGTCTCTAGCCTAGCGCTTCGAAGGTGATTTAGGCGATATCGTTGCAGTGAATTCCGAGCCGTACTGTTTCGACAAGGTTGCGCGCAAAACAGATTCTGCATCTAATCCCAGCTCTTCTGCCCGTGCAGAGACCTCCAAGAGGGCAGCAGCCAAGCTCTGTTCATCGGTAATTTTCGCACGGGTTGCCTCGGAAACTTGATGGCCCCCGGCCTTATCAGAGCCGGCCCTGGTGTGGCGGTCCAGCAGCTTCTGGGCCAAGGCCAGGGCAGGCAGGCCTGCAGGCAGCCCGGCATTTTTGCGTGGCTGCGGCTTGCCTTGGCGCTCGGCCTGCTTGGCCGCATCCCAGACCCGGATAATTTCCTCGACGTCCGTGATGATCTCTTCGCGCACCACGCCTTCTTCGTCAAAAATGTGCCGGTTTCGCCTCAGCAGCTTTTCATTCAGCGTCTGCGAAACATCGTCAAGATCGAAGTGTCCCTGCTCGGCTGCAATCAGCGCATGCAGCAGGATTTGGAAGTACAGGTCCCCGAGTTCTTCCTTGAGCAGCTGGGGATTCTGTTCAGAGATCGCGTCCAGAACCTCATAGCTTTCCTCGATCAGGTAGGTCCGCAGGGATTCATGGGTCAGGGCCTGGGTCCAGGCGCATTTATCACGCAGGATCCTCACCGTAGTGATCAGCTGCTGGGTCTGCGTTGAGTTCTGCGCCATGCTCCCATGCTAGCGAAGGCGGAGCCAGGCTCGGCGCAAACGCAGCTGAAGGCCGGTTCCCCAAGGGGAACCGGCCTTCAGCTGCTTGCAGCCTGGCTGCGCGGAGAACTAGTCGGCGACGTTTTCGTATTCGTCTTCTTCGTAGTCCTCGTCGTCGTCATCGTCGAGCAGGTTGTCGTAGTAGTCGTTGATGTATTCAACGAGCAGCTCGCGCATTTCCAGCGGAACGAAAGCGGCTTCAGCCGCGTTCAGCGTCAGGTCCAGCAGGTCTTCCAGGTCATAGTCGAAAGCTTCGACCAGCAGCTCGAATTCCTCGGACAGGCTGGTGCCGGACATCAGCCGATTATCTGGCGAAATGGTGACGTTGAATCCGGTCTGGACCAGCAGGTCAATCGGGTGATTGCGGATGCCTTCGCCAAATTTGGCGGTGGCACCGGTCTGCAGGTTGGAGGACGGGCAGACTTCCAGCGGGATGCCGCGTTCGCGCACCCAGTTGGCCACGGGGCCCAGGGAAACCAAGCCGGTGTCGTCGCTGAGTTCTTCACCGTTTTCGTCGATGGCGCCGAACTCGATCTCGATATCTTCGGCAACACGCACGCCGTGGCCCAGGCGCTGGGCACGGCCGACCAGGATTGCGTCCTTGATCGATGCCAGTCCAGCGGCCTCGCCGGCGTGGACAGTTGTCGGGAAGAGGTTTTCGGCCAGCAGGTCGAAGGCTTCCTTCATATTCGATGGCGGGAAGCCATCTTCCGGACCGGCAATGTCGAAAGCTACGACGCCGTGGCCGCGGTGGCGCAATGCCAGCTTGGCGATTTCCACGCCCTGATCGGATTGGCGCATGGCGCTGAGCACCTGGCCGACCTGCATTGGATGGCCTTCGCTGTTCAGCTGCTCGCAGGCCTGGTCAAGGCCTTCCTGGACTGCGTCAACGACGTCGTCCAGGCTCAAGCCTTCGCGGCGATGCTGTTCCGGGGCGTAGCGGACTTCACCGTAGATCACGCCGTCTTCAGCGAGGTCCTCGACAAATTCGCGGGCAACGCGGATCAGCGCTTCGCGGGTTTGCATCACCGCGAGGGTGTGCTCAAAAGTTTCCAGGTAGCGTGGCAATGAGCCTGAATCTGCAGATTCATGGAACCAGTCGCCCAAAGCTTCGGCTTCGGTCTCGGGCAGCTCGTGGCCAATTTCGGCTGCCAGGTCGATGATCGTTTGAGGGCGCAGTCCACCGTCAAGGTGGTCATGTAGCGAAACTTTAGGCAGATCCCGGAAGTCGAACTCGGGATCGTAGTCAGGATGAATCAATTCTTCAGTCACACCACTGAGCCTAGTCGCAATCCCTCGGAACTGACAGCTCCAGGAGGTAAAGATCTGCGAGCCACAATGTGACCCTGCTCAATACCGCAGGTTAACTCTCGTCGGTGCTTGGCGGCACCGTCTCGCGTGCTTCCTGCGCTGCGCGTTGCGCGGCCTTCTCAACGCGCAGGTGGTAGCGATTCAGCGCCCAGCTGACGATTCGGTCAATGATGAACCCGAGCACCACGGCGATCACAATCGACAGCCCGATGCCCAGCAGCTTGTTGTCATGCATCCAGTTGCCGGCCAGGGCGCCGATGCTCACCGAATAGGCGGCCCACGTCAGCACTCCGATGGTGTCGAAGAGCGTGAAGCGCTTGTGGCTGAATCCAGTGGCGCCGGCGGTGAGGTTCACCGCGACGCGGCCGATCGGAATGTAGCGCGCGGTGAAAATCAGCAGCGCTCCGGAGGTTTCAAGCTTCTTTTCTGCGTAGTGCAGTACTCGTTGCGCCCGTTTGCCGCGCATCCACTTGAATCCATGCGAACCGATGCTCCGGCCAATGGCGTAGGTGATCTGGTCCCCCAGCAGCGCTCCGGCGGCACCGAGGGCGCCGACCAGGAAGAGGTTCGGCGATCCGGAATGGATGCCTACTGCGGCCAGTGAAACCAGGAAGGATTCGCTGGGCACGATCGGGAAAAATGCGTCAATCAGGCAAAACAGGAACAAGAGAGGCAGCACCCACCATGCGTTGGCTGCCTGCGTAATGGCCTCGTTAACTAGTTCCATGTGGACTTGCATCTTCTTTCCCCAAAGCGCGTAGCGCGCTGCCTGTCCAACCATTTTCGCTCGAGCAGCTGCAGGGGCGCATCCTACTGATGTGGCAATGTGGACTTCTTTCTACCCCGACCTAGGTAGGAGCTAATCTTCCAACGATTGAACCGGGCCAGATGGTTCCCGGGGCATGTCTTGCGGACCTTGTTGCTTGTCCGGTTTCCTTCGCTTTCCAGGGCGGGAAATGCGAAAAGAACCGGGTCACCAGTGGTGATTCCCGGTTCTTCCCTGGAATATCAGTTACGTAGCGGCAATGCGATCGAGGATCAAGCGCATGTCCGGGCGGTCGTGCTCGGAGCCGATCATGATGGCCCGCTCTGCCAGTTCGATGGCGCGCGGCAGCTTGTCCGGGGTATCGGTCAGCAAGGTGGCGATCGGTTGGCCACGGCGCACCAAGGCGCCCGGCTTGACGTGCAGGCGCACTCCGGCTCCGGCCTGGACACTGTCTTCCTTGCGGGCCCGTCCTGCTCCCAGGGTCCAGGCCGCCAGCCCGATATCCATGGCATCCAGCTTGATCAGCACGCCTTCAGCTTCAGCCACCACGGTATGCGATTCCTTGGCCACCGGCAGCTTGGCATCCGGGTCGCCGCCCTGGGCGGCGATCATGGCCCGCCAGCTGTCCATGGCCCGGCCGTTCTTCAGCGCTGCACGCACATCAACGCCGTGAACGCCAGCGCCAGCCAGCATTTCAATGGCCAAGGCCACGGTCAGGTCGACAACGTCCTCGGGTCCGCCACCGGCAAGGACCTCCACCGATTCCTCGACCTCGATGGCGTTGCCAGCGGTCAGGCCCAGTGGCGTTTCCATATTGGTCAGCAGGGCGACAGTGTTCACCCCGGCATCGGTGCCGAGGTTCACCATGGTCTCGGCCAGTTCCCTGGCCATGGCTTCGTCCTTCATGAACGCCCCGGAGCCCACCTTCACGTCAAGCACCAGGCTGCCGGTGCCTTCGGCAATCTTCTTGCTCATGATCGAGGAGGCAATCAGCGGGATGGCCTCCACCGTGGCGGTGACATCGCGCAGCGCATAGAGCTTCTTGTCCGCCGGTGCCAGCCCGGCACCGGCCGCGCAGATGACCGCGCCGACCGAGGAGAGCTGCGATAAGAGTTCTTCGTTGGACAGGTTGGCCCGCCATCCGGGGATGGCCTCCAGCTTGTCCAGGGTGCCGCCGGTGTGGCCCAAGCCGCGGCCGGACAGCTGCGGCACCGCAACACCGAAGCTGGCCACCAGCGGGGCCAGCGGCAAGGTGATCTTGTCCCCCACGCCTCCGGTGGAATGCTTATCGGTGGTCGCCAGCTTCTGGCCCGACGGGTTGGCCAGAGTGGAGAAGTCCATGCGTTCGCCGGAATTGATCATCGCGGCGGTCCATCGCGAAATCTCGCTGCGGGTCATGCCCTGGAAGTAGATCGCCATATTCAGCGCGGACATCTGCTCTTCGGCAATGACTCCGCGGGTATAGGCGTCGATGGTCCAGTCGATCATCTCGTTGCCCAGTTCCGCGCCGTCGCGCTTGGCACGTATGACTTCCACTGCGCTGAATTGTTCGGTAGCCATTAGCGGCACCATCCGTTCTGCTTGTGGCCGGTGATCGCCGGCACTAGGCGTTGAGGTTTTGCGGCCCGAAAGCGTCAGGCAAAAGGTCTTCGATGCCGACGATTCCACGGGCGGTCTTGATCAGCAGGTTGGCTCCGCGGTGCTCGAAAAGGATCTGTCGGCAGCGCCCGCACGGGGTGATCAGTTCCAATTCCCCCTCGGCGAGCTGGCCGAAGCACAGGAAGTACTCCAGGGTGCCGCCGCCGGTGGCGAATAGCTGGCCGATCATGGAGCATTCGGCACAAAGGGTGACGCCGTAGGCGGCGTTTTCGACATTGCAGCCGGAAATCATGCGGCCGTCGCTGGTCTGGGCTGCAGACCCTACACGGAAGGTCGAGTAGGGTGCGTAGGCCTGAGACAGCGCGGCCGCAGCCGCAGCTTCAAGCTGCGACCACGGCGCGGTGTTGGCAGTCATCTGTACCGGTTATTCCTTCACGTAGGGTTCGCCCGCAGCTGCCGGCCCGCGGGAGCGCCCCACGAGTCCAGCCACCGCGAAGATGGTCACCAGGTACGGCATCATGGCCATGAACTGGCTCGGCACGGGGGTGCCGATGATGGTCAGGATGACCTGCAGGTTATCGGCAAAGCCGAAGAGCAGGGCAGCCAGGAAGGCGCCAATCGGGTTCCAGCGCCCGAAGATCACCGCGGCCAAGGCGATGAAGCCGCGGCCGCCGGAGATCTCCTTGGTGAAGGAGTCGATGGCCACCAGGGTGAAGAAGGAGCCGCCGATGCCAGCCACGATGCCGCCGAGGGTGACATTCCAGAAGCGGGTGCGGTTGACCTTGATGCCCAGGGTGTCGGCAGCCTTGGGGTGCTCGCCCACGGCACGCACCCGCAGGCCCCATTTGGTCTTGAACAGCCCGAACCAGACGATGAACACCGCCAGGTACATCAGGTAGCCGATGACCGACTGCTTGAACAGGATCGGCCCGATCACCGGAATGGCTGAGAGCAGGGGAATCTCGATAACCGGCAGGTGCACCGGCGAGTTGAAGAGCTCGGGATCTTCCTGCATCACGGTGGTGAACAGGAATCCGGTGATTCCGGAGACCAGCACGTTGAGCACCACGCCGACAATGATCTGGTTGACCACGTACTTGATGGAGAACAGCGCCAGCACCAGGGAGACCAGGGCGCCGGCAATGCCGGCGGCAATCAGGCCCAGGAACGCGTTCTTGGTCAAGGAGGAAACCAGTGCCGCGGTGAACGCGCCGCCCAGCAGCTGGCCTTCGATGGCGATGTTGACCACGCCGGCTCGTTCGCAGAGCACGCCTGAGAGGGAGCCGAAGACCAGCGGGACAGCCAGCACCACGGCACCAGCGAGCAGGCTGGCCAGGGAAATGGTGCTGATATCAGCGCCGGAGACCACCCAGATCAGGAAGGAGAGCACAAAGAGGACTGCGGCGATGGCAACCATCCAGGTCGCCAGGGTTTGGCCCTTTTTGCGCTGCATCCAGGAGTAGGCAGCGATGCCCACAAGCAGCAGTCCGATCACGATGTTGCTGGCCCTGCCCGGGAACACCAGTTCCGGCAGCTCAAAAGCATCGCCGGAGCTGTTCAGCTGGAAGTGCGCGCTTTCGCTGTTGCCCAGCAAGCCGAAGCACAAGAAGACGATGACGGCGATCGCCGAAAGGATGATCGAGGTCTTCTTGCTAGGCAATACGCTCATTGCCGGTTGCAAGGTGGAAGAGGTCACTTGGCACCTGCCTGGGTAGTTTCTAGCTTGGGGCTGCGCTTTTTCTTCTTGCGGTTCATGCCGAAGATCGCCTTGACCAGTGGTGGAGCGGCGATGAAGAGGACGATCAGCGACTGCACCACCGAAACGATATCGATCGGGGTGCCGGTGGTGATCTGCATGTTCACCGCACCGGCCTGGAAGGCGCCAAAGAGCAAGCCGGCGAAGAAGGTTCCCCATGGGGTGGAACGGCCCAGCAGCGCCACGGTAATCGCGTCGAAGCCCAGGGAACCGGCGATGCCGCTGGTCAGCACCTTCTCGGTGCCGGCCACCTGTGCGACACCGGCGGCGCCGGCCAAGGCGCCAGCCAGGGCCATGGCGATGATGGTGCTGCGGGCGACGTTGATGCCCGCGGTCTGCGCGGCATCGGGGTTATGCCCCACTGCGCGGAATTCAAAGCCCACGGTGGAGCGCTTGAACATCCAGGAAACCAGGATGACCAGCAGGAGGGCCATCACGAAGCCCAGGTGCAGGCGGGAACCGGGGATGGAGGGGAAAACTGCCGTCGAATCCAGGATCGGGGAAATCGGGTTGGTTTCGCCCGGACGGCGGAAGGCCTGGGTGTTCATCAGGAAGTCGATGAAGTACACGGCCACGTAGTTGAACATGATCGTCAGGATCACTTCGTGGGCGCCGGTCTTCGCCTTGAGCAGGCCGACCAGCCCGCCCCAGATGGCGCCGCCGATCAGGCCGAAGACGATGACCAGCAGCAGGTGCAGTCCCAAGGGCAGGTGCCAGGCGAACCCCACGTAGGCGGCCAGTACCGAACCGATGATGATCTGGCCCTGGGCACCGATGTTGAACAGGCCCGCGCGGAAGGCGACGGCCACACCGAGGCCTGCGCAGATCAGCGGGGTGGAGACCGTCAGGGTTTCCAGGAAGGGCTTGAACCCCTGGGCCGAGTTGTAGATGGCGCCGTTGAACAGCGCCACATAGCTTTCGGTCGCCGCGCGCCATAGCTCGGAGAGGAAGTCGGCAGGACGGGCGAAGAAATAGCCGGCCGTTTCGGCGACCTTTTCGTCGGTGATGGCAATGAGCAATCCGCCGATCACCAGTGCCACGATCACGCCGAGCACCGAGACCAGTCCCGGGCCCTGGGTGATTTGCTTCAAGAGGTCGTTGCCCGGTTTGCCGGGGTCGGGAATGACCGGTGATTTTTTCTCGCTCACTGGCCTTCTCCTTCCTGGTTTTCGCTGTGCTCGCCAGCCGGTGCTGCTTCCACGGGCTCGTTATCTGACTTGGTAAATTCCGCTTGTTCGGCGGCTTCTTCGGCCGAAACGCCGGCCATCATCAACCCGAGGACTTCGCGCGAGGTATCCCCCGGCACGATCCCGTTGATCCTGCCCTTGTAGAGCACGGCGATGCGGTCGGCCAGCTCCATGACCTCATCGAGCTCGGTGGACACGATCATTACCGGGGTGCCCTTGTCGCGTTCGGCGACGATGCGGCGGTGCAGGAATTCGATGGACCCCACGTCCACGCCGCGCGTTGGCTGCGAGGCGATGAACAGCTTCAGCTCGCGGCTGAGCTCGCGGGCCATGACGACCTTCTGCTGGTTGCCGCCCGAGAGGCTGGAGGCCGGATTCAGCGCATTGTCGGTGCGCACGTCGAAGTCCTTGATCTGCGCGGCCGCGTTCTTCTTGATGGCATCCAGGTTCATCGAGATGCCCTTGCCGAAGGGCGCGCGGTCGTAGAGATCCAAGACCAGGTTCTCCTCAATGGAGAATTCGGTGACCAGTCCGTGCACCGAGCGGTCTTCGGGAACAAAACCGACGCCGGTGCGCAGCACCTGCTTGACGGATTTGCCCACCAGTTCTTCGCCGGCCAGCTTGACCGAGCCGCCGGTCACGGCCTGGGTGCCCAGGATGGCTTCGGTCAGTTCGGTCTGGCCGTTGCCCTGCACGCCGGCCACGGCCAGGATCTCGCCCTCGTGGATATCGAAGGTGACCGAGTTCAGCGTGGTCGTGCCTGCATGGTCAACGACCGTCAGGTCCTTGACCTGGAGCACTGCCTCGCCCGGGGTGGCTGGAGCCTTGTTCAGGTTCAGTTCCACGGCGCGGCCCACCATCAGGTTGGCCAGCTCGGTGGTGGAGGATTCCGGGGAGACCGAGTCGATGACTTCGCCGCGGCGGATCACGGTGATCACGTCGGAGACGGCGCGCACCTCGCGCAGCTTGTGCGAGATGAAGACGATGGAGGTGCCGTTGGCCTTGAGCTGGCGCATGATTTCGAGCAGCTCGTCGGTCTCCTGCGGGGTCAGCACGGCGGTTGGCTCATCCAGAATCAGGATTTTGGCCTCGCGCACCAGGGCCTTGATGATTTCAACACGCTGCTGCACGCCGACCGGCAGGTCTTCGACAATGGCGTCCGGATCCACGTCAAAACCGTAGCGGTCCGAGATTTCGCGGATCTTCTTGCGCGTGACCTGGAGGTCCAGCACGCCGCCGGCCTTGGTGGTTTCAGCGCCGAGGGCAATATTTTCTGCCACGGTGAAGACCGGGACCAGCATGAAGTGCTGGTGCACCATGCCGATGCCGGCGGCCATGGCGTCGCCTGGACCGGAGAACTCGACGGGGTTTCCATCAAGCAGGATTTCGCCCTCGGTCGGCTGGTACAGACCGTAGAGCACGTTCATAAGCGTGGATTTTCCAGCACCGTTTTCGCCGAGCAGACAGTGGATCTGGGCGTCATCAACCAGCAGGTCGATATTTTTATTGGCGTAGAAAGAACCGAAGGCTTTCGAGATTCCCCGTAGTTCGAGTTTCACGATTCCACCATCTTCATAGTTCGTTGTGCGAGGTAGTTTAGCCCGATAGCCGCTTTGGCCTCTAGGCATTCATAAAGCGCGTCACCGGCCCGCCGGATGACGGCAGGCGGTGACGCGCTGAATGAATTAGGTGCCAAAGCCTACTTTGGGCTTGCTGCCGATTCGACCTTCAGGTCACCGGAGATGATCTGGGCCTTGAGGGCTTCGATCTCCTTTTTGGTGTCCTCGCCGATGGCCGAGTCGAAATCGTGGAACGGTGCCAGCGCGACACCTTCGTTTTCCAGGGTTCCGACATAAGGAGTAGCGTCGAATTTGCCTTCGGCATCAGCCTTGATGACGTCTTCTACGGCCTTGTCCATGGTCTTGACGACCGAGGTCAGCATGTATTCCTTGTAGTCAGGTGCGGTCAGGTAGCCATCGGAGTCGACCCAGATGATCTTGGCCTTTTCGCCGCTCTTGTTGGCTTCGGCTACTGCAGCGCCAGCGCCCTTGCCCACTGGGCCGGCAACCGGCATGATCACGTCTGCCCCTGCAGAGATGAAGTTCTTGGTGATCTGCTTGCCCTTGTCCTGCTTCTCGAAGTCGCCGGAGAAGGTGCCGTTCTGCTTCTTCTTGTCCCAGCCCAGCAGCTTCACGTTCTCGCCCTTGTCTTCATTGAACTTGGCAACGCCGTCGGCGAAGCCGTCCATGAAGATGGTGACGGTAGGGATCTGGATGCCGCCGAAGGTGGCAACGGTGCCGGTCTCGGAAGCAGCTGCCGCTGCGTAGCCGGCGAGGAAGGCCGCCTGAGCCGTGTCGTAAATGATCGGCTTGACGTTGTCGATGTTCTTTTCGTACTGGTTATCGACGATGGCGAAGTGAGAATCCGGGTTCTTTGCCGCTGCATCAGCAGTAGCGTCGGCCAGCAGGAAGCCCACGGTGACGGTCAGGTTGCAGCTAGCGCCCATCATGCCCTGGAGGTTGGTGGCGAAGTCGGCGTTGGACTTCGACTCTGCTTCCTTGATCGTGATGCCCAAGTCCTTTTCGGCGTTCTTCAGGCCGCGGTACGAAGACTCGTTGAAGGACTGGTCGTCGAATCCACCGGAGTCCGAAACAATGCAACCTACGTAGTCCGGGTATTTGCCAGCTGAGCTGGACTCTTCCGGTGCAGCGCCGCAGGCGCTCAAAGCCAAAGCCGAGATGCCGAGCATGGCCGCTGCCACACCGGTCTTGCGCGATACGAAGCGCATCTATTCCTCCAAAAGTCGTGCGAGATCCTGTGGGAGATAAGACACCAGCTACCGTTGTAGAGCACCTTTGCCTGGGCTTTACGCGAGCACACCTAAAGTCGTAGCTTCCCCATCGTTTCCATAGCCTATCGGAGATACGTCACAGGTAAAGACGATAAAGATTACAAACGGATAACTAAGCGGCCTCGAAACGGCAAGCGCTTAACGTCAAATCCCAAGTCACTCAAACAATTGAGAAAGTGTCAAAGACTAGTTAAAAAGTTTTGAGTTTACTGTGACCAACACGCTATTTGGCGTTGGCTTCGCGCACGGCCTGCATCGCCGCGGCGGTCATTATACGCACGCCGATGCCAATGCAGGATTCATCTGGCATGTAATCACCGCGGTGCAGGTCATAAGTCTTCCCGCCCGGAGTTCGCGTGCCCAGGCGCAGCATGGCGCCGGGAACCTTCTGTGTCATCCAGGCAAAATCCTCCCCGCCCATGGACTGCGGGGTCAGCTCGATCGCTTCAGCACCGAACTCGCGACGTGCGGCATCCTCGATCAACGCCGTCTCTGCGGGCGCATTCACGACCGGTGGAACGCCGCGCGTGTGCTGCAGCTTGATTTCCACGCCGTACGGAGCGGCAATCTGGCGCACCACATTATCCAGAAGCTCGCCGGCTTCGTACCAGATATCGCCATCCAGGCAACGCATGGTTCCGGCCAGGTATCCGGTGGCAGGGATCGCGTTGGGCGCGCTGCCGGCATGAATCTGGCCCCACACCACCGAGACCGCCGAGCGCACGTCGACTTTGCGGCCGAGCACTGCGGGAACCTGGGTGGCGATCTGGCTCATCGCAAAAACGATATCTTCGGTCAAGTGCGGCCGGGAGGTATGCCCGCCGTGGCCGTTGACCTCGATGCGGATCGTGTCGCTGGCAGAAGTGATGGCACCGATGCGGGTGCCGATATGCCCGGCGTCGATCCGCGGGTCGCAGTGCAGGGCCAATACCCGTGGCACCTCATCGAGCAGCCCCTGCTCGATGACCGAGAGCGCTCCCCCGGGAAGCTTCTCCTCGGCTGGCTGGAAGATGACGCGTACCCGGCCATTGAGCAGGCCGGCTTCGTTGAACCTGCCCAGCGACAGGGCGACTCCCAGCATCACCGTGGTGTGGATGTCGTGGCCGCAGGCGTGGGCCACGCCCTCGACCAGCGAGCAATACTCAAGATCGGTTTCCTCGATGACCGGCAGCGCATCAATGTCGGCGCGGAAGGCGATCCGGATCGGCCCTTCGCCAATATCCACATAGGCGCCGGTATTGGTCATCTTCTGGGGCGAGAGCCCCGCAGAACGCAGCCGTTCAAGGATGCGCTCGGTTGTCTGGTGTTCCGCGAAGGACAGTTCCGGGTTCCGGTGCAACTCGCGCCGAAAGTCGATCAGCTCACCGATTAACGGCTCGGTGAAGTCGCTGACGGAGGCAACATTGTCATAATCATTCACGGTGGACACCTTTCGAAGATACTCGTCCAACAGCTGCAGATAACAGTTCTTCGTAATGTTTGGCCACAGCGCGAAACAGTTCGGAGCACGCAATCGGTGGTGGCCATCGGTTTCCCGATGGCCACCACCATTGTTTTGCGCACTAGTTTTCGCGGATCAGCTCGGCACAACGCTCGCCGATCATCATCACCGTGATATTCGGGTTCACGGTCACCAGCTCCGGCATCACCGACGCATCGGCAACACGCAAGCCGCTGACGCCCTTGACCCGCAGCTGCGGATCCAGCGGGCTCATCTCATCGTCCTCGGCGCCCATGCGCACCGAGCCTGCCGGGTGGTAGACGGTGTTGTGGGTGCGGCGCAGGTAATCGAAGATCTCCTCGTCGCTCTGCACATCCTGGCCCGGGAACTGCTCAACGCCGGCCCAGTCAGCCATTGGGGACTGGGCGACGATCTCGCGGGCCTTGCGGATGCCGAAGGTCATCACCCGCTTGTCGTGGCCCTCTGGATCGGTGAAGTAGCGCGGGTCGACCTTCGGCTTGTCGCGGAAGTCGCAGCTGCGCAAGCGCACGGTGCCCCGCGACTTCGCATGCGTGACGTTCGGAGTCAGGCAGAAGGTGTTCTCGCTGGTCGGGTAGCCCTGGCGCAGGGTATGCATATCGAAAGGCACCGAACCGTAATGCATCATCAGATCCGGGCGATCCAGCCCTTCCTCGGTGGGGGTGAAGATGCCGATCTCCCACCACTGGGTGGAGGATTCCACCATTGGCTGCTTCGCCTCCCACTGGATCACGCCTTCCGGGTGGTCCTGCAGGTGCTCGCCCACGCCCGGGGAGTCGACCAGCACCTCGACGCCGACCTCCTTCAGGTGCTCGGCCGGGCCGATGCCCGAAAGCATCAGCAGCTTCGGCGAATCGATGGCGCCGGCCGAGACGATGACCTCCTTGGCGGCATTCAGGGTCACGGTGCGGCCGAAAGCGCCATCCACCACGTCGACGCCGGTGCAGCGCTTGGACGCATCGAAGTTCAGCTTGCGCGCCTGCAGCCCGGTGAGCAGGAAGAAGTTCTCCCGGCCCTCGATCGGGTGGATGTAGGAGACCGAGGAAGAGGAACGGGTGCCATCTGGCAGGCGGTTGATCTGGAAGAAGTTCGCGCCGTTGATGACCGTCTCGTTGTTGTTGAACTTGGCGCGCGGGATGCCCGCCTGCTGCGCGGCATCCAGGATGGCCACGCCGCAAGGGTCGTTGGCCGGCACGTTCATCAGCTTGACCGGGCCCGAATCGCCGTGGTGCGGAGCTTCCGGCCCGGCATCCTCATTGGTTTCCAGCTTCTTGTACAGGCGGTAGGCCATCTCGGCGTTCCACCCGGTGGCGCCGAATTTCGACTCCCACTCGTCGATGTCCTCGCGCGGAGCCCAGAAGGCGATGCACGAGTTGTGGCTGGAGCAGCCGCCCATGACCTTGGCCCGGGCATGGCGCATGAAGGAGTTGCCGTTTTCCTGCGGCTCGATCGGGTAGTCCCAGTCAAGGCCCGATTCGAGCAGCTCCATCCACCGGTCGAGCTGTAGCACCTCGTCATAGCCGCGGTCATCGGGACCGGCCTCGACCAGCGCAACGGAAACGGAGGGATCTTCGCTCAATCGCGATGCGACCGCGGCGCCTGCTGAACCGCCGCCAACAATGATGTAATCGAAGTCTTTTTTGTCAATGCTCATTTTTCTCCCTTTCCCGCTACTTCTCGGCAAACCAGCCGGTAACCTGCGGGTTCAGATTCTGGTAGATGTGTTTTGCTTCCTGGTACTCGCCAAGCCCGGTAGGGCCAAGTTCGCGGCCGTTGCCGGACTGGCCAAAACCTCCCCATTCCGCCTGCGGCAGGTACGGGTGGTAGTCGTTGATCCAGATGGTGCCGTGGCGCAGGCGATTGGCGACGCGCTGGGCCTTGCCGGCGTCCTGGGTCCATACCGCGCCGGCCAAGCCGTAGACGGTGTCGTTGGCAATCTTGATGGCCTCTTCTTCGGTGGTGAAGGTTTCCACCGTCACGGTCGGGCCGAAGGCCTCGTCCTGGGCCACGCTCATGGAACCGGTGACCTGGTCGATCACGGTCGGCAGGTAGAAGTGGCCGGAGCCCAGGCCCGAGCCGTCCTCCTCGGTGGCCTTGCGCCCGCCGCAGCGCACCCGGGCGCCCTCGGCGATGCCGCCCTGCACGTAGGCGTCAACCTTGGCCAGGTGCTCGGCGGAAATCAGCGGACCCGTCTCGGCCTGCTCGTCGAACGGGCCGCCCAGGGTGATCTGCTCGGCCTTGCGCACCAGCGCATCCACGAACTTTTCGGCAATGCTCGCTTCGACCACAAGGCGGGAACCAGCCGAGCAGACCTGGCCCGAATGGACAAACGCGCCGTTCAGGGCGTTGTCCACGGCGGCGTCGAAGTCCGCATCGGCGAAGATCACGTTCGGGTTCTTGCCGCCCAGCTCCAGGGCCACCTTCTTGACCGTCCCGGCGGCCGCCGCGGCGATCTTCCGGCCGGTCACCAGCCCGCCGGTAAAGGACACCAGATCCACCTCCGGGTGCTCCGAAAGCACTGCGCCGGCTTCGGAACCCCGTCCGGTGACCAGGTTGGCCACACCGTCGGGCAGGCCTTCCTGGCGCAGCACATCCATCATGAGCACCGCGGTGGACGGGGTCAGCTCGGCAGGCTTGAGCACAAAGGAGCAGCCAGCGGCCAGAGCCGGGGCGATCTTCCAGGCTGCCTGCAGCAGCGGGTAGTTCCACGGGGTGATCATGGTCGCGACGCCCACCGGCTCGTAGGCGATGCGGCTGAGCACATTGGCGTCATCCGCGTCGACGATCCGCCCGGCATCCTGCCCGGCTAGCCTTCCGAAATACTCGAAGCAGGCGATGATGTCGTCCATGTCGATCCGGGACTCGATAATCCGCTTTCCGCTATCCAGGGTTTCGGCCAGGGCGAATTCCTCCTTGCGCTCGGCCAGCCGGGCCGCGACACGCAGCAGGAAGCGTCCGCGTTCCGGTGCCTGCACCGAGCTCCACACCCCCGAGTCGAAGGATTCGCGCGCCGCCTTGATGGCCTGGATGGAATCCGCTTCAGTGCCCTCGGAGGCCAGGGCAACCTGTGCGCCGTTGGCCGGGCAATGGATGGCCCGGGTTTCCCCTGAAGCCGACGGGCCGAAGCTGCCGCCGATGAAAATGGTCTCCCCGCTGGCCAGCAATTGCGGGTTGGGGCTGCCCTTGAGCTGCACCGAGCCCGAATCGAGAGTATTAGTCATTGAGGTTCTCCTTGATTTTTTCGTCGTCTTCGATTGCTTCTAGTTCCTTGTCCAGCTCATCGGCATCCGATGGCGGCTGGATCCGTGGCAGCATGCCGGTGTCAAAATCGCGTTCCCAGTCGGTCTTGGCGCATCCGTCATCGTTGATCTGGCTCTTGGAATCGTGCAGGTTCTGGTGGTGGATGAATTCCATATGCGTCTCGTACTGGTCCAGCACATCGGCGATGACCTGTTCCTGGGACAGCGACATCAGGTCGAACCCGTGGCTGCCTTCCTGATTGAAGGCTTCGAGCCGGAAGTAGACGTCGGCGCTGCTGGAGACGCGGGAATAGGTGGGCAGATCCATGCGCACCGGATAGACCTGGTACTTGAACGGCCGCTGGTCGGCGTGGGTCACGGCGACCAGGTCGATGGAGTTGAGCCTCAGCTCGCCCACCGGCTTGATCTCCAATTCGACCTCAACACCCTGGGCGGCGAATTCGTCATGGACATCGCGCAGGGCCGGCTCGATCACTTCCTGGATGTAGCGGGCGGTCTGCCGGCGTCCTGGATAGACCATCGTGCGCGACAGGCGCTGGCGCCAGTTGCGCTTGTCCCCTGCCGTGCTGCTGCGGCTGGTGAGCATCGCGTGCAGCGACTTGTCGTAGCTGTCGGCCAAGGCGGTCTCGACCCTCAGCGATTTGTACAGGCCCAGCATCACGAATACCAGGACCACGGAGAACGGCAGCCCCATGATCACCGTGGCACCCTGCAAGGTGGGCACTCCGCCGACCAGCAGCATGGCCAGCGTCAGGATGCCGATGGCCAGGGACCAGAACAGCCGGACCGGCTTGGAGCCATCTGCCTCGGAATCCTTCAGATGCGAGGTGAAGTTCGCCATCACCAGCGCGCCCGAGTCGGCGCTGGTGACGTAGAACAGCAGGCCAGTGAATGTTGCGATGCCTGCCACCAGCGGCACGGCGGGATACTGCTCGAGCAGCGCGTAGAAGGCGCGTTCCGGGGTGTTCATGGCGATTTCGCCGAATTCGGTGTTGCCGTTGATGATCAGCGCCAGCGCGCTGTTGCCGAAGATGGAGATCCAGATCAGGATGAAGGCCATCGGCACGACCAGCACGCCGGTGACGAACTGGCGGATGGTGCGTCCGCGGGAAATGCGGGCGAGGAACAGGCCGACAAAAGGCGCCCAGGCGATCCACCAGGCCCAGAAGAACAGCGTCCAGCTGTTCAGCCAGGCATCAGGGCGGTCATAGGCGAAGGTATCGAGCGCCATGAACGGGAACTGCGCGAGCATGTCTCCCACGTTGCCCACCAGCGCGTCCATCAGGAATGCGGTATTCCCGGTCACCAGGATGTAGCCCAGCAGGACAATGCACAGCACCACATTCAATTCGGAGAGCCGCCGGATGCCCTTTTCAACACCGGTGAGCACCGAGATCGTGGCCATGACCACCGACAGCCCGATCAAGGCAATCTTCCATGCATTGCTCTCCGGAACGCCGAAGATGAAGTGCAAGCCGTAGTTCAGCTGGGCGACGCCGATGCCCAGCGAGGTGGCGATGCCGAAGATCGTTCCCATGACCGCTGCGATATCCACGCCGTGGCCGATGGCGCCGTTGATCTTCTTCCCGAAGATCGGATACAGGGCCGAGCGGATGCTCAGCGGCATGTTGTGGCGGTAGGCGAAATATCCAAGCGCCATCCCCACCAGCGCGTACAATCCCCAGCCGATGAGCCCGTAGTGGAACAGCGTCCAGACGAGCGCCTGGCGGGCGGCCTCGGCGGTGGCTCCGTCCCCGCGCGGCGGAGCCAGATACTGGGTCACCGGTTCGGAAACCGAGAAGAACATCAGGTCGATGCCGATGCCGGCGGCAAAGAGCATCGAGGCCCAGGTGAAGAAGCTGAAGGTCGGACGGGCGTGGTCCGGTCCCAAGCGCGTCTTGCCGACCTTGCTGATGGCTACGAGAATGACAAAAACCAGGACCGAAACGACGACCAGGGTGTAGAACCAGCCCAGATTCTTGCCGACCCAGCCGACTAGGGCGCTGATCGCCAGATCGGCCGATTCCTTGTCGAGTATGGCCCACAGGGCGATGGCCAGCACGCCGGCCGCCGAGCCATAGAAGACTACCTTGTTGATCCGCGTGCGAGGTTCGACTTCATCCGACGAACTCCCCAGCGTCGGTCCATTGCGATCGCTTGACTCGTGTTTGACTGTCATGCCGCTTGACCCTAGCAACGACAACAGATCACATTCAAGGTATTGATATATCAATAAAATATGTGCTTCATTTACAGCCATCATTTTTCAAAATAGAAAAATAACAGGTCAAATGCGCATTAGCCACCCGAAGCCTTTGGTGGATCCCGGAAGAAAATTCCTACAAAACGTCTTCGCGACCCTGTTCCTTAAGCCTTTCGACAGTCTGTTTCACCCGCTGCGCGTGCTCTTTTGTGGTCACCAGCAGCGCGTCAGCGGTATCCACCACCACCACGTCCTCGATCCCCACCAGGGCGATGACCCGCGGGCGATCGGAGTAGACCACGCCGGTGGCGTTATCGGCATAGACGCGCACCTGCTTGTCGCCGAGGTTGATAATGCCCTCCTCGGCGCTGGCCTTGTTCAGGCGGCCGATCGCGGCGAAATCTCCCACGTCATCCCAGTTGAAGACTCCGGGGATCACGGCTACATCGCCGGCCGCGGCGGCAGGCTCCGCCACCGCGTAGTCGATCGCGATCTTCGGCAGCCCTGGCCAGACTTCGCGCATGACCTGATCGCGGCGCCCGGTCTCCCAGGCGTCGGCAATCTTCATCAACCCAGCGTGTAGCTCCGGCTCATTGGATTCGAGGTGCTTGAGCATCAGGCTGACCGGGGCCACAAACATGCCGGCGTTCCAGAAGAAGCCGCCGGAGGCCAGGTACTTGCGCGCGGTATCCTCGTCGGGCTTCTCCACGAACTCCACCACGCCGCGCGCGGTCGGCGCATTGGGCACGTCCAGCGGTTCGCCGGTGCGGATGTAGCCGAATCCGGTGGACGGATGGGTGGGGTGAATGCCGATGGTGACGATCTTGCCGGTAGCGGCAGTATGAATCGCTTCGCTCAGCGCAGCCTGGAACACTTCCACCGGCTCGATCACCTGGTCCGCGGCGAAGGACCCCATGATGATATTGGGGTCGCGGCGGTAGAGGATGGCGGCGGCCAAGCCGATGGCGGCCGCCGAGTCGCGGGGCTCGGGCTCGAGCACCAGGTCCTCGTCGCACAGCTCGGGAAGCTGGCTCACCACGGCTCCGCGGTGGGCGCGGCCGGTGACCACCATGATGCGCTCGCCTGCCAGCGGCACCAGCCGGTCATAGGTGGCACGGATCAGGGTTGAGCCGGACCCGGTCAGATCGTGCAAAAACTTGGGAGCGGATGCCCTGGACAGGGGCCACAATCGGGTACCGACACCGCCAGCGGGGATCACGCCGTGGAATCTGGATAATAGGTCTGCATTCACGCATTCCAGACTAATTCATCCGGTGGATAATCCGTTCCATTGAAACCGGGCAACCAGTGGAAATAGGGAAGAAATCCATGCGGTATTACGGGCGAAAATTCAGCCTTTCAGCGCTTTTTCACTACTATTCGGTGAACCTCCTCACAGGAGCTCGACACGAAATAGATTGCAGTGCGCCAAGTGGTTTAGACTCGCACAAGGAACGCTCGCACAAGTGCGTCAAATCTCATTGTGTGCAATATACACATGCGCCGTTGCGAGCCTTGGAGGTTTAGTTCAGTGTCGAAGACTTCGTCAGGCACCCTATACCGCGGCCATGAAGGCATGTGGTCCTGGGTGGGACACCGAGTCACCGGTGTCGTTATTTTTCTCTATCTGCTGGTGCACGTGCTGGACACGGCGATGGTCCGCGTTGATGCCAACGCATACAACGCCATCATCAGCACCTATCAGACCCCGTGGATGGCATTGGGTGAAACCGGTCTGGTTGCAGCAATCCTCTTCCACGCATTCAACGGCCTGCGCTTGATCCTGGTCGACTTCTGGAAGCAGGGCACCAAGTACCAGCGCCAGATGCTCTGGGGCGTTTTGATCCTCTGGGTTATCGTCTTCGCGGGCTTCGCCATCCGCCACCTGTCGATCGCATTTGGGAGCCACTAAGCCATGAGCGTTTCTATTCCTGCTCCGCGCAGCCAGCGCATTGATCCTAAGTACAACCGCGGCCCCAAGTCCCGCGGCAGCTTCGAAATGCTGGCCTGGCTGTTCATGCGCCTGTCCGGTGTTGTGCTGATCGTCCTGATCTTCGGCCACCTCTTCGCAAACCTCATGGTCGGAGAAGGCATCTCCGGCATCAGCTTCGGCTTTGTCGCCGGCAAGTGGGCCTCGCCAATCTGGCAGTTCTGGGATCTGGCCCTGTTGTGGCTGGCCATGCTGCACGGCACCAACGGCGTGCGCACCATCATCAACGACTACGCAGAGAAGCACGCAACCCGCGCTTGGCTCAAGGGCATCCTGTATGTCGCAACGATCTTCATCATCGTGCTCGGTTCCCTGGTGATCTTCACCTTCGATCCTTGCGTAGCTGGCAGCCAGCTGCAGCAGTGCTTGTGAAACTCCCCCGTTTCAGCCGATAGCCAGATAGATTTTTAGAAAAGAGAGCATCAAGAATGCAGGTACATAAGTACGACGTAGTCATCGTCGGTGCCGGTGGTGCAGGCATGCGTGCAGCGATCGAATCCGGTCAGCGCGCACGCACCGCAGTGCTAACCAAGCTTTACCCAACCCGCTCGCACACCGGTGCAGCCCAGGGCGGCATGTGCGCAGCACTTGCCAACGTCGAGGAAGACAACTGGGAATGGCACACCTTCGACACCATCAAGGGTGGCGACTACCTGGTTGACCAGGACGCAGCCGAGGTCATGGCCAAGGAAGCCATCGACGCCGTGCTCGACCTGGAAAAGATGGGTCTGCCGTTCAACCGCACCCCAGAGGGCAAGATCGACCAGCGCCGTTTCGGTGGCCACACCCGCGACCACGGCAAGGCCGCCGTGCGCCGCGCCTGCTACGCCGCCGACCGCACCGGCCACATGATCCTGCAGACCCTGTACCAAAACTGCGTCAAGCACAACGTCGAGTTCTACAACGAGTACTACGTGCTGGACCTGCTGATGGTTGAAGAGGATGCCTACCGCGAGGACGGCACCGCCTACAAGCAGAAGCGCGTCGCCGGCGTGGTCTCCTACGACCTGGCCACCGGCGAGCTGCACGTCTTCCAGGCCAAGTCCGTGGTCTTCGCCTCGGGCGGCGCCGGCAAGGTCTTCAAGACCACGTCCAACGCGCACACCCTGACCGGCGACGGCATGTCCATCGCCTTCCGTTCGGGCCTGCCGCTGGAGGACATGGAATTCTTCCAGTTCCACCCAACAGGCCTTGCAGGCCTGGGCATTCTGCTCACCGAGGGTGCACGTGGCGAAGGCGCCATCCTGCGCAACTCGGATGGCGAGCGCTTCATGGAGCGCTACGCTCCAACCATCAAGGACCTCGCACCTCGCGACATCGTGGCCCGCGCCATGGCCAACGAGGTTCGCGAAGGCCGCGGTTGCGGTCCAAACAAGGACTACGTGCTCCTTGACCTGACCCACTTGGAACCAGAGCACATCGAATCCAAGCTGCCTGACATCACCGAATTCGCCCGCACCTACCTGGGTGTGGAGCCATTCACCGATCCAGTGCCGGTGTACCCCACCGCTCACTACGCCATGGGCGGCGTGCCAACCAACATCAACACCGAGGTGCTGCAGGACAACGACACCGTCGTTCCAGGCCTGTTCGCTGCCGGCGAGGTTGCCTGCGTTTCGGTGCACGGCTCCAACCGCCTGGGCACCAACTCGCTGCTGGACATCAACGTGTTCGGCAAGCGCGCCGGTGTGGCAGCTGCCGAGTACTCCAAGACCGCCGACTTCGTCGAGCTGCCGGAGAACCCGGAAGCATTTGTCATCGACCAGATCGAAGGAGTGCTCACCGGCAACGGCACCGAGCGCGTCTCCGACCTGCGCTCGACCCTGCAGGAGACCATGGACGCCAACGTCCAGGTGTTCCGCGACGAGCGTTCGCTGAAGGAAGCACGCGACGTGATCGAGGATCTGCGCCGCCGCTACAAGAACATCAGCGTCCAGGACAAGGGCAAGCGCTTCAACCTGGATCTGCTCGAAGCCATCGAACTGGGCTTCCTGCTCGACTTGGCCGAGGTCATCACCGTTGCAGCTCTGCACCGCAAGGAATCCCGCGGCGGCCACTACCGCGAAGACTTCCCGGACCGCGACGACGAGAACTTCATGAAGCACTCGATGTCCTACCGCGATGGCGAAGCCGTCACCGAGGACATCAAGGGCATCCGCATGGAGACCAAGCCAGTGGTCTTTACCCGTTACCAGCCAATGGAGCGTAAGTACTAATGAGCACCGAACTGCCAGAACCAGCGTCAAAGATCGAGCTGAAGCCAGGTGTTGGCGGCGGCGGAGAAATCCCAAGCTTCGACATCACCCTGCGCGTTCGCCGCTACCTGCCAGAGGCCACCGCGGATGCCTACTGGGAAGACTTCAAGCTGACCATGTACGGCACCGACCGCGTGCTCGACGCCCTGCACAAGGTCAAGTGGGAGCAGGACGGCACGCTGTCCTTCCGCCGCTCCTGCGCCCACGGCGTCTGCGGCTCCGATGCCATGCGCATCAACGGCCGCAACCGCCTGGCTTGCAAGACCCTGCTCAAGGACCTGGACACCTCCAAGCCGATCACCGTTGAAGCCATCAAGGGCCTGCCCCTTGAAAAGGACCTCATCGTCGACATGGAACCGTTCTTCCAGTCCTACCGCGAGATCATGCCATTCCTGATCTCCAAGGACCACGAGCCAACCAAGGAGCGCTACCAGTCCGCCGAGGACCGCGAGCGCTTCGACGACACCACCAAGTGCATCCTGTGCGCCGCGTGCACCAGCTCCTGCCCGGTGTTCTGGACCGATGGCCAGTACTTCGGCCCGGCTGCGATCGTGAACGCGCACCGCTTCATCTTCGACTCCCGTGATGATGCCGGCGACATGCGCCTGGAGATCCTGAACGACAAGGAAGGCGTGTGGCGCTGCCGCACCACCTTCAACTGCTCCGAAGCATGCCCACGCGGCATCCAGGTGACCAAGGCCATCGCCGAGGTCAAGCAGGCAATCCTCTCGCGCACCATCTAGGCACGCAGAGCAAAGGCCCGAACCAGTTCAAACTGGTTCGGGCCTTTATTGCATCCCCTGGCGCCTAGCGGATCACGGCTCCGGTCAGGGCCCCGGATTGTGCCGGCCCTGCCCGCAGGCCCTGTGGCACGCGCACCGGCTCGGACTCGGCAGGGTCCGCCGCGGTTGCTTCGACAGCCTCCAGCGGCGGTACGTCTTCGCCATTAAAAACTGCCCGGACTCGCTCGATGTCCAAGGACTTGTCCCACCAGGCGATGAACAAGGTCGCCACCGCATTGCCGCAGAAATTCACCAGCGCCCGGCATTCGGACATGAACTTGTCGATGCCGAAGATCAGCATGATTCCGGCGGCCGGAATCGTCCCAAGGGTGCTCAGGGTGGCGGTCAGCGCAATGAATCCCCCGCCGGCCACACCGGCTGCGCCCTTGGAAGTCAAGAGCATCACCGCCAGCATGCCCAGCTGCTGCCCGACGCTCAAATCCGTGTTGGTGGCCTGGGCGATGTAAACCGCGGCCAGCGAGAGGTAGATCGCTGCGCCGTCCAGATTGAAGCTGTATCCAGTGGGAACGACCAGCCCGACCGTTTCCTTCTTGACCCCGGCATGCTGCAGCTTTTTCATCAGCCCGGGCAACGCCGGTTCTGCCGTCGAGGTACCGAGGATGAGCAGCAATTCCTCCCTGAAGTGGCGCAGCATCTTGAAGATGTTCAGCCCCAAGAAAGCCATGATGCCGCCGAGGAAGAACACGACGAATACCAGCGAGGTTCCATAGAACAGGAGAATCAGCCAGCCGAGGCTGGAAAGCGTCTCCACCCCGTATTTGCCCACCGCGAAGGCCATCGCGCCGAAGGCACCCAGTGGAGCGGCTTTCATGATGAAGTTCAAGACCTTGAAGATCACCGTGGTCAGCCGCTGCACCATTTCCAGCACCGGCTCCCCGATCTTGCCCACGGCGTTGATGGCGATGCCCACCACCACGGCCATGAAGATGATCTGCAGGATATCGCCCTCCACGAAGGGCGAGACCATGGATCCTGGAATGATGTGGGTGATGAATTCCCACCACTGCAGGTTTTGGCCCTGGTCGATCAGGTCGGCGGCTTTGCCGGAGGTTTCGATCTTTGCCGGATCCGCGTTCACTCCATCGCCCAGGCGGAAGATGTTGATGGCCACCAAGCCCAGCACCATGGCGCAGATCGTGCCGATCTGGAAATATCCCAGGGCCTTGAGCCCGGTGGCGCCGACCTTCTTCAGGTCGGCGACCCCGGCGATCCCGCCAACGATGGTTAGGAACACGATCGGGCCAATGAGCATCTTCATCGCCTCGACGAAGGTGGTGCCTATCGGCTGCATGGCTTGCCCGGTGTCCGGCGCCAGCCAGCCAACGACAATTCCGGCGACAATCGCCATCAAGACCCAAAAATACAATTGCTTGTACCAGCGCTTGCGCACCGGCACAGTGTGCTCAGTGGTGTTCTGCATTATTCCTACCTCGTTGTTGGAAAGAGCTCGGCGTGGCTGTTCTATGGCGTGGCAGCCGGCCTCGACATGCTGCGGAGGGCCGGTGCCCGCGCCGGTGCTTCTAGACGGCGGCCAGGGTGCTGCTCAGCGCCTCGACAATCGCTTCGGTGACTTCGCTGGTGACCGAGGTGCCGCCGATGTCCGCAGTGAGCCTGCCGGCAGCGGTGGCCGCTTCGATGGCTGCTTCCAGGCGGCGGGCTTCATCGTCCAGGCCGAAATGCTCCAGCATCAGCGCGGCACTGGCAATGGCGCCGATCGGGTTGCAGATTCCCTTGCCGGCAATGTCCGGGGCGGTCCCATGCACCGGTTCGAACATCGAGGGGAAGCGGCGTTCGGGGTTCAGATTTGCGCTCGCTGCCAGTCCCAGGCTTCCGGACAGGGCCGAGCCCAGATCGGACAGGATGTCGGCGTTGAGGTTCGAAGCGACCACCACCGAGAGGTCCTCCGGGTTCAGGATGAACTTGGCGCTCATCGCATCGACCAATACGCTTTCGGTGCGCACGTCCGGGTAGTCGAGCGCCACGCGCTGGAAGACTTCGTCCCAGAGCACCATCCCGTACTGCTGGGCATTGGACTTGGTCACCGACGAGACCTTCTTGACCGTGCGGGTGCGGGCCAGGTCGAAGGCGAAACGAATGATGCGCTCGCATCCCTTGTCGCTGAACAGGGCGGTCTGCAGGGCGATCTCGTTGCCCGGGCCGCGCCCTGACAGGTTGCGCCCGCCCAGCCCGGCATATTCGCCTTCGCTGTTTTCGCGCACGACGATCCAATCCAGCTCCGTGTCGTCGGCCTTGCGCAGCGGGGAGGTCACCCCGGGCAGGAATTTCACCGGGCGGATATTCGCCCACTGGTCGAAGTTCTGCGTGATGTTCAGTCGCAGGCCCCAGAGGCTGATGTGGTCGGGAACGTTCTCCCAGCCCACGGCCCCGAAATAGATGGAGTCGAAGTCCTTCAGTGTTTCCAGGCCTGCCGGGTCCATCATCACCCCGTGCTCTGCGTAGTACTCGCAGCCCCAGGGGAATTCTGTCCATTCAAAGGCGAACTTGCCAGCGGATTGCCCGGCCATGGCGTCCAGCACTCGACGCCCAGCGGCAACAACTTCCTTGCCTACGCCGTCAGCCGGAATTGAAGCAATCTTAAAGGTCCTGGTCGAGCCCATCGGTCTTTCCTCCTGATATAAAGTGTTCCGCGTCACAGGCGGCTTGGTATCAATTAGACCGGCGTGCTTCGAGTACGTCTAAGACCAGGATTGCATCCGCTGGATAGGCAAAACCTATAGGTGCTGTTCAGACACGGTATCGGCATAGGCGCCGGCAACACCGAGGAACGCTTGCGCCGAGGGAGTCAGGTCGCTCTTCCTGCTGACCAGCGCAACATGCAGTTCAGTGGCCGGCTCCAGGCGCGCAATGCGCAACCCCAATTTGCGAGCCAGGGGCGCCCAGGAAATTGGGAGAATGGCATGCCCCGCTCCTGCCAGCACCAGGGGCAGGACCGAGCTTCGATGGGCCACTTCGGCGGCGATTTCAACATCAACCCCGTCGGCGCGCAAATCGTCGACCAGCGCGCGCATGAGCGAGCCGCGCTGCGAAATGACAATCCGCTGGCCGCCCAAATCCGCGCCGGCAAGAACTTCGAGGTCGCCAAAATCATCAATTTCGGGGTTGATCACCAATACCAATGGCTGGCGCTCGAGCTGCAGGACATCCACCTCGGGCGCTGAGATGGGCTTGTCGGAACCGAGCAAGCCGATCTCGGCGCCGCCGCTTCGAACCGCGCTGATGACATCCTCCGCGGTGAAGGCCGCCGAGGTGCTCAGCGCGATCCGCGGATGCTGCCGGGAGTAGCTGGCAATCAACGTGGTCAGCGGTTCAACAGCCGGCGAAGGCATGGCGATGAGTTCCAGCCGGCCATGGCGCACGCCCTTGAGCGAAGCCATCGTTGACTGCGCCGCTTCCAGATCGCGCACTACCAGCCGTGCCGGGCCCACCAGTTCCTTGCCAGCGTCGCTGAGCAGCGAGCGCCGGCCCACCCGGTGGAAAAGCGGGACACCGACTTCGTGCTCCAGGGCCTTGATGGTCTGCGACAGCGAGGGCTGGGCGATCATCAATTGCTCGGCAGCCCTGCTGAAGCCTTCGTAATCCACGACCGCCAGAAAATAGCGCAGCTGCCGAACGTCCATGTTCCTCCTAGCCCAGGGCGATGTCCTCGCTGAGGTTCCATTCGCCGCCGCGCGTATCAAAAAGCTGCACCTGATCGGCCTCGAAGGCCATCTGCACCTGGGCCAACCCAGCCTGCGCGGCATCCAGCTGCTGTGCTGGCACGTTTTGCGCGATGGTCAGGTGCGGATGGTACGCGAAGCCCGACTCGTGGCGCAGCGCATCGCCCAGCAGCTGCCGATGCAGCGCCCAGCATTGATCGGCCCCGGAGAGCAATGGCAGGTACACCACGTCGCTGGCCGGGCGGAAGGTGCGCGCCGCGCCCAGCTCGATGGTGAACGGCTTCATGCCCGAAGCCACCTGGCGCACCTGCGCGGCGGCCTTCTCCCAGGTATTGAGGTAGGACCCGGAGACCAGGGTGATATGCGGGGCGATCGGCTCGGTGGCCGCTCCCCCGAATTCCTGGCGCCACGCGCGCAAAGCATCCCGGTGCGGCTGCGGCACCGGGATCACTACGCCCAGGGTGTATTCCATCAGATTCCCAGCGGCGGCAGGAAGCCGACCTTCTGGTAGACATCGGCCACGGTCTTCGAGGCCACTTCCCGCGCCTTGGCCGCACCGGACAGCAGCAGGCGGTCCAGCTCGGCCGGATCGTCGAGCAGCTCCAGGGTGCGGGTGCGGATCGGGGTCAGCCGCTCGACCACGGCGTCGGCCACGGCCACCTTCAGGTGCCCGTACATCTTGCCTTCGAACTCGGTCACCAGTTCCGGCACGTGCTTGCCGGTCACGGCGGCCAGGATGTCCAGCAGGTTCGAAACGCCCGGCTTCTCGGACCGGTCGTAGGCCACCACGGAGCCGGCATCAGTGACCGCGGACTTGATGCGCTTGGCGATCTGCTTCGGGTCGTCCAGCACATTGATCAGGCCCGCCGGGGACTCGGCGGACTTGGACATCTTGGAGGTCGGGTTCTGCAGGTCGTAGATCCGCGCGCCCTCCTTGGGGATGAAGGCCTCGGGCACCACGAAGGTTTCGCCGAAGCGGTGGTTGAAGCGCTTGGCCAGGTCGCGGGCCAGCTCCACGTGCTGGCGCTGGTCATCGCCCACCGGCACGCCCTGCGGCTGGTAGAGCAGGATGTCCGCGGCCATCAGGATCGGGTAGGTGAACAGCCCGACGCTGGCGGCATCCGCGCCGCCCTTGGAGGACTTGTCCTTGAACTGGGTCATGCGGCTGGCTTCGCCGAAACCGGTGATGCAGTTGAGCACCCAGGCCAGCTGCGCGTGCTCGGGCACCTGCGACTGGACGAACAGGGTGGACTTCTGGATGTCGATGCCGCCGGCGATGTACTGGGCGGCGGTGACGCGGGTGCGGTTGCGCAGGTCTTCGGGATCCTGGGCCACGGTGATCGCGTGCATGTCCGGGATGAAGAAGAACGAATCGTGGTCGTCCTGGGTCTTGACCCAGTTGACCAGCGCGCCCAGGTAGTTGCCAAGGTGCAGCGAATCAGCCGATGGCTGCATGCCGGACAGGACGCGGGAACGGGTTGCTTGCATGGGAATCCTTCTAGAACTGGTAGTCGACGACCAGCGGTGCATGGTCGGAGAAGCGCAAATCGTAGGCCGAGGCACGGTCTACGTGGGACTTGATGGCCTTGCCGGCAAGGGCGGGCGTGGCCATGTGGTAGTCAATACGCCAACCGGCATCGTTGTCGAAGGCCTGCCCGCGGAAGGACCACCAGGTGTAGGGGCCCTGGGTCTCGCCGGCGAGCTCGCGCGCCACATCCTTGTAGCCGATTTCCGGCCCGAAGAAGCCGTCGAAGTAGGCGATCTCCTCGTCCATCACGCCGGCGCGCTTATTGTGGTTCGGCTTCCAGTTCTTGATGTCCTTTTCGGTGTGCACGACGTTCAAATCGCCCACCACCAGCACATGGTCCTTCTCGTTCTTCAGCTCCACCAGGCGCACGTTCATGCGCTGCAGGAAGCGGTACTTGTCGTCCTGCTTCTGGGTGCCCAGCTCGCCGGAGTGCACGTAGGCGGAGACCACGGTGAAGATCTCGCCGTTGACCTCGAAGTCCGCTTCCACCCAGCGTCCGGCGTCGGCGAAGTAGTCCTCGCCGATATTTTCGCGCACGGCCACCGGCTGCGTGCGCGAGAGCACGGCCACCCCGGCGCGGCCCTTGTCCTTGGCCTCGGCATGCAGGATATGCCAGCCCTCGCCGATCAGCTCGCGCAGGATCGCATCCGGTGCGCGGACCTCCTGCAGGCAGAGGATGTCCACGTCGCGGGCGGCGATCCAGTCGGCCATATTGCGCTTGTAGGCGGCGCGAATGCCGTTGACGTTGACCGACGCGACGCGCAGTGCGCCGGCGTCCTTGCTCAGAATTTCCACGCTGGTAGGTATCACCTAACCAGCTTACAAAATTCTGCGCCCAATTACGCGCTGTTCGCCCCTGCGCCGGGGCAAACAAAAAGGGCAACGCATGTGCGTTGCCCTCGAAGCTAGTCGATGATTTCGCCGTCCATCGGCGCGGCCGGCTTGATCATGTCCCGCGCATTGGCCGCGGTCATCTGGATTGTCTCCAGCGCCCGGTCGATCATCGCCTCGGACTCGGGGCCCTTGGCCTCGCGCTGCTCGGAGACCACCCGGGCCTGGACCTGGACGATCTTGAAGGAGTGGTCCAGCTTCATATCGCGCTGGCTGGTGGATTCATCCACCACAACCGTGCCGGACTGGGCCCGCGGGGTGGCCGCGGCGGTCGCCTCGCGCAGCGAGTTGTTGATCTTCTCGGCCCCGCGCTTGAGGCCAAACATCATGAAGGCGGCCAGCAGCAGCCAACCGGCGGAGATGACGACAACAAACCAGCCGACGATCTCATTGGAGTTGGCGGCGAAGACTACCGCCACCAGAAGAACGATGACCATGACGGACATTGCCAAAGTTGAGGCGTTGAGGGTGACTTTTTTGCCCTGCTTCGCGCTGCTGCCTAGAGGTTCCATAGCACCAATTCTCGCACCACCTGCCCACCGCAGGCCAATTGGCGGCCCGCGCTTTCGCCCACAGCGTGGCTAGCCGAACAAGCTGTGCAGGTCCTGCCCGGAAAGCGATGCGCGAATCAGCAGGAATCCGCCAATGCCCACCACCCAGCCCAGGGTTTCCTGGGCGTAGGCGCCTGCTTTGTCCCCGAGCTTTTGCATCCAGAGCTCGATCCGTGCGCCGGCCAGCGCGCGGGCAGCCACCAGCAGCAACGCCGGGACGATCATGACCAGGCAGTAGCCAGCCAGCGCCGCCAGCTGCAGGCCGGCACTCCAGCCGGTGCCCTGCATGACGCCCACCGCGGCCAGGTAGGGCAGCATCGTGGGAAGCTCCAAGAGGCCCGCGAACAGGGCCAGGGCGATCAACCCGGTGCGGGTATCCAGCGCTGCGCCCACCCGGCCTCGCAAGCGGCGCGGCAGCGGTGCCGATTCGGAAGCCGGCTCCAGTCCCTGGGCTGGCCCTCCGGCAGGCGCCTTGGCCTTCTTCCGGGCGCTGGCCTCTTTTTGCGCATCGGTGCGATAGGACAGCGCCCAGATGATCATCATCGCACCGGCTGCCACTGCGGCCAGCCTGGAGAACCGGTGCTCGAAGATCCCCGGATCGACCAGCACCAGCCCGCTGCGCAGCAGCACCCCGACGACCCAGTAGAAGACCGCGATCACCCCGAGATAGACCAGCACCTTGACGATGGCCTCGCGCCGCCCGCGCAGCAGCAGCCACAGCGGAATGACCAGGGTGCCGATGCTGGTCGAGTCGATCAGCGCCAGGATGACCAGGGAAAGTTCGGGATGGCCCGTCATGATGTCCATGGCTTCCACTGTTCCGCGGCTGGCTGCCTCGCGGTATCGGCCGGTGGGCTGGGCGTTCTCCTCCTTAAGGGGGATACCCGGTGGCTGGCGGATCGGGGATGCTTGAAAGCATGAACTTCATTCGGCGGATGGGCAGCGGCGACAAGGAGCCGGAGGTCGCCGGCACCTACCTGGTTCTGGTCGTCATCCTGCATCTGGCCGGCGTGGCCAATTCGCCGTTGATCCCGGCCAGCGGCGTTGAATGGATCCTCTTGCTGCTGCTTGGCGCGGGCGCGATCCTCATTCGGCGGCGCTGGCTGCTGCCCAGCACCCTGGCCTTGGCGCTGTGCGGGCTGGGGATGCTCGCGGTGGGAAGCATCGGCGGCTATTTCCTGGTCTTTGAATGCATTTTCGGGTCGTTCCTCCTCGGGTCAGCCCGGGTCCGAACCGTGATGTTCTTCGTCTTGGCAGCAGCTGCCCTGTCGCTGGCGATCGCCAGCTGGCTGGCGACGCGGAACCTGCAGGAGGTGGTGCTGAGCCTGTTCATGGCCGGCTTCGTCCTGTTCATCCCGATGCTCTGGGCCGAGAATGTGCGCACTGCCAAGGAACTGGCCAGAGCTGAATCCCAGCGGGCGCACGCCCTGCAGACGGCGGCCATGGCGCGTGAAGACCGCCTGGTGGCCGAGCATCATGCTGCGCGGATCGAAGAACGCACCGCCTTGGCCCGCGAGATGCATGATGTGCTTTCGGCCAGGTTCTCTTCCATTGCCTTGCTTTCCGGGGCGCTCTTGCCCGCCGCCTCCCACAGCGCGCGAGGTCCCTTGCAGAGCATCCGCGACGAGTCCGTTTCAGGCCTTGAGGACATGGCGGGCATGGTGCGCATGCTGCATCAAGGCGGCCAGGCATTGCAGGCGCGCATCGAGGATCTGCCCGCAGTGGCTGCGGGCTTCGGCGAGCCGGTGCGCTGGGAGTACCGGGTCGAGGATCCGCAGCGCTTCAGCCCGGCGGTGCATACCGCCGCGCACCGCACGGTGTCCGAGCTGCTGGTCAATCATGCCAAGCATGCCCCCGATACGCTCTTGGAACTGAGCATCGTGCAGCACCACGGGTTGAGCATCGTGGCCAGGAACAGGATGCCCGGTGCGCCGGGATCGGATGCGCCGGGGGCCGGGATCGGGCTGCGCAATATCCGCACCCGGGTGGCAGCCCTGGATGGGCGGTTTGCGCTGCGCACCGGCGACGTGTTTGAAGCGCGGGTCGAATTCCCCGAGATCGCGCAAGGAGCGGCGAAGCCATGAAGGTCCTGATTGTTGACGACCACGCCACCGTCCGCATGGGCATCCGGCTGGTTTTGAAGGCCGCGGAGGATCTGGAAGTGATCGGCGAGGCGGCCGATGGGCGATCGGCCATCTCCATGGCCAAGGCCCTGTCCCCCGATGTCATCCTGATGGACCTGCGCATGCCGGTGCTCGATGGCATCGAAGCGACGAAGGCGCTGCATGGGTCCTGCGCCGTGGTGGTGCTGACAACCTTCGACGACGACGAGTACCTTTTTGGCGCGCTGCAGGCCGGGGCCCACGGCTTTTTGCTCAAAAGCGCGCAGCCGCAGGCGATCATCATGGCCGTGCGCGCGGCCGGCCGGGGTGAAGCGGTGCTGGATCCCCAGGTGACCTCGCGGATCCTGGCCCGCGCCCTGGCCCCGGAACCCGCCGGGGCGAAGCTGCCCGAGGGGCTGACGGCGCGCGAACGCGAAGTGCTCGACGGGCTGGCTCAGGGATTGAGCAACCCGCAATTGGCCCGGCACCTGGGCATCGGGCACAGCACGGTGAAGACGCACGTTTCGCAGGTGCTGGCCAAGCTCGGGGTCTCCACCCGGCTTCAGGCGGCAAGAATCGCCTTCGCGGCCGGTGCTACCAGCTCACCAGGCAGAAGGGATGATCCTGCGGATCCAGGTAGACCCTGAAGGTCTTGGAACCTTGGCCGGTGGCTTTGGCCCCCAGGTGCAGCACCTGCTCCTCGGCCAGGTCCAGGTCGGCGACTTTCACGTCGATATGGGCCTGCTGCGGGTGGATGTGCCCGGGCCATTGCGGCGCGACATAGGGGCTGACGGCTTGGAATGCGAGCGCCGGGTGGTCCGGGGCGTCGCCGATCGACACCCAGTCCGGCTCGTTGTCGATGCGTACCATCCCAAGGAGCTGTTCGTAGAATTCGGCCAGTGCATCGGGGTCCTCGCAGTCGAAGACCATGGCCTGCCATGTGCCAATCATGGCCCCATTATGCGCTCGGGTTCCGCCCGCGTCTACCAGGACTCAGCCATTGCGCAGATACAGTGGTCGATCAGCGCCTGCACCCGGGCGGGAATGCGCACCGAGCGCGGGGTGATGGCCACCACCGCGTTGGAATAGTTCGGCGCCTTCAGATCGCGGTAGGCCAGCGGCCGTCCCTCCACGGAGACCGCGGCGTTGTTCGGCCGGCGCATCAGCAGCCCGTAGCCCAGCCCGCGCCCGACCATGGCGGAGACCAGGATCATCTGCGGGACGGCGGCGGCGATTCTGGGTGACAGCCCCTGGGCGGCGAAGAGCTGCATCTGGTGATCGGTGCTCGGCTCCGACTCGTACATGATCAGCGGTTCTGGCGCGAGGTCCGCCAATTCCAGCGGCCGCTTCAGCTTGGCCAGCCGGTGTTCGGGGTGCAGCACCACCTGCATTTCGGTGCGGTAGACCTGCTGCTTGTCCAGGTCCGCGGGCAGCGAGAGGTCGTAGACAAAGGCGACGTCCAGCTCCCCGTTGCGCAGGGCGGGCAGCAGCTCGTCATGGGTGCCCACGCGCACTTCGAGCTGCACTTCGGGGTGGTCGAACCCCTCAAGCGTGGCCGGGATCAGGTGCGGGGAGAGCGAGGCAAAGCATCCGAAGCGCACCGGCCCGCGCAGCCTGCCGCCGGCCTGCGGGAAGGTGGCGCCCAGTTCCCCCACGTCGACCAGGATTTTCCGGGCCATCTGCGCGAAGTGATGCCCGGAGGCGGTGAGGGAAAATCCGTGGGCCTTGCGGCGCAGGCACAGGCTCTCCCCGGCGAGACGCTCGATCGCGGTAATCGCCTGCGACAGGGCCGATTCGGAGATCCGCAATTCGCTGGCGGCCGATCCGAGCGTGCTGTGCCCGGGCAGCTCGGCCATGATTTCCAGATGGCGCATCGAATACATAAGCCTGCCTTCAGAAGTTCTGCAGATATTTGAAGTTTACCTTACCTGTATCGGCTGTCACACTGAAGTGATCCACAACCCAGGGGCGAGCGGCAGCTGTGCCCCGCTCGCAAGGGAAGCTACATGAGAACAGCACACGCCGCCAAGGCGAACCAACGACGCGTCGCCTTCGCCACCGTCATCGGCACCACCGTGGAGTGGTACGACTTCTTCATCTATGCCACCGCCGCCGGCCTGGTCTTTTCCAAGCTCTTCTTCGAGCCGGCCGGCCAGGAGATCGCGCTGCTGATCTCCTTCGCCTCGGTGGGCCTGTCCTTCCTCTTCCGCCCGCTCGGCGCGTTTTTGGCCGGGCATTTTGGCGACAAGATCGGCCGCCGGGCCATGCTGGTGCTCACCCTGGCCCTGATGGGCGCCTCCACCACCCTGATCGGCGTGCTGCCGACCTACGAAACCGCTGGCCTGTGGGCGCCGGTGCTGCTTCTGCTGCTGCGCATCCTGCAGGGCATTTCGGCCGGCGGCGAATGGGGTGGCGCCGTGCTGATGGCCGTCGAGCACGCGCCCGAAGGCCACCGCGGCCGCGCCGGCTCCTACCCGCAGGTGGGCGTGCCGCTGGGCATGCTGCTCGCCTCGGGCACCATGGCGCTGATGACCGGCGTGATCTCCCCCGGCGAGGCCTTCATGGCCTGGGGCTGGCGCGTGCCCTTCCTCGTCTCGATCGTGCTGATCCTGGTCGGCTACTTCGTCCGCCGCGCCGTGGACGAGTCCCCGGTCTTCGAGGAGATCGCCGAGCACAAGGCGCAGACCAATGTGCCGATCCTGGTGCTGTTCAAGAAGCACTGGCCGCTGGTAATCGTCGCGGCCCTGGTGTTCGCCGGCAACAATGCCGCCGGGTACATGACCACCGGCGGGTTCTTCCAGTCCTACACCACCAACCCCGAGGGACCGGTCGGACTGGAACGCACCGACGTGCTGGTCGCGGTCGCCTTCGGCGCGGCCATCTGGCTGGTCATGACGCTGGTGGCCGGGCTGCTGGCGGACAAGATCGGCCGCAAGCGCACCTACCAGCTGGGCTTCATCATCCTGGCGATCTCGCTGTTCCCGGTGTTCGCCCTGGTGAATTCCGGCTCGCTGGGCCTGCTCTACGTGGCCTTCGGGCTGTTCTCCATCGGCCTGGGCCTGACCTACGGCCCGCAGGCGGCCCTGTACTCCGAGCTCTTCCCCGCCTCGGTGCGCTTCTCCGGGGTCTCGATCTCCTACGCGATCGGCGCGATTGTCGGCGGCGCCTTCGCCCCGACCATTGCCCAGGCCCTGGTGCAGGCCACCGGCGGCACCACCGCGGTGGCCGTGTACCTGCTGATCGTGGTCGCAGTGTCCTTCATCGCCGTCAGCCTGATTCGCGATCGCTCCGGCATCGACTTGTCCTTCCGCAACCAGGCCGAGCAGGAAGTCGGCGCGCTGGTCTTCGACAAGCGCGGCGCGGAAGCGGCCAAAACCACCCAGGACGCCTGATACACAGCCAGGGCCCGCGCAAGCGGGCCCTGGCTTTTCTGGCGGCTATTTCCTGGTGCGCAAGACCTCGAGACGCTGCCGGTACTCGGTGTCGTCGATCTCCCCGCGGGCGTAGCGCTCGCGCAGGACGCCCTCCGCGCTGGCCGGTCCTTGATGCCGGCGGCGCTTGAAGGAGAAGATCAGCAACCCGATCACCAGGATCCAGAAAATCGGGAAGAGCCAGAACGGGCCGGGGCCGTAGCCCCAGGCGTGCGCTGCGATTGCCAGGGTCGGGATCATTGTGGAACTCCTTGGTAGATGTGCGGGACCTCGCGTCCCATGCATCCACTCTCCCGCGCCCGGCGCTTGGGCACATCCGCTCGGGGAAGGCACTTTGACCGGGCGGCGTACTCCCCCGGGCAGACTGCCGGTACGCTATGCCATGTAACGGGTGGTGCCGCGCTGGTTGATGCGCTGCACCGTGCCGGGGATGGTGAACAGGTCGATAATCAGCAAGATCCACAGCACGCCCAAAGGCACCCAGCCGATCAGGATGAAGGTCGTGGCCCAGCCGATGACGCCCAGCGCCAGGTACACGATGCCCGCGGCTACCTGGCCGAGGTAGAACTTGTGGATGCCGAGCTGGCCGAGGAAGAACCACAGCACATAGGCCAGCAGGGTGCTCTTCTGGTTCACGATCACGATGTGGTTGTTGATCTGGATGGGCTGCTGCTCATAGGGGCGTTGCGGCTGGCCGCCAGTATTTTCCGTCATGGGTACCTCGCTAAATTCTCTGTGCTGCGTGCGATGATGCATTCACCACCACTTTATCCGACAACTTGAGAATTGCGTCCCAATCCGGAGTGGGCTACGCGTTGCCCAGCGCTTCGCCGGGGGTGATCAGGCCGGATTCGTAGGCCAGCACCACCAGCGAGGTGCGATCGCGCACCCCCAGCTTGCCGATGATCCGCGATACATGGGTCTTGGCGGTCAGCGGGGTGATGAAAAGTGCCGCCGCGATCTCCGCATTGGTTTTCCCGGTGCCGATCTGCACCAGCACTTCGCGTTCCCGGGCGGTCAGTTCGGCCAGGCGCGGGTCGGCGGGAAGCTTCTTCTGGATCCCGGTGGCGACCTGGCTCAGCAGCGTGCGGGTGACGCTCGGCGAGAGCAGCGAATCGCCTGCCGCCACAATGCGCACCGCCTCGATCAGCTGCGCCGGCTCGGTGTCCTTGACCAGGAACCCGCTGGCTCCGGCGCGGATCGAATCCAGGATGTACTCTTCGAGCTCGAAGGTGGTCAGCATGATCACGCGGGTGGGCAGCTCGGCGGTGATCTGCGCGGTCGCGGAAATCCCGTCGCCGTGGGGCATGCGGATATCCATCAGCACGATATCCGGCTTCGTGGCGCGCGCCAGCTGCACCGCCTCCGTGCCGCTGCCGGCGGTGCCGAGCACCGACATGTCGGCTTCGGCTTCCAGCAGCGCGCTGAACCCGGCGCGAATCAGCGACTGGTCGTCGACGATCAAGACCCCGATGCTCATGATGCCTCCTGGGGTGCCGGGATCAGTGCGGTGATCCGAGTTCCGGTGGCGCCGGGCAGGTTGCCCGCGCTGAGAGTAACGGTACCGCCTAGGGCCTGAACACGTTCGCGCACCCCGCGAAGGCCGTTGCCTTCTTGTGCACCGCGCAAGCCAATCCCGTCATCGGCCACGCTCACCTGCGCCCGCGTTTCGGTGAGCTGCACGGCCACCTCGACCCGGCTGGCCTGGGCATGGCGCACAACGTTGGTCAGCGATTCCTGGACCACCCGGTAGATGGTGTTCTCCACTGCGTCATCCATCCAGGCAGGTTCGCTCTGTGGCGGTGAGTAGTGCGTTTGGAGGCCGGTGAGCTGGGCGAGCAAATCCGGCAGCTGTTCCAGGCGCTGGCTGGGGATGCGCGGGGCGTCTTGGCGGAGCACCGAGAGGACCTCGCGCACGTCGTTCAGCGACTGCGCGGACCCCGCCTTGATATTGGTGAGGGCCTCAAGCAGCTTGGCCGGATCGGGATCCTTTTCGGCCAAATGCAGGGCGACCGAGGCCTGAACGTTGATCATCGACAGGGAGTGCGCGACCACGTCGTGGATGTCGCGGGCGATCACCAGCCGTTCCTGGTCGGCCTGGTGCTTGAGCTGCTCGGCTTCGGCGCTGCGGCGCTCAACGCGGCGCAGCCTGCCGGCCCGGGCAAGCTCCGCACCCAGCAGGAGCACCACCAGCCAGATCAAGCTGAACAGCGGCGGGGACCCACGCCACAGAAACAGTCCGGCGACCCCGGCGGCAAAGGCGGCGGCCGAACCCCACGCCCACCACCGTGCCCCGGAAACCAGGGCCAGCACCAGGGCGATTGCCATCGACACGGCGAAGGGGCCCGCCGGGAAGCCGGCGGCCACGTAGCCCAGGGCGACCGCTGCACATCCGGCCGCCGTCAGCCCGGGCGCGCGCCGGCGGAAAACCAGGATCGCCGGCCCGGCCAGCAGCAGCAGCACCGCCGCGGCACTGAGTTCTGCGCCCTGGCGCCACGAAGCCATATGCGTGCCGATGACCTGGATGACGGCGACGGCCACGGGGAGGAACAGCGGTCGTCTTCTCATAGAACCGAGAATACTCCGGCGGGCCGGGCCGGGACATGCGGCCGGCGGGGCAGGTGCGATACTCCCGCGGGAGTACGGCAAAGCCCGCGTCCACAGAGCGGACGCGGGCTTGGCCTGCGGGCTAGCGGGCGTTGCGCTCGGCAGCTTCCACGACGTTGTTCAGCAGCATGGCGCGGGTCATCGGGCCCACGCCGCCCGGGTTCGGGCTGATCGCGCTGGCCACTTCGGCGGCGGCCGGGTCCACGTCGCCGGTGACCTTGCCATCCACGCGGGAAACGCCCACGTCAAGCACGATCGCGCCGGGCTTGATGGCGTCGGCCTTCACAATATGCGGAACGCCGGCGGCGGCGATGATGACATCGGCCTGGGCGAGCAGTTCGGGAAGGTTGGTGGTGCCGGTGTGCGCCAGGGTGACGGTGGCGTTCACGCTGCGGCGGGTGAGCAGCAGGCCGACCGGGCGGCCGATGGTCACGCCGCGGCCCAGGACCAGCACGTGCTTGCCGTTCAGGTCGATATCGTGGCGGGCCAGCAGGTCCACGCAACCCAGAGGGGTGCATGGCAGCGGCGAGGCCATCGGGCGGTTCACGTTGGCCACCAGGCGGCCGAGGTTCATCGGGTGCAGGCCGTCGGCATCCTTGGAGGGATCCATCGCCTCGAGGATCACGTCCTGGTCGATGTGCTTGGGCAGGGGCAGCTGCACGATGTAGCCGGTGCAGTCAGGGTTCTCGTTCAGTTCGCGGACCTTGGCGAGCAGCTCGTCCTGGGTGGTTTCCTCGGGCAGGTCCACGCGGATGGACTCGATGCCGACCTCGGCGCAGTCCTTGTGCTTGCCGCCCACGTACCATGCGGAGCCTGGATCGTTGCCGATCAGAATGGTGCCCAGCCCGGTGGTGTGGCCCGCAGCCTTCAGCTTGGCGACACGTTCAGCAAGTTCCTGCTTGATGGCGGCCGCGGTGGCCTTTCCGTCGAGAATGCGTGCGCTCACGCGTATCCTTCCGTAGGCGCCTCGTTCCCAAGGCGGGTGGTGTGCGGACCCAGGCGCGCGGCTCGCACAATTAGCTCCCCGGTGGTTACCCACCTAACGCCAGTCACGCGTTCCAGTGTAGCGAAAATGCCCTCAGGAATGATCTTGTAGTGCGCAGAGTTACCTTTAGTGTGTACTCGACAATTGTGATCGGCGCCGGTCAGGCCGGGCTCTCAGCTGCCTACCATCTGGCCAAGCGCGGCGTGGACTTCCTGGTGCTCGATGCGAACCCCGGACCCGGTGGAGCGTGGCAGAACCGCTGGGACTCCCTGACTCTGGGCGCCACCCACCATATCCACCCGTTGCCCGGCTTCCCGCTGGAGGACCAGGACTCCACGAGGCCTGCCTCGGGGGTGGTCAAGGAGTACTACGGCGAGTATGAGCGGCGCTTTGCGCTTCCGGTGCGGCATTCGGCCATGGTTACCTCGGTGCAGCGGGTGGAGGATCACTTCGAGGTGCATGCCGATCAGCTGTACACCGCGCGCACCCTTATTAATGCGACCGGTACCTGGACCAATCCGTTCTGGCCGGTGTACCCCGGGCATTTTGACGGGCTGCAGGTGCATACCAATGGGTTTGCCTCTCCTGCCCAGTTTGATGGGAAGCGAGTCCTGGTGGTGGGTGCCGGGGCCAGCGCCACGCAATTCATCGTGCAGCTGCGCGAGGCCGGGGTCGATACCCTTTGGTCCACTCGGCGAGCGCCGGATTGGCGGGAGTTCACCGGGGCGGAGTGGGGACTGGAGGTGGAGCGCCAGGTCAACGAGCGCACCCGGGCAGGATTGCCGCCCATATCGGTGGTCGGAACCACCGGGCTGGCGCTGACCGAGAAGATGCGCGCTTCGATCGCCTCCGGGGCGCTGGTCTCGCGCGGGAAGATCGCCCGGCTGGAATTGGACGCGGTGGTCTTTGCCGACGGTTCGCGGGAGAAGATCGACGCGATCCTCTGGGCGACCGGCTTCCGCCATGCCCACCGCCACCTGCGCGACCTCAAGCTGCACACCGCAGAAGGCGGCATCATGATGGACGACGATGGGGTTTCCGCCACCGCGATGCCCGGGATCTTCTTTGTCGGCTACGGGGCTTCGGCCTCCACGCTCGGGGCCACGCGGGCGGGCCGAAAGGCCGCGCTGGCAGCGGCGAAGTACCTCTCGCTCGTTAACGCAACGTAGCTCACCGAATTGGTGGAAAATTGCTGGCGGGCGCTACCTTAGAATCCATGAACCAGTACATCGTCACCCTCTCCTGCATCGACCGACCCGGCATCGTCCACGCCATTTCCGGAGGTCTGCTGGGTGCCGGTTGCAATATCACCGAGTCCCAGCAGTTCCTGTCCCCCGAAACCGGAACGTTCTTCATGCGCATCGAGGTTCAGACGCAGCAGTCGCTCGAGCAGGCTCGCGCGTCCTTGGCCCCGATTCGCGATCAGTTCGCGATGTCGCTGAAGGTTGCCGAGGGGGCCGATCGGGTGCGCACCATGATCATGTGCTCCAAGGCCGGGCATGCGCTCAACGACCTGCTCTTCGCCCAGCGTGCCGGAACTTTGGCCATCGAGGTGCCGGTGATCGTCTCCAACCACCTGGATCTCAAGCCGATGGCAGAGTTCTACGGGGTGGATTTTGTGCACCTGCCGGTGACCCCGAGCAACAAGATGCAGGCCGAAGCCGAGCTGCTCAAGCTCGCCGAGGACTACAACATCGAGCTGGTGGTGCTGGCCCGCTACATGCAGATCCTCTCCGACTCGCTGTGCGAGCGGATGGAAGGCCGCGTCATCAACATCCACCATTCCTTCCTGCCATCCTTCAAGGGTGCCAAGCCCTACCACCAGGCCTATGCCCGTGGCGTGAAGCTGATCGGCGCCACCGCGCACTACGTGACCGCCGATCTGGATGAGGGCCCGATCATCGACCAGGAAGTCACCCACGTTTCGCACACCCGCACCGCCGAGCAGCTGGTGGAGCTGGGCCGCAGCGTGGAGGGTCGCACGCTGACCCGTGCCGTGCAGTGGCATGCCGAGCATCGCGTGATGCTCGACGGCCAGCGGACCATCGTCTTCTCATAACTCGCACCGTGCCCCCTCGACAATTAGAGTGGGTGGCATGAGCCACATTATTACTATTGACGGGTCGACCCCGCAGGTCGCCGAGAACGTTTTTGTCGCCCCCACCGCCGTGCTGAGCGGGGACGTGGTGCTGGAGACTCGGGCCAGCGCCTTCTACGGGGTTTCCGTGCGCGGCGACTCGGCTCCGATTCGCGTGGGCGAAGGCACCAATTTGCAGGACAACGTGGTGCTTCACGCGGATGCCGGTTACCCCTGCACGCTGGGCGCCGGAGTGTCGGTGGGCCACTCGGCAGTAGTGCACGGCGCCACCGTGGGAGATGGCTGCTTGGTGGGCATGAGCGCCACCATCATGAATGGCGCGGTGATCGGTGAGCAGTCGCTCGTGGCGGCCGGCGCGCTGGTGCTGGAAGGCACTCAAGTTCCACCGCGCTCGCTGGTGGCCGGCGTTCCGGCCAAGGTGCGCCGTGAACTCAGCGATGAAGAGGTTGCAGGGTTGAACATCAACGCCGAGCATTACCTCGAATTGGCGGCCAAGCATTTGGCTGCGAACTCCTAAGCCGCAGCGAACTCTACGGCCATCAGCCCCGAACGCCACTGGGTTGTCATCCGCTCAGCCAGTGCTTCGGCGGCCAGCGCTTCAGTTGGGGTCATGAAGTAGGTATTGATCCTTAGCCGTTGTTCCGGGTCGAGCTCCCTAGACAGTAGTACCAGGGGCCGGCTTCCGGAGACCTTGACGGTCCTAAAGAGTCCGCAGTGCCGGCCGATGTGGTGGATCGGGCAGTTCAGGTCTGCCGAGGCGATGTCGGTGCGCCCGCCCTTCTCCCACGGATCCAGATGGTCGAGTTCGCATCGTTCGGCGGGCATGCTGCAACCAGGGTAGGAGCAGCCTCTATAGGCGGCGCGGATTGCCCGGCCTTGGGCCTTGGAGAAGAGCCGTTGGGTTCGGCCAAGGTCCAAGGGCAGAGAAGTGCCATTGAGCACCAGCGGGTAAACACCGGCGGTACAGAGTGCGGCTCGTGCTTCACCGGGGGTGAGGGGCAATCCGCTGGAAGTGACAGCAAAGTCCTTGAGTTGCTGTTGCATCTTTTCCCAGTTCAACACGATGCTGACCTGCGTTGCGGGCGGTGTTGATATACCGGAACCGGTGGGAGAACTTCCCATCAACAGAGTTAGCAGTCCCAGTAGCCGGCGGCGTTCGGGCTTCATGTCTTCCCACGGTTTGTGTTCATCCGGTCTCGGCGAACTTGGCGATGTTTCCGGTGGTGCTGATTGTTCCGGCTCGGCGGGTCCAGAACGGTTCCCGCCCTTGGCCCAGTCTGGCATCGACTCCTCATCGTCCCAGTCGCTCCCCGGTTCGCCGGTGAAATGAGCTTCGGCGTCCTTCAAGTGCTCGCGATTACCGGCCACGGTAGCCGGATTGTCCATCTTGGCGAGGTAGGCCTCGATAAAAGCCGCCTGAGAAGGAAGTAAGCGCAGCACATATTCGACCAGGCCTTGGCGCATGCCGCGTCTAAAAATTCCGATGCACTCAAGCAGGGCCTTGATCGGGCGTTCTCCGGATTTCACCGCGGCTATGAGCGCGTTAATGTGTTTGCGTGCGGACTTCGGTTCGGTGCGCAGGAAAGCCAGTGCGTCGGCTTGGAGTTGTTCTTTCTTTTTACGCCCGGCTTTGCCCTCGCCCAGATCTTTGCGGGCTGAATGCAGTTTCGTGGCCGTTGCAGCGACCGGGCGTGGGTCGACGTCAGGATCCATGAATTGTTCGGCGAGCTGAGGCAACCACGGGGCGATGAGTTGACCTGCCTCATTCACCCCGCCAATCAAGCAGTCGGCTTGGATCAGGCGGGACGAAGCGGTGGCCCGTGGAATATCCAGCCAGTCCTGCAGCAACCCGGAGGCACTATTAAAGTGGGTGCGTCCGGCGGTGGTGTGACCGGCCGCGGCCTCGATCTGCTCGATCGTGGGGTTGGTGCCAGCGTCGGTGATGGCTTGGAACGATTCGCGGTCAAGCTTGTGGGCGCCGGTGCGGCGCAGCGCGTGGGCAGCCTGGATCTGCGCACGAGTTTGCTGTTGCGCCAGGTGCTCGGTGAGCAGCGCGAAGTAGGCGGCGTGGCCGGCGGGCAGGTCGCCGGAAAGAACAGCCGTGGCCGAGGCGACGAGCCGGGCCGCCTCGGCCAGATCCTTGAGTGCTTGTGCTGTGCTCATGGGAACGAGCATGCCCCGCAGAAAAGGATCCGCGGGGCAGGCAATTACGAGGTGTGGATAAGGCTAGCGGTCGGCCTCCACCGGCAGCCAGAACTCGCAGGTCGCGGTGCTGAAGTCCGCGGCCCGATCGAGCACGGCGACAATGGATGGGCCGGGACGCAGACGCCACGGGTTGGACGGGAACCATGCGGTGGCCGTGGAGGCCCAGAGCTCCTGCAGCGCCGCCGGGTAGGGGCCCGACGCGCTGAATACCGCCCAGGCCCCGGCTGGAACCTGGATGGAGTCCAGGTCCTCGGGCACCGGGGCGTCGGCCGGCACCGCAACTCCGTGCAGGTAGGTCAGCTCGCTGCCTTCGCGGTAGTCCGCATCGACCTGGTCGCTGACCTGCAGCAGCCCGGCGGGCTCGGCGGCCGACAGCGACTTGAGCCGGGCATGCTCGGCCACCGGGATGGAGGCGATGTGCTCCTGGATGTGCGGGTTGGCCCCGTGGTGGATCAGCGGGACGCGTGCGGCGTATCCGATGAGCTGGAAGTTTTCTCGTTGCGCTATTCGTGCATCCATGGGGCGTTTCCCTTCGACGTTCAGGCTGAACCTGATGATTGGCTGGCTTCGAAGGGGGCCGCCTGATCTGCGGACTTCGCCCGCGCTCGCGCCATGCACGGACCGGAAGGCCCGGCCGAAAGCTTCGGCCGAACCGTAGCCGTAGCGGATCGCGATAGCTAAGAGGTCATCCCCGGCGAGCAGGTCCGCGGAGGCCAGGGACATGCGCCGGCGGCGGATGTACTCGGAGACCGGCATGCCGGCCAGCGAGGAGAACATCCTCCGCACGTGGTATTCGGTCGTGCCTTCGCCGCGCAGCAGATCCGCGAGGCTGATCTCGGCGTGCAGGTTCGCCTCGATATGCTCGACGAGCCGATTGAGAATTCCGATCATGTTTCCACCCTTCCCCAATTACTATTCCGTGGGGAAGGGGCGCGCCGCCCGATTATTGCGGTTCGATGCGATCAGGCGTTTTCCAGGGCCTTTTCGCGCACGGTGCTCACAGGCCGGGTGGCCCGGGCAGCGGCCAGGCCGCGTTGAAGATCGGCAATCAGATCCTCCGGCTCCTCGATGCCCACCGAGAGGCGGACCAGGTTGGCCGGGATTTCCAGCTCGGTGCCGATCAGCGAGGCGTGGGTCATTTCGCGCGGATAGCAGACCAGGGATTCCACCCCGCCCAGGGAGACCGAGAGCTGGAAGTACTCCATGGATTGGGCGAAGGCGCGGGCGGCGGCCTCGTCTTCCAGGGCCAGCGAGACGATCCCGCCAAAACCGCTCTGCTGGCGGGCGGCCAGTTCGTGCCCCGGGTGCGATTCCAGTCCCGGGTAGTAGACCCGGGTGACCTCGGGCTGCGCATCGAGCCAGCGGGCCAGGGTATCGGCCGAGGCGCAGTGGCGCTCCATGCGCAGGCCCAGGGTTTTCAGCCCGCGGGCGGCCAGGTAGGAATCCTGCGGGCCGGCCACAGCTCCCCCGGCGAACTGCTGGTAGCCCACCGCTTCGGCCAGGGTTTGGCCGCGGAAGTGATGGTCGGCCACGATCACCGCGCCGCCGAGCACATCGGAGTGCCCGCCAATGTATTTGGTGGTGGAGTGGACCACCGCGTGGGCGCCGAAATCCAGCGGGCGCTGCAGATATGGGGTGGCGAAGGTATTGTCCACCACCAGCAGGGCGCCGTGCTCGCGGGCGATGTCCGCCCAGCCGGCCAGGTCGGCGATGCCCAGCAGCGGGTTGGAGGGGGTCTCCACCCAGAGCAGCGCGGTGTTCGGGCTCACCGCGGCGCGCACCGAATCCAGGCTGGTGATGTCCACCGCGGAAGAGGTGATCCCCCACTTGCTGTGCAGCTTGGAGATCAGCCGGTTGGTGCCGCCGTAGCCGTCGGCGCCGAGGATGATGTGGTCGCCCGGTTCGAGCACCGCGCGCAGCAGCGCGTCTTCGGCGGCGATGCCCGAGGCGAAGGCGAAGCCGGCGGCCCCGCCTTCCAGCGCGGTGAGCTGGTCCTGGAACCCGTCGCGGGTGGGATTCGAGCCGCGGGAGTATTCATGCCCGGAGCGCAGCACGTTGATGCCGTCCTGGATGAAGGTGCTGGTCTGGTAGATCGGCGGCACGACCGCGCCGGTGTGCGGGTCCTTGTGCTGGCCGGCGTGCACGGCCTGGGTGTTGAAGCCAGTCATGATGCTCCTTGGGTTTGCGGGGCCAGGGCCTTCTCCAGCGCGTGGTCCAGGGCCTGGGTGAGATCGGCGAGCAGGTCGGCGGGGTCTTCCAGGCCGACCGACAGGCGCAGGGTGGCGGTGTTCAGCCCGGCGGCGGCCAGCTGCTGCTCGGAGAGCCGGCAGTGGGTCATGGTGGCCGGGTGGGAAATCATGGTGCGGGTGTCCCCCACATTGGCGGCCAGGGAAATCAGCTTCAGCCCGTCGATCAGCGGGGAGACCAGCGTGGGGTGGGCCAGCTCGATGGCCAGCACGCAGCCGGTGCCCTTGGGCGTGATCTTCTTGGCCAGCTCGTGGCTCGGGTGGGTGGACAGCGAGGGGTGGTGGATGGCCACAATGCCCGGGTGCACCAGGAGTTCGCCGATCAGCGTGGTGACGCTGCGCTGCACATGCCCGGCGCGCACCGGCAGGGTTTCGATGCCGGCCAGGATGCCCTGGGCGCTGGCCGGGGCCAGGGTCGGGCCCAGGTCGTGCAGGAATTTGGAGCGCACCAGCATCGCGTAGGCGGCCGATCCGTGGCGCTCAAGCAGCGAGGTGTTGTTCAGCCGCACGCGCGGGGCGGCGATCTGCGGCCAGCGGGCGGCATCGGAGAAGTCGAATTTGCCCGAGTCCACGACGATCCCGCCCAAAACTGAACCGTGTCCGGCCAGGCCCTTGGTGGCCGAGTGCACCACGATGTCCGCGCCGAAATCCAGCGGCCGCACATTCAGCGGGGTGGCCAGGGTGTTATCGACCACCACCGGGATGTTGTGCTCGTGGGCGATGGCCGCGATGGCGGGAAGATCGGCCACGGTGCACAGCGGGTTGGAGACCGACTCCAGGAAGAACGCCCGGGTGTCTTCCTCGATGGCCCCGGACCAGGCGGCCGGATCGGCCTGGTCGACAAAGCTGATGCGGATGCCGAAGTCGGCGAAGGTGTCGGTGAGCAGATCCACGGTGCCGCCGTAGAGCGAGGAGGAGGCCACGATGTGCTTGGGGCCTTGGGTCAGGGCCAGCAGGGACAGGGCTACCGCGGACTGGCCGGTGGCGGTGGCTACCGCCTGGGCGCCGCCTTCCAGAGCTGCCACGCGCTGCTCGAGGATCGAGACGGTGGGGTTGCCGGTGCGCGAGTAGGTGAAGCCGGCCTGGCGCAGCGCGAACTTCTCGATGGCTTCGGCATGCGACTGGAATTGGTAGGCGGCGGAATTGTGCAGTGGCGGCAGCATCGGGCGGAAGTCTCCGCTCGGGCGATATCCGGCGTGGACCGCGTCGGTTCCTTGGCTCATAGCTCCTCCTCGTTCTCTGCGAGGGAGTGCACCGATAGGCATCGTGTGGCAACACGAAGCGCAGCACGCAAAAGCGCGTTCGGAACTGCTCCATCGTTCCTGGCATTAGCACCTTTCGGTTTCCCGATGGTTGCTGCGACGTCTTCGAGCCAGATCTCTTAGTCGCTCTTGATGGTTTGTTGTTATTCCATGGTTGGCCACGGGCCGCAAACGGCGCAAGCGCTATCGGGCGGCCAGCTTCATACAAGGCCGCCAAGCTTCATATGTCGTGAACTTGTCATGATGACGCGGTGGCTGGCACCACTTTGTGACGGAAAGAAATGACGGAAAACCTGACCATTTCGCGGTTTTTTCTGAAGTTTGTGACGATGGACCGGTAGTCGATGACCGAGAGTTACGCTGTTGGCGGCTCAGCCGAGCACTTCCACGCCGAAGCTGGCGACCACTGCGCGGACTTCTTGCAGGTAGCGCTGGGCTTGGTCGGTGAGCGGGATCGCGGCGTGATCAATCCAGCCGATCTCGATGCGTTCGTCGATGTCCAGCGGGATGGCCACGATGGAGGGATCCAGCTCGTCGCTGATGATGCCGGTGGAGATCGTGTACCCGCCCAAGCCGATCATCAGGTTGAAGATGGTGGCGCGGTCCGAAACCTGGATTTCCCGCTGGCTGGAGCGCGTGGAGAGCACCTCCTCGGCGAAGTAGAACGAGTTGTTCGCGCCTTGGTCGAAGGTCAGCCGCGGCAGGTCTTCGAGGTCTTCGAGCGTGACCTGGTCACGGGTGGCCAGCGGGTTGCTGCGCGAAACGAAGATGTGCGGGTCAGCGAGGAACAGCGGGTGGAAAACCAGCCGGGATTCGCGCAGCAACTTGTCGATGACTTTCCGGTTGAAGTCGTTGCGATAGAGAATCCCGATGTCGCTTCGCAGGGTGCGAACGTCCTCGATGATTTCCTCGGTGCGCGTCTCGCGGAGCGAAAACTGGTACTCCTCGGCCCCGCTGGCCTGGACCATCCGGACAAAGGCATCCACCGAAAACGAATAGTGCTGGGTGGAGACACCCAACAGGCGTCGTGCGGAGGGCCGGCCGAGGTAGCGATGCTCCAGCAGCTCCACCTGCTCCAGGACCTGCCGGGCATAACCGAGGAATTCTGCGCCCTCGGCGGTGAGCGTCACTCCCCTGGCTGATCGCATCAGCAAGGTGCGCCCCACCCGTGATTCGAGCTCTTTCATCGCTGCGGACATGCTGGGCTGCGCGACGTAAATCAGGTCGGCGGCGGCCGAGATCGACCCCTCGGAGGCGACCGCCACAAAATAGCGAAGCTGCTGCAGTGTCAGACCATTCGTTCCCTGAACCATAGGCAGAGTCTATATGAATCCATAGTTATATCGAGTTACCTGATATCGAGAATCGCCCTGCATGATTGACGCAACGACTTCCCCTCGGCCTGCCCAGGCCTCCCAAATACAGATTGGCCATCATGGCAGACGCATTAAATTTCAGCATTAGCACCACCAGATTCGACGAGAATTACTCCCCTTCGAAGAATTCTCGCACCACGACAAACTTCGCCAATTTGGCACGCGGAGAGCGCCGCGAAGAGAACCTTCGCAACGCCCTGACGATGATCAACCGGCGCTTCAATTCCCTGGCTCACTGGGACAATCCCCAAGGCGACCGCTATTCCCTGGAATTGGAAATCATTTCAGCAAATGTGCATTTTTCTGCCGATAATACCGATCAGGAATTCCCGCTTTTAGAAGTGCTGGAAACCACCATCGTGGATAAACTCACCGGTACTCGTTCCCAGGGCATGGTCGGCAATAATTTTTCTTCTTATGTCCGCGATTACGACTTCAGCGTGGTGCTCCCAGCATCGTGTAATGACAGCGGAGCTCCGGTGCTCCCAGAAGACTTTGGCGATCTCCACGGACAGCTCTTCCAGCATTTTTTGAATTCACAGGCCTACCGTGAGCGTTTTGCCCAGCTGCCGGTGGTCTGCATCAGCGTCTCGACTTCCAAGACCTATTTCCGCACCGGCAACAGCCATCCGGTGCTCGGTTTGGAATACCAGCAGGATGAAAATTCATTGACCGACGCGTACTTCGGAAAGATGGGCTTGAGCGTGCGCTACTTCATGCCGCCGGGCGCTGTTGCGCCACTGGCTTTCTACTTCCGCGGCGACCTGCTCAACGATTACACGAACCTTCAGCTGATCAGCCTCATCAGCACCATGGAGACATTCCAGAAGATCTACCGCCCGGAGATCTACAACGCCAATTCGGCAGCTCCTTCCGTGTACCACCCGAGCCTGGGCGCCGAGGACTTCTCCCCCACCCGCGTCTTCTATGACCGCGAAGAACGAACTCAGTTGGGCAAGATCCAAGGCAAGTTCACCGAAGAGCACTTCATCATCCCGAATCGCCACCTGCTCGATCAGTGGTCCGCTTCCTACCCGACTCCTGTCGCCTAAGAATCCGAAAGATAACTTATGACTTCCCCGCTTATCCCCACGTCAATTGTCGGCAGCCTGCCCAAGCCTTCATGGCTTGCCGAGCCTGAAAAGCTCTGGTCCCCATGGAAACTTGAAGGCGAAGAATTGCGCGAAGGCCAGCAAGACGCCATGCGTGCTGCGGTCCTCGAACAGACCCAGCGCGGCATCGACATCATTAGTGATGGCGAACAGACCCGTCAGCACTTTGTCACCACGTTCATTGAGCACCTGAGCGGTGTTGATTTTGAAAAGCGCGAGACCGTGCGCATCCGCAACCGTTACGACGCGAGCGTGCCAACCGTAGTTAGTGCCGTAGAACGTGAAAAGCCAGTTTTTGTCGAGGACGCAAAAGCCCTTCGTTCATTCACTGACAAGCAGATCAAGTGGACGTTGCCTGGCCCGATGACCATGGTGGACACTTTGTATGACGCTCACTACCAGAGCCGTGAAAAGCTCGCTTGGGAGTTTGCGACCATCCTGAACCAGGAAGCGAAAGAACTCGAAGCTGTTGGCGTGGATGTTATCCAGTTTGACGAGCCAGCGTTCAATGTCTTCTTTGATGAGGTTGCTGACTGGGGCATCGCAGCGCTGGAGCGTGCTTGCGAAGGTTTGCAGGCAGAAACCGTTGCGCACATTTGCTTCGGTTACGGCATCAAGGCCAATAACGATTGGAAGGCCACTCTGGGCGCTCAGTGGCGCCATTATGAGAAGTCCTTCCCACTGTTGCAGGCTTCAACCATCGACACCGTTTCTTTGGAATCTCACCTTTCCAACGTGCCGCTTGAAGTAGTTGAGATGGTTCGCGGCAAGAAGGTCATGCTCGGTGCCATCGACGTGGCCAGTGAAACCATCGAGACTCCAGAAGAGGTCGCACAGACTTTGCGCAAGGCCCTGGAATTTGTGGATGCAGACAAACTCATTGCCAGCACCAACTGTGGCATGGCGCCGTTCCCTCGCAAGGTTGCACTGGAAAAGCTGAGCGCGTTGAGCGCCGGAGCCGCCGTACTGCGTGAGGAGCTCGTCGGTGCCAGCGTCTAAAGTCACGATTGACGCAACCGACTCACTGCCCGCCGAAGACTTCAAAGCAGTCTTCCGTGGGCACCCTGGTGGGGTCAGTGTCATTACTGCCGATGCTGGCCAGGGCCCAGTTGCCCTCACCGCAACATCGGTTGCCTCCATCAGCGTAGATCCGCCATTGCTGGTTTTCTCGATTTCGGCTCTCTCTTCTGCCTCTGACGTACTCTCTCGTGCTCAGACGGTCGTTGTTCATTCCTTGGATGTCCACGACATTGAATTGGCAAAGTTGGGTGCTACCAGCGGGGTAGATCGTTTTGCGCAGGACCAGACGTGGTCTCGTTTGAGCACCGGAGAAACGGTCTTTGATAACGTGCGCGCTTGGGTACGGTGTGAGGTTGTGGAACGCATCCAGGCAGGGACCTCAACGGTCATCGTGGCTCGTGGACTGCAGTCACACATTGCACGCGACTCCCAACCGGGCGAGCTTGGTGACGCATTGGTTTACCACAACCGTTCGTGGCACCACTTGAATGCCGACTCTCATCTGGGCCACTGATACACAAATAGATGACGCTGGGAACCACCCGTTGGTGGTTCCCAGCGTCAGCTGCATTGCGGGACCGTATATCGGCTTAAGCTACTTCGCAGAAGCCTTGCGTGAGCGCGCAATAAATACCACGCCGCCAATGGCTAGAAGTATCCCAACCCCAGCAGCCCAGAAACCATCAAAACCTGTGTTGGCGAGTGCAGGCGCTGAGGCCTCAACAACCGCTACGGGTTCAGTGGACTTGCTTGTCTTTTGCGCCTTGGTAACAATTGCCTTGCCGATTGAACCTACGGGCTTGATTTCAGCGTCAGCAACGGGTTGTTCGCTTTCTGAAACGTCAGGTTCGATCACAGTTTCGGAGCCACCAGTTGAACCACCCGTCGATTCCGGTGTAATCCCCAAGTACATTTCGAGGTAGTACGCACGTAGCTCAGGATCATCGGCAAAGACTTCTTCGAGGAAAGCTTGAAGATCAGCTGCATCTTCATCGGTTTCTATACTGTCAGCGATGATTGGCAACAGCTGCTCGATGAACTCAAGGCCAGCGTCACTGCGGAAGTACTCTTCCCACTGGGTATCATCCCATTCAAGACTGTGCTGTGGGAGGGTATCGAGGATTGAGTCCCAGAAGGCTTGCTCCTCTTCGGAGAGTTCAAAGTCATCCTCGACGGGGTACTCTTCCTCTAGGAGCTCATTGAGCCGTCGAAAGTACTCTTCCCCAACTTCGGTCTCGGCAAATACTTCCCATTGCTCGTCGCTCCAGTCTTCGGAGCCTTCAGGCAAGAGGGCGTTGATTTCGTCCCAGCGGTCATCGCTGGAAACTGGACCAGAACTGGTTGATGATTGCTTCGGCGATTCAGGGAGTACAGTAGCCGCACTCTTGACTGCCGGATTATCGGATTCCGATTCTTCCTGCACCCGAGCTGGCATCGGTTCGGTTACTTCTGAGACTGGCTCGGACGCTGGGGCCTCATTTGAGTCCTCAACCTGAGCCTCACTGGCTTCGTCGGTGGCCTTGGCCGACTCACTAACTTCAGCAGTGAGCTCAGATGTAGCGTCAGATTCTGCCGAAGCAGTTGATTCCGTCACCGTAGGTTCCGATTCTTCGGCCACATCGGAATCGTCAGCAGCAGCCGAAGACTGCGCTGGAAGGATGCTTTCCTCGGATTCAATAACGTCCACTACAGGAGGCTGAGACACAACCGGTTCCGTCTGCGCGTCCGCTGACGTTGACGATTCCGCTGGAGTCGAGACGACATCCTCCGAAATCACTTCTGCATTTGCTGCCGGGCTGCTAATCACCAATCCCGTGATCAGTGCCGTCGACATCGCCACCGCGCTTAATTTAGTTTTCAATTTTCCTACTTCAAAGAGTGCGAATCGGCACAAGAACCTTAAAACAGAATAAATTAGCGATTATTGCTAAAGCCGTTCTGTCCCACGCCGAAGAATTGATGATTAGGCTAAATGTAGCTCATTACCCAATGGTTCACCAAGAAATTTTTTCACGTAAAACTTGTTTTCTGCGAGCCTAGTCAACCAAGTAATATTCGAGATCTCCCTTGTCTCCCATTATTGTCTAGCGACCCACTAGCAAGTCGTCGACCACCGACTAAAAACTGCTGAAATCTGAGGTTTAATAGAATTCTTTTCACGGTGAAAGATCGACTTGTCCCGAGGTTCTGACCTCGTCGCCCTGAACGACATTTCGACTTGCCACTGCTCGTGATGAGAACTGATTGCCGAGACCTTCCTATCGCATTGGAAGTTGGAAGATACGGCGTTGACCGGGGGCAAACAAGTCGCCATACGTGCAGCAATGCTGGAGCAGTCCCTTTACTACTTTGTCATCACGTTCATTGAGCACCTGAGCGATCTCGACTTCGAAAAGCGCCAGACCGTACGCATCCGCAACCGCTATGACGCCAGCGTTCCTACCGTGGTCAGTGCCGTTGAACGTGAAAAACCAGTCTTTATTGAGGACGCGAAGTTCCTGCTCTCCTGTACCGACCGCCAGATCAAGTGTTCCCTTCCTGGCCCGATGACCATGGTTGATACCTTGGAGGATGCGCACTACCGCAGCCGCGAGAAGCTCGACTGGGAGTTCGCGACCATCTTGAACCAGGAAGCCCGCGAGCTGGAAGCCGCCGGAGTGGACGTCATCCAGTTCGCTGAGCCAGCGTTCAACGTCTTCTTCGACGAAGTCGCCGCCTGGGGCTTCGCCACTTTGGATCGTGCTTGTGAAGGATTGAAGGCCGAAACAGTCGTACACATCTGCTTCGGCTATGGCGTCCAAGGCAAACAACGATTGGAAAGCCACTCTGGGCGTCCAGTGGCGCCACTACGAAAAGCCATTCCCACTGTTGCAGGCGTCCTCCATCGATACTGTATCGCTGGAGTCCCACCACTCTAATGTTCCGCTTGAGGTTGTTGAAATGGTCCGTGGCAAGCAAGTGATTCTCGGCGCGATCGATATGGCCAGTGACACCGTGGAGACTGCCGAAGAAGTCGCGCAGACCCTGCGCAACGCGCTCGATTATGTCGATGCCTACAAGTTGATCGCCAGCACCAACTGCGGCATGGCACCATCCCGCCGCGATATTGCACTGGCCAAGCTCAGCGCGCTCAGCTCTGGCGCTGGCATCCTGCGCGAGGAGATTGTTTGAACCGTCCCGGAAATTATGCCGCCAGTTTACTGGCGACTTCATCGGGTAACGAGCCGCTCATTACATCATAGTAGTGTTCTTCAAGAAATGATGGATGTCATGCTCATCGCAACAACTCCCGGTGATCAATTGAGTAGTCATTTTCACGAGGTCATTTGTCTCATTGGTGCTCTACGAACTTTTTCCAACCCATAAGTTATGAGGCAATTGCGTCCAGGCCTAATTTTGAAGAAGGAAGTTTCGGGATTAGTTAGACCGGTCTCATGCGCGGGCAGCTCTGGCGATGAGCGCCTGCTGGGCTACCAATCTAATCAATTCCAGGTCCGCCAGCAAAGATTCAGTTTCAGCGCTCGATGGAAGAAGAACATCGTGGCTATTTCCACCACCATCCTGTTTGGAATGCACGATGCGGCACCTGATAGCGTAAATACGGTCAGCGGCTTGATCACGAATATCATTCTGATTGCCAGCTAAGTGAAAGGCACCGACGCCTTTAATTTTCTGTTTTTTAGCGCAGAAATGTTCCGTAAACTCTGGGGACGACTCGACGAAATCGCGGACGTCCGTCTCCGTCAAGCACGCACGAATCGTTGCTCTAAGTTGTTCTCGCTCGGTCATGCCAGTTTTGGTGGCCGGAGCCGCGAGGTTGATCAGTCGGTTCAGCGCGTCATCATTTAGGGGATCAAAACCCGGATGTAAGAGCTGGGTCCTAACAGAATGAACCGTTTGCTCTTTGGCGAAGAACGGGAAGAAATACTCGAGCGATTGATAGTAGGCCAAATATTCAAGTAGCGGTAGTCCAGTGGCCGAACGACCGTACTGATACAGTTCAAGAGCCTGCCCAGCGTACTTGTTACGTGGAAATTTAGGAGTCTGGCTTGGACGTTCGCGGCGACGCCATCTATTCTGCCGTCGGCGTTTAGCCAATTGAATATGGCTCCCATAAACCACGTCAAGATCGAAAAGCATTGCAGCAGCGTAGCGCTCCAGTGTTTCCAGAGCCTCATCATGACTGGAAGTCTCGGAACCATCAACCTTGATTGTTACCCCGCGTTCAAGAAGATGCTCGAACGCGGTTGACGCTGGCGAAATTTCTATTGAGATTCCATCCTGCTCGACTGCAAGTCGCCATTTTTGAGCAGTGGTCTGGCGTGGTGGATAGCCACTATCTTCAAACGCCTCTTTGTCCAACTCTGCGTTGTCTTCTGTAATTACTTCGGTTCCTGGCAATTGCGAAATAACGCGCTCAATATGGGCGCGCCCGATAAACCCTCCGCCGATTACCATGGCTTCGATGCGTCCCGATGTTTTATCAACGGTGGCTACATAGTCGCCAAGCACGATGTACTTTTCGAATTCGATGTTTAGGAGATCTTCCACGTCCTGTGGAAAGACTGTGATCTGTCGTGTGAACCTTCCGTTAGGCATCTGCAACCGAACATACTTTGGAATTCGCCTAGGGCCCACGTCTTCGCGTTCTCGAACTTCTACAGCAATTTTCGCTGCAGCAGCACGCTCAAGGAGAGTGTCAAATGAAATAGGTTGATCTGCCGGCTCCGGCTCAGATGCATCAGAAATGAATATCACAGCTAATACCCTATCCAAAGTAGCCACCACTAGCCGCAAGTTTGAGACGAAGTTGCACAGACGAAACGGGCCAGAATGACACTTTGAGTTTGCGCTGACAAGTCTCATAAGTCATAAGTTGCACGATGTCTGATCGGACGCCACTCCGCTATCTTGTTGACAACCCCTAAAAGTGGATCATAGGGACTGCCGACCGAATAATCAAGGCATGGTGTCTCGCCCTTACTTAGCCAATAGTCCGAGTTGTTGCCACCCAAATTGGGATGGCAGCGAGGTGGTTGCTGATTTGGGTCGGCGCCAAAATGGACGCCTGTCATGACGTGGATGTAAGACTTTGCTACCAACAGTTGGTCGTCCTTGAACAAAACTAGTTCAAAGGAGCACTAGTCATGATCACCTCATACGTTGACATTTTCCTCGGACTCGACGTCGGGAAAACCGACCACCGGACCTACGTCGCTACCAAGGACGGCACCAAAATCTGGAACTCTACCCTGCCCAACGTCGAAGCCAAATTTGTCTCCGCCGATGCGAATCTCTCAGCTCAACTCAAGCATGCCGGCAAAACACGGATCGATGCGAAGCTCAAGAAGCACGGAACCCACCGGCACACTGCCTGGGCCGGGACCATCATTCATGAAGTGTACGAGCAAACAGTGACCGTAGTCTGAACAGGCGCTACCGGAGTGGTCAACTACAACCTGGGCCGGCAGCTGATCTCGCTGCGTGCCCAACGCGTAGACGTCGCCACGCACTTGGAAGCCATAGTGTAGGCCCACCATTTTTACTAGATCCTGACTTCCATTCCAGTGGTTGCGGTGAGGACCGTCGTGATCTTTATCGCCGAGATTCCTTCCCGCAAAGCCTTCGCCAGCACTGCCGGAATGGCATCCCACGCTGGGTTGGCACCGACCGCACGCCGGTCAGAGACCTTGGTCAAGTCAGAACGAGTCAGCGTTTCAGGGAACAAACGCCTGAAATGGGGCTTTGTTCTTACCTGCCTTCGAAGCCATCTTGTTTAGTCCAACCAGCCGGGAATACTACGGCCGGAAACAATCCCCAAGGAAAACGCCGCATTCAAGAACTTATCGCACTGGCCCACCGACGGCTCACGGTCTTGTTCGCGATGATCCGAGGCAGGTCCCTTTATGATGTTCCTGAGTTGAAAATCGCTCGACACGGAACGTAGGGGCACTCCCCGGCTAGCGAATACTAAGCTTGTCTCGGGGCGAGAGACCACGGTGACCCAGGCCTGCGGGCCTGGCGTTACGCCCGTTGTGTGGCTCGACGAGGTCATGCCCGTCGATCGACCATAGAGCTGCGTTCTGACATCCGCCGAATCATCTTTTCGGCGAGGATTTCAATGCACCCACAGGCAAGAGTATGCTACGGATCACATGCCCTAGAAACACGTATTCTCAAGCCATTGCCAGCGGTACACATTTTATATAATACTGATTACATCAGCTAGGGATCCGTGTGGGAACGGGTTCAATTTTCTTTAAGCACACTTCAACCCCTGACAGAGGTGTGCCGTTTTTCGTTAAGAGAGCTTCGGCTCTCTTTTTTTATGCCCAAAACCACCTAAGGAGGAAATCCCATGGATGCTTCAGACTTCACAGCCCGCCTCGTCCTCGCCATCAACAGCACGCACACTCTCATCAATGGCGGTTCGGTTGACGCCATCGCTTTGATCATGGAAGGGCGTGGACTGGCCCGTGCATCTCGCCAAGGCCCTGACACCCATGATGAAGTGCACCATCTCGCCGCCCTGATGATAGCCACCATCGCCGAAGCATCGATCAGCATCCCACAGAGCACCGAATGGCATGCCAGTCTAAACTTGTGCCGACGTTCCCGTAACGACCTGCGGCGGTTGCAGCCCGACGATTGCCCAGCGATTCGAACCCTGTGGGCGATCGGCGACAAGGCTGATGAACTGGCAGCCAAGGGCGTACGCGTCCAGTTGCCTCGGAAACCCGAACGACCGCCAGCCCGGCCATTGCAGAATCGACCCTTTGCTGAAGCCCTGGCCGGGTACGGAGATCGGCAAACAGAGCCTGAACATGCACGGGAAAGGGCCGAGGAGTCCAAGAGGGCCCCAATTTTGACAGGACCCGCAGCCGAGAAGCAGTACTTCGGCGCAGGCGAGTACTGGACTAACACTGGGGCAAAGTAAGAACGAACGAGAGGCAGCGATGCGGAATCCCAAGCCCGATTACTCTGGACTAAGGCTGAATCCAGCAGACATTGGCTCAGTTTCCAAGCGCGATTGGAATCCCTACTCGGTTTCGTGCAGATCGACGGTGAGCTGGATGTAGACGCTGTGGGCCGCATCGAACTGAATGGAGTCTAAGACGATATCGACGACCGAGCGCGCGTGCTTGAACCGGTCGTCTGTGATGTTCCAGGGGATTTCGGACAGGAACTCCTCGGCTGCCGACGACTCGATCGAGGACATGGCAGCGTCGTCGAGCTCGCCACTCGAAAGCGCCGCAATCTGGTCCACCGTCAGATGACCGAGGGCGTCGCTTATCAGGATGCTCGTATCGATCTGCTGCCCTACACGCCGGCTGTCGTAGGGCCCTGGGTCCTCAAGCCGAGGTTATCGCTCATTCGTTTCTCCGTCTGCTGGGCGGACCGCCGAAGTAGCAGCCCAGATCAACCCTATGGTGACAGGTCCGTAGATTGTCGAAGTTCCGCATTGACACATCGGGAAGCGACGGCCATTTGATGGTGAACGACATGGCGGCGTTCGCTGAATACGAGCGCGAACTTATCCACGAGCGCGTCCAGGCAGGCGTCTACGAAGCCAGGACCCGCAGCCTGAGATTCGGCCCAGCAGCTCCGGACGCAGCGAAGGTCGCGCGGAACCTTCGCACGGTCAAGCATCTCATAGAGGAAGGAGGACTAGGCGTCGTGCAGGCTGCAAATACGGTTGGCTGGTCGAAAGCGGCCTACTACAGGCATCGGTCTACGACCAGTAGGAGATAGACATGTTCTCAATCCGGCCGTCATCCAACGAGCATCGCACAGGCAATGCGCAATGATGAGCATATGAGCAATCAGATGAGTCTTTGGGGTCGCGGTCGCGGGCTAAGTCGCCTTCTTGCACGGGAAACCAACATTTCAGACCTTATCCAGTACCTCAGCGATCGCGACCCTTCTCCATGGGGCGAGGTCATTGGATTCATTCCAGACGAGGTCAAACGTGAGGGGTCGAAGCACGAGAATTACGCGGATTTGGTGTTGAAGTCTGATTCTGACAGCGCCGCGTTCGAAGTCAAGCTCGGACACTCAATGAGCAGAGAGCAACAGGCTGCATACGAGTCCCGACCAGGCCGATCCGCCTATCTCGCGGCACTTAGCTTCGACGAAGCGCGCCTCACGGAAACCGACAAGGAACTGTGGCAGTTCCTTAGTTTGAGCAATCTGGTTGGCAAGTGGGAGCAGTCCAACGACGAACTCGCACGACTCCTCGCCCGCGAGGCAGCCGCCGTTTTGCGCGACTGGGACGACATGATTTCAGGAGTCTTCGAACCACCGACATCAAGTCATTCGTTGCCCTTGGGCATTCTCGGCGAAAAGTTCTTGGCGAGAGTGGTCACTCGTAGGATTGCCCTCGACCTGAGGGCGGCGGGGAAATGGGCCTGGGCCGGCGTCACTAGTGGTGGTGGCCTGCCGATAGTTCAGGCCTGGACTCCTATCCGTGGCGAAACCATTGACCGGGCCTTCATTGCAGAGATCCGCTGGAGTAGTAATCGGCTCCGCGGGGAGCTGCGGTTCGGCGTTGACTTTGATCCCCGGCCACAAAAATCCGAGGACGAGGAAGTGCGCAGAGCTGCGTACGATCTCGCCCACAGCATGGACGCAATCATCAACTACAACTGTATCAAAGATCATCTCGCCGAGGTTCAGCCGAATCTAATTGACATCTTGGTGCCTAAAAGGGGATCGGGTCGCCCCGAAGCCAAAGGTGATTGGGAAAGTGTCATCAAGCATGGCTTCAAAGGTTCTCCTCTGGGCAACGGTAAAAAGAATAATCGCAGGCAGACTACGCCTGGATTTTACGGTGATGGTGCCCTTCGCTTTGAGGCAGCCGTTGATGTCGACTTCGAATACGCTTCAGCGCTCGATCTAATAGGTCTTCTTGACACGGCTTTGGAGTATCTAAGCTCTAACCAGTCGGCACCGGCTTAAGGCGCTCGACGAGGATCATCGAGAAGTTTCGTACTTGCCCGAAGAGCCAATCTTGGTGCCTCATTATTCTTGTTTCTTCGGTCACTCATACGAGACAGACTTCCGAGACCGGACAATCGTCGCGGGGCAGGTGCCGAGTCTCGTCTCGCACAGGGGATGATTACGAGACATCGATTCAAATGATTGCGTTCAGCAGCCTCTCAATAACTCGGACCGATCTGAGACAATCTGAGACATGAGTATTCTGAGATCCCGTCGCCTTGAATCCGTATTTGGCGCTTCATTCGACCATGTCACGGCCAACAATATTCGGTCTCTCGTGTCCAACGGCGTTACCGAAGAGTTCGACCTCGACTTCAAACGAGAACTGTACGGTAATACGGACAAGGCAAAACGGGATCTGGCTGGAGATGTGGCCGCCCTCGCCAACACGGCAGGCGGTGTTATCGTCATCGGAGTAGCCGAGGATGACCAAGCCCGAGCCGTTGACGCTGACGGCGTCGTTCTCACGGATACTGAGAAGGGCAGAATGCTCCAGATCGTCGCTTCAGGAGTCTCGCCATTGCCGGCCATCGACATCATCGCTGTTCCAGAAACATTTGACTCTTCGAATGGAACGTCGGACCGCGACGACGAGCCGGCACGAGGCTTTTACCTCGTCGTAGTTCCGAAGTCCGCTTCAATGCCACACGCAGTGATCATCAACGACGCGTTCCGATTTCCAATGCGCAATTGATCCACGACAAGGTACCTGTCCGAACCGGAGGTCGCTGGCGCATACCGCGAGCGGTTTGCACACTTGACCGCGCTTGATGACCGCCTGGAGCAAGTGGAGCAAGATCTCCGATCTCAACTAGAACCGTGCGCTTCCCCTTGGCTCGTTGTTTCGCTTGTGCCAAGCGCCCCAGGACATTTGGAACTCACCGACGTTGTGCAACGACAATTTACGGCGGAAGTGCTTCGCAAAGACCTCGGGATCGTCACCGGTGTAGGAATCTCCTTCCACCGAACCAGTGTTCGCCGCCGCCGTCTCATTGCGGATGATCGGTTCCACGCCCGGGAGATCAAAACACCTGCATACGTCTACGCAGAGTTCCATTGCGACGGATCAGGTGCCTTCGCTCTTCGGCTAATCGAACAAGCTCCTAGTAGCCGTGCCACACCGGCGGAATCCGAGGATCTCCTTATCGTAGGCGACAGTTTGATTTCGTCTGTGTTGTCGGGGCTTAAGCATCTCGGCAGCCACACGAGAGACCGAACTGGCACGTCAGGAAACGCTCTTATTAGGGCGTCGCTGGTGCCGCCAACTGACCGTGCCGTCCAGCTTGGTAGCATCCGTCGTCACTGGTGCGACCCGAGAGGTGAACCGGTTTTCAGTCAGAAGATCACTGCCGAAACGGTTGCAGACATTGACGGCCTCGCCTCACCCGGCCCCGAACTCGTATCCACGGCGGCACGGCTGGCCGATGAAGTCGCTCAGGGCTTCGGCATTGCCGAAATCGGGCATATCACCAAGGGCGGCGAGGTTCGCCTCTCGGATTGGCATCAGGATTCTCAGGTTCAAGTGCGCAGTTGGGCTACAGATAATGGGATCGCCATAGTTGAACGCAATCGATAGTCAAGAGACAGTTACTTTGTTCCCTGGCTAATGCTTTGCTCGTTGAGAGTCCATCGCTGGTCCTGATATGCGGGGCACGCAGGCCTGGAGCTTGCTTCTCTCCGATGCCGCTATTGCGAATCTGTTGTTGATGTTTCTCGGGCCGATACACCGTACAATTTTCGCGCGAATGAAATCGCCGACGCTCCTTCGTACCAGCCCTTTTGCTGCAGGTTTTCTTCCCAATCCAACTGTTTGAGTCGATCAACATCAATCCGGTAGTTGTTATGGGGCCACCGACGAGGCTGTCACGTGTAAAGTACCAGCCGAAATTTCGTTCAATTATTTGGAGATGCGTCGATCGATGGCCAGCAAACTCCTGTGCACGAAGTTGAGTGACGCCAACAAGCACGCTGGAAAGTTCTTCAACTGATTGTGTTGGGGCATTAAGCATCGTTCCTAGATCACGGCCTGCCGCTCTGACTACTTCGACGAGAGTTTGGTAGAAATTAACCGCCAACGTGCCTTTAGCCCAAGACGATGTCGAAAGAACTTCACCATCATCCTTTTCTAGCCAGACTTCTAGTTCTGTTTTGGAATCGTCGAGAACGAATCGGTAATGCAGATCCGTTTCCCACACTGGGGAACGTACTCCCTCTCCAACAATCAAGTCTTATTCGGTTGCATGCCGAAGTGCGGCAATCAGCGACTCGCGTGAAGAGTCGGCAATCATGTTCCTGTATATATCTAACTCGTTATCAAGCTCAGCTCGCTGTCGAACGAAAAGTTTCGATCGAACGTCGTTCAACGATCACTCTGTGTTCTCTGCCGCCTCTTTCGCTGACGCGGCGTCTGTCTGAGCACCGTTCGGCGTCTTTTCGATGCGCTCGACATCTGACCTCATTCCGCTCAATAGCAGTTCTCCCGGGACAAGAAGCATGACTACTACGGCTATGTTGGCTAGCATCGTGCTCCACCAGGGGTCGATGACATGAAGTAGCCAGGAACAACCTACAGCGGCAACAATTCCAGCGATCGCTATTAGCATTGCCAGCCAGATCCGCACACGTTTTTGGGGAATGGAGGAAGAGGAAACCATCGGTCACTCTATATCGAGGTTAAGGTCGACCTTGTCAACTGGCCAGCCTGCCGGGCATGCTGCTAGTCGCGAAATAAGGATGCCCAGGCGGTCACAACAGCCCGTGCCCACAGGGCCATCAAGTATGCACCTTTAAAGGTGCCGGGGACACCATCATGATCTAAGTCCGTAGGTGATAGCAAGCTTTGGCCTCTGAGATAGTAACGTCTCAAGCTTGCTGTCGGCCCATAGCTCTATATGAGGTCGAAAGCCATTCTCGTTGTGCTTCTCCGCAATCGCGACCGCATCACTGCTGAATCTACTGCTGGTTGCAATGATTAGTGATCGGATTACCGGCGGTTCCCACATGGACAAGCTCGCAAGAGATGACTGGATATCGCCCGGGCCTACTGATTTCGTTTTGTAGTGCTTCGCTTGTACGATCACACGTTCGGTTCTGATAGTGCCGGAAGAATCGGGGATTATTCGCTGGAGTGAGATGTCTCGTCCTCGATCAGGAGCGTTCGTTTTCATCAGCCACTCAATATTCTGGTAGCCCTCAAGGTCACGAAGGATATCGAAGAGGAGTCGTTCGAATTCGTCGGGATTCAACGCCGCCCAATTAAGTGCCGTCGTGGCCTGACCTGCCAACTTGGCATTTCCAATCTCGCCTAAGTCGATGTCAGGGACTGGGATAGGGTCGGCTTCACCCACCTTGGCTGCTTCAATATCCGACAACACGGATGGCCAATCTAGAGCTGAAATGTCGTGCCAATCGTTGACGTGACCGAAGCGGAGATGGCGATGGAGATCGCTCCATCGTCCTGTCCTCTCGACGGTCTGCCCTAAGAGGCGCTCAATTTCAGCCAAGCAGTTCTCGATCTCTTCTACCTCTGGTGTTTCAATGCGGAGTCGTGGACTTGGGGTCGATGCGACCCACGCTTCAAGGGTTGGAAGACCGGAAAGTACTCGCGCTATCAGCCGAGAGACGTGATCACTCAGCTCTGTCAGACGCGAGGCAATTACCCTACGCCTAGCCCGGTCGAGAAGATGTCGGTACTGCGCAAGTTCCTCACCAGGCCGCTTCGCTTCTGCCCATGCACCACGTGGAATCTCTCCGAGTTCTCCATAGTCGATGAACGCCTGCCCCAGAGCGTCGATGTCAGGCAGACTTTCAGTGATTTTCCATCCTTCGATCGGAAGCAGACCAGGAAGCAGATCGTCCCAGTTTCGAGCGAGAATTGTGTACTCTGGGATACTTCCTAGATGAGGGCCGTTCGGCACGTAGGGGCTTGCGCGTTCCCAAATCTTCTCAAGCTTCTCCAGGTTGACCGCCACTTTGTCGAAAGTGGCCAATGCGCTATCCAAGTCCATGCAATGATCCTAAGCCTCTATTTTTGGAAGGTCACTTCGCAAAGTTGTCGAAAACACGATAGAACAAGAATATTGTCGCCAAACGGTTCTGCCTACTCGCCATGAAATTTCTATCGAGGAATTAGTACTCGTTGCCGACAACAGAAACGCGCATTCTTGAAGAAGCGGGTCATGCAGGTGTCCAACATAAAGTAGTCGCACGGCCGCTGGCTGGTCGGGGGAAAGCTCTTCACCAAGATGACCGGATTCGCAAACCGTTCGGAACTCAGGCGTGAAGAACGCGAAATCCGCGAACCTGAAGGAAAGTCGAATGTCATCAGCCAGCGACGGGTAGCCACTAGCCTGAACAGTCTGCAGGCCCAACCAGCTGGTGGGCCCGCAGTCGCGCGTATACAAATTTCTACTGGACAGTGTTCCTCAAGACCGGCTCTTTGAGTACTTTTCGCATTGCCCGAGGAGGTTTGCCACTTCGCTTCAAAAGGTCGTGCGGTAACGGGCTCCAATTAAACGTGTATTCCGCTTGCACGCCGGGATACGCAAAAATCTTGGACACCTGCCATAAGCTCTTACAAATACTCGAAGCAACCTGGCTAAGGGCAAGCATCGTGGCTGGATCGGCGTTGTCGGTCCGCAAATTGTAACCGGGCTCAGAGTGCAGCTTCGTCGCCACGGTTTCAGTATAGGAAATAGAGTCAGCGTTTATGACTGCCGTTGCAGCTTTCCATTCCTCTTCCGTCATTGTCGTTGGAGGTTCAGTAGCAGCGACAAAAGAAGCCAGCAGATCGCTACGCGGAGAAACCGTAAGCCCATGCTTCAACTGGTTATTGCCTCGGGCACCGGCAAAGTTGTCATCAGAGTAGAACTCCGCAAAGAAGCTCAGCCACTTGGTCAGATATCTGAGGTGATTTTTGTACACGTTCCGGCCATCCTCGGTATTCACATCAAAGATTCCATGTGGAATCAGCCGCCGAACGTTCGGAATTAGCCTCTCATCAAGCAATGCTTTGATCGGGTCACGTACTGCGCGCGGTGACCGCATGGCCAAAAGTTTCGACATGGGGCTGACCCCAGGCTCACGCTCCTGAGCAACGACATAAAGTCGAAGCAATGTCTCAACTGAATGTTGCATCAATGCGTAAGATTCAGTGGCAACCAGAGTTCTCGTGGTGAGAGTATCGCCGGGCGCGTTGAGCTTGTCCATATCTTTGCCCAGGATTCGCGAGTACTGGCTAAAGAGTGAGCTGGGGTCATCTTCACCCCAAACATCTTCCAGTTTCTCGATGCGCGACATGGCGATGATCCCCCACATGCGTCGCTCCAGATATTCGCCAGGATCCATCTGGAAATAATGGTCCTTCAGGAGCTCTTCATAGCCCGTCTGATCTGCCGGAAGACTGACTGGAAGAATTTTCAGTGCTGGCATTTCCATGTGAGATTCCCATTCTCTCAACGCGGTTGATGCTCTGATCCTAACCATCTACACCGACAAATTCCGTTCGCAAAAAGGATGTCTACCGACATAGCCAAGCACGCATGGTTATGGGAAAGAGACGAACACGGAGTTTCTAATGAGCACAACAACCACCGATCATGTCATTCCTTTAAGCACCAAATACGTTTCCGTCGAGCGCATGGCCGAGCAGAAGCACACCGGCGTAGCTAGACACGAGAAAGGAGGAAATGCTTAGATCAGCGTGATTCCTCAGATCCAAGCGTTTCCCCTAGCGCAGCTTCACGCTAAACGTGTCGAGTGTAGGTGCGATACTGCCCGCAAGTTTTCGCAATTTAATGCAACTAACTCCTAATTGCGTGCGGGTACGCCAAACATCCGGCGAATACATCTTGGCTAGAAGCCATACAAATGGTGCCTTGCACCGAAGGCCGCGGCCCCACCTTCTAAGAGCTCTTCCGAAAGCTGACGAATCTTAGGGTTATCCAATGATCCAACACCATTCGCGATTGGTTGACCTTTCTGCCCGGTTCCCTCAAGTGCGATGACAAGCTCAGCATCTCCCAAAACCGGGATATTCGCATTATGGGTGCTCAACACTATTTGGCGTTGTCCTTTTAGCCCGCGAAGCCGTTTTACGACTCCGCTAAAGACAAACCGATTATCTAAGTCATCCTCTGGTTGATCGATGACTAATGGCGCTGAACTTGCTCCGAGCAGTAATAAGAGCAGAGCAGTAGCACGTTGTCCCTTTGATAAGTCCTCTAATTTTCGGTACTCACGCGGACCGCTGTCAGTTGAAACGTCGAGGAAAACGTCTGTTGCGAGGCCGACGCTTGTTTCTTCAAGCTGTCGGAACAGAGCTTCACCAGCCGCCAGGAAGTTATTTGCTTGCGCTCCACGAATCCCAAAGTTCTCTTCCAATGATGCTTGGCCCAATCGAGCGGATTTAGCCAGTGCGGCAGGACTGAATCCATCAGAATCGATAGCTGCCATGATGGTTGTTCGTGCACCGATGACGTGAGCCGAAACCAGCTGCTTTATGTGCTCCCTATGTGGAGAATCGACCGGCCGCACGTTGACTGCGCCGTCAGTTGCGCCGTTAGCTTCACGGATCGCTTGGCGTAGGCTGTCTGCTCTGGCCCTTTGCGTGATCTGAAGTTGGCCCAATAGCTCAACTCGCTCTCCCATTAGAGTGCGAATCTTGGCTTCGTGTGTTGGTCGAACGGATGCTTTTTGCAGAAGTCCTTGAAGCGCCCGTGAGGTTGCAACGAACTCTCCCGGGTCGTTACCCTCCTCTTTAAGCTTGCGAAGAGTTTCAGCAGTCGATAGTCGAATAGGCCCAGTTTCAGACGTCCAGATAGTTTGAACTGCTTTAGTTCCGATGCGAGCAGTCTCGATGGCGTCCTGGATGGACTTTAAGGCGGTTTCAACCGTACCCGCTGCAACTTCAAGGGTGGTTGACAGAGCCGTTAGTGTCTCCGCTCGTGGGGACTTTTCAAGTCCTTCAAGCTGAGCTCTGAGAACCGATGGGATATCCTCATTGATAATCGCCGCTAACGAGCTTTCCAAATCATCGATACGCAGATCTGCTACTGCGATTATTGCCTCATCTTTTTGCAGCATTTGCTGATCTGTGAGTTTTTCACCAAGATCTGATTCTGTGAAAATCGCCATCTGCTCTTCGAGGCGTGGGAGGTCCGCGAGGTCGCTATCCAGACGTGCCAGGTCTTCTTCAGCCGCTGTCAAATGAGTGCGATTTTGCTGCAGTTTTAGCTGAATCTCGGTCTCGCGAGTAGTTTGGCTGTCCGGACCGGCAAACCTCTGAACCATTGCAGCGACATTATCTTTATCGTGTGCCAGTTCAGCCAATTCATGCTGACCGAATACCTCAATGGCGCCGATTACATCACCGGCCTCTAGCTGGGACACAGCCCCAGCCGAGTCGCGCACGATCGGAGACTGGTCGACTGTACGAGATATCTCGAATGTCTCTAGCGATGGACCTACGCCAGTCACGGTCACTATGACAGTCGCGCCAGATCCGAGGACGTTCTTAACCATTGATTGGTGGTCTTTTTTCGCATCAGGACCCAAAGGTTCCAAGTCTAAGACGAAGCGGATACTCTCGATTACGGTGGACTTCCCAGTCCCACGTCCGCCGATTAATGTAGTAAGTTCGTCTGCCAATTCTAGGGAAACGCCGTCCAGAAATCCGCCTTCCCACGAAATATTTCCAAGAACGGTGCGAGGGGCGGTAGAGGGGTCAGCGAGACTTATCCGGGTACCTGGCGTTCGGACTGCAAGTTTGAGACTAGCCAATTCTCGCGCACTCAATTTGAACCACGTGCTTGCACCTAATGTTGCCAAAGTGTCGGGGTGGCAAATGTCGTCTGCATGAATTTCTGCAAGTTCATGCATACGCAGGTATGGCGCGGTACCGGCAAAAATTGCTTGTTGATCCGTCCCATCAGCCACGTCTGGCGTGATTACGATGGCATGCAGGCTTGGGTGTTTAATCATGTTGACAAGCGGGTTTCCAGAACGGCCTGTGAGCATACCGCTATTCGCCACGTTGGCATGCGCCGGAATAACCAGAGCTCCCAAGGAGGTCATGGTTTGCATAATATCTGCGTAAGACTGACCGGTGGTTCCATTCGCGCAAGACGGTGTAACGCCGCATTGCCCGATAGCTGCATTGATCGTGGACGCAGGAGTGGTTCGCTCGAACAGTACAAGAAGATGAATGCCTTCGGATGTATTGGCTTCGAACCCCGGTAATACGGCTATACCCGCAGCCTCCGCGTCATGTATGAGCCCGAGCGCAGAATCTACACACCAGTGATCGGTAATCGCGATCATGCTTATGTTCAGGTTCTGCATTGCTTGAATCAACGCCGCGTTATAAGTCGATTCATCTGCGAATATTGTCGATGGTGAATTTCGCCCGTGGTAAGTGTACGGATTGACTTGCAGGGCTGCTCGAACCCACTTTGCGGATTCCATTGGACCAGCTTCATTCATCTCTCCCCCAGTTTTCTTCAGCTAGTGGTGCAGTGTTTAAGTCTTCTCGACGTGCTCGCCAGTCAGGAAGAAAACCATCCATAAGTCCTGTAAATCGATCGTTGTGATTCCGCTCAAGTAGATGTGTCATTTCGTGCACCACAATGTATTCCAGGCAGTTTGGATTCTTCTTGGCGAGTTCTAGGTTGAACCAGATGTGCGCGCTCTCGCGGTTGCAAGATCCCCATTTAGTTTTCATGCGTCGCACGGTCCACTTCGAGACACTGCGACCAATAATTGGTTCCCATTTTGCGATCAAAGCTGGGATTGCCTGCTTTAACGCAGTCCTATGCCATTCTTCTATCGCATCCCGACGCTGTTCGGCAGTGCTTTCTGCGGGTGCGAGCATCGTCAACTTATTGCCGCTGGTATCGATTCTTATTCGACCAGACTCATTCACGAGCCTCAGTCTGTACCGTTGACCCCACGCGTAGTGGGATTCCCCAGTTACCATCTCACGTTCGCTTTGACGCACGGCACTGCGCAGTTGTTCGCGTTGCTTCTTTATCCAAGGCAGGCGCTGCACGACCGCAAGGCGAATCGCGTCGTCGTCGAGACGTTCTGGAGCGGCAACGCGCACGCGGCCAAGAGGAGGGTAAACAGCGATGTGCAGATTCTTGATGTGTTTGTAGACCACATCAACATCAATGCCCGAGACCGTCATGTATGCACTAGTTGTACTCATTGCGAGCCTTCACTAGGTCGAAGAGTTCGTTGAAGCGATCGAAATCAGCGGGGAGGACACGTCGAATCGCGCGAGCAACTTCTTTCTCTTTGAACTTGTTACCAACCCAATCGTGTGGCTTACTCGTCATGATCGCGATATCCACCTTGATCGGCGTTTCAGGGTCAGTCCATCCGAAGTCATATACGGCCCGTTGCGCACCATTCGTCGCCCAAGCAGGGTAGACAGTGTCTGATTCTTTTGAGCCGACTTTTTGGGCGTGCGCTATCAGCTGTTCCAGATAGGACTTATACTCGATGGCACCCTGACGGCGCTGCTCGATGATGTCATCCAGAAGGGTCGACATGCTCTCGTAGTACTTGGGATTCATCGCATTTTCATCGATGATGACCTTGCGAATATTGTTCGCAATGGTTTCGGCAACAGCCTCGGGATCCTTTTTGATCCCTGGTGGCAGTTTGTCGATGGCTCCCGGGCCCTCGCGAACGATCAGATCAACGAGACCGACGTTTGCGAAGTCGGCAACCATTTCCGATCCGTCGGCGTGGATGTAGGTATCGAGCAGGAATCGCATGCCAGCTTCGTATTGTTTGAAATCGACGTTTTCGCCTGCGCCGAGTTTCACTTCGTCGCGCACGGACGTGTAGTGCGCGATTTCTTTGCTGATCGCTGCGGCCTCGGCCGCTGAGAATCCAGCTTCAGTCATGTCGTTCGCGATGGCCGCGTACGCTCGCGTCAGGCCAGCGACAGACTTGTAGAGTTCCACGCGCTTGGCTTCGTTGCGTTTGATCTGGACGGCATTTCCGTGATCGACGGCGCAGAAGTAATGCTGGTACTGAAGGGTTCCCTTGGGCGGTTCAACAGCTTCACACAATGCACGGATACGCTCAAGCGCCTCATCCAGATCCTCGCGCGCGAGCTTGACGCGGTCTTTGAGTAGACCTTCGATGTCTTTCTTTTCGTACCCGTCCAACGCACCATTCGTGTAGTCGGTGATGGCGTCTTCAAGGGAGTTGAAGAGATCCTGATAGTCAACGATGTAGCCATAGTCCTTGTCGTCGCCGTCCAGGCGATTGACGCGGCAGATGGCTTGGAAAAGGCCGTGGTCGCGCATTGACTTGTCGATGTACAGGTAGGTCGCGGCCGGCGCGTCAAAGCCCGTCAGGAGCTTGTCAACGACGATTAGCAGGCGCATCTGCCCTGGTTCCTTAATGAACCGATCCTTAACGTCCTTTTCGAACTGCTCAACCTTAGTCACAGCCTGATCGGCAGGCTCGTCGAAGTAGTCGGAGAGCATCTGGCGATAGATTTCATACTGGCGCAGTTTCTCGGTGGCACCGTGGCCCGAGTCTTCCTTCGAGATATCGCCGGATTGTGGTGTGTAGCTCGTGACGATGGCACATTTGCCCTTGAATCCAGCCTGGCAGAACATCTCATAGAACTTGCATGCCTGGTAAATGCTTGCACTGACGAGCATGGCATTGCCACGCATGTCCAACAGCCGCGGCTTTGTTTCCATGTCAAGCAAAATATCGTTGACGATCTGTTTTGAGCGCTGCTCGGCGCTGACCACTTTTTGCATGGTGCCCCAGCGCTTCTTCAGCTCAGCTTTCGATAGATCGGTCATACCTTTAGTCTTGGCATCGAACCATTGGTCAACTTTGGCTGGCGAGGTCAAGTCTTGGTCGATGTTGCGGGCTTCGTAGCGCAAGTCAAGCACGACGCCGTCTTGTACAGCCTCGTTGAACTTATAGGTGTGGATGAAGCTGCCGAACGTCTCAATGCTGGTTGCTCTGTCGGCTTTGAGCAGCGGAGTTCCCGTGAAGCCAATGAACATGGCGTCAGGAAGTAGTTGCTTCATGGCCCGGTGCATCTTGCCCGACTGCGTTCGGTGGGCTTCATCGACAAAGACAAAGAAGTTTCCCTTGGCAGAAAAACCGGCCGGAATCTTGGAGTTGAGTTCTGCAATGAACTCACCATCGGCATCATTCTGGGTCGATTCATAGTCTCCTGCACGGAACTTATGAACTAAGGAGCAGATAAGCCATGGCTCATGCTGGTTGAGGGCGCCCATCAGATCAGCACCCGACGTGGTCCTGTAGATGTCTTCGTTGACACCGTTGAAGACCTTTTTGATTTGGTCGTCTAGCTCGGTGCGGTCCGTGATGATCAGAACACGCGCCTGGCTATCGCCGACAGTCTGGTGCTCGCGAATCCACTTCGCCAGCCACACCATGGTCAGGGACTTGCCCGAACCTTGGGTGTGCCAGATGATGCCGCCTTCGCGCTTGGCGATCCGTTCTTGGGCGGCTTTAATGCCAAAGTACTGGTTATGGCGGCAGGTCTTTTTTACGCCGGAGTCAAAGACCATGAAGTCATGGATGATCTCCAAGAAGCGGTCTTTCGAACACATCTGAACCAGTGTGCTATCCAGTGGCTCTTCAATCTCCGAAAGCTCTTTCCATTCCAGCCAGTATTTTTCTGGCGTATCAATCACGCTATAGCGCAGACCTTCAACGTCGTTACCCGCCATGACCAGCTGAACAGTGGTGAAGAAGGGGCGAATGAAATCCTTTTTCTGGTTGCCGATGTTCTGGCGGATGCCCTCAGAAACGGCCACCTTTGAGCGCTTAAGTTCGATCACACCCATGGCTAGCCCGTTAACATACAGAACGACATCGGGCCGCTTCGTGTGTTCACCCTTAATCGAGACTTCCTCGGCCACCACAAAATGATTAGCTTCGGGATTGCTCCAGTCGATCAACCAGACAGTTTCGGTATTTTCACCGATGCCAGGCTTCACCTTTACTCCATAGCGGAGCAGGTCGTAGACATCTCGGTTGGCTTCGTATAGATTACGTCCACCGCCCAGTGATGCGTCCTTTTTGAGCTGTTCGACGGCCTTGTTGATCAGGTTGTCGTCGTACCCTCGAGCGCGTAGGTTCTGTTCAAGTAGTGCTGTCTCGATATGGGAGTTACCGTCACGGTATTCCCAATTACCCCCGTACTCATAGCCAAGTTTCTCGCGGAACAGATTCACTACGCGATTCTGTGTACTACGTTCAATCTGACCAACAGTGCTCATGATTCATCTCCCCCAAGATCTTGTTCTATTTCTTGATTCTGCCAACTACCAAAGCTCACGCCCGAGACAGGAATCTTCCATTCATTCCGTCCATTCGCACTACGCCCAGTCACCACAGCAGCCCCAGCAGACGGCGAAGCGAACACGTGGTTCCTCGTGAATTGAGCGACGGTGCCGGATACCGAAATTTCGATAGTGCCGTCTTGCTCAAGTTTTTCTCGGAGGCTCTTGTAGCCGTCGTCAACACCGTTCCAGGAACTACGGGCGGTCGACCCCTCAAGCACGATGAACTCACCATCAATTTCTTGCGCCGTAGCAACGAATCCGTGCTTCTTAGAACGCAATTCAAAAACAGGCGACACTGAATCTTGCGCCAATTCCGGAGTCGACGATGCGTCGTGAGACTTAGTGACCAGTGTCGTGTTGCGGAATAGGTTCACACCTAAAACTGGCAATGCGATCTTGGCCTGTGTTATGAAGTACTCCATGTCAGAAATATCAGATTCTGGCAGGGGAAGAGGTGCAGGTGCCGTCTCGTTGGTAAGACGTGCGCGGTTGGCTTTGTGCGCAAGCGATATAAGCCGTGATTCAAGATAGCGGACATGCGCTTTGGTAAGGTTTGCGTCCTTGCTGGTTAGCAAGATAGCCCGATCCCAAAAGTCTTTGCCGCCTTGTTCCTCGGAGCGTGAATGTTGGTACAGCCGCTTCGATACGTCGTCGCCTTCGCCGATGTAGGCGAGGGAACCGCCCGTACTGTCTGGATCGTCTCCGAGCAGAATGTAGATGCCGGTTCGGCTCGCCTCAGGGCGTTTCAACAGGGCGCCAAGATCTGAACGCGGGGCAGCCACGACGTGACCGGTCCAATTCATGATCTCAGCGGTCAAGAGACCACCGGGAGTCCCGTCTGCAAGGAACAAACGCACAGATTTTCCTACACTCATCCTGAGACCTCCACTATCGCTGTATCGACCCATCGTGCCAACACGCTGAGAGCAGCAAGATACTCCAACGCTTCCTGCTCACTCAGCTCCTGGGCAACTTCGTGACTCAGTGGATTACGGATACCAGCGAAAACGCCTTCAGCAAAGGTCATCGCTCCACGCTGTACCGACCTGTAGGTGTCGCTGCCATCATCCTGTATTCGACGGAGACGGGATTTTCCGGGTTTTGGTTCGTCTGTTGAAAATGATTGTTTGAAAAGGTCGGTTTCGCTCACATCACGCCGACCAACCTTGTTCTGCGCCTCGGCATTGAGCTTACGAATTGCGCCACCGACCGCCTCGCGATAATGGCCTGATTGCCAGAGTGATTTAGCGCCTTCCCATATCCATGGATGGAACTGAGCAGCCGAGAGATCCGGAGCATTTTCGTCCAAGTTTTCTTTTACTTCTTCGGCGCGGGTAATCTCCTCACGCGCTCGAATCGATGCCTCATAATGAACTGACCACTTTTGTCGGTCCTTCTTCTTTATCTCGCTTCGCCAACCCGGAACGACTCTTTCAAGAATCCGCTCAACAATCTGCGCGCGTTTGACGATCTCGTCCTCGGTGTTCGCTGTCTTGTAGCTGTGGAATCCGATAGAACTCGGCGGAGACGGGACATAGGTCACCGTAGTGGCCCTAATGAAGTCGTCGAGCTGTTCGATAGCCCACTCGGCGTTCATGACACGACTCCCGCAGACAATCTCGCGCGTCCCGTCAGGAGCTGCTGCATCATGCCTTGCTTGATAGCGCGGGCCTTACTTAGCCGGCTATGCAACGCATCGGTTTCATTGTCGGTATCCACGAAGACAGTAGCGATGGCTCTCTGCTCTTCGACCGGTGGTAATTCAGGAGCAAGCTCGAGAAACTTCGTTTTGGCGATGTTGTAACGGGTAGCACCTTGAGCTAAAGAAGCAACGAGTTCGCGTCCAGTAGCTGAGCGGAAGTAGATGGCTAGGAAGGTCGGATCGATCAGGTCCGAGCGCTTCACTCGATACCCGAAGCAAAAACTATTTAGGTAGGTCTCATGAATTGGGTCAAAGTCCACGGCTGCGGCAAGTGCCACTTCATCGGGGGTCTCGGATGATCCGTTAAACAATACGTCACCACCGCAAACGCGATTCTGACGTTCACCAGGCCCAACGACGACAGGTTCTAACCGCAGACCTCGAAGCCTTGGACCCTCCATTACCTCCGTAAAAGTCACGAATCGTGCCGAACCGTGACCGAAGTGCTCCTTGTTCTTGCCGGTGAGACCTCCGTAGGTGTAACCAGCGTCTCGCAATCGGACATGAAGCCATCCGTCGGTGAAGCCAGGAATGCGCGCATTGCCCGTGATTAGCTGCTGAATCATGCCCTGTTTGATTGCCAGTTTCTTGGCGATAAGTCGTTCAAGGGTCGTTATCAGCTTATCTACATCGTCGAAGGCCTCGACGAGTCGCCGTTGATCATGCTCATTCGGTAGATAAATTTCAAAGGCTTGAACGACATTCGTATCCAAAACACCCGCAGTGTTCCCTGACGACGTCACTAACTTTAGGAGCTCATGTTCATTGCCACGAATGACATGAGTTAGATACTTCGGCACAATTCCTCTCTTAGGAACGAGCGCTTTAACATCCTGATTGAATGCAACCGGAGAAGTTACCATACCTGCACGGATCACGTTGTGCAGAGCACTTCCCCTTACAAGTAGAAGTGTCGAGCCCAACGGCGCCATTTTGCTTCCAGCCGCCACAGCTTCTGGGGTGAGAAATTGATCAGAAGTATTGATCTCAGCGTCTTTGAGGGTGAACGCACTGATCCATGGAATATCGCCGCTCCAATAATCTGATCTAGCACGGCTCGGTGTTCCACCGGAATGCCAAGTGGTAATGTCACCAATGGCGGTCATTTGAGCAGAATTATTCATTATTTGATCCCCATTGCTGCGAGGTGCTCTGCAACCTTGGATTCGAGCTGCACCAATTCGGTTTTGAGACCTCCGAGCGTGTCGGCATACCGGCCACCAAGATCTTGAATACGTGCGACAAGATCGAGCGTAAGTGCGGTAGTCTCGCCACTAATTCGATTGCTCATCGTGGCACTCCATTTATCGTCAAGCACCAGCTGTTCGACATCTGTCGTTAGTAGCTGACTGTACTTTTTGAACGTCACAAGATCGAGTGCGGCCTGCGCATCTTTGACGCTCTTCTTGGCTGTCGCTTCGGCGTTATACAGCTTGATTACGTGGTTCAGAGCCTCAATTTCTTCGACATCTGCGCCATCACGCTTGGCGCTCTTCGATCGTGCCGTCACGAGCGCTTTAGAAATCTTGTCGTCGTCCATGGCATCGGCAAGCAGTCCGTCTTCGACTGCATGCTCTTCAATGTATTCGTCGACTGAACGATTTGCTTCGTCTGCTGCTGCAGCCAATTCGTCGAGCCGCGCTTGCTCCTTTGCGAAGTAGCGCGCGACCACAAGCGCAGGTGGAATGAGATCCATCTTGAATTTGTCCGCGTTGCGACCCGATCCAATGACTAGATCAGGGGTTTCCGAAAGCTTACGCTCTTTGTCTTCGATGGTTTTTCGCGGTTTCGCTGCTTTTTCCCACCCCTCATTCATGATGAGGAAGACATCATCGTGCATTACGTCGTGCCAATACGACATGAGCTGCTCATACACATCGTACTCGTCGAGCAGCGGTACATTCTTGAACCGCTCCAGAAGATCATCACCAAGAGCTGTAACGAGAGAGTTTGGATTCGTGTCCGCTGAAATGGCTTCGAGTTCGCCGCGATGGTCTGTAAACCAGCTACTCACTATTCCATCCACTTTGCCTGCGAAGTGCTTGAATTCCTCGGAATCGAGGATCGTCTGCTGCACGTCAGACACATCAATTGCGAGGTCACTGTAGCCTGGGCGGTTAGGCTTGAACAAAGTCGATCGAAGGGTCGGGAAAGCATCCCAGAAGCCCGAAAGCGCATCCAAATCACGATCAGGAATGCCGCCATGAATATGCGCATGCAAATCCTGAATATCCTCAGGCTCTGACGAATCGATGTAGCGCGGAATGTTCAGGTTGAAATCGTTGGCTGTGTTGCTTATTTCGCTCTGAGGCACCATACGCGAGAAGCGCTCCACTTCTTGTTGCTTGGTGAAGACGTCAACGATCTTGTGCATGTCCTGCGAGCGTAGGCGGTTCTTGTTGCCGTCTTTCAGGAAGCCTTTGGATGCGTCGATCATGAAGACACCGGTGCGTCCCTGGGCGTTTTCTTTATCGAGCACGATGATGCAGGCTGGGATTCCAGTGCCGTAGAACAGGTTGGCTGGGAGTCCGATGATTCCCTTGATGAAGCCGCGCTTGAGAAGCTGCGTGCGGATAGTTGCTTCTTTGCCACCACGGAACAGCACACCATGGGGAAGGATAACGGCGGCTTTGCCGGTGCTCTTCATGGATTTGAGGATGTGGAGCAGGAAGGCGTAATCGCCATTTTTTTCTGGCGGCATGCCGTACTCGAAGCGTCCGAACTCGTTTTCAAGCCCGTTGCCCCAGGATTTAATCGAGAAAGGAGGATTAGCCACAATGAAGTCAAAAGTTTTGAGGCTATCGCCCTCGGTGAAGTGCGGACTGGTGATGGTGTCACCCTTGCGGATATCCGCAATTTCGTTGCCGTGCAGGATCATATTCATCTTGGACAACGCCCAAGTAGCGTTGTCCTTTTCCTGGCCGTAGATCGTGAGGCCATTGCTCGATTCAGCCGCGACTTTGAGAAGTAGCGAGCCCGAGCCACATGTCGGGTCATAGACAGTCGCCGAGCGCGGTGTATCTGCGGTGACGTTGATCAGCCTCGCGATCACACGCGATACTTCAGCAGGGGTATAGAACTGGCCCTTAGACTTTCCCGATTCGGTGGCGAAGTGTCGCATCAGGTACTCATAGGCGTCGCCGAGCAGGTCATCGCCTTCAGCCCGTGAGCCACGGAAGTCGAGATCCTGGAAGATCGTGACGAGCTTCGAGAGACGTTCCTGCATCTCTTTACCCTTGCCAAGCTTTTCTTCATCGTTAAAGTCAGCCAAGTCAATGACTTTTTGTAGGTCGTTGGCCTCAGCGAGCTTGGCGATGATCTTGTTGACCTTGTCGCCAATTTCTTTGTCGCCCTTGAGCTTCACCATATCGTCGAAAGACCCTCCGGCAGGAACTTCGATTAGGGAATCCGGATCTGTCTTGGCTTTATCAGACACATACTTTACGAACAGCATCGTCAAGATGTAATCCTTGTACTGGCCAGCATCCATGCCGCCGCGCAGCTCATCACAGCTCTTCCAGAGTGAGCTGTAGAGGTCGGATTTCTTTAGTGCCATTGCGCGGCTCCCCAGTGTCGTTGCTTGATCGTTCGGCGTGCTCATTTTTTGTGCCTCTAGGGCAAAAGCGGCCCAGATTACTGTTAGCTTCAATTTACCCGTTTCGTACGACGATTGCGGTGATGCGGCGTTTTGAGCGGGTTATAACGGGTGGGAGTAAACTCGGCCAACCCTTCCAGCTTATTCTATTTATAAAATGAATAGACTATGTTTTATGGACGCCTTCTCGTCTTCACCGACAGATAAACACTGTCCCCTCATCAACGCCTCTTTTACTCAAAGCCATCATGATCGATTCTCATTTATTCGATTGATCGAATCCTTCTCTAGATGGTGAATCTCGTACGGAACGTTGGCCCAAGCCGGCTCTTGTCCGAGAAGGTTACTATACGTATCGGTGCATCACGTCCCTCAATCGAGATGCTATAAACCGAATCATCAAGATCAACGTCTATCGTCAATATGTCGTCTTGTAAATGAAGCTTCATCTCGGGTCCACCGTTAGCAACGGTAGTGACTGAAATTTACTCAAAGTCGAATTCGACTTGGATGGCGACTCCTTCAAGACCATAGTCGCAGAGACATCAAACACGCACCAGCAGTGCAGAGTGGTGCCCGCCAAGCTTTGTTAGTGAGTTACTACATATCGAGATGAATGAAATCTTCAAATTCTCCACTCGGCAATGAAATACGTCTTTTTGTCATGGCCATTTCTACGTCTAACTTCTAGCGATGCTTACGCGCGTGAATGCCTACCAATTGCTCTCAGACGTTCCAAATTGTGTTTCAGAAGATCCCAGATAGCGTAAAATCTTTCCTTCGAATACGAGTAGTGCAAAAGCAAGCCACTTCCAATGTGTTCGAGTGGTCCCTACCTGGAAAAATTTGCCGCGTTTGGTCATTGCCACACTCACACTCAACGCAAATAGCCAACAAAATAGTTGCCATGGACTATGACAACCCGCTGATCCTCAAAGATGTTGCCGCATGGCGTACCTGGCTGGATGAAAACGAAGAAATCAGCGATGGCGTGTGGCTGCTCGTAGCCAAAAAAGGCACCACTGAGCCGACCTCGATCATGGTCGCGGATGCCTTGTGCAGTGAATGGATAGATGGCCAACGGCGCAGTAACAACGAGAAGACGATCCTGCAGCGATATACGCCGCGACGCAAGGCCTCGGCCTGGTCCGAGAAAAATTCACAGTTCGTCCAGGAACTAATCGCGCAAGGCAGGATGCGTCCACTTGGGCAAGCAGAAATCGAGAAGGCCAAAGCCGATGGCCGGTGGGCCCGCGCCTACCAGGGGCAGGCCACAGCCCAAGTGCCCGAAGACCTACAGCGCGCTCTAGACGCGTACCCGGCTGCCAAAGCCGCTTTCGAAGCGCTGAAGTCCCAGCCGCGCTATCACATTCTGCACCAGATGATGATTGTCAAGACTGATAAGACCCGGTCGGCAAGACTGGAGAAATTCGTTCGGCAGTTATCCGAAACATCAGACTATGTTGAATAAGCCAGATTTTTCCTAGCTCTTTTCTGCAACCAAAAGCGCGAATGGCAATGCAAGTAGAAACAAGCCCGGGAAACTCATCACAACCATTTCGCATACAAGGATCAAGGACTAGCTCAACGGGAATCGCCGACCTGTTGCCCCGGCCAGAAGGCAGTTGCCGATCCCTTTGGCCCCATCCTCGTAAGCTATCAATCTCTAATTCAGAGATTCGCAAGCCTGCCGCGTGTTTCTGACGTGACCGCTCTCGGAGGCAGTAGAGCGCGGCGGGCATCTACGAATCGATTGCAGGCGTTTCTTCTTCTCTGCTGTTTTGCAGTACTTCGAACGCATCCCGCTTCCTATTCAGCGCCTCGGTGATCATGCCACCACTGATCAATACCGCGCCGGCGAACGCCAACAGCGAGCCGACCAGCGGTTCGACGAATAGCCCGACGAGGCCAAGGGCAAACACCGTCCAGCCAAGCACTATTAACGTGGTGGTTCCAACAATCCCCTTGTGAGCCATGGGTTCAGTCTACTAAATATTTGATCTTCAATCTGGAGCAACAGACGCGGAGTAATGAGCCAGTCACCAGATTCACCATCCCCGCATGCCACCGGACACAATGGTCATAGCACCCGAAAGGACATTCTTCTTATGGCATTGCGTGTTTTGCTTCCCTGGCAGGATCTCGTCGACCAGCTGCAGCTTCCAGGCATCGAGCCGATCCTCTGGCACATCGACGAAGATCCGGACGATGCGCCGTCGGCCGACGTACTGGTCACGGAGCGTCCGAGCAATCCTCAACTGCGCTCAAGAGTCTCCCGCATCAAGGGGCTGAAGCATGTCCATTTGCTCTCCATTGGATACGAGTGGGTTCTGGAGCATCTTCCTGAACAAGTGTCTTTGACCAATTCCAAGGGCGCCGTGGAAGATGCCACCGCCGAGCACTGCCTCGCTCTGGTTTTGGCGTCTCTGCGCCAATTGCCAACGGTCGGCAAGCAACAGCGCGAACGGCAGTGGACCAGGACTTGGACCGGCTCGTTGCACGGGTCGAAGGTGGTGCTTCTTGGTGCCGGCGGAGTCGGCAGTGAAATCCGTGCGCGACTATTGCCCTTCAAGCCTGCCGGGCTAACGTCATTTGCCCGCACCGAAAGAGTCCATGAGCAGGGTTATACCATTTATTCTCTCGACCGGCTCTGGGCTTTTCTTCCCACTGCCGATGTGGTGATTGTTGCCCTGCCGCATACCCCGGAAACCGAGCAGCTCATCGACGCCGAGTTCCTCTCGGCAATGAAGGACGGCTCGCTGCTGGTCAATGTGGGACGCGGGCCCATCGTCGACACCGACGCCCTGTTGCCGGAGTTGCAAATTGGCAGGCTGCATGCGGCCTTGGATGTCACCGATCCTGAGCCACTGCCGGCAAACCACGCACTATGGAGCGCACCGAATTGCATCATCACCCCGCACATGGCCGGAGACACTGGACAGTTCATCTCGTTAGTCTCCGAACTGGCAGTGGAGCAGGTCATCGCCTTTGCGCACGGTGAAGAACTCGCCAACCAAATCATCAATTGACTCGGCGTTAAGCAGTTGATCCCCTAGGCTGGTTTCTACCATGGAATACAGGGCCAAGACTCATCAAAGCGGCGGGCGGGATCGCGCCATTGCCGAGCCGAGCCTGAACGACGAGGACGAGTTCCGCGTCGATATCGAGCGCATCCGCTTCTCCCCCTATTTCTCCCGGCTGTCCTCGGTCACCCAGGTGATCCCCCAGGCAGGCTCCGGCACCCTGGTGCACAACCGGCTGACCCATTCGCTGAAGGTCTCGGCGGTGGCCCGCTCCATCGCCATCCGGCTGCGTAACGCTGATGAATCAACTAGAAGACTCGTCGATCATTTGGGTGGCTGCGACCCGGTAGTCGTGCAGGCCGCCGCGGCGGCCCACGACCTGGGGCACCCGCCCTTCGGCCATCTCGGCGAACTGGAGCTGGATCGCGTGGCCCGGGGAACGCTGAACTTGCCCGACGGCTTCGAGGGCAACGCCCAGACCTTCAGAATTCTCACGGCGCTGGACAGCTGCGATGCCACCGCCCGCGGCATGAACCTCACCCGTGCTGTGCGCGCCGCCGTCCTGAAGTACCCGTGGACCCGCAATGAATGGCGCGCGCTGGCCCCGCTGGCCCCGGAGATGCTGCCCCGCGGCGTGGGGACAGACCCAGCGGCAGGGGCATTGAAATATTCGGCCTACGATGTCGACGCCCACGAGATGGCAGACGTACTCTCAGTCTTCCCCAACATCGGCCAGCACCAGCAGACCCTCGAGAGCTCGGTGATGGACATCGCCGATGACATTGCCTATGCCGTGCACGATCTGGATGACTTCTATCGCGCCGGGGTGCTGCAGTACACCAGCGTCTCGGCGGAATTGCGCGCCTGGCTGGAGCATTCGTCGAGCCTGGGACAGCTGAAGCAGGCCGAGCTCGATGCCCGGCGCCCGGGGCACGCCTTGGAGCAGACCTGGCGGCGGGCACTGGCCAAGGATCCATGGATCGCCGATGCGCAGGCATTCCGGGAGTCCGTGGAGCGGGTGGGCCACGACCTGGTCGACGGGCTGCTGGCGGTCCCCTACGACGGCGGACTGGAAGCAGATCGCGCGGTCACCGCATTCACCCGCCGGTGGATCGAGCGGCTCCAGCAGTCGGTGACCGTCGAACAGACCCCCACCGTGCGCAGCGGCCACGTCCGGTTGGGAGATGAGGCCTGGCACGACGTGATCGTGCTGAAATTCGTCCACTCGCGCTTTGTGCTTGAGCGCCCGGATTTGGCCGTGTACCAGCGCGGGCAGACCAGGATCATCCGCTCGCTGGCCGAAGGGTTCCACAACTGGCTCAATGATCCCGATGATGCCGGGCGCGCCCCGCGCCGGCTGCTCGATTCGGTCGAAGCCGCCACCGAGGAGTACCGGAACCTGCGCGAGCTGTCCCCCGAGCTGTTCCGCCAGGCCGGACCGGATGAGGTGCAGCGCCTGGGCCAGTCCCGGGCCATCGTGGACTACATCGCCTCGTTCACCGATGCGCAGGCCGTCTCGCTCAATGCGCTGCTGACCGGCACCGCCGACAACCTGTGGGAGGCTGGGCGGGGGCTGTAAGTTGTACCTGTTCATTTAGTCAATACCGCAGTCCACGACTGAACGACGCAACTAAATCGGGGAGCAATTGCCCATAGACATAACTGCCGGATACTTCCAGTCCAATTGCGAAACCGACTGAAACGAAGGATTCTGTAAAGTCACTCTCACCCTGTCTGAGGTTTCGCAGAATTATTGCTAGAGAAGGTGACGGCAAAAGACCCCATAGAGTACGCAGATGCATGCGGGAGACCAATGCCCACAGGCTCCCTGTTCTATTCTTTTGCGCTAGGGCGCTTCTTCAAGATCTGAACTACCTCGGCGGTTGCGCCGACCCAACTCCCAACCGCCGGGCTGATTCCATGCAGTAACCGCGTAGATGTTCTGAAGTATGATTTCGAGTCGGTATTCAACAGCGGTTCGTGATGAGCGATTCGGTTTCTCAATGCATGCGCGCGCTGAAGGTAGTACTGAACTACGTATACATTGGTCAGACCTGGGAAGGCGTTGGAAAGGGCCGTCGTCCAAAGTCTTCTGGCGGCCGCCTCTTTAGCTCGATCCTGCTGATTGAGTTTGGATAGCGGAGTATGGCGATGTTTCGGATTGGGGAGTAGATGCAGCCAAAAACCAAAGGTGGTGTGCGCAATTATGTCATCGTGAGTGACATGTGCAGCGAACCTTGGGTGGGCCGGGTCTCTTTCGTTACTCCCATCGATAGCTCGACGCAGTGACCCATCGTACGTTGACAGTATTTTGCCCGACCGTGTTCTTGTATTCACTAATTTGAATAGCAACGGTGCTGGATGTTTCAGCCATTCCTCGGAACTCCCACCATCTCGCCCACGAGCGTCATTGCAATTTGGCTGTCCGTTGGTTAGCGGCTGGGCAGCGTTCCAGACGCGAAGCTGCTGATCCAGCGCATGACGGAGGACAACTTCCACATGTCCCAGAACGCGTGAAAGTTCTGCGGCCAACTTCGAGTTCCACGTGTAGGTTGCTAATGCCAATTGTCGATCGTTCTGGCAACAATCCAAGTATGTTTGGAACCGCGCTCCGGCAAGAAAGCTGCCAAAGTCCGCTATTTGATTTGCTGGGGTCATCAAAGTAGGATATTAGACAGAAGCTGGACCGCCTAACTTGTAAAAGTTGGGATTGTGATCCGTGCATATATCATTGGGAAGTCCTCGTATCGCAACGCGGTATGGGGCTTCTTTTTGTTTATGATTGTTTATGATCTGAACCGGGCCTGCCCGTCATCATCGGTATTCTGACCGTCATCGCCATGCTGACCTCGTGCGGTGGTGAACGTCCCGTTACGTCACCCAACTTCGCCCGCAGAACGTTAAAACAGGCAAGCGCCACCCCAACGGGGCGGCGCCTGCCTGTTCAACTCGGGAGGACTACTTGGTCAGCAGTTCCAGAGCCTTGTTCAGGGTTGCGCTTGGGCGCATCACAGCTGAAGTCTTGGCTTCGTCTGGACGGTAGTAGCCAGCGATATCCACGGCCTGGCCCTGGACCTCGGCGAGCTCGGAAACAATCGTTTCCTAGTTCTCCTCCCGTGCCTTGGCGACTGCGGCGAACGCGGAAGCCGCTCAACGCCTAGTTGACCGGCTCCGCCGACAATTTATGGGAGACCGGGCGGGGGCTCTAGGCTGTTGGCCATTTTGTCCGTGGCGGATGGAAAAATCAGGCCCATGAATGGCAAAGTTCAATTTCATGAAAATCTCCGCTCGGCAAGGAAGCGACGAGCGCAGGACATGTGGGATCAGGAACCGGAGAAGGCGCTGCCCAATCAGCTGCGCGAATGGACCGGCACCCAGATGCTGGGCGTCATCTTTTGCATGGCGTTCGTGCTCCTTTCGTTCGTCATGGGGTCCCCGGTTCGACTGGAATCGGCCGTGAACACTCCAGCAATTATTCTCGACGCTGTGCAGGTCCGAAAAGACACTGTCCTTACCGCCTTGGCGGTCTTGGCAACATTGATAGTTGCGTTGGCGCTGAGCACGCGCTCATTGGCAGTCTCCACGCACGATGCGCGGGAAGAAACTCGCAGACGCGAACGTCTGCGCCTCTCCACCTGGATCTGCGGGAGCCTGTCAGTCATGTTCGGGCTGCTCTACCTAGCTGGGTTCCTGGCCATGAGCTCTTCCGTCCCCACAGACGCGACCGACGCTTTGATCATTGTGTGCCTTTCGCAGACTCTCGCCTACGTCGCATCAACCTTCCGCTTGTCAGTAAGCGAGCATCTTTCGGCGGTCCAAGGCCGGCTGCCGGAACTGCTGTCCAAGCACCTTCGTGCAACGGAGGTGTCATTTCGCCGATGGTACTTCACTCCACGTGATTCAGTTCGGGTGCCGCAGCTGGTGCTATCACTGGCGAGCGCGGTCCTGTTGCTGATCGGGTTTGTCATGGCTATGCTCACCACACCCCGAAACGTGTTGGACGCGGACCAAGCCCGCTATGTCGAGATCGTAGTTCTTCTCTGGGTCATCCTCTTGATGCTGCTGCTGATTGCCTGCGCCGTCGGCGTCCAGTGGCTGTTGCCGCAGAATCGTTCTCGGCTGGCCGCGGTAGTGATGCTCGTGCCGCTGGGGGCAAGCATTGCGTTCCTGGCGATCCTCACTGTCATGATGCTGGCGAGCGATGAATACGCAGGGACCGAAAAGACGTCGGCAATGATCATCGCGGTCCTTGCCGCCTCATCGCTCTGCAGCTGCCTGCTGGTGCTGCCGCTGGCATTGACTCGCTATCCCCGGTCGCCGAAGCTCAGATCGGCTTACGTCAGGCTTTGCTATCCCGCACACATTCTCCGCTATTCAGTATTGGCTAACGCACGGGCCATACGTCGGCAAGAAATCCGCAATGGGCAACACCGCATGCAGGCTCTGGAGTCGCTCGCGCTTCCCGAACAGTGCAACGACCATCGAACCGCTAAGATTGGCGCAAACCCGCAGTAAATCATGGAAGACAGCCTGCAGTCTGAGTGCTGCTAGTCGGTGATCCGTGCCGCTCCCAGACTCCAGGTAAAACGCTATGATTGGCATCCGGCAGCCCGGTACCCGGACGCGACGCCGCGATGACCTGAACTTCAGAGCGTGATTAACCATATGGATGTTCGGGTTCCTGCCCTCCGCACTCACCCAGATGCCAGCTGTCCAAGAGCCGTCGGAGCTCGCTCAGATCCGCTTCGGTGAAATCGTCCTGAGCGATGACCTCGAGCACGGAACAGGTCACCCGCCAGCTATCCACGGATTAATCAGGTCAATGCCGGTGTGTTCGAAGTCCTTGGTGTTGCGCGTCGCGCACGTCGCGTCATGCGCCAGGCAAATCGCGGCAATCTGAGCATCGGCCGTGCTGATCGGCGCTCCGGCGCCCTCGCGGGCTGCCAGTACGTCCGCGTAGCATTCCGCCGCCGCTTCATCGAACGGCAGGACCGATCGACTTCCCCGGTACTGTCCGAGCACCGATTCGATGCTCTTCGCCAGCGCTGTCTTTCGGCGGCCGTCCGGCAGCTTCCTCACCCCAGAGAGCAGCTCGGCGAGCGTCACCGATGTGATGGCAACGTCCCCCGTCAGCGACGCGAGCCACTCGACGACGTGAGTCTCCGGCGAGGGCCGGAAGATCTCTGAGAGGACATTCGTGTCGAGGACTATCACCCGAAGTCCACCGATCTTGCGATGTCATCACGCCTTGGAACTGGAAGTTCTTGGACACCGCCGGCCTCTTGAGCCGCAGCCAGCAAGGCCATGCCGATGTTCGGCCGCCTGGCTGCCTTGGTGAGGATGTCGCGGACTTCGGCTTCCATGGACCGGCCGTGTTCCTTCGCCTGCGCGGCGAGTTGCTGCTTCACCGCGTCGTCAAGACCGCGAACGATGATGGATGGCATCGATCACCACCTCCTCTGCTATCACTCATGATAGCGCGATCGACGCAGTCACACCAGAGGACGTCGGAGCATATGCGCAGTCCAACTTTGCCTGCTCCCGTTAGAAAAACAGGCGCCACCCCAACGGGGCGGCGCCTGCCTGTTCAACTCGGGAGGACTACTTGGTCAGCAGTTCCAAAGCCTTGTTCAGGGTTGCGCTTGGGCGCATAACTGCTGAAGTCTTGGCTTCGTCTGGACGGTAGTATCCAGCGATATCCACGGCCTGGCCCTGGACCTCGGCGAGCTCGGAAACAATGGTTTCCTCGTTCTCCTCCAGTGCCTTGGCAACTGCCGCGAACGCCTCGGCCAGCTGAGCGTCCTTGTCCTGCTTCGCCAATTCCTCTGCCCAGAACTTTGCCAGGTAGAAGTGGCTGCCGCGGTTGTCCAACTCGCCAACCTTGCGCTTAGGCGACTTGTCCTCCAGCAGGAAGGTACCGGTTGCGGCATCCAAGGTGTCAGCCAGGACCTGGGCACGAGCGTTGTCGTTGTTCACTGCCAGGTGCTCGAAGGAAGCGCCCAGGGCCATGAACTCGCCCAGCGAATCCCAGCGCAGGTGGTTTTCGTTCACCAGCTGCTGCACGTGCTTCGGAGCCGAACCGCCGGCACCGGTCTCGAACAGGCCGCCGCCAGCCAGCAGCGGAACGATCGAAAGCATCTTGGCCGAGGTGCCCAGTTCCAGGATCGGGAACAGGTCGGTCAGGTAGTCGCGCAGCACGTTGCCGGTCACCGAGATGGTGTCCTCGCCCTTGCGGATGCGATCGATGGAGTACTGGGTCGCCTCGACCGGGGACAGGATTTCGATGGTCAGGCCATCGGTGTCGTGTTCCTTCAGGTATTCGTTGACCTTGGTGATCAGCACGGCGTCGTGTGCGCGCTTCTCGTCGAGCCAGAAGACAGCAGGGGTCTGCGAGGCGCGGGCGCGGTTCACGGCCAGCTTGACCCAGTCGCGGATGGCAACGTCCTTGGTCTGGCAGGCGCGCCAGATGTCGCCGGCGAAGACCTGGTGCTCGATGAGCACGGTGTCGTTCTCGTCGACGATCTGCACGTGGCCGTTGGCAGCCAATTCGAAGGTCTTGTCGTGGGAACCGTATTCCTCGGCCTTCTGGGCCATCAGGCCGACGTTTGGCACGGTGCCCATGGTGGTTGGGTCGTAGGCGCCGTTGGCACGGCAGTCATCGATGACAACCTGGTAGATGCCTGCGTAGGAGGAATCCGGCAGAACGGCCAGGGTGTCTGCGGTATCGCCCTTGGCATCCCACATCTTGCCGCCCAGGCGGATCATTGCCGGCATGGAAGCGTCAACGATGACATCCGATGGGACGTGCAGGTTGGTGATGCCCTTGTCGGAATCGACCATGGCAACTGCCGGGCCTTCTTCCAGGCCCTTGGCGATCAGCTTCTCGACGCCGGCGCGAACCTCGTCGGAGAGTTCGTCCAGGCCGCCGAGGATGGCAGCAAGGCCGTTGTTGGCGTTCAGGCCAGCAGCAGCCAGCTCGTCGCCGTAGGTGTCGAACAGCTCGGAGAAGTAGGCCTTGACCACCTGGCCGAAGATGATTGGGTCGGAAACCTTCATCATGGTGGCCTTCAGGTGGGCCGAGAACAGCACGCCCTCTTCCTTGGCGCGGGCCACGGCGTTCTTGAGGAACTCGGACAGGGCCGCAACGTGCATGACGGTGCCGTCGATGACTTCGCCTTCAAGAACCTTGAATGGCTTCTTCAGGACCTTGACTTCGCCATCTTCGCCGACGAAGCGGATCGAGATGCTCTTGTCCGCGTCGATGACGACGGACTTCTCGTTCGAAGCGAAGTCGTCAGCGCCCATGGTGGCGACGTTGGTCTTCGAATCCGCGGACCATGCGCCCATGGAGTGCGGGTACTTGCGAGCGTAGTTCTTGACGCTCAATGGTGCACGGCGGTCCGAGTTGCCCTCGCGCAGCACCGGGTTCACGGCGGAGCCCTTGATCTTGTCGTAGCGCGCGCGCACGTCGGTCTCTTCATCCGAAGATGGGTTGTCCGGGTAGTCAGGCAGTGCGTAGCCGGCAGCCTGCAGTTCGGCGATAGCGGCCTTGAGCTGCGGGATGGATGCCGAGATGTTTGGCAGCTTGATGATGTTCGCTTCTGGGGACTTGGCCAGATCGCCAAGTTCAGCCAGGGCATCGGAAATGCGCTGCTCTTCGGTGACATAGTCAGGGAAGGTAGCGATGATGCGGCCTGCGAGCGAGATGTCGCGGGTCTCGAGCTCCACGCCTGCGGTCGACGCGAAGGCCTCCACGATTGGCAGGAACGAGTGAGTCGCCAGCATTGGCGCTTCGTCGGTGTGGGTGTAAATAATCTTGGCCATAGGTGTGGCGTCTCCCTGAACGTCGTGCGGAAGCGGGGTTAACCGCCCTGAACTCAACGTTCCAAATCTACCCGATTTTGCCCTGCACCACACTTCCACGGCATGCGAATAGTTCTTGGGAACCCCAATTTTTCCCCGAAATGCCGGGATGAATAGCGTGGGAGCAGTTTGTCACATTTAAGTTAATCTGCCATAACTCAATCTCGTTTTACATGCTGCTCAGGGTCCCGGGGTGCCGATAGCGGAAATCTGCAGCATTTCATGAACCGACTGCTCGAAGAATTCCGAAGGCGCCACAGCACTGCCAGCCCTTTCGGCCTGGGTGAAGCACTGCCAGGCAACGCGCCAGGTTGTTGCGACCATCTCGGCGATCAGCAGGGACTGCATTTGCGTCACCAGCCGCCGCTCGGCCAGTGATCTGCTCAGCTCGATTACCAGTTCTTGCTCCCTGCTGGTGGCGATCAGCAGGAGCTTGGGATCCGAGGTCATCAGTCGCGTGACCCGGCGGAACTCGTGCTGCTCGATTTCCGCGGAAAAATGATCCCGGCACACCTGGAGAAGGGATTGGAAAATTTCCGCCGGCGTTGCGCCTGGAGCAGGGGCAAAGCCCATCAGCGCAACAACCAGCTCGCCCTGCCCGGGGGCGATGGCCGATTCCTTGGAATCGAAATAGCGGAAGAACGTGCGATCCGAGATGCCAACGCGCTGCGCAATTCGCGCCACGGTTGTGGCCTCCAGCCCGAGCTCTTCAACAAGATCCAAAGCTGCCGCTTGAATCTTGCGCGAGGTCTCTGCCTTGCGCTGATCCCGTATTCCCATGCAGTCCTCCATAGCTGTAGCTTCTAGCGATCGTCTCATAAGCGGGAAGGAAAATAGTTTCCTGTCACACTCTGACAGTTTTACTTACGAAATTGTGTCACTCTATGACACTATTTGACAGTTGAGAACTCCAGGAAAGAGGAAAAGTGACGTCAGAACCCACAAAAACAGAGATCCACGCTTCACCACCACCTGCGCCTCAAGCGGCGCTCAGCACCAAGCAGCTCACCGGAATCATTGCGGCGCTAGCCTTGGCAGCCTTCATGATGATCCTGAACGAAACAGTGCTGACGGTGGCACTGCCGGGAATCATGGCCGATATGAGCATCACCGCGGCCACCGGGCAGTGGCTCACCACGGGCTTCTTGCTGACCATGTCGGTCGTCATTCCCACAACCGGCTTCCTGCTGCAGCGGTTCAACCACCGCCCGCTCTTCATGTTCGCCATCATCAGCTTCATGGCGGGCACGGTCATTGCCGTCATCGCTCCGACCTTTGGCTTTTTGCTCGTTGCCCGCATCATCCAGGCGCTTGGCACGGCCATCATCCTGCCTTTGCTCATGACCACTACGCTCTCGCTGGTACCGGTCCATAAGCGCGGCACCATCATGGGCCTGAATTCCATCGTCATTGGCGTGGGTCCTGCGATCGGTCCAACCGTCTCAGGTGCCGTGGTGCATGCCTTGGGATGGCACTATATCTTTGCGATGATGCTCCCCATTGCAGCGGTGGTCCTGATCTTGGGCATCATTTTCTTCAAGGTTCCTTCCAATGCCCACAACATCCGAGTTGATGGCGCTTCGGTTGCACTCTCCGCGCTGGCTTTTGGCTTCCTGGTGTACGGCATTTCAAGCATCGAGCATGCCTCCACCAACCCGGCACTGACTATTCTCAGCTTCGCCATTGGCCTGGTATCCCTGGCGATTTTCATCAAGCGCCAGCTGTCGCTGACCAGCACGGGACGCGAGCTGCTCAACCTCTCCGCGTTCAGCTCGCGTGGATTCGCCTTCTCGATCGTCATGATCATGATCGCCTTTGGCACCCTGCTCGGCTCATTGATGATCGTTCCGCTGCTGCTGGAATCGGGCAAGGGCATTGACTCGCTAAAGATCGGCATGATGTTGCTCCCCGGCGGTGTTGCCCAGGCGATTGTCTCGCCAATTTTCGGGCGCATCTATGACAAGCGCGGTCCACGCCCGGTTTTGATCCCTGGCGCCATCATGCTCGCTGCTGGCCAGTGGCTGTACACGCTGATCAACACTGAGACCGAATTGTGGATGTTCATGCTCACCCACATCGTCTTCTCCATCGGCCTGGCCTTGCTGATGACCGGGTTGATGTCCTCGGCCATGGCATCGCTGGATCCACGGCTCTTCGGCCACGGTTCGGCCATCTTCAACACCGGGCAGCAATTAGGCGGAGCCATCGGCACCACCATTTTCGTCACGGTGATGTCTGTGATCTCGGAAGCGAAAGTCGATGCTGGCACCGGGGCTTCCGAGGCCCTGTTCTCGGGTGCCCATGTGGCGTTCATGATCGGCGCAGTGCTGGCAACGATCGGGATCTTCTTCGCTTGGTCAATCAAGGGCCCGGTACCCGCGCAGCGTCGATAGAACCCGTTGGGCTTGGGCAGTTTGTCCGCCGGTGCGCAGGCCACGTTGCCCGGGCCGCGGAACCTCTGATGATAGCTTGAAGGCATATCGAGGAATACCAGATCCCTTGGTCTTCCTCAGCACCCCAGATCACCGGGGCCAGCAGAGAGGACGCAGCATGGCAACGACGCCAGAAGCCGACATGAGCGATCTAGCGATCGCCTCGCGAACAGTGCTCAAGCCCATTTCGGAAATTGCGGCGGCCGCGGGGATCCCCGAGAGCGCGGTGGAACCCTACGGCCGCTACAAGGCCAAGGTTGATCCTTCGCTGCTGCCGGGAAATAGCGCACGCCGCGGGCAGGTGGTTCTGGTCAGCGGGATGTCCCCGACTCCTGCAGGAGAGGGGAAAACCACCATGGTGGTGGGCCTGGCCGATGCCTTGGCCGCCACCGGGGCGAAGACAATGATCGCCCTGCGCGAGCCCTCCGTTGGCCCCAGCTTCGGCATGAAGGGCGGGGCCACGGGTGGAGGCCAGTCGCAGGTGCTGCCCATGGACGAAATCAACCTGCATTTCACCGGGGACTTCCATGCCATCACCAGCGCCAATAACTTGCTCATGGCGCTGGTGGACAATCACCTGCACCACGGAAATCAGCTGGGCATAGACCCGCAACGCATTACCTTCAAGCGCGTCCTGGACATGAATGATCGCGCCTTGCGCACGGTGGTGATCGGCCTGGGCGGATCCACCGACGGGGTTCCCCGTGAAACCGGATTCGAGATCACCGCGGCGTCGGAAGTCATGGCGGTCTTCTGCCTGGCCACCGGGCTTGAGGATTTGCGTGACCGGCTCGGCCGCATGACCATCGGCTACTCCTACTCGAAAAAGCCGGTGACAGTCGATGACCTGGGTGCTGCAGGAGCATTGGCCTTATTGCTCAAGGATGCCATCAAGCCAAACCTCGTCCAGAGCATCGCAGGAACCCCTGCGTTGATCCATGGCGGGCCGTTTGCCAACATTGCCCACGGTTGCAACTCCGCCATTGCCACCAACACCGCTCGATCGCTGGCTGACATCGTGGTGACCGAAGCAGGCTTTGGCACCGACCTCGGGGCCGAAAAGTTCATGGACATCAAGGCCCGCTATGCCGACTGCGCCCCGGCCGCCGTGGTCATCACTGCGACGGTTCGTGCGCTGAAAATGCATGGTGGAGTGTCCAAGGAAGAGCTGGGCGACGAGAACGTCGACGCCGTGCGCGCCGGATTGCCAAACCTCGCCCGCCATGCCGCGATCGTCAAGAAATTCGGCACCCCGCCGGTCATCGGCATCAATCAATTCGCCAAGGATACCCAGGCCGAGCTCAAGGTTGTCACCGACTGGGCTGCCGAAAACGGCATCGCCTGCGCGGTAGCGGATGTCTGGGGCCAAGGCGGCGCAGGGGCCGGGGCGCTGGCCGAGGCAGTGCTGCGGGCCATCGAGTCGCCAGCCGATTTTGACTACTTGTACTCGCTTGATCAAACAGTCGAAGAGAAGATCCTGGCCCTCGCGCGAGAGATCTATGGCGGCGAGGGCGTTGAGTATTCGGTCAAGGCCCACCGCATGCTGGAGCAGATCCACGCCAATGGCTGGGACCGGCTGCCGGTCTGCATTGCGAAAACGCAGTATTCCTTCTCTGATGATCCCCAGCTGCTGGGCGCTCCGAGTGGATTCAGGCTGCAGATCCGCGAACTGATTCCCAAAACAGGCGCTGGCTTCATTGTTGCGATTACCGGAGCGTTGACCACGATGCCGGGCCTGCCCAAAGTCCCGGCAGCTTTGCGCATGGATGTCGACGAGGAGGGGAAGGCCGTAGGCCTGTCCTAGGCAAAGCCGCACAAGGCTTGGAATCTTTCGAAACCTTTCCCAGATTGTTGAACAATTATCGAAAGTAGGGCATTCTTTTACCAAGACATGTTCACGAGACGGGGATCACAATGCCATTCATAGACCTGAATTCCGACGTAGGCGAATCTTTCGGCAATTGGAAAATGGGCGATGACGCCGCCATCTTCACCTCCGTCTCCTCTGCAAATATCGCTTGCGGTTTCCACGCCGGAGACCCGAGCACCATCGCGCAAACCTGCCGCGATGCCGTCAGTGCGAACGTCACCATCGGCGCGCACGTAGGGTACCGGGATCTGGCCGGCTTCGGCCGCCGCTTCCTGGATTGCTCGGCTACCGAGCTGGCTGACGACGTCCTGTACCAGCTCGGAGCATTGCAGGCTTTGGCTCGCAGCGCCGGTGCAGAAATCAAGTACGTCAAGCCCCACGGCGCCCTCTACAACACCATCGTGCATCACGAGGCACATGCCCAAGCGGTCATTGACGCGATCAAGGCCTTCGGCACGGACCTTCCGGTTTTGCTTTTGCCTGGCTCGCTCGCCCTGCAAAAGGCAGAAGCCGCTGGGCTGCGTGGTGTTGCCGAAGCTTTTGCCGACCGCAATTACAACCCCGATGGAACATTGGTATCCCGCCGCGAAGCCAACGCAGTTCTGCATGACGCCGAAGAAGTCGCCGCCAACATGATCCGCTTGGCCACCGAAGGCACCATTGTCGCGGTGGATGGCAGCACCATCACCATGCCGGCCGAAAGCATCTGCCTTCATGGCGATACCGCCGGAGCAGTTGCCATGGCTCGTGCTGTGCGCAGCGGCTTGGAAGGCGCCGGCGTGCAGATCCGGAGCTTCGCGTGAGCATCCGCGCCATCCACCGGGCAGGCTCGCAAGACCTGCTCATCGACCTCGACTCGCTTGACGCAGTCTTGGCGCTAAATGCCGCTTTGGAAACTTCTCCCCTGCCCGGACAGCTCGATCTGTTGGCTGCCGCTCAGACGGTGCTGCTGAAGTTCGATTCGGGGCACAGCGCCGAACGCGCCATGCAAGCCTTGCCAGGACTTGCAGTGGCCTGTGCAGTTCGCACCGCAGGCAAACTCGTTGAAGTTCCGGTGCATTACGACGGCGAAGATCTTGCCGTGGTCGCCGAACTGATCGGGCTGAGTGTCGAAGCAGTGATCAATGCCCACACAAGCCAGACATGGCGCGCGGTATTCGGCGGATTTGCTCCCGGCTTTGCCTACCTGCTCGGTGAAAACCAGGAATTGAATGTCCCGCGCCGGGACACCCCGCGAACCAAGGTCCCGGCCGGAGCTGTGGCCCTGGCAGGCGAGTACTCGGCGGTTTATCCCCGCCAATCCCCCGGCGGCTGGCAGCTGATCGGACATACCGACCTGCACATGTGGGACCTGCAGCGCGAAAATCCTTCATTGATCCGGCCCCAGGATACCGTGCAGTTCGTCCCGGCTACCCAGAAGCTGTCTCTGAACCAGCCATCGGAGGCATTGGACAAGCCCTCCGGGCAGGCACACAGCGGTGGCTTGAAGATCATCGATGCCGGCCTGCAATCCCTGCTCCAGGACGCCGGGCGCATCGGCTACGGAAACCTCGGAGTTGGAGTGGCCGGAGCCGCGGACCCCACCGCATTCCGCCAGGCCAACCGGCTCGTGGGCAACCGCATGGACCAAGCGGTCATCGAGAATCTGGGCAGCCGCATCACCGTCGAGGCCTGCGGGGACCAAGTCCTGGCGCATGCCGGAGCACAGGCGCAGCTGTGGATCACTCCGGCGGAAGATGACCAGGTGCGCACCACCCGGCAGGTAGCCAGCAACGCTCCCTTTGCGCTGCTGCACGGCGAGCGCTTGAGCGTGGAGCCCGGCGGCCAAGGCTTGCGCAGCTACCTTGCGGTGCGTGGCGACATCATCCTCAAGCCGGTGCTCGGTTCGCTGTCTACCGATACGCTGTCCGGAGTCGGTCCCGATCCGCTGGTTTCCGGATCCGTCATTCCGGTCCAGCAGCCTTCCGTCGGGCACATTGTCGGCAATCCCCAGCCGAGCACACTGCCGGTTCCCGATGACCGGGGCGTATATCAGCTCAGGGTTCTGCCCGGTCCGCGCACCGAGTGGTTTGGCCCCGCGGGGTTGAAGCAGCTGGCAGAACAGCTCTGGGACGTCACCAGCGAATCGAACCGGGTAGGCATCAGGTTGTCTACCGGAGACCAGCCGTTGCAACGCGTCCTAACCGGCGAACTGGCCAGCGAAGGCGTCGCCCGAGGCTCATTGCAGGTTCCGCCTTCCGGCCTTCCTGTGCTCTTCCTCGCTGATCATCCGGTCACCGGCGGCTACCCGGTGATCGCCACGGTCATCTCCGAGGATCTCAGCGCCGCTGCCCAGCTTCCCCCGGGAAGCAAGATCCAATTCGTCCTCCAGCCCCCAGCCGCTTTGACGGCCAAATAACTTCCAAGGATTGTCATGAAAAAGGTTCTCATCGCCAACCGCGGCGAAATCGCAGTCCGCATTGCCCGGGCGGCCACTGACGCAAATATCGCCTCGGTAGCTATCTACTCCGACCCGGACGCCGACGCGTTGCATGTGCGGCGTGCCGACGAGGCCTACCCGCTGCACGGTTCCACCGGGGCGGACACCTACTTGAATATCGAGAAGATCATCGCGATCGCGAAGCGCTGCGCGGCCGACGCGGTTCACCCGGGCTACGGCTTCCTCTCGGAAAACGCCAGCTTCGCCCAGGCGGTCATTGACGCCGGGATGAAGTGGATCGGCCCCTCGCCCCAGGCCATTGAGGACCTGGGCAACAAGGTCACTGCACGGCAGATTGCCGTTCGCGCCGGCGCGCCATTGGCTCCTGGCACCGATGGTCCTGCCGAAAATGCCGAAGAGGTTCGCGCCTTCGCCGAGGAATACGGTGTTCCCGTGGCCATCAAGGCCGCGTTTGGCGGTGGCGGCCGTGGCATCAAGATCGCGTATACGCTCGATGAGATCACCGAGGCCTTCGAGTCGGCCACCCGCGAGGCCACGGTAGCCTTTGGCCGGGGCGAATGCTTCGTGGAGCGCTTCCTCTCAAAGCCCAGGCATGTCGAGGCCCAGGTCCTGGCTGATGCACACGGCAATGTTGTCGTCGTTGGCACCCGGGATTGCTCGCTTCAGCGCCGCCACCAGAAGCTGGTGGAGGAAGCGCCAGCCCCGTTTCTCAGCGACGAGCAGCGAACCCGCATCCACGAATCCGCCAAGGCGATCTGCAAGGAAGCTGGCTACGTCGGTGCCGGCACCGTCGAATATCTGGTGGCCCAAGACGGCCTGATTTCCTTCTTGGAGGTCAATACCCGCTTGCAGGTGGAACACCCGATCACCGAGGAAACTGCTGGCGTGGACCTGGTGGCGGAGCAGTTCCGCATCGCTGATGGCCTGCCGCTGTCCCTGGGCGAGGACCCAACGCCCCAGGGCCATGCCTTTGAATTCCGCATTAATGCCGAGGATCCTGCCCGCGGGTTCCTCCCTGCCCCGGGGACGGTGGAGCGCTTCGAGGCTCCAACCGGCGCCGGGGTGCGCATCGATTCCGGCGTTCGCAGCGGTTCTGTCATTCCGCCGTTCTACGACTCGATGATTGCCAAGCTGATTGTCCACGGCGCCGACCGCAACCAGGCCCTGCGCCGGGCACGCTTGGCGCTGGATGAAATCACCATTGCCGGCGTACCCACAGTCCTGCCTTTCCACCGCGCGGTCATTGACCATCTGGATTTCGCCGGAGACCAGCTGAAGGTCTACACCACCTGGATCGAGGATGAATTCCTCAATGAAGTCGAGGCCAGCGACGAGATGGATCTTGACCAGCTGGATACCAGCCGGGAAACGATCACCATTGAGCTGGATGGCAAGGCTGTGCAGCTTGGACTGCCCATGGCTCTCACCAACGCGTTGCGCAACCCGTCGGGTGCTGGCGCCATGAATTCGGCGCAGGCTCAGCAGGCTTCCGAGCACGATGCGGCCGCGGTGCTCAGCCCGATGGATGGCAACCTCGTCCGGTTCGCTGTCGAAGATGGCCAAGCCGTTTCCAAGGGACAAACGGTAGCCGTGGTTGAAGCAATGAAGATGGAGTCAGCCGTAGCAGCTCATCGCGATGGCGTTTTCACTGCGGCGAACCTTGAGATCGGGGCTGCGGTACGGCGTTCCGACGCGTTGGGCAGCATCCGGTAACCGAGTTGGCGCTTGTTCCTTTTCCAGCATCGAGTTGGGATAAATTGGACTAATGAACTCCAGCAGCAGTGTCTCCGCGCTTCCGGCCAAAGCACCCCATGCGCATAGCAGTGTTTGGGCCGCGAATCTTTTGCGCACCCGAATCGCAGAAGGCGAGTTGTTGCCCGGAGACAAGCTGTCAGAGCAGTCCTTGGCGGAGTCGCTGGGGCTTTCGCGCAATACCTTGCGTGAAAGCTTCACCCTGCTGGACAGTGAACTGATCATCACCCGAATCCCCAACCGCGGGGTTTTTGTTGCGTCGCCGGATGCTGATGATGTGCGGGAAATCTACGCCGTGCGCCGCACCATTGAGCCGGCCTGCCTGGCGTGGGGCCCGGAACTGGATTTGGAGCAGCTGGGCACAATCATCGTTGAAGCGCGCGCCGCCTTGACTGCCGGGGACATACCTCGGATGGCCAGCGCCAATCAGGCCTTCCACCAGCAACTGGTTCGTTCCTCGGATAGCAACTTGGTCCAAGAACTCATGGGCCGAGTACTGGCACGGATGCGCCTGGTCTTCCACGCGATGAGCGATGCCCCGGATTTCCACTCGCACTATGTGGAGCAAAATGCCCGCTTGGTAGAACTGCTGCGTGAAGGCCAGCGCGATGAAGCGGCCACGGCCCTGCGGGGATACTTGGACAAGGCTGAAGCAGAGTTGCTCGAACACATCAACAGGGCAGCAGAATAGCGCCAGCACCCCCTGTGCCACAGCGGATGTCTTGCGATTTCTGTCTCACCGATAATGCGGTCACTCAGAGTCTGCACGTTTAGCTTCTTGCGTTGCATCCTCGTTGCCCGTTGCCGAGAAGGGCATGGCCGGCATGGCGCCAAGAGGGCATCATTCTCTGAATTTTCGCGATTTTTGGCGTTCTTGCTGCCTGTCGATGGCCCAGTTGCTCGAAGGGCCACTCATGATGGGCTCCCAGCGGCGTTCACCTGATACATTGGCTGCGGATTCGAAACCCCGGCCTGCAAGCACCTGTCCTGTCAGCGTATGGTTTAAGGCAATCTTGCGAGTTCCTGCCTTGTCCAGTGAACCCGCACCCAATAGCCGTTGCTGAAAGGTTCCGCCCGTGAACTTGCCCGTTGCCGAATTGCATATCCATCTCGAGGGAACCCTGGAACCCGAGATGATCATGTCGCTGGCCGCAAAGCACTCGATAGAACTTCCCTACAGCTCAATTGACGAGCTGCGGGCACAGTATGAGTTCAGCAATTTGCAGTCGTTCTTGGATCTGTTCTACGCCAATATGCTGGTGCTTCGCACCCGCGAGGATTTCCACGAAATCACCATGGCTTATTTGCAGCGTGCACATGCCTCAGGCGTGCGCCACGTGGAATTGTTCTTCGATCCCCAGGCCCATGTTGAACGCGGCATGGACCTGCGCGATGTCATCGCAGGAATTCGTGACGCACTGGGCGAAGCGCAGGATCGCTGGGGAATCTCGCATAAGCTCATTGCCTGTTTCTGGCGCCATGCACCGGCCAGCGAGGCTTTGGAACTGCTGCGCCTGATGATTGCGGAGAAGCACGATATCGACGGCATCGGGCTGGACTCCTCCGAGCTTGGTTTCCCGCCAGAGCTATTTGTCGAAGTTTTCGACCTGGCCCGCGAAAGCGGTTTGCACGTGGTCGCCCATGCCGGTGAAGAAGGCCCAGCAGACTACATTTGGCAGGCCCTGGACCTGCTCAAGGTGGAGCGCGTGGATCATGGTATTCGCTGCCTGGACGATGAAAAGCTGGTGCAGCGGCTCGTTGCAGAACAGATGCCCCTGACCGTCTGCCCGCTCTCGAATATCCGGCTGCGCGCGGTGGATACGATGGCCAATCATCCGCTGCCATCCATGCTTGAAGCGGGCTTGAAAGTTTCGGTGCATTCCGATGATCCGGCGTATTTCGGCGGCTACATGGACTCCAACTTTGCTTCCCTCATGGAGACCTTCAACTTCAGCACCGGGCAATTGGCGCAGTTGGCCCGCAACTCCTTTGAATCATCATTCATAGATGAGACTGCGAAACGAGAGCGCCTGGCCGAAGTAGAAGCTTGGGTTAATCAGCGCTAGGCAAGGCTTGCAGTTTAAATGAGTGCTGCGGTGTTCTTCCCAGAAGGGGCGAACACCGCAGCACTTTTTTAGTTATGGGACTTGATACTGCGAATCCTTGATGTCGGTAATCAGCATGTGGCCGGGCGCGTGGCCGATGGCCAGCGACGGCTTCGACTCCATGACAGCTGCTTGTGGCGTGACGCCGCAGGCCCAGAACACTGGCACGCTGCCTTCCGGGATGTCGACGGCATCGCCAAAGTCCGGCTTCGACAAATCAGTAATTCCTAGCTCTTCCGGATTGCCGATATGCACCGGCGCTCCGTGCACTGCTGGATACCGGGAAGTGATCCGAACGGCATCCGCTACCTGCGACGCGGGTATGGGCCTCATCGACACCACCATTGGACCGGAGATAGCCCCGGCTGTGGTGCTCCGCGTAGTGGTCTTATACATGGGAACGTTGACGCCCTGATCAATGTGGGCGACGCGGATTCCGTTGTCCATCAAGGCTGATTCGAAGGTGAAAGAGCAGCCGATGATGAAGGTGACCAAATCTTCGCGCCAATACTCGGTCAAGTCGGTGGGTTCAGCGATCTTCACGCCATTTTCGTACACCACGTACTTCGGAACATCGGTTCTGATGTCTCCGCCAGCCAGCAGTTCACTGGACACTTCCCCTGCTTCAAGCACACCCAGCACCGGGCAGGACTTGGGGTTGCGCTGGGCGAAGAGCAGAACATCAAATGCCAGCTCTCGCGGCACGATCATCAGGTTCGCCTGCGCATACCCGGCGCTGATTCCCGCCGTGGGAAGCACTTGGCCTTTGCGAAAAAACTCTCGCGCTTGCTTCGGGGACAATGCGGCTCGTTGGCCCAAGTCCAGGTCTTTGATGCTTTCCATTCTCTTGCCGCCTTAGGCCCGCCAGAGCGCGGCCAGGCCGGTCAACGAGTTCCATCCGAGGAACACGCTCAGCAGCCAAGCCAGCACGCCCACGAGCAGCAGGACCTTCGGATACTGGTAGCCGCTCATGAGGTCCCTGCGTCGCCAGGCTACCCATAGAAGAACTGCGAAACCGACAGGCAGGATCAAGCCGTTGAATGCGCCGGCAAAGATCAGCAGGGTGGCTGGTGCCTTGCCCAGGAACAGGTAGATGACGCCGCAGACCGCGATGAAGGCGACGGTGATCAGATTGCGGGTGCGTTCCGAGGTGGTTCGCTTGGTAATAAAGGAGACCGAGGTGTAGGCCGCACCGATAACGCTCGTCAGGGCCGCTGCCCAGAGGATGATGCCGAAGGCGCGAATGCCGATGTCGCCTGCGGCGTGGCCGAAGGCTTCGGCAGCCTTGTTGTCGCTGGCCAGAACCACGCCGCCGGCAACAACGCCGAGGATCGCCAGGAACAAGAGCACGCGCATGACGCCGGTGACAATGATGGCCAGGATCGAGATATTGGAAATTGATTTGACGTGCTCAATGCCGCTGGTGCCCGAATCAATCATGCGGTGGGCGCCAGCGTAGGTGATGTAGCCGCCGACGGTGCCACCGATCAGGGTGGTGATAATCAGGAAGTCGATCTTCTCAGGCAGGACCACGTTGCGCAGGGCTTCGCCAACAGGTGGGGCGGCCACGATTGCTACGTAGAGCATCAACAGGATCATGATGGCACCGAGCAGCACGACAATCCGGTCCAAAGCCATTCCGGCTTTCTTGGACAGGAAGATCAGGATTGCGACGACAGCCGAGATCGCTCCGCCAATCTTGGCATCCACACCGAGCATCGCGTTGACGCCAAGACCGGTACCGGCGATGTTGCCGATGTTGAAGACCATGCCTCCGATGAATACAAGGCCTGCCAAGAACCAGCCCACGCCGGGCAGAACCTTATTGCCAAGTTCCTGGGCGCGCATGCCGGTAACGCCAATGACGCGCCAGACGTTCAGCTGCACCGCGATATCAACGAGGATCGACACGACAATGGCGAAGGCGAAGGCTGCTCCGATTTGTACCGTGAATTCGGTGGTCTGGGTAATGAACCCGGGACCGATGGCGCTGGTGGCCATCAAGAACATGGCTCCCAGCAGGGCGGTGCGCCGCGCCTTGGGGCTCATTTCAGTCTTTGACTCAGGAAGTGCCATGGTGACGTTCCAATGCGATAGTGGTGACAGCTGTCACAGAAACAATGTAACGCACAAGACATTACAGGTTGTTGAACAACCTTGGCAAGATGTTGTTGAACAATTTTATGTTTCGTAGGAATCACGCCATCGGCCCAAGCGCGCCGCACCCGCTGCCTGCCTTGCGAAAGCTCGGTGATGACCTCATAAAACATCTCCCTTCGGCGCCGTGGACAACAGCTGCGATCCGAAATAAAAAAGCCACGATCCACGCGAAAAGATTCGCGTGGATCGTGGCTGAAAAGCGCTGTTACTTCCTAGTGGAAGAAGTGGCGTGCACCGGTGAAGTACATCGTGATGCCGGCTTCGTTCGCGGCTGCGATCACTTCCTCATCGCGCACCGAACCGCCAGGCTGCACAACAGCCTTGACGCCGGCATCGATCAGGATCTGCAGGCCATCAGCGAATGGGAAGAAGGCATCCGAGGCAGCCACGGAGCCCACAGCACGCTGCTCCGAAGCAGCGCCGTCGGCATTCTCGGCACCGCCGGCAGCATCTGCGCCGGACTCGACCTTCACGCCGAGGGTGTTGGCACGCTCAACGGCAAGCTTGCAGGAATCGATGCGGTTGACCTGGCCCATGCCAATGCCGACTGCTGCGCCATTGCTGGCCAGCAAGATGGCGTTGGACTTCGCTGCGCGCACCGCGCTCCATGCGAACTCCAAGTCAGCAAGGGTTGCCGCGTCAGCAGCCTCGCCCGCAGCAAGGGTCCAGGTCTCTGGCTTGTCGCCTTCGGCGTCGATCTTGTCGCCTGCCTGAACCAGCATGCCGCCGGAAACCTGGCGGAACTCGTTCTTGTTCCGGTCATAGCCTTCTGGCATCGCCAGCAGGCGGATGTTCTTCTTCGCCGAAAGGATCTCGACGGCTTCAGCTTCGAAGTCCGGTGCGATAACGACCTCGGTGAAGATGCCCTTGACGGTCTCGGCCATTTCCTTGGTCACAGTGCGGTTAGCGGCAATCACGCCGCCAAAAGCGGAGACAGGGTCGGTAGCGTGCGCCTTGCGGTGCGCGTCGGCAATCGGATCGGCAGCATCGTCGGAAGCCACGGCAACGCCGCAGGGGTTGGCGTGCTTCACAACAGCCACCGCCGGCTTCTCGAAATCGAAAGCGGCACGCAATGCGGCGTCGGCATCAACGTAGTTGTTGTAGCTCATTGGCTTGCCGTGCAGCTGGTCAGCCTGGGCGATGCCGGCTGGCGCCGCTTCGTCAACGTAGAGCGCTGCCTGCTGGTGCGGGTTTTCGCCATAGCGCAGCACTGCCGAACGCTGCAGGGCGACGCCTGCGTAGGCTGGCCAGTCGATGACGCCGTCGCCATCTTCGTCCAGGAACTGGCTGGCGGTCCACGAAGCCACCGCGGTGTCATAGGCTGCGGTGTGGGCATAGGCCTTGGCAGCAAGACGCTGGCGGGTCTTCAAGTCGAAGCCGCCGTCAGCAGCTGCGGAGATCACCTGCGGGTAGAAGGCCGGGTCGACAACGATCGATACCGCTGCGTGGTTCTTGGCAGCCGAGCGGACCATGGCCGGGCCGCCAATGTCGATCTGCTCGACAACTTCATCCTGGGATGCGCCGGAAGCAACGGTCTGCACGAAGGGGTAGAGGTTGACGACCACCAGGTCGATCTGCTCGATGTCCATCGAGGACAGGGTGTCCATGTGCTCGGAAACGCGGCGGTCTGCAAGGATGCCGCCGTGGATGCGCGGGTGCAGGGTCTTGACGCGGCCGTCGAGCATTTCAGGCGAACCGGTCACCTGCTCAACCTCAGTCACCGGAATTCCAGCAGCGGCGATCTTCTTGGCGGTGGAACCGGTGGATACCAGCTGGACGCCTGCAGCGTGCAGTCCGGCGGCCAGCTCCTCCAGGCCGGTCTTGTCGTAGACGGAAATCAGTGCGCGGCGGATGGCGACTTTGTCCAGGACGGTCTTACTCACGAAATTTTTCTCCCGGCGGTGAGAATGAATGGGGCGGGCAGCACACAGGCCACCGCCCTCATTCTAGCCAAGTCCTTGCCCGATTTTTCAGTTCGTGTCATTCCCCTTCAACGAGCGCGGAGAGCTGCGGGAAATACTTGGAAAGCTGCTGGTCAGTCAGGCAAAGCCGCAAGAGCTTCTCGGCATGGTCCTCATCGGCGACGTAGCAAACAAGATCAGCGGGGGTGCGCTGCTGGAGCTCTTCGCGCAGTGCCTTGGCCACGGCCACCAGCGTGCCGTAGTAGCGCTTGATGGTCGGTTCCCACCCCTCGCGTGAAGCAAGGCCGGTCATCGCATCGGACCACAGCGTTGCCGCCGGATCCTCGCATAAATCAATAGCTGACCAGTGCCAATCGCTCGGCTCCCACTTATCCGAGTAGAAGCTTTCGGCGTCATCGGCCTCCAGGCCTTCTTCGAGCGAGGCAAGAACCTGGTCAAGATCGTCTTCTTCGACGCCCTCTTGATCTTCGTCGTCGAGGTCCTCGTCGTCAGCGTCGGAAATCACAATGGAGTTTTCTTCCAATGTGACTTCTTCGGATTCCAACGGGCTATCCACCCGGGCATCCGGGCGGTCCTCGTAATCGGCTGGTTCATCGGCGTCCTCGCCGCGTTCCACCAATTCTTCGCGGGATGCCGTGGCACGGTCTCTTTCGAGAGCCTGTACAGAGTTCAGCGCGAGCAGCGGCATCGCGATGCTCTCGCTTTCCTCCGTGCTGACCCCGTGCAGGGCAATGGCATAGAAGTCTTGGTCCGGGTGTCCAGCAATCACTTCCGCCGCGTGCCGAAGGGCGGTCACCCGTATCGCCTCTTCGAGAGCGGCCCAATCTACTCCCATGCCCAGAGATTACTCCCTCCCCCGCGCTGACAACAGGTCTTGACGTGGCCAGCAAAGAAGCGTAGAGAGCTACGGACCTGAAATGGTTTTCGGCTATGCTTCGACGCGGTACACACTCACTTTTGCTCGCACTGAGAAAGGCGCCGCACCGTGTCTTCTGCACTCCCGCCCTCGGGCACGACCATCGTGCAAGAACTACCCTTCAAGTGGAAGGTCCAAGGCGCCATTTTCATCATTGGCGGCCTGGGGTTCATGTTCGATGCCTGGGATGTGACATTGAACGGGGCCTTGATCCCGCTGGTTGCCCAGGAATGGGGCCTGGAACGTCCCACCGCGGCGCTGCTGGGCACCTCCAACTTGGTGGGCATGGCCGTGGGCGCTTTCTTATGGGGCGGCATCGCGGACAGGTTCGGGCGAAAAAACGCTTTCAGCATGACTCTGCTGATGTTCGCGGTGTTCACCGTCTTGGGCGCGCTGTCTCCGAACTTCGGGTTCTTCGTCGCATTCCGCTTCCTCGCCGGCGTCGGGCTGGGCGGCTGCATTCCGGTGGACTACGCCCTGGTCGGCGAATTCACGCCAGCCAAGTTGCGCGGGCGGGTTCTTACCGCCATGGACGGGTGGTGGCCGATTGGCGCTGCGCTGTCCTTTTTCGTCTCGGGCTGGGTCATGGCCACCGCCGATAACTGGCGGCTGATCCTGGCCGTGATGATCCTTCCGGCGTTCATGGTATTCCTGGTCCGGCGTTCCGTGCCTGAATCCCCGTTGTATCTGGCGGCCAAGGGACGAGAGGGGCACGCGCGTGCCGTCATTGACCAGCTGGTCGAGCGCACCGGCGCCACGCCGCGCGAGTACATCATCGAGCAGCCTGCCGCCGAGCGCCCGGCGCGCTGGTGGGAGCAGGTTGTGGCCCTCTGGCGCTACTCCTGGAAAATCACCGCGACCAGCTGGTTGCTGTTTGTCACCGTGCTGCTGGTGTACTACCTGGCGCTGACGTGGCTGCCCTCAATTCTCACCGAGGCCGGCATGGCCCAGTCGGCCTCCTTCTTCGCCACCGCGGTCATGGCGCTGATGGGCTTGGTTGGCGTGGCGGCCGCTGCCTTGCTGGTGGAACGCGTGGGCCGCAAATGGCTCTTGGCGATCTCGGCCCCGCTCTCAGCAATTGTGCTGATCCTGGTGGCGCTGAACTTGCAGGTTCCCTCGGCGGCCGTGGGATGGGTACTGGTCTTCGGCGTTATCGTCCAGGTGGCCATCCCGGTGCTGTATGCCTACGTTTCCGAGCTGTATCCGACCGAGCTGCGGGCTAGCGGTTTCGGCTGGGCGTCGACCATGTCGCGCTTTGCTGCAGGCTTCGGCCCGCTGCTCTTTGCCGCGCTATGGCCGGTGATTGGCCTGCCCGGGCTCTTTGCCGGAGCAACGGTTCTGGTCGTCATCGCCGTGATTTTCATGGCCAAGTTCGCCCCCGAGACCAGGGGCCGGGAACTGGGCTAGGCTGCCGCGGCGCAAAGCGGCCACAGTTGTCCTGTCGCCCATACAATTGGAGGACTAAACCTCTTCAGCAGATAGATCGTCGCAGCATCTTTGGCGGTAAGCATGGCGAAGCACAGCGACGGGAACAATCAATGACCTTTGACCAGAAGCACCTCAAAAACGACGGATTCACTGGCTTCCGCTCCATCGCCTCGCTGGAAATCAATCGCATCCCGCAGCGCCAAGGGATATTCGCCGTGCTGGCACCCAAAGGCTTTGAGCCTCGGTTCCTCAACCGCAGCACCGCTGGCACATTCAAGAAGAAAAATCCGTCGCTCAAGCCGGACCAGCTGGCAAGCGAATGGGTCGATGGCACCGAGGTTCTGTATATCGGCAAGGCTGGCCCCGGGAGCCAGGGAAACCGCGGCTTGCGCCGGCAGATCCAGGAATTTGTCGATTTCGGGCAGGGCAAGCCGCCAGGACATTGGGATGGCCGGTTGATCTGGCAGCTGGCTGGCTCTGCGAAGCTCTTGATTGCCTGGAAAGAGCTGCCCGTTGAAGAGCTGAACGCCGCGTTGGCGGCGTATCACGAGAATTTTCACGCCAACTTCAACAAACTGCCCTACGCCAATCTGGTGCGGGCGCGATGAATCAGGCATAGCCCAGGAAGCATCGAAGGACGCGTCGTGGCAAGCTGCAACGCCGAGCCCGTGCTGTAAGGGCATGGCCCCTGCGCGGATTGTCTGGCACGCGTCCTCACGAAGTTGTTTAGGCCACTATTCATGTCAAACTCAAATACCTGTGCAATCGGCGAGACACAGAACCAGCAAGCGCAAACTGTCTTCAATTGGTCCAACTATCTGTTGCCGACTGTCAAAGCAGAAGACTCATAATCTACATTTCGCAAAAGATGCGCCCCACTTATCGACGCGTCGTTGACCGTTAAACCTGGTTATCAAGCTCTGGGCTGCAATGGGTATCTCAAACCGAGCCTTCCAAAGTTAGAATGCCTTCCCACAAATCTTCCGTGGGGTCCTTTGATAGTGCTATTCCCGAACTGCTTCCCAGTACGGTTCCTGCCTCCTATATTGAATCTCTGCCCCTCCAGATGTCGCGCATGCTCTTCGCGGAACGGTCCGCATATACGCATACGCTCTGCAACCCATGACCAGGCGCGATTGGCTTCCCGGATGACAGAGCTACGATGCGATGCGTGCTGTCTGAAAATTACTAAGCAGCCAAAGACGGCGGAATTTGCCCTTTGGGTCTCGTCGAAATGAATAGCCGAGAAATTGATTAAATAACGTTTCAGATACTTTTTTCCCAGGTAGACCTTTTCGTCCTGATTCATGTCTGAACTGTAGAAGAATTTATGTGTTGGCTATGTGTCAACTTTAAATTTTATCGAAAATGGGGTCAAAGTGAACCTTCTTAGAGGGGATACCTCTGTGCGCATGTGGACAGATTTCACAGTGCGTAAGAGAAAAGTCCTGTCTACCATCGCGATTGCCAGCACCAGCGCCTTGCTGGCCTCAGGTTTAGTCGTCCCTCCCGCGTTCGCAGAAGACGAACCGCAAGACGCCGCACAAACCGTTGAAGACGTTGCCGAACGTCCTGACGGGGTGTCTGCCCAAATTACTGCCAAGGTTACGGGGCACCGCGTCGAGGACCTTTCCTTGCGTACGGCCACGGAGCGGGTGTTTGCCAACCCTGACGGGACCTGGACTTCAGAAACTACCTCTGCAACTCGGTTCAAAGAAGAAGATGGCATGTTCGTTTCGATTGGCGATGCCAACGAGCTCACTGATGCCCGTGAACCTGTGGTCGGCGACGGCACGGAGCTGACCGTCGCTGATGGGGAACAATCGCTAGGGGACGGACCGACCAAGGAATCCGTGGTTCTCGCCGAGCTGGAATCTACTGGCGAAAACAAAGGCGCCAAGCTGAAGCTTGGGTGGGAAGGGGTACTGCCGACCCCTGAGATTGACGACAACCAGGCCAAGTACTTGGACCAAGTTGAGATCCCTGTGATCGAGGATTCCACTGGTGATGTAGTTCCACAAACTTCCACGGTAACGCCGATCCCCTCCGAATCCTCTGAGCCCGCCGAGGAATCGGTAGAAGCTGAAACACCGAGCCCTGACGAAACCTCATCAGAAACTCAAACAGCGACCCCTGACGAAACCTTTTCAGAAACTCCGGATGAACCTGCTGAAGTTCCAGGATCATCTGCATCTAGCGAAGATTCGCAAGAATCCGAAAGTGCTGTTTCCGAGAGCGAAGCTTCAGAAGCAACGGGCGAAACAACCTCCGATGAAACTCCGCAACAGAAATCTGCTGAAGCTGATGTCGTCGTTCAACCCCTGCGGTCGGGGTTCTCGCACCGGACCGTATTGGAGCAAGCCCCTGAAGGTGACGTTTCCCTGCGGTTCCCAGTCAGCCTGTCAAAGGGACTCGAGCTGGAAAAAGACGAGAAAACCGGGGATCTGCGCGCCGTGAACGACAAGGGCGAGACGGTGTTCTTCGCTCCGGCGCCAACGATGTGGGATGCCAAAATCGATGAGGCTTCGGGCCTTCCGGCTGCTGAACGTTTCGTCGACACCGAACTCACCGAAGAAGACGGCATTCCTGTCCTCATCTTGAAGGTTGAAGCTGAATGGCTGCAGGATCCAGACCGCCAGTATCCGGTCACGATTGACCCGACATGGTCGGCCGGCGTATCTGATACGTGGGTTCAGGCAGACGTTCCAGGCTCCAAGGCCGGCGACCCTGAACTTCGAGTTGGTACTTTCAATGGTGGTTCATTGAAGTCTCGTTCTTTCTTGCAGTTCGCCTCCACCGCCTTGAACGGAAAGAAGATCACCAAAGCTGAGCTGCGGATGCATAACTACCACTCCTACTCGTGCACTTCGTCGCCGATTAAAGTGCAACGTGTTACGACTGCGTGGATTTCGTCTGATGTTCGTTGGACCGCACAGCCCAGCGTGACAACCAGCGGTGAGGGTTCAAATAATGTTTCCAAAGGCTACTCCTCCAGTTGCGCTGCAGGGTACGTCTACTACCCAATCACTCCGATAGCCCAATACTGGGCTGATAACCCTACTAAGAACTTTGGTGTTCGACTGATCGCTGCCGATGAAACGAGCAATTACTCGTGGAAGCGGTACCGCTCTGCAAACTACATCATTGGGTCCAATGATCCAGTTGAACCTCAGTTCATCGTCACCTACAACTCGTACCCGGGCACTCCAACAGGGGTATCCTTCAACTCCGGCGAGTCGGTCAAAGACGCTGCCGGTAAGACGTGGGTGAAGTCCAAAACCCCGACATTCCGCTCGACGGTTACAGACCCTGATGGCGTTAACGTCAAGGCCGAGTTCGACATGTCCGGCACCAGCACGTTGACCAAGCAGGCTGGCTCGACGGTTGCTTCCAAGCAGGTCTCCACGTATAAGGCCTCCTTGGCAGAGAACGGCACCTACACGGTCAAGTCCTGGGCCAATGACGGCTCGCTGCGTTCCAAGGCAGCTGGCTCTTCAACTACTTTCACCGTTGACTCCGTAGCGCCGTCTGCTCCTTCGATCTCCTCCTCAGGAGGTATTACAAACAACGGGTGGAAAGCTTCAAAACCAAGTTCAAATACTTTCACTTTCTCTTCCAGCGCTGATACTGACAAGTTCTCATACCAGTTGAACAACGATGCCTGGAAGACTGTCACAGCGACCTCAGGCAAGGCAACCTTGTCGTGGAACCCTACGGGAGCGAATATCCTGAGGGTGAAGGCCAACGACAAGGCGACCAACACCTCGGGCACAACCACGTGGACCTTCGGCAACGGCGTTGCTTCATTGACTTCCCCTGCTGGTGGTTCCACCACTTCGGATTCGTTCAAGGTCACTGGTCAAGGACCGAGTTCATCGACCGGCGTAGTGACCCCGAAGGTGTATTGGCGTGAAGCGGACAGCGTGACCGCAGATACAACGACCTACGGTTCGAATAGCGGATGGTATGAAGCCGCGACCCTGCCGGATATCGCTTCGGGGCAACCGGTCAAAGTCGACACCACGGTGAACGTCGCCGCAGCTCCCGCAGGCAAACTGAAAGAACTCGGCAAAGACCGCTTGGCTACGTTGGTGGAGCTGCAGGTCTGCTTCGACTACGCGGGCGCTCCGGCCGCTTCGAAGCTGCAGTGCACGACGAACAAATCCAAGAAGCCGGTGCAGGTCACCAAGCTGCCGCACGCTTTCGGGGACAACTACCCAGTTGCCGAAGCCGGCGACGGACAGGTCGCGTTGACCACCGGCGAGCTGAACCTTTCGGAAACCGACGTCGAGGTGGACGCGGGCAACACCGGCTTGTCCGTGAACCGCTCCTACTCCTCCTACTCCGGGATAGGCGCGAATTCCAAGATTTTCGGCAAGGGCTGGCGCGCGAATATTGAAGGCCCTGATGAGGGGCTGTCAGGGCTGATGGTCGCTGAATCCACTGCCCTGGATGGCACCGTCACTTTGATCAATGATGATGAAACCGCAGCCGTCTTCCGACAACCAGGCAACGGCCGCGTCTCCTTGAAAACCGGCACCTATGTGGCGGCCAATGACGACGCGAGCGCTTCAGGATGGAAACTCGCATTGTCCGGAACGGGTACCTCTGCGCGGATCAAGATCACTGAGGAAGACGGCACGGTGACCACGTTCAAGCGTGGTGCGATCTTGGAGGGCAACTCCAAGATCTATGAATGGATCACTGAAACCGTCACTGGCGGCAACGGCACGGGCACAGCCAAGTTCGTCTCGAACACTGCCGGGCAGACCACGATGGTTGTTGCCGGCACCGAAACCAACCTGACATGCGACACGACCACCCCCGTCAAGGGCTGCCGGCGCATCAACCTGGCCTATGACACCTCAGGCAAGATCACGAAAGTCACCTACACCGCCTGGGATCCAGCCACCAGCGCAATGAAAACTGTGAACATTGCCGAGTACGGGTATGACGGAACGACTGCTGATGCACGACTGGTTAGCGTGAAGGATTCCCGCACAGGGGATGTCACTTCCTACACTTATGCTGCTGACTCGGCCGCTGGCGTACCGCTGATTGCTTCCACCGAGGAAAAGACCAGTGGCGGTGCGCGCGTCGATGCCCCAACATATTATTCCTACGGACTCGGGAACACCGGTTCCGGGCGTACTGATTGGCTGGAAAAGGTCGAGCGAGGCAACGCCACCGACGGAAATACCCGGGTGCAGACAGCACGCTTTGTCTACGGGATCAATCCTGTCGGGGATGGAAACAACCTGCCAGATCTGCGTGAAGAACGAGTCAAGCTCTGGGAACAGGAAGGTTCCAAGCGTCCCGTGACCGGTTACGCAGTGTTCGGGGCCGGGAAGAACATCGCTTCTTCCAAGGCCGGATCCGTTGCAGCCGGCGACTTCAAGTATGCGGATCTGCAGTATGTGGATTCGCAGAACCGGGTCGTGAACACATCTTCGTACGCTGCCGGCGCCTGGCAGAGCACGGCGAGCGTATTCAACGAGGACGGCAACGTTGAACGGTCCTACGATGAGCGGGCCCTGCGGATAATCCAGGCCTCGGCGGCAACCCCTGAGAATGTTGTCGGCGGCATCGTCAACGGACATTTGGACCAGGCATCCTTGTCCTTCTACTGGTCGGATCTGTCGGCCTATGTCGATGAGAACGGCGACGGCATTTCCACCGCAACCGACCCTGTGATCAAGGCGGATGAGATCGCAAAAAATGAGGCCACCGCGGAATTCCTACGCGGGTACGTCACTGACTCCTATTCACCGGTGACCACCGATGAGAACGATCAGCCAGCCCGCGTCCACACAAAAAAGACCTACACCGCGTTGAGCGATGTTGATGCTGGCGGGATGCCACGCATGCTCACTACGAAGGAAGTTGCGACCAAAGCGAATTCCGGCGACGTCGGCCTAGCTGTCTCTGGCGAGCCTGTCATGACCGAGGTGCAGAACGGCTACAACGCCTACACCGTCGATAAGAATGGAAAGGCGATTACCGACAAGAACAACCTGCGCTCAGGCTGGGTGATCGGCACCCCGACCAAGGTCACTCAGGTCCTAGCTCCCACGACAAACAACATCGTTGTCGAAACCAGGTACGACGACCAGGGCCGCGTCATCGAGACCCGCCAGCCGAAGTCAGCAGGGGCCGACGCCGGAACAACCCAGAGCATCTACTACACAGCTGGTGCCAATGCCGCGGATGCTGCTTGCGGCAACGTTCCAGAGTACGCGGGATACCTGTGCAAGAACACCCCTAAGGGCGCTGGCTCGGTGTCGAAGCATCAGACCGGGTTCAACATCTATGGCCAGCCGGCGACGTTCACCGAAGCATCAACCGGGACTGACGGAGCCAAGCGCACGACAACCCAGACCTACCGCGCTGACGGGCAGGAGCTGAAAACCACGGTCACTACCAGTGGCATCACTACTACTACGGTGCCGCCGGTGGAGAAGCTCTATGACGCTACCGGTGTCCAGAACGGCGTACGGGCACTAGCCTCGGGCACCTTGCCGCAGTCAGAGGTGAAATGGTCCCAGGATTTGTGGGGACGTACCACCTCCTACACAAACTCCCTGGGTGAAACGACCACCACCGAGTACGACGGATTCGGCAATGTGTCCAAGACCGTTTCGCCGGTGTCCACCTCGACCTACAAGTACGGGGCGCTCTCAGGAGACGGTGCCGCGGAGTACCAGGGCGTGGTCACGAGCATGACCGTGTCCAAGCATGGTGGAACAGGAACCGGCACTTACAAGGCGTCCTATGATGGTGACGGCAATATCCTGACTCAGAGCATCCCGGGCGGATTCACCCAAAGGATGGACTACGACGAATCCGGCAAGCAGGTCCGCCTGGCTTATGACGGCCCGCTGAAAGCCGAGGACGGCACGAGCTCAACCGGAACTTGGATCGCGTGGGAACTGAACCGGGATACCACCGGCCGGATTGTTGGCGAGACGACTCCGGAGGGTGATGTCCTTGCTGGTACTTCCACAGCGGGCGACCGCGGTGCAGCCTATGACCGGGCGTTCACCTATGACCGGGCTGGTCGTTTGACCGAAGTGCAGGATGTCACCGCGCAGCCTGGTGAGACGGTCAACACCGACCCTGTCGAAGGGACGGTGACTCCTACGACGGTGCGGAAGTACGCGTTTGATAAGAACGGCAACCGCACGTCACTGACCACCACGGTCAACGGGACCCAAACTGCATCGCGGTCCTGGACCTATGATGCGGCTGACCGCGTCGGTGTAGGCGCCGGGTACGTGTATGACGGATTGGGACGCCAGACCACGATTCCAGCAGCGGATGCGCCGGCTGCTGCTGGTGACGTGAAGGCTGGTGCCGGGGCAATCACGGTGAAATACTTCGCTAATGATGCTGCTGCAGCCATTACCCGCAACGGGACCACCTCCACTATTGGCCTTGACCCTGCAGGCCGCCGACTATCGGTAACCTCTACGGGGACGAACCCAGCAGGAACCGAAACAAAACACTACGCTGATAGTTCAGATAATCCTGCGTGGAGCAGCCGTGTTCGAGGAACGCAAACGATCACGACCCGATATGAGTCGACGATCGGTGGCGATCTTGCACTGACGATCACCGATAACAACGTTGAACTCGCGTTGAGCAACCCCCACGGCGATGTCGTTGCCACCGTGCCAGTCACCGGTAGCGGTGCAGGGCAGGGAATTACTGGGTGGGCGCAGTACGACGAGTATGGCAACCAGCTGTCGGAACCAGTGAATACCGGTGCGACGACTTATGGATGGCATGGAGCAGATGAACGGGCGGTTGATACCAGCGGGTTGATCCTGATGGGCGCAAGACTGTATAACTCGGTCACCGGGTTGTTTACCAGCCGAGACCCCGTTGAAGGAGGAAATACAACTTCATATGCCTACCCTCAAGATCCTGTGGGGATGAGTGACATCACCGGCCTATGGAGTTTAAAAAGAGCTTGGGGTGCGGCAAAACGAGTATGGCGGAACCCGTGGTTCCAGGTCGGGCTTGGGATTGGTCTAGCGTTTATCCCCGGTGGTTTAGCTGTTCGAGCAGGAATAGGTATTGTTTCTAAGATAGGAGGAATACATCGGGCAGCGAGGGTTGCTAGAACTGCAATACGTTTCCGGTCGGTAAAAGGTTTCACCAGGCACGGCCTTAATCAGACTATATCTCGTGGAGTTTCACCTCGAATAATAAGAAATACAGTTAATCACCCCGTTGCGATGAAACCTCAATATCACGGAACCCTATATTTCGGAAGAAAAGGCAATGTAGTTCTCAATAAATCCAGAAAAGTCGTAACGGCATACAGGTCATCCAAACTCTGGAAAAAAATGAAGAGAATGGGAAGGAGATAAAATGAGGAATCAGCACAAGCAACTCTTACGCCTCATTAGAAATGAATTGCGATCGGTTCGGCTTCCCATACCGATGAACGACGTACCGGATGACGAGTACGAAAAACTTGAGTCAAAAATCTTATCAGCTTCTACAAAGCTGGGGAAAAATGAGGCCAGCATCGAAATATCAAAATTCATGGAAGATGAATTCAATACTTTCATAGATGAAAAACAGATGCGTGGGTTTACAAAAATAATTGAAAAAGTGCAAGAAAGATTAAATTTAGAATCTTAGTAAGATGTCGCGCAAAACACTCGGATGAATTTCCATCTGAGTGTTTTGTGCGATGTAGACCGACCGACAATAAGACTCATTCACGAACTGGTAGGTCCAATAGATCCCGATTGTCGGCAAGCATCGACTACATGATAAGCACAGGAAACCAAGTGCACCGCTTAGTAGAACAAAAGACCTCGCAGAAAGCTTTGATTCTGGGAATTCGCATGTAACATTCCAGTTCTTCATTCACCAGAAACATACCCGGTAGCTCCGGTGCATCACCTTGTTATACGCGTGGAACACGCGGTCCTGGACATATGACGCAACAGACCGCATCGGCGTAGGGGCTGGGTACGTCTATGACGGACTGGGCCGCCAAACCACCATCCCTGTAGCCGAAGCCCCAACAGCTACTGGAGGCATCACTGCCGGGACCGGGGCAACCACCGTCAATCGATTCGCCGATGAGGCCGCCGCGGCTAACACCCGCAACGGCACCACCTCCACTATCACCTTCGACCCCTCAGGGCGGCGGTTGAAAGTGGACTCCACCGGCACAAACGCTTCCGGCACCGAAACCAAGCACTACACAGACGATTCGGACGACCCCGCCTAGACCAGCAGGGTCCAGGGCACCACGACGGTGACCACCAGGTACCAGTCCACGATCGGTGGCGACCTCGCGCTGACGATCACCGATAACAACGTGGAACTTGCGGTGAGCAATCCCCATGGCGACATCGTGGCCACTGTTCCTGTCACCGGCAACGGCGCAGGCCAGGGAATTACTGGGTGGGCGCAGTACGACGAGTATGGCAACCAGCTATCGGAACCAGTGAATACCGGCGCGACGACTTATGGCTGGCATGGAGCAGATCAACGAGCTGTAGATACCAGCGGACTGATCTTGATGGGCGCGCGGCTGTATAACTCGGTCACCGGGCTGTTCACCAGCCGCGACCCCGTCGAGGGAGGAAATACTACTTCATATGCCTACCCGCAAGACCCGGTAGGAATGAGCGACACCACAGGTGAGTGGGGACGTTTTTCTTCATGGCGCAAAAGAGAAGTTAGTTGGGGTGTGCGCAAAGCCCATTCAAGCATCAGGTGGGGCAAGAAACAGGTTCGTTCTTATTTGCGAAACAGAGGTCGTTGTGCGGAACGTGGTTTGAAAGGAATTGAAACTGTCGCTGGGTTCGCACCAGGCTGGAGTACTGCGATTTCCATCGGTGCCGGATTTGCAAGAGCTGCGGTAGGTCACGCCCGAGGCCGCAGAGGTTCCTGGAAAGAATTTGGGTTGAATACTGTGGGAACTTTGACCTTTGCTGGTAAGGGAAAATTATTGATGAACCTTGCGAGAAGAGAGGGCGTAACGAAGAGTATTCGGCGCACAGAGCGGTACATACGATATAGCGGTGGATTTGTCCGCACTGCCGGTAATTACGGGCATCGCTTCAAAAGGAAAGAGTCGGCGGTGACACTTAGTAAATGAAAAATAGAACTGCAGCTCAGGAAGTTAAATTAGCCGAAGTTTATTTCGGATATAAATACTCTGGTATAGGTGGAATATTTTATCTGCACCGTTTTCCGCGAGCTCGATGGGTAGAGTTGGCAATTTTTATCCAAGGGATAATTTTGTTCATCACTTCAACATCAGCACATCGAACGAATAATGAAGTGGTTTACGCTTATGAAATAGTGCTTTTGCTACTATTTTTTATTTTGATAATTCTACTGGGAATTATGATTCGATTGGATATGCGCTTAATGAAAGGATATTTTCTTAAGTATCGGAGCAATTTCCCGGTGATTGAGTGATTCCTCCATATGTACCTAGCCTTGGGGGTCACCGACAACAACGTTGAACTGGCGTTAAGCAACCCCCACGGTGATGTCGTTGCAACCGCGCCGTTCACCAGTACCGGTGCGGGGCAAGGAATCACTGGCCGGTCGCAATACGACGAGTATGGCAATCAGCTGTCGGATCAAGTGATTACCGGTGCGACGACTTATGGCTGGAATGACGCAGATCAACAAGCGGTCGATACCAGCGGGCTGATCTTGATGGGTGCGTGGCCGTATAACCCTTCCGCGGGGCTATTCCTCAGCCGAGATCCTGTTGTGGGTGGCACCTCGACAAGCTACAAGTATCCTGATGACCCAGTGAATAGTAGCGATGCCGACGGTGAAGCATGCCGGAAACAATGGTGCGGATTTGCCATCCAAATTAGCCGCGGAAGCGGGTACGGATCAGGCTGGAACAACTACATGAATAGTTGGAACCGCGCCACGAGCAGATGGCATAACACGTGGAGCAGGAACGTGACACGCGCCGCGGCAACGGCTTCCGTGTATGCGGTCAGGGTGGGCGGCGTCGCTCGTCCTGGGAAGTCGAAGAGGTATAACAAGAAGAAATACTACGGATATACCATGTATTACCACAGGGGATCGAAGAGAAAAGTCTACAAATATGGGATTAGCCGAGTTGGAGCAAAACGTCCAACATCACAAATCTCCAGATGCCAGCGCCGAATGGGTACGCGATGCAGTTATAAGGTCAATCGCCGGTTCCAAGGTTACCAGCATGCGCGAGTCTGGGAGACTGGGCGGATCGTTGGTTACAAGAGGCGAGCAGGAAGTTGTCCACCAGGGCACTGGGGTAGATACTGCAAGTAGAAGTTCGACCAGTCGCGAACTGGCTTATCCATCTTCAAAGGGTCCTAAGGAGGAACATGGAGTTTTCGATATTCCGAAAAAAAGATGATGAAAATTTGAGGGGCCCGAATGTTGAAGCACTCAAAGAGGGGCATCGAGTTTTCTATGGCGAGTATTCTGATGGTCCTGCTAAAGGAACAACTGTTCTCATGAGAGTTGTTTCTTCTCGTCGGGTCACCAAGAAACTAGTTGAGAGAAATACTGAAAATACCTTGTTTCCTGCTGGGCTCGAAGTATTAGTGATACTTCGTTCGGCGGGTCCGGGGTCATACACACTTTTTCCGGAGGTTAGCGAGAGCTGGGATTTTTTCTCTTTGGCCCCTGGGGAAGAGGCAGAGTGGCTCTCAGGTCAACCCATTACCTGGCTAACGCATAAAGACTCTCAATCTAAGGCCAAAAACTTTGACAGAGTTGATTGATCACGCGATCCAAGCGATGCAATGACTCTAAGTTCGACTGAGTATTCACCCTTGACTTTGAGGAACAGCCTTATATGAATGACGATAATTTGACACCGCCGCATGGCGATTATGCGAAGCACTTCACTTCGGAGTTCTATGAAGATCTAGCCAACGAGTTCGCGCCATTTGGTTCGGATGAGGGCTTTGACGTAATTTCTTTGGCAGAAGACCACCGAGACGAGATCTCTGCAACAACAACCGTTCAGGAGCTTTTGGAGATAGTAGACGCACCACTTAGTGACGAGTGGAATCAGGTGCTAAAAGGTGAGGAAGCTGTGGATGATGCAGTGTTCATTTCGTCAGCCGCGTTCGCACTAATTCGTATTACTGGTCGGATAGACCCGCGCGGCCATAAAAAAGCGCTTAAATCATTGAAGGTTCTCATTGATAGCTTCGGAGATGAAAGCGAACTGGTGCAGCAGAAAATCGATCTGGAATCTTGGACTAATTCTCCTACCTAACTAGAACTTTGGTTGCGCGCCCAGAGGATCACTAACCAATATTTGACTCAAGATCGCAGTCTTCCCTCCACAACATTCACCAAGTTTTGGGTAGTTGCAGATCCAGCCCAGGGTGTAAAGAGCATGAACTTGGTCCTGACAGTTGGACTAGCTATTTAATCACCACATCGGTGACGCTTGATCTATCAAGACATCACACGAATAAATAGCTGTTCATCAGTGATTTTCGGTAGTCTGGCAGGGAACCACCCCGCTGATTTTCGGGGTAGCACCCTGGGAAAGGCAGCAATGCACGACGACACCTCACTGACCACCGGTCGAGTCAAACGAGTACTGCAGGAGCGTGTCCTGCCTGCCATCTACTCCCAGTCGGTTCCCCTGAAAGTGTCGTGGCATGAGCTTCCCGGCGAACCAGTCACCCCTCGCGAGGGGCTGGCCCTGGAATTCTCGCCAACACAGGTGGGAACCCCATGGGGTGCTGCGTGGGGCACCACGTGGTTCCACCTGCAGGGCACGGTTCCCGCCAGCTGGGCTGGGCGCCGCGTCGAAGCAGTCATCGACCTCGGGTTTGATGTGAATATGACCGGCTTCCAATGCGAGGGACTGGTCTATCGCCCGGACGGCATCACCATCAAGGCGCTGAACCCGCGCAACCAGTGGGTGCCGATCGCGGAATCTGCCGCTGGCGATGAAGTGGTCGATTTGTACCTTGAAGCCGCATCCAATCCGGTGCTGCTGGACCACCACCCGTTCTTGCCCACGGAGCAGGGCGATATTCTCACCTCCTCAAGCCGCAAGCTCTACACCACCCGCCGCATGGATCTGGCAGTCTTCGAACCAGCCGTCCATGACCTGGCACTGGATCTCGAGGTGCTGCTGGACCTTCAGGAGCAGTTGCCCCAAGGCCCGCGAAAGATGCAGATTCTCCAGGCCCTGGATAACGCCCTGGATGTTCTGGACCTGCAAGACATCACCACCACGGCGCAGCGGGCCCGTGGCGAACTCGCCGGGGTGCTATCCGCACCCGCCGAGCACAGCGCGCACCAGATCTCGGCGATCGGTCACTCGCATATCGACTCCGCGTGGTTGTGGCCGCTGCGGGAAACCATCCGCAAGGTTTCGCGCACCTGCTCGTCCATGGTTGAGCTGCTCGGCGATGAACCCGAATTCCTCTACGGCATGTCCAGCGCCCAGCAGTACAAGTGGCTGAAGACCCACCGCCCCGAGGTGTGGGACCGGGTCAAGCAGGCTGTTGCCGACGAGCGCTTCCTGCCCCTGGGCGGCATGTGGGTCGAGTCCGATACCGTGATGCCCTCCGGCGAATCGCTGGTTCGCCAATTCCTGTACGGCCAGAAGTTCTTCCGCGACGAATTCGGGGTGGCCTCCAAGGGCGTGTGGCTGCCTGATTCCTTTGGCTACTCCCCTGCCCTGCCGCAGCTGATGCGCCGCGCTGGCTTCGAGTGGTTCTTCACCCAGAAGATCTCGTGGAACCAGCAGAACAAGTTCCCGCATCACTCCTTCGATTGGGAAGGCATTGACGGCTCGCGCATCTTCAGCCACTTCCCGTCGATGGACACCTACAATTCGCAGCTTTCCGGCGAGGAAGTGGCCAAGGCGTCCCGCCAGTTCCGTGAAGCGCGCGTCGCCAATAATTCCATCGCCCCGGTGGGCTGGGGCGATGGCGGAGGCGGCACCACCCGCGAGATGACCGGGAAGGCCAAGCGCCTGGCCAGCCTCGAGGGCAGCGCCCAGGTGCGCTGGGAACACCCCAACGATTTCTTCGACCGGGCCAAAGCCCAGCTTCCGAATCCCCCGGTCTGGGTGGGCGAGCTCTACCTGGAACTGCACCGTGCCACGCTGACCAGCCAGCACCAGACGAAGCAAGGGAACCGCCGCACCGAGCAATTGCTGGTGGAAGCCGAATTGTGGGCCGCCACGGCCACCGCATACACCGGCGCCGAGTACCCCTACGAGCAGCTGGACGAGCTCTGGGAAACCGTGCTCCTGCACCAGTTCCATGACATCCTGCCCGGCACGTCCATCGCGTGGGTGCACCGGGAAGTCGTGGCACGCTACGCCCAAGTCGTCGAGCAAGCCGAGCAGCTGATCCAAGAAGCCCAGCAACGGCTGGCCGGTACCGGATCCACGCCCATCACCTTCAACTCGGCAGCATTCACCCGCAACACGCTGGCCTTCGGCGAAGCCAAGGCGCTGGACTCCAGGCCCGCATCCCAGGTACAGGCAACGGCCGCCGATGGCGGCTACGTCCTCGATAACGGCGTGATCCGCGTGGTGATTAATGCCCAGGGCCTGATCACCTCGGCGGTGGATTTGGCGACGGGACGCGAGGCCATCGCGCCGGGCCAGGAAGCCAACCTCTTGCAGCTGCACCAGGACTTCCCGAATATGTGGGATGCCTGGGACGTGGACAAGTACTACCGCAACCAGGTCACCGATCTGCGCGATTGCGACTCATTGGAGCTGGCCTCGCGCGAGGACGGCAGCCAGGTCATCACCATCCGCCGCAGCTTCTCCAAGTCCGCCGTGGTGCAGGAAGTGTCGTTGGCTCCCGGCGAGCGCACCGTGCAGATCTTCCAGAGCACCGATTGGCATGAGGCGGAGAAGTTCCTCAAGGTGGCCTTCCCGCTGGATGTGCGCGCCGAGCAGATTGCCGCCGAAACCCAATTCGGCTATCACAAGCGGGTGACCCACGTGAACACCAGCTGGGAGGCCGCGAAGTTCGAGACCTCCATGCACCGTTTCGCCCTGGCTGAGGAACCCGGCTTCGGGGTCGGGGTGATCAATGATTCCATTTACGGTTTTGACGTCACCCGCGACGCCAAGGACGCCCAGGTCACCACAACGATGCGCCTGTCCTTGCTGCGTGCTCCGCGCTTCCCCGATCCGCAAACGGACCAGGGACTGCAGACCCACCGCTATGGCCTGGTCGTTGGCGCGGATGTTGCCGCGGTGACCAAGGCCGGAGCCTTGCTGAACAGCGCCGAGCGCACCATCAGCGGTTCCCGGCCCGTGGCTCCTTTGGCGAGGATCACCGGCGAGGGGCTGGTGGTTTCCAGCGTGAAGCTGGCCGCTGACCGTTCCGGCGATCTGCTGGTGCGAGTCTACGAGTCGCTGGGCCGCCGTGCCCGCGGCGAGCTGCAGCTCAACGTCCCGGTGGCCACAGCGACTGCGGCGAGCCTGCTCGAGGATCCGCTGGGTGACGGCGAGATCGACCTCGCCGACGGCTCGCTGCCATTGGCGCTGGGCCCCTTCGAGGTGCGCACCCTGCGCTTCAGCCTGGCGCAATAGCCCGCAGGCGTGGGGGCCAGGATCGGCACGCGGCTGCGTGCCGATCCTGGCCTCGTTCTTTCCCTTGGGCTGACTCCCGCTGCCTACTGGATCATCGTGCCGTCCGGGGCCACCGCGTACCAGACCCCGCCCACGCCCTGTCCGGAGGAATCCCCGGGCTTGGCGTCCTGGGCAAAGGTGTACAGCGGCATGCCGTTGAGCGTCAGCTGCTTTTGCCCGTCGGGGCTTTCGATGACGTTCACCTCGCCAGAAACCCCCTCCAGCGTCGGGTCATCGCTCGTGGTGGTGGCAATCGGCCACTTGGCCAGGCAATCCCCGGTGCAGGCGCTGGTTGTGGTGTGTGGCTCATCCTTGGTGAAGAAGTACAGGGTCATCCCCTGCGAATCCACCACAACGTCGCCCAATTCAGTTTCCGCCACCCCAAGATCCACCCCAAGATCCACCCCTGAGGATGATTCCTGAGGGGCTTGGCTGGTGCTTTCCCCGCCTCCTCCATACATGCCGCCGGTTCCGCCCTCCGATCCGCCATCGCCTGAGCAGCCTGCCAGCAGCAACGCGGCGCCGAACAGCGCGGCCACCCCGCCCGCGCATTTTGTGCCATTCTTGATACCCATGATCCGTTCCCCTCTCGAAAGCTGGACCCACCTCAACAGTGGGCATTCAGCCCCTACCTTGTAGGACGCAGGGAATCCCCGCCAGGTTCACCGCCGGGAAAGAATCTTGTCCATACTTGGGCCATGGATGTACCACGTGCCGCCCTGGCGTGTTCCAGGACCTAGCGCCTTGCCCCAGCCAAGACCAGGCGGAGCCAAGGCGCCCCGGGATGCCCAGCTGGTGTCCGAGATCTACCGCGAGCATGCAGATGCCCTGCGCCGCTTCGCGTTGCGCGGGTACTGCAGCCGGGAAGAAGCCGATGACGTGGTGCAGGAAACCGTGCTGAAAGTTTGGAAGGCCGCACCGGACATCACCGGGTCGCTGCGCGGCTACCTGTTTGCAACGGCGCGGCATGTCATCATCGATGAGCATCGCCGTGCCGCGGCGCGCCTTCATGCCGACCTGCTGGGCGATGCGGATCCCGCAGCTGCCGGAGACGAGGATGGCAATGTCCAGGTTCTGGACCGGCTGCTGATGCGGCAGGCGCTGATGCGCTTGAGCGCCGAGCATCGGCTCGTCGTGCTGCATTTGCACTTTTTCGGTTCCACGGTGGCCCAGGCAGCCCACGACCTGCACATTCCCGAGGGCACGGTGAAGTCCCGGGAGCACTATGCCCTGCGCAACCTGCGCGCGATCCTGGCAGAAATGGGCGAAGAACCGTGAATCAGCGGCCTACCACGGCGAAGGTTCGTAGTCCTTGAGGAAGCAGCCGTAGAGATCGATTCCGCGTTCCCCGTCGACAATTGGCTGGTAGACCCGCGCTGCCCCGTCGATCAGGTCCAGCGGTGCGTGCCATCCTTCGGCGACCATGCGGACCTTGGAGTCATGCGGGCGTTCGTCGGTGATCCAGCCGGTGTCCACCGCACTCATCAGGATGCGGTCGGTGGACAGCATTTCTTCGGCGCTGGTGCGGGTGAGCATATTCAGCGAGGCTTTGGCCATATTGGTGTTCGGGTGCCCGGCACCCTTGTAGCGGCGGGAGAACTGGCCTTCCATGGCCGAGACGTTCACGATGTACTTGCGCCGGGCATCGCTGGCGGCCAGCGCCGGGCGCAAGCGGGAAGCCAGCAGGAAGGGCGCGGTGACATTGCACAGCTGCACTTCAAGCATTTCCAGGGCATCCACGTCGCCCAGAATTTGGGTCCAGGAATTTTCGGTGACCACGTCGGGGACCAGTCCGCCGGCATCGATGGCGGTGCCTGCGGCAATTCGTTGAAGCGAGGCCGATCCGGCTTTCATGGCCAGTTCGGCCAGCTTCTGTGCGTCGTAGCTGCCCAGCGGTGCCGGGGCCAGCAATGCGGAGTCCTCCAGCCTGAACGCGCTGGCCAGGGCCTTGGGATGCTCGGCAGGCGGGTTGGCTTCGCCCCAGAGTTCCGGGCCGCCATGGCTTGCGAGCAATTCGCGGCTCAGCGGCTGCTGCTCGGATTCGATCAGGTGCTGGTAGGAGTTGGTGGTGCGCCGCACGGTCTGGGCGGCGTTGTTGATCAGGATGTCCAGCGGGCCTTCGGCGGCCACGCGGTCCGCCAATGAGATCACCTGCGCCGGGTCGCGCAGGTCGATGCCGACAATCCGCAACCGATGCAGCCATTGGCCGCTGTCCTCGATGGAGGCGAAGCGCCGGGCCGCGTCTTTGGGAAAGCGCGTGGTGATGGTGGTGTGTGCCCCGTCGCGCAACAGGCGCAGGGCAATATGCATCCCGATTTTTGCGCGTCCGCCGGTGAGCAGCGCGCGCTTGCCGCTCAGGTCGGCGCGGGCCTCGCGGCGATCGCGCCCGGCCGCCGCGCAGTCTGGGCAGAGGTAGTGGTGGAAGGCGTCCACGGTGGTGTAGCGCTGCTTGCAGATGTAGCAGCCACGGGGCTTGCGGAATTCTCCGGCGCTCTCGCCCTGGGTGGGCGTGCTCAGGTCCAGGCCCAGGGTTTCATCATCCAGGCGCTGAGGTGAACCGGTGGCGGTGCTCTCGATCAGCGCACGGTCCGCGGCGCTGATTTCCGCGCGCTTCTGCGACTTGCGGTAGCGCTTGGCGGCTTTGAACATGTTGCTGGTTGCACGGCGCACCGCGATATGGCGCTGGTCCTCGGAATCCAGCTGGTGCACCACCGACAGGACCTTCAGCGCGGTGGCCAGTTCCGCGTCGGTGAACAGTTCGGTGGGTGCAGCCGTTTCGGCCTGGGGTGTTTGCTCAGTCATCTCGACATCAATTTTACGCACCTTGGCGGCTCGCCCTCCGGCGCCAGTACGAGAGGGTGGGCTACTTGCCCTGTGCCAGATCCGCGAGGGTGGCAATCAGCAGGCGGCGCTCCACCACCTTGATCCGCTCATGCAGGGTCTCTTCGGTGTCATCATCGTCAATGGCCACCGCTTCCTGGCGCAGGATCGGGCCGGTGTCCACGCCGGCATCGGCAATGTGCACGGTGCATCCGGTGACCTTCACGCCGTAGGCCAGCGCATCACGCACTCCGTGGGCGCCCGGGAAAGACGGAAGCAGGGCCGGGTGGGTGTTGATATAGGTGCCGTCGAAGGCATTGATGAATTCTTCGCCGACGATGCGCATGAAGCCGGAGGACACCACATAGTCCGGCGCGTAGGAAAGGCACTTTTCGGTCAGCGCGTGGTTCCAGTCCTTGCGATCCTCGTAGTCCTTGAAGTTCACCACAAAGGTTTCGATTCCGGCCTGGGCCGAACGTTCCACGCCAAAGGTATCGTGCTTGTCGGCGCCGACAGCCGCGATCTCGACGTTGGGCAGTTCGCCGGCCTGCACCGCGTCGATGACTGCCTGGAGATTCGAACCGGTGCCTGAAACCAAAACCACAATGCGCATGGGCTCAATTCTACGGTTCACGGCGGCTAGTTATTCATTCGGCACCAGATTGTTGCTTGCCCCGGTCGCAAACTGGCAAGGCTGCCGGGCACGGAGGAAGATGAGCTCATGAGCGAAATTGTTCCGGATCAGAAGAATTGGACCTTTGTCCTGGAATCGGTTTGCCCGCAGTGCCAATACGATGTCCGCGCGGTGACTCCCGCGGACGTCATCGGGCAATTGCCAGATGGCGTGGAACGCTATGTGTCGGCACTGTCCAGGCCGCAAGCGCGGGTGAGGACCAACCCCGCGCGATGGAGCGATCAAGAGTACGCCGCCCACGTGGCGCAAATGCTGGAGATCATGAATGGCCGGCTGGATCTGATGCTCCAGCACGATGACCCCACCTTCCCCAATTGGGATCAGGACCAAGCCGCTGCCGAAGGCAATTACAACGCGCTTGAACCTGATGACGTCGCCGCGCGGCTTCGGGATGCGGCAACAAAGTATGCGCAGAAATTAGGCAGCATCGATGAGGCGTCCTATTCGCGGCGCGGACTGCGCTCGAATGGCTCGGCGTTTACCGTGGAGTCCTTGAACCAGTATGCGTGGCACGATTTTGTGCATCATTTGTGGGATTTGGATTCCAGCGCCAGCTGAATATGGTCCGCCGGAGCCTGCTCGAGTCGACGTTCGACGACGCTACCCCTCAAGTACCGGGTCGGTTTCAAATAGCGGAGCAATCAGGTAGCCGATGGCAGTGCCCACGCCAACTTGCAAGACCAGGGCGCCGGCGGTGAGCCATGGGTTGGGGCCAAGATCGACCAGCCGGCCAATAGCCAGCGAGCCGGAGGCCAGCCACGAGCCAATCAGGCTCAGGGCAGCGGCAACAATACCGGTGAACAGCGCCAGGCAGGCCGTTGAAAGGCCCAGGGAAAGCATGTTGAACGGGATGCGGCGGGCGAACCAATCTTCCAGGTGGTTCTCTCCCCCGCGCAAGAAGTACCAGCCGGCCATGATGCCCGCAGCCACCGGCAAAAGCAGGAACAGCCACTGATGGGACATCTCGCCCGTCGGAAGCGAAGCCAGCATGGGAATCGAAGGCAGCGGGCCGACGGTGGTTTCCAGCGTCGACAGGGTGCTCCCGGTGCCAAGGGTGAATCCGCCACCGCTGATCCAGGACAGGACCCAGAAGACCGCGTTGGGAATCAGGGACAGCTGCACCAGGGTCAGCGCGGCCGAGCCGATCGGCCCCGGCCGCAGTTCCTGGTAGACGTTGGCGACTTCGGTCCAGTGCAATCCCAGATTGATTGTCAGCAGCAGGCCGCTGATGCCAACGGCAGCGACATAGCCCAGGAACCCGGCCACGATCACGTGCCAGACATAGGATCCGGCCCAGCGGCGGTGCGGGGAAATCCGCTGGATATAGGCGGCCATGTCGACGCCGAAGAGCCGGGCCCAGGACCCTGCCTCGCGTCGCGCTCCGATGATCAGCCCCAGCGCCGCAATGACCAGCGGGATGAGCGTTGCGGCCAGCACGTTGACTCGCCCGTAGCTGTTATTGGACAAGGAACCCACCGCAGCGCCGATGCCGCCATAGGCGATGAAGGCGCCGAGCAGCCCCTGCCACAACTGGTCGGTGTAGGAGGCGCGGGCAATGCGCCGCCCGGCACGCAGGCAGAACAGGAACGGCAATAGCGACAGTCCCAGCGGAATGAGCGTGACCCACCCGGAGACGGATGCCGGGTCGGCTTCCGGCCCGAGGTTCAGCAACTCCACCGGGACCCCATGAATCAGCAGCCAGGCAAATCCGGCAAACTGCAAGATGATGTTGAAGGAATCTTCCAGGAACCCGCCGCTGAAGTACACAGCGACCAAGGGCAGCATGATCAAGGCCAGGCAGAACACGACCGATTGCAGGATCTCGAACACGCCCTGCAACGCCAGGGGCATTGGCCAGCCGTTGCGCAGACGCAACATCACGGCCTTCATGGGTTTCTTTTCGCGACTCATCACTGTCAATGTTGCCACCATTCAGCGCGCCCTGTGCCCTTCGACGCGCAACCTTGCCCTGGGCGATTGCCCAGAACCAGCGCTTTAGTAGCTCTTCGGTGCTAGTGCCTGTTCTCCGGAATTGAAGCTCGCGGCCAGCGCCTCGGTGGCACGGGCCAGCAACGCCACATCTGCGCCGACTCCGACAAAATCAGCTCCCGCATCCATGTACTTGCGGGCGCTGTTCTGGTCGAAGGCATTGACCCCTGCGTATTTGCCCGCGGCCTTCGCGGCGTTGATGGACGTGATCACCGCGGCCACCACGTCGGGGTGGTTTTGCTGGCCGATGACACCCATCGAGGCTGCCAGGTCGGAAGGCCCGATGAATATGCCGTCGACGCCGTCGGTTTCGACAATTTCCTGGACGTTGCGCACGGCTTCGTCCGCTTCGATCTGCACCATCAGGGTGATGGTTTCATCGGCACGGGCCAGGTAGCCGTCAATGCGGTTCCAGCGCGCCGAACGCGCCAGCGCCGAGCCGACACCGCGCACCCCCTTTGGCGGATACTGGCAGGCAGCCACAGCCGCTGAGGCCTGTTGCGCATCATTAACCATGGGAATAATCAGCGACTGCGCGCCGAGATCCAGGAACTGCTTGATGACAACCGGGTCGTTGACCGCCGGGCGCACCACTGGCACCACAGGGTAGCTGCGCACGGCTTGGAGCTGCGCCAGGATGTTCTGCAGGTCGTTCGGAGAATGCTCGGCGTCGATGAAAACCCAATCGAATCCGGCGCCGGCGCAAATTTCGGCGATCAAGGGCGAGGCGGAGCACACCCAGATGCCGGCCAGCGGGCGGGCGGCATCTTTCAGCGCATCCTTGAGCGATGGATCCGGTTCTACTCGAAATGGCATGTCACAGTTCCCAGCGGTCCGTAGTCGGCAAAAACAGTGTCGTTGGCGTCCACCCACATTGGGCGGGTGAAGGATCCGGCAAGGATCAGTTCTCCTGCCTTGAGCTTGTCGCCATGCGGGGCGATCTTGTTGGCGAGCCAGTACACGCCAGCGGCGGGGTGGTTGAGCACGCCGGCAGCCACGCCCGTTTCTTCCACGGTCTGGTTCTTGAACAAGATGCCCGAAACCCAGCGCAGGTCCACGGCGTCGGGCTTCACGGGGTTGCCGCCAATGACCATGGCGCCCATGGCGGCGTTGTCGCTGATCGTGTCCACGATGGTGCGCCCTTCCATCTCGATGCGGGCATCGAGAATTTCGAGGGCGGGAATCACGTATTCGGTAGCTTCCAGCACATCAAAAATGTTGGCGCGAGGGCCTTCGATGTCCTTCTTGAGCTTGAAAGCCAGTTCCATTTCCACGCGGGCACCGGTGAATTCGGAGAAGTTGAACGTGGCCCCGGAGTCGTGAACCATGTCGTCAAAAATGATTCCGTAGTCAGGTTCGGTGATGCCGGTGGCCATCTGCATGGCCCGCGAGGTCAACCCGATTTTGCGGCCCACCAGTACCCGGCCGGCGGCCTCGGAGCGCTGGCGCCAGAGGTTTTGCACGCGATAGGAGTCTTCTACGGTCATTTCCGGGTAGCGCGCGGTGAGACGCGGCACCGGAGTTCGCGTTTCGCCGGCCTGGACCAGCTCATCGGCAATGGCCGTGATTGTTTCCTCGGATAGCATCGGCGCTGCACCTTTCACTTCAGTTCAAACCAAGGTGAGCACCCACCGACCGACTCAATGAGATGGCTCACGTTTCTTGATCGTACCCAGCTTCTGGGTGCAGGGCACATCGTACTAACATTTCCGGCCCTGCTAGCCGCCCGATGCCTTCACATTGGCCAGCAGCTCTTCAAAGGGAAGCGAGGTCATCTCATCGTTCGGATCCGCAAATTCGCTGACCGACGGGGCGATCGAGCGGGTATCGCCCAAAGCAGCATCAGCCTCGAAGCGCCCGTCAAAAGCGCCGAGGGCCAGTAGCACTTCGCCGGCTGCCCGGCGAGCGCGTTCAGCCAGGGTTCCGGCGATGCCCTGTCCGCCGAAGTCCTCAGAGGCCGCGAAGACCGACGTCGGCATGACGTTGGCCCTCAGGTAGCTGAAAATCGGGCGCATTGCATAGTCGATCGCCAGCTGGTGGCGCTGGGTTCCTGCCGTTGCCGCGAGCACCACCGGCTTTCCATCCATCGATTTGGGATCGAGGATGTCAAGGAATGACTTGAACAGGCCAGAAATCGATGCGGTGAATACCGGGGTGACAGCGACCAGGACGTCTGCATTGATGACGGCATCAATCACGCGCTGCAAGCCGGGGGCTGCGAACCCGGTGAGCATGTTGTTGGTGATGTCGCTGGCATGCTCGCGCAGTTCAATGTTGCTGACATCAGCCTGGACGCCTTCCGATGAAAGCTTCACTGCGATGCTTTCGCCAATTTGGCGCCCCAGCAAGGAAGAGCTGGAGGGGGAACCCAAACCACCGCTGATCACTACAACCGACTTGCTCATTGCTGCCGCCCTTTCGATTTTTATATGCGTATGCATATATCAACCCAGCGGCCGCCAAATGTATTCCCGAACCATATTTTCAATACTGTGACGATGGTAAGAATATTGATATGCTGGTGCCATGAGCAGCCAGAAGCCACAGACCGAAAACCAGCGCGACATCGAAGAGGGCGTCCGCACCGATTTCAGGAACACCATGTCCTATGGCAGCTATCTGGACCTGGACCGCGTGCTCTCCGCGCAGCACCCGGTCAGCGTGCCCGAGCATCACGATGAAATGCTGTTCATCATCCAGCATCAGGCCAGCGAGCTATGGCTCAAGCTCATGCTCCACGAGCTGCTCGAAGCCCGGCGGCTTTTGGGCCTCGACGACATCGGCAAAGCATTGAAGTGCCTGGCCCGCGTGAAGCACATCCAGAAAACCCTGACCGAGCAATGGTCGGTCCTGGCTACCTTGACGCCCCGGGAATACGCGCAGTTCCGCGGCTTCCTCGGCTCCTCCTCCGGCTTCCAGTCCTTCCAATACCGCGCTGTTGAATTCATCCTGGGCAACAAGCACGAAGGGATGCTCAAAGTCCACGAAGCAGATCCCAAGGCCCACGAGCTGCTAACCAAGCTGCTTCACGAACCAAGCCTCTATGACGTTTTCCTGGCGGCGCTGGCCCGCCGCGGATACCAGATCCCCGTGGAGATCCTGTCGCGGGATCTCACCAAGCCATGGACCTTCCAAGAAGCACTGGTGCCAGTGTTCAAGGAAATCTACGAATCCGAAGAAACCGCGTGGAGCCTATACCAAGCTTGCGAAGACCTGGTGGACGTTGAAGACAATTTCCAAGCCTGGCGCTTCCGCCATCTGCGCGTTGTCCAGCGCACCATCGGCTTCAAGCGCGGCACTGGCGGTTCCTCGGGGGTCGATTTCCTCAAGCGCGCCCTGGATCTGACCTTCTTCCCCGAGCTTTTTGCGGTGCGCACCGAAATTGGCAGCTAGCACCCCGATATCGGCCTTCAGCCTCGACGACTTCGAGGCTCGCACAGGCAGTGCCACATCCATCATCCGAACCATTACCGGACTATACCTGCGCCACCAGCGAGCCCCGATACCGCGAACGCACGTTGTCGAGCTGGCCACAGCGGCGGGAATTTCCACGGCAGCAGCGCAGACTGCCATTTCCCGCCTGATCGACAAGCAGGTGCTGGAGAACGGCACCGATTCGGCCCTGCGCGTACCGCAGATGGCCCAGGCGATGTTCGAACGCGGCAGCCGCCGCATCTTCACTCCCCGGCAGATGTCCGCCATGGACCCGTGGTGCCTGGTGGCCTATTCCCTGCCGGAAACGCTGCGCCCGCTGCGCCATCAGATACGCAAGCATTTCCTGCAGCTCGGCGGCGGACTGGTGGCTGCAGGCTTGTGGATCTTTCCGGAATATCTGCGCGAAGAGGTCGACGCGGCCTTGGAGGCGTTGCATGCTCGAGCGCAGGCAACGATCTTCACAGTCCAGCAACCGCACTTCCCCGCCACGGCCCGCGAAGCCGCCGCGCAATGGTGGGACCTGGAACAGCTTGGCTCAAGGCATCAGCAATTCCTTGAAGCTACCGCCGGGCTCAGCGCGGATCAGGCAGATCCGGCCGAGGCCTACCGGGGCTACGTGGGCATGATTGACGCTTGGCGCGCCCTGCCCTACCTTGATCCGGGACTTCCCGATGGCATGTTGCCAGAGGCTTGGCCAGGCAAGCGAAGCAGGCAGCGATTCCTGGCGTTGTCGAGCGCCTTGAGGCACCCCGCCCAGCAATTTGCGGCTTCAGTGCTCGGCCACGGGCTAAAGCCAGATCGGTTCATCCTGCCCGTAGGCCGGTGACGCTGCGCGGTAGTCAAGCAGATGCCCATCGATGAGAAAAGGCGTCAGCGCATACTCCAGCTCGCCATAAGAGCTTGCCATCCGCCCGGTACGAGGATCTTCCAGTTCCTTGTCCGGGATTTCCGGTGCCCCTAGCGCGAAGAGCGCCTCCGCCGTGCGCGCGAGGGAAAAGCGCACCAGGCCAACGCCACGGCTCTCTGAACGAGCCTGAACCATGGCGATGACAGCCGCAGCCAGGCCGTATCCCGTTGCGTGGTCCAAGGCTTGTACCGGCAAAGCGCCAGGTTCACCACGCTCGGTGCGATAGGCATCGGAAATTCCGCAGGCAGCTTGCACAATGCTGTCGAAGCCCCGGCGGCTGGCCCACGGGCCCTCATAGCCCCAGGCATCAAGTTCAGCGATGATCAGCTCTGGATACTTCTCCTGCAGGCTCTGCGGGTCCAGGCCAAAACGGCTCAGTGCCCCTTGCCGGTACCCGGTAATCAGCACGTCGGCCCCCGCCAGCAGGCGAGCCATGCGCTCACCATCAACTGGTGAAGACAAATCCAGCAAGCAGCTGCGCTTGCCGAAGCCGGTGTCAACATGCTGCGCCTGCAGCTCCGGCAGCTGCGGGGCGTCTACGCGTAATACTTCTGCGCCAAAGGCGGCCAGCGTCCGGCTCGCGGTCGGTCCGGCAATAACGCGCGTCAGGTCCAGGACCCGCAGCCCTTCCAGTGGCCGGTTGGCACCAGGAGCGTAGCTCCAGGTCTTGCTTCTGTTCGCCTCATGAAGCGTGAATTGTGCCCATGCACCACGTTTGGCCGCCTGGCCCGCAGCTGATCCTGCCCAATCGGCGCGAGTCTGCACTGCCGCGGCCACTCCGCCCGAAGCCACGATGAGCTCTTGGGCTTGAATTGACGAGAGCCCTGACAGGGATTCGCGAAGGCCGCCACCGGCCGAAGCCCCCACAGATTGCAATAGCCTTTGTTCATGATGCGGGTAATTCGCGTGAGTTCTTATCCAGCCATCACCCGTGCGATAAAAGCCCGAGTGCTCGGCGAAGCCCTGGGATTGTTCGCCATTGATCCGCAGAAGGCTTGAGGAGCCAAAGGCGGCTGCCACTTGATCCGACTGGATGCCCACATCCAGTCGGCCTGCGCTGAGCGAGCGCAATGCTGCAGCTACCAGGCCAACCGATCCCAGCGCGAGCTGCTCGACATTCAGCGGTCCATTCCACCACGATCGAGGCCCTTGCATCTTGACCGCCACCGGAAATTCAAGCACCCCGGATTCGACAAAACCGCCACCGAGGATCTTTTCGGTCGCTTGCCCAGCATCATCGGTTGTTCGCATGCCACCAGCGTACTGCGCATTTTTGCTCCCCATGCACAGGTGCGTTAAATGCAGCTAGGTCCGCAGAGCGCCAATTGGCATTCTGCGGACCTAGCTTGCTGGTCTAGCGAAATTAGTTCGCTGGAACGTTCAGAGTCTGGCCAACCATGATCAGATCTGGGTTGGTCAGCTGATCGTCGTTCAGAACGAACAGGCCGCGCCAGTCGTCAACACCAAGCTGGTCAGCAATCTTGGCCAGGGTGTCGCCGGACTTGACGGTGTAGTTCTTGCCCGAGTCGGTGACATCAATGTTGAACACTGGAGCCTGTGGAGCCGGAGCCGCGTGCTTGCCCGAGGTGCTTGGAGCAGCCTGCTTGGTGGACTTGACCGAGTTGCTGCTCTCGGAAACCTGTGGAGCGGCCTGCTTGGTCTGGGTGGCCTTAGGAGCAGCCTTCTTGGTTTCGGCAACCTTTGGAGCGGCCTGCTTGGTCTGGGTGCTCGACGAGGAATCGCTCGAGGATCCACCGGTTGGGGTTCCGCTGATGCCCAGTTTCGCGGTACATGCTGGCCATGCGCCCCAGCCCTGCGAAGCCTGGACCTTGGTTGCGATGCGGATCTGCTCGGCCTTCGATGCCTGGTTTGGCATGCCGGAGCCGCCGAATGCCTTCCAGGTCGACAGCGAGAACTGCAGGCCGCCGTAGTAGCCGTTACCGGTGTTGATGGACCAGTTTCCGCCGGACTCGCACTGAGCCAGCTTGTCCCAGGTGCTTGCAGCATTTGCTGGTGCAGTGGTGGCAACGATTGCGCCACCGGCTACTGCTACGGCTGCCAAGGAGGCTCCGCCGCGGCGGATCAATTTCTTAGTCTTCTGCTGGATCATGATTCTCCAGTGCTCTTCCCGCGCTCAGGTCGTCCAAGACCATCTTCGTGCACCGCTCAGCGTCGCATTTCGACGTTGTATGAAGCACTACCCTGGCGAGCGGTTTGGAAGTCCCGGTAGTACCTGTTTCCCCAATAACACAGCGAGTGTTATCGAAACGTTATAAAGACCCTAACCCAGACCCCCGCCCCCTTCGCAACTCAGGAAACGTCCAGATTCCGCGTAATCACAGGTCACCATCTCGGAAAAAAGTTAAATTTGGGCGGCACGAAGATCCTTAAACCCCTTGTGAACCGGCGAGAATGTTACAAATCTGAACTGGATATCAAACAAGTTTCTGTGATATAGCTTTCAATCCGTTCTCGGGCCCTGAAAAGCGCCAGAATCGCGTGTCAAGATCACCACTTCGCATGTTCCATAACGAGGTCCTTGGCAATCAGCAATTCACCAATTTCGGCGTCTTGAGCATGAACATTTCTTCAAGGCGCCTCGGCCTCCCTGCGAGGACACTTGGATGCTCGCAGGGGAAGAAGACGCGACGCTGATCTAAATGACCTAGTCACCAGAGAGATGGTTAGGTAGTGTGATGTGCGAAAGCAGATCGTCGCACTGATGAATTCATTAGCCAGACAGGGGAACCACATGCCAGACAAAGGCAGATTCACCAAAGAGCACATGAAAGAGTCTCTCAACTGCTTCCCCCGCGCATTGCGTGAATTCTTCAGAAATGATGGCTTGGATGTCGCAGCGTCCCTCTCGTACTTCATGGTTTTGGCCATGTTCCCGGGACTGTTGGCACTGATCTCGCTGCTGTCATTGGCAGGCGCCAGCGATAGCGGGACCAAATGGATCATGGAGATCCTGGAACAGGGCCTGGCTCCGAATGGCCAAGCATCGAATGGCGATTCGCAACAGCTGCTAAACACCACCGAGCAGCTGCTTGAAGGATTGGCATCGCAAGCCAGCGGAACCTTTTGGGCCATCCTCGCCGGTTCCCTCGGTGCTCTTTGGAGCACCTCTGGATATGTCACAGCGTTCGGCCGCAGCATGAATCGGCTCCATGGCGTGCCCGAAGGACGCCCGCAGTGGAAACGCCGTCCGCAGATGTTCCTCATCACCGTATTGATCATGCTGGTTGCAGTTCTCACGCTTGTCCTGCTGGTCACTTCAGGATCCATTGCCCGCGGTATTGGCAACGTCGTCGGCCTGGGCGATAGTTTCGTGCTGATGCTCAACATCGCCAAACCACCGATCATGCTGGTGATGATTCTTCTCGTGTTGGCATTGCTCTACTACTTCACCCCGAACGTCAAGCGTCCGCGATTCCGCTGGTTCTCAGCCGGAACCCTAACCGCCCTCGTCATTTTGGGCCTGTCCCTCGTAGGATTTGGAATCTATCTCTCGAAGTTCGCCAGCTATTCAGCTACCTACGGGACTATCGGCGGTGTCATTATCCTGGTGCTGGCCTGCTGGATCAGCAACATCGCGCTGCTGCTCGGCGCGCTGGTTGATATTGAGTTCATCCGCCTGCGCCGTCTGCGCGCCGGATTGCCCGCGACCGACGACATCCTGCTCCCCCTGCGCGATGACACCCTGGTGGCCAAGCAAGAGCTGGCTAACTACAAGGACCTCGTCCAAGCGCAAGAAGTCCGCATCAATCATGGTGGCGACCCGCTCCAGGACATGGAAATGGATCCGCAGAGAACCGGCAAACGCAAGATGAAACTTCTGCCGATAGGAGCAGCTGCCACCGCCGCTTGGGTAATTTCCCGGGCCACGACGCGCCGAACGCTGCGCAAGGACCTGAAAAACCGCTCAGAACAACGTCAATAGGCTGCTGCTTGCCCACCACAGCGCGCCCGCCCCAAGGGCAAGAATCACCAAGAGCCACAGGCCAGCAAAGGTGTGCGTTGCCCGGGCAATCAAGTAGGCGTCGGACTGGGCCACGTCGCGGCGCCGCCAGGTATGTACTGCCAAGAGCTTCGCGTAGTCACGCAATCCTGCAATCAGCAAGAATCCTGCGATGAGCAGAGAGAGATAAAGGTAGGCCTCCACCGGGGCGAAGAAGACGACGCCCAGGGCGATGAGGGCACTGACCGTGCACACCACAAATGCCGGCCAGTTGCGGACAAAAACCAGTGCAAGCAGGAAGAAGAGCGCGTAGATCCCCAGCGCCTGGCCTGCGTAGCCGATGGAAATTGCCCAGAACATCAAGGCTGAAACCCACAACGGCGCGGGATATCCGAATATCCCTGAAACAATCACCGAGAATTTTCCGCGCCCGCGGCTCACGACTTCGCCGGAATGATCCCACCCCAACCGCAGTCCCGTGACAAATCTTCCGGTGAACAGCGCGGAGACGATATGGCCGAGTTCGTGGACCAGCGTTGAGTACAGTCCGGTAATGCGCCATGCTGGGGCCGGAATCACCATCGCCAGCACCACAGCAGCAATAATCAGCCATTGCCATGAGTTCAGATCGACAACCACCGGCTGTGCCAGGCGATGCCAGGCTTCAGCTATATCCAAAATCATTCGAGCTCCTCAATCGCCCATCGATGTTCCCCATTCTCGCAAGCACCTCCGGACTGCAGCAGATCCGACCCAGCCTTTCCCCTGCCTTCAGGGAAACATCACAGGTGCAAGGCATAATCTGCATAGCGAGATGTTGTGCAAAATATTTGGAGGATCTTCATGTCTCGCTTAGCTTCAACCGCATTGGCCGTCACCGGCTTGGCTGGAGGATACGCTACCGGCCGCGCCACCAAAAAACGCCCGCTGGCCGCCGTGGTGCTCGGTGCAGCTGGCGTTGGCTCGTTCCTCATCTGGAAAAAGGATGCAGGCTCAGCCAAGGCAATCGCACTGATTAGCGCTTATGTTGGCGGCTTCGGTGCTTCGCACCCATTGGCAAAGAAGATCGGTGCATGGCCAGCGGTCAACAGCGTCACTGCTGGCGTCGCACTGCTCTCCCTCTTGCTCGGCGGTTCCAAGAAGTCGAAGGACGAAATTTCCTGAGAACCAACAGGCAGTGAACCACGTCGTCCACGCTGCAGAACAATGATTCTGTCCGGGGCCGGTGCTACGTTGGCTAGGTAGATACCAGTCAGCGAAAGGCGCCGGCCCCGTGTTCTTTTTAGAGGATCAGTTCATCTTCTCGGCCAGTGACCTTGCTGTGTCTGTCGATTGCAATTTTCAATCGTTATTTCTCCTGGACGTGAAACTTGGCCGCCGTCCAGCAGCAGAAAATGCCAGGGACGAAATGCTGGAACGCACCGCCGTCCTCGGTGATGTCCACGAACACAATGTCCTGGAAGAACTGGTGCAAGCCTACGGCGACTATGATCCGGCCCAAGGCACCGGAGTCAAGCAATTCCATGACCGCCCAACGATGACTCCCGAAGGCCTGCGCGCAGCCCACGAGCAAACAATGCAAGTCTTGCGCAACGGAGCCGATGTCATTTTCCAGGCCACATTCTTTGACGGTTCCTTCATTGGATTCGCCGACTTCCTGGTGCGCCAGCCAGATGGTTCCTGGGCTGTTTGGGATACGAAATTGGCTCGCCACGCGCGGGTCAGCGCCCTGTTGCAAGTTGCCGCCTACGCGGATCAGATGATCGCGGAAGGCATCAAAGTATCTGCCAAGACCACTCTCGTCCTCGGAGACGGCACGCATTCCGTTCACCGCGTGGATGAGGTGCTTCCGGTCTTCCAAGCCCAACGCGCACGCTTCTTGTCGATGATCCAGCAGCATCGCAAGTCCTCGGAGCCGGTTGCATGGAACTCGGATTTGATGCGCATTTGCGGCCGCTGCGATTACTGCGCTGAGCAAGCCCAGGCAACCCGAGACGTGTTGCTGGTGGCGGGAATGTCCATGGTGCAACGTGAAAAACTGCGAAAACGCGGCGTATTCACCATCGACCAATTAGCTGCCCTGGAAGCACCGCCTGAATCCTCGCTGGCTCGAATAATCGATCAGGCGCAAATGCAGCTTGGGTTGGGCCGCGTTGATGGAGAGGTCCAAGGCGTCAGTTTCAGGGTCAAATCCAGCCAAACCATTTCGCAGCTTCCTGCTCCCGACACCGGCGATATTTTCTTTGATTTTGAAGGCGACCCGCTATATCAGGATCGTGCCGACGGCTCGTGGGGTTTGGAATACCTGTTCGGAGTCATCGAACATGACACCGGGGAACCGGTGTTCAAGCCCTTCTGGGCGCACAGCCGCGCCGAGGAACGCCAGGCGTTCCTGGATTTCATCAGCTACGTTCAGCAACGCCGGCAGCGGTATCCGAACATGAAGATCTACCACTACGCCGCCTACGAAAAGAGCTCCCTGCGCAAGCTCTCGCAGGTGCACATCGCGGGTGAAGAAGAAGTCGATACCTGGCTGCGGGAGAACCTCCTCGTGGACCTGTATGAAACCGTCCGGAATTCCTTGGTGGTCTCCACCCGTTCCTACTCCATCAAGAAACTTGAGCCGCTATACATGGGCCAGCATCTGCGCGCCGGAGACGTCACCGATGCCGGCGCCTCAGTAGTTGCCTACGCACAGTACATGCAGGCGCGCGATGCGCACGATACTCCCACAGCCAACGAGATACTGGCCTCGATCGCCGACTACAACGAGTACGACTGCCTCTCGACCCTGCGCTTGCGCGACTGGCTGCTTTCCCTCGAAGAACACCAGCCTCAAAGCCTTCCTGCTATTCCATTGCAGGAGGAATCCAAAGAACAGTACAAGCCCGGCGCGGAAGAACTGCGTTTGCAGGACTACCTGGCAAACCTTCCCCAGGGACAGGCACTCAGTGATGACGACCGCGCCATCGCCATGGTGGCTGCCGCTACCGGCTATAACCGCCGGGAGAAAAAGCAGTTCTGGTGGGAGCACTTCGACCGGCTCTCCGCACCAATTGATGACTGGAGCGATGTCCGCGGAGTTTTCTCGGTGGATAGCGCCGAAGTCCTCGAAGATTGGCACAAGCCCACCGAACGGGCCCGGACCTTCGCACGGATCACCAAGCTCAATGGCGCGCTGGCCGAAGGTTCGCTGCTCTCCCCCGGGTCATCGGTATTTGCCATGTTTACGGCCCCTCTGCCTGAGGGCATGGAAGTCGACCAGTCGCTTCGTGGAGGAGCATTTAATGCAACTGTGGTGGAAGTTGGTGAAGGGTGGATTATCGTCTCTGAAAAATCGAGCGGCAAGATCCCTCCCTACGGTTCACTTCCCATGGCGTTGACTCCCGATAAGCCGTTGATGACCAAGAGCATCGATGATGCCCTGCTGGAGATTGCCCAAAAAGTCGGATCCACTGTCCCGGTTCTGCCGCAACAGCCGGGAATCGATATCTTGCGCCGTACCGCCCCGCGGTTCAAAACGCTCACGGCACCCGCAGCACCGATGATGGCCGACGGCCAGCCCCAGATCTATCAAGCGGTCGTGGAGTCGTTGAAAGATCTTGACCATTCATACCTTGCCGTCCAAGGTCCTCCCGGCACTGGAAAAACCTTCGTGGCTTCCCACGTGATCCGCGAGCTGATCAATGAAGGATGGAAAGTCGGGGTCGTGGCCCAGTCCCACGCAGTTGTTGAAAATGTGTTGCGCAAAGCAGTCGAGGCGGGGGTAGACCCGGAAGTAGTCGCCAAGGAGGTCAAGCACAAGGATCCAGTACCGTGGGCCGGAACCTCCAAGGACTCGATCTCTGAAGTTCTGGGTTCGGCCGATGGCGCGCTCATTGGCGGCACGGCTTGGACCCTCACCGGGTCCAAGGTGCCCGCTGGCAGTCTCGACTTGCTGGTCATCGACGAGGCCGGCCAGTTCTCGCTGGCTAATACCTTGGCCGTCTCCCGAGCTGCGCGCAACCTTTTGCTGCTCGGCGATCCGCAACAGCTGCCCCAGGTTACCCAGGGATCGCATCCGCAGCCCGTTGACGAATCGGCCTTGGGGTGGCTCTCTGCTGGCGAACCCGTGTTGCCGCCACAGCTGGGCTATTTCCTGGCTGCTTCATGGCGCATGCACCCGGAACTATGCGCCAAGGTTTCGGCCTTGAGCTATGACCACCAGCTGTTTTCGGCCCCGGCTGCGGGTCAGCGTGTGCTTGAAGGCACGCCTGCGGGAGTGAGCACTACGCTGGTCGCGCACCGTGGCAACACCGTTAGCTCAGTCGAGGAAGCCGAAACCATCGCCCAGCTAGTTCGCGATCATCTTGGCATGCTGTGGACTCCCGGCCCCGGTAAACCCCAACGAGCGTTGGAACCCACCGACATGCTGGTAGTCGCCGCATACAACGCCCAGGTCAATCTGGTTCGCGAGGTACTGGCCTCGAAGGGACTGGACGCGGTCAAAGTCGGGACTGTGGACAAGTTCCAGGGCCAAGAAGCGCCGATTGTCTTGATGACCATGGCCTGCTCCAGCGCGGACGATGCTTCTCGAGGCATCGAGTTCCTCTTGAATCGAAACCGGGTTAACGTCGCCGTCTCCCGAGGACAGTGGAAAGCGATTATCGTGCGCAGCGAGCGGCTCACCGATTATCTGCCGTCTTCCCCGCAGGCACTGTCACAACTCGGCGCGTTCATGGCATTGTAGGTTGGTGCTCATCGATCCGCTCATTTCCTGGCCGGGTCGATGACTTTTTCAACGTCGAAGAAGGAACCCAGGACCGGGCGGTCGCCCCTTTCTTCCTTGGCAAATTGCAGTCCGTCAACGTTGATGCGCATTTGGCGCTGATAATCTGAGCGCTGCTGCATCCAGGATTCTGTGGTGCCATCCACGCCATAGAAGTACCTGAACCCTTGTTTCTTCAGGTACTCATAGCGGGGACCCGAATATTCGCTGATGTGCGCAATGTCAGAGCCAAAAGGATAAATGAACTGGTCTGTCGCTCCAACGATCGGTTCAACCTCTTTTTTCCAAAGCTTGGTATCGCGTTCCAGCCGACCCATGCTGACCGTTCCGGTCTGGATGTGGCCCCATGAATGCGACGCGAAGACCCAACCGGTTTCCTTCATGGATTTTGCGATCGCAGTAGCCTTTTCCTGATCTTCTTTCAGATTCTTGTTATTCGGATACTGGCTCGCAGAGGTGCGGTAGCCGAACACGCCGTTATAGCCGGTCATTGCTACCAAACCTCGTGCACCGCGATAGGTGAAGTCCGGGTGCTTGTTGATGAAGTCGTCAACCATCGTGGTCACGTCGTAGGCACCGATGTGTTTTTTACCGGCAGCATCGACATATTCGTTGCGGACTTTGCCATCTTCATCGAGCACCAACTTGCTGGCGAAGCCATCGCCTTCCATATATTCGTAGTAGCTGACATCATCAACGGAAAGCACCAGGGGCTGTTTGCCTTTGGGGAGCATGATCTTTCGATATTCCATCTTCTTCTGCTTATTGAGGCCAGCGAAGTCATGCGGATTGACCAGTACATAGTCTTTTGCATAAAGAGATGAAAGGATCGCGGAAAATTCCTTTTGGGTCACCATGTAGTCTTCGTATCCAGCAGAACTGCTTTCCTTGTCGAAGGCGCGGTCGGTGTCCACAATGAGCGAGTGGAAAAACAAGTGCGGAATTTTATCCGGCTGATCCCACGCCGTGGTGTGTTCTTTCTCGTCTTCGAGTCCGGCGACCATTGAAGACAGGCTGTCGTCACTGTCTTTCTTGGCAAGTTTTATCGCGGCGTCATAGTCATAGCCATCAGCGAGCCTGTTGATTTCGGCTTTAACGCTGCTGACGCGCTGTTGTTCCTGTTGTGATTGCTCCGGTGCGGCAGAATCCGAGCTCGGGGTTTCCGGGGTGGTTTGCGCGCTACAGGCTGCCAACGCCATGGCAAGGCCGACGGATACTGCTAAGCGCAAGGACTTCATTGATTGCCCCCTCCGTGCATTCTGTCTTGGCTATGAGCTGACAGAAAACAGGTTGTCATCTTCATAATTCGACCCTACACAGAATGAGGTTTTGGCAACACCCCCGGCAACTGATTCTTTCTCAAGGCCCGGGATTAACGGGCAGGAGCAATGGATTCACATTTACTGTTGAGGCCGATGATTTAGAATTGTTTAGTTAGGCGTCCTAAAGATCAAGGAAGTACATGCAGCCCTCGCACCGCGCGAATAGTTTGTGGCTTCAAGCTCAACAGTTCAAAGGCTCGGCAGCATATCGTCTTCTGACGGCCCAACCATGGGCGGTTGCCTTCATCCGAGCCGAGTTCACCGCCGATCGCTCCCGCGTAGCGCTAGAGCTGTTCCATGCTTCATTGGATTCGTTCTTGAAGCAGGCGCGTCAAAGCGACGAGCAGATTCCGCAGTCATACTCTGCCCAGGATTTTGCCGAGACCTGGGTCAAGCAAGGAATTCTCGCGCGGCCGCTGATCGATGGGCGTTTCGTTTATGAGCCCAGCGCGCAGACCCTGCGCACATTGCGCTTCCTCTCAGATTTTTCCACCGACGATTCCCACCTGAACTCCTCGCGATTGAACACCTTGCTTTCATCGCTGGAATCCCTGGTGCATGAAACGGACCCGGATCCTGAAGCCCGAATCCGCGCCTTGGAATCCCAGATCGCCCAGCGCCAGGCGCAAATTGAGCAGTTGCGCAGCGGGGACGATCCCGCGGTGCTCTCGCGCACAACAGCCTTGTCCGCAACGCGTTCGCTGTTGGACCTCGCCTCCAGCCTGCCTGCGGACTTCCGCCGCATGCGCGATGGCGTCCAAGACATGCTGCACTCCCTTCGCGAAGGCATCCTCGATGCCTCTACCGCGAAGGGCGTCGCGGTGGGCCAGGTGCTCGAAGCCGATCGCCAATTGCGCTCAACCGCTGAAGGCGAAACCTTCAGCGGGTTCACTGAATTCCTGAATTCTCCCGATGCCCAGCAGCGCTTCCGTTCAGCATTGGCAGAAGTGCTCGAACGCGAATTTGTAGACGACCTCGATGCCACCGAGCGCCAGATCCTCACCAACCTGCTGCGCGAGCTGCGCCGGCAGGCGGCCGAAGTCCATGCGTCCTACGGCAAGCTTTCCGAATCCCTGCATGCGTTCGTCCAGTCCGAGGACTACAAGCAGGCGGAGCTTCTGCGCCAGGCTGTCAGGGAAGCCGAGCTGGCCATCACCAAGTCGTCGGCGCTCAAGCCGCGCAGTGGCCTGGCCCCGATGGATCTGTACACTCCACAGCTGATGACGCTCTCCGGCTTGGGGATCTACGATCCTTCCGAACATGTAGCGCCTCCCCCGCTGGCCCAGGCACCGGAATTCAGCGAGGCCGACATTGTCCGCAGTCCCGCGACGCCACAAGCCAATATGCCATTGCTGCGCGAGTCGATTACCCGGCAGTTGAACCACGCGCCAGCCGGAGCGGTGGGCATGGATGAAGTATTCGCCGCTTTGGACGATGAGCATCGGCATTTGAATACCATCCGCGCACTGGTTGAGATTGGACGCACCAATGGCGAATCGCTCAACGAGGCTGAATTGGTCAACATCGATTTCCAGCAACTTGATGGTTCCCTGAGAACCGCCATCCTGCCCGCCTTAAGCTTCACGAAGGAGCCGCTATGACCACGAGCGATGCCTACGCCGCACCGATCGCCGAACCGCTGTTCGACGGTGATACCGGAAAATACTCCCTGCCGTTGCGCCAATTGCTGGTTCGCCTCTTGCGTGGACCCTACCTTGATGGCTCGGTGGATGCCTCCGCTTGGCAGCTCTTGCTTGATCAGCAGCAGACCATCACCGATTATTTCTCGGAGATCTTCTTGGCGTTGACCATGGATATGGACCGCAAAATTGCGATGCTGTCCCCGGTCCAGATTGACCAGGTCCACACCGCGCCGATCGCGCCTCGCCGTCCGCTGAAACGCGATGAAACCCTCTTGGCACTGCGCCTGCGGCTTTTGCTGGAGCAGCAGTCCGGCAACGGCAGCGACGCGGTGGCCTCACGGGCCACCATGCACGAGATCCTGGCCGAGCACCGTCAGGCCGCTGACCGTGATGACAAGCGATTTGCCGAATCCTGTGATGCCGCCATCTCCCGTCTGCAATCCCTGCGATTGCTGACCAGCACCGAGCTGGAGAACGAATTCCGCATCTCTCCGGCGTTGGCCATGGCACTGCCGCTGAGCAGCATTCAAGACATTCCGCGCTACATCGCGGCGATTGATGCCAACGAGCCGGCTTTTAACCTTTCGCCCGACGATAACGATGAACTTGCTGAACAGTCCCCCGAGTTGGTGCAGGAGTAACCGATGAGCATTGAAATGACTCTTCCGCTGGGCGGCGCGATCAACCCCGGCCAGCATCGCCTCAGCCGGGTGCAGATCGTCAACTGGGGCACCTTCCATGGACTGCACGACCTGTCCGTGGACCGGGCCGGGACACTGGTCACCGGGCACCCTGGTGTTGGCAAATCCACCCTGTTCGACGCCATGGGCCACGTATTTTTCGCGACTCCCCGCCTCAATGAATCAGCTAACGACGCGGCCACCCGCGAAGACCGGCGCACCACCTTCTCCTATATGCGCGGACGCCAATTCAAGACCAGCGAAGGCACCGTTTACCAGCGTCCGGGGGCCACCTGGAGCGCCATCATCCTCAGCTACGAGGACGGCATGGGCAATACGGTGACTGCCGGGGCCGTTTTTGATCTGCCCGATGCTGGGCTGGAAGGCCAAGTTTCCAAGCACTACCTGTTGTGCGAAGGCAAGGTGGATATTGCTGAGCTGGAGAACCACGGGCCGCGTCGCTTCACCGTCTCCTCGCTATCCAAGGCGCTAGCTCCCACCGAAGCCTTCGATACCCACAAGGCGTTTATTGAGCGTCTTCGCCGCCGCCTCGGGGTGGAAAGCGATAAGGCCTTTGCCTTGTTGCGCACCCTGCAGAACGGCAAGGGCCTGGCCAAAGGCGTCAACCAGTTCTTCCGCCATGAAGTTCTCGAAGAACCGGCAACACTCAAAGCCGCCGCGGCCGCAGTTGAGGACTTCGCGCACCTTCGCGGCATCTATCGCCAATTGGACACCGACCGTGCCCAGCGTGACGCGCTGGCCGAGGTTCCCCAGCAGGATCTTGCCTACCGCCAGTTGGCCGAGAAAATCACCGAAACCCGCCACCTGCTGGACAGCGACGTGCAGGCCCTGGAAGCCCAGGTCCGCCAGCTGGTGATGCGCAATGATCTCTCCTCCCACCAGAGCGAACTAGCTGCCTTGCAGATCGAAGAAGGGGAACTTCGAGCGCGCAAGGAGCAGCTCGATGACCAGCTGCAGTCCTTGGAAGCGGCGCACGATTCGGCCGGTTCCGCCTCGCTCATGCTTCTGGAGCGCGAGGCCGATGTTGCTCGAAAGGCGCTGAGCGAAAAGGAAAATGCCCTTCGCGCGCTGCAGCAACAGGCGACAGAAGCTGGTTTGAGCTTTGAATTCTCCGCCACCGGCTTGGATGAGTTGCGTGCCAATGCGGCCCGCACTTTGCAGCAGCTGTCTTCGATCACCCACGACGCGCAAACCGTGGAATATGAAGCCATGGCGTCGCTGGTCAATTTGCGCAAGCGCGCCGAGACGCTGGCCGAGCAGATCCGCTCCTATCAACGCCGCGCCAGCAATATTGATGACCGGTCCATCGCAGCACGCCGGGCAATCGCTTCGGCGTGCTCGCTGAGCGAAGACCAGCTGCCTTTTGCCGGCGAGCTGATGGATGTTTCCGCTGATTCCTCGACCTGGCGCCTGGCCGCGGAGAAGGCCCTGCATTCCTTGGCCCGCACCCTGCTGGTGCCGGGCGACCTGCTGGGGCAGGTGACCCATGCCATCGACCAGCTTGATGGCCTGGGACGTGTTCGATGGATCGATATTTCCCAGCAGCCCAAGGCGGGTGCGGCGGGCCCGGCAGATCTGGTCACCAAGCTCGACTTTGCCCCAGGCGATGCGGGCAATTGGCTGAAGTCGAAGATCACCGCGGATTATCCGCTGGCTTGCGTGGATAACGATGCCGCCATGCATGTGCATCCCAAAGCCATCACCCCTGCAGGCACCATGAAAACCGGTGCCGGAACCTTCGAACGCGATACTCGCGGACTTCCGGCCTCCGAATACTTGCTCGGCTTCACCAACGAATCAAAGATTTCCGAGCTGCAGTCAAAGGCTGTGCGCTTGGAGGAAAAAATCGCCCAGGCACAAGCGTCTGCCGATGAACGCAGCGCCGCCAAGAACAAGGTGGTTGCCAAGTCGCTGCTGCTCAAGGCGATCATTGCCGACGAGCGCAGCTTCAGCCAATTGGATTCTTCCCCGGCTTTGGAAGCGTTGCGGCGTGGCGAGCAGAAGCTTGGCGATGCCCTGTCGCTCTCGGGTGATTCCTCGCGTGTGCGCCAGCAGATTGAAGCAGCCAAGGCCGAAGCGGAAAAGCTTGTCGGCGACCTTGCACTTGTCCGTTCCCGCATCCGGGACCTGCAGCTCCAGGTAGAACGTGCTCAGCAGGTCCTGGCCACGGCACAGGACCCAGCTGGCGATTGGGAGCAATCGATTCCGGCGCCATTGCGCCAGCATCAGTTGCTCGGTCCGGTCCTTGACCAGGCCATTTCAGGCAAGTGCCCACCCAGTGAGCAAATCAGCGAGGCCTTCGCCGAGGTCAAGCTGCAGCTGGGAAGCCAGATGAACTCGCTGAACAGCCAGCACCAGGAAATTGGCAGCGCCCTGAGTGAAACTTTCCGTCGCTTTGCCCGTGATTTTGGCACCTCGCACGCCCAGACCCACGGTACCTCCGCGGAGGCAGCCGAGCACTACACGCAGCTGCACGATCAGATTGTTGCCGATGGCCTGCCGCACCACGAAGCGCAGTTCCGTGAATACTTCGCCAACCGCTCCTACGAGCGCTTCAGCGATCTGCTGCAGCTGCTTGATGAAGAGCGTCGCATGATCTCCGAACGCATCAAGCCATTGAACCAGATTCTGGCTGAGGTGACGTTCGAGCATGGATCCATCCTGCGCCTGGAAGTCGAGAATTCGATTCCGGTGGAGGCCGGGAACTTCCGCAAGGAGTTGAAGGATGCCTTGCAGGAGGCCTACACGACCAAGGATGAAACGACCTTGGCCACGTCCTACCAGGCGCTGGAATCCCTCGTTACCGCCTTGAGCGATCCTTCACTCAACGCGTGGCGCTCCACGGTGCTGGATGTTCGTCAACACGTGGTCATCAGCTGCAATGAGCACAAGACCAATGGTGAAATCGAAACCGGCTTGGAACCTGGAACCCTGTCCGGTGGCGAGGGCCAGCGCTTTACTTCCTTCATCATGGGTGCTGCTTTGGCCTACCAGCTGGGCTTCGCTTCGGCGGGCTTCACTTCCTTCGGCACGGTGATGATCGATGAAGCGTTCATTCAGGCCAATTCGGAGTATGCCGCTGCCGGTATACGCGCCCTGCAGGAATTCGGCTTCCACCTCGTGCTTGCCGCGCCGGAAGACAAGATCGACCTGAGCCGGCATCTGGGGTCGATTACCGACATCATCAAGCACCCGGGATCCAATATCTCTGGCTTCGTGACCACCGGCCGTTCACCGGCCATGGCCACCACCATCACGCTGCGCAGCTAGCGCCCCACCCGACATTAAAGGTCCAGTTCCCCTGTGAAGTGGACCTTTAATGTCGTGGTGCTGCATTCACTTCATGAGTCACTGAATGCGTTCAGCGATCATATTCACTCGAGGGTGCAGATCCTGCGGTGCGTAGTCGGGGTCAATGCATTCTTTCCAGTACCCCAAGCGGGCCTTGTCGATGCTTTCGCTAAAGATCGTTTCGACGTACATCTTTTCTTGCTCCAGGGTCTCGTGAACCGCAGGCAAGCTGGAGTTAAGCAGTTCCATCCATTCGTTGACCGAGTCAGTCTTTCCGGGAAGCACCCGGAACCGGGTGAGTTCCATGTTCATGGGGCCAATCTGTATCTGCAACTGCAATTGCAGCGAAAAGGCCGAGCCTGGACAACAGGATTGCTGTTATTCCGGGCCCGGCCTTGAGCACTACGCGGCTATTACTCGGTTGCCAAGCCTTCTACTGGTGAAAGCCTTGCAGCCCGTCGCCCTGGGGTGATGGATGCCAGGAGCGCAGCGATCACGCTCACGGCAAGGACTGCTGCCAGCTGCCACCACGGGATGGAGTAGGTCAAGGTTCCCATGGATGCCAATGCCGACTGGGCACCCAGCAAGCCGTAGGCAACTCCGAGGACCATGCCGAGCAAGGCCGCGACACCACCGATAAGGACCGCTTCGGTGGCCAGCATGCTTTGCAGCTGCTTCTTCTTCAGGCCCAAGGCCCGAAGCAGCGAGTTCTCGCGGGTCCGTTCAAGCACCGAGAGGCTGAGCGTATTGGCGACGCCAATCAATGCGATGAGCACCGCGACGGCAAGGAGCGCCGAAACAATGGTCAGAAGCACATCAATGATCTGCGTGAACATCGACTTCATGACCACGCCGCCGTCAATCATCGAGGATTCAACGCCGGTGATGTCCGAAATTTCGGTCACCAGTTCATTGATCTGCGAGCCTGCGATACTGGAATCCACCTTGACGATGATTCCGGGGTATGAACTCGGATCCTTGATCTCCAAGGTTTTGAGGGTCTCATTGGTGATCAGGTTTCCTGAGAGCAGCGCGCCTGATTCTTTGACCTTGAGCGACTGTCCAGCGACCTCGATGGATTTCTGGTCGGTCTCCCACTGGGACAAGATCAGTTCGCCATTCTCGGGGACGACCTTCTGGTCCAGAACCGTCTTGGCGTACTCCTGCGGGTCAACAGCAATCAGCTGGATGTTGACCGGTTCGCCCATGTCCAGACCCGCATCGGCATACGAGCTGGTGAATGTCGAGGTAGCGCTGACGCCGTCAACGCCATCGATCGTCTTGGCCAGCTCTTCCGCTTTGGCTTTGCTGGTCGCTCCATCGTAGAACGAGACCATCATGTCCACGGGGTACTCGGCAGCTACCGAATTGTTCAGGCTGGCTTTGGCGGTCTGGCCGCCAACCATGATCATCGAAACCAGCGTCACGCCGATCAGCAAGGCAGTCGCCGTGGCCGTGGTGCGCCCTGGATTGCGCACCGCGTTCAATGCAGCCAGGCGGCGGGAAGTCGACTTGCCGGCAATCGCCTTGCCAATACCGGCGACGCTGCTCGGTACGAACAGCGAGGCGAGCATCAAGATCCCCGGGAAGGACACCAAGCCGCCCAGGAAGGCTACGACCAGATTCCCCTTGACTGCGCCGAAGACCAGCAGGCCAACACCGATGAGGGCCAACACCGCTCCAAAGACGATGCGCACAATGCCCGCGCGGTTCTTCACGCTGGCAGCGTCAAACGGGCGCAGAGCGGCCAGCGGCGCCAGTTTCATGGCCCGGCGAGCAGGCAAGCTTGCAGCAACAACCGTCATCAAGATGCCGACAGCAATTGGAACCGCGAGACCGACAGGGGTCATCGAGAGCGTTGCGTATGACATGGCAGGGACCAGGGTGTGCAGCAGCTGGATCAAACCAGCCATCAACGCGATGGCCAGCAAGACGCCAATCACCGACGCCACGATGCCAATCACGAGGGCTTCAATCAGTACCGAGCTGCGGATCTGCTTGCGCTTGGCGCCCAGGGTGCGAAGCAGCGCCAATTCCCGGGTTCGCTGTGCAATCACCACGGAGAACGTGTTGACTACAACCAGGCCGGTAACTACGAGCGCGATCAAAGCGAAAATAATCAGGATGATGCTCAGCTGGTCGGTGCCACCGGTCATCTGGGCCACCTCGTCAATAACCTTTTGATCCGCGGTGACCACTGCGACGTCAATTTTCTTCTGGTCTGCAAAGTAGTCTTGCAGGTCCTGCCGAACAGCATCAATGGAACCATCGCTGTTGATGACGATGTCGCGGAATATGGCGCTGTCGCCGGCGAAGTGGCTCCATGCCTTTTCGCTCATGCCGCCCAAGGCGTAGGCGGAAGTCTGCGGGTTAGCCGAGGAACGCTGAATACCGACGATGTTGATGTTCTGGGTCTTCCCCTGGTCGTCGCTCAGGGCCACAACATCTCCGACGGAAATGCCCATGTCCTTGGCATGGGAATCATCGATGATCATCTCGTTGTTGGCCAGCGGAGCGCGGCCTTCGAGAAGTTCCATTCCACCCAGCCCCTGATTCGGGTCGACCGGCTGGATCTGAATGGTGTATCCATTATCCGCGGTATGCAATTGGCCATAGGCGTAGCCCAAGCCATAGGCGGTAGACACTCCGGGAAGATTGCGAACGCCATCGATTTCTTTGGCGGTGAGCTCGGTTGTCTGGTCGGGGTCGGCGCTTGGGCTTGGATCCCAGTAGGCCACCAAGTCGGCGGACTTGTAAGAATCCCCCAAGGAATTCTTCAAGGTCGCCTGTGTTGACGAATTCACTGCCAGCGTTGCCGCGAGGAACGCGGTGCCGATGGCCACGGCAAGCACGACGGCGATATAGCGCCGGGCGTAGGTCTTGATATTGGAAAGTGCTACGTGCAGCATCGTTTACTCCGCCAATGAGGCGAGTGCCTCGGACACGGTAGCCACGGTTGGCTCCTCGATGGTTCCGACGATCGCGCCGTCTTTCATGAGCAGCACGGTGTCTGCGTAGGATGCTGCCACGGGATCGTGGGTCACCATGATGATGGTCTGTCCCATTTCGCGAGTGGAAGTACGCATCAGCGACAGGACTTCGGCGCCGGTTCGGGAATCCAAGTTGCCAGTTGGCTCATCGCCAAAGACAACCTCAGGGCGGGTGAGCAGCGCACGGGCTACGGCCACGCGCTGCTGCTGCCCACCGGAGAGTTCATGTGGCTTGTGGGTCAGGCGGTCGCGCAAGCCCAAGGCATTGATGACCGTGTCGAACCAGGCCTTGTCGTGCTTCTTGCCAGCCAGGGACAGGGGCAGCAAGATGTTGTCTTGCGCGTTGATGGTGGGGACCAAGTTGAACGACTGGAAAACGAAGCCAATCTGTTCGCGTCGCATCTCGGTGAGCTGATCGTCGCTGAGCGAGAGCAAGTTCTTGCCGCCGATGATGATTTCGCCGCTGTCTGCCGAGTCCAGGCCAGCCAGGCAATGCATCAGGGTTGATTTGCCGGATCCGGAAGGACCCATGATGGCAGTGAAACGAGAACGTGCGAACGAGACATCGACGCTGCGAAGAGCCTCAACCCGGGTGGTGTCATGTCCGTAGGTTTTGGTCAGCCCACGAGCGGCGACCGCATGGTCAGTTTTTGGCAGGGTTTCAGAAGTCATACCAAAAGAATATAAATTCCCTAGCCAGATGGGCATCCACCAACAGGCTTGACTTGATTAGGCAGCGCATCATACTCAGGTATGACCCAGCCCCGGCAAAACTAAACCACAGGTTATCCGCCGGGTTTTCCAGCCGCCCTTGCTAGCAGCCGTGCTGGTGCTCGGTGCTTTGATGCGAGGATGGCTCGATCTGGAACGTCGAATGCTCAATGCTGATCGGGAAGTGGTCGGCCACGCAATTTTGCAGGTTCTTCAGCAGGTCTCCCGCGACTCCAGCCGAGAACGTCGAATCCTCGACGACCACATGGGCGGTGAGCACCGGCAGGTTCGAGGCTATCTGGCTAGCGTGCAGGTCATGCACGGCAATGACACCGGGCTGGTTCTCCAGGTGCTCGCGCACCGCAATGAGATCCAGCCCTCGCGGCGTGGATTCCAGCAGAATATGAGTCGTTTCGCTCAACAGCTTCATGGCACGTGGAACGATCAGGGCGCTGATGACCAGGGCAGCAATCGAGTCTGCTGCCATCCATCCGGTAGTTGCGATGACAACGGCGGCAACGATAACTGCCACCGAGCCCAATGCGTCATTGACAACTTCAAGGAACGCTGCGCGCATATTCAGGTTGTTCTTGCGTCCCGCGGAGATGATCCACATGGAAATGACATTTCCCAGCAAACCGATCACGCCAAAAACGAGCAGGCCTGTTGGCTGGATTTCTGTTGGCGTGAATAGCCGGCGAACGGCATCGATGGCAGCGTAGATGCCGACTGCGAGCAGCAGCGCTGATTGCAGTGTTGCCGAGAGCACTTCGGCGCGCCGGAATCCCCAGGTTCGCTTGGTGGTGGGCTTGCGCGCAATCAAATTGGCCGCGGTGAGCGCCAGCAGCAGCCCGAGGGTATCGGTTAGCATGTGTGCCGCATCGACGAGCAAGGCCAGCGAGCTAGTGACAATGGCCCCGATGATTTCGGCAATGAGAATGCTTGCCGTGATGCCAAAGGCCCAGGCAAGTCGAGAGCGGTTGGCCTCCGAATGATCGTGGGAGTGGCCGTGCGAATGATCGTGGCCCATGTCTACACCTCTACTTGCTGGCTTGAGTGCGCTTCTTGCCAGTGATGCGCCTGCGATTGGTTTGGGACGATTAGCTGTGCCAAGGTGAGCAGCTGGTCCAAGTACTCGGCCTGCCCCAGTGCGTAGATGCTCGCCCGCCCCTGGCTCCGGACAGTGACCAAATCAGTATCACGAAGGCAGGCAAGATGGGCACTGACCGTGCTCTGGGCCAGCCCTAGATGATCGGTCAGTTCCCTGACCTTGTGCTCACCGGTTTTCAGATGTTCAAGGATCAGCAATCTTGTCGGGTCAGCGAGGGCATGGAAGAGCGCAGCTTGCCGCATCTTGCCGTCGCGATCCAGCAAATCATCGCTTCTAGACTCTATCATCGCCATATAACGATGATAGACGGTTGAACTGGAAAATTGAACCCCTTGTGAAAGCCGATCAGGGCCAGGGCATTAACTGCGCCAGCTGAGCGCCGGGCAACTTCCGATTGTTACGCGCACGCCCCGGCAGGCCACGCATATGCTGACCGCGAAGACGCAACTTTTTCACCTCGTCGACACGCTTCCCCAGCGGTGGAAATTCAAGGATGGGACGCCCAGGACGTGGCCCGTGCGCGGCTGCCCAAGCACCACCGGGGATTTACTAAATTCTGAAGCATTTCTTCAGTACATGCCCTTGACCTCATATAATGCGAAGATAGATTCATGACTGAAGATCTTGTTATCGGCGAAGATGGCCTTGCCCGCCCGCAATGGGCTGCCACCAGCGATATGCTCCGCACCTATTACGATTCCGAGTGGGGCATGCCGGTGAACACCGAAGCAGGAGTCTTCGAACGGTTGAGCCTGGAATGCTTCCAATCCGGGCTCTCATGGGCCATCATTCTCTCCAAGCGGGAAGCCTTCCGGGAGGCGTTTGCCAACTTCGACCCTGAAAAGGTTGCGCTGTTCACCGAGAATGACTTTGATAGCCTCATGGACAACCCCGCCATCGTGCGCAATAAACTGAAAATTCGCGCCACCATCGCCAACGCGGAAGCCACGCTCATGATGCGCGAAGAGGGAGGGCTGGCCGATTTCATCTGGTCCTTCAAGCCAGAGGAAACTCCAGCCCCGCGGATCGCGGCAGAAATCCCGACACAGAGCGCCGAATCCAAGGAGCTGGCCAAGGAATTGAAAAAACGCGGGTTCAAATTTGTGGGGCCTACGACAATGTTCGCGCTCATGGAAGCCATCGGCATGGTCGATACCCATTTGGTGGGATCCCATCGCCGAGGCAGCTCAGGAATCTGGGCCTGAAGCCCATGACATTGCGCCTGGAGGCAGCCGGAACACTGGACATCGTACATGCTTCGTCCGTGTTGCGGCTCCATTCCCTTCCAGCCCAGGAAAGAATCGAGCCGTCCACCGCGGAAGTTCGCCGGATCCTGCGCGTTGGCGGACACCTCATCGATGTTCACCTGGCATTGGACCCGTCAGGAATATCCGTAGAGCATGATGCGCCTGCCACACTAGTCCCCAGCCTGCAAACCATCATCAATCACTGGTTCGGATTGCAGCAAGACACCTCTCCAGCCTATGAATCCCTTGCGAAGCTGCCGGGGCTCGACGCGATGGCTGCGTCATTCCCGAATCTGAGGCTCATCAGCTACCCGGACCCGTTCGAGGCTCTGGCGACTACGGTCATTGGCCAGCAGGTTTCCCTGGCCGCCGCGCGAACGCTCGCAGGAAGGTATGTCGAACACCTGGGCGAGGCGCACGCATCAGGGCTTCACGCGTTTCCGACTGCCGAAGCAACGTCAGCACTGAGCGCGCTCGAAATTCAATCCATCATCCGGTGCCCATTGGCGCGAGCAGCAACACTGCATGCCGTGTCGCAGTGGTATCTGGAGTCCGGGGAATCCCTGGTTCACCGGCCAACCGAATTCCTGGCGCAACTGCTGTCTTTACGCGGAGTAGGACCTTGGACCAGGGACTATATGGCACTGCGCGGGCTACGGGATTCACAGATCTTCCTGGATTCTGATCTTGTCGTCAGGCGCGCGCTCAAGAATTCAAGCATTCCCCCGGCCATCAGGGATTCGCTTCCCGCCGGCGCGGGATACCTGGCCACACTGCTCTTATGGGCTTATGACTCCGAGCATCGCGAGCAATGAAAAAGGAACTTGCCAAGGTGTGCAATCCTGGCAAGTTCCTTTTTCTGCGATCCGGATGACTGAGCAGGCCACCCGATTCCCTATTCCCCTTATTCAAGCCGGCTAAGCCGACCACTAGGTCGAGGTGAGCAACCTCGAACCGTAGTGAACTGGCCGATGATATCGGTCAAGTTAGTCGCTTCTCCCGACCACACACGGGAGAAGCTCTGGAATAAGCATAACCTAACTAGCCCTAATAACGTCAAGCCCTAATCACCTAATATCCTGAATTTTTTATTAGGTAGATCTAACTTAGATTGTTGGGCCGCCCGCAGCACTCAATGGGCGCCCCGAATAATGACGACGGGGCCCGCTTCAGTCAGCGAAGATCTTGCCAACCTCGGTGCGCTTTTCGGCTTGGAACGCATCTTCTGCCCGGCCAAACGCCCAGTAGGCGGACAACGACATATCGCGGCGATCGACCCCGCGCTCATCGTAGAAGTAGAGGCGAAGCCGCTTCATGACTTCGCGCTCGCCATGGGCAAAGACCTGCACTCGGCCACCGGGCCATGGGTACTCGCGCACGGCGTTTTCCAGAACAGTGTTCTGCGGGGTGAAGGGTGCGTTGCGGTGCAGCCATCGAACTTCAACGCCTTCGGGGTGCACAAGTTCCAGTTCATCGGCTCGGTCGGCGACCTCGATGACGGCCAGCCCCTTCATTTGCGGGGACATGGCTTCCAAAGCGGCGGATATGGCAGGAATAGCTGTCTCATCACCGGCAAAGAAATGGAAATCGAATTCTTCGCGCGGCACGAACAGCCCGGCAGGCCCAGCGAAGCAGATCGAGGAACCGATCTCGGTATCGCGTGCCCATTTGCCGGCCAATCCCTCATCGCCGTGAACGACAAAATCAATTTCGATCGTTCGAGCTTCAAGATCGCTGCGGCGCACGGTGTAGGTGCGGCGCACCGGCATGTCTTCGGGGGCCAGCTTGCTGCGCAGCTCCTCCATGTCGTAAGGCATTTCCAGGCCAAGCTCCGGCTTGGCAAACAAGAATTTGACGTAACGGTCCGTCACGTCCTTGTCGACAAAGTTGTCGAACCCAGGACCGCCGAGAGTCAGCCGCACCAAATGCGGAGCAATATGCTCGCGCTTGAGCACCTGCAAGACAACTTGAGGACGTGCAGGTCGAGCCTCGGTTTGCAGACGTCTGCCAGCTGGCTGAGACATAACATCACTTCCTGTCTGAATAAGAGTAGATAGATCAATCCTAATTGACAGAAAGGCCAGAGCTTACTTCGGGAAGGTTGATGCACCCACAAAAGCGCTCAGTCCCTCGCGTTCTTCAGGGCTCAGCCTTTGAACTCGCGAAGTAGACGGGTCAAAATACGCCAGCGTGGTGGCCGCCTTGACGCATAGGTAATCCTCAATTGGGTCCCGGAATTCGTAGCAGATCTCAAAACTGGCTGGCTTGATGTTTGCCACCCACAAATCCACATTCACCGGAACATTGCGGTATTCCAAAGGCCTTGAGTACCGCACGCGATGCTCAACGACCAGGATCTGGATTCCCGGCGGCACCGCGGAAAAAATATCTGCCTGCGGTTCAACTCCGGGTGCACCGGTTCCGCCAGGAACCCCAAAGCCAGCAATACGCGCTTCTTCCATCAGCCTGATCAGGTTGACATTATTGACATGCCCGTAGGCATCCATGTCGCCCCAGCGCATGGGCACCTGCACACGAAGCATTGATTCAGCCATTACCGTTCTTTCCTCTACAAATTCTTCGCGTCAGCATCAACCAGGCCAAGCTTCACCAGCTGGTCGAGGATTCGCGCGCCATCAGGCTCATAGACCCAGCGCACGCCCGGGGTCGTGCGCCGCAACTCGTTGGAGCGTCCGCCAGCCAGCACAGCCTCGGACGGCGTCAGCTGCCGGATCACTATCGCCCGGACCAGCTCTGGATAGCGTCGCGCGAATTCTGCGTAGATCGCCGGGTCGTGCTGGCCATCGTCGCCGACCAGGATCCAGGAGATATGTGGAAACTCCTGAGCCAGCCGCCGCAGCTGGTCCACCTTGTGCTGCATGCCGCTGCGGAACCAGGAACGGTCCGTAGGTCCCCAGTCCGTGAGCAACAACGGGCCCTCGGGATAAAGGTTGCGGGAGATGAAGCGCTGCAGAGTTTGCGCGACATTCCATGCCCCCGTGGAAAGGTAGACCATGGGTCCACCGGGGTGTTCTTGCCGCACTTGCTGCAGCATGACAGCCATGCCCGGAGTTGCAACGCGTGCGTGCTCTGAGAGCACAAATGAGTTCCACGCTGCCAGCAAGGGGCGCGGCAGTGCCGTGACCACCACTGTGTCGTCCACGTCGCTGATCACGCCGAACTTCTGAGCCTGGTCAATGACCATGACGCGGGCTGTCGCCTCGTCGCCGTCGTGGGCTTGAAGGTGTATCTCGTTCCAGCCCGCCGGCAGGTCAACGGCCAGCTTTGCATCTATGACGCCGCCGCGGTCCGCTTGCACCTCGAAGCGTTGCTCTCCTACGACGATGCTGACCTTGGCAAAAGGAAGGATCGGTGAAATGAAATTTCGAAAACCCCTGATCCCGTCGGCGATCACCTGTGCCTGATGCTGACCGAATTCGAAGGCTCCGGGGCCGGCGAGCACGACTCGCGCTAGTACGCGAATCCAGCCCCCTTCTGGTCCGGTCGAACCGTAGCCGGTGTAGGGCAGGATGACCGCCCCTTGCCCCTTGGCTTGTGCCCGCTTGGCACGCCAGTTGTGGAATTTGTCTTCCACCCGCGAAGCAACGTGGCGAGCTCGTTGATCAGTCGAAATGTGACTCATGCTCACAGTCTTTCATGTTCTCGCCGAACCCTGGAAAACGACTGGCATGCGAAGCCCGGCACGCGATTCAACCTCCGGGCCCGCGGAGTGGCTACGAGTAAGGGTAGAACCCTTCACCGCTCTTTCGGCCCAGGAGACCTGCTTGGACCTTTTCGGTAATGAGCGGATGCGGCTTATCGGCTTCATTGCCCGTTTCGGCGAAGGTTGCCTGGGCGATGAAATCGATGACGTCCAGGCCAACCATGTCCATCAGCTCGAAGGGGCCCATCGGGTGCCCGAGTGCTGTTTTGGCGGTGGTGTCGATATCTTCGATGCTGGCGATTCCTGCGTGGGCCAGGTTCAATGCCTCGGCGTTGATAGCTCCCATCATGCGGTTCGCGATGAATCCCGGGATCTCCTTGTTCACCAGCACCGGCTGCTTGCCCAGCCGCGTGGCCACGGCCGTCACGGCTTCAACCGTTTCATCGCTGGTCTGCTCATTGCGGACCACTTCAACGCACTTCATCACCAGTGCAGGGTTGAAGAAGTGCATATTGCATACCTGCTGGGGGCGCCCACTGGCCGCGGCCACGCGCGATGAGGGCAAGGTCGAGGAATTGGTGGCAAGGATCGCGTGGGCTGGGGCATGTTCACCCAAGGTGGCGAAGATCTGCTCCTTGATATCCAGCCGCTCCACGGCTGCTTCGATCACCAGATCGGCCGTACTGGCGCTAGCTGCCAGATCCGTGCTCTGGGCCAGCCGGTTCAAGGCCGCATCAACGTCCGGCTGTTCCAATTTGCCCTTGGAAACCCTGGATGCGGCCCACGCTTCGAGGTCTGTGCGCGCAGCGGTCAAGGCCTGCTCAGAGATGTCTTGCAGGAGAGTCTCGTAGCCGCTCAAGGCGCAGCTCATGGCGATTTGCCGGCCCATGGTTCCGGCGCCGATAACCAAAATACGTTCAATCATCATTGATCTTTCCTTCTTCGGCACTTGAGCTGGAGCAATCAGCCCCGCAAATACGTGGTGGTCGTGTGCGTGTAGAACTCGCGGGCCACTGCTCCTTGTTCCTTCGGCCCATAGCCAGATGCCTTGGCACCTCCAAATGGCACGTGGGGATCCGCGCCTGCTGACTCCGAATTTACATGCAATATGCCAACATCCAGTGCTTGTTCAGCAGCTAGTGCCACGGAAAGATTGCTGGTGAACAGGGCCAGGCTCAGCCCGAACTCCGAGTCTTCGGCTGCTTCAAAAGCCTGATCTGCGCCGCTGACGGTGCACACCGCAAGAATCGGGGCAAAAAATTCCTCGCGCCAGGCACAGTTCTCCCGGCCGGCTTCACCTGTTGGCAGCTCCAAGATGGTGGGTGCCAGATAGCTTCCCGTTTCTGGAGCCTTGCCTTGGAAGCGCAGCAGCGCTCCTTGGCTCAGGGCACGGTCAATTCCTTCGCGCGCCGAGGCCGCTGCTTTGGCATCAACCAGTGGTCCCATGTGGACGTCGGGATCCAGCGGGTTGCCGGTAGTCCACTGTTCCAGGCGCGTGATGAGCCTGGCCAGGAAATCCTCGGCAATCCCGTCGTCCAGGATGAGCCGACTGGTTGCAGTGCACTTCTGCCCGGTAGAGCGGAAGGCTCCGAAAAGCACTTGTTCGCTGGCTAGATCCAGGTCGGCATCGGCGAGCACCACCGCGGCGTTCTTGCCTCCCATCTCGGCCTGGACCGGAACTCCGCGCGCAGCGCCGGCGGCACAGAGCCGGCGGCCTACCGCGGTTGATCCGGTGAAGGACAGGCCGTTGAGGTGCTCATTGGCAATGAATCGGTCTCCCAGCGCCCCTGGGCCAATGACGAGGTTGAGCACTCCTGCGGGCAGTCCGGCATATTCCAAGGCCTGGACAAGGCGCAGCGCCAGAATCGGAACCAGGCTGGCTGGCTTGAAAACGACGGTATTTCCGAAGACAAGTGCCGGCGCGATTTTCCACGCTGGAATGCCGATGGGAAAGTTGAACGGCGTAATAATGCCCACCACGCCCAGCGGCTTGCTGGTCACCAGGATCTGCTCTCCGGCGCGAGGAGACTGGAATACCGTCCCGGCAGCGCGTTCCGCTTCGCCTGCGTAGTAGGTGAAAATTTGGGCTGCTCGCAGTACTTCGCCAATTCCTTCGGCCCGTGTTTTGCCTTCTTCGCCGGCCAGTTCCTCTCCGAACTGCTCAGCATGCTCCTTGAGGTAGCTTGCGGCCGCGATCAGGTAGGCTGCGCGTGCGGCCATCGGGGTGGCCGCCCAGCTTTTCTTAGCCTGGTGGGCGGCGGCGAAAGCTGCATCGACTTGCTCTTCGCTGGCTGCGCGGCCCCGGGCAAGCACCTGCGAGTTATCAGCGGCAGCTCTCGAATCGATTTCGCGTCCCTGGCCCTCGGCCCACGTGCCGTTGAGGTACTGGTGCAGGGCCACCGGGGTGGAAGCTACGTCCATCATCATGTTCCTCTGGATTCTCTTGCGTTGCGCGGTTTAGCGGAAGGCGGGGACGCCGGTGAGCTTATGGCCCAGGATCAGGGTGTGGACTTCATCAGTGCCTTCATAGGTGCGCACTGACTCCAAGTTGTTGGCGTGGCGCAGTGGCGAGTAGTCCAGGGTGATGCCGTTGCCGCCAAGGATGGTCCGCGCCTCGCGGCAGATCTTGATGGCCTCGCGGCAGTTGTTCAGCTTGCCCGCCGAGATCATGTGCAGATCCAGATTTCCTGCATCTTTGAGCCGGCCGATGTGCAGGGCCAGCAGGAAACCCTTGTTGATCTCCAGGGCCATGTCCACCAGCTTCTGCTGTGTCATCTGGTAGCCGGCCAGCGGCTTGTCGAACTGAAGACGTTGCTGCGAGTAGGCCAAGGCGTCTTCAAATGCATCGCGGGCTGCGCCCATGGATCCCCAGAGAATTCCGTAGCGTGCTTCGTTCAGGCAGGAAAATGGCCCCTTCAATCCCCTGGCGTTTGGCAGTACGGCCGTACCCGGCAAGCGCACATCAACCATCTCGATGTCGCACTGGATGGAAGCACGCATGGACAGCTTCTGCTCGATCGGGGTTGCGGTGAATCCCGGGGTGTTAGCCGGTACTACAAAACCGCGGATCCCCTCGTCGGTTTGCGCCCAGATGACTGCTGCTTGTGCCACATTGGCCAGGCCGATCCAGCGCTTGGACCCGTTGATCAGCCAGTCATCACCGTCGCGGCGGGCGAAGGTTTTCATGCTTGACGGGTCGGATCCGGCCGTTGGCTCGGTCAGCCCGAAGCATCCGATGGCCTGGCCGGCGGCCATTTTCGGCAGCCATTCCTGTTTCTGCTCTTCGGAACCGTGCTTGTGGATGGCGCTCATGGCCAGGGAGCCCTGCACGGAAACAAAGGTGCGCAGTCCCGAGTCGCCGGCTTCCAATTCTGCTCCGGCGATGCCGTATTCCACCGCGGAGCGGCCAGCACAGCCATAACCGTTCAGGTGCATGCCCAACAGGCCCAGCTTGGCCATTTCCGGGACGATCTCCAGCGGGAAGACTGCGTCGTTGTACCACTGGGCAATATTCGGTTTGATGTGTTCTCTAACGAAGGCGCGCACGGTATCGCGCAGGGCCAGTTCTTCACTGCCAAGCAGCGAATCGAAGTTGATCAGATCGGCGGGGTCGAGGATGTGTTCAGTGGTGTCCATAGTCGCTCCTTGGCGGTTGCGTTGGTTGGCGGGTTCGCGCGCTGGCCGGCTAAGCGCGAGCTGCTTGTTCGAAGAGTTCTTGATGCTGGCCGTGGGCCGGCGGGTTGCTCCGGTATTGAGCGGGCGTGCGGGAGAGCCCAATGGGGCTGGCAAGGTGCGTGGTTGTTTCGCCGGTGCCGGGATCGTTGATGGCCGCCACCGGATCCAGGCCCAGCTCCTGGGCAAAGCCAATGGCTTGCGCGATGGTGTTGACCTTGCCCGCGGGCACCCCGGACTCCATCAGGCAGCTGGCCCAGCTGGCCGCGCTGCGTTCAGCGGCGGCCGCTTCAATCAGCGTCTTGAGCTCGGCACGGTGCGCGACCCGGTCGGTGTTGGTGACGAACCGGGGGTCCTCGGCGAGCGCGGGATCGCCCAGTTGCCGGCATAGCGCGGCAAATTGCCGGTCGTTGCCTACCGCGATCGCAATGACGCCGTCGCCGGTATTAAAGGTTTCGTAGGGCGCGATGCTCGGGTGGGCATTGCCCAGGCGCGCCGGTGATGTTCCGGTCGCCAGGGTGCTGCTTGTCTGGTTGGTCATTCCGGCCAGCACCGAAGAGAGCAGGTTGATGCTCACCCGCTGCCCCAGGCCGCTGCTCTCCCTTTCCCGAAGGGCCAGCAGGATCCCGGTGGCGGCGTTGTGCGCAGCGAGCACGTCAACCAGTGCAACCCCCACCTTGCTGGGGGCGCCATCTGGTTCCCCAGTAATGCTCATCAGTCCGCCCACCGCCTGGACCAGGAGGTCAAAGCCGGGGAAAGCTGCGCCTTGCTGTTCGCCGAATCCTGAAATGGAGCAATAGACCAGTTCCGGGTTCAGCTCTTTCAACCGGGAGTAGTCCAGTCCGAATTTGGCAAGGACGCCGGGCCGGAAATTTTCCACCAGAACATCAGCGTCCTGGATCAATTCCAGAAGCCTCGCCAGGTGTTCGGGATTGCCGAAGTCGGCGATGACCGCCTGCTTGTTCCGGTTCACCGACCAGTAGTAGGTGCTCACGCCCTGGGCATTGACCGGCGGGGTCCACCCGCGGGTTTCATCCCCGGCCTTGCTTTCCACTTTCAGCACCTGGGCGCCGAAGTCGGCCAAGGTCATGGTGCATAGCGGACCGGCAAGAATGCGCGAGAGGTCGACGACCTTGATCCCGTCCAGCGGTTGGCCCATCTTTGCCACCTCGTTGTCATTCTCAGCTGAGTTAGTTACATGTTGCATGCTACTCTATGTTGCGCAGCTCACTCATGGCAAGACCCGGTGAAAAGGATCCGGGCTCCGCTAGGAAATCAGGTCGTCAAGACGGTCCAGGAAGGGCTGGGCCACCAGCGTCTCGGTCCGCGAACAGATGGAACGAATCAGCATCTGTGCGGTGCGCGTGATGTGGCCCCGCACCGCCGCGGCCGCCGCCGGCGCATCCTCGGCGAGAATCGCGGCCATGAGTTCTTCGCGGTCCCCCGCCAGTTCCTGGCTGCTGCGGGCATAGGGCACCGTTGTCTGCCCATGCGCGAGCACCAGGTTGCGCAGCTCCCCCACCACGGAGTCAAGCTTCTTGTTGCTGGCCAGCCCCAGCAGGTACAAGTGGAATTCCTTATCGGCTTCCAGGGTCGCGCGCCCATCGCCAGTTTGCCCGGTCTGCAGCAATTGCTCATGCAGCTGCACCAGCCGGGCACGGTCGGCGTCGCTGGCGTTGATGACCCCGCGGGCCGCTGCAGGCGGTTCAATGGCCAGCCGCAGCTGGAAAACCTCGACGATGTCTTCCAGGGAAATCTGGTTGACCCGGACGCCGCGGTTTTTGGCGACGGTCACGATGCCTTCTTTTTCCAGCAGCTGCAGCGCTTCACGCACCGGGGTGCGCGAGACACCGAGCTTCTCGGAAATGCCGATGGCCGAATAGTGCTGCCCGGGTTCCATCTCGCCTGCAACGATGGCCGCCCGAATCATCGTCGTGACCTGCTCGGTCAACGAGGCCTTGGGCGTGATCGGTTGCATGCTGCTCATGTGCAGAAGCTTATCCTGATTCGCACTCGCGGCACCCGGTAGCCACTCGAATCGAGCTGCGCCGCAGAACTTCCCCGGCGGGCACCGGCCGCACGATAAGCTGGCACGGTGAGCGAGCAAACAGCAATCTGTGAAAAAACCCGCGCCGAAGAACTGCGCGTGGCCGCCCTGGACGCGGCGCGCAGCGCTGCGAGCCTGCTGCGTGCCACCTTCCGCACCTCGGTGGATGCCGAGATCAAGACCAACGCCCACGATCTGGTGACCGAGATTGACCGGCGCAGCCAGCAGATTATCACCGAGTCCTTGTTGGCCGCGGTTCCTGGTTCGTGGGTGCTCGGCGAGGAGAACATTTCCACGCAATCGGGCAACGCCGCGCCAGGCTCAGTCCAATGGATTGTCGACCCCATTGACGGAACCAGCAACTTTGTCCACGGCATCGCATTCTTCTGCATTTCCATTGCCGCCGCCATCGATGGCCAGCTGGCCGCAGCGGTGATCATCGATCCCATTGCCGGCGACGAATTCACCGCCAATGCCGAATCAGCGCTGCTCAACGGCGCAGTCCTGAACCCCGCACGGCGCCCCGAACAGGCCCGTGCCAATTTGATGACTGACTATCCCGGTGCAGAATCCCTGGTGCACGACGGGGATCTGGCACTGCAGCTCTTCGGCCAGTGGATCCAGGACTTCGCCACCGTGCGGCGCAAGGTCAGCGCCGCGCTGGCCTTGGCCCATGTGGCCGCCGGCTGGTGCGATGCCACCATCGGTTTTGACACCAAGGTGTGGGATGTGGCCGCCGGAGCACACCTGGTGCGCATGGCCCACGGGACCTTCCGCGGCTTGGCTTACGGGCAAGAGGGCCTGGCCGATCACGAATGCCCCGGATTCATTGCCCAGGGACCGGGAGCGGACTACCGCTCGCTGCACGTGGCGGCGCAGAAAATCCATGCGCTGCGCGCCACCAAGGACGCTTAAGAAGTCTGACAATATCCAGAATCTTGCCCAGGACCTCGGATCCGCGTCGAATCGGACGTATCATGGCGGCATGGAAACACTATTCCACCGGACCGCACACTCCGCCGTGCGGCACCATGGAGGCGGAGGAGTGATCCTGGGAGGTATCGGAGCGATAGTTCTCTTCGGTGCCTTCGCAGTGATGTTGGCAGCCCAGTCCTTGGATTGGGAGCCACTGCTCATCGGAATCAGCATGGGCGTTTCCGCAGTGCTCTTTGGCGTGGTTTACCACTTCACGCATTAGCCGCTGACGGTTCTGGATAAGGCTGTGGCCCCGGACGCTGGCACTTGCCAACGTTCCGAGGCCACCATATTTTTGCCTGCACTCGGCACTGCCTTTACAGGTGCGTTGGGGCGAACATCTTGAGCAGGGTTTTGACCACGATGACATTCGGCCCTTGCCCGGCCAGCGCTTCTTCGAGGGCGTCGCCGATCTGCTCGACGGCCACCTCGCGGGCAGGAACGCCAAAGGATTGGGCCAGCGCCACAAAATCGGGCCGCGCCAGTTCGGTGGCCGTCGCCTTGCCAAAGGCGCCTTCCATATATTCGCGCAGGATGCCGTAGCCGCCGTCGTCAACGATCAGCCAGGTCACCGGAGCCTGATGCTGCTTGGCGGTAGCCAGCTCGGCGATCGAATACATCGATGAGCCATCGCCGCTCACCGCGAGCACTCGCTGGCCGGTGCCGATGGCCCCGCCAATGGCCGAGGGGAAGCCGAAGCCCAGGCCGCCGGCACCCTGTGCCGAGTGGAACTGGCCCTCCTTCGCATCCCAGCAGCTCCAGCCCCAATAGGCCGCGATGGTCATGTCCCAGAAGGTCTGCATCCGGGCCGGAACCGCTGCACGGATATCGGCCATGAACTTTCGCTCCTTGGCCAAATCCTGCCCGTCAAGACGAGCCTGGATCTTCTCCAGGGTCTGCGCCACCACCTGCACTGGGCTCTGGCCATACCAGGAGGCCCGCGGGGCGAACCCGGCGGCGTGCAACTGGCGATCAAGGAATTTCAAGGCTTCGCGGGCATCGGCGCGGATTCCCAGGGCCGGGGTATTGGATTCCAGCACTCGCGGCTCGGCGTCGATCTGGATCATCTTGCCGCGCGGTTCCAGGGTGAAGTAATTGCTGGTCACTTCCCCCAGGGCCGAGCCGATGACCAGCAAGACGTCTGCATCTTCCATGATCTGAGTGGCGTGGCGATCCTCAACCCACGATTGCAAGGACAATTCGTGGTTCCAGGGGAACGCTCCATTGCCGCCGGGGCTGGAGAGCACCGGCGCCTGCAGGGTTTCGGCCACCGCGAGCAATTCGGCCTGGCCGCCGGCACGACGCACACCGCCACCGGCGATAATCGCCGGGCGGTCGGCGAGGGACAGCCAGTTGACCGCTTCGCGGATCAATTCCTCGCGCGGCGGGTGCTCATAGGCTTCGGCCAAGGCATCCTGCACCGGCGGGACCATCACCTGGGCCAAGAGCACATCCTGCGGGACTTCCACCCAGACCGGGCCCATGGGCACCGTGATGGCGCGCGCCCAGGCATCCTGGATGGCCGAGGGAATGCCCGAGGCATGGTGCACGGTCTGCTGGAACTTGGTGACGTTGGCGGCCGAGGCCTTCTGGTCATCGAGCTGGTGCAGCATGCCCTTGCGGCGCGCGCCCAGGCCGTCGAGCGGAATCTGGCTGGCGATGACGACCATGGGCACGCCGGTGGCATAGGCTTCCTGCAGCCCGGCCAGCGAGGTCAGCGCCCCGGGACCGGTGGACAGGAAGAGCACGCCCACCTCTCCGGTGGCGCGGGAGTAGCCGTCGGCCGCGAAGGCGGAGTTGTTTTCCACGCGCGAGGAGACAAACTCCAAGGTGGAACGCGAGAGCGCGTCGAACAGCCCCAAGGCGTGCTGTCCGGGAATGCCGAACACGGTTTTGGCGCCCAGCGCGGTGAGGGTCTCAATGACCAAGTCGCCGCCGTTGCGTTGAGGCTGTTCGCTCATTACTTGTTCAGCCCCTGGTTAGCCCGGAAGTCGCTGATCAGGCTGATCAGGTCGTAGGTGACATGGCTGGCAGCCACGCCGGTCAGCTCCGCGTGGTCGTAGGCTGGAGCGACCTCGACGATGTCGGCGCCCACGATGTTCAGCCCGCGCAGGCCGCGCAGGATCTCGAGCAGTTCGCGGCTGGTGATGCCGCCGGCCTCGGGGGTGCCGGTGCCCGGGGCGTGGGCCGGATCCAGCACGTCGATGTCCACCGAGATGTACAGCGGGCGGTTGCCGATGCGCATCCGCAGCTTGTCCACGATTTCACGCACGCCCTGGTAGTAGACATCCGAGCTGGTCACGATGCCGAAGCCGAAGCGCTTGTCGTCTTCCAGGTCCTTCTTGCCGTACAGCGGGCCGCGGGTTCCCACATGGCAGATGGCCTCGGTGTCCAGGATGCCTTCTTCCACCGCGCGGCGGAAGGGGGTGCCGTGGGTGTATTCGGCGCCGAAGTAGGTGTCCCAGGTGTCCAGGTGGGCGTCGAAGTGCAGCATGGCGACCGGGGCGCCAGCGCGCTGGGATGCCGCGCGCAGCAGTGGCAGCGCAATGGTGTGGTCGCCGCCGATGGTGACCAGGCTCGAACCGTCCGCGGTCAGCTCCAGCGCCTCGTGCTCGATGGTCTCGATGGCTTCGTTGATGTTGAACGGGTTCACCGCGAGGTCGCCTGCGTCCACCACCTGGCTCTGCGCAAACGGCGAGGTGTCGGTGGCAGGGTTGTACGGGCGGATCAGGCGCGAGGATTCGCGCACGTGGTTGGCGCCGAAGCGCGCCCCGGGCCGGTAGGAGACACCGGTGTCAAAAGGCACGCCGATGATCTTGATATCCGCGTTCTGGACCTGGTCCAGGCGGGGCAGCCGGGCATAGGTTCCGGCCCCCGCATAGCGCGGGATGACCGCTGCGTTGATCGGACCCAGATGGCCGTTTTCCTCAATGCGGACTTCTTTCATGTTCTTGCCCTCCCGGCGTCTCACGGCTTTCACCGTAGTTGCCCAATATGAAACTTCAGTTTCCTATTATGCTATTTTGTTGGCGCGGTCACGTCAAGGCTTTAGCCCTGGATCCGGGAGCTGGGGCGCGCAAAAGGGCAGAATGCAGCCGCCAAGGCATGCAGGGGCAGGGTTCAGCACTGCGGCTATTGGCACGCCGGCCCATCCAGGCAGGGGCAGCGTGAGTGATGGCCCGGGGGCCGGTGCAAGATAAGGAGCTGGATCGCTGGGCCAGTTGGCTGGCGCAGCGGCATGATCGCCGGAAGACTAGGCGCCGCGGAAGTTCTTCGTGCTGGCATTGACCAGCGAACGATCGATTTCATGGATCGCCACGCAGAACCCGGCGGAGAGGATCAGGGACTTGAGCATGAGCTCGGAGAGGTCATCGGCTACGTAGACCAGTTGCAGGGGCCCGACCAGGATCATGAGAATGATCGCCCAGAAGGCATATAGCCACGAAACGCGGGCCTGAGCCATTTGCGGGAAGCGGGCCCTGCGCCGAATGGTCCGCAGGCCGAGCGCCACAATCACCACCGCGATAATGACTGCCCCGATGAAAAAGAAATTGCGCTGCGTGCGGATCCACGTCAGGGTCGTGCCGGCAAGAAGGCCGACAAGCACCGAAGCCCACCAGCTGATGCAGCGAAGCTGATCCCGTGCGCCAGTATCCTCGCTAGTCCTCACGCCACTCCCATCGATCACCGCACTATGTGCGCAGGCCGAGCACACCTTTTTAGAATACGCGCTCCACAGCACCGCAACGAAAAGGAGCGCTTGAAGCTAGAGGATCAAGGTCCAGGTCACCAGGGCTGCCTCATCGGACTCGTTTTCCCAGCTGTGCGGCTCGCGCCCGGGAAAGGTCATGGTGTCCCCGGCCTGGAGCTCAACACGCTGCTCGGGCAGCACGAGGGTGAATTTCCCCGCGATCACATGGAGCACTTCCAGCTCGCAGTCCACCGAATACAGCTCGGCTTCGCCGGAGCCCTTGGGAGCGATTTCGGCTCGGATCATCTGCACGCGCTTCTCGCTGCGCGGCGTCACCAGCTGCTCGGTGATCCCCTCCCCGCCCAGCGACACCCGCGGCGCTTCGTCCAGCCGCACCAGCATGGTTTCGGGCACTTCAAATAGCGTGCCCACCTCGATGCCGAGCACCTCGCACAATTTCAGCAGCGTGGAGACCGAGGGGCTGGTGAGATCGCGCTCAACACGCGAGAGGAAGCCCTTGGTCAGCCCAGACAGCTCAGCGACCTGGTCGATGGTCATTCGCTGCCGCTGGCGCACCCCGCGCAACCGCGAACCGATATTGATCGCGGCACCGCTTGATTCCACGGGCAGGGTCTTCATGCTTTCGCTCCATCACTTCGCTTGTTGCGGCACGCCAGCAGCCAAAGGGGCACCCCGAAATGGCTGCGGCGGCAAGTTTACCAATAGTAAACAGAGCATAGCGCGAGTCCTGCAAATATGCCGTGTCCCACACGTTCCGCGCTCCGGATCCCTGCACGCTGGCTAGACTCTGATCATGGATCACAGCAAGGAACTGCTCCAGGAATATCTCTCCGACGCGCGCGACGCAGTCATCTACAAGGCCCAGGGGCTGAGCGCACAGCTGGCACGCAAGCCGCTGACGCCCACCGGAACGCACATCCTCGGCGTCGTCCACCACCTGGCCATCACCGAGTACGGGTATTTCGCCCAATGCCTCGGCCGCACAGTGGATGACCCCTATATCCAAGAGCTCCTGGATGCCGATGACCCGCAGGCCGACTTCCTGCCGCCGGCCCGCTTCAGCGCCAGCGGGATTATCGAGCTGTACCGGGAGTCAACCGCCTTCTCGGATGCTGGCATCAGGGCTTTGCCGCTCAGCGCTCCCGTTGAAGTGCCCTGGTGGATCCGCCGCCGGCACACCACGCTGGAACATCTCATGGTGCACATGATCGCGGAAACCTCCAGGCACGCCGGCCACCTCGACATCGTGCGCGAACAGCTTGATGGCTTCACCGGCTTGCGCCCCGAAGCGCCCAACCTCCCGGACTATTCCGCAGAGCAATGGGCCCAGCAGTTCGAATCGATCAACCGCCTCGCCATCGGTGATGACCGCCAGTAGCCAGGAGCCCAGGTCATATTACGGAACAGGCCTTCATCGCGGACAGCGCAGGCGGTAGCATCGCAAGTGTTGCTTCACGAGACACGGCGCCAAGCTCCGACTGGCCGTGCACCAACCCCAGATTCATGGGTGGTTCGGATGAAGAAGCGGTCCGTTCACACACTGTGCTCGGGCAAGAACACAGCGAGAGCGCATCACATGGCCTATTCCGTCCTGCCCATCGTCGACCGCCGAACCGGCCAAGTGCAATTCAAGGTCCACGGACTCTGGCATATCTGCTACGTCGGCGATCCAATTCTGCTCGAACAGCTCCTGGCCCGCTGCGCGCGCCGCCCGGTCTTCGATCCGGAAACTTCCCAGCTGCTCCTGGGCGTTGCCGCCGCAGGGGAACCGCAGGGGCGCAACGCCGCTTTTAGCCTTGCCAAATTCCCAACGCTCCATCCCCTTACTAAAATCGGTAGCTGACCCGTTCACCGAGTTTCGCCAAGAAATTCGACCTGCCAAGAGAGCTGTTTTCGTGATGTCGAACCAGTCAGCAACCGAACCTACCCGTGCCCAAGTCCAGCGCTGGCGAAAATACCTGGCCGATGAAGTCGCCGAAGGCGCCATCTACCGCACCCTGGCCCAGAAGAAATCCGGGCAGGAAAGGCAGATCCTGCTGGGACTCGCCGAAGCCGAAGCGCGGCATGAGGCGCACTGGCGGGCCAAGCTGGGCGAACACGCCAAGCCGGTCCGCCCATCATTGCGCCGCACGATCTTGCGCTTCTTGGCCCGCAATTTCGGCTCGGTCTTCGTGCTGGCCATGGCACAGCGCTCCGAGAGCAATTCGCCGTACCGCGACGACAAGGACGCGACCGCGCAAATGGCCGCCGACGAACAGGTGCATGAAGAAGTAGTCCGCGCACTGGCCACCGCCGGCCGGGCTCAGCTCTCGGGCAACTTCCGCGCCGCGGTTTTTGGCGCGAATGACGGCCTGGTCTCCAACCTCGCCCTGATCATGGGCATCGGAGCCACCGGGGTATCCTCCACCTTCGTGCTCTTTTCCGGCATCGCCGGGCTCTTGGCCGGAGCGCTATCCATGGCGGCCGGCGAATTCGTCTCCGTGCGGTCCCAGCGCGAGCTTCTCACCGCGTCACGGCCCACCCAGGTGACGCTGACGGCAGCGCCCAACCTCGATTTGGCGTCCAACGAGCTGGTGCTGATCTACAAGGCCCGCGGCATGAGCGATGAAGATGCCGAACACCGCGCCGCAGAACGCATGGGGCTTTTCACCTGTGATTGCAACCCCGCCTTCTCGCTGAACCCCGAGGAACGCGCAGAGGAATTGGAAAGCGAACACGAAGAGCTCGGCTCGGCCACCGGCGCGGCAGCCACTTCCTTCTGCCTCTTCGCTTCCGGCGCCATCATCCCGATCCTGCCCTATATCTTCGGTCTTGGCGGCTTGGCGGCCGTGGCCATCTCCGTGATCCTGGTGGGGATCGCCTTGATGATCACCGGAGCCATCGTCGGCCTGCTCTCCGGAGCCTCGCCGCTCAAGCGAGGCCTGCGCCAGCTGGCCATTGGATGGGGCGCCGCAGCGGTCACGTACTGCCTGGGCCTGCTCTTCGACGTGCAGGTGGCATGACCGGCTGTTGGCTCGGCTTCAATCGCCCATGACCCCGCGGCATCATCTGATGCCGCGGGGTCATTTGCTTGGGGGGCGCTACCAGCGTGTGCGCCGGCGCAGCGTGCTCATGGAGCTGATGAACTCCATCGCCTCGGCCGCGGTGTCCACCAGGGCAATCTTTTCGCCCATCACCCGATCGGCGGCTAGCGCCTGGAGCAGCGGCCACACCGGCAGGGTCCTGGTCCAGTATTCGCGGCCGAACAGGACCATGGGAACCACCCGGGCGCCGGTGGCATAGTAGTTTTCGCAGGCATCCTGGAAGATCTCCTGAACCGTGCCGGCGGATCCGGGCAAGACAATCAGCCCGCCATTGGACTGCTCCAGGAGAATTGCCTCGCGGATGGAGTTGGCGAAGAACTTTGCGATCTTCGTGGCAAAAAGATTTGGCGGTTCGTGGCCGTAAAACCATGTAGGCACCCCCAATGACTGCTGCGAGCTGGGGAAACGATCCTTGACGGCGAGCGCGGTCCTGGCCCATCCGGTGCGCTGGTGAATGGCGTCGGGCTGTTCGGCGAGCATTTCCAGGGCAAGGTTGAGATCCTTTTGCTCGTAGCCTGCCAGCCATGCCCCGGCATTGGCAGCTTCCATGGCTCCCGGTCCCCCGCCAGTGGCCACGCCATAGCCGGCCCGGGTAATCAATTGGCCCAGTTCCACTGTTTGCGCGTACTCGCGTGAACCGCGGCGCATCGCATGGCCGCCCATAACCCCGATGAGCGGGGAATCCTTGAACACGCCCTCATAGACTTCCGAAATCAAAGCCTGCCCAACGTGGTGATCATGCAGGGTCCTGGCCATCGCATCTTCGGGATTCAGCGCAGCCGGTGCGGTGTGCTGTTGCGAATAGGCGTAGATCTTCGCATCCGGGACCTGTTCGTAGCCCTGCGCGCGGATCCCTTCATAGAGTTCTTCCGGGGTATACAAGCTGCGTTCCCCCGTGGTGAAGGGCAGTTCTTCGCCAGAGCTCATGCACAGGCCACCGGTCGCCTGAACCAGTTCCCGCCCATGCTGCGAGTATTGGCAATCGATGAAGATCGCTTCCGACAGGTCCAGGGAGCGAAGGACGGAGTCCCGTTCACGCAGATCAACCCGATGCACGCGCCAGCTGAATCCGCGGGGGTGGAGGGAGGAAAGCGCGTCGGAAGCCAAGCGATCAAACTCGACGAGCGAGGTGATATTCACTGCCCTCGCCGGTAGATAAGGCCAGATGTGCGACATGCGTCAACGCTACGTCATAGATAGTGATTATTCACAGACAGGCCCTTGAACTTTCACCGCGGGCCGGAACGTGAAACGATGAGAGGATGAGTGATTCTGTTCCCCCAACCATCGACGCGCGCCACTTGCTGCGCTATCTGGGCGATGTCCCTTTCTTTTACGGAAAGAACATAGCAGCTGAAGAAAATTCTGTGGTTGACGTGGAATTTGATGAATCCACCCGGCAGATCGAAGGCACCGTGCGTGCTAACGGCGAAGAATTTTCGCCGATGATCCAGGTTCAAATGGCCGGCGACGACTGGCAAATCGAGCTTTGCGAGTGCACGTGCGACAAGCCCGGCATCTGCGCGCACATTGCCGCCTTGGCCATCGTCTCGAACAAGATTGCTTCGCAGCCGCGCCTTGTGGCCGTGCCGGAAGAAAAAAGCTCGGCCGCATGGGCCCAGCAAATCGACTCGTGGTTCCAGCCCTCTGAACCTGGCCCAGCCGACGGGCTGCTCGGCTCGCAGCACGACCCCGTGGTAGCCATGGGTTTGCAATTCATGCTCTTCGATGCGAAGAACACCACGCAGCAACAACAGTGGATGCCGACCGGCACCATTCCGCATCCCACCCGCAATAAGCGATTCCGCCTGGGCGTGCGGCCGATGGTCCGCAATACCGAAGGCCGCTGGGTTCGCGGGCAGCTGCGCTGGACCACCCTGGGCTTCAAGACCTATGGCTGGAATTTGTTGCGCTCGCAGCACCACTGGTTCACCCGTTTTGCGTCCATGGCCCGCAGCGATACCCAGTTGCAATTCAAGGTGGATGAAGACTGGCTATTCATGGACGAATACGCTTCCGACCTGCTGTGGCCACTGCTTCAGCAGGCTCAGGAGCTGGGCATTGAGCTCATCTCCACACGCTCCGAACAGCGCATTCGAATCGTTGACCCGGCCAGCTTCAGCATGCAGGCGACGCTCGATGACCAGTTGATGCAGCTGAGCGGCATTTTGCATGTCGACGGCCAGGACCTGGTGTTTGATTCCGAGTCGCCTAGCGGCGTTATTGCAGATCATGGGTTCTATGCGCAGTTGGGCCAGCCTGACGAGATCTGGTTGGCTCCGAGCAAGGAACCCGTGGCAGAGGCGCACCGCCGCTGGTACGTTGACCGTCGCCCGGTGGCCATTCCGGTCGCGGAAATCGACAGCTTCTTCGATTCGGTCTATCCGCGTCTAGCGCGCCGCTTTGATCTGCGCAGTGCCAGCGAGGAACTGGTGCTCCCGGACTTGAAGCCCCCATATGTGCAGGCTACGGTCACCTACAAGCGCGATGTGAACGACAAGGGCGAGCCGAATGATTCGGCAACCTTGGAATTCCAGATCCGCTATCCCGGGGTTCCGGATCAGCACGAAGTCTACGATCGTGAAATCGAAGAACAGCTTCGCGCAGCTATTGATGAGGTCTTCCTGCAGACTACAAAAACGGGGAATCCCGATCTTTCACCCAAGTTCTACTCGGGCGAAAGCGTCATTACCTTTGTCTCTGAAATCTTGCCTGCCATCGAGAGCCTGCCAATAGTGAAGCTGAGCGAAAAGGGCACCCGGCCGGTATTCCGGCAACTGCGCGAGCTTCCCCAGCTGAAGATCAACGCGGTCAACCACGAGCGCACTGACTGGCTGGATCTGGGATTGCTGATCACCGTTGGCGACCACGAGGTTCCTTTTTCACAAATCGTTGAGGCCATGAGCAATGGCCAGATGAAGATCAAGCTCCCGGACAATACGTGGTTCTCCTTGAACCAGCCGCTGTTCGCCAAGCTCAAGGCCCTTGTTGATGAAGCCCAAGCACTCAACGACAAGCCAAAAGAAGGCGATCTGAAGCTTACGGTTTTCCAGATTTCCATTTTCGAGGAGCTCGATGAGCTCGCCGAAGGCATCGACGGCGCAGATTTGTTCATTGCGCGAATGCGTTCCCTGCTGAAGGTCGCTGAAGGCGAGCAGGCGTCCGTGCCTGAAACGCTGAACGCGCAATTGCGCCCTTATCAGGTTGACGGCTTCCGCTGGCTGAGCCGGCTGTATCAGGGCGGCTTTGGCGGCATCTTGGCCGACGATATGGGCTTGGGTAAAACCCTGCAGACCATCGCATTGATCCTGCATGCGCACGGGCTGTGGAATGACAGCGAGGCTTGCGCCAAGCTTCCGGCAGCCCAGCGCACTGCTGCCCCATTCCTTGTGGTTGCGCCAAGCTCGGTCGTCTCGAACTGGGAAACCGAAGTCAAGCGATTCGCTCCAAGCTTGCGCGTGACCAGCATTGAAGGAACGCTGAGTTCACCGCGGCAGCTCAGCGAGCTGGCGGAAAACTACGACGTCATCCTCACCACCTACACGCTGTTGCGCCTGAATGATGAGATTTATGAGGCGCAGCGCTTTGCTGGCCTGATCCTTGATGAGGCCCAGTTCGTGAAGAACCGCTCCACCAAGGCCCACCGCACTGCTGTGAACCTGCAGACCAACTTCAAGCTGGCCGTTACCGGTACCCCGATGGAGAACAATCTCTCTGAACTCGGTGCGCTGTTGTCGCTGGTGGCACCGGCCCTGTTCTTGAACACGAGCCGTTTCAACCGCCAATTCGCCCGCCCTATTGAAGTCCTGGGCGACAAGGAAACCCTGGCGTTGCTCCAGCGCCGGATCAAGCCGTTTATGCTGCGACGCACCAAGGAATCGGTGGTGCTCGATCTGCCAGCCAAGCAGGAACAGCAATTGCTCGTCCGGCTCTCCGACGAGCATCAGCATGTTTATGACACCCATCTGAACCGTGAACGCCAGAAGATCCTGCACCTGGTGGAGGACTTGGATCGCAACCGCTTTACGATTTTCCAGTCCCTGACGCATCTGCGCATGCTTGCGCTGGAGCCTTCGCTGGTCGATCCCGAGCTATCGGATGTTCCGGGTTCGAAACTGGAAGCCTTATTTGATCAGCTTGATGATGTTCTGGGCGAGGGCCACCGCGCTCTGGTCTTCAGCCAATTCACTTCCTATCTGAAAGTGCTGGCCGAGAAGCTGACCGAGCGAGGCGTGAATTTCGTGTATCTCGACGGAAATACGCGTAATCGTTCCAAGGTCATCGAGCAGTTCAAGGAAGGCGAAGCTCCGCTGTTCTTGATCTCGCTGAAGGCTGGCGGCTTCGGATTGAACCTGACTGAAGCAGATTACTGCTTCCTGCTGGACCCCTGGTGGAATCCTGCAGTTGAGGCGCAGGCTATTGACCGCACGCACCGCATCGGCCAAACTCGTCAGGTGATGGTTTACCGGATGATCTCCCAGGGCACCATCGAGGAAAAGGTTGTTGCGCTGCAGGAAAGCAAGCGCAAGCTGATCTCGACCGTTATGGACGAAGCTGATGGGTTCTCCAAGGCGCTCACTGCACAAGACATCCGAGGACTTCTCGAGTAACAGGTTGATTAATTCTCTGGGAATAAGAGACGACTGCTGGCCAGACGCGATATATTCAATATGTCAGTTGGTATGCGCTAATCCACACATAGTGCGCCCATCGGTCACTGGCCTGAGCGGATCCTCGCTGAGGCGAAACGAACGATAAAGGCGGTAATAACCGTGTCCCTGATTAAGTCGGAGACTATCAGTACCCCCGATGACGACTGGATGCGTGCATCGGTTAGTACGGAGAAAGATCGTGTGGTCATCGAAACTGGGCAGCAACGCTTGTCCTTGGAGAACGACCGCCTGCTGGAAAAAGTCCACCGGGTCCTGGCATCTCCGCTCGAAGAGATTTTTTACAACCCCAAGCACAGGATGCTTTTGATCCCTGGAGCTTTTGCCGTCATCGGTTCTTCGTTCCTGCGAATCGATGCAGAAGCGACTGTCGGCCTACGAAACTAGCAATCGCGCAAAATAGATGCCCCAAGATGCCCCACCGGCAGCCTTGGGGCGTTCTTGTATCTGCTCCAATGCACTAATCGGTGGGATGGACACATCGCCGCCTGGCGTTCCGCGAAGCAAAACCCTTCTCAAGGCACCACTGTGTCGAGCTAGTTTATTGCGTTTCCACAGATTTCCCGCCGTGTCGCATAGAGTCCTTCGCCACACTTTTATCGCTTCAACACCACACTTGGAAGTCCCCATGGATTCTTCTCGATGCCTATTGCCTTCAACTGTTTCAGCCGTTGCGCTTACCTCTTCAAGAGCGCTGCAAACGCCCCGCACGAAACGTGGAGGCAGGCCAACTTTGGGGGAAGTGGTCATTTTTTTGCTAGACTAGATAACTATCCGCTCAAGCGTTTCATCACTCGAGTCCCGTAATTAGGCGGTTTTTCGAGTAGGAATCTATCGATTTCGATGAGTCGCCCGGCGTCCAAACGTGACTTTAGCGAGTAATTTTTGACTCGCCTGCCACGACATGGAGGGCGCCGGTTCCACGACAAGATCAAGAAAGATACGAGGAGTGAAACTATGGAAGCAGCAAATCCACGTAAACAACTGTTCTTTAGAAAACGTCGCCTGAAAGTAGAAGATGTCAACGTTGTTGACAACTCAATGCTGAAGAAGGCTATCGGCGGAACTGTCGTCGGTAACCTCATGGAATGGTACGACGTTGGTGTCTATGGCTACTTGGCCGTCATTATCGGCAAGTTGTTCATGCCGGACACCGTTGACCCCGCAATCCAGACATTGTTCAGTCTCGGCGTATTCGCCGTAACCTTCGTTGCGCGCCCACTGGGCGGCGTGATTCTTGGACAACTAGGAGATCGCGTTGGCCGCCAGAAAATTCTGGTTTTCACCTTGCTCATGATGGCCCTGGCCACGTTCGGCATCGGCATCCTTCCGGATTACTCGGTATGGGGCGTAGCAGCACCAATTCTGCTCGTCGCGTTGAAGCTCATCCAGGGTTTCTCCACCGGCGGCGAGTACGCGGGTGCTACTACGTTCATTACCGAATATGCGCCTGACAAGCGACGCGGTTTTTTTGCCTCGCTTTTGGACCTTGGCTCCTACATGGGCTTCGCGTTGGGTGCGGCCTTTGTATCGATCCTGCAGCTCACCTTGGCCGAAGATGTCATGGAAGGATTCGCCTGGCGCATCCCATTCCTGGTCGCCTTGCCACTGGGCGTCATCGCCTTGTGGTTCCGTTCCAAGATCGAGGATACCCCCGCGTTCAAGGAAGCCCAGGAAGCAGCCAACCGCGCCAGCGAAGATGCCAAGAACTCGCCTGATGCTCCCAAGGGTGTCATCGCCTTGGTCAAGTCCTATTGGCGTGAGCTTCTGACCGGCTTCGTCCTGGTTTCCGCAGCTAACACTGCTGGCTACGCTTTGACCAGCTACATGCCGACCTACCTGACCGAGACCCTTCATTATGACCCGGTCCACGGTAACCTTCTGACCCTGCCGATCCTTGTGGGCATGTCCTTGTGCATCCCGCTGGGCGGCAAGCTCTCAGATAGCATTGGCCGCCGCAAAGTGCTGTTCATTGGTTCGGTCTCCGCGATCGTTCTGGCGATCCCTGCCTTCTTGTTCATGATGCACGGCGCTATCTGGTCCACACTGGTTGGCCTGTCCCTGCTTGCGTTCCCTGTGACCTTCTACGTGGCTAACCTTGCCTCGTCGCTGCCGGCCTTGTTCCCAACCGCTTCGCGCTACGGTGGAATGGGCATCTCGTACAACTTCGCAGTAGCGATCTTTGGCGGTTTTGCTCCATTTATCATGCAGGCTTTGGTGACTGTGACCTCGTCGTCGCTGGCGCCGGCATTCTGGGTGATGGGCACGTCAGTAGCCGGGTTCATCGCGGTGTGCTTCCTCAAGGAATCTGCGCGCAAGCCGCTGCCGGGTTCGCTGCCTTCGGTTGCCACCGAAGAAGAAGCGATTGAACTGGTCAAGACCCAGGAGGAGAATCCTGATCTTGATGTTGAGGAGCTGTTCGAGCAGGTTCCAGCCCTTGAGGAAAGCTACCAGCTGGAATTGACTGAGCAGGGCAAATCCGGCAAGGACTTGTCGGCGCAGCCGTAGAGCGCCTTCGAGACCCTGCACGCGATCCCTGCTTCGGCAATGCCGCGCCTGAAGGCGTCGCTTACTGGATAGCAAAGGGGAAGCCCGCCAGCCCGGCGGGCTTCCCCTTTTCTGCGCTCTCAGGCCCGCTGGCCGGCGATGACGCCATATGGGTAAAGAAGTGCCCCGGGTCAAGGACCCGGGGCAGAACTTCTAGCTCAGCGTCAGCTTAGAGAGCTGCGAAAACTTCGCGCAGCAGCACAGCAGTCTCCGAAGGAGTCTTGCCGACCTTCACGCCTGCAGCTTCCAGTGCTTCCTTCTTGGCCTGGGCGGTGCCAGCCGAGCCGGAAACGATGGCGCCTGCATGGCCCATGGTCTTGCCCTCAGGAGCGGTGAAGCCAGCCACGTAGCCAACAACTGGCTTGGTGACGTTGGCCTTGATGTAATCAGCTGCGCGCTCTTCAGCGTCGCCACCGATTTCACCGATCATGACGATGGCCTTGGTCTCTGGGTCAGCTTCGAAAGCGGCCAGTGCGTCGATGTGGGTGGTGCCGATCACTGGGTCACCGCCGATGCCGATTGCGGTCGAGAAGCCCAGATCGCGCAGTTCGTACATCATCTGGTAGGTCAGGGTGCCGGACTTGGAAACCAAGCCGATTGGGCCCTTGCCGGTGATGTTGTTCGGGGTGATGCCGACCAGTGCTTCACCTGGGGTGATGATGCCTGGGCAGTTAGGACCGATGATGCGGGTGATCTGGTTGCCGTCGGCGTCAACCTTCGACTGCGCCAGAGCCCAGAACTCAGCGGAGTCCTGTACTGGAACACCTTCGGTGATGACAACAACGAGACCGATTTCAGCCTCGATAGCCTCAACGACTGCGTCCTTGGTGAACTTTGGTGGCACGAAGACGATCGATACGTCAGCGCCGGTCTCGGCCTTGGCTTCTGCCACGGTGCCGAACACCTTGATGTCCTGGTCACCGTGGGTGACGGTGGTGCCAGCCTTGCGGGCGTTAACGCCGCCAACAATGTTGGTGCCAGCCTTGAGCATCAGGGCGGTGTGCTTGGTGCCTTCGCCGCCGGTGATGCCCTGGACGATGACCTTGGAGTCCTTGTTCAGGTAAATGCTCATTGTTCGCTTATCCCTCTTACTTCGCTGCGTTGGCGAGCTCGGCAGCCTTGTCGGCGCCCTCATCCATGGTTGCTGCCAGGGTGACCAACGGGTGGTTGGCCTGGGCCAAGATGGCACGACCCTCTTCAACGTTGTTGCCGTCCAGGCGGACAACCAGTGGCTTGTTCGCCGAGTCGCCCAGGGTGTTCAGCGCGCCAACGATGCCGTTTGCGACAGCGTCACAAGCGGTGATGCCGCCGAAGACGTTGACGAAGACCGACTTGACCTGTGGGTCGTTCAGGATGACGTCCAGGCCGTTGGCCATGACCTCAGCCGAAGCTCCACCACCGATGTCAAGGAAGTTTGCAGGCTTGACCGAACCGTGGTTCTCGCCAGCGTAGGCAACGACGTCCAGGGTAGACATAACCAGGCCAGCACCGTTACCGATGATGCCTACTTCGCCGTCCAGCTTGACGTAGTTCAGGCCAGCGGCCTTTGCCTTGGCTTCCAGTGGATCGGCTGCGCCCTTGTCTTCCAGCTCTTCGTGAGCTGGGTGGCGAACCTCGGAAGCGTTGTCATCCAGGGAGACCTTGCCGTCCAGCGCAACGATGTCGCCGGCGCCGGTCTTCACCAGTGGGTTGACCTCAACGAGGGTTGCGTCTTCTTCCTTGAAAACAACCCAAAGCTTCTGGATGGTTTCTGCAACCTTGGCACGCAGTTCTTCTGGGAAGTTTGCGGTCTCAACGATCTCGGCAGCCTTGGCTGCGTCGATGCCAACGATTGGGTCCACTGCGACCTTGGCCAGAGCCTCTGGGCGCTCAACTGCGAGCACCTCGATCTCCATGCCGCCTTCAACCGAGCACATTGCAAGGTAGTTGCGGTTCGCGCGGTCCAGCAGCACCGAGAAGTAGAACTCCTCAGCGATGTCGGCGCCCTGAGCAATCATGACCTTGTTAACGGTGTGGCCCTTGATGTCCATACCGAGAATGCTGGATGCGTGCTCAAAAGCCTCATCGGCGGTCTTAGCGACCTTAACGCCGCCAGCCTTGCCACGGCCACCGACCTTGACCTGTGCCTTTACTACAACAACGCCGCCGATCTTCTCAGCTGCGGCTTTGGCTTCTTCCGGGGTGTAAGCGACGATACCGGCAAGCACGGGAACGCCGTGTGCCTCGAATAGATCGCGCGCCTGGTACTCATACAGGTCCACGGGTTTGTGTCCTTCGTTCGAAGTTCATGCTGACTCGCGGCATGGCCATGGACCGAAATCCATCCCATACCTAAGAGAGCGCACCGCAACAAACGGACGTCATAAGGCGCCGTAGCCCGTGCGCACCTCTCAGACTATCCCGACTTCCGCAAAGTTCCCACTTTTACAACACGTAGAGAAACCGAGGGATTACGCCGAGAACCAAGGAAATGTGACGAAGAAAACTCGGTCTTCCGGTTGACTACTCGACGATTTCAAGTGGCGCGTAGCGCAGCAGCAAACGCTTTTCAGAATCAGGGAACTGGACCTTGGCCACGGTCTTGTCGCCGGCACCTTCCAAAGCAATAACAGTTCCCAAGCCAAAGGCGGAATGCTTGACCGATTGGCCGACCTTCGGAACGGTGATGTCCTTATTTTGCACCACGCGTTGCTTGGATACTGGGGCCGCGTTATGCCCGCGCTGTGGCGTGCTGCCAGAAGTTCCGGCGCCCCAGTGACTTCCACGCTCATATCTGCTCGTGGCGAAATTCACCGCTGCGTTACCAAAGCCGAAGCCCATTCCGCCGCCAGATCCTTCACGCTTCCAGTCGATCAGCTCGCTCGGAACCTCTTCTAGGAACTGGCTCGCAGGGTTGTACTGGGCCTGCCCCCAGAGGCTGCGCTGTTCTGCGCGGGTCAGGTACAGGCGTTCGCGGGCACGGGTCAGCCCCACATAGGCCAGGCGGCGCTCTTCTGCCAGTTCCTTTTCATCGGTCATCGAACGCTGATGCGGGAATACACCGTGCTCCATACCGGTCAGGAATACGACAGGGAATTCCAAGCCCTTGGCCGTATGCAGGGTCATCAACGTGACCATGCCTTCTTGCGCGGCCATGGCAGCGCCTTCGTCATCGCTCGGAGCCTCGGGAATCTGATCAGCGTCGGCGACCAGAGCCACACGTTCCAGGAATCCAGCCAGTCCGCCTTCAGGATCTTCATTGACGAAGTCCCGAACCACGGCGACCAGCTCGGCCAAGTTCTCGACCCGGGATTCATCCTGGGGGTCTGTCGACAACCGCAGGTTCTCCAGGTAGCCGGTCTGTTCCAGCACCGCTTCGAGCGCTTCAGCCGGGCCGGATCCTTCGGCAACGGTTTGCAGGTCATCGATCAGCGAAACAAATGCAGCGGTCATCTTGATGCCGCGGGTCCCCAAGCCAGGAGCTTCATCCGAACGGCGCAGGGCCTCCATAAAGGAAATGCGTTCCCGGTCCGCCAGCGCTGCAACGGCGCCTTCAGCGCGATCCCCGATGCCACGCTTCGGCTCGTTGAGGATACGCCGGACGTTAATGTCGTCCTCCGGGTTCACCAAAACGCGCAGGTAGGCCAGCGCATCCTTGATTTCCTTGCGGTCGTAGAACCTTGTTCCGCCAACAACGCGGTATTTGAGGTCAACGCGCATCAGTTGTTCCTCCAACGCGCGCGATTGGGCGTTGGTGCGGTAGAAGATCGCCACGTCGCCGGGGCGAACGTCGTTTTCGTCGTTGAGCCGCAGGATCTCCTCAGCAATCCACCGTGCCTCGTCGGATTCCGATTCGCCGACGTATCCCGTGATCTGTTCGCCGTCGCCGCTCGCAGTCCACAGCCGCTTGTCGTTGCGGTCCGGATTGCGCTTGATGACTTCGTTGGCCGCGGAGAGGATCGTCTGCGTAGAGCGGTAATTTTGCTCCAGCTTAATCGTCGCCGCGTTGGGATAGTCTTTTTCAAATTCGATGATGTTGCGGATATCTGCGCCACGGAATGCGTAAATGGACTGGTCAGAGTCACCAACTACCGTCAGCTCACCAGGTGTCGTCTCCCCTTCGATGCCGGTCAGCTCGCGGATCAGCGAATACTGGGCGTGGTTTGTATCTTGGTATTCGTCGATCAGCACGTGGCGGAATCGACGCCGGTAGTTGTCGGCGACCCTTGGGAAGGCCCTGAACATGAAGACCACCTGGCCGATTAGGTCATCGAAATCGAGCGCATTGGCCGAACGCATCCGCCGGGTGTAGCCGCGGTAGACCTCGGCGACGGCCCGGGAAAACGGGTCGTTGGTGTTAATGGTCGATGCATAATCTTCGTCGTCGATGAGTTCGTTCTTCAACGAGGAAATTTTGTGCGCGATGGCCTTGGGAGTGAATCGCTTCGGGTCGATTTCCAAGGACTTGGCCACCAGGGTGATCAACCGGAGGGAATCGGTTGAATCATAGATGGAAAAGTTCGATTTAAGGCCAATGGTTGCGGCTTCACGACGGAGGATGCGAACGCACGAAGAGTGGAAGGTTGAGATCCACATTTTTTTGGCTTGCTCTTCCCCGATCAGCTCCGCGGCTCGCTCGCGCATTTCTGCGGCGGCCTTGTTGGTGAAGGTAATTGCCAGGATCTCATGGGGGCGCGCACGACCCGTGGCCAATAGATAGGCAATACGGTGCGTGAGAACACGGGTTTTTCCCGATCCGGCTCCTGCCACGATCAGCAAGGGGCCGCCGGCGTAGCGGACGGCTTCTTCCTGCTGCGGATTCATGCCCTGCAGTAGGTCTTCTGCACTGGGCATTACCTGCGGTGTGGTGTCGGTGGCGAAATCATCAAAAAGAAAATCCATGATGTAGCCAGTCTACGTGGCGCTGCAGACACTTTCAGTGCTTGCAGAAAAGTACCGGTCCAGGCACAGGCATAATGGACTATATGGCAAAGCAGGTCAAAAAAACCAAAGAGTATCGCAAGCCTGGTCACTTCAATAACCAGCAGCCCGCATCGTCCGACGCTGCAGTGGCGCGACCCACGACCAAGATTGACTCACAGGAAAACAAGTCGAACCCGATGATTCTCATCTCGGTTGGTCTGGTTGTCTGTTTGGCGCTCTTCACGTACTACCACTTGCTCACCATGTTCCAGATGAAGGATCTGAGTGATGCGTTGCCCATGCCTGATCAGCGGATCTTCGGATACACCGTGGCAGATATCGAGGCGCTGCGAGGTGCCATGGATTCGGATGCCGTCGGGCAGTTGAATTACCTGCACAAGACCGCAGGTTTCCTCTTTCCGATGTTCACGGCTGTCTTCTCGATGCTGCTGTTCATCCGCTGGATTCCTAATCGACAAACGCGTTGGCTGGCGTGGTTGGCTCCACTAGGCTTCGCTGTTGCTGATATTTGGGAGAACTTCGCCATCGATGCACTGTTCAACCATGATCTCAGCGCAGGTGCAGTCCTGCTCGCTTCAATTTTGACTACGGTCCGCTGGGCACTGCTGATTATTACCGCTGGTCTGGTCGTCGGGCTGGGTGCTGTCCGAGCGAATCGAGGGCTGAAGCGCAAGATGCTGGCAATTCGTGAGGGCACTAGCTAGGTGGCTACGTGAAATTTACCCTCAGCATCCTTGTAGGATAGTGTTGTTGGTGTTTTCACGCCCATGCCTCTGTAGCTCAGTAGGATAGAGCGACCCTCTCCTAAAGGGTAGGCCGTCGGTTCGATTCCGGCCAGGGGCACAAATGGAGCTTTGCTACCAGATTTATTCTGGCAGCAAAGCTCTTTTGGTATCTCCATACTTTTTCGCTACTCGCTCGTGACAGCAAATAAGGGCACGTCCGATAGGAACGTACCCTTACTTGGTTATAGCTAAGCGGTTTAGCGAAGTAGCAATGCAGTTGCCTTTGGCGACAACGAAGCATCCATAACTACGCAAGCGCCACCGACGGCACCAACATTCGAACGAAGTTCGGAGGTGCGAGTCTCAATCTCGTGAACTCCTCGTAGCGCAAAGCGACGCTCGATAGCCTCCCGGACCTCGTCCTCGACTAGTTCGCGTACCTTGTCCCACTGCGGGCCACCGAAAACGACTTCGCGGACATCGAGCGAATTGGCAAGCTGTCCTGCAACTTCGGCAACCATGGTCATGGTTTCAGAAACCAGTTCCTTGGCGACCTTGTTGCCTTCATGGGCCAATTCGTACAGGCGGTTCATGCCTTCAGCGCGCTGTTCCGGGCCAACGATGTCGTATGTTGGCAGTTCCAGACCGCGTTCCTTGGCCTGGTTGGAAATGTATTCGTACGAAGTGCCTGCTGCCAAGCAGTCATCAGCACCGCATTCTTCACACATGAACGATTTGTGGCCGGTGGAGTAGTGCCCGATTTCACCGGCGTTGTTGCTGGCTCCGTGGTGCACGTCGTTGTTCAAGACAAGGCCAGCGCCAAAGCCATGGCCGCAGTAGATGAAGACGAAGTCGTTGTTCTTCTCTTCCTTGGACTGCCACAGCTCGCCCACGGCCGATGCAATGGTGTCCTTTTCGATGATGACCTGCAAACGCAGAAGCTTGCGCAGCGGGTTGACCAGTTCAACGTCGGCCCAACCGTCCAGCAGAGGCGGGTTGAGAACCACGCCGTCTTCGACGTTGACTGGACCTGGCACGGCGATGCCGACGCCAACAATGTGCTTCTTTGGAATGCGGATTTCAGCGATCAGTTCCTTGACCGTGGTGGCCATCAGCTGGATCGTTTCCGCTGCAACTTCCAAGTTGGGAACTTCGATGCGGCGTTCGCGCAAGACCTCGCCGCGGAGGTTCATTGCTACGAAGCTCAGAACGCTGGGGTCAAGGTGGATGCCAATGGAGACCAACCGGTTGCCTTCAAGCTCCAGAACGGTGCGAGGCTTACCTGGGCCGGATACAATCGTGCGGTCTTCTCGAACGATTCCGTCATCCAGCAGACGTCGCACAACGTTCGAAATAGTCTGTGGAGACAGACCGGTAGATCCTGCCAGCTCGACACGGCTGATTCCCTCAGGCGCGCGTCGAATCGATTCAAGAATGACCGCTTGGTTGAAGTCTCCCAAACGGCCTAGATTTGTACCCCGTCGCATTATTGCTCCATTGTTCTGTAAATTAGATGGATCGATCTTCCTGTTCCAATATTCTTGGTAGCTATAAGCCTGTGGTCTAATTACTGCGAGTAAGGCGACCGCCCATAAACTACAACTAAAAACGTTGGAGATCCATTTAAGCACGTTACCACCAATGTCGTTTGGATACACACGATATTGTGTTTTGGTGAAGAAAAATTTGACGATATCAGCGGTATGTTTAATCAACAACCAAGGACAAATCCTCTTGGTGCGGAAACGTGGCACCTCGAAATTCATGCAGCCTGGCGGAAAACCGGAGTTTGGAGAATCGCCGTTACAAACTGTCATTCGAGAAATTCATGAAGAGCTGGGCATCCAATTTGCAGCCGAGGATCTGGACTTCAACGGCGTCTGGGTTGGCCCGGCGGCCAATGAGGATCAGACCTCTATTCACGCATCGTTATTTACTGCGCACTACGACGGCACGCTGTCGCCGCTAGCGGAGCTCGAAGAACTGTTGTGGATCATGCCCGAAGATGCCATGAAGCGAGATGATTTGGCACCTCTGCTGCGTGAGCACGTACTCCCCCAGCTCATCAAGAAAGCCAGCAGCTGATCAATGGCGCGTTCTGTCCCTACAGCATGTGGCCCGACGGCTCTAGCTTGCTTGCAGGAATTCGTCCCACGCGGCATCGATATGCTGGAGCCCAGATACGAGATGGCCGCCCATCCGCGGCCGATGCGGTGTAATGCGCAACTGCCAGCCCAGCTGGGAGAGCATCTTGTCAGCCTTGCGGCTGTTGCAGTGCAGGCATGCAGCGACGAGGTTCTCCCAAGTGTTCTTGCCTCCCCTGCTCCGTGGAATGACATGGTCGATCGTATTAGCGGATTTTCCGCAGTAGGCACAGGTGTAGGCATCACGACGCAAAACGCCCCTACGCGTGACATGAAGCATGTCGCGGTAGGGGCGTCGCACATAGCGTTTTAAGACAATGACGGTTGGTCTGGGTAACTGTCCGTGTGAGCTGCGAACAGGCGAGCCTTCATCCTGGAGAACGATGGTCGCCTTGTCGGCCATGACCATCAAAAGTGCTCGTCGGAAAGTCACGACGGCTAAGGGCTCGTATCCTGCGTTTAAAACCAGTGTTCGCATGCTTGGTACTTCCTTCTTGAACCGATAGCTACCATCTGGCATTGATGGAGCTCGCGTTCTAATCGGAGTGTCTCTACTCGCTAGCCTATTCGATTACTTTGCTAGTTAGTGCGCATCCGAGAAAGAAATCAAGCGTTTTTCACTTCCCTGCCTTGTGCAGTTCACCTGTTTTGACGTTTAAACGAACATAGGCCACCGAACGATTGATTCGTTCGATGGCCTATGAAAAGCTGTGAAAATTAGCCAGCCAAGGTGTAGTAGCCGTACAGCGGGTTGCGGGTTACCGAACCGACAATGGTGTCCACCGTTGGGTTCTGCGCGCCGATCATCTGGCCGCCGCCCAGGTAGATGCCGACGTGGCCGCCACCGTTCTGGAAGACCAGGTCGCCTGGCTTAGGGTTGCTGGTGCGCTTGAACTGGCCGGATCCAAGGATGGCCGAAGTTCCGCGGGCAATGTTGATGCCGTGCTGCGCGTATACATACTTGACGAAGCCGGAGCAGTCCCAGCCGCCAGGAGTGTTGCCGCCCCAAACGTATGGAACGCCGACATACTTGGCAGCAGTTGCTGCGATGCCGGAAAGGTTCGAGGTCTGTACCGGAGTTTCGGTTTTCACCTCGGCCTTTGGCTGAGCTGCTTCGCTTGGCTGGGTACGGCCGGCGCGGCTATCGCGGGTCATAGGAGCCATCGGGTCCGCAGTAGCGGAGTCGCTGCTGGTGGTTGGCTCAACGTCATTGGCCACGGCGATGACGACTGGCTTTGGCTTCTCCTTAGCGGTGAAGCTTGCGCGCTCAATGTCGACCGAAGCGTCCTTGCCGGCAGCAACGCTAACCGACTTGACTGCAACGCGCTCGGGGTTGATGGTGTCAACTGGCGATGCCGAAACATCGCGTGGGGCAGAAGCCTGACCTGGAACACCCAGGGCAACGATCAAACCCGATGCTGCAGCAACTACTGCTGCCTGACGGCCCACTGAACCAGCGTTCGAAGATACAGCCTGCGAAATCGCCTCTAGCGAGTTAGTGCGTGGTACGTCAGCACGGCGACGCCCATGAGTATGACTCTTGGTCACTATTATTGCCTCTCCTTGATACCTACGAGGTAAGCTGTCGGGTTCGAAGTGGAGTTACCTCGGTGGATTCGAAGTTTCCTTCTCTATCCACTTCACCCCTAGGGTTATTAGCCAAAGCTAAAGACCCGATGATGGTTCCCCCGCCACTGCCGTACGAGTTGTGTATAACTGCTCATTGCGTGTTGGCAGTGCTCGGTTCTCACGCAAAGTTGCCCAGGGTTTCCCATGGCACGGATATAAGCCTATAGGATGATTTTTGAAATGTCACGTTTTGATCACGGAATAGTGACGAACGTCGTTATAACCATCCGGCTGGGTCTTTGAACTGCCCGTCGACGATCACTTCAAAGTGCACGTGGGGCCCGGTTGAGTTTCCCGTGGTGCCGGCCAACGCAATGACGTCACCACGCTTAACGTGGTCGCCAACCTTAACCAGTACCTTGCTGTTGTGGCTGTAGCCGGTCTCTAGTCCACTTCCGTGATCCAGGGTGACTCGGTTGCCCGAATGTCCAGCCCAACCAGCAACTTCAACAACACCATCTGCTGCAGCGTAGACCTTGGTTCCGCTGGGAACACCGTAGTCGGTACCGCTGTGGATCATGTACCCAGCCCCGGTTGGGTTCTTGCGATGCCCGAAGGATGAGGTAATTCGCTGAGTGGTCACCGGTGCGGAAAGCAAACCAGCAGTTTCCTTGATGCTCGTGATGTCGCCACCCGAGGCAGTCATGATGTCCGAGAACTTCTCTTCGCTCTTGACCTCTGGGCTCAGCTTCGAGGACAACGCGGCACGTTCCACGGACAGCTCCGCAGCGTTGCCCGGAGCCTTCACGTCAACAACGGCCGAGGTCGCAGTGCGTTCAGCGGCGGCAACTGCCTTGTCTTCTTCACCAGTATTGCCTGACAGCTGTGGTGCAACAGCAGCCAAGGCCAAACCGGAAACCGCAGCGACCGCAGCGACCTTGTGGGTAAACCCAAGGCGGCTGGTCTTGCGGACTTTAGCCTTGACGCTGGAGATGAATTCAACGTTGCTGGATGCCTGGACCGGAGCCGGGCTGGAAGCCTGGACCTCTACAGCGCCAGGCAGAGCGACAACATTGCTGTCCGCGGCCTTATGCGCCAGCTCTTTTTGGGTTGGTGCAACACCGTAGCGCTGAATTGAGTCGAAACGTCGACCCACGAAATCCGCATGAACCGGCTTAGCCGGGCTAATAGTTGGAACAGTTTCAGCGGCGCGTGATGCGCGGCGTCCACTCGTGCGCTGGGTTGCCGAAGCAGCGATCTCGGTGATCACATCAGCCTCGGTGCCAGCAGCGCGACGTCGTCCCGCAGTCTTGGTTTCTACCAAAACATTCCTCTCACTGTTGCGCCTACGAAGTTAGCTGTCGGGTTCGGTTCTGGAGAATGAACCGGCCTGCATCAAGCAGAGCTTCACCCCAAGGCGCTTGCACGCCGAAGTAGTGGGTCCCCCGTTGTTGCCCTCAAATACTGGTAACCGACTTCCGGCGCAGGGCAACACTAGGCGGTCGCGACGGAATCGGGCGATGCCGGTCAGATCGACGGCATCAGTCATTAACGTTACCGGTCATCCGGGAAAGTTACAATTTCGTTATCTTTTTTGCGCCCGCACAAATACATGTCCGCTAACCTCGACTGGCAGCTCCAAGGCGCCCTCGATACCCTGCACGCGGACCACTACGTAATCATCTGCTCGTTCCAAAGTGACAATTGCTCCAGGCCGAATTCCGCCTTCGTTCAGTTGTCCGAGCAGGATTGGGTCTGTTTGGATCGGCTCAGCCAAGCGCTCAATGGCCACCGGGCCAATATTTCCCGCGAGCAGCGCGTCATCCAGATTCTGGACTTCATATGAGATTTCAGCCACACTCGGTCCGCCGAGGACCTCCAGGCCCGGGATCGGGTTGCCATAAGGAGACACCGTCGGCTTGCCCAGCAGGTCGTAGAGACGGCGCTCCACACGCTCGCTCATGACGTGCTCCCAGCGGCAAGCCTCGTCATGAACATACTCCCAGTCCAAGCCGATCATGTCCGAGAGCAAGCGCTCCGCCAACCGATGCTTACGCATCACGCTCGTTGCCAATTCGTGACCTTTTTCAGTCAGCGCAAGATGGCGATCTGAAGACACGACCACCAAGCCATCGCGTTCCATGCGGGCTACGGTCTGGGACACCGTTGGACCCGAGTGGCCAAGACGTTCTGCAATTCGGGCGCGCAAAGCCACGATCTCCTCTTCTTGAAGTTCAAGAATGGTACGCAGATACATCTCAGTTGTATCAATAAGATCAGACACAGCAGCCGCTCCTGGAAGTCACAACAGTTAAGTTCGCTCGAATAATACGTGGCGTCGATACCCCACTCTACTTGGTTTATCGGACAGAAAGCGGATGTAACCCGCCCAGCAGATTTCGTAACCGACGGTCGCGTTTTTCTCACGTGCCCTTGCTATTTGCAAAGATGTTTATTGAAACGCCACGGCCACCCTTGAATATTCCGAACCATGGGCATCGGTGGCCTGTTAGGCACTTCAATCTATCGCTACAAGAGGAGCGCGATGAGCACGGACATCAAAATTCCACAAAACCTTCTGCCCGCCGACGGTCGATTCGGTGCGGGACCTTCCAAGGTACGCGCAGAACAGGTTCAGGCCATCGCCGACGCCGGATCCAAGTTGCTGGGCACCTCCCACCGCCAGGCACCGGTCAAAAACCTCGTAGCTTCGGTTCAGGACGGCCTCAAGGAAATGTTCAACGCGCCTGAGGGCTACGAAGTCCTGTTGGGCGTTGGCGGCTCCACCGCATTCTGGGATGCAGCAGCATTCAGCCTGGTCCGTTCCAAGGCGCAGCACCTGTCCTTCGGTGAATTTGGCTCGAAGTTCGCCAAGGCCACCGACAAGGCTCCATTCTTGGAATCTTCCACGATTATCGTTGGCGAGCCCGGCACCGTTCCGGAACCGGTCGCTGAAGCCGGCGTCGATGTGTACGCCTGGCCGCACAACGAGACCTCGACCGGTGCCGCCGCACCGATCAAGCGTGTTGCCGGAGCCAGCGAAGATGCCCTGATCGTCATTGACGCCACCAGCGCAGCAGGCGGCCTCGACGTGGATCTAGCCGAGACCGACGTTTACTACTTCGCTCCGCAGAAGAACTTCGCATCGGACGGAGGCCTGTGGCTGGCTTTCGTTTCCCCGGCAGCCATCGCGCGCATTGAGGAAATTGCCGCTACCGACCGCTGGATCCCAGACTTCTTGAACTTGAAGACGGCTCTGGATAACTCGCTGAAAAACCAGACGTACAACACTCCGTCGTTGACGACTCTGGTTGGCCTGGACGCCCAGATCAAGTGGATCAATTCCAACGGCGGCCTGAAGTGGGCTGCGGATCGCACCGCACAGTCCGCAGGCCTGATTCAGGCCTGGGCAGAAGCCTCCTCGATCGCCTCGCCCTATGTAGCCAACCCGGCTCACCGCTCCAACGTCATTTCCACGGTGGATTTCGATGACTCGGTCGATGCTTCGGCGATTGCCAAGGCCCTGCGCGCCAATGGCGTGGTGGACGTAGAACCGTACCGCAAGCTGGGACGCAACCAGCTGCGCATTGCCACCTTTGTGGCCATCGAGCCAAGCGATGTTGCTGCGCTGCTCAAGTGCATCGACTTTGTCATCGAACAGCTCTAGCTCGTAAAACAGCGGGAGGGGCTCCGGAGAACAGATGTTCTCCGGAGCCCCTCCCGCTGTTTAAGCTATTGGTTTTCTTTGCGCGTGCGGTTGCGCTGCGCTGCCCGGCGACGGGCCGCGGTGCGCTGGGCGGTGCGACGGCGCCGAACTTGGCGTCGTGCCGGCGACTTGTGCGGCGCGTCCTCCGATTCGGCGTCATCTGGCTCATCGGTGTCATCCAGCTCTTCGGCGTCTTGCTCCGGGGCTGGCGATGCATCATCGGCGGCTTGGCCGGATTCGGAATCCGAGTCCGAACCGGCGTCCTGCGGCTGGTCGGTTTCGGACTCGCCGGATTCCTCGGCAGCTTCCGCGGCCTTGGCGGCTTCGATTTCTTCCTTGGCCAGCCGGTCTGCCCACGGCACCCAGGCAGGAGCCAAAAGCGAATCGTCACCAGCAATGATGCCGACTTCGCAGACGGTGAGATCCTTTACCTTGGCCCGAGGAACCCGTGCGAGGGTAGCGAACCAGGTCCATCCTTGATACCCCTTTTTATGGGAGACAAAACGATGGGTGACAAGTCGCTCACCTTCCGCCATGACCCCGAGGTGGTCGCCGATTTCTTGCGCGCTGGCAATATCGGCGAGCGCGCCGCGTGCAGCGTCCACTGCGTCGGCGAGGATGGTGTCCAACTTGGGTTTACGGGCCATTATTTATGCGTCCAGATCGTCGGCTACCGCACGAAGCACGGTAGCTACCTTCTTGCCATATGCCTGTTCAGGATAACGCCCCTTGTGCAAGCTATTGGAAACGTTGTCGAGTAACTTGATGAGATCTTCAATGAGAACTGCTTCGGCTTCGGGCTTTTTGCGCTTGGCGCGCGCCACCGAAGGAGCTTGTTCCAGCAGGCGCAAACTCAGTGCCTGGGGTCCACGGCGGCCTTCAGCGACACCAAATTCCAATCTGGTGCCAGGGCGCAAATCATGAACGCCCTCGGGCAGCGCAGCCGCATTGACGTAGATCTCTTTGCCATCCTCTGCGGTAATAAAACCGAAGCCCTTGGCCTTTTCGTACCATTTAACCTTGCCGCTAGGCATGATCATTTACCTCGTTCGTTCTTTAGCCCAATGCACCGCCGAGGCCTGCTCAGCGCGATGCATATTCATATGTACGATTTCGCGGAGTCACAGCCGGGGTTCTTCTTAGCTTCTTGCCGGGTACTCAACGTACGAAATCGCTTCAAGTCGTTTATCTAAGATTATGTCATCCCTGAAGCACTGAATTCATCTTTGCGCACCGAGGGTCGGCAAGGCACTCTAGGCACCCCTGGTCGAGGCTAAGCTAGAAGCCGTGAGCACAACATCAAAAACCATGACCGTTATTTCCCGGTTGGCAATCATCATTGCCGTCATTTCGGCTCTCGCTTTGATTGCCACGCTGGTTCTCTACTTCCAGAACATCACAATTCCGCCAGTGGTCATGGCCTTTGCTGTCTGGGGACTTCCGGTGGCCTTTATCCTCGCCGCGGCCGTTGTCATCAGCAACATCGCCAAGCGCCGCAACACCTGAAGAACCAGAATCAGCAATCATTCAGCAGACTCCCAGACTTCTTGTGCAGACTGGGGTTCATGAGTGCAAAACCCACTGAAGCAAAACTTCTCGTTGTTGACGACGAACCGAATATCCGCGAATTGCTCTCCACGTCGCTGCGTTTCGCCGGCTTCGAGGTTGTTGCAGCTGCCAACGGACGCGAGGCACTGGCCGCGGTCGAAGCAGACGAACCGGATCTGGCGGTCCTGGATGTCATGCTCCCGGACATGGATGGCTTCACCATTACCCGCAAGCTCCGCGCGGCAGGCCGCCATTTCCCGGTTCTGTTCCTCACCGCGCGTGATGACACCAGCGACAAGGTCACCGGCCTGACCGTCGGCGGCGATGACTACGTCACCAAGCCATTCAGCCTCGACGAGGTTGTGGCGCGCATCCGTGCCGTTCTGCGTCGCACCGCGAGCGGCGAAGAGGAGAATGCCACGATCGTCGTCGCCGATCTTGAGCTGGATGACGATGCCCATGAGGTGCGCCGTGCCGGAGAGATCATCGATCTGTCCCCCACGGAGTTCAAGCTGCTTCGCTACCTGATGATGAACCCCAACCGGGTGCTCTCCAAGTCGCAGATCCTGGATCATGTGTGGGAATACGACTTCAATGGCGACGCGTCGATCGTCGAGTCCTACATCTCCTACCTGCGCCGCAAGGTGGACCGTCCGGAATGGCCGGCCTTGATCCAGACCAAGCGCGGTGTCGGCTACCTGATGCGCACCCCGGATCGCCGCTAGTAATTCACGGAGGAACACGAAGGCCTTGTAAAGTCTGCATATGAAGTCGATTCGAGCCAAATGGCGCCGAACCTCTATGAGGACCAAGCTCGTCACCGTCATGCTCGGGCTGATGATCATCGCGATCTTCGCGACCGCGCTCAGTTCTTCGCATACGCTGAAGATCTCGATGACCAACCAGATCGATGACCAGCTCAATGCTTCATGGCCCACGATGGCCTACGGGCTTAACAAGGCCTACGTGAATTCCCTCGATGACAACGACGGCTCCGACGGGAACGGGGACTTCGACCCGACTTTGCTGGGCCTCAATAGCTCCTACGCCGACATCCGTGATGAAGAAGGCAAGATCGTCTACATCATGCCGCGTTCGCGGGTGAGCCCCAGCAGCACCTCGGATCTGCCGCTGCTCAATCCCCAGCAAATCGAGCAGCTGGCAGCCACCCCCCTGGTTCCTTCCACCGTGCCCGGCAGCTTCCCCACGTCCTCCGGCTGGCGAACCATGATGGTGCCGCTGGAAAGCAGCAACCTCAACCTGTTCCTGGCTCTGCCGCTGGATACCGTGAACTCCACGGTGCGCCAGACCGCAGTGCTGGTGCTTTCTACCGGGTTGCTCGCCGCACTGGTCATGTCCATGATCGCCTACGGCCTTACCGGCAGGTCGCTGCAGCCGTTGAACAACGTGGAGCGCACCGCCTCGATGATTGCCGCTGGAGACCTGTCCCAGCGTGTGAAGGACTATCCTTCGGAGACCGAGGTCGGCCGGCTCTCCCGTTCGCTGAACGCCATGCTGGCCCAGATTGAAAAGGCCTTCCATGACCGGGAGGCCTCTGAACGCAAGATGCGCCGCTTCATCCAGGATGCCTCGCATGAACTGCGCACTCCCCTGGTCACCATCCAGGGATACTCCGAGTTCTACCGCTACGGCGGCCTGGCGGACCCCGAAGCCATGGACTCGGCCATGGGGCGCATCGAAGCCGAATCCAAGCGCATGGCCCGCCTGGTTGAGGACCTGCTCATGCTTGCCCGCCTGGATGAGCAGCGCCCAATGGAGAAGCAGCCGGTGGATCTGCTGGTCCTGGGCCAGGACGCCGTGGAAGACACCAAGGTGCGGGCGCCAGACCGTGCCGTCAAGCTCGTCGGTTTGACCAGCGATCGCCCCAGCCCGGCAAGCACCGTGGGCGATGACGCTCGGATCCGCCAGATCATCGCCAATCTCCTGACCAATGCGCTGCGCTACACTCCCGAGGGCACGCCCCTGGAGATTGCCGTCGGGGTGCGTTCGCTGGTGGCCGGCGCCATGGACGCGGTCATCGAGATCAGGGACCACGGGCCCGGCATCCCAGAAGAAGATGCCAAGCGGATCTTTGAGCGCTTCTACCGCGCAGATAGCTCCCGCCAGCGGGAAACCGGCGGCTCGGGCCTCGGGCTGGCCATCGTTGCTGCCATCGTCCAGCAGCATGGCGGATCGGTCGCCTTGGCTGAAACTGCCGGTGGCGGTGCCACCATGTCCATTTCCCTGCCATACGTGCCACTGATCGAACGGCCAGAGCCGGAGATCGAAGACTGAGCGCCGGGCTGCACCGCGCGATGTTATCCACATTCAGCGTTCGCTTCCCTCGACGGCGCTGGACGGCTTTCTAGATTGGTTGCATCGAGCTTTCGATACAGCCACCAAGGAAAGGACCAGGTCCGTGAGCACGTTCTCCACTAATACCGGCGAGATGCAGGTTAAGTCCCAGGCAGTCATGAATACCATTGATCGATTGCGCCACGAGGTCTCGACCATGCAGATGAATCTGGACCAATTGCAAAGCACCTGGCAAGGTTCAGCAGCCGCTTCATTCCAGTCCATCGTTGCCGAATGGCGTTCCACGCACGTGCAGATCGAAGAGGCGCTCAGCAGCATCGCCAGCGCCTTGAATCATGCCTCGATGCAGTACGAGGAAGTTGAACAGGTCAACACGTCGCTGTTCCGATACTGATCGGCAACTGCGCTGCGGCTGGTTGATCAGTAGGCTTGGCTCATGAGCATTCTGATCGACCCGCCGCGTTGGCCTGCGCATGGCACCGTCTTTGCCCATTTGGTCTCGGACACCTCCCTGGAGGAACTCCATCAATTCGCCGCACAGCAGGAAATCTCGCCGCGGGCGTTCGACAAGGACCACTACGACGTCCCTGCGGAACGCTATGAACAGTTTGTCCAGGCCGGTGCGAAGGAAGTCACCGGCGGCGAGCTGGTGCGCGCGCTGATCGCCTCGGGCTTGCGAATCCCCGCCAAATACCGCCCTGAAAAGCTCAACGCCATATTGCGCCGGCGGTGGTCGCGGACGTTGCCGACCGAGCCGCAGCTAGGCCAAGAGCTGCTCGAGATGTGGTCCCAGGACCACCGCTATTATCATGACCGCGTCCATCTGCTTTCGGTGCTCGAAGCGGTGGATCGCCTCGGTGAAAAGCTTTCACCTGGAGAACTCCTGCTGGTACAGCTGGCGGCGTGGTTCCACGACGCGGTATATGAAGGGACCAGCGAGGATGAATTCAAATCTGCGGTGCTGGCACGTGAAAGACTCGACGGAGTGCTCTCCCCGGCTGCTGTTGGCGCGATCAGCGACCTGATCTTGCTGACCGCGGGACATAACCCGGGCGAAACGGACCGCCTGGGACGGATCTTGTGCGATGCGGATCTGGAAGTACTGGCCCGCCCCGAACCGGCCTATCAACGTTATGCCCATGCGATCTATCAAGAGTATGCCCACCTTCCCCGCCACGTTTTGGCTGAAGGGCGCAGCAAGATACTCTCGGCCCTGCTGGCCAAGGTCTCGATTTACGCTACGGCAGCTGGGCGCGAACGGTGGGAATCGGCTGCGCGGACCAACTTGGGTCGAGAGCTGGAACATCTGCAGCGCTGGATGCTCTAGCCCGCATTCGCGGCGTTAACTGCTGATGGCCTGGTACCCGAAGGTACCAGGCCATCAGCGCAGGTGATGCTCTAGATCAGCATGGAGGGCTTAGAAGCCGCCCATTCCGCCCATGCCGCCCATGTCATCGCCACCGGCTGGGGCAGCGCCAGCAGGAGCTGGCTTCTCTGCAACAACAGCTTCGGTGGTCAAGAACAGGCCAGCGATCGAAGCTGCGTTCTGCAGTGCCGAACGGGTCACCTTCACTGGGTCGTTCACGCCAGCTTCCAGCAGGTCAACATACTGACCGGTGGCAGCGTTCAGGCCGTGGCCAGCGGCCAGGCCCTTGACCTTGTCGGCGACAACGCCTGGCTCCATGCCAGCGTTCAGTGCGATCTGCTTCAGTGGAGCTTCGATGCCAACGCGAACGATGTTCGCGCCGGTTGCTTCGTCGCCTTCCAGCTCAAGCTTTGCGAATGCAGCAGCGCCAGCCTGGATCAGTGCAACGCCACCACCGGCGACGATGCCTTCTTCAACGGCTGCCTTGGCGTTGCGCACGGCATCTTCGATGCGGTGCTTGCGCTCCTTGAGCTCCACCTCGGTAGCAGCGCCGGCCTTCAGCACAGCGACACCGCCGGAGAGCTTCGCGTGGCGCTCCTGCAGCTTCTCGCGGTCGTAGTCCGAGTCGGTGTTCTTGATCTCGGCTGCGATCTGGGCCTTGCGGCCGTCGATTGCGTCGGCTTCGCCGCCGCCTTCAACGATGGTGGTCTCGTCCTTGGTGATAACGACCTTGCGGGCGGTACCCAGAACTTCGAGGCCAACGTTGTCCAGGGACAGGCCGATTTCCTCGGAAACAACCTGGCCGCCGGTCAGGATGGCGATGTCGGTCAACATGGCCTTGCGGCGGTCGCCGAAGCCCGGCGCCTTGACGGCAACGGACTTGAACAGGCCACGGATCTTGTTCAGGATCAGGGTGGCCAGGGCTTCGCCCTCGACGTCTTCGGCGATGATCAGCAACGACTTGTTCGACTGCATGACCTTCTCCAGCAAGGTAACCATGTCCTTGACCGAGGAGATCTTCGAGTTGACGATCAGGATGTATGGGTCTTCCAGGACGGTTTCCTGGCGCTCTGCGTCGGTGACGAAGTAAGCGGAGATGTAGCCCTTGTCGAAGCGCATGCCCTCGGCCAGCTCCAGCTCCAGGCCGAAGGTGTTGGACTCTTCAACGGTGATAACGCCCTGCTCGCCGACCTTGTCGAGAGCTTCAGCGATCAGGCCACCGATTTCCTTGTCGCCAGCGGAGATCGAAGCGGTAGCAGCGATCTGCTCCTTGGATTCGATCTTCTTCGCTGCGGCGAACAGTTCTGCGGTGACGGCTTCTACAGCCTTGTCGATACCGCGGCGCAGTGCGATCGGGTCGGCACCTGCAGCAACGTTGCGCAGGCCTTCCTTGACCAGTGCCTGTGCGAGCACGGTAGCGGTGGTGGTACCGTCGCCAGCGACGTCGTCAGTCTTCTTGGCAACTTCCTTGACCAGCTCTGCGCCGATCTTCTCGTAAGGATCTTCGAGGTCGATCTCCTTAGCGATGGACACGCCGTCGTTGGTGATAGTAGGAGCGCCCCACTTCTTCTCCAGAACAACGTTGCGGCCGCGTGGGCCCAAGGTCACCTTTACCGCGTCAGCAAGGGTGTTCAGTCCGCGCTCGAGTCCGCGGCGTGCTTCCTCGTCAAATGCAATCATCTTGGCCATAGTGGCTTTCGGTCCTTTCGGGACGATTTTGCGAAAATGCAACCGACAGACAGCGCCCGCGACGGACGAGTGGACCGGTGCGGCATCGGGCCGGCAACCGTTTCAACTCTCGCTATCTGAGGTATTTTCCACGCTCCATCCGCCGTGGCGCTAACCGGTGCGCTCGCGTTCCGCAGGGAACGCAAAAACCGACCGGCGTTAGCAGTCGCAGCGTAAGAGTGCTAATACAAATATTGGCACTCTCGCATGGCGAGTGCAAGCCGGTCGGCTCTGAGCGAAGGGAATTATGAACGAATTATTCGTTCAGCCCCAGCGGGTCATCGGTGCCCAGCACGACGCTGACCCGATCGGGAATGTTATTGGTCTGCAGAACTTCGTCAATATTAAGGACTTCAGCAGCTTTTTCCGCGGTGGTGCGGTAGGCCTCTGACATGTAGTACACAGCGGAAACATCCGCCGGCTTGCTCCAGTTATCGGCGACGATGTTGGTGAACCCGGCTTCTGCCATGGCCTCTTCGCCAGCACCCGCGACGCCGGCAACATTTGCGCCGTTGTACACGCCGATCTTCTGGCCAAAGAGCACGTCTGCTTCATCAATGGTGCTGGATGGCGATGCGGATTCGCTCGGTGAAGCCTCCTGAGAACTATCGGCAGACTCCCCGCCGCCTTGGGACTGCAAGCTCTCATCGCTGGAAGGGCCCGCGAGGCTGTCTTTGAGCTGGGGGCCGAAGATGAAGGATGCTACGCCGATGGCCAGGACGATCACGGCCGTCAGCACTACCCACAGCAATTTGCCACCGGTTGACTTTGAGGCCGCGGACTGCGCCCATCCGTGCGCATGGTGTGAACCGACACGGGTGTTGAACTCCGGAACGCGATCAAATTCGTCACGCGGGTAGTTGGTCATTCTTGTCCTTGCTCGAGGTCTGACTGGTCACGGCAGGCTGGGTTATCGTCCCGAGCCGACCTTACCGCCCACACGACGTTTTGTTGAACGTGTTCTGCGCAGTCGCTTAACCAGCATCGGGTCGTAGGCCATCGCCGCATCCGTCTCAATCAGCTGGTTCAGCAGCTGATAGTAATTGGTTGGAGACATGGAGAACTGCTTGGTAATCGCTTGTTCCTTGGCTCCGGCATACTTCCACCACAATTTTTCCAAGCTCAGGATCTGTTGCGAACGTTCGTCGAGTTCCGAGTCTGGGTTCATCACAAAATCCACCAACAACTCTTTCTCAGCCATCCGTTCTCACCTCTGTCCTCGGCTCAGTTTTTGCGCATTTCATTCATGCATGTACTCCACCACTGGTAGACATACCACCGACATTCTAACCAATCTCTTTAGCTATCGCCGTGTGGCCTGGCACAGGCACGCCAGAAAAACGGAACAATAGCGTCTATGGATGAAATGCAAGAACCCCTGTTCGAGGCTCCTGGGCCACCGCCGGCACCCGTGTATGAACCAGCAGAATTCCCGTTCTTCCACGGCGCGCAATCCATGGCCGACCACGGATTTATTGCTCAAGATTGGGTTCCTGCGCTCAGCAAGCAAGATGAAAATCTTCGCCAGCTTGCCCTCGAATTAACCGAACGTTCATCACGAGGCGAAACATTGCTCCCCGATCCCGAGGTGATGTTCCGCGCACTATCTTTGCCTTTAGCTGAGGTCAAGGTCCTGATCATCGGCCAAGACCCCTACCCGACACCGGGGCATCCCAACGGATTGGCCTTTGCGGCCAACAAGCGTGTCCGCCCCTTGCCACGCTCGTTGAATAACATCTACAAGGAGCTCGAAGCCGACTTGGGGATCACCCCTGCGTCGCATCCTGATTTGAGTGCCTGGCAGCAACGCGGGGTACTGCTGCTCAACCAGGTGCTTTCGGTCACCGCAGGCCAGGCCGGTTCACACCAAAAGATCGGGTGGGAACCAATCATTGCGTCCCTGCTGTCCGCGCTGAACGAGCGTTCCGCTCCCCCGGTCGCCATTCTCTGGGGCAATCATGCACAGAAGTTCTCGCCTGCCCTGGGGAATCTGCCGCAATTGCGCAGCGCCCATCCATCGCCGCTCTCGGCTTCGAGGGGATTTTTCGGCTCAAAACCCTTTTCAGAGGCCAATCGGCTCCTGTCCGCACAGGGACAAGAGCCGATTGACTGGAGTTTGCCGCCAGCCTAGCGGCGGCGGATGCGTCGCCGTTCGCGCCGGGCGTTAGAGGTGAGCGGGCGGCATAGGGTTTCACCGAAGACGACTCCTCCGGCGATGGAGAGCATGATGGCCATCGCGTTAAACATCTCAACGAGACCTGTAGCCATGTCATCGACGTTGATCACGATGCCGTACATGGCCCGGAAGATCATGAGGCCTGGAAGCAGGAACATGACCGCCGGTGCTGCCAGAACCAGCTGCGGCGTGCGCAATTTGTCTGATGCGAAGCGAGCCGCAAAGCCGACGACCGTGGCGACAAGTGCTGGAACCGCACGGTCGCCCAGGCCCATGTTCTCGGCGAGCAGCTGCACGAGGTAGCCGCCCACCGCAATGCCAGCGGTAGGCAGCAGCAAACGCAGCGCACTTTGCTCCGTAATGGCACCGGCAACAATGGCGACAGCTACCAGCACGACCAAGAGCCATGCGGGGTACTCGGTAGTCACGATCTGGTGTACATCGACTTCCCCGCCGCCGAGCACATCGGAGACCACCAAGGCGGCGGCAATGCCGCTCAAGATCGCCCCGTAGGTCAGGCTGGCGGAGAACAAGCGCCCCACCGCAGTCACCGGGAAACCGTTGATCGCATCTTGCAGCGCCGAGACAAACCGCCCCGAAGGCAGCAAGAGCAGGATACCGCCGGAAACCACCAGCGCCGGATCCAACGGAGCATGCAGCTGATGCCCAATCAATGCGATGCCGGTGATGACCATCGTCGATGCGGCAATAGTGAAGAATTCCGGGACCCGCCAGCGCGAGCCGTATCGGCCAATCTGGGTGACCAGGCTGGAGGAGAACATGGCCACCAGCGCACCAGCCCATGAGCCGCCAATGAAAAGCACAAATGCCGCTGCGAACAGGGCACGCCCGCAAGCGACAATCCACCGGGGAAAGGGCTTTGGCCGGCGCGTAATTTCTTTCAGGCGCTTGGCCGAAGCGCTGCGCGACACCCCGCCCGCGATGATGTCCGAGACCAGCTCATGCACCAGGACGAGCCCTGCGTAGTTGGAGGTATAGGAACGGACCACGCGCAATACCGAATAGCTTTCGGCATCAGGCGGGCTGTAGTTCAAGTGCAAGGACTGGTTGGTGATGTCCACGTCCAAATGGCTCAAGCCCAGCGCTGCGGTCACCGCGATGATGCTGGTTTCCACTTCCAACGCGCCAGCGCCGTAGCGGATCAGGGTCTCCCCCAAGTCCAGGGCGAATTCCATGGTGCGGCGCGATGAAGCGTCCTGCTGGTCGTTGACCTTGGGATTGGCGTAAGGGGTTCCCTGCAGACGCTCGACAATGTTCAGCGCCTGGGTTGGCGGGGTGTCCGAGATCCACATTTTTGCCAGCAGCCGGCGCGCCACCGGGTTGGCGCGCGTTGGCATCAGGGTGATGCCTTCATCGGTGGTGTGGACCTGGCCGGTGCGCCACTCGATATCCGAGGCGTCGGCAGCGGCCACGTTGGCGCTGACTGCCGTGTTCAGCGGGAGCTCAGAAGCAGTGGGCGGCTCTTCTAGCGGTTCTTCCGGGTGAAAGCCCATGTTGATTTCGCTGGTGGAAATACGAGGTAGCGCACCGGCCGATGGCGCTGGATCTTCGCCGATCCGTGGTGGCACTGCACCATGCTCTTCGTCAGATCGATGCGCCACTAATTTTGCCCCCTCAGCCAATGCTTTCCCATGCAATTTACGATACAACCCACGGGCAATAAGTTCGCGTGAACGTGCGTAAATCACTAGGTAGCGCCGAACACATTTCCCGGCAATTCCCGCCTGCGGAATATCGCTGGCTCGATGGTGGTTGCAAGTATTTGAACTTAGATGCTTTTGCATACATATCGGAGGTCATTGATGAGCAGCAAACTTCTCTTGCCGGAGATCGGCGCCGAAACCTTTGGCGACATCAGCGAGGACGCCCAGGGCAATCCGCTGACCCATGCGCAAGTGATTCGCAACGTCATCGCCCAGGGCCAGGCGGCCGAAGCAGCGAATCTGGACTTCTTTGGCGTCGGCGAACACCATCGCGATGATTATGCCGTGTCATCCCCGGAAATCGTATTGGCCGCATTGGCCAGCACCACCAAGCAGATCAAGCTGGGCACCGCCGTGACGGTCCTTTCCAGCGATGATCCGGTCAGGGTGTACCAGCGCTTTGCAACCCTCGATGCCATTTCCCAGGGGCGCACCGAAATCGTGGCCGGGCGCGGATCTTTTATTGAATCTTTCCCCTTGTTCGGCTTCGAGCTTGATGACTATGAAGCGCTCTACGAGGAGAAGCTGGATCTCCTGGCCAGATTGCGCCATGGAAATCCGGTGGTCTGGCACGGGAAGCACCGCTCCGCGCTGCGCAACCAGCAGGTTTATCCCCTGCTGGAGAACCAGCCGCTGACCACTTGGGTGGGCGTCGGTGGCAGCCCGCAGTCCGTTGTTCGCGCCGCGCGCCACGGGCTTCCGCTGTTCCTGGCCATCATCGGGGGCCAGCCCTCGGGCTTTGAAGGACTGGTGCATTTGTACCAACGTTCCCTCAAGGAATTCGGGCACGATGAACAACCGGTGGCCGCGCACTTCCACGGGTTGGTGGCCAGCAGCGACGAGGAAGCGCTGGAAACCCTCTGGCCTCATTACCAGCGGACCATGAACCGGCTGGGCGCCGAGCGCGGATGGCCGCCCGCGAGCAAGATGCGATTGCAGGCCGCCATGGGGCCGGAGGGGGCAATGATGGCCGGCAGCGCGCAAACCGTGGCTTCGAAGCTCGCCTCGGCCACCAGGAAACTCGGGCTATCCCGCGCTGACCTCAAGTACTCAGCCGGATCATTGCCTCATGAGGCCATGATGAACAGCATTAGGCTGCTGGGCGAAGAAGTGAAGCCCCGCGTCCACGAATTGCTCGGGGCCTAGAGCCCGCTTCGCATGGCGAAGCTCCATGAACGCAAAAATGCCACCATCTCTGGTGGCATTTTTTCGTGGATCTTACTGGACTCGAACCAGCGACCTTTCGCGTGTGAGGCGAACGCTCTAACCAACTGAGCTAAAGATCCATACTTGCGCTTTGACCGCAGGGCCAAGCACCTAAATGATCTTAGCTGGTGATAACTCGCGCACCAAATCGGCAGCCGGCTTCAAGCGGCAGAGCGCCCCGCGGCAGACGCGCTCAGACCCAGCCGCACGATGACCTTTCCGCCTCCGGATATGCCACATGATCAGCCCGGAAAAACCGCGCCAAATAGTTTATTTTCATGTCACCTGAAAGTAGCTGTTTCCACTTGTCAAAACGGGACTTTAGGCTCCATAATTTTTCTAGCTCATCGAGCTCAAACTGGACCCTACAAGGAAGTTGCCGGAAGCCGCCGGCATCGGTCCCCTCAAGGCCAACGAAACCGCACGGCAGGTCAGACCTGGTCGCGCAAAAGCCTCATTTTTCGTTCGTTCTTTTTCTCTAGGACCGTACCCAGTGTTTGAAAACCTGAACTTCTCCTTGTCACCGCTCTGCGTTCTGCCAGAGCAGCGTGAAGAATTGGCACAGCTCTACCCTGTCATCGACCAGCGCTGGCACCAGAAATTCGACCGGCTCAGCCTGCTGGTCACGGTGCGCGACCGTGGCACGCTCGTGGCTGCCGGGTTGGTTCACGACTCGATCGTCGCACCCACCGACTCGATGAACGCCGTGGAGCTGGGCTGCATGGCCGTGCGCCCCGAGTACCGCCGGCTGGGCATCCGCCAGCATGTGACCTCATTGCGCCTGGAGCACGCAGTGCGCTCGGGCAAAACGCCCATCATCGTGATCGATGCGCAAAATCCTGCTTCCTGGGCCTTCTACGAACGCTCCGAGATGTGGGACCGCGAACGCAGCTTCGAACAGGAAGGCCGGCTGAAGTTCATCTACCGCGCTACCCAGGCCGCCTGGGAGTGGGTGGAGAACTTGCCGCAGGCTGCAGAAGACCGCGTGGAGATCATCGCGCCGCCAGCCGCGATTCCTGCGCCATGTTTTGCCACAGCCCCGACAATCGGGCCGTCTTTGGGCATTCAGCTGCCCCGCGGCGACCAGATGCCGGCACTTGGGATGATCTAGAGCCTAGAACAGGGCGTCCTGCTGCTCGTCGACCCATTCATGACCGGGCAGCGGCGCCACTTCGCCGGCTCGGCTAGCGCGGGCCGCTTCGTGGAGGTCGATGGGGGTGACTTTAAGGACGGTGTCGACCATGGCATTAAGGAACTGCGCCGTGGCGATGTCCTGGGGCACCGGAGGGTGCACGCACCTGACTTCCGGGTTATCCGCGGCATCGTCCCAGTCGACCAGAAGCAGGCCGGTCGCGGTATAGCCAAACCCATCACCGAAGTCCCGCAGCTTGCGGATCATGTCCACGGTGCGGCGGAAGGCCGCCGGTTCCGATTCAAGGATGGTGGCGCGTTGCACGAAGAAGAACCCGACCGCTGCCAGCGGATACCGCGCGCGAAGATTCGCTGCGTCTCCATAGGCTTCTTCATAGCGGTTGGCGAGGTTCTTGCCGAACGATGACGTCATGGCCTTGGTGCTCAGCAGCAGCTCGGGGCCGGTGGACCAATGGGTCATCACCACATCGGTCTGTTTCATGTAGGCGCGGCCCAGGATCCTCGCATCGGTGCTTCCGGCCTTGCCGGCCATGATCGACTCGTGGACCTCGTCGGCCAATCGCTCCGGCAATCGGCGCAACAGGTCCAAGATGTCGCTGGAGAGCACCCGCGGCGCCTCGGGCCGCGGCCAGACAAGGTCTGCGTCGAATCCGGCACGACGCAGCTCGTGGGCCAGCCAGGCGTCCACGCCTTGGGCAAAGCGCCCGGATCGGGTAACGGCCTTATTGCGCACCGGAATGCTCAACAGCCGTTCCAGCACGGAATAGGACGGGTTGAATTCCTCGGTGACCGCGCCGTTGCTCAGCCACGGCGAGTCTTTGGCCGCTGACATCAAAGTGGTATCAAATTCCGCAAAGGCCAGGGTTTTCTCAACCACAGGATTAGCCACGTTTATCCCTTCACCGCTTTGCTTCGCGCCTTGCGGCGATCGAGCATGTTCCTGCGTGCTGCGCGCAGGGTCTCCACCCCTGCCTGATCCAGCTCGAGCATTTGTTCCAGAACGATCCGGTCTACCGCTTCGGTGGCTTCTTGCTTATGCCCGGCCGCCAGCATTTCGCGCACCTGCGGCTTGATGGCGTGCAGTTCCCGTGCGAAGCGCTGCACCATGGCGATGGAAGGCACCGGAAGCACGTCGGCCTCGCGCGGTTCAAGCTTGAGGATCCCGCCGCCATAGGAGCGTCCGACCATTTCGGCGCCCAGCATGGTCAGCGTGTTCAGCGAGGCCAGGGGCAATAGGCCGCGGCCCAGCTCGCGCACGTCCGCGCCGAGGTAAACGCCGTGGATCGAGTTGATGTGGTGCACGCCGGCTTCGTTGGCTGTCAGCCTCGGCGTATCAGCGTTCATATAGGTCATGAACAGGTCCGGCACCGAAAGCACCGGCACCCGCCACCACGGCGAGCGCACCTTGCACTTGTAGGCCTGGTCCACGTTGGACAGCTCGCCGCTGGCCACAAGATGTTCTCCCGCGGCGCTCGGTTCGCCCGAGGGCCTGAACAGATAGGTCGCCGCTCCATGGTCCCGCAGCTGTTCCCACCCGCGCTGGTCAAGCTCCAGTCCGCGAAGGTGCCTGGAGCCAGGCGGTGAAATGCGAATCAGGTCCGCTTCTGGCAGTCCGAGCTCGTGGATCTCATCGCTGCTGAAGGTGAACCACTTGTTATTGCCGGTGACCGCGCCGAGCGAGGTTTCGCCCCAGGATTTGAGCGTGGCGAAATGGCCCTGGGCGCTGGCGGCGGCGAGAATGCCCTGGGCTTCGAGCCCGATCAGCGAACCGGTCCAGCGATCCGCGGCACGCTGCGGTTCGTGGCGGGTGCCGGATCCGAGCTGGGCCAGGTCCTGGGCGTTGCGGAATTGATGCAGCTGGAAATGGCCGCTGGGGCCCTGCTGGTAGCCTTCGGCCAGCAGCAGCACCACCTCTTCCTGGGCGTCGGCAAAGAGCCGTTCTTCAAAGACTGCCAGGTGGACGGTGGCAAAGCGCTCGAGCAGCATCGCCCGCACCACGCCGGCGTAGTTGACGAACATCAGTTCCGCGGGCAGCACCAGTGCCATCCGCCCGCCCGGAGCCAGGAAGCTGGTCGCGTGAACCGCGAAGGCCGCCCAGATGCTGGCCAGCTCGTTCAGTTCCACCCCGGCTGCCTTGGCCGCCAGCCGCGAACGCTGGCGATCCGCTCCCCGGTGCAGCTGGTAGCGCACATAGGGAGGGTTGCCGATCACCACGTCCATGTCCGAGGTGCCGTCGATATCAAAAAAGTTCGCTTGTTCAATTCGCGCGTTGATTCCCTGGGCGGCCAGCCGCTCGCGGGCCTGGGCCACGGTGGGCTCGTGCAATTCATAGCCCAGCAGCTGCACGCCGCCCTGTCGCTCCCCCAGCTCGCGATGCACGGCTTCAAGGAATTGAGCGTCACCGCACGAGGGTTCCAGGACGCTGGCGGCCTGGCCATCAAGGGCCCATTGCGCCATGAAGGCGGCAACGGGTTCCGGGGTGAAATAGGCTCCGCGCGCATGACGGGCGGCAACCGGCTCTTTTTGTTCTTTACTCAACACGCATCGATCTTTCCATGGCGGCCAGACAGTTTGGCTGGACGCGGATGGCCGCGCCTGGGGCGGCAACTTATCCATTGTACGCGGGGTGCCGGCCCGGGCTTGGGCCTTAGTGGGCGGCCTCGGCCTTGCCCTTGTTCCGCAGTTTTTGAATCCCCAGGACGATCACCGTAATGATCGCGCCCATGATGAATCCGGCCACGCAGGAGAATGCGGTGTTGACGCACCATCCCAGCACCGCGCCTGCTGAGCCGGTTGCGTGATGCACCAGCTCTTCGACATGGTGCACAAAGCCGTACGGGGAGTGCCAGCCAAGTTCGTCCATGCCCACCAGCAACAGGTGGCCACCGACCCACAGCATCGCAACCACGCCGACCTTGCTGAGCACGGACATGATGATCGGCATGGCCTTGACCAGGCCGCGGCCAATTTTTTGCGATAGCTTGCGCGGCTTCGCGGCCATGTGCAGGCCGATATCGTCCATCTTCACGATCAGTGCCACCGCGCCGTAAACCACCACGGTCATCATGACGGCAACAACAACCAGGATCAGCGCACGGGTCAGGAACGGTTCGTGGGCTACCTCGTTGAGCGAAATCACCAGGATTTCCGCGGAGAGCACCAAGTCGGTGCGCACCGCTGAGTTGATGATGGACTTTTCATCACTTTCTTTGCCTGTTTCGCCGGCGCCGTGATGCTTGATCCAGCCGAAGGCTTCAAGAAGTTTTTCCGCACCCTCGAAGACCAGGTAGGCGCCTCCGAGCATCAGGATCGGGGTCAGCGCCCACGGGGCGAAGTAGGACAGCAGCAGGGCGGCCGGCAGGATGAAGAGCAACTTGTTGCGGATGGAGCCCACCGCGATTTTCCAGATGATCGGCAGTTCCCTTTTGGGCGAAATGCCTTCCACGTACTGCGGCGTGACCGCAGCATCGTCGACCACCACGCCCATGGCCTTGGTGCTCGCCTTGGCGGCGCCCAGTGCTATGTCGTCAAGGGATGCCGCAGTCACCTTCACCAGGGCAGCTACGTCGTCCAAAAGTGCTACAAGGCCTCCGGCCATGGTCGGCTCCTTTAAATGGTGATGAACATCGGGCCGATCCGCCCTGGCTCAAGGATTGTGGTCTCGCTAGGAATTCTACCGGTGCGGTGCTCATCCGGTTTGCAGGCACGGCGTCAACACCATGGTGCTGGTGGCAGAAATGAAAAAACCGCGTCATGGGAGATCATGAACACGGTTCTCATCTGGGCTACGTCCAGTGTGGAGCCCCCTACCGGATTCGAACCGGTGACCTTCAGTTTACAAGACAGACGCTCTGGCCAGCTGAGCTAAGGGGGCGTACCGGATAAGAATATCTGAAAACACCGCTGGTCTGCGAATCGGCAGGGGTTGCGGGCAAGACGAAGGGGAAGAAAACCACGGATGGCTTTCTTCCCCTTTGTATTGGTGCGAGATCAATAAGAAATTTTACCGGATCGCGCATAGTTGTCTAGAGCCTGGCTTTGGACTTACTTATTGGCCTTGATCGCTTCTTCAACCTTGGTCGGGAAGTCATCGGTGCCCAAAGCGAGTTCCTTGCCCTGGATGAAGATCGAAGGGGTTCCCTTCACGCCATCGTACTGGCCTGCGGTGGTCGCATACTGGACGAATGGGCGGAACTTGTCGCCCTCGATGCAGTCGCTGACCGATTCGCTGGCTCCATTGTCCACTGCCATCTGGGCCAGTTCAGCGTTCTTCATTTCGCCCTCTGGGTAGTGGCCCCACAGTGCCTTCACGAACTTCATGTAGGCAGCTGGGCTCTCATCGGCGACGCAAGCAAGAGCGTTGGCGCCACGCGAGGAGAAGTTGGTTGGCGAACCGCCATCGAGGTATCCAACGTTGCGGTACTCGACGTTAACGTCGCCATTGGCCAGCCATTTTTCGATCTGGTCGCCGTAAGTGGCTTCGAAGTCGGCGCAGTGCACGCAATTGGCATCCACGTACATGGTGATATTGATTGGCTCGCCCTTCTTGGCGACAATCAGGTCACGCGGTTCAGGAGCAGCCAGCGGCTCTTCGGGAGCGGTCAGCTTCGTAACGTCTACCCGGTCGGTAGTTTTCTCAGCAACCGAGTCAGCAGAAGTTACCACGATGCCGCCGGCAGCCGTCGCGCCCTGAGGAGTGGCACCGCTGTCTTCAATCTTCGCATTGTTGTTTCGGACGATCAGCGTAACTACCAGTGCGATAACAATAATGACGGCGACAAGAACGCCAAGCTTCACGAAAAGTGACTTGCGTTTTTGAGCGGCTTCTTGGCTGGCTCGTAGCTGGGCAGCTTTTTCGCGAGCGCTCGCGTTGCGCTGCGCCTTAGTTGGGCGCGGATTATTCGTAGACATAAATTTGGTGGTTCCTCAGTCAGCAGCGAACAGTCATCTGGGTCAAGCTTAGCCAACTCTTTGCGCAAATATCCCTGAAAACCCCAGATTGCCCACCCTTCACAGGACACGCATATCTTGTGCATACAGCGCCCAAAGCGCGACCCGAGCCTGTACTTGAGCATTCAACCAAGTCATGGGCGCAAGGCAACCGATTCAGGGCAGGGCCCGCTGTGACGCACCGCTTAGCGTGCCGCACCTCACATGGCAAGAGAAAAAATTCAGTATGATTTTAATAGGAGCGGCTTTTCACCAAGGCCTTCCGCAAAGCGCAGCAGAAAAAATCGAATACAAAGTCATTCACTCAGAACCGACGAATCCGCACCCCGCCGGTGCACAGTTTGATCAAACCAGGAGGTTTAAGTGGGTACCCCAGCACCAAGCCAAAATACCGAGCAATCCTACGATTTGGTAGTCGTAGCCAACAGGCTGCCCGTTGACCGGATCACGAATCCCGACGGGACACAAGGCTTCCGGCGTTCTCCCGGCGGCCTGGTGACTGCGCTGGCGCCGATCATGGCAGCTTCGGACGGTGCTTGGGTTGGATGGCATGGTGGTGTTGACGAAGAATTGGAGAGCTTCGACAAGGACGACATCCATCTGGTCCCGGTTCCGCTGAGCGAGGACGATCTGGAGCTGTACTACGAAGGGTTCTCGAACTCCACCTTGTGGCCGCTCTACCACGATGTGATCGTGCCTCCGGAGTACCACCGCACATGGTGGGACCGCTACAAGAAGATCAATCAGCGCTTTGCCGACGCGGTGCTGAAAATTGCCGCCCCGAATGCCACCGTATGGGTCCATGACTACCAGCTGCAGCTTGTGCCGCAGATGATCCGCTTGGCGCGGCCGGATCTGAAGATCGGCTTTTTCCTCCACATCCCGTTCCCGGCAGCCAGCCTCTTCTCGCAGCTGCCGTGGCGTACCCAGATCCTGCAAGGCCTGGCCGGCGCCGATCTTGTTGGTTTCCAGCGCGAAGCCGATGCCTCCAACTTCCTGCGCTGCCTGCGCCGCTTTACCGACTACTCCACCAAGGGCGACGTCGCCACTCCCCCTGCTGACAATCAAATGCAGAATCTCTGCCGGGCCAAGGCCCACCCGATCTCCATTGACACCGAGCAGATCGCAAAGCTTTCCCGCGACCCGCAGATCATTGCCCGCGCCGCGCAGATTCGCAATGAGCTGGGCAATCCAAAAACCGTGATTCTCGGTGTGGATCGCCTCGACTACACCAAGGGCATTCGCCACCGGCTCAAGGCCTACGGCGAGTTGCTTGCGGACGAGCAACTGCGCGCCGGTGATGTGTGCCTGATCCAGGTGGCCAGCCCGAGCCGCGAAAACGTCGACACCTACATGGAGCTGCGCGACCAGGTCGAACTGATGGTGGGGCAAATTACCGGACAGCACGACACCCTGAGCCACACCACCTTGCGCTATCTGCACCAGTCCTATCCGCTGCGCGAGATGATTTCCCTCTACCTGGCAGCCGATGTTTTGCTGGTGACCGCGCTGCGTGATGGCATGAACCTGGTCGCCAAGGAATTTGTCGCAGCCCATCAGGATGGCCGTGGCGTGCTGGTGCTTTCCGAATACACGGGCGCCGCTGACCAGCTGACCCAAGCCGTGCTGGTGAACCCGCACGATATCGACGGCATGAAGGACAAGATCATCCAGGCCGTCAATATGAACGAGGCTGAGCAAGAGAAGCGCATGCGACGGATGAATCGGCACCTGAAGGTGAATACCGTGGCCCGCTGGTCAGAGGTTTTCCTCGCGGAACTTGCTGAAATCAGCGCCGCTTCCTCGACAGATGCCATCGTCCGCTAGCCCGGCACCAGCATCCGCACACTCTCGATGGGATACAAACGTGTCTGACTTCGACCCAGAACTGCACGCCGCGCTGAGCAGGTTTGCAGCTCATCAGAATATTCTTGTGGCCTTGGACTTTGACGGGACAATGTCGCCGATCGTCGACCGCCCCGAGGACGCCCGGCCTCTTCCGGAGTCTGCCGAGGTTTTTGAAAGGCTCAGGCAGCTGCCTGGCGTTTTTGCCGCTTTGGTTTCCGGCCGCAATTTAGCGTCCCTGGCGCAGGTTTATCCCGAGCCCCTGCCGGAAATCTGCATTGGCTCGCACGGTGCTGAGCGCCTGCTGCCAGAGCCCTTCAAAGGGCAATGGATCGAAAAGCCGCTGAGCAGCGAACAGCAGGATCTGCTGGCTCGCATCACCAGGGAACTCGCGGCCGTGGCCGATTCCTACGAGGATGTCAGCCTGGAATACAAGCCTTCGGCGACCGTGCTGCATGTACGCCGTGCAACACCCGTTGCCGCCGACGCCGCGCTCGGCGAGGCCAAGGCCGCTTTGAACGCCATGGGCGGAGTCAAGCTCCTCGAGGGCAAGGCGGTTCTTGAAGCCTCGGTGCATCAAGGAGACAAGGGCGAGAGCTTAACGTGGCTTAAAGATTTGTTACAGGTTGATGCGGTGCTTTTCATCGGCGATGATGTCACCGATGAAAACGGATTCAAGGTACTGGAGCCCAATGATCTTGGGATCAAAGTAGGTTCCGGGCCGACTCTGGCCACGCATCATATAGCTTCTCCGCAGCAGTTGCCAGAGCTTTTGCAAATTCTGGTTTCCATGCGAGACTAAAGTGTCCTATTTCACTTTCACTATGGATCGTCGGGCACGTACCTGCCCGTGAAAGGATTGTCATCATGGCAACTGTGACCTTTGATAAGGCCACCCGTATCTACCCAGGCGCTCTCGTGCCTTCCGTGGATGCAATCGACCTGGAAATCCAAGACGGAGAATTCCTCGTGCTCGTGGGCCCGTCGGGTTGTGGCAAGTCCACCACCTTGCGCATGCTCGCAGGCTTGGAAGAGGTCGATTCCGGTCGCATCCTCATTGGCGACAAGGACGTGACCAACGTTCCGCCCAAGGACCGCGACATCGCAATGGTTTTCCAGAACTACGCGCTGTACCCTCATATGACCGTTGCCGAGAACATGGGCTTCGCGTTGAAGATTGCCGGCGTTGACAAGGAAGAGCGCAACCGCCGCGTTCTGGAAGCAGCCAAGCTGCTCGACTTGGAGCAGTACCTGAACCGCAAGCCGAAGGCTCTCTCCGGCGGCCAGCGCCAGCGTGTGGCCATGGGCCGCGCAATTGTCCGTTCGCCCCAGGTCTTCTTGATGGATGAGCCGCTGTCCAACTTGGACGCAAAACTGCGCGTGCAGACTCGTACCCAGATCGCTTCGTTGACTCGCCGTCTTGGCGTCACCACCGTATACGTGACTCACGACCAGGTTGAGGCATTGACCATGGGCGATCGCGTTGCGGTGCTCAAGGATGGCGAACTGCAGCAGGTCGGTACTCCTCGCGAGCTCTATGACCGTCCGCGTAACGTCTTCGTTGCCGGCTTCATCGGCTCCCCGGCCATGAACCTGGTCAAGCTGGAATCTGCTAACGGGCAAGTGGCCTTCGGCTCTACCCTGATCCAGGCTCCGGGCGCCCAGGGTGGAACCACGCTGGGCTTCCGCCCGGAAGACATCGAGATCGTGGGTGCCGGCGAGGGCGTAGAGATCATCGTTGACGTGGTCGAAGAACTCGGCGCCGACGCCTACATCTACGGTTCTGCTGAGCTTGCTGGCGAAACCCAGGTGGTTGTGGTTCGCGTTGATGGCCGCACGCCACCTGCACGAGGCCAGAAGCTGAACATTGCGCCTCGCCCGCAGCACATGCATCTGTTTGATACAGAGAGCGGCCTGCGTCTCAGCGAAGCCTAAACCGCGCGAAGCCGAGGGCCGGAAAAGCTGTCTTTTCTGGCCCTCGGCTTTTTCGCATTAACGCGCCGGTTAAACATCGAAGGCCCCGAACTTTCGTTCGGGGCCTTCGGCAAATTATGCCCGGCGATGACCTACTCTCCCACACCCTCCCGAGTGCAGTACCATCGGCGCTGTGGGTCTTAGCTTCCGGGTTCGGTATGGGACCGGGCGTTTCCCCCACGCTATGATCGCCGTAACTCTATACCTCATGGCTAGCCATGGGAAAACTACGGTGTCATCCGCGATTGCGACAACTCCATAACTATATCAGGCCTGCCGACAGGGTGCCAATCCAGAGGCAGGTCCATATGGTGTCCTTCGGCACACGCCGGCGCATGTTCAGCACCCTTGGAGCGGCCTCACGCTTTCGGCAAACTGGCGGTTCCCCTCAGCATCCACGGTGCCCGACGGCTTTGCCTGGGCCAGAAGGCGCCCGGTTGGAGGCGCGAATCCAGTTGCGCAGAAAGCTCTTCGGCCGCTGAGCACACCGCGGCACCGAGGGCCGCTACCGCTTGCTCGCCCATCCGGAAGCTCGGTCCTGCAATACTCAGGGCCGCGATGATCCGGCCCTGCGCGTTGCGCACGGGGCGTCGATCACCGTCGCGTCGGGGTCCTCGACGGCCACCATCACCACATAGCCCGGATCCGGGACCTGCCCCTCCAGGACTTCTCCGGTCACCGATCCGCCCATGGGAACCGTTCGCGCTTCCCAGCCGCCGAATACGACAAACCGGATGGGCAGGGAGCTTTGCACCTCGCGCAGGAAGGTGCAGGTGTTGGCCGGGCTGGGCACTGCCAGGTAGCTGGACTCCGAGGTCTGCTCCGTCAACAGGCCCATAATCGGCCCGGAAGCGTCGATCAGGTCCTCGACGCTGATCTGGTCATTGACCACCCGGGACTGGACGAAACGCTGCCCGAGGGTTATTGCCCATCACTGGCCCGGGAGACGTAGCACCAGTGCTCGAGAACGCGCAGCATCCTCGATGTGGTGCTGGTGGGCAGGTTGCTGGCACGGGCAATGTCGCTAAGGCCCTGCGGTAGCGTTCAACGCCCGTGCCCGTTAAACAGGAAAAAAAGGGGGGGCCAGGCACCCACCCGACCCCCCACCAACCAGTCAACCGCCAGCCGGCCGGCCATCCCAGCACCAGCAACCTGTTGTGCTGGTTAAACAAGCAAGGGCCCCAACACACAAACTGTGTCAGGGCCCAAACCACATATTATTCAAGTTAAGTCCGGCGGTGACCTACTCTCCCACACCCTCACGAGTGCAGTA